>Ga0208735_100011_pt1 | contig 210326 bp, 232 predicted proteins | sample Subbio12Aug_8Aab_FD_184829 | JGI IMG/M metagenome (GOLD analysis project Ga0208735, IMG submission 184829) | Serpentinite rock and fluid subsurface biosphere microbial communities from McLaughlin Reserve, California, USA - CR12Aug_8Aab (SPAdes) | ecosystem: Environmental > Terrestrial > Deep... | reverse complement strand
CTCCGCAAGCACCTTCGTAATCGCCGCAGTCAACGACGTCTTGCCGTGGTCAACGTGACCAATCGTGCCGACGTTCACATGCGGTTTGTTGCGTTCGAATTTTTCCTTGGCCATGGCCCTGTCTCTTCTACTTCCTCTGGTCGCGTTGAACTGGAGCGGGTGAAGGGAATCGAACCCTCGTATTCAGCTTGGAAGGCTGCTGCTCTACCATTGAGCTACACCCGCGAATTCGGCGGTCTTTTAACGGGAACGCTATGTCTCGCCAAGAACGATTGGCGCTTTTGCCTAACCGTGACATTGCGATCGCGAAGGCTGGTGGGGGAGGCAGGACTCGAACCTGCGAAGGCATAGCCAGCGGATTTACAGTCCGCCCCCTTTGCCGCTCGGGACACTCCCCCGGTTAGCCCGGGTTTCTTCCGCAATATAGTGCAGAAACCGACAGGGCCCCGCGACCGCGAAGCCCAGCGGCGGGACTTATGGTTGCCGCCCCCGGGGGTGTCAACCCTGTGAAATCATGTTGGTTCGGCGCGCTTAGCCCCTCTGCGGCAGCCGAATTGCCAAGCTCCGGCTGGGGAGCCTAGATGCCCGCCCCGACGGGATAAATTCATGGCCGGACGTCCGCAAAAACCGATGAAGAAGAAAGCCGCGCTCAGCGGCCGGCGCAATTTCGGCGCGGACGGCCGGAAGGTCCCGCTCGACCATGCGATCCTCTATGGCTGGCATCCGGTCGCCGAGGCGCTGAAAAACCCCGCACGCCGTTTCCGCGTTCTGATTGCGACCGAGAACGCGCTGCGCCGCCTGCAGGAAGCGAACATCGAACTTCCGGTCCAGCCCGAGATCGTGCGCCCGGACGTTCTGGACAAGAAGCTGACGCCGGATGCGGTGCACCAGGGTTTGTTCGCCGTAACGGACCCGCTGCCCCCGCCCGGCCTGCACGAACTTGCGCTCGACAAGCTGGTGCTCGTGCTCGACCAGATCACCGACCCGCACAATTTCGGCGCGATCGTGCGCACCGCGGCGGCATTCAATGTCTCGGCGATTGTCACTACGGCGCGCCACTCGCCGGAAGCCACCGGGGTGCTCGCAAAATCCGCTTCCGGCGGGCTCGAGCATGTGCCGATCGCGCTGGTGCAGAATCTCTCCCGTGCAATGAACGAACTGAAAGAGCGCGGCTTTACGCTCGTCGGGCTCGCGGAGGAAGGCGAAGTTGATCTGAGCGAAACGAAACTCACCGCGCCCGTTGCGCTCGTGCTCGGCGCAGAAGGCAAGGGCCTGCGCCAGCTCACGCGCGAGACCTGCGACGTGCTCGCGCGGATCGATTTGACGGGAGCGATCCGGAGTCTCAACGTTTCGAACGCGGCCGCGCTCGCGCTTTACATCGCCGACCGGGCCACCCGCAAGAGCTGACGGTACCGGCCATGCATTTCGGAACGTGGTTCAACTCGCCGCCCCCGAAAGGCAACTGGATCGAACGCTATATGATCCCGTCGCTGATCGCGCTCTTCCTCGTCGCCGTCACGACCATTCTCATCGCGATTGCCTTGCGCTGGCTCATCCTCGGCAACGTGGGCGTGCTCTATCTGCTTCCCGTTTTCGTGGTCGCCATGCGCTGGGGATTGATACCTGCGCTGATCTGCGCGGTTGTCAGCGTCGCGGCGTCTGCGTTCTTTTTCTATCCGCCGATCTTCAGCTTCAAGGCGCAGAACTGGGACAATCAGGTCGATCTTGTGCTGTTCACGATCGTCGCGGTCGCGACCAGTCACCTCGCAAGCAGGCTGCGGCGAAAAGACGAAGTGGAACGGCTGCGCGAAGCCCTGATCGGATCGGTATCGCACGAACTCAGGACACCGCTGGCCTCGATCATGGGCGCCTCCTCGGTCATTGCGAACGCGGAAGGCGTGAAAAACGATCCCCACCTGTCGACGCTCGCAAACGTCGTGCGCGAGGAAGCCGAACGCCTGAATCACGACATTCAGAACCTGCTCGATGCGACGCGGATCTCGAGCGATGGCATTCACCCCAAGCGCGAGTGGATCGATCCCGCCGACATCGTGAACGTGGCGATCGAGCGCCGCGCCCGCGCGCTAGCATCGCATAAAGTGCGCGTAACTATTTCGGACACGGTTTCCCTGTTCGAAGGCGATCCGGTGCTGTTCGACCAGGCGATCGGGCAAATCCTGAGCAATGCGGCGAAGTATTCGCCGGCCCATTCCGAAATCGAAGTCGACATCAGACACGAAAGCGATCAGATCGTATTCTCTGTTTCCGACCGCGGTGCCGGTATGACGCGGGAGGATCAGACGAGGCTGGGCGAACGGTTTTACCGGAGCCCGCGTCTCGCCAGCACCACCGCCGGTTCGGGCCTCGGCATCTGGATCGCCCGGGCCTTTCTCGAAGCGAGCGGCGGTTCGATCGCGGCTGAAAGCGGCGGCCTGAACCAGGGCTCGAAGGTTACGATCAGGATGCCGGCCTCGAAGGTGCCGGCGCGCGAAGCGGAGGCAACGGATGAATAATCACGCACCATCGGTTCTGCTCGTCGATGACGAAGCGCAAATCCGCCGTTTCCTGCGCGCGGGCTTCGAGATGGACGGCTTCAATGTACAGGACGCGGAGAACGGCTCCGAAGGCATCAAGAACGCGACGATGCGGCCGCCGGATCTGATTATCCTCGACCTCGCCCTACCCGATGTCGACGGCTCCGAAGTGCTCGCGCGCCTGCGCGCGTGGTCGAACGTGCCCGTCATCGTGTTGTCGGTACGCTCGAACGAAGACGAAAAGGTGAAGCTCCTGCAACTCGGCGCGGACGACTATGTGGTGAAGCCGTTCGGCATGGCGGAACTGCTCGCCCGCTCGCGCGCCGCGATCCGCCGCCATACCCGGAATCAAAGCGGAGACCCGGTCGTAAGCCTCGGCAGGCTCAGCGTCGATCTCGCAAACCGCTCGGTATTCGTCGATGGCGAGCGGCTGTCGCTGACGCGCAAGGAATTCCGGCTGCTGCAGATTCTGGCGCAACATGCGGGCAACGTGGTTACGCACAGCCAGCTGCTCAACGAAATCTGGGGCACGGGCCACGATCAGGATTCGCATTACCTGCGCATTTTCGTCCGCAAGCTGCGCCAGAAGATCGAAGTCGATCCGACCAAGCCGAAGCTCCTGCTCACCGAACTTGGCGTCGGCTACCGGCTTTCCACCGACGAAAGCGTGAAGACGACGCAACACTGACGTGCGCGTTCTCAAAGCCGGTCAGGCCGAATGCCTGACACCGGCGCGGCAGCGCAGGATCGATTGTTATTTTTCGTCCACCTTCGGGGCGAGAATGACGGATGGGCCCTGCGGCATGTACGGCGGCGGCAGATCGGCCGGCGCGTTCGACTGCGTGTTCCAGTAGCGGTTGTAGCTGGGACCCGGCACCGAAGGTTGGCGCGTCGCGCGCGAGCGATAGGCGAACGGATCGCCCGAATTGGACGGATAGTAGACGCTGCGCGGCGTAAACGGCATGTAATAGTAGTGCGGGCCCCAATATTCCGCATAGGGCACCACGTTGTTCCTGCCCGCGAGTCCCCATTCTCCATGCAGCACCGTGCCATCCGGAAGGATGACGGGTCGCTTGTCGGCCTGCGCCGGCAAGGACGCGGCAATCAGAAATGCAAAGATCGGAACGAGACGCGGCATGGCGGGATTTCCCGGTTTCCGCGATCCTGCCACCGGCTGGATGAAGGCCGGTTACCGCCGCCTTCACTCTTGAAACTATGGTTAGTGCCTTGCCTACGGGACGCGAACCCTTCCGTTTCCGGCGGCGGTAAGGAACGGTTGACCTTCCATACGTCCGGCATTGAAGTGACACATCTCAAACCGGGGACTGGGAGACAGCAATGACCGGCAATTCCGCAAAGCCCGCAGTTTCCACATGGCGAAAGGTTGCCGCCGCGATTCTCGACTTCTTCTTTATTTTCTTCGCAGGCGGCTATGTGATCGGGCTTCTCACCGGCGGCACGACGGAGAAAGGGTTCAGCCTGTCTGGCGGACCTGCGCTCCTGCTGTTTGCGCTTATCGTTCTCTATTTCGTCGTGCTCGGGCGCTATCTTGGCGGCACGCTGTTTCAGCGGCTGCTCGGCACGCGCTAAGGCCTGTTGCCGGCGGGCAAACGGCGGCTTGCGTCGGCCGCCGAAGCATCGCAAATAGCGGCGCATGACCGAAGTGGCCGGGTTAGCTCAGCGGTAGAGCAGCGGTTTTGTAAACCGAAGGTCGGGGGTTCAATCCCCTCACCCGGCACCAGGTTTTCCGGCGAGCGATTCAAAAGCCGCATCCAGCGCCGCCGCCGCATGGTCGATCATGAACTTCCGGCGGATATTGCGCTGGGCGGAAGCGACGCCGAAATCCGTGTCGCTCCAGCGCTCGAGCACGCTGCGAAGCGCCTGCGCGAGCGATTCAGGATTCTCCGGCTCGAACAGCATCGCGGGATTGGTCTGCACGTCTTCCATCACACCCGTTTTGCTCGACAGAAGCGGCACGCCCGCGGCAAGCACTTCGATGGCCGCCATGCCGAAAGTTTCCATGCGGCTCGGGTTCACGACGAGGTCGTAGCCGCGGACGAGTTCGCGGAACTTCTCGACGCGGCCGATGAAATTGCACACGACGTTTTTCAGCCGGCCGAGCTTCAGGTCGTTGTCGCCGGGCAAAGGCATCGTACCGGTGAAATCGATCTGCAAGTTCGGAAGCGCATCGCTCTCCAGAATGTGCAGTGCTTCGGTGAGGTCGGCCCACCCCTTCCAATCCAGCGGCGAACCGATTGCGAGAATTTTCGAAGGCGCCGCTGCGGGCTTCGGCTTGGGCTCGAGGAACTCATCCTCGAACACGCCGTCATAGGCAGCATGAATTGTCTTGCCGGGATCCCACGCCTGCACGCGCTCCGTCAGTTCATCCCCGATGGCGCTGACGTGATCGAACTCGTTGCAGCGATACTTGAAATAGTCCTCGCGCCGCATGCCGGGCGAGCGCAGCAGGATCGCCGTTCTGGCCTGCAGGCGCCCCGCCAGCGACAGTGCAAGAATTCCCTCCTGATGATCGTTTGCAAAAACGATGGACGGTGAAAAGTTCTGCACCTGCAATGCCGAAGCCGCCCGCTTCGCGAAGGCTTCGTTGCCGAACAAGCGGCCGCTCAGGCTGCGCGAACTCGGAAACTCTTCCAGCAGGACAGGAATGCCGAGCCGCCCGCACTCCTCCGTGAACCATCCCGGCTTCGAAGAGAGCACCACGGGATTCCATGCGAGCGCCTGCTCATGCCGCAGCAATCGCGCGAGGCAGGTCTGCGCCCCCGCGCGGTGCGTTCGGCCTTGAAAAAACAGGACGCGCTTGTTCATGCCTACGCACCAGAATCAACTCGGCTGCCGGACCCTCAGACCAATTCATTTCGGCCTGCACGGCAACGAAATTCTGATGACCGGATATTCGAAGACCTGCGCCAGGAGGGGCGAAGATCCGCTCACTTTTCCGGCTTTACGGCCTCTATCCTTCGGCGCGCAGCAGCGACGTCCGAGGGCTTGATGGATTTGTCGTAGGTGGCCTGCCGCGTCCAGTAGCTCCGGGGGAACAGGAGATACTTGATCCATAACATCATATCGAAATGATAGGCCTGCCCGAGCGCGCGGTAGATTCTCAGTTTGATCGCGCGCCGGTAGTCCTCAAAGCGAAGCTTGCTCCAGTCCGCCGGACGCTTGGCGTCGATGGCTCCGGCGATGATGCCGGCGATCCGCTCGCAAACGCTTCCGTCCGAATTTCCGCACCAGTCCTGGATATGCTGGCGCCGTATCGCGGCGACCTCCGGCTGCGTGGGGTTTGCAATCTGCGCCTCGACCAGCGCGGGCAGCTTCTTCGGATCGTCGCAAACTACGTTCGCGCGCGAATGGATTTCGTGGCACCAGAGCGGATCGCGCTCGAACGAAAGCTCGATTGTCGGCTTGCCGGCGATCCAGCTTTCGATCGCGGTCGTGCAGGTCTCACAGGAGATTTCCAGGTCGGTGTCGAGAATGAGCCCGCTGATGTTGCTCGTGTTGTCGTAGCGCACGTAGCGCTTCTTCTCGGGCGGGAGCGCTGCGAACCAGTCCGAATAAACGTCCTGCCCTTCGAGCGGATGCGGGCGCAGGGTCACCTCGAACTTGTCGGCATCGACCAATTCGTTGAGGTAATCGAAGAAGCGGTCACGCCCCTTCCAGTGGGCCTGCACCGACCGCTCGTAATTCCTGTAAATCGGAAGCCGGTCCGCGACGATCGCGAATTGCTTGTCGAGATCCTTCTTGGGAAGGCCTTTGTACTTTCCGCCGAAGAAATTGGTGCAGACAAGAACCTTCGGCCTGCCGCTCGATTCTGCCGCCGGGCGCTGGATCAGTTTCGACCAGGGCTTGAAATAGAAGTCGAAGCGATGCACGCCCACCGAAACGGCAGTCGAATCCGGATTGAAGCCCTCGTCGAGCAGCGCCTTCTTGTAGTTTTCATTCCAGCAGAAGTAGAAGTCGACATGCGCGTTCCGGTGAAAGCGCCCGACGTTGAAGCGGAGCGTCTCCGGATCGTAGAAAATCCCTTCGGTAAGAAGCACCCCGGTCAGCACGCCCATTTCGTGCAGGCGCCGCGTAAACGAGGCGATGTGGCTCGCCGTAACGAGATTGAAAATGATCATTGCCGGCCGGTAAGTCTCCAGCACGGCGCGAAACGCCTCCAAGGGTTCCAGATGGCACTGGATGCCCAACCTGCGGAGGTGATGCGCGATCAGTTCCGCGCCATCGAGATCGCGGATCTTGTTGTCGACAAGGATCACGACGTTCCGGTCAGGTATCGACGGCTCACTCATACGGAATCCTGAACGGTTGGCGCGGCGCGCGCACCCTGCCACAAGGCCGGCAATTTAAGGAATTAATCTACCCAAACCAGGTTGGGATTGAATTCCATGACCTGACGCTTCTGCGGCGGCAAAGCTTCGATGTCCTTGCGCTTCACGCGGACCTTCTTGAAGTGTCGCCAGCTGACATAGCAGAGCGTGAGCGTCTCGCGGATTTCGCCCTCGCCGCGATTTCCGGAGTGCAGCCCGTTGGAATCGAAGATCGCGACGGTCCCGGCCGGGCCGACGACTTCGGTAATTCTTTCCTTGAGGCTCGGGTTGCTCACAACATCGACTTCGAAGCGGGAACCGCCGTCCTTGCTGCGCGCGTAATTATAATATGTGTTGTGAGAACGCTTGAGGTAGGTCATGCGCTGCCCCTTCGTCGTCACGTCGGACAGCAGCACCATCACGTGGACTTGCCGCCCGCGCGTATCGTGGTGCCACTGAAACGACCCGGTGCGCAATTCCGAAGGCGCAGGCAGCAGGCGCATTGCAGATGCGGTCGTAACCGCGAAGCGCTTCTGATAATAGCCGCCGATGACTTCCAGCAGGAAATCGTCGAGCGCAGCGTCGTAGAACGTTGCATCCGCTTCCAGCGAATTAAGATTCGAGAACGCGTTCGGATTGCCCTTGTCGGGATGACCCGACACCGCGCGATCAAGTGCGCCCTGAAGCTTGCCCAGCAACGGCTGCTTGAAGTAACCGGGCAGCAGCACGATACCTTCGCGGCGCATTTCCTCTACCAGCGCGCCGGCCCGCTCCTTGGCTTCGCCGGATACGAAGTTGGGTGCGTAGCTGGGATCGGGGCGGCGATGGAAATACTCTTTCGCGTATCCGAACGGCGTTTTGACGATGGATGCCAGCGCCGTGCCGAGGCCGTTTGGTGCCGTTCCATTGTGCATATGCGTCTCCCGACCGCAGGTACCGAGTGGCAAAATGATTATCCGACTTCGAAATTGGCTTCAAGTACCGCGACGGCACGCCGTTTAAAGCGCCACAACTATCGCGATACGCTCAGAAGCGGCCTGATGGCTTTGAAAAGATACTCGGAACCGCTGTCGGACAAGTGATCGCTGTCGATCGCGACGAGGCTGCCCGCAGCGTTGCCGATCCGCGTAAGGCAGCCCGAGACGTTGCAGAAAACGTTCAGGGTCGAGACGTATTCAATCTCAAACTGCTTCGACAGTTGCGCAAGCTGCAGATCTGTTCGGCGCACATCTTCGAAGGCAAGCAGGCCCTCGGTCATTCTTTCCGGAACGGTTCCATGCCTGAAATAGAAATAGGCAACCGCTTCCTTGAGATCGGGCTTCCACGTCGGCGGCGGACCCACGAGAATGATTTTTTTCGTGCCGTTCGCACGCAGGAAATCGACGGTGTCCTTCAGACGTTGCGGCAACTCGGCGCCCATGCGCGACCACCGTCCGCCGATAATGACCGTGTCGGGACGCAGCGAGGCGATGCGCTTTCGCAGTTCTTCATTGATCTTCGCGCAATGGCCCTTGGTGCCCTTGCCGCCGTAGTCGAGCGCGGAACAGCCCGTGAATTGCGCAAGCCGGAATGCATCCGTCTCTTGCTGCAACTTTCGCGCGCCGACATAGAAATGCGCTGCGTGCGAATCGCCCCACAGCAGCACGAGCGGCTTCCCGCCTCCACCCGTGTCCGGGTCTACGCAGGCCGGCGAATAGGACGCCGCATTCTGCGTGCCGAGTTCGAGGAAGCAGCTCTTGTAGCGGTAACTGTTCTCGTAATTGAAGGGATGCTGCAGCATCTGCACGATCGCGGGTGGCAAGCGTTCGGGGAAACCGTTACGCTTGTAGGTCACGAAACCCAATACCCCGACACCGAACATGACAACGACAAGCACTGCCGGCGCATACCTGCGCACGTTCGGAATCGAACCGTAGCGGATCGGCTTCTCGACGAACGCATAGGTCAGCCACGCAAGCAGGAACGACACGGCTACGGCGGCCACGCTCAGAATGCGGATTTCATCGCCTTCGTGGATCCGGATGAATGCAAGCAGCGGCCAGTGCCAGAGATAAAGCGGATAGCTGATAAGACCGATGAAGATCATCGCGCGAGACGAGAGAAAATCCCGATTGATCGCCGCGTTCTGTCCGGCAGCGATCATCAGCGCGGCGCCTGCCGTCGGCAGCAACGCCCAGAACCCGGGAAATGCCGCTCTGCTTCTGATCAGGAATGTCGCATAAATAATGAGAAGCAATCCCGCGATGGCCGCCGCATCGCCGACCGTGAACGGCCGTCCACCCACGCCTCGAAAGAGCTGACGCGACGCCAGACTTTCGATCCGATGCGGATGGCGGACCTGGATGTAGCCAAGCAGGCTTCCCGTCATCAATTCCCAGAACCGGGTGAACGGCAGATAGAAGGCGTCGCTCGGGTTGGCGCGGGTCGCCGCGACATTCAGACCGAATGAAGCGACGAGAAGGATTGCGACCGCGAGAAGCGCAAAGGAAGTGCGCCGCCAGAGGAAATAAGCGATCAGGGGCCAGATCACGTAGTACTGTTCTTCGACCCCGAGCGACCACAAATGCAACAGCGGCTTACTCGTCGCTTCGGTATCGAAGTAACCCGTTTCCTGCCAGAACACGAGATTGGGCACGAACGCAGCGGTAGCGGCGATGTGTTTGCCGAGGTTGCTGAATCCGTCGAGCAGAAGAACCCGCCACCCGACGATCCAGCAGAAAAGCAATACGAGTATGAGCGCGGGAAATATCCGGCGAATGCGCCGCGCATAAAAATCTGCGAAGCCGAACGATCCCTTATCGAGACCGGAAAAGATGATGCCGGAGATCAGGAAGCCGGAGATTACGAAGAAAATATCGACGCCGACGAAGCCAGAACGGAAAGTTCCGGGAAAGACGTGAAACAGAACGACCGCAAGCACCGCGACCGCACGCAGGCCGTCGACATACGGCCGGTACTCCAGCGGACGGCTCATGCGCGCGGGCCGCTCTCTGCTGCCCCGGCCGCCTGCCATTCACGCGCGAGAATTCCCCAGCAATCTACGTCGGCAAATTCGCCATCGAGGAGGAACGCTTCCCGTCTCGTCCCCTCGTGCCGCCAACCGAGCTTTTTCACTGCGGCGTTGAAGCCCGGATTCGGCGACTGCGCGCTCAGACGGTGAAGCCCCATCGTACGAAACGCATGCGTGGTCAGCGTTGCGATTGCGTCGGCGCCATAACCATGACCCCAGACATCCTTCGCACCGATCATGATTGCGAGATCGGCCGAGCGGTGGCCCCATGAGATGTCGTTGAGCGAAATGTTGCCGATATGCTTTCGCTCGCCGCCCACACGTATCGCGAGCACCAGATCGCCGCGGGCGGGCAATCCGGCGACCCAGTCTTTCAGCTGCGCCATCGTCGTCGGAAAAGACTTCGGCCCGCGATAGCGAAGCACGTCCTTGTCATTCAACCATTCGAGATAGACCTGGCTGACGTCCGCAGCGCCGAGCGGCATCAGCTCAACCGAGCGGCCGCGAAGAAACACTGCTTCTTGTGAATTGGACATTTGCGGCTCTCGGCAACTTTGCTGAAACTAGACCGCCCTGCTCTTGCCTGACAAGATATCGTGTCCCGTCAGCGACACTGCTTTGCGACCCAAAAGATTTGCCTCGTATAACATGGACGAATTCATCCCGACCGTGATGTCGGCGGCAAGAATCGCAAGATCAGGCGCACCCTCGACCGTAGCGTTGATTCTGAGCTGCTCGCGCCAACGGTCGATCACATTCCGGTATTTGTCTTTTTTATCGCGCGGGTGAGCGCGAACGATCACGAGCAGCGAGGACGGATCGATGGCACCGCCCCAGGGCGCGCTTCCTTCCTTGAGCGTCCGCAACATGCTGTCCAGCACTTCCGTCTCGACATACGTGTTCTTGTATCCGAACAGCGTCATCTCCGCCGTGCATTCCGATACGAACAGGAGGACAAAATCGGATTCACCCGCGCCCCATTTTCCGCGGAGGGCTCCGATCTCCTCCGGACTCCTCTTCCCCGCAATCCGCCTTAACCGGAGATGATGAAGGTCTCCGATCATTCGGATGCGCTCCGCCGGCGCTCCGATGTCGCTGAGCCGCCGGGCGAACACTTCGTCGGAAACATACAGCCAATCCGGCCAGCTAATTCTTCCATCCGGATTTCTGAATCGTTCTGCCAGACCGGCCGGGTGATCGAGCACCGCGTGACTTTCAATGCCGAGTGATCGCGCTGCCGCCCATAGTGCCCTGTCCCCGGGCTCGTCGAGATCGCTCGTGCCGGTCAGCACGGAAAGAACACCGCTGCCTCTGAGCAAAGCCGAAGCCGCTTCTTCGTCTTTTCCATCCCAGAGTTCGACGCTGTATCCTGCATCACGCCACAGCCCATCGCCCGGAGGCCGGGTCACGACGCGCGGCGGCAACGCGAACCCACGCACCGCCGCCAGCGCTTCCAGCCCCGGATTTCCCCGGCAGCTTTTGATGTCCGACAACGCGTCGAGCGTTGCGATCAACTCGTTGGTCGGACCCGGATCGCGGCTGAATACGAGTAACGTAGACAAGGCGACACCGATCAGGCGCCCGAACGCCCGAAATCCGTCAATTCGCTGCGATGCTCGGCGACTTTATGAAATGCCGCGGCGACGTCATCGAGATCCGTCTCCGTCATCGGCGGCCGCATCATCTCATGCGTAATCACGCGCGAATAATGGGCGCGCTCGGCATTCGGACACTCGCCCTCGGCATAGGAGACCTGTCCTTTGTAGTGAGGACATTTAAACGGACACTGCACGTTGCCGTAAGCCGTCATGGTCTGAAACATCGGGTTCAGATAGAGCGGCCGCGTATAACCCGCGCCCATGAGCGGACCTTCGTGCTCGCGGAGCTTCGTGGCGGGGAGTTCAGCGCTGACAGCCTTAACGAAGAGATCCCGCGAAATGCCCGCGGCTTCTTCGTCGAAGTCCAGCGCGTGCACATAATATACGTGATCGCCGCCGGCACCGACCACCGGCATCGAAAGGCCCGGAACACCCGCAAGCTTCTGCTCAAGCATGCGGACGTTCACCTTACGCTGCGCGATAAGGTCACCGCCTTTACGAAGCTGGCATCGGCCGATCGCAGCCTCGATCTCGCCCAGCCGAAAATTGAATCCGACCATGTTCACGAGGTTCGTGGTGCCCTTATCGCGCACCACCGCTTCGGCATGGTTGCGGATCAGGCGAACTCGCTCCGCAAGCTCGTCGTTCTCGCTCGTGCACATCCCGCCTTCACCGGTATGAACGTGCTTGTGGTAGTTGAAGCTGAACACGCCGATGTCGCCGAGCGTGCCGACCGGACGGCCCTTGTACGTCGCAAACGGCACCTGCGCGCAGTCTTCGATGACCGCAATCCCCTTGCTCCTCGCAAGCGCCATGATGCCGTCCATGTCGGCGGCCTGACCGAAGATGTGAACGACAATAATCGCCTTGGTGCGCGGCGTGATTTTCGGCGCGATCGTCTCGGCGGAAAGCGTGTAGGTCTGCGGGTCGATATCCGCGAAAACCGGCACCGCATTGAAGATCACCGCAGCGGTCGCGGACGCGAACATCGTGTACGGAGAAACGATGACTTCGTCACCCGGCCCCGCACCGACCGCGCCGACGGCAGCATAAAGTCCTGAAGTGCATGAGTTCACGGCGATGGAATGCTTGACGCCGAACCTCTCCGACCACTCCCGCTCGAACGCCTGAACCACCGGGCCGCCGTAAAAATCCGGATGCCAGCTGCCGAGGTACCGGGATAGCACTCCAGAATCGAGCACTTCCTGCACCGCTTTCTTCTCTTCGTCGCCGATCACTTCATATGCCGGGAACGGCACCGTACGGACGGGATCGCCACCCAATAGCGCAAGTTTGCTCATTCTCTACCTTTCGGACGCCCGCTTACGGATCGTGCTGGCAAGCTCGATAGCATGGCTTGCACTGTTCATGTCGGAGGAAAGCTCGCCTGTATGCTGCCAGGCCGCCAATTCATCAAGCGCGGCGAGCATGGCTTCGCCAAATCTGGTCGCAGTCCAGTCTCCCCGCTGCAACACTTTCTCCCCCGCGAAAGTCGCCGAGGACCCGTAGCGCCGATTACGGACGGCGAAGCCGCCGTCTTCGATCGTAACGATCGCTTGCAGGCATGCGATTTCAAGCTCGAAGCGCGAACCGGCGCCCGCTGGCCGCGCAACAATATGAAACGGCGTCTCGCCGAGCATCGCCAGAGCCGACACAGAGGGATCAGGCACTGACTGTCCGCTTCGCGCGATCTGTGAAAGTCTGGCGGCCTGCCCGGTCAGATAGTTTGCAAGGTCGAAAAGGTGGCTGCCGTTGTTCATGACGCCGCCATCGTACCAGCCGACAAGCGAATAAAGCTCACCATACTTGCCGCTCGCGATCTCCGCTTTCAGCGTCTTCATCGCGGGATCGAACCTGCGCGTATAGTTGACCGCAACGGGGACTTTTTTATTCGCGAAGGCATCGGCGAGCTTTCGCGCAGCAACGACATCGCCGTCGAGCGGCTTTTCCGCAAAAACACGAGCCACATCCGAAGCGAGCAACTTCTCGAGTGCGACGAGATGCGTGCCAGTTGGCGAACAAACGCTGACTGTATCGAACCCACCATCTTTCAACGCCGCATCGAGCGAAGCGTAACCTCTCGGAATGCCCCACTTCTTCACGAACGCGTCACGCGCTTCTGAATTGGGTTCGACGCAGGCGACGAGATCGAACTTGGGATGACGCAAATAGGCGAGCGCATGGGTCAGCACCATGTCGTCATCGGGGCCCGCGTTGTAGCCGCCGGCAATTTTTCCGGCGCCGACGATCAGTGCTTTGTACCGCTCAGACATTCTTATCGACCACCGCGGCATTCAGCGCCGCAATTGCGGGATTGTCGTCGAGGAAGCGAACGATGTCGCCAAGCGGAAAGTCCCTACGCTTCGGACGTAGCGCCGCGAATACTTCCCGCGTCAATGCGAGATCGGCGGGCTCGTCGAGCGTGAGACGAAGATCGGCACGCGCGTCGATGCCTTCCGCGGGCACATTGCCGAGCGAATATAATTCGGGATGCTTGTATATGTAATAGCTGACATGCTCATGATCGACAGGATCGGCAGTCCTGCGCGCAACGTCAGCGAGAATGTCGCGTGCGAAGACTTGCGTTTCCATTCCGGACGGAAACGTCGCTTCCAGACAGTTCGACACATAGTCCACGCCCAGTTCGCGGTAGCGCCGGATCACGCGCGAAACGATCGCGGGATCGATCAGCGGGCAGTCTCCCGTCAGTTCGACAATAACGTCCGCTCGGTGAGCGGTCGCGGCGTCCAGCACGCGAACGAGCACGTCGTCCTCGCTGCCGCGCCAGAACCCGACACCCAGCCGCCGCGCCAGCGCTTCGACGGCGTCGTCCGACGCGTTCACGGTAGTCGCGATGACGATTTCGTCCAATTCGGGCACGAATTTTAGGCGTTCGACCATCAGTTCGAGCATCGGCCGGCCTTCCGCCTCGGCGAGCACCTTCCCGGGCAGACGTGACGAGGTCATCCTGGCCTCAATGGTAGCGATCGTGCGAAGCAAGATGATGCCCTGTGCGCTATCGGGATTCGGCTGGCCGGTGCGGCAAAAATCGACGGCTAGCTACCCCAGCCGGGCCGCCGCAGTCTACTTGGCGGCCATTTCGCGTCCAATCGGCTGAAGTGCCGAAAACGCCTGCCGGACATGCGGACTGGAATGCGCTTCCAAACTTGAAAATTGCTGCAAAAGCCGCTTTCTAGCCCTATCTATCGAACCGGTCTCCCGGAAGAGCCTCCGGTCACCTCTAAATAGCCATAAGCCGCCAGTTCACGCCGCGAGGCCTGAGGAATTTCATGCCGAATCCGCCCGCCCGAACCTTCGCAAAACCCTCCGCCGACCTGACCAACGCCTCGATCATGATTACCGGCGGCACCGGGTCGTTCGGACGCGCGATGGTCCGGCACCTTTTAGCGACCGCTCAGACCCGCAGGCTGATCGTCTTTTCCCGGGACGAACAGAAGCAGGATTCGATGGCGCGCGAACTCGAGGGCGAGTTTTCCGACGTGCAGGAGCGGATGCGCTTCTTCATCGGCGATGTGCGCGACGAGAACCGCCTGCAGCTGGCGATGCGCGACGTCGACTACGTTATTCATGCAGCCGCGATGAAAATTGTTCCCGCCGCGGAGTACAACCCGTTCGAATGCATTCTCACGAATGTGCACGGCGCCGAAAACGTAGTGAAGGCTGCGCTGCGCACCAGCTCGGTTAAGAAAGTCGTCGCGCTCTCTACCGACAAGGCCGCGAACCCGATCAATCTCTACGGCGCGTCCAAACTCGCATCCGACAAGATCATGGTTGCGGCGAACAATCTCGCTGGCGCGTCCGGCGCTGATTTTTCCGTCGTGCGCTACGGCAATGTTATGGGCTCGCGCGGCTCGGTTCTGCCTCTCTTCCTGGAACTGAAGCGAAAAGGCGTGAAGAAACTCCCGATCACCGACATCCGCATGACGCGGTTCTGGATTACGCTCGAACAGGGTGTCGCCTTCGTGCTGTCTTCGCTCGCCCTCATGAACGGCGGCGAAATTTTCGTGCCGAAGATTCCGTCCATGCGCATTACCGATCTCGCCGACATCGTGGTGCCCGGCGTGCCGCACGAGATCATCGGAATCCGCCCCGGCGAAAAGCTGCATGAAGTCATGATCACCGAGGACGATGCGCGCATGACCGTAGAGCTCGAGGATCGCTATGTGATCTGCCCTTCGCCTGTCCTCGCCGGCTGGTCACCCAAACGCCTCAACGAGCACGGCGCGAAACCGGTCGCCGAGAACTTCCGCTATTCGTCGGACACCAACGGCGACTGGCTCGACCGCGACCGTCTTTTGCAGATGATCGAAAAATAGCAGCAGCAGGAATGCGCAAGTGAAAAGTTGCACCAAATGCGTGATGCCGGAAAGCGCCGAAAGCCTCGGCTTCGACAGCGGCGGCACCTGCTCGGTTTGCCGCCAGGTCGAATTCAAGCAGACCGCAATCGACTGGAACGCCAAACTCGAGGAATTCCATAAGATCATCGACGGGGTTCGCGGCAAGCACGATTACGACTGCATCGTGCCGTTTTCCGGCGGCAAGGACTCGACCTTTACGCTCTGGTATCTGGTCAAGAAGCTGAAATTGAAGCCGCTCGTGGTCCGCTTCGACCATGGATTCATGCGGCAGACGCTGATCGAGAACAACGTCCGCACCTTCCGCACGCTCGGCTGCGACGTCATGAATTTCACGCCGAACTGGCAGGTCGTGCGCAAGCTGATGTTCGAGTCGCTGCGTCGCCGCGGCGACTTCTGCTGGCACTGCCACACCGGCATCTTCGCCTACCCGATGTGGATCGCGCTGGAAAAGAAGATCCCGCTCGTGATCTGGGGCGAACCCAGCGCCGAGTACTCTTCTTTCTACAGCTACGACGAGGACGAGGAGGTCGACGAGCGCCGCTTCAACAGCTTCGTCAATCTCGGCATCAATGCCGAGGATATGCTCGGCATGATCGACAATACGGTCGGCGACTATCCCGTGACCGCGCGCGACCTGAAACCCTTCAGCTATCCCCCGATCGCCGATCTGCGCGCATTGAAGCTGCGCTCGGTCTGCCTCGGCTCCTACATTCCGTGGGACGTCAAGGAACAGACTGCCCTCATCAGGGAAGAACTGGGCTGGCAGGGCGAGGAGGTCGAAGGCGTGCCGCCGGAGTACGATTACGAAAAGATCGAATGCTTCATGCAGGGCATGCGCGACTACATCAAATATCTGAAGCGTGGCTTCGGACGCACCACGCATCTCGCCTCGATCGACATCCGGAACGGCCGCCTCACCCGCGAACAGGGCGTCGAACTCGTCAAACAATATGATGGCAAGCGGCCGAACTCGATCGAGATATTCCTGAAATACCTTGGCATCACCGAGAAGGAATTTATGGAGATCGTGCGGCCGCATGTCGTCGAGCCGCATGTGATGCCCGAACTCGAAGAAATGGCGGCGAACAAGATGAACCAGAAGCCGTGGGATTTCGACAACTGGACCCGCATCGTAGGCGACCGCCGCGTCGACAAGTGAGCGCAGGATGAACGTCACGATCGTCGATTACGGAGCAGGCAATCTCGGATCGGTGCATCAGGCGTTCTGGACCGCAGGCGCCGAACCCGAGACGACCTCCAACCCCGAAAAGATCGCAAGCGCGGAACGCATCGTGCTTCCCGGTGTCGGCGCTGCCGGCGCCGCACTCGAACAGATCCGCTCGCGTGGCCTCGATAAGGCGATGGATGCCGCGCGCCACAAAGGCACGCCCATTCTCGGCATCTGTCTCGGCTTGCAGATGATGGCGGAAGAAATCGACGAGTACGGCATTCATCGCGGGCTCGGCTGGATGAAGGGCAAGGTCTCGCGCATTCCGGAGACGGCATCGGTGCACGTCCCGCACATGGGCTGGACCCGGATCGAAACGACGGAACGCGCGGGCGGCCTCATCGGCGCTTCCGACCGCGACCGGCATTTTTATTTCTGCCATTCCAACCGGCTGCATCTCGATGAAGGCGTCGCCGCCGCCACCGTCAGTCACGGCGAGACGTTCACGGTCGCCGTCCGCTTCGGCAATGTCTTTGCCGTCCAGTTTCACCCGGAAAAGAGCCAGCTCGCGGGGCAGAAGCTGATCAAGCAGTTTCTCGCCTGGTCGCCGCAAGGCGCATGACCACGAACCGGATCATTCCGAGCCTGTTGCTTCGCGACAAACGCCTCGTCAAGGGCGTTCGCTTCGCCGATTACCGCGATGCCGGCGCGCCGGTCACCACCTGCCGCGCGCATAGCGCGCAAGGAGCGGATGAAATATCCGTCGTCGATATCGACGCTTCCCGGCTCTCACGCGAACCCGACTTCGAGACGCTGCAAGCGGTTTCCAGGGACGTGCAGGTGCCGCTCACCTTCTCCGGCGGGATCGACGGCGTCTCCCGCGCGCGCCGGGCGATGGAATACGGTGCCGACAAGATCGGCATCAATTCGACGGCGCTCGAGCGCCCCGCACTGATCGAAGAACTCGCGCATGTGTTTGGCGCGCAGGCCGTCGTACTCGGCGTCGATTTCGTCCGGCGGAACGGTAAAATCCTCTTGTACGATCACCGCAGCGGCAAGGCGCTCGAAACGCCGGGCTTCGCCGAGTGGCTGCGCGCGGCGACCGAACGCGGCGCGGGTGAAATCCGGCTCGTCGCCGTGGATCGCGAAGGCACCCGCGAAGGCTTGGACACGGAAGCCTGGCAGGAAGCGCGTGCGCTGACCGGCGTGCCGATCATCCTCGAAGGGGGCGCGGGCAATCTCAATCAGGTTGCCGAAGCGATGAAGGCCGGCGTGGATTCGGTTTCGCTCGGAACCCTGCTGGTTTTTTCCGACAACAATCTTTTGAAAGTCCGCCGCTTCCTCGAAGGCGCCGGACTGCCGATGCGGCCATGATCCTCGCCCGCCCGATAGAAACGCCGCAACTTACACTCGCCACCCTTTCGCACGAGCATGCGAACGGCCCCTATCTCGCGTGGATGAACGACCCGGAAATCCTGCGCTACACGGAATCGAGAAACAGGACGTTCACTGCCGCCGACCTCGAGCGCTTCATCGCGGAGAACAACACGAGCGAGGACAATCTCCTGCTTGGCATGTTCGACAAAAGCGATGGCGCGCACGTCGGCAACATCAAGCTCGGCCCGATCCGGCGTCCGGAGAGCGGCGAGATCGGCCTCATCGTCGGCGACAGGCGTAAATGGGGAAAAGGCTTCGGCCGCGAGGCAATTTCGGCGTTAACGCATTATGCCTTCAGTGAAATCGGCCTCGCCAAAGCCACGGCCGGCTGCTACTTCTCGAACGCCGGGTCGATCCGCGCGTTCCTCGCCTCGGGCTGGCACGAAGAAGAGCGCCGCGAACGCGTGGCAGAGATCGATGGAAAGTGGGAAGGTATCGTCCGGCTCGCGCGCGACCGCAGCGGCCGACGACCGGCTTAGCGAATGAAAACCGTCGCCATCATTCAGGCCCGCATGGGCTCCTCGCGGCTTCCGGGCAAAATGCTCTCGAAGATCGGCGGCAGGGCCGCGCTTTTCTGGGTTGTACGCGCGGCGCAAGGTGCGGTCGGCATCGATGAAGTCGTGGTCGCAACTTCCGACGCCAAGTCCGATGACGCGATTGCAAGCTGGTGCGCGGACAACAAGGTCGCGGTGACGCGCGGCTCGGAAAGCGACGTGCTTTCGCGTTATGCCGACGCCGCGCGGGCGAGCAAAGCGGATGTCGTCATCCGCATCACTGGCGACTGCCCTTTTCTCGATCCCGCCGTCATCGGCGCGGTCGTCCGCCTGCGTAAATTCTCAAACGCGGACTATGCGTCGAACGTCGAGCCTCCGACCTATCCCGACGGCCTCGACTGCGAGGTGATGACGGCGAAAGCGCTGTTCGCCGCCGAGAAGGAAGCGACCCGGAAGTCCGACCGCGAACACGTCACACCGTTCATTCGCCGCAACCGCACGCGCTTCCCTGCGGAAAATCTCGTGGCGCCCTTCCCCGGCCTGATCGGGGAACGCTGGACGCTCGACACCGAAAACGACCTGAAGTTTCTCGACGCCGTCGCGAAAGAACTGCCGGCAGATCGTGCACCGGCACTGCTCGACGTGCTCGCGATACTCGACCGCAAACCTGAGCTGCGCGAGATCAACCGCGGTCAGACGCGCAACGAAGGATTTTCGATCAGCGAGCGCCAGGAGCCGATCTTGCTCGACCGCCGCTTCGACCTCTCGCAGGAGTTCATCGAGCGTTCGGAAAAAACGATCCCGCTCGGCTCGCAGACGTTCTCGAAAAGCCGCCTGCAATATCCGCCCGGCGCATCGCCCCTGTTTGTCTCGCACGGGCAAGGCGGGCGCATCTTTGACATCGACGGCAACGATTACGTCGATCTCGTCAACGCGTTGCTTCCGAACGTGCTCGGCTATTGCGATCCGGACGTCGACGCCGCGATCCGCAGGCAGTTGAACGCGGGCATCTCGCTGAGCCTGCCCTCGCCGCTCGAAACCGAGCTTGCCGAGCGGCTGACGAAGCACATTCCCTGCGCCGAAATGGTTCGCTTCGGAAAGAACGGCACCGACGCGACTTCCGCTGCGATCCGGCTCGCCCGCGCCTCGACTCGCCGCGACCGCGTGATCGCGCTCGGCTATCACGGCTGGCAGGACTGGTATATCGGCGCGACCACGCGCAAGCTCGGCATTCCCGGCGCCGTCGGCGAACTCACGCATATGGCGGCCTACGGCGACATCGAGGCGCTCGAGAAGCTCCTGCTCGCGCATCCGAAGGAATTCGCTGCGGTCATTCTGGAGCCGGCTGGCGGCACCGAGCCGCCCGCAGGGTACTTGCAGCAGCTGAAGGACCTCGCGCATCGTCACGGCACGCTGCTCGTCTTCGACGAAGTCATCACCGGTTTCCGCTGGTCGCTCGGCGGCGCACAGAAGCGCTATGGCGTGACGCCCGATCTCGCGGCGTTCGGCAAAGCGATGGGCAACGGCATGCCGATTTCCGCGGTGGTCGGCCGCGCGGACGTCATGCGCCTGATGGAAGACATCTTCTATTCCGGAACATTTGGCGGCGAGACGCTTTCGCTGGTCGCTTCGATCGCGACCATCGACAAGATCGAGCGCGAGAACGTCGTCGATCACCTGTGGAACAAGGGCGCTTCGCTGAAAGACGCGGTGAGCGCCGAGATCGCGAACAACAAGCTCACCGACGTTATCAGCCTCGCCGGTGCCTCGCCCTGGACAATCCTTGCTTTCAAGGATCATGCGAAGGCATCGAAAGAAGCAATCAAGACGCTGCTGCTGCGCGAAATGATCCGCGCGGGTGTGCTAATCAACGCAAGTCACAATATCTGCTTCGCGCATTCGCCCGAGGATCTCGGCCGCGTCGTCGGCGCCTACCGGCATGCGCTTCCGCTCGTGCGTGGCGCGATCGACGAAGGCGACATCGAGCGCCAGCTCGGCAATCAGGTGATCCGCCCGATCTTCACGCTTCGCGCGACCCCCGCGTGACGTCATGAGCGGCGATTTTCTTCCCTATGGGCGGCAAAGCATCGGCGACGACGACATCGCGGAAGTTGCGGCCGCGCTGCGCTCCGATTTTCTCACGACAGGCCCGCTGGTCGAGAAGTTCGAACACGCGCTCGCGGAAGCGACGGGTGCCGCGCACGCGGTCGTCTGCAACTCCGGTACTGCCGCGCTGCACCTCGCGGCGCTCGCCGCGGAACTGAAGGAAGGCGACGCCGCGGTCGTGCCCGCGCTAACCTTTCTTGCGACCGCGAATGCGGTACGGATGACCGGCGCGGAAGTGATTTTCGCCGATGTCGATGCAGACACCGGCCTGCTGACGCCGGAGACGCTGCGCGATGCGCTCGCGCGCGGCAAAGCATCCGGCCGCAAGATCCGCGCCGTTCTTCCGGTTCACCTGAACGGACAGGTTTGCGATATGGCCGCGCTGAAGAATTCCGCGCCTGAAGGCACGGTCTTCATCGAGGATTCCTGTCACGCGCTCGGCGAGGACAGGATCGGCGCCACGGAAAACTCCTTCGCCGCCTGCTTCTCGTTTCATCCTGTCAAGGCGATCGCCACCGCCGAAGGCGGTGCCATTACTACGCGCGACCCAAAGGCCGCGGAACGCATGCGCGCGCTACGCTCGCACGGCATGATCCGCGAACCTGCTGCTTTCACCGAACGCGAGCTCGCCTTCGACGGCAATGCGCCGAACCCCTGGTATTACGAGATGCAGGAGATCGGCTGGAACTACCGCCTGCCGGACGTGCTCTGCGCGCTCGGCATCTCGCAACTGAAGAAGCTCCCCGGCTTCGTCCGCCGCCGCCGCGAACTCGCTGCACTTTACGACAAGGCGCTTGCGCCGTTCGCGCCTTTGCTGAAACCGGTGCCGCACGGAAAGCATCCGCATGGCTGGCATCTTTACGCGGTGCTGATCGACTTCAAGACACTCGGCACGACACGCGCGAAATTCATGAACGCGCTGCGCGCGGAAGGCATCGGCTCGCAGGTGCACTACCTGCCCGTGAGCAGCCAGCCTTATTACCGCGAGCGCTATGGCGCGCAGACACTTCCCGGGGCGGATGCTTACTACGCGCGCTGCCTTTCGCTGCCGCTGTTTCCGTCGATGCGCGACGAAGACGTCTCGCGCGTCACCGCCGCTCTGGAAAAACTCGTTCGCCGCTAGCGCATTGTCACGATGACCGGAACCTCATCCCGTCTCGCACTCGGCACCGTGCAATTCGGGCTGCCTTACGGACTCGGCAACCCCGAGGCCGCGGTTCCGCGCAAGGAAGTCGAAAAGATTCTCGCGCTCGCCTGGGAGCGCGGCATCGATACACTCGATACCGCCGCCGATTACGGCGACGCCGAACACGTGATCGGTCTCGCACGGCCTGCGAACGCGTCCTTCAAAATCGTGTCCAAAGCGCCGCGCATCGGCAAGGATGAAATAGCGCAGTCCGATCTCGATGCGGTCTCGGCCTCGGCTGGCCGTTCGCTGGAGCGCCTAAAAGTTTCCGCGCTCGATTCCATCCTCGTTCATTATGCGCCCGATCTTCTTGCCCGCGGCGGCGATAAACTCTTTGCAGCGCTGCGCGCCGTCCGCGAGCGCGGACTGACGAAACGGATCGGCGTTTCGGTCTACGATCCCGAGACGCTTGCAACGTTGCTTGCGCGCTTTCCCATCGACATCGTCCAACTTCCGGTGAACCTGCTCGACCAGCGCTTCGAGCGAAGCGGCATGCTCGCGGAGCTTATGCGCCGTAATGTCGAGGTCCACGTCCGCTCGGTGTTCCTGCAAGGTGCCCTGCTGATGGGCGACAATCTTCCGCGTCATCTCGCTGCGGCAGGACCTAAGATCGGGATGCTGCGTGACGAGGCAAAACGGCGCGGCGTCGGCCCGGCCACGCTGGCCCTCGCCTATCCGGCGAACCTCACCGCTGTCAGCCGCATCGTGATCGGCGTGCAGCGCGCGGACGAACTCGCGGCGAACACGGGCGCCTTTGCCGCCGCCGCCGCGCTGGCCGGCTTCGATGCTGCGGCTTATTCGGTAGACGATCCCGCGATCATCGACCCCCGCCGCTGGAACGGCTAAGGCAACGCCATGGGCCTCGTCGTATTCCGAGCGGATGGCGGGCCGGCAATCGGCGCCGGTCATGTGATGCGGATGCTTTCGCTCGCGCACGCCTTCCGCGCCGGCGGATGGCGGATCGGATTCGCCGCCACTGAAGAAACGTTCGCATCGGTCGCTGCACTCGGCGAGGCGCAGGCTGAGAAACTTGTCGTTGAAAACAGGGAAGATACGCGGGCCCTCACCGCAAAATGGCCCGAAGGCGCGGACCTGCTCTTCGCCGATCACTACGGGCTCGATGCCGCATTCGAGCGCGAATGCCGCCCGTGGGCAAAACGCATCGTTGCAATCGACGATCTTGCAAACCGGAAGCACGACGCGGATGTGCTGTTCGATCCCGTCTGCGCCTCGCCTAGGGCTTATGAAAAACTCGTCCCGCCGCAATGTGCTGTCCATTGCGGGCCGGATTTCTCCTCGCTGCATCCCGCATTCCGCGAAGCGCGTGCCGCAGCGCTCGCGCGGCGCGGCGGCGGCGAAGTGAATCGTATTCTCGTGAGCTTCGGCCAGATCGATGCCGGAAATGCCACCGCCGAAGCGCTGGACGCAATCGAAGCCGCCGGCTTTCGTGGCGCCATCGATGTCGTGCTTTCTTCGCGCGCCCCGCACCTGCAGACGATCCGCGAGCGCGTAAAGGGCCGCGCGGTGCTGCATGTCGACACAAGCGAAATGGCGTCATTGATGAGTGCTGCGGATCTAGCCATCGGCGCAGGCGGCACCACGACGTGGGAGCGCTGCTGCCTTGGTCTTCCCGCACTTGCGGTCGAGATTGCGGACAACCAGCACGATCTGCTGTCGCGGGCCGCGGCGTCCGGCGTGCTGCTCAACCTGGGCATCGCGAAACCGGGTATCGCATCGGAAATGGCCCGCGCGCTGCGGGACCTTCTCGGAAATCACTTGAAACTTTCAGCGATGAGCATTGCCGCCGCAACACTCGTCGATGGCCGTGGCAGCGAACGCATTCTTCTCGCAGCCTTGGCGCCGGAGTCCGCAAGCTCCGGAGAGGCGGTCACGCTGCGGCTCGCGGAAACGCGGGACAAGGAGTGGCTGCTCGCGCTTCAAAAGCTTCCCGAAACGCGGCAACACGCGAACAACGCCAGGGCCCCCTCCGCCGAAGAACATAACGTCTGGTTCGCACGCACGCTTGCCGACTGCACGAAACTTCTTGCCATCGTTCAGGTCGCCGGAAAGCCGGCCGGCATGGTCCGGCTCGACCGGCGCAAGGATGCAGCGCGGGTCAGCATCGCGATCCTGCCCTCATTCTATCGGCGCGGCATCGGCGCGGCCGCGCTCTCGCTTCTGTCTCGCGTGGCGCCCGGGATCGCGCTGGAAGCTGAGGTAAAGTCAGGCAACGCCCCGTCGCTGGCCCTGTTTGGCAACGCGGGCTATCGACATCTGCGCGGCGATCTGTACATACGCGGGCCGAAATGAGCGCCAAGAATTTTTCCATCGCAGGACGCAGCATCGGGCCTTCGCACTCGCCCTATGTCATTGCCGAACTCTCCGGCAATCACAACGGCGACATCGGGCGGGCGCTGGCCCTGATCGATGCGGCCAAGGCCGCCGGCGCGGATGCGGTAAAGCTGCAAACCTATACCGCCGACACGATCACGCTCGACCACGATGGTCCCGGCTTCACCATCGAAGGCGGATTGTGGGACGGACGCCGCCTGCATGAGCTTTATCGCGAAGCGTCCACGCCATGGGAGTGGCACGAGAAACTGTTCGCCCATGCGCGTAGCGCGGGCATCACCTGCTTCTCGTCGCCCTTCGATCCGACCGCCATTGCGTTTCTGGAAAAGCTGAACGCGCCGGCCTACAAGATCGCGTCCTTCGAGATCGTCGACACGCCGCTGATCCGTCTCGCGGCGAAGACCGGCAAGCCGCTCATCATTTCGACCGGCATGGCCTCGCCCGACGAAATCTCAGATGCGCTCAACGCCGCCAAGGAAAGCGCGGGCGCCGTGCTCCTGCATTGCATATCCGCCTATCCCGCGCCGGCCGAGGACGCGAACCTCGCGCGCATTCCCGCGCTCGCCGCGAAATACGGATGCGTGATCGGTCTTTCGGACCACACGCTCGGCATTGAAGTTTCGATCGCGGCGGTCGCGCTCGGCGCCTGCGTCATCGAGAAACACATCACGCTGCAACGAGCCGATGGCGGCCCCGACGCCGCTTTCTCGCTGGAGCCGGACGAACTTGCGGCCCTTGTGAAAGGCGTGCGGACGGCGCACGCGGCGCTCGGCCGCGCCGATTACGGACGTGCTGCAAGCGAAGAAGGAAACGTCGCGTTCCGCCGTTCGCTCTATGCAGTAAAGGACATCGCCGCGGGCGAAACGATCACGGAAGAAAACGTGCGCTCGATCCGCCCCGGCTACGGCCTCGCGCCGAAGCACCTGCCCGAGATACTCGGACGGAAGGCGAAGCGCGGAATTCCGCGCGGAACGCCGATCTCCCGCGATCTGCTCGGCTGACTTTCTTAATACCCCCTTGAGTGCCGGATCATGGCGCCAAGGACGTTCGAATAGTCGTCGGTCCAGACCCATTGACGCTGATCGACCTTTTCGTCGTTCCAGTGTTTCGCCTCGTCCAGCGCGCCGAAATCCTCGGGCTTGCGCACGATCGCAGTGACGGTGCCCGAGAACTTGTAATCGTCGTCGCTGACCTCGGTGTCGTCCTGGGTCGTGTTGTGTGTGCGGACCACCATGCCGTTCGCGTCTGCGATGCCCGCCACCACCGAGGCAAGCTCGAGATGGCGGTTCGAAATGTGCATCACCAGAATCCCGCGCGGCGCAAGCTTGCGCTTGTAGGTCTCGACCGCTTCCTTGGTCATCAGGTGGATCGGGATCGCGTCGGAGGAGAAGGCGTCGATCACGATCAGATCGTAGATGCCGTCCTGCGCCTCCGCGATGGTGAGCCGCGCATCGCCCAGCGTAATCTTCGCGTCCGGTGCGCACTGCGCGAGGAAGCTGAAGCCGTAGCGTCTCGGGTTGGTCGCGATCTCGATCGTGGTCGGATCGATCTCGTAATACGAGACGCTGTCTTTCTCCTGCTTGTGGCAGGCAAGCGTGCCGGTGCCGAGACCTACCACGGCGTAATTGATCGGGCCGTTCTTGTTCGCCCTAGCCTGCGCCACCGCCTGCGCGATCGCCGCCGACTTATAATAGTAGGTCGTGAGCTCCGGCCGGCCGGTATACGGCTTGAAGTCGTTCGTCATCATCCGCTGTGCGCCGTGGATCGTGGTTCCGTGCAGCAGCACGCGGAAGCGGCCGTCATAGCTGTCGTTCACTTTGTGGACGCCAAAGAAGCTGCGCAACGTGTAGCGCGTGCGCGAGTCGATGTTCTCATAGGCCTTGATCGTGAGAAAGCAGAGCGCGATCACATAGGCGTACTTCACCGAGTCGAACGAGATCAGGATGGACGCGACGAGCAGAATGCCGATCGCCCATTTCATGTAGGTATAGGTGCCCGGCGCGAGGTCGGACAGGAACGGCACCTTGTATCCAAATGCGGGCGCGAGCACCGCCGCCGCGACCATGCCGAGCAGGAGCCAAAACACCGGGCCGAAGCGCCCGGTCGGCCACACCCAGCCCGGACGGCACAGAAGCGCCAGCACGATCAGGATCGGGTATTCGGCGACCCAGTTGAAAATCTGCGGCGCGATGAGTGCGGCCGCGATGCCGCCGATCATGCCGCCAGCCGACATCCACATATAGAATTCGGTGAGAAACGCAGGCGCGGGACGAAGCCGCGCAAGCTCGCCGTGACAGACCAGCGCCGTGAAGAAGAACGCAGCGATGTGGATCGTCAGAATCCAGAAGATCGAATCGAAGCCTTCGAACACCTGAGACGCGACGAGTGCTGCGATGAACAGCGGTTGCAGGATCACGGCGGCCTGATGCACGCGCGCCGCAAGCCCCGAGAACACGAGCACGAAGGTCAGAAGGTAGAGCGCGAGCGGCACCACCCAGAGGAACGGCACCGCCGCAACGTCGGTCGAAATGTGGTTGGTGACGGCGATCAGCAGACCCGAGGGGATGGCGGCGAGCGCAACCCAGACCGCCGCTTCGGACCAAGTGGGCTTGCCTTCCGTCTCGCCCTTCGCGGGCTTCGACGCCTTGAGGTCCTTCGTGTTCCAGATCAGGTAGCCGCATCCCGCAATCAGCGCGATCAGGAGAACGAAACCGGCCGACCAGCCGAAGGTCTGCTGTTGCAGCCGCGTCAGCGGCTCGACCACGAAGGGATAAGCCAGCAGCGCGAGGAAACTGCCGACGTTGCTTGCAGCGTAGAGAAAATAAGGGTCCTTTGCCGCGGGATGCGCAGTGCGCGCGAACCAGGCCTGCAACAGCGGGCCGTTCGCGGAGAGCGCGAAAAACGGCAGCCCGATCGAAACCGTGAACAGACCGAGCAGCCAGATCGCTTCGCCCGAGGCAGGCGGCCGGTTCCAGCCGCTTGCGATGCCGAGCGGCAGAAAAATGATCGCGACGGCCATGATCGCGAGATGCACGATGACAGCCTGCCGCCCCTGCAGATGGCGGGTGATGAAATGCGCGTAGGCATACCCCGCGAGCAGCACGGTCTGGAAAAACACCATTGCGACCGACCAGACCGCGGGCGTGCCGCCAAACTTGGGCAGCACCATCTTCGCGAACATCGGTTGCACCAGGAATAGCAGCGCTGCGCTCACGAAAATCGCGAAGGTGAAAAGCGGCAACAGAGCGCCCACCTTCGAACCATCGGTGGCTTTAGCGCTGGACGTCTTCTTCGCGTTCATGGGAGTTCCTTGGCTGGCCGGGTCTCTGGCGCGCACGCTCTCCGCAGTGCAACGCAGAGAAAAGGCTTGCCGCTAGGGCGGAATTTGGGGCTGGGAGGCTTGCTCGCAGAAGTTTGTTCAGGTTTGTGGCTGCACCCGGACCGAACAGCAACCGGGGCAGTAGATAAAACCCGAACCGGCGATTCCGGTCCAGCCCCGCAGCTTCTATTTTTCCGCATTGCGGCGCAGGGCGTTTCAGCCACAAACCGTTGCATCGACGCAATAAAATCCCTGCTAGGATAGCCGCGCGTTTCGATTCAAACGAAACCGTCCCCAGGGAGAACTGTATGATCGAACTATCACGCCGCACCGTGCTTGCAGGCAGCGCTGCCTCCGCAGGCGCGCTTTCGTTTGCACCCAGTTTCATTGAGGCATTTTTCAATTCGGCAATGGCACAAGCAGCGGGTTTCAATAAGTATAAGGTCGGCTCGATCGAAGTTGTTGCCGCTGCCGACGGCGTAAACACCTTCCCGCTGCCCGATCGCTTCGTCGTGAACGCGACGAAGGATGAAGTTTCGGCCGCGCTGAAAGCAGCAGGCCAGGACGGCGAGAAGCTGAGCATTCCGTTCAATCCGCTTGCCTTCACGAACGGCAACCGCGTCGTTGTCGTCGACACGGGCATGGGCCCCGCTGCAAACGAAAAGTCGCCGAACGTCGGCAACTTCGTGAAGAACATTGCCGCAGGCGGCATCGATGCGGCCAAGGTGACCGACGTCGTGATCTCTCATTTTCACGCCGACCACATCAGCGGACTCCTGAACGGCGCGAACCTGACCTATCCCAACGCGCAGGTGCATGTCCCGGCTCCGGAATGGAAATACTGGACCGACGAAGGCGCGCTGAGCAGAGCGCCGGATGGGCTTAAGGGCGCCTTCGCCACCGTGAAGCGCATCTTCGCCGATGGCCTCAAGAACAAGGTCACGCAATACGAACACGGCAAGGAAGTGGTGCCGGGTCTGACCGCCATGGCAACGATCGGCCACACGCCGGGCCACACCTCGTTCGTGCTCGCCTCCGGCAACGACAGGCTGTTCATCCAGTCGGACGTGACGAACGTTCCGGCGCTGTTCGTGACGAACCCGGGCTGGCACGTCATGTTCGATCAGGACGCGAAGATGGCCGAAGAAACGCGCCGCAAGACCTTCGACATGCTCGCCTCGGAAAAGATGCGGGTCCAGGGATTCCACTATCCCTTCCCTGCGCTCGGCCGCATCGAGAAAGCCGGAAACGGCTACAAGCTCGTCGCCGCGTAAGCGCCAGCAAATCTGCGAACAAAAAGGCCGCCGGAAACGGCGGCCTTTTCATTTCCGCGAAGGATGTCTTGCGGAGAATTGACTCCGCCTCCCGCTTCGCGAATAAATGGAGCATTGATGTTGGTGTTCCGCGCGGCGAAATCCGCAACGAACATGGGAATACGGTCAAGGATCGCGTTCAGATCCGAATCCGTAGCTGCCCCCGCAACTGTAAGCGGTAGCCCTCGCTTCAAGTGCCACTGGACGAAAGTCTGGGAAGGCGGAGTGAGACGCAACGACCCGCGAGCCAGGAGACCGACCCGCATCAGTCACCCAACCGGCGCGCGGGGCGTGCGATCGGTGCGGCTAACCGCAGCGGTGACACGTGAAGACGTGAACCGTTGCGGGGGCGCAGGTGGAACTGCATCTCTACGAGCAAGCCGGAATGAGCGAGGCGTCACGCCTCGGGATTTCGCGCGCCTCCGTGACTTGTCCAACGACAGTCATTGGGGGCTATCCATGTTTCGTTTTTCGGGTGCATCCGCACTCGCGCTGATCGCACTTCCCTTCTCTTTCGCCACGGCACAGGCGCAGACGACCGTCCTGCCTGACGTCGTGATTTCCGCGAGCCAGACGCCACAGCCCGCGGATCGCGTCGGCGCGAGCGCGACCGTGTTGCAGGGCGACGAACTGCGCCGGCGCGGCGTCGAGACCGTCGCCGACGCACTGCGCACCGTTCCCGGCGTGCATGTGAGCGCCGCCGGCAACAAAGGCACGCTGACGCAGGTTCGCGTGCGCGGCGGCGAAGCCAACCACCTTCAGGTCATCATCGACGACGTCCCGGTCGGCCGTCTCGATGGCGGCGACTTCGACTTCGCGGACATGATGATCGACGACGTCGAGCGCATCGAGGTCGTGCGCGGGCCGCAATCGGGCATCTATGGCGGCAACGCCGCTTCCGGCGTGATCGCGATCTATACGAAATCAGGCCGCGGCCTGAACAAGCCCGAACTTACGCTGCGCGCGGAAACCGGCACGCAGAAAAGTTCGCTGCTCAGCACCACCCTGCGCGGCTCGAACGGCCCGCTCTATGGATCGTTCTCGATCCAGCACCGCGACACCGACGGCTACAACATCTCCCGCACCGGCGGCGAGAAGGACGGCCACCGGCACCTGTCGCTGAACGCGAAGGTGGGCTTCGACGTCAACGAGCACATCAACGTCGAAGGCGTGGTCCGTCATACCGACCGCAAGGTGCAATACGACTCCGAAGCCTCGATCCCGCTGCCCGACAACTACGCGCAGGACGTGAACCAGCACACCAACGCGCGCATCAACCTGAACACGCGCTCGTTCGACGGCGCGCTGACCACCCGCCTCGGCGTGTTCCTGCGCGACGAAAACTATCTCCTGAATTTCGGCAATTCCTACGCCAAGGCGAACGGCGGCGATTACAAGGTCTCCTACAACTTCAGCGCAGCGAACGTCGCGCACAGCATGACCGCGCTGTTCGACTGGAAGAAGGAGACCTATATCAACGGCGCCAACACGCCCGAGCGCCAGCGCACCGGCCTCGCCTATGAGCACATCCTGAACTTCGTCACCGGCCTCACGCTGTCGGGCGCAGTGCGCCACGACTTCCACGACGTCTTTCAGGATTTCACGACCTATCGCGTCGCGGCGTCGCAGAAGCTGCACACCGGTACGCGCCTGCACGGAAGCTACGGCACCGGCATCTCGCTGCCGACATTCTACGAGCAGTTCGGTTTCGGCCTGAACTTCACCGGCAACCCGAACCTGAAGCCCGAAACCACCACCGGATGGGATTTCGGCATCGAGCAGACGTTCTTCGGCGGCCTGTTCGTGTTCGACGCGACCTATTTTTCGGTCGACCTCGAGAACCGGATTTCCGGCAACGGCACCACCGCGATCAACAATGCCGGGATCAGCGAAATCCGCGGCGTCGAGCTGACCGGCAAGCTCAACCCGGTCGCATGGCTGACGCTGGAAGCGAGCTACACCTTCACCGACGCGGAAGCCGCCGACGGCACGCAGCTGATCCGCCGGCCGAAGAACGCCGGCAGCTTCACGGCGACCTATCTCGCGCCCGACAACAAGACCCGCGCGAGCGTCAACGTCGTTCACAACGGCAAGATGGCGGACGACGCCTTCTTCGGCTTCCCGGCGACGAGAGTGTCTCTCGACAGCTACACCGTCGTGAACGCGATCCTGAGCTACCAATACACGCCGATGACGCAGTTCTACATCCGCGGCGAGAACCTTCTCAACGAACGCTACGAGGAACTGTTCTCCTATCGTGCGAACGGCGCGACCGGCTATATCGGCATGCGGATGAAATTCGGCGAGTTGTCGCCGCAGATCAACTACTGAGCGGGACGGGCCGGCCGAAAAAACCGGCCCTACCCTGCTTGATTGGGTTACGTTCCAATCGAAATCCCCTGCCCGTTCGATTCCGATACGATCCAGTTGATGTATTCCGCATCGCCGCCGTCTCCGGAAAGAAAAAGGATTGCCGGTGTATCGTAGGCGTGGCCGCGCTTCACTTCGGCGGCGACCGCTTCTTTCTGTGCGTCCCGCGTCTTCACAATCATCACCACTTCGTCGGCCTGTTCGATCTTGCCCTGCCAGCGGTAGATCGAGCGCATTCCGGGCAGGATGTTCACGCAGGCCGCGAGCCCCTTCTCGACGAGGTGCCGTCCCGCGAGCGACGCCTCGACAAGCGAAGGATAGGTCGTATAGACGAGAACCGGCCGATCCATTGCCGAACTCCATTTTGCCGGGCCGCGTATCCGCAGGCAGCGTATCAGATGACCGCGTCACGCTACGACAAGATCGCATTCGTCGCGAGCAACGCGCCAGACGCGATTGCCGCGCAGGAACGTCTGGCAAAGGCGTATGGCAACGCACCCGAAACCAAAGCCGATGTGGTGGTCGCGCTCGGCGGCGACGGCTTCATGCTCCACATGCTGCACCGGTTCCGCGACCGCGGCATTCCGATCTTCGGCATGCACCGCGGCACCATCGGCTTCCTGATGAACGAGTTTCGCGAGGACGGACTGCGCGAGCGCCTGAACGTCGCCGAAGGCAGCAGGATCCATCCGCTCATCATGGAAGCGACCGATGCCGCCGGGAAAGTACACACCGCGCCTGCGCTGAACGAGGTCTCGCTCCTACGCCAGTCTTACCAGGCGGCGAAGCTGCGCATCCTGATCGACGGCAAGGCCCGCATGGAAGAGTTGATCTGCGACGGCATCCTGGTCGCGACCCCGGTCGGCTCCACCGCCTATAACCTGTCCGCACACGGTCCGATCCTGCCGCTCGCAGCCCCGTTTCTGGCGGTGACCCCGATCAGCCCGTTCCGGCCCCGCCGCTGGCGCGGGGCACTGGTCCCCGACCGCGCCCGGGTCGAGATCGAAATTCTGGAGAGCGACAAGCGGCCCGTAAACGCGGTCGCCGACTACTTCGAGGTCCGCTCGGTTGTACGGGTTAAGGCCCGTATGGACCGGACTTCATCGGTAGAAATGCTGTTCGATCCCGGTCACAGCCTGGACGAGCGGATTCTGAACGAGCAGTTCGGCTATTAGCCGGGATTGGGATTTCAACCGAAAATTAATTCTGAAGGGCGCTAATTAGAGCGGTATCCGCGTTCGGCCCTTCGGCCTTGGCTTGAAACTGCCCCGGAGCCAGGCGCGCCATGATCCGGATCGATTTCAACCGTCTCAAGTTTCTGATTGTCGACGATAATGCCCATATGCGGCGGATCGTTCGGCAGCTTGTCCACGGTTTCGGCTCGCGCGAAATTTTCGAAGCGGAAGACGGCGCCGCCGGCCTCGAAGTCTTCCTTGCCCAGAAGCCCGATATCGTGATCACCGACTGGGCCATGCCGCTCTATGACGGCATCGAGTTCACGAAGACCGTCCGCAGTTCCGACTCTCCCGTGACCCGCTTCGTGCCGATCATCATGCTGAGCGGACATTCCGAGAAGCGCAACGTCATCGAAGCGCGGGACGCGGGTGTCACCGAATTTCTGACCAAGCCGGTCGCGGCGAAGTCCCTCTATGAGCGCATCTTGAGCGTCGTGCTGGCGCCGCGCCCCTTCATCCGCACCAAGGACTACTTCGGGCCGGATCGCCGCCGCTCCGTGAACGCCAAGTATGCCGGACCCGAGCGCCGCAAAGGCAACGCGAACGCAGAGGTCATCGAAGTCGCTCCGATCGACAATCGCTTGCAGAACCAGCGCAAGCAGGCCGATGCCGGCATCGCGGCCAAGCAACCGCGTGCGGCGGGCCAAGCCACATGATTTCAGGATAGCCCGCCATGGCAGACCAATCGCAAAGGCAGCTCCCGCCGGAAAAGCACTTCGACGACCACTCCGTCATCGTGCCGCCGCACAAGCTGAAGAAGGCCGTCACCCACGCGCAGGGCGCGGCGCAGATCGACATGAGCGCAGTCGCGCGCGCCGAGGCCGCGCTCGAAGAACTCAAGGAAGAGTTCGGCGAATGGATGAATGAGGAATGCCGCAGGATCGACGCGGCACGCCGCACGATCCGCTCGAAAGGCCTCAACCGTTCGACGGTCGACACGCTGTTCATGCCGGCCCACGACATCAAGGGCGGCGCCGCCACGCTCGGCTTCCCGCTCGCCGAGCGTTTAGCTACGAGCCTGTGCCGGCTGCTCAAGCACTCGCCCGACCCCGCCCGCATTCCGCTCGCGCTGGTCGAGCATCACGTCGACTCGATCCGCGCACTGGTGCGCGAAGACGTCAAGGATGCCAGAAATCCCTACGGGCTCGAGCTTTCCGAGCGTCTATCGATCCTGGTCGAGACGTTTCTCGAAGGCGAGTTGAAGGAAGCTTACGCGGAGATTGCCGGCGAAGCCGCGCCCCGCATTTTCATCCCCCACCAGGACTGACCGGAGGAAGTCAGGCCGCGGCGACGAGATCCGCCGTGAGATACCGCGCTTCGTCGCGCGCAGCTTCGGCCGCGAAACGGCGCAAGAGCGCGTAGAGTTCGTCCAGTTCGCCGAAAGATTCCGGCGCGTATCGGACAATCACTTCTTCAACCATGCCGCGGCCCAGTTCGGCATAGCCGGGCGTGCCGAAGAAGCCCATTTCGTACACAACCTCGATGGCCGCGCGGAACGCGCCATAGGCGCTCTGCGGAAGCCCCGCGCGCTCGAACATCGCGCGGAAGCCGTGACCGGAACGGTCGCTCAAGATCGAAGTGACCCGCGGGCGCGACAGGCCCGAAAGCTCCGCCAGCGCATCGACGAGGAAACGGGTATTGCCCGAAAGCAGCGCGCGCAAAAGCAGCGCACCTGTGAGCTGGCCGGTCTGCGCAAGATGCCGGACGAGTGCGGCCACCTGTTCCGGTGTCTGGCCCGCGGCAATGGCCACGGTCGCGCGGTCGCAGGCTTCGCGCGCCACCGATTGCGCGCGGTCTTCCGGCAGCCATTCCTTATGCACCACGAAACGTGCGAGCGTGTCGGCGAGCGTTGCGACCAGCGCCTGCCGCGTTTCCGTCGGCAGGTCGTCTCGCGCAAGCAAGTCGTCCCGGATCGCGGCAAGATGCCCGTGACGCGCGGCGATGCGCGCAAGCGCTGCACCCGTGAGATCGGCATACGGATTCTCGAGCAGCACAAGACACGCGGAAGCGGAGCCTACTTCCGCGACAGCGGCGGCAACCGCACGCGATATCTTCTCGCGTGACGCGATCGCGATCTGCAACCGCTCCTTGCCGCTCGCGGCGAGATCGACGAGTTCGACATCGAGCAACGCAGGCGAACGCTCGACCACGATCTCGGCGATATCGAGCTGGTCCTGCGTGAGGCCGATCAGCACCGTACGCGGCGCGTATTCGCTGCCTGCAATGGTTTCGGCGAGCGCGCGGCGCACCTGCGGCGAAGGATCGTCAAGCAGAATCGTCATCGCGGCTTCGGTGGCGAGGCGGTCTCCGCTCGAAAGATCGGAATAGAGATAGGCTCGTGCGAGTGCGCTGGTCGCATCGGCGCGCTCTTCCGGCGGCGCGGTCTGGATCCACTTCAGAAACTGGCGGACAATCATCGCCGACCCCACGCAATTGATATTCGAGCGCGAAGCCTAGGGTGTGCGCGCTTAATAAAGCGTTCACCCTGAATTTTCAGATTTCGTTAAGACCTCAGGTCGTGCGGCGCAGGAACGGATTGACGCCGCCCCAGAGCGAACGCACATCCTGCGAAATCGGATCGGCGTTGTGGTTCTGGAACAGGCCGCGGAACATCGGCGCTTCGCTCTGCACCGCGGGCGGCACTTCGACTGCGGCGACTGTTTGCGGCGCGATTGCCGGCGTCACCTGCTGAGCCGGAGCCTGTTGAAGCGCAATCACGCGCGTGGCCGGCGTCACGACTGGAGCATATGCGGTCGCCGTCACAGCGCTCGAATCCGGCGGCGTGATCGCGTTCGTCGGCGCATGCGTGGGCGCGGCTTTCCGCGGCGAGAAGATCGAGGCGATCCGGTTCAACAGGTTCGGTGCGGGAGAATTGTCTTCCGAAGAAGCCGGCGGATTGGTGATCTGCAAATTCGCGACCGCGGTCGAAGGCGCGACCTTGCGCACGTTGTCGTGCTTCGAAACGAGCACGCGATAGGCATCGTCGATGCTCCGCGCACCGGACGAATTATAGAAGATCGATTTGTTGGCGCGCGCCGCATCCGGAAATGCCGCCGCCGCGGAAGCGTTCGGATTGGAAGCCTTGAGCGAAAGGAAGCGCTTCGCGCCGTTCGCACCGAGAAAGTGCGCGATGTATAGCTCGCCCTCGGTCGGCTGGCGGCCGAGCACAGTCTGGATTTCCATCGCATTCCGCTTCGAGAAGGCGGCCGCCATGTTCGACGCGATCTCGGGGTTGTCGCGCAGCCCCAGAATCTGCGCGCGCACCGCCGGATCGCGTACGACGTATTGTCCGTCGCCGGTCTTTTCGATCTGGTTCGCGTATTGCTGGAGGCCGAAGGATGCGCCGTCATCCTTGACCGTCTGGAGCCAGGTCGTATCGATGAACTGGAATAGCCCGCGCGCCGACGAGGTCGAAGCCTGCGCGCTCGGGTTGAGCGCGGACTCGCGATACGCCGTCTTCATGAGGTAGTCGAAGGATATGCCGGTCTGCTGGCTCGCCGACCGTATGGCTGCGGTGACGCGACCACCCGAGTTCAGTAGCGAGTCGAGAAACATGGCTGGCGTCCTGGGGGCGATCCGACTCCCCCGCCGGAAAGGCCCGCTTGGAACTTGGCCCTTTATGGTAAATGGAATCTTAACGACGGAATTCCGGGAGAATAACGATGGCGTCTGAAGCCGACCGCCACCCCAGGGGCGGCATGTATTTCGAGGACTTCGAGGCAGGCATCCTGATCGAGCACCGGCTGCGCCGGACGGTCACGCAGATGGACAACATGCTGTTCTCGAACATGACCCTGAACCCCCAGCCGCTCCATATCGACCGGGAGTTCTGCGAGAAGGAGACCCAGTGGGGCCAGCCCCTGATGAACTCCCTGTTCACGCTCGGGCTCATGATCGGCATATCGGTTAACGACACCACTGTCGGCACCACGATCGCGAATCTCGGCATGACCGATGTGAAATTCCCGCACCCCCTGTTCGAGGGCGACACCGTCCGCTGCACGACCGAAGTCATGGGCAAGCGCGAATCGAAGTCCCGGCCCGACGCCGGCATCGTCGATTTCCACCACCGCACCTATAATCAGGACGGCAAGCTGGTCGCGGAATGCAAGCGGCAGGCTTTTATGCTGAAGCGCAAAGTAAACGTCTGATGCGCTCTTACCTCTTCGTGCCCGGCGACGCGCCGCGCAAGCTCGAAAAAGGCTTAGCCAGCGGCGCCGACGCACTCCTGCTCGATCTCGAGGACTCGGTCGCGCCCGACGCAAAGCCGAAGGCGCGCGAAATCGTGCGCGACTACCTCCTCGCGCAGGCAAGCAGGAAAGACCGCCCGCGTCTCTTCGTGCGCGTGAACGCGCTCGATACCGGCCTGACCGACGCCGATCTCGACGTCGTGATGGCGGCGAGGCCCGACGGCATCCTGTTTCCGAAGAGCCGTCACGGCGGCGACGTCACCCATCTCGATGCGAAAATCACCGCGCGGGAGGCGCTTCACAATATCGAGGAAGGCACCACCCGCATCCTCGTGCTCGTCACCGAAAGTGCCGAGGCGCTCTTCGGGCTCAGCAACTATCGCGGATCGAGCGAACGGCTCGACGGCATGACCTGGGGCGCGGAGGACCTCTCCGCCGATCTCGGCGCGGAGACGAACCGCAATGAGCGCGGCGACTACACCGATCCCTATCGCCTTGCCCGCGCGCAATGCCTGATCGCGGCGGTCGCGGCCGGTGTCGCACCGATCGATTCCATCTATCCGAACTTCCGCGACGCGGACGGCCTGCGGCGCGAAGCGCTGGAAGGCCGCCGCGACGGCTTCACCGGCAAGATGGCGATCCATCCCGATCAGGTGCCGGTGATCAATGAGATTTACACGCCGAGCGCGGAGTCGATTGCGCAGGCAAAGCGGCTGATCGATGCCTTCGCGGCGGCAGGCAACGCCGGCGTGATCTCGCTCGACGGCCAGATGTACGACCAGCCGCATTTGAAACGCGCGCTGCGGTTGCTTGCGCGGGTGAAAAAGTAAGTGGAGCAAAAAATGAGTGTCGAGTTTCTCATAACATCGCTCATCGTCGTCGCTTCACCCGGAACGGGTGTCATCTACACACTCGCTGCCGGGCTTTCGCGCGGCGCTAGAGCCAGCATCGTCGCGGCTTTCGGCTGCACGCTCGGAATCATTCCGCACATCGCCGCGGCAATTCTCGGCCTTGCCGCGCTGCTCCACACAAGCGCGCTGGCGTTTCAAATCTTCAAATATCTCGGCGTCGCCTATTTGCTCTATATGGCATGGAATACGTTACAGGAGCACGGCACGCTGCGCGTTGAGAAACAAACTGCGGTGCGCACGCATCGCCAGATCGTTGTCGAAGCGGTGTTGATCAACATACTCAACCCGAAGCTTTCGATTTTCTTCCTCGCGTTCCTGCCGCAATTCGTGAACGCGTCCGAAGCTCAACCATTGCTCCGCATGAGCGAGCTGAGCGCGATCTTCATGTTGATGACGTTCGTTGTATTCGTTGGCTACGGTCTGTTCGCTGCATCCGTTCGCGAACACGTCATTTCGAGACCACGCGTCGTGACGTGGATGCGCCGCGCTTTCGCCGGGGCTTTCGCGCTGCTCGGCGCGAAACTGGCCTTATCGGAGCGCTAACGCTTCAATTCATCCGGCCGCGTCATCTGGAACAGCTCGGTCACGACCGAATAGTCGCGATAGCCGAGACGCGCGATCGGCTTCATTGCAGCGGCATCCAGAATGCCGTTCTTGATAAATTTTTCGTCGATGTGAATGCCGACGACTTCGCCGAACACAACGAAATTCTGGTGCAGCCTGCCATCAGCGCCATTCATCTGCACGATCTGTGTTGCTTTACATTCCAGCGCACACGGGCTTTCCGCGACGCGCGGCGGCGAAACCAGTTTCGAGGGCGCCTGGGTCAGCCCGGCAAGTTCGAATTCGTTTGTCTCGTGCGGCACACTCTCGGAACTCTTGTTCATCGCCTCGCGCAGATCCCAGGTCGCGAGGTTGCAGACGAACTCCATGGTCTCGCTGACGTTCCGGACCGAGTCCTTGAAGCCTTCGCTCGAGAACATCACCATCGGCGGATGACTGCCGACACCATTAAAGTAACTGTAGGGCGCAAGATTCACATGGCCGGCTTTGTCCACCGAGCTGATCCATCCGATCGGCCGGGGCGCCACGATCGCCTTGAACGGATCGTGCGGCAGGCCGTGATTGCGCTTGATCGGCTCGTAAAACATCAGAGCCTGCTCACGATCTGCGCCATGTCGGGACGCGGGCGCTGGAAGAGTTCGCCCTTCGCCGTGCCGATATGAATGAAGCCGACGATCTGCTCGTTCGCGGCAAGGCCGAACACTGCCCCGCTCGACTTGTCGAACGCAGCCCAGCCGGTGAGCCAGTTCGCAGCGAAGCCGAGCGCGTGCGCGGCATTCAGCAAATTCATGCAGGCCGCGCCCGCGGAGAGCAGTTGCTCGACATCCGGCACCTTCGGGTTCGGCGAAATCTTCGCGATCACCGTCACGATCAGCGGGCTGCCGCCGAAGCGGGCCCTCTGCTTCTCCACTTCGGCATCGCTCGCGTTCGGGTTTCCGGCGCGGAAGTTCGCGGTAATCTTGTCGACGATGGGCCCGCGCGTTGCCTTGGGCAGCACGACGAAACGCCAGGGCTTCATCATGCCGTGATCCGGCACGCGCGCGGCGATCGTGAGGATCTCGTTGAGCTGGGATTCGTTCGGTGCGGGCTCGATCAGATCCTGCGCTTTAGGCGAGGTGCGTGTTTTGAGCAGTTCCAGGGCTTCGGGCATTCGGTGTTCCGGTCTCGAAAAAGCCCGGGAGCGGTAGCATGGCTGGCGCTCCATTCCCAAGGATTGCCGGGCAAGGCTGGCCAGCCCGGTTTGCATTCAAGGACCCCGGGGCTAAAAGATCGCCATGACGTGCATGTCCCGCCTCCGCGCGCCTCTAGCGGCCCTCATGATGCTGCTCGCCGGTGCCGGCGCGTCTCCGGCACAGTGGTTCCCCTTCCAGGGCCCGAACACGCCGCCGACGCCTCCGGGAAACATTCCCAATCCGCCGGCCCCGCAGAGCCCGCCGACGCCGCTCGCCCCGCCGCCGGCCCCGCAGCAGCAGACCACGCCGCCCGCGCAACGTCCGGCCGCGAAAGAAACACCGAAAGAAACCCCGCCTGCGACGACGCCCCAGCGCGTGTCCCTGAACCTCACCGCGCGCTATGCGGCGGAAGGCCAGAACGTGACCCGCGCGCTGCACTGGCGCATTTTCGTCGAGCGGCCGGGCACCGAGCAGCCGCTGTTCCTCGTCTCCGAGTCGCAGGATGCCTCGCCGACCTTCTCGCTGCCGCCCGGCAAATACGTCGTGCACGTGGCCTACGGCATTGCGAGCTTCGCGCAGCGCGTCGAGGTCACCGAAAACCGCCGCGAGACCGTGATCGTCGCAGCGGGCGGACTGAGGCTCCGTGGTCGCGTCGCCGATGCAGAGATTGCGTCGGCGAAACTTCGCTTCGACGTCTATGAAGGAAACTTCCTCCAGCGCGCCTCGGGCGACGGCAAGAAGAAGCGCACCGCGCGCAACGAACGACCGCCGGTGATCCGCGGCGTCGTGCCCGGAGACGTCGTGCTGCTTCCGGCCGGCAGCTACTACATCCAGTCGACCTACGGCGAAGGCAACTCGACGATTACCGCGGACGTGCGCATCGAAGCCGGCCGCCTGACGGACGCCACCGTGCATCACCGCGCGGCGCAGATCACCCTTCGTCTCGTGCACGCGACCGGCGGAGAGGCGCTCGCCAATACCTCATGGTCGGTGCTGACGCCCGGCGGCGACTCGATCAAGGAATTCATCGGCGCGTTTCCGTCGATCGTACTTGCCGACGGCGAATACACCGCAGTCGCACGCCACGACGGCAAAACCTATCAGGCGAATTTCAAGGTGATCGCCGGCCGCGACCGTGAAGTCGAAGTGCTGGCGCGCGCCGAAAATCAGGCGCAGACCCCGCAGCAAGCGCCGACGGCGCGGTAGTTACGCCGCCTCGTCGTCCTTCTCGCGCTTGAGATCCGGCGGCAGCGCTTCGGCGACGAGCGCCGCAAGCGCCGCGTCGAGCGGCATCGAAGTCTGGTTCTGTGAGCCGAGGCGGCGGATCGAAACCGTGCGCTCCTCCGCCTCCTTCTTGCCAACGACCAAGAGCACCGGAATTTTCGCAAGGGAGTGCTCGCGCACCTTGTAGTTGATCTTCTCGTTCCGCAGATCGATTTCCGCGCGCAGACCCAGCTTGAAGGCGGCCTTGATCACGTCCTTCGCGTAGGCGTCGGCGTCCGAAGTGATCGTGCAGACCTTGATCTGCACGGGAGCCAACCACAACGGGAAATGCCCGGTGTGATGCTCAATCAGAATGCCCGTGAAACGCTCGAGCGAGCCGCAGATCGCGCGGTGCACCATGACAGGCGTCTTCTTGCCGCCGTCGGCATCAATGTAGAACGCGCCGAAGCGTTCCGGCAGGTTGAAGTCGACCTGCGTGGTACCGCATTGCCAGTCGCGGCCGATGGCATCGCGCAAGACGTATTCGAACTTCGGCCCGTAGAACGCGCCCTCGCCCGGATTGATCGCGGTCTTGATGCGGCCGTTCGACTGATCGGCGATCTGCTTCAAGACCTTTTCCATCACGCTTTCCGCGTGATCCCACGATGCATCCGCGCCAACGCGCTTTTCCGGGCGCGTCGAGAGCTTCACCGTGAGTTCGCCGGTAAAGCCGAAGTCGTCATAGGTCGAGAGAATGAGATCGTTGATCTTCAGGCATTCTGCGGCGAGCTGATCTTCGGTGCAGAAGACATGCGCGTCGTCCTGCGTGAAGCCGCGCACGCGCAACAGCCCGTGCATCGCGCCCGAAGGCTCGTAGCGATGCACCACGCCGAACTCGGCCAAGCGAATGGGAAGATCGCGGTAGCTCTTCAGCCCGTGCTTGAAAATCTGCACATGGCCGGGGCAATTCATCGGCTTGATCGCGAACCAGCGCTTGTCTTCGGCTTCATCGCCCGCCGACTGCGCCGCGAACATGTTCTCGCGATACCAGTCCCAATGGCCTGAGGTTTCCCAGAGCGATTTGTCGAGCATCTGCGGCGCGTTCACTTCATCATAGTCGCCGCGGAGCCGCCTGCGCATATAGGAAACGATCGACTGGAACAGCGACCAGCCCTTCGCGTGCCAGAACACGACGCCCGGACCTTCTTCCTGGAAGTGGAAGAGATCCATCTCGCGCCCGAGCTTGCGGTGGTCGCGCTTCTCCGCCTCTTCGAGACGATGGATGTAATCGTCGAGCTGTTTCTGGTCTGGCCAGGCGGTGCCGTAGATTCGGGTCAGCATCGGCTTCGTGGCATCGCCGCGCCAATAGGCGCCTGCGACCTTCATCAGCTTGAAGGCCGTGCCGACCTTGCCGGTCGAAGGCATGTGCGGCCCGCGGCAGAGATCGAACCATTCACCCTGCTTGTAGATCTTCAGTTCCTGATCGGCGGGAATGCTTTCGACAAGCTCGACCTTGAAGTTCTCGCCTTTGTCTTTGAAGACCTTCTTCGCCTGATCGCGCGTCCAGACTTCCTTCGTGAAAGGTTTGTCCCGCGCGATGATTTCCTTCATCTTCTTTTCGATCGCGGGGAGGTCTTCCGGCGTGAACGGCTGGTTGCGGAAGAAGTCGTAATAGAATCCGTTCTCGATCGAAGGGCCGATGGTGACCTGCGTCCCCGGGAAAAGCTCCTGCACGGCTTCCGCCATCACGTGCGCCGCATCGTGGCGGATCAGTTCGAGTGCGCGCGGGTCCTCGCGCGAGATGAATTCGATCTTTGCGTCGCGCTCGATCGGATCGGTGAGATCCATGACCTCGCCGTCCAGCGCCATTGCAACCGTGCGCTTGGCGAGTGAAGGCGAAATGCCTTTCGCGATGTCGAGACCGGAGATTCCGTTTTGAAATTCGCGGCGTGCGCCGTCGGGAAAGGTCAGCGTGACCATCTTCGTCCTCCTGCTCACTCCTGCAAACCAGGCAGGTAAGCGGCTAAATTTTTTCCATCATTTCGCCGGCGGCGACTCGTTCGTCCCGCGCCAGCGTCCGTAGCGCCACGGCATATACCAGCGCGCCCGCGCGGGTAAAGCATCCGGCACGAAATCGAGCCCTGACGTCCCGAACGGCCCGCAGCGGACAATGCGCGAGAGCGTCATCCAGCCTCCGGCCCATGCGCCGTGCCGCGCCAGCGCCTCGTCGGCATATTCCGAGCAGGTCGGCAGATGGCGGCAGGTCCGGCCCATCAGCATCGAAAGGCTATAGCGGTAGCCGAGCACGAGTAGCCGCAGCGCCGAGGCGGCAGGCGCGCTCCAGCGGAGCGGGAAGCCTTTCTCCGCCCGTCCATGCGTGCATTCCGGCTGCTGCGTTTTCATCACTTTCGATTTCGCCGCGTAACGCCGCTGCGTTTCGGCGGCTAGCTTTCGCTTCCGGCTTTTTCGATCTTCCCGATGGCGTCGACCACGGCGTCGAAGGTGAGCAGGGTCGAGGCATGCCGGGCCTTGTAGTCGCGCACCGGCTCCAGCACCCGCAGGTCCGACCACTTACCGGCCGGTGCCGGGCCGTTCTCCTTGAGCATTTTGTACATCTCGGCCCGGATGGCCCGTAATTCTGCGGCGGTCGACCCGACCACGTTTCGCGCCATGATCGAGGAGGACGCCTGCCCCAGGGCGCAGGCGCGGACGTCATGGCCGAAGTCCGTCACCCGGTCCCCGTCCATCTTGAGGTCTATCGTGACGGTAGAGCCGCAGAGCTTGGAATGGGCGGTCGCCGAGGCGTCGGGATGTGGCAACCGGCCGCTCCGCGGGATGTCGGCGGCCAGCTCGAGGATTCGGCGGTTATAGACGTCATTCAGCATTGTCAGGCTCTGTTCAGCATCCGGCGGCTATTCAAAGTCCGCGAATTTGCCGCAATCCATAACCAGATTCCTTCACGGCTTGCGGGAACTATTGTACGGGGGTGCTAGTTCTCACGGTTGCTGGTCGCCTGTCTAAGGCGGACGGTTTTCGGGAAACTGCCACAAGGGCGTCTTTCGCAGGCCACGATCCCCGGAAAGATAAGACCTGTAAGCACGGGTTGGAAGGCACCCGGCTGACGGGAAATAATGTGCCTCCTGCATGGCCGCCCCTCCGCCCGGAGGCCGGACTGCAAAACGCAAAGTTTCGCCGGACGACGGGCGTCGACCGGCTCGAATGGAGAAGACCAATATGGATGCCGTCGTCACGTCGCTGCTCAAGCAGCCGGATGCAGCACCCGAACTGACCCCGGTAAAGCGCCCCACTCGTGAAGAGGCGGAGGCTGCTGCCCGTACGCTGATCGCATGGACCGGCGACAATCCGAACCGCGAAGGACTGCTCGACACGCCGCGCCGCATGGTGAAGGCCTACGAGGAAATTTTCGGCGGCTATGGCGAGACGCCGGAAGAAATTCTCGGCCGCACCTTCGGTGAAATCGGGACCTTCGACGACCTCGTCGTGGTCCGCGACATCCCGTTCCACTCGCACTGCGAACACCACGTCATGCCGATGATCGGCAAGGCGCACATCGCCTATTTCCCGGTCGACCGCGTGGTCGGGCTTTCGAAGTTTTCGCGTCTCATCGAAATCTTCGGCCGCCGCCTGCAGACGCAGGAGCACCTCACCTCGCAGATCACCGACGCGATCGACGATCACCTGAAGCCGCGCGGCTGCGCCGTGATGATCGAAGCCGAGCATATGTGCATGGCGATGCGCGGCGTGCAGCGCCAGGGCGTATCGACCGTGACCACCCAGTTCACCGGCGTCTTCCGCGACGATCCGGCCGAGCAGGTCCGTTTCTTCACGCTGGTGCGCGGCAGCCGCAGGGACTGAGCGCCCCCGCAAGAGAGATAGAAACGGGCCCTCGCGGGCCCGTTTTCTTTTGCGCCGTGCTAAAATCGCACGAACAGGATCCATACGATGCACGACAAAGAACTCGAGGAAGGCACCACCCTCACCCCGCGCTTCGACGCGAACGGGCTCATCTCCGCGATCGTCACGGACGAAAAGACCGGCGAACTGCTGATGCTCGCGCACATGAACGCGGACGCGCTCGCACGCACCATCGAGACGCGCGAAGGCTGGTTCTGGTCGCGCTCGCGAAAAAGCCTTTGGAAGAAGGGCGAGACGAGCGGCAACATGCTGCGCGTTTCCGAAATGCGGATCGACTGCGATCAGGACGCGGTGCTGCTCAAGGTCAGCGTGAGCGGCGACGGCAAGACCTGCCACACCGGCCGCCGCTCATGCTTCTATCGCTCGATTGCGCTTGGGAACCCGAAAGCCGGGCTCGTCTTTACCTAAAGCCGGCATTTTTTGACGCTATCCTGCCTAGGTTTGCGGCTAGAAAATTCACGGCAAAGGCTATTTGGAACTGAAGCAGGAATTTAACGCGACCCGGTACAGCATGTTGTTGAACGTTTTCAGCCGAAATAAATCCACCGCAGAACCCGACCGGAATATCTCCGTCGACCGGCAGGAGCCCAAAGCGGGCGCCACGCACATCGGTCTCGCGCTCGGCGGCGGTGCTGCGCGCGGTTGGGCGCATATCGGCGTACTGCGAGCGCTGGAGAAGGCAGGCATTCGCCCCGCCGTGATCGCGGGCACCTCTATGGGTGCGCTCGCGGGCGGCGCCTGGGCGGCCGGCCGGCTCGACCAGCTGGAAGAGTTCGCGCGTTCCATGACCAAGCGGCGCATGTTCGGATTCCTGGACTGGCGCATCGGCGGCAACGGACTGATCTCCGGCGGCCGTCTCGCAAGGTTGCTCGAGAATAATTTCGGCGAAACGCTGATCGAGGAATTGCCGGTCAAGTATGCGGCGATCGCCACCGAGCTTTCTTCCGGGCACGAGATCTGGCTCACACGCGGAAGCCTGATCCAATCCATGCGCGCAAGCTACGCGCTGCCGGGCATCTTCGCGCCGATCCGCGCCGGCGGACGCTGGCTCGTGGACGGAGCGCTCGTGAACCCGATCCCGGTTTCGGCAGCGCGTGCGCTGGGTGCGCGCGTCGTTATCGCCGTCAATCTGCATTCGGATGTATTCGGCAAGGGCACGGTCATTCAGGACAGCGGCCCGCACGACGAGGAAGAGCCGGCTCCGGCAGCACCGCGCAATCTGTTCGGCAATGTCTTCGGCCTGCCGCGAAGCCGCGTGCAGACGCCGGCCGATGGGCCGCGCGGCATTTCATCGGTCATGATGGACGCCTTCAACATCACGCAGGACCGCATCTCGCGCTCGCGCCTCGCCGGCGATCCGCCGGACGTGATGATCTCGCCGCGGCTCAATCATGTCGGGCTGTTCGAATTTTATCGCGCGGATGAGGCGATCCGGGCCGGCGAAGAAGCCGCCGAGCGCGCGCTTGCCGGTATCGCGGAAACGGTTGCGGCGCTGAGCGCGTAACGCGGTTTGCGCTACGCGGTCGCGATATACTCCTTGAGGTGTTCGCTCTCGCGCTCCATCTCTTCCAGCCGCAGCTTGACGACGTCGCCGATGGAAATCACGCCAGTGAGCCTGCCGTTCTCCACGACCGGCATGTGACGAAAGCGACCCGCGGTCATGACCTGCATCACGCGCTGGATGGTGTCTTCCGGCTTGCAGGTCTTCACTTCTTTCGTCATCGCCGAGGCTACCGTGTTCTCGAAACGGTTGTTGTCGGTGTTCGAAAGCAGCCGGACGATGTCGCGCTCGGAAATGATGCCGACCACTTCGCGGTTGCTGCCGGTCACAACCAGCGCGCCGATCTTGTGTTTCGCCAGTAGCGCGATGGCGTCGAGCAGCTTCTTCTCAGGCGCAATGGTCAGGACGTCGGAGCCTTTGAGACTCAGTATCTTGCGAACGGTCATCGAATCCTCCGGACAGCGGGGCCGATAGACCAAACATGATTCGACGCTTTTGGTTGCACCGCAAGCTGCAATGCAGCGCGAAATCTCAGTGCAGCGTAGGGCGGCGCACCGGATCGAACACCGGAAACAGAAACAGCCCCGCGAGGAAGCCGCCGATATGCGCCTGCCAGGCGACGGTGCCCTCCGCATAGCCCGAGATCGAACTGGACGCCCCGAACAGCAGGTTGAGCAGAAACCAGACCCCTAGAAATACGAGGACCTGCGGATTCCGCAGCGACGTCAAGAGCGGCGAGGCCGGGACGCGGAATGCCTCCGGGCCGGAATTGCGCCACGCCCCCAAAGGCCCGCCCGCTTCGAAGGCAAAGCGAAGTGCGGCCGCCATTGCGCCCGAGATCGAGGCCGACGCGCCGACCAGAGGCGCGACGTCGCCGTAATGCGAAACAAGATGAGCCGCGGCACCCGCCGCCGCCGTCACCGCGTAGAAGGCGAGAAAGCGGATCGCGCCGAACCGCCACGCCACTGCGCTTCCGAAGGCCACGAACCAGATCAGGTTGACGCCGAGATGGACCGCATCGCCATGAAGAAAGGCGTAGGTCACGAAGGTCCAGATCTCCGCGGGCAAGCCTCCGGGCAGGAGTGCGTTCATGACCGCAACATTGCCGTAGCGTGCAGGAAGAAACGCCGTCCAGAGCAGTACGTCGAGATCGGTTTCCTTCGAGAGAAACTGCCGCAAGACGTGGACCGCGATCAGGATCGCCGACAGCACGATGACGACAGGCGGAAGATTGAACACCGGCTCGCGGCGGCGCGGCGCTTCCAGAGGGAAATTCGCGTAACTCACCGCACCCCCTTAAAGGCCACTGTACGCACGGGCAAGGTTCTGCGCGGACTGCCGGTTTGCGGAAAAGAAAAGGCCCGCGAAATCCCCATTTCGCGGGCCGGTCACATCCCCAATTCCGTCTTGTAAGTTCGCGCGGGTCCGCTTTGTTGACCGCCGTCCTCCCGGAGGAGTTTCGCCGGCCGGCCCGCGAATTCGAAGGAGCCTTGAGCCATTCCCACCATAGCGGCTCCACTCGGACAGGAAAGGGAAAGCGCCGGTTAACCCTACCTGCCGCGCCCTGTTGATCGCGCTGCGAACGGCACAACCCCTGCTCCCTAACCGTGGCACCGTCCCAAGTTGCTACGGGCGGATCGCTGCCATTGGGGAACAGTCGAATGAAACATCCGTCAGCGCGCGCGCTGCTCGCTTACTGGGACCGCCTGCGCAAAGGCCGCGCGGCGCCGGAGCGCGCCGAAATCGACCCGGCGGAAATCGGGCGCCTGCTCGGCGATATCTTCCTGCTCGAGAACAGCGAGAACCCGCGCCATGCGGTGCGGCTTGCAGGAACCCGCCTTTGCGCCTTGATCGGCCACGAATTGCGCGGGCGCGGCTTTGGCGCGTTCTTCGCCGCCGAAGACCGGGCGACCCTGTTCGGGCTCATGGAAGCGGTCGCGGACGGGCAGATTCCGGCGGTCGCAAGCCTGCTCGGCGAGACCGACGACGGACGCTCGGTCGATCTGGAGATGCTCCTTCTGCCGCTGCGCCATCGCGGCCGCACGCATGCCCGGATGCTCGGCTCCATCGTTCCGCTCGATGTCCCATATTGGACCGGAACGGAGCCGCTCGCGCGGCTGCGGATCAAGACATTGCGCATGATCCATCCTGCCGACCGCGGCACCGACGGCGCCGCGACGATCCGGCAGCCGGGATCGGCGCGGCTGCGCGTCGTGCAGGGGGGCCTCAGTTAACCACACCCCGAGCACAACTTCGGAGCGATACGACCCGTTAACCACGCATCCCGTAGATTTTCGTGAATTCTCGCCCGAAAATCGGCCAACATCATGCGTCAATTGAATAGAGCGATGACGGTTCCTCTCAATCAGGAGCGTCGCCGCAGCCAGCGTGTAAAGATCGACCTCACCGGTCGCTACATGCTTGCCGACCGCCGCGAGTTCTCCTGCCGCACGCTCGATATGTCTCCGGGCGGCGTCTCGCTGATCGCGCCCGCGCAGCCGCGCCCGGGCGAGCCGGTGGTGGCCTATATCGATCATATCGGCCGTATCGAGGGTCACTGCGTGCGCCTGTTCGAGAACGGGTTCGCGATGACGGTGCAGGGCACGCTGCGCAAGCGCGACAAGCTCGCCGATCAGCTGACATGGTTTGCAAATCGTAACACGCTGGGCCTGCCGGAAGACCGCCGCCACGAGCGCTACACGCTGAAGAACCCGCGCTCGATGCTCACCTTTGCGACCGGAGAACAGATTCCGGTGCGCGTGCTCGACGTCTCGCTATCGGGCGCCGCCGTGCAGGCGCGGGACAAGCCGCCGCTCGGCACGCCGCTTACGCTCGGCCGCACGCCCGGCCGCGTCGTGCGCCACCTGGAAACCGGCTTTGCCATCGAATTCGCGCGCGTTCAGAGCGCGGACATGCTCGAACAGAACATCTCGGTCGACGAGAACACCTGATCCGGAAGCAACCGGTGACGACGCGAAGGCCGCCCTTACGGGCGGCCTTTTTGTTTCTGCATGCAGCCGCGCGCCCGAAATGATTTCAATTTTAGACAAATGCGATTCAAACAATCCGAAAACTCGAAAACAGTTTTCTGAAACAACGCCCGGAGTTTCGCGGCGCAAATTAGACGAGTCTCAAAACGTGTCTGCCATCATCGCCTCAATAACAAGAACAGGGTTTGGGGCGTCGTATGGTTGCGTATCAGAGTATGGGCGTGCGTGCCGCCGCAGTGCTTGCTGCGTTCGCCGCGATTGCGTGTACCGGAAACATTTCCGCGTATGCGCAGAAGAAATTGCTTTATGTGGCGGTGGGTGAAACTTCCCGTCCGCCGATCGGCTGGGTGCAGTTCTGCGAAGCGCGCCCGTGGGAGTGCAAGGTCGAGCGCATGGAGCCGCGCGACGTGCAGTTCACCGCACAGGCCAGGCGCGAGCTTGAGCGCGTCAACCGCTTCGTGAACGAGCGCATCAAGCCGCTCACCGATCTCGAACATTACGGCGTGATCGAAAAGTGGACCTATCCCGAGGACGGCTACGGCGACTGCGAGGACTACGTTCTCCTGAAGCGCCGCATGCTGATGCAGCTCGGCTGGCCGCGCTCGGCACTCCTCATCACCGTCGTCCGCGACAGGAAGGGCGAAGGCCACTCGGTGCTGACGGTTCGTACCGACAAGGGCGAGTTCATTCTCGACAACCAGGTCGAGGAAGTTCTGCCTTGGGCCTCGACTGGCTATCGCTACATCAAGCGGCAGGCCCAGCACGACCCGAATATCTGGGTCTCGCTCGGCGACGACCGCCCGACGCCGTTCGTGGCGGCCAGGTAGCGGAAAGAAACACAGGAAACGCAGGCCCGGTCACATCCCCACCCCTCCCCGTCCCCTGACCGGACATGCGGAGGCCGGCTTCGTCCCCCCGAAGCCGGCCTCACTTTTTTGCAGAAACGTCAAAAATGAAGCAGCAAAATCGCAAACGGAAATGTGAGCGAATTGCAGGCTTTCGCGGCTTGCCAAGCTGGGGCGCGAAGATCAATGTTCCAAAGATTCTTGGCATGCTCGTTTACGGCATTCCTATGGGGGCTTTTATGCGCGCACTCATTTCGGGCTTCGCTGCCCTTTGCGTCATTGCGTCGCCGGCATTGGCGCAGACCACCATCACGTCGATGTCCGCGGGCAAGATCGACGACATCGACGCGCCCTGCCGGATTCCCTTCGAGAAACTGAAGGATATGAAGACCGGCGAGCCGTTTCCGGTGTCCGCCGCGATCAACGAAAACGACAAGCTGCCCGCGCACCTGCGCGGCCGCTACATCGTCGGCGACTTCAACTCCGCGGACGAAAGCGGCATGTGCAAGGGCGTGAAGGAATACCTCACCCGGCTCGACCAGCTTTCCGAATTTCCGCGGCTTCGCAAGATCGCCGCCGAGCGCAAGATCGAGTTCACGTCGCTTGCGAAGGAAAACGTCGCGACTCTGACCAAGGCCCAGGAATCGCTCGACGAGTTCGAGGCGCTGGCGTTCGAACTCGACGACCTCAGGAACTACCTCGATCAGGTGCAGCGCTTCGAGACCGACCACATCGTCAAGGCGCGCGTCTATAACGGCTATTGCGTCGGCCAGACGCTGAATTTCTGCGAGATCCAGAACGGCAAGCCGAAGCTGGTCTACCGCTTCATCACTTCGTCGAGCCGCTGGCAGCAGCGCCCCGAGAATAAATACTACGCGCCGATCAACGTAATCTCGACCCGCAACTGGAGTTCGGATCGCCGCTACACCCCGGCCGATGCCAAGCGCGACAAGCGCATGGGTGGCGGCCGCTCGCATATCGCAATGTTCGAGAACGGCGGCAGCCCGATCGAGATGCCGAACTTCATGCACTTCCTGCCGGACAAGGGTTATGTCGGCGAGCGCGCGAACGGCATTCACCAGATCGCAGGCGGTCTCGACTCCGGCGGCACCTTCGGCGCCCCGGTCAGCCTCGGCTGCGTGCGCCTGAGCAAGTATCAGGCGAAGCTCGCGCGCTGGTGGACCCCGCAGCAGGCGAAGTTCTTCATCTATCTGGAGGCTGCGACCTACCGGAACTACGGTGACGCGAAGACCGCGCAGGCGCGGGGCTACATCAACCCGCCGCCGGTCGATACCGCGGGTCCGCGGCAGTACGACACGCGCTCGGTCGGAATCTTCTCGCTGTTCCGCTGATCGCACCCGAACGAAAGGAAAAGCCGGCTTCGCAGGAAGCCGGCTTTTTCGTTTCCCGCGCTCAATCTACCCGCTTGAAGCTCTGCGCGTATTTCGGCCAGCGCAGATAGTAGCTCGCGGCGGCGAGCTTCAAACCGTTCTCCGCCTTCTCGTCGAGCGTGCGCACCACCTTCGCGGGCGAGCCGACGATGAGCGAATTGTCCGGGAATTCCTTGCCTTCGGTAACGAGCGCGTTCGCGCCGACGATGGAATTCTTGCCGATCTTCGCGCCGTTCAGCACCGTCGCGCCCATGCCGATCAGCGAATTATCGCCGACCGTGCAGCCGTGCAAAATGGCTTTATGCCCGATGGTGCAGCCCTCGCCGATCTTCATCGGGAAGCCGGGGTCGGTGTGCAGCACGCAGCCGTCCTGGATATTCGTGCGAACGCCGACCTCGATCCATTCGTTGTCGCCGCGCAGCACGGCGTAGAACCAGACGCTCGCCTCTTCGAGAAGCCGCACCTTGCCGATCAGGGTCGCGTCCGGCGCGATCCAGTATTTGCCGCTGGCCGGAAGCTCCGGGCGGATTCCTTCGAATTCATAGAGAGGCATTGATTTCTCGCAGGCATGTTACGTCGCGCAACCATGCCACCCGAAGTTGGAAAATGCGAGTTAGCCGTTCAGTCCCGCGGCGAAACGCAGCGCTTCGATGGCGGCGGTACCAGCAAACAGGCTCCACAGGCCCGCGATGACCGTGGCGAGCGTGACGAAACCGATGTTGCGGTCTTCGTGGATGCGGCCGCGCACGGTGTTGCGCAGAATGATGAAGGGCGCCGCGAAGACGAGGAACGGAACGGCGGAAAGGGCGCGGAGCCGCGTCGCATTCAGGAGCGAAAAGCTCGCGGGCCGTTCGGCAAAGACCTGATAACCGGAACACAGCATTCCGGCGAGGGCGAACCCGAACGCCAGCGCATAGAACGATTGCAACGCTTCCTGAGACACCACGCGAACGCCACCCGTAAAAAGGCCCGAAGGCCCATTGGCGGCGAGGTTAATGAAGTCTTAACGCCAAGCGCAAGCGCGAACCGGGATCAACGTTAATTGGCGGGCGGACAACGTGCGGACCAATCCCTCCCCCCTTGCTGGGAGAGAGATTCCTCATTCTTCCGGATCGAGATCGAAGTCGAGCACGGCCATTTCGAAAGTCCACGAACGGCCGGAGGCGTCGTCGCGGAACAGCACCGCGATGTATTCGTCATCGAGATAGATTTCCGAAGAATCCGTTTTCTTGGGACGCGGCACCACGCGCAGCTTCTCGTTGCCGAATTTGCCGCGCACGGCCTCGTTCAGGTTCGGATTGGCGGACGGCATCTCGATCGGCACGGTGACGTTGTAGGAGCGGTCCCCGTCCTCGTCGTCCACCGTCACGCGCCCGATCGGCTGGTCGCCGAGAATGACCTCGGCCATGTTCTCGACCCGCGCCCGCGCGGCAAGACCGATTTCGGGATTCAGCATCCGCTGCAAATAGCTCTGAAGGCGGTCGAGTTCGTCGCGGTCCACGAGAATCTCCGAAAACAAAAAGGACGCGGGCAACCTACCCGCGCCCGGACTGATCCGGCAAGCCGGAATGGAAATCAGATCGACTCGCCCATGAAGGGCATGTCGAACATCTGGTTCATGGAGCGCGCGGGCTCGGAGTCCCTGCAGCCCGCATCACCGACGACGCGCGCGGGCACGCCTGCGACCGTCACGTTCGCGGGCACCGGCTTCAGCACTACGGAGCCGGCCGCGACACGCGCGCAGGAGCCGACCTCGATATTGCCGAGCACTTTCGCGCCGGCCGAGAGCAACACTCCGCGGCGGATCTTCGGGTGACGGTCGCCCTGCTCCTTGCCGGTGCCGCCGAGCGTCACGCCTTGCAGGATCGAAACGTCGTCCTCGATCACCGCGGTTTGCCCGATCACGACGCCGGTCGCGTGATCGATGAAGATGCCCTTGCCGACCTTCGTGTTGGGATTGATGTCGACGCCGAACACCGAAGACGACTGGCTCTGGAGATAGAGCGCGAAATCCTTGCGGCCGCGATTCCAGAGATAGTGCGCGAGGCGATGTGCCTGCAACGCGTGGAAGCCTTTGTAATAGAGCACCGGCTCGAGATAGCGGGTGGTCGCCGGATCGCGCTCTGCGACCGCGACGATATCGGCCCGCATGGCGGCGCCGATGATCTGCTCCGCCTCGATCGCCTCGCGGAACGCCTGCACGATCAATTCGCTCGAGACGTCCTCCGAGCCGAGCCTAGCTGCCACGCGATGCGCGATCGCGTGCTCGAGGCTGTCGTGGTTGAGAACGGTCGTGAAGATGAAGGACGCCAGCGCCGGCTCGCGGCGGGCGCATTCCTCGGCTTCCTCGCGCACGCGCGACCACACCGGGTCGATTGCCTGGACGCCTTGAGGAAGTTTCTTATGCAGGGCCATGAGCGCTGCTCCGGTCTAGTTTGTCGTGAATGGGGTTGGCCGTTTCTAGCACAAATTCTATGACAGGGTGAAACCCTGAAAACCGTTAGCAAATCCGGTTGTTCCTGGTGATCAGGTTCTGACATTCGTCTCCCGTCCGGCTGATTCTTAACGAATGTCAGAACCAAAGGATCACCAGCAGTATATATTGCTGGTGTCTTTCGTATCCGGCGTTCGCTACGGAAGAGGCGGAAATGGCAATGCGAACACCGGATACGAGACACCAGCCATGCAATCCGTGCACACCCAAGTCCGCGCCGAAATCAAAGGCCCGGTTGGTTACCTGATCTTTGACCGGCCTGAGCGCAAGAACGCGCTCTCATTCGAGATGTGGAAGGAGGCCGCGCGGCTCGTAAACGAGATGGGCGCGAACCGGAGCCTTCGCGTCGTCGTGCTGCGCGGCGCGGGCGATCTGCCGTTCTGCTCGGGCGCAGACATTTCGGAGTTCGAAACCGTGCGGGCGAACGCGGAAGGTGCGCGGGCCTACGAAGACGCGAACGTCGTCGCCTTCGATGCAATCGCCGCATGCCCGTTGCCGACAATCGCGATGATCCGGAGCTTCTGCATGGGCGGCGGCATGGGCCTCGCCGCGGCCTGCGATCTTCGTATTGCAAGCGAGAGTGCGGAGTTCGCGATCCCGCCGGGCAGGCTCGGCCTCGCTTACCCGCCCTCCGCGATCCGCTACATCGTCGCCGCCATCGGGCCTTCGAACGCGAAGGATATGCTTTACACCGCGCGCCGCGTGAAAGCGCTGGAAGCCGAAAAGCTCGGTCTCATCAATCGCCTGGTGAAGGAAGCCGCGCTTGAATCGGAAGTTGAGAAACTTGCGAACGCGATTGCGGAGAACGCGCCGCTTTCGCTCAAAGCCGGCAAGCTCGCGATCAATTACGCCGCCGGCTACGCGTTCGCAGACGACATGAAGGCGGTCAAGGACGCCGCCGACCGCTGTTTCGACAGCGCCGACTACCGCGAAGGCCGCAGCGCGTTTCTGGAGAAGCGGAAAGCGCAATTCAACGGCGAATAAGGAAGTGCATGAGGCCGAACCTCCACTGGAGCCGGGGCCTCGCCTGACTCATAGCTTGAAGCAAGAAAGGCCCGGAAAGACTCGGCTTTCTGCGGAATCGGATTCTCAACTTGAACTGAATCGGACTCTGAAGCGGAACCGCTTCACCCGGAAGCGCGCCTTCAGCGTCAGGCCATAAACGATTCAAAAGATTCGATTTTTTATGAGCCGTCTTCCCCGCGAGGGCACCCATAATCCCTAACCTTCATGCGGAGCGTGGGCATAAGCGAGCGCATCTCGAAGGATGAGGATTGATCACTCCGCCAACCCCGCCAGAAAATCCACGATCGCCGCCGAGAACACGTCGTTTCTGTCGCCCGCCACCATGTGTCGCGCGCCCGCGACGTCCACGAACTTCGCGTGTGGCGCGAGCGCGAGAAATTCCTTCACGTGCTCTTCCTTGACGAGTTCTGACGAACCGCCGCGCACGAGCAGCGCCGGGATGCGCAGGTTGCGCACCGCCTCCACGCGCGCCGCCTCATACTGCTCGCGGTGATCGCTGATCGGATGCGGGCCGTCGAAGAAGCGCGGGTCCCAATGCCAGTACCAGCGGCCGTCGCGCTGGCGGAGATTCTTGCGCAGCCCCTCGGTCGAGGTCGGACGCTTCCGGTGCGGAAGATATTGCGCGACCGCGTCCGCCGCTTCATCGACGGTAGCGAAGCCTTCGAAAGCCTTGCCGCGCATGAAGTCGCGGATCTTCGACGCGCCCTCGGGATCGAAGCGCGGCGTCACATCGACCAGCACCAGGGCCGCGAAACTCGGCGCACGTTTCTCGTCGAAGGCCATGCCCTCTGCGAGCATCCCCGCCATCCCGCCGAGCGACGCACCGACCAGGACCGGCGGCTTGCCGAAACGCTTCGTCAGTTCCGCCGCTACTGCGATCGCGTCCCGCGCGAAATCGGCGACGACATACGATCCATCTTCGATCCATGCGGAGTCGCCGTGCCCGCGCTGGTCGAGCACGAGCGCGGTCCAGCCGGCCTTCGCAAGTTCCTGCGCGGTGCCCGCGAAAGCATGCCGCGTCTGTCCGCCGCCGTGCAGAAGGATGACGGAGCGTGCGCCCTTGCCGTGGACATCGCCCACAAGCCTGTTGCCCGACGATCCCGTAAAAGTTTCAGTGCGCGGGACGCTATCGAGCATCAGGGCCGCTCCTTCAGAAAATCGATCACGGCATTCTTGAACTTCGCGTCACCGACCGTGCGCATGTGATCGCGGTCGGGCAGCGAGACGAATTTCGCGCCGGGAATGAGTTCGGCAAGCTCCTCGCCGGAACCTGCGATGTCGTCCTTGGTGCCGACGACGACGAGAACGGGCACGCGAATGCGCGCGGCATCCTCGCGCGGCACGGTGCGCTGATGCGAATAGGAAAGTGCTGCAAGCGCCTTAAGGTCGCTCCTGGTCTGTTCGGCGAATTTGCGGAACGACAGGCCGATGGGATCGGCAACTTCTTCGGCGCTCTCCGCTTCGAGCGCTTTCGCGACACGATTTCCGCTGGAGACACTCTGGGTAAGATTGATACCCATGCCGCCGAGCGAAGCCGAGCGCACACGCGAAGGATAATGCGCGGCCGCATAGGCCGAGATCCGCGCGCCCATCGAGTAGCCGACGAGGTCCGCCCGCTCGATCTTGAGATGGTCGAGCAGCGCAATCACGTCCTTGGTCATTTCCGGGATGTGATAGCGCTCGGTCTCGTAATACTTGGTGGACGCGCCGTGCCCGCGGTTGTCGAACGCGATCACGCGGTAGCCCGCATCCTTCAGCGGCTTGATCCAGCCCGGGTTCACCCAGTTGGTTTCCTTGTTCGACGCAAAGCCGTGCACGAGCACGACGGGATCGCCCACGCCCTCGTCGAGATAGGAAATCGTGGTGCCGTTATGTGTGAAGCTGGGCATGGCGAAGTGCGTGGTCCCGAAAAGTGGAAACCGGTTTTCGGATCAGACCACGCGCCAATGAATAACCGGCTGCGCGATCAGCGCGATTGTCTAGCGGGGTATAGCGGGATTTGCCAGCGCAAATCCCATGCGCAGACGGCGTGACGCTACGACGCGTTATCGAATTTCTGGAAGCTCAGCGCGAGGTGGAAGCCGGGCCCGCCCGGAACGGCTCGAACATCCAGCGGATAGCGCGCACGAACCGGCCGCTGCGCGGCGGATTGGGTTCTGCCAAGCGGGACGGCCACAGCCAGCGCAACAAGGTCGCGACAAAGCTGACCGCCGCAATCGCAAAGAAAAGAAGACTGCTCGCCGCACCCACGACCCAGCCGGTGATCGCAAGCGCTCCGGCACCGACCGCAATCGCACCGCGGCCGAGCGTCTTGAAAATGGCGAGCGCCGATTTTCCCTTCTTCTCGGCCAGCACGCCGGCCTTTGCGAGATCGCCGACGTTATTGGCGTGACGCATGCTTTCGAGTGCGACGCGCGTGCCGGCGCGGCGCTGGATCTGCGCGACATCCGTGAGCGCCGCGGAAACGCGGCCGGTCTTGCTGGCCTTCAGGAGCACCACGACATCGTCCGCAAGCTTCGCGGAAAGCCTGCCGGTACGCCGCGCGACCTTGAGCAGCGTCGCGCCGATCCTCGCGGGCGCAGCAGAGCCCCACGTGAAATAGGTAGCGCCGGTGACGGCAAGCCCCGCCGCGGCAAGACCCACGATCAGCGGGTCGCTCTCCATGCCGCGAAACCAGCGCGAGCCTTCGCGCACGATGTCGCGGACATCACCGAAGACGAGCAGGTCACCCGTTGCGGCGCCGGCGAAGCCGGAAACATCGTTCGGCTCGCCGGTGACGAACCCGTGCGCGAAATTGTAGATGCCGCGCTTTGTAACTTCGCTCGTCGAATTGGCCTGCTCCACCTTCGCGAGCAGTTCCGGAGGCAGCGCGATCGCACGGTCGCCCGCAAGCGCAACGAAGCTCGCGGCAAGTTCCGCGTCCCCCGCCTTCAGCGCCGCTTCGATTTCGCGCGTGGCAGCCTCGGCGTTAAATCCCTTGAGCTGCATGTCTGCGAACTTCGCCGGGTCCTTCTCCGCGGCAACAGCGAGTTCCAGCCCGCGCCAGGCTTCGGGCAGCGTAACGGCCACGCCCGCCGCGAGCGCGGCAACAACAACGAAGCGAATGAACAACCCTTTCATACCGCCATACATAGGGTCGGATTGCGGCAAAGCGAGGGAGCCTCAGTCCGCACGGTTAATCGGCTTGTCCGTGGTCCAGTCGTAGGTACCGAGGTCCCGCTCACGCACCGCCTGCTTCCAGCCGACCGCTTCCGCCCGCCGCTTGAAGGCCATGCCTTCCGGCGAGTGGCGGGTGATGCCGTCGAAAATCGTCGCAAACATCTGCGTCGTCTTGAGGCCCATGTTTTCGTAAGCCTGGTTGATCATGAGCTTCTGCATCATGAGTTGGTTCACCGGCACCGACGCCATGCGCTCCGCGAACTGATCGACCTCGCGGTCGAGTTCCGCAGCCGGCACCGCCTTCAGCACGAGGCCGAGCCGCTCCGCTTCCCTTCCGTCAACCTTGTCGCCCGTCAGCAGCATCCGTTTCGCCCGTTCCATCCCGAGCCGATAGACCCACATTGCCGTCGTCGGGCAGCCCCAGACGCGCGCGGGCATGTAGCCGATCTGCGCGTCCTCGCTCATGATGACGAAGTCCGAGCACAGCGCGATGTCGGAGCCGCCTGCGACCGCAAAGCCGTGCACCTTGCAGATGACCGGCCGAAACGATCGGAAGATCGCCATGAACTTCTCGGTGAAGCCCATCATCAGCTGGTAGTCCTTCATCGGGTCCCAGGGCATTTCCTGCACGCCGGGATTATTGCCGCCGGCTTCCGCGAACAGCGAAAGGTCGTAGCCCGCGCAGAATGCCTTGCCCGCCCCCGCAAGCACGATCACGTGCACCTTCGGATCGGCGTTCGCCTTCTCGATCGCTGCCGCGAGTTCGCCGGGAAGCTCCATGTCGATCGCATTCATGGCGTCCGGGCGGTTCAGGGTGACGCGGGCGATGCGCCCGTCTTTTTCGTAGACTACGCGCGGCATTTTGATCCTCCCGTCGGGCTCTCGCTTGTCTGCGTTAGCATTATGCCGCTATGGTCCGCCCGCAAATCAAGGGCACCGCCTATGGCCGCTTCCGTCGTTCCGCACTTCCACAACGACGCGGGTATTCCCGTAATCGAAATCGGCGCGCATGAATTCAAATGCGTCGGCGCGAGGCCGCCCCACGACCACCCGCATGTCTATCTCGACATGGGCTCGGATCACGAGATCGTCTGCCCCTATTGCTCGACGCTCTATCGCTTTAATCCGAAGCTGAAAGCGGATCAGTCCAATCCGCCCGAGTGCGCCTACCGCGCGCCCGCAGCCGCTTAGTTCTCCGCCACCGTGACGCACCCGCGCACGGTTCTGGTTGCAGGCGCCGGGATCGGCGGTCTCGCCGCGTCGATCGGGCTTGCCAACGCCGGCTTTCGTGTACTCGTGTTCGAGCGCGACCCGGTGCCGGATGTTTCGGGTGCCGGAATCCAGCTTTCCCCCAACGCGACCCGCGCGCTCGCGAAACTCGGCGCGCTTGAGGCCCTCGCAGCAAAGTCCGTCGAGCCGGAAGAACTCGTCGTTTCGAACGCGATCAACCGCGCTTTGCTCGCGACCATGCCGCTCGGCAGGACCATGCGCGAGAAGTTCAAATCGCCCTATCTCGTCTGCCTGCGCGCGGACCTGTACGAAGCGCTTGCAAGGATCGCGGCGGATCATCCCGCCATCGAATTACGCTACGGCAGCATGCTCGAAGATTTCGCCGCGCATAGCGGCGGCGTGAGCGTAAAAACCGAACGCGAACGGAAGAGCGAAGAGATTGCAGGTGCCGCCCTCATCGGTGCGGACGGCATCCGTTCGGCCGTGCGCGCGAAGCTGCACCCGGGCACCGGGCCTCGCCACGGCGGCATGTCGGCATGGCGCGCGACGATCGAAGGAAATCTGCTGCCCCAAGAAATGCGCGGGAAATCGCAGGTGCGCGTCTGGCTCGGTCCCGGCGCGCATCTCGTCCACTATCCGGTCGGCGACGGCAGCCGGATCAATCTGGTTGCGGTCACGATGGAGCGGCAGGCGACGGAGTCATGGGGCGAAGAAGTCCCGCAGGAAGAAGTGGCAAGACGCTTCGCGCATTGGGATGCGATACCGCGCGCCGTCATCGAAACCGCTCCGCAATACCGCCGCTGGTCGCTCTTCGAAGCGCCGCTCCTTTCCGCATGGGGCAGAGGCGCAGTCACACTGCTCGGCGACGCCGCGCACGGCATGTTTCCTTTCGTGGCACAGGGAGCCGCCGCGGCACTCGAAGACGCGGTCGTGCTGGCGGAGACGCTGAGGAGCGCGGAAGACACGGACTCCGCGCTACGCGCCTACGAGCGGATTCGCACACCGCGAACGCAGCAGATCCAGAGTGCCGCACGCAACATCGGCCGCATCTATCACCTGCCGATGCCACTCAGCTTCGGCCGCGATCTCGTGATGAAGCGGATCGGCGGTGCGGGGCTCATGCGCCAGAATGCATGGATTTATAGCGGGTAACGGAACGAAAGCTGAGACAATCGCGTTACTGGCGGCTGCACCCCGGATGATTGTCATGGCCAAAGCAAAATCTTCCCAGTTCACTTTCCGCGCACCCACCTCTTTTAGCGACCGTCTGGATACGTGGTTCACCAAATTCGCGCATCACACCTCGCGCTTCGCAGGAAGCCCGTGGATTTTTACGATTGCGGTGCTGACGATCCTGGTCTGGGCGATTAGCGGCCCGCTATTCGGCTTCTCGGACACGTGGCAGCTCGTGATCAACACCTCGACCACGATCGTCACCTTCCTGATGGTCTTCCTGATTCAGAACACGCAGAACCGGGACGCGCTTGCGGTGCAGGTGAAGCTCTCCGAGCTGATCATCAAAATGCACGGCCCCCGCAACGCATTCGCGCAGGTCGAGGACCTCACCGACAAGGAACTCGAGGAACTGCACGACATCATCCGGAAAAGCGCCGGCTGCGATCCCATCCGTCCGCGCAGCACCCGAAAGCCGAAGCGGAAAAAGTAATCAGCCCCGGCCGCGTGTCGGCAGGATCAGAAGGAGTGCTGCAAGTACGAAGGCAGTGCTGAGATAGCCGATACCGTCATACAGCCCGCGCGCGAACAACAGCCCGCCGAGCGCCGAGCCGACCGCCTGCCCGACGTAGAGTGCCGACGTATTGAGCGCGACAGTCGCCGACGACAGATGCGGCCCGGCGGCGACGAGCCGCGCCTGCTGGAGCGAGTTGAACGCGGCGAAGCCGAGACCCCAGAATGCGACGCTCGCCAGAATGGTTGCGATCAGCGCCGAGCCGAGCGCCCAGAACGCGATACCGACCAGAAGCGAGCACATGAAGATGACGGACGTCTTCAGGGCACCGATGCTGCCAGCCAGCCGCGCCGCGATCACGTTGCCCACGAAACCGCAGATGCCGAACAGCGAGAACAGGAGCGCGATCAGTTCCGCCCCCGCGCCGGTGCGCATGCGCGTCAGCGGATCGATATACGTGAGCAACGCGAACTGGCCGCTGGTGTGTAGCGCCGTGATCGCGAGCAGCAACATCATCAGCGGATTGCGCGCGACGTCGAGCCAGGACTGCAGCGAGAGCGGCTCGCCGAGCAATCCCGGCCGCAGGGACATATAGTTGAGCACGCCTGCAGCAAGCGTGATCGCGCAGCAGAACGCGTGTACCTCGCGCCAGCCGATGTGCTGCGAACCCAGGCTGATCCCGGGCAGACCGGCTGCGACCGCAAGCGACCAGCCGAGAAAAATGATGGAAATCGAGCTTGCACGCCGCTCCGGCTCCACCAGAAGCGCGACGGCGTTCGCGGCCTGCGGCGTATACACCGCGGCTGCGGCCAGCATCACGACACGGGCCGCGAGCAGCGTCCAGAAATCCGGCGCCAGCGCCGAAAGCCCGTGACAGAGCGCGGTGATGAGCAGCACCGAAGTCAGCAGCGTGCGCCGGTCAATCCGAGTCGTGACCCACGCCATCAAGGGCGAGCCGACGCAGAGCATGACGGCGCCGGCCGTGACCAGAAACCCGGCTTCGCGGATCGTGACATTCAAATCTTTCGCGAGCACCGAAATCATGCCCGCGGGCGCAAGCACGGCCAATCCGGTTGCGAAGTTGCCGAGCAGGAGCGCAAACAGCGCGAGTTGAACGCCGCCTTCTTTGGGCGCAGCGGAGGCCGATGAATTCATGAAAAGGTTATTCCGAAATTTTGCGGAGGATTGCGGCGGTGTCAGAGTCTGCCGGGAAGAACGACTCGATGGCAAGCTCGGAGAGCGTGACATCCACCGGCGAGCCGAAGATCGTCATGGTGCTGAACAGCGAAAGCCGCCCTGCGGGCGTATCGAGAATGGTCTTGATGACGACGTCGTCCGCATTTCCTTCGCGGATCGGGACCACACTGCGGGACGGTTTCGGATAGGCTGAGATTTCGCGGAGCAGCTCTGCGAGTTTTGCATCTCCCGACAGATCGATTTGCCGCTTCAGCCGCGCGATCAGATGCGCGCGCACTTCATGAAAATTGACGATCTTCGAGGCGAGCCCGTCCGGATGCAGGCTGACCCGGATGATATTCAGCGGCGGCTGCAGAAGCTGCGCCGGTACACCGGAAATCAGCACGCCGATCGGCTTGTTCGCGTAGACGACGTTCCAGTGCCGGTCGACCGCCACCGCCGGAAACGGCTCGTGCGCTTTCAGCACCAGTTCCACCGCCTCCTTCGCTTTCCCGAGCGACGGATCGGTAAGCGGGCGCTCGGAGAAAACCGGCGCGAAGCCGGCGGCAACGAGCAGGCTGTTGCGCTCCCGCAGCGGCATGTCCAGTTGCTCCGCGAGGTGGAGCACCATCTCCCGGCTCGGCTGCGCGCGGCCGGTTTCCAGAAAGCTCAGATGCTTGGCCGAAATGTCGGCTTCCAGTGCGAGATCGAGCTGCGTCATGCGGCGGCGCTGCCGCCACTCGCGCAGGACTTCGCCGGCTGGTTTGGTTTGAGCCATGAAACAGACTTACCGCAGAGCGGGCGCAGCCACCATTACCTCGCAGGTAATCCGGCGCTGGCAGGCACCGTGCGGTTGCGCTAGCTAATAAAGAAAGAACGAAAACCGGGGAGCGCAAAGTGGCGGGCGATTTCGACGGCAAGGTCATTCTGGTTACCGGCTCCTCCACGGGCCTTGGTGCGGCGATTGCGCTCGGCGCCGCGAAGCGCGGCGCAAAGGCTGTGATCGTCAACTACGCAAACAGCGCGAAGGAAGCGGAAGAAACCGCCGACCTGTGCCGCAAGGCCGGGGCGGAAGTCGCAGTCGTGCAGGGCGATGTCGCCGAAGACGCCGACTGCAAAAAGATCGCGGCTGCGGCGGCGAAATTCGGCAAGCTCGATGGCCTCGCGAACAATGCCGGCATTACCAAGGTCGCCGCCAACCATGCGGACCTGAACGCTCTTTCAAAGGAAGACTTCTTCCGCCTCTACGGCGTGAACACCGTCGGCCCGTTCCAGATGCTGCGCGCAACGCGCGCGCTGCTCGAAGCCGCACCGCGGCCGAGCGTGCTGATGACGTCATCGATTGCCGGCGTGACCGGGGTCGGCTCATCGGTGGCTTACGCCGCGAGCAAGGGCGCGCTCAATACGATGACGATCACGCTCGCCCGTGCGCTCGCGCCGAAAATTCGTGTCAACGCAATCTGCCCCGGATTCATCGATACGCCGTGGTTCGCCAAAACGGTCGGTGAACAGTTCCGGGATTCGCTGCGCGAGCGCGTGATCGCGAACTCGCCGCTCAAGGTGGCCTCCACCGCGGAGGATGTCGCGGACTCCGCGCTGTTTTTCCTCTCCGACGCCTCGCGCAACGTCACCGGCGAAACGCTGCTGATCGACGCCGGCATGCATCTTGGCTTCTCGCCGCTGGTGGCGCGGTAATCAGCCGAGCTTGATCTCCTCCTCGACCTCGTGCTTGAGGCCGACGGCATCGATCGAAAGCACCACTTTCGCTTTCAGGGTTTCGCTGCCCTTGAGCTTTCCGCTCTCGAGCGCAGCGCGCACGGCCTGCTCCACTTCGCGTTGCGAGGTGACGCCGACGACTTTCAGGAATTTGCGAAGGCTGATGTTGAAGGTTTCTTCGTTCATTTCTTTCCTCCGGGCACGAATGCTTTATCCCGGAAATACAGGATTTGCTGGCTGGTGGCGAGCAGCTTGCCGGAGCGCGACCACAGCCATGCCGACTGATCGGCGAAGCCCTTTGCAAAGATGCTCGCATCGGCGACCCCAAGCACATAGTCGTCGCCGACTTCCACGAGATCGGCCTCGTCGCAATGGAAATAGGTCGTCATCGAGACCGTGCCGACCTGAATCAACCGCCCCAGCACATGAAAGGGCCGCGCGAAGAAGGCGTCGCTCATGTTCATGAGCGAGAGGAAATCCATCTTCCGCCGCGGTTCGTCGCGCATCCAGACTTCCGTGCGCGCGGAGCCTAGCGGCGCGTCGTCCTTTCCGCGCATCACCGGAAAGCCGCTCGCAAAGCGCATGTCGAAGCGGTCGATCCAGGCGAGCGGCGCTTTCGCCTTCGGCGGATCGATTTCTTCGGGCATCTTCACCGCGGGCATCGTGCCCGGAGTATGAAAGAACCCTTCCGGCCGCGCCGCGAAGACGAGCGTTGCGGTTGCAATCGTCTCCGCGCCCTGTTTCATCTCCACGGCGAAGTGCTGCGTCGAGCGATTGGTGCGCTTTTCCGAAACGATCACCTCGAACCCGCCCTTCGCGACCGGCGCGCAATAGTTGATCGTCATTGCAAGCGGAAAGTTCTGCCGCGCCGGGTGATCGATTGCGGCTTTCAGCAGTGTCGCCGCGGTCGCGCCGCCGAACGGCCCGGTGAAATTCCAGTAAGCGTCGGAGGTCGCGCCGGTGAAATTCCCGCCGGATGTTTCGAGCTTCGTCGCGGCGTCGAGCGGATGCATCGGATGGCTCCCGTTTCAGTTTCGCGAGACTGACGCAGCAATGCCTGCGCGCCGATTACCTTGCAGGTAATCGACCAAAGGCGCGGACGGCGCAAGGGTGACGCCACGTCAACAGAGAAAGGAAATTCCCATGACGTTCGTCCCTTCCCTCTTCCTGCGCCGCGTACTCCAGCTCGACGCAGCGGCCACCGGCGCCACCGGGCTTCTGCTGCTCGGCGGAACAAGCTTCCTGCACAGCCTGCTCAACCTTCCCGTGTCGTTGCTGACCTATGCCGGAATTTTTTCCGTCGGCTGGGCGCTGGCGCTCGGGATTGCGTCGCTGCGCGAACGGCTTTCGCAGAGCTTCGTCTGGACGATCATCATTGCAAACGTCGCGTGGGTGATCGGCTCGGTCGCGCTGCTCGTATCGGGCTACGTTTCGCCGAGCTTCCTCGGCTATGCCTTTGTGATCGCGCAGGCGCTCGCCGTCGATATCTTCGCGGCCCTGCAATTTTTCGGTTTGCGGCGGCAGACGGTTACGGCGTAACCTTCCGGGGCTGGCGCGAAAGATCGCGCCGGCCCCGACTTCCTGCTGCTTCGATATATCCCCGTTCACAATGTCCCTGATGCAATCCGAAACGAAACCGCGCGACGGCCGCTGGATGTACGGGGTGGCGGCGCTCGTGTTTCTCGCGATGTGCGCGGGCGGCGTCTGGTGGCTGCACTCAATCAATTTCTTCTATTTCAAGGCAACCTTTCCGCTATCCGAGTTCCTCGGCTTCTTCGTCTGCGCGTTCATCATTGTCGTGAACATCGCGATGCGGGTGCCGATGTTTTTGCGCTGGGTTATGGCATTATTGCAGCGCGCGAAATGAGCTACGCGTCCTGCTGCACCTAACAAGAATCGCCTTGTATTTTGCTGTATCCGCGTTTCGGCAGCAAAACACGCAAACTTGTATGCGAACAGGAGTTCGGTTCAACTCGCACCCCCACCAAAGGAGCGCGCCATGAAAGTCGCAGTGATTCAGAAGCCGCCCGTGCTGCTCAATCGGGAAGCGACCGTCGCCCGTATGATAGAACTGATCGAGGAAGCCGTCCGCGAGGGCGCAAGCCTTCTCGTCTTTCCTGAAGCTTATGTGCCCGGTTATCCGACCTGGATCTGGCGGCTGAAGCCCGGCGGCGACATGGCGCTATCCAACGAATTGCATGCAAGGCTCCGGCAGAACGCGGTCAGCCTTGCACGAGGTGATCTCAAGCCCATTCAGGATTCGGCAAACAAACATCAAGTCACCCTTGTCGTCGGGATCAACGAAATCGACGTGGAGGTGAGCGGCACCACGCTCTACAATACGGTCGTCATCGTCGGGCCGGATGGAACGATTCTGAATCGTCACCGCAAGCTGATGCCGACCAATCCCGAACGAATGGTCTGGGGCATGGGCGATGCATCGGGACTGAAAGTCGTCGATACGCCGGCGGGAAGAATCGGCTCGCTGATCTGCTGGGAAAACTACATGCCGCTCGCGCGCTACGCGCTCTATGCGCAGGGCATTGATGTCTATGTCGCGCCGACCTGGGATACCGGCGAAAGCTGGCTCGCCACCATGCGCCATATCGCGAAGGAGGCGGGCTGCTGGGTGATCGGCACCTCGACCGCGATGCAGGGCAGCGATGTGCCGCAGGATTTTCCCGACCGCGACAAACTCTTTAAGGACGACGAATGGATCAATGACGGCGATGCCGTTGTGATCAAGCCCTTTGGCGCAATCGCCGCAGGTCCGCTCAATCGCGAAAAGGGAATCCTTTACGCCGAGATCGATGCCGAAGCCGCACGCCGCTCCCGCCGCTCGCTCGATGTCGCGGGACACTATTCGCGGCCGGATGTGTTTTCATTTTCGGTGGATCGCAGACCGAAGAGTCCGGCACAATTTACAGACTGATCGCGATGGCGATACCAGCACAATCTGTAGTTAGATAATGATGCCTGCGCCCGGAGCCGAACCGGGACGCAACTTCTTCGCGGCACGAGTCGCCGTCAGGTGCCTTGCGAAGCCGACCGGTAGATCACGTCGCGTGCGCGATCGAGCACTTCCTGCGGAATCTCGCGGCGCTGCAAGCCGCATTTCTCGATCCGTTGATCCATGCTCCTGAGCCGCGCGGCCCACGAAACGGCCTCGCGCTGCCTGCCGGCGGCAAGCGCCTCGGCCTGCGCCTTGGCGGCGGTGTCGCGCAACTCAAAGGTCTTGGCTTCCATCAGCGCGGTTACCGCGATCCGGTCATCCGAATGCATGGGGAAGCCTCCTCAATTGCGAGGAGAATATCCGAGTCGCATGACACGCAATGAGATTCGTTTTCTTGAAGAGTTCCGCGAGACTCGCTAGCCGAACTCGTCGAATCGATGAGGCGCGAATCGGCCGAACCGATTCGCGAACCGTCGTCGGCATGTCGTGCTTCTGAAAATCGAGAATGCGGAGAGCGCTACGCACCGAGTCTCGCACACGCGTCGCTCACGCGAGCATTTCAAATTTGAGCACAAGTTAGCTGGTGCCGGCGCCCGGACTCGAACCGGGACAGTGGTTTCCCACCGAGGGATTTTAAGTCCCTTGCGTCTACCATTCCGCCACGCCGGCAGCGGCCGGGAACATAGTCGCGCCCACTGCCCACTTGCAACCAAAGTGGGCAGATATGCCGCTCGCGCGCACGGAAAAATCGCCTAATATCCGAGGCATGAGCTGGAATCCTTCGGAAGACCCGATCCTCGGCGACAAGCGCTCCTGCGACGCGCTCGAACTCGTCATCATTCCCCGCGCACGCGACCTCGGCGATTTCGAGGTGCACCGCGCGCTGCCGCACGGCAAGCGCCAGATGGTCGGCCCCTTCATCTTCTTCGACCAGTTCGGTCCGGTGCAGTTCATCGCAGGCGCCGGCATGGATGTGCGTCCGCACCCGCATATCGGGCTTGCCACCGTCACCTATCTCTTTGACGGCCGCATCATGCATCGCGACAGCGAGGGCAACGCGCTCGAGATCACGCCGGGCGCCATAAACCTCATGACCGCGGGCAGCGGCATTGCGCACTCCGAGCGCACGCCGGGCGACGCGCGCAACGGCGGCATGAAAATGAGCGGCATCCAGAGCTGGATCGCGCTGCCGAAATCCCACGAAGAGGTCGCGCCGACGTTTCAGAACTTCACCGCAGAGAGCCTGCCAATCATCGAGGACGGCGCGTTCCGCGCGCGCGTGGTCGCAGGCCAAATGTTCGGCAAGAAAGCGCCTGTCGGCATGTATTCGGACTGGTTCTACGGCGAGGTCGTGCTCGACGAGGGAGCAGCCGCGCCGCTCGATCCCGATTATGAAGAACGCGCGATCTATGTCGCCGAAGGCGAAGTGGAAATTTCCGGCGACCGCTTCGCGGCGCCGCGGCTCCTCATCTTCCGTCCCGGCGACCGCATCACCGTCCGCGCGGTCAGGAAATCGCGCCTGATGTTTCTCGGCGGCGCTGCGCTCGAAGGCCCGCGCTATCTCTGGTGGAATTTCGTCCACTCCAGCAAGGAGCGCATCGAGCAGGCGAAAGAAGACTGGAAGACCGGCCGCTTCAAGCAGGTGCCGGACGAGACCGAATTCATTCCGCTGCCCGAGAACTAAACAAGAAGCGGCGCAAAAGAAGCCGCGAGCAAACGAACACCCAAGGAAACGCCAAATGCTTTTCGAAACGACCATCGCCGGAAGTCTGCCCAAGCCTGCCTGGCTCGCCGAGCCGAACAAACTCTGGGCGCCGTGGAAACAGTCCGGGGCCGCGCTCATGGAGGCCAAGCGCGACGCGACCGTGCTAGTGCTGAAAGAACAGGAAGACGCCGGCATCGACATCGTCACCGAAGGCGAGCAGTCGCGCCAGCACTTCGTCCACGGCTTTCTGGAAAAAGTGGAAGGCATCGACTTCGCGAACAAGGTCGAAATGGGCATCCGCGCCGACCGCTACAAAGCGATGGTTCCGCAAGTCGTCGGCGAACTGAAGCTGAAAGGCCGCGTGCACGAATTCGAAGCGCGGATCGCGCGCGCGCATACCAAGCGCAAGCTGAAATTCACGCTGCCCGGCCCGATGACGATCATCGACACCATCGCGGATCGCCATTACGGCGACCGCGTGAAGATGGCGATGGCCTTCGCGAAACTCCTGAATCAGGAAGCCCGCGCGCTCGAAGCCGACGGCGTCGACGTGATCCAGTTCGACGAACCCGCCTTCAACGTCTACATGGACGAAGTGACGACGTGGGGCATCGACGCGCTGCACGTGGCAGCCGCAGGCCTCAACTGCACCACCGCCGTCCACATCTGCTACGGCTACGGCATCGAGGCGAACGTCGCATGGAAGCAGACGCTCGGCGAAGAGTGGCGGCAGTATCAGGACATCTTCCCGGCGCTCGCAAAGAGCAAGATCCAGCAGGTCTCGCTGGAGGCGCGCAACTCCAAGGTGCCGGTCGAACTCATCGGTCTTCTTGAAGGAAAAGACATCCTGATCGGCGCGATCGACGTGGCAAGCGATCAGATCGAGATGCCGGAAGAAGTCTGCGCCGTCATCGAACAGGCCATGCGCTATGTGCCGAAGGACCGCATCTTTCCGGGCACGAATTGCGGCATGGCTCCCATGAAACGCGAGATTGCATTTGCGAAACTCGCGGCCCTTTCAAAGGGTGCGGCACTGGCGCGAGTGCGGTACGGCTAAGAAAACCGCAATCTGGATTCCAGCCGTCCTCGCGAAAGCGGCCTCGGGCAGCGGGCGAGGCCCGAAGTTCGCTTGGCCGGGGCGGCAACAACAGCCGTCCGCGCGAAGCCGTGGCTCACCCCACGCGCTTCGTGACGATGAACTTCGAGTCCGGCGTCATCATACGCATTCCGCAATTGAACGAAATTTCCCCGGTCTCGCCCGGCGTGAACTGAAGTACCGTCGGCCCGCTTGCGGACAAGAGGCGCGAAATACGCAGCTTCGGTACGACGATCACCCGTCCGCAGCCTTCGGCTTTGGTCGCGTCGATCCGCCATTCGACCGGCATGCCTTCGATCACCGCGAAGCGGTTGGGGATATATTCGAGGCCAACGATCTTCATGGTTGCGATCTGCGTGCCGTTCTCGATCACAACCTCGCCGAGCTTGGATTGCTCCAGCGCCACTTGCTGCGTGGCGGCGGGCGGCGGCCACACCTGCGACATTCCCTGATGAATGCTGGACAAGCTGAGCACAATGACCGCCGCACCCGCGAAGCGGAAGAAATAGCGCTTGAAATTTCCGGCGTTGGTGCTCGTCGCGAACGACAGTCCCATTAAAACCGGAAGCGTACCGAGCGAAAACACGAACATGGTGAGCGCGCCCGCCACCGGGTCGGCCTTCGCCAAAACGTAAAGCTGAAGCGCCTGCGTGAACCCGCACGGCAGGAAGAATGTCAGCGCTCCCAACACAAAGGCTGCAGCGCGCGATCTGCGCTCGACAAGCGTCTTGTTCCAGCGCTTGAAGGCGGGCGGCATCTGCAAACGCAGGCTCTTGATGCCGGGCGTCAGGTCCAGCATCTGAATGCCGAGCACCAGCATCAACAGACTCACCGCGATGGTAACGATGCCGTAAGCGGCAGTAGAAAGCGTCAGCGCGGACCCCAGCAGCCCGATGAGTGCTCCGAACGCCGTATAGGAGATGATTCTGCCGGCGTTGAAGGAAAGATAGGTGACGAAGCGCACCGACGGAGCAAGATGCGAAGCCTGCTCGTCGTATTTCGAGGCGAGCGACATGAACAGGCCGCCCGTCACCGCGATGCAGGTCGAAACCGACGCCAGCAGCCCGATCAGGAATACGAGGCCATAGCCGATGTTGTCGCCGAACGAGATGCCGTCCGGCAGGAGGTCGATTCTCGAAAGCAGAAGGAACAGCGCGGCGATGACGATCACGGCGCCTGCGAACCGCAGATAGCCGGAGTAGGCCGCGCGCTCAGCTGAATTAGTCATGCACAACTTTCGCGCAACGATTGCCTGTGGCAATCCTGCTGGCGGTCACGTTCTCGTGATTGCCGTGCGAACTCCCCTACCGCTCCGCGCGCGCAAAGACTTCCATCAGTTCCGCAATCTTCTTGCGCTGATCGGTTTTGTTGCCGCTCTTGATCGCGCCTTCGACGCAGTTGCCGACGTGATCGCGCAAGATTTCGTCCTCGACCCTGCGCAACGCCGCACGCACCGCCGAAAGCTGCGTGAGAATATCGATGCAGTAGCGGTCGTCCTCGACCATCCCTGCAAGTCCGCGCACCTGCCCCGCAATTCTGTTGAGGCGTTTGAGCGTTTCGGCCTTGGCTTCGTCTCGCATGGGGCTTATATACCCCCCTAGGGTATATAGCGCAAGAGTCAGCCATGACCGATCCCACACACGATCATTCGCATCAGCACGGCGCGCAGAAAAGCTGCTGCGGCGGCAATCACACGGCGCACGATACGCAGAGCCACAAAGTGAAAGACCCCGTCTGCGGCATGATGGTTGATCCGCACACGGCGAAGCATCGCCACGAGCATCGCGGGCACACGTATTATTTCTGCAATCCGAAGTGCCGTGAGAAGTTCATAGCCAGCCCGGAGAAATATCTCGCCGGTCAGCCGCAAACAGAAGATGTGCCCGCGGGCACCATCTACACCTGCCCGATGCATCCCGAAGTCCGTCAGGTCGGCCCCGGCTCTTGCCCGATCTGCGGTATGGGGCTGGAGCCCGAACTCGTATCGCTCGACGACGCGCCGAATCCAGAACTGATCGACATGACGCGCCGCTTCTGGATTGCGCTCGCGCTCACCGTCCCCATCTTCTTCCTGGAGATGATTCCGCATCTCACCGGCATCCGGTTCGTGCCTGCGGAATATTCCGGCCCGCTGCAGTTCCTGTTAGCGACGCCCGTCGTACTGTGGGCAGGCTGGCCCCTCTTCGAGCGCGGCTGGACGAGCGTGCGCACCGGCAACCTCAACATGTTCACGCTGATCGCGATGGGCACCGGCGTCGCGTGGGTCTACAGCGCGGTCGCACTCTTTGTGCCCTCGATCTTCCCGGAAGCGTTCCGGGATCATCAAGGCAACGTGGCGCTTTACTTCGAAGCGGCGGCGGTGATCACGGCGCTCGTCCTGCTCGGGCAGGTGCTGGAGCTTCGCGCACGCGAGCAGACCTCCGGTGCAATCAAGGCGCTGCTGGGCCTCGCTCCGAAGCAGGCTCGCAAAATCAACGATGACGGCAGCGAGGAAGACGTAGCGGTCGATGCGATCGCCGTGGACGACAGATTGCGCGTCCGTCCCGGCGAGAAAATTCCGGTCGACGGCGTCGTGATCGAAGGCCGCTCGTCGGTGGACGAGTCGATGGTGACGGGCGAGTCGATGCCGGTCACGAAAGAAAAGGACGCCAGGCTGATCGCGGGCACCGTGAACGCAAGCGGCGCACTCATCATGAAGGCCACGAAAGTCGGCCGCGACACCATGCTCTCGCAGATCGTGCAGATGGTGGCGCAGGCGCAGCGTTCGGCGGCGCCGATTCAACGCCTCGCGGATCGCGTGTCGGGCTGGTTCGTGCCGCTCGTGATCCTCGCGGCCGTGCTCGCTTTCGCGGCATGGGCGATTTTCGGGCCCGAGCCGCGTTACGGCTATGGCCTCGTCGCCGCCGTCACCGTGCTCATCATCGCCTGCCCCTGCGCGCTGGGACTCGCTACCCCGATGTCGATCATGGTCGGCGTCGGCCGCGGTGCGCAAATGGGCGTGCTCGTCAAGAATGCGGCGGCACTGGAGCGGCTCGAGCGTGTCGATACGCTCGTCATCGACAAGACCGGCACGCTCACCGAGGGCAAGCCGAAGCTCACGACGATTCTCTCGCATGCGTATCGGGAGGACGAGTTGCTGCGCCTTGCCGCGAGCGTCGAGCGCGCAAGCGAACATCCGCTGGCACAGGCGATCGTGAACGAAGCGATGGAGCGCAATCTTCCGCTCGCAGAAGTGCGCGACTTCAATTCGCCGACCGGCAAAGGTGCGCTGGGCTGGGTCGAAGGCAAATGCATCACGCTCGGCAACGCCGCTTATCTTGAAGAGCGCGGCATCGACGTCAGCGCGTTCGCATCCGAAGCCGACCGTCTGCGCGAAAGCGGCGCGACTGCCATCTTCGTCGGCGTCGACGCGAAGGCCGCAGGCGTGCTCGCGATCAAGGACCCGGTCAAGAAAACGACACGCAGCGCGCTCGAAGCCCTGAAGCAGGACGGCATCCGCCTCGTCATGCTGACCGGCGATAACGCGACGACGGCCCGCGCGGTCGCAGGCGAACTCGGCATCGATGAAGTCGAGGCCGACGTGCTCCCGGATCAGAAAGCGAAGATCGTAGAAAAACTGCGCGGCGAGGGCCGCGTGGTCGCAATGGCCGGCGACGGCGTGAACGATGCGCCCGCACTTGCCGCCGCCGACGTCGGCATCGCGATGGGCACCGGCACCGACGTCGCGATGGAAAGCGCGGGCATCACGCTCTTGAAGGGCGACCTCGTGGGCATCGTCCGCGCTCGGCATCTCTCGCAAGCGACGATGAAGAACATCCGGCAGAATCTTTTCTTCGCGTTTCTCTACAACACCGCGGGCGTACCGGTTGCAGCCGGCGTGCTCTATCCGGTGTTCGGCATCCTGCTTTCGCCGATCATCGGCGCGGCGGCGATGGCGCTCTCTTCGGTCAGCGTGATCGGGAATGCACTGCGGCTGCGGGTCGCGAAGATTTAATCCTGTCGTCCCCGCTTAGGCGGGGACGACAATGATTATTCCTTCCCCCTGATCGGCGGCGCGTAGGAAAGCTGGGTGTCCCAGGGGAAATAGATCCAGGTGTCCTGCGATACTTCGGTCACGAAAGTATCGACCAGCGGCCGCCCGAGCGGCTTCGCGTAGACGGCCGCGAAATGCGCTTTCGGCAGCAGCCCGCGAACGATCCGCGCCGTGGTGCCGGTATCGACGAGATCGTCGATGACGAGAATCCCCTCGCCCTGCGTTGCGAGCAGCCTGCCCTCGACCGATTTGACCACCTGCGGCTCGGCCTGGGTCTTGTAGTCGCGATAGGTGACGATCGAAATCGTCTCGATGATGCGCAGGTCGAGTTCGCGCGAAACGATCGCGGCCGGCACCAGCCCGCCGCGCGTGATGCAGACGATGGCCTCGAACGGCCCCGTCGCATGCAGCCGCCAGGCCAGCGCCCGCGCGTCACGATGAAACTGGTCCCATGAAACCGGAAACGGTTTGTCCGGCCCGCCCGAAGTCTCGATCATTTCCTGCGCCCCGTCTCCCCAGAGAAGATTAGCGCAAGTCCATTAGCGGATGTCCACGACGAAATCGAACCGCGCCGCCATGCCGTCCGCAACTTTCGCGCTGCGCAGCAACAGCTCCTTGCGGTAGAGGAAGTCGCGCGCGTTGCCCGGCTCGTCCGGAAAGTAGAGCTGCGTGGTCAGGAGCGGTGCGCGCGGCGCCTGCACCTTCACGTGATAGTGGCGCGTGCGGCCCGGATAGTGCCCGGGAACGATGGTCTGGAACGCATAGCGGCCCTCCGCATCGGTCTTCACGAAACCGCGCAGCCGGAAGCCTGCATTGTCATAGGCCCCGGCGTCGTCCGCGTGCCACAGATCGACAATTGCGTTCGCGACCGGCTTGCACGAGCGCGTGAGCACGAGGCCGCCGAGTGCTACGGACGTACCCTTCATGCCGGGCTCGCGCAGGTTCGCGCGCTCCGGCACGTTCGGCGTGTAGTAAGGCCCCTCGGTCTGGCGCGGCGTCACGTCATGCGCATCGCGGCATTCCGGCGTCGGCGGAAGCTCCGCGCCTTGCGCGAGAACGAGATTGCTCGGCAGCGCGAGACCTGCAAGCGCAAGCCCGCTTCCGATTAGGATGTCGCGTCGTGAGTGGCGGGCCATGAGCTTGCTCCTCTTTCCACGAATGAACGAAAGCTATTGGAGCATTGGCGGAAAAATTAAGGCGCGGGCTGCGCCGCCTTCCTCGTTTGCAACGCTGCACGAACGCGTTCCGCCATCGCTTCGACCTCGGCCTTCGCCGCAGCGAGCTTTGAAGCATCGCGCGAGCGCACGACGATGCGCGTCGCGAAGCCCTTCTCGTTCATATAAGGATATGAGCCGATGGTGGTGTCGGGATGGTGCTTCGCGATCTCGCGCAGGTCGCTTGCGACATCGCCCTCCTTCAATCCGGCGTCGATGGTCTCGGACAGCACCTTGGTGCCGGTCTTGAGCTGCGGCACCACGTGGTCGAGCATCGCGCGCATGATCGCGGGCACGCCCGCCATCGTGATCACGTTGCCGATCCAGAAGCCCGGCGCCTTCGAGACCGGATTGACGACAAGCTCGGCGCCATCCGGAATGCGCGCCATGCGCATCCGCGCTTCGTTCAATTCGCCATCGGTGAAGCGTTCCTTCAGGAGCGCGACCGCACGCGGATCGTGACCGATCCCGACACCGAACGCTTTCGCAACGGCATCCGCCGTGATGTCGTCATGCGTCGGCCCGATGCCGCCGGTCGTGAACACATAAGTATAGCGCGCGCGCAGCGCGTTCAGCGCCGCGACGATTTCCTCTTCGACGTCAGGAACAAAACGCACCTCGCGCAGATCGACGCCGATGCTCGTCATCGTTTCCGCGATGTGGCCGACGTTCGTATCCTTGGTGCGTCCGGAGAGAAGTTCGTCGCCGATGACGAGCACGGCGGCGGTGACCAGATTTTCCATGCTGCAATTCTTACCTGAATGGTTCGGAATTATATTTCCGACACTTCTTGCCGCAATGTTTGACGCATGAATTATCTTGCTTGATACTTGGAAAAAATACAAAGAACTCCCGGGGAAACGCCGTGAACATGCAGAACGCCAAGCCGCCGTTCCGCGCGGTGAACTTCGCGCCCGTCGCCGTCGACCGCACGGATCGCCCGGACGGCTCGATCATCCTGCGTTCGCGCGCCAAGCTTCCTGCCTTCGATCCTTCACTGGCAGCCCTTTTCCGCCGCGCGGTCGAGAAAGCGCCGTCGCAGCTGTATCTCGCCGAACGCGCGGGCGAAGGCTGGCGCAAACTCACCTACGAACAGGCGCGGAAGATCGTGGATGCGGTGGCAGCCGCACTTCTCGAGCGTGGCCTTTCCGCGGAGCGTCCTGTCGTCATTCTTTCCGGCAACGCGATCGATCACGGCCTCATGACGCTCGCCTGCCAACATGCAGGCATTCCGGTCGCGCCCATTTCCGTCGCCTATTCGCTGCAAAGCTCCGATCTCGCGAAGATCAGATACATCACCGAACTCCTGAACCCCGGCCTCGTCTACGCCGCCGACACGGGACCCTTCGCCAAGGCGCTCGCGATTGCAGGAGCGAATGCCGAAATCGTTGCGAGCAGCAATTCCGCAAATCTTCCGGGCGTGACGCTATTCGAGGACCTCGCGCGAACGAAACCCGGTGCCGCGCTCGAACAGGCCGTGAAATCGATCACCGCCGACACGATCGCGAAATTCCTTTTCACTTCCGGCTCGACCAACCTGCCGAAGGGCGTCGTCTCGACGCACGGCATGCTGACCGCCAATCAGGAGATGATCGTCGGCGCGTGGCCCTATCTCGAGGAAAGCCCGCTCGTGCTCTGCGACTGGCTGCCGTGGAATCACACCTTCGGCGGCAGCTTCTGTTTCAATCTCGCGCAGCGTCTCGCGGGCACCATGTATGTCGACGGCGGCAAGCCTGCGCCGGGTCTTGCCGAAATCACGGTAAAGAACATCACCGAGGTTTCGCCGACGACCTATTTCAACGTGCCCGCCGGCTACTCCGCGATCCTGCCGCATCTTGAGCGCGACGAGCAGCTTGCGAAGAAATTCTTTTCAAAGCTCCAGATGATTTTCTACGCCGGCGCATCTTTGCCGAAAGATCTCTGGGAGCGGCTCGAAAACCTCGCAATCAAGGCGACCGGCTCGCGCGTACCGATGACCACCGCCTGGGGCACGACCGAAACCTCGCCGCTGTCGCTGATGCAGCACTTCTACGCCGACGGCCCGGGCGTGATCGGCGTGCCGTGTCTCGGCGTCGAGACGAAGCTCGTTCCTTCCGGCAACAAGCTCGAGATCCGCGTGCGCGGACCGAACGTCACGCGCCGCGGCTACTGGAAACGCGAAGACCAGACGAGAGCGAATTTCGACGAAGAAGGCTTCTACAAATCCGGAGACGCCGTGCGCTTCGCCGATCCGTCGGATCCCGGCAAGGGACTGATCTTCGACGGGCGCCTGGCGGAGGATTTCAAGCTGACCAGCGGCACCTGGGTGCAGGTCGGGACTTTACGCGTGGCGCTGATCGCGGCCTGCTCGCCCGCCGTGCAGGACATGGTGATCTGCGGCGAAGGCCGCGAACACATCGGCGTACTCGCCTGGCTCAATGCGGCGGGCGCTGCGAAAGTCGCAGGCGCCGAGCCTTCAACCCCGCTCGCGGAGCTTTCGAAGCACCCGAAAGTGATGGATCACGTCTGGCAAGCGCTCAAAAAATGGAACGCCGGGCAGACCGGCCTCTCGACCAAAGTCGCGCGCGCGATCCTGCTTCCCGATGCGCCCTCGATCGACGCCAACGAAATCACCGACAAGGGCTACATCAACCAGCGCGCGGCGCTGGAACGCCGTGCCGCCGAGATCGAGCGGCTGTTTGCGGCCACTCCTGACGCAGGCGTGATCGCCGCCCTCTAAGCGCTGCTTCCGGAGACGCATAAAGCTTAGGCGCGCTGCTTAAACCCTAAGCGCTGCCGCCTTTTGCGCCAGACCGATTTGGCTGTCATGATTGCAGGCAGAAGACCGGAGCCGGAATTGTCCTCGCGTACACCCAGTTTTTTCGACGAGATGCGCGCGCCGGATGGCTCGATCCGGCCCGCTTATCAGCAGCTTGCACACTGGCTCGACAACGTTCCGAAAGACGTCCTCGACTATCGCCGCAAGGAAGCGGAATTCATCTTCCGCCGGATCGGAATCACCTTCGCGGTCTATGGCGAGGCGGCATCGACGGAACGGCTGATTCCCTTCGACATCATCCCGCGCATTCTGAACCGCGGCGAGTGGCAAAAACTCTCGAAGGGTCTCGAGCAGCGCGTAAAAGCGCTGAACATGTATCTGTACGACGCCTACAACAAGCGCGAAATTCTCCGCGCAGGGCTCATTCCTGAAGAACTCATCTTCGGCAATCCTGTGTTCCGTCCCGAAATGAACGGGCAGGCCGTTCCTCACAATATCTATGTGATGATCGCGGGCATCGATGTCGTCCGCGTCGATCCCGACAATTTCTATGTGCTGGAGGACAACGCGCGCGTGCCCTCCGGCGTGTCCTATATGCTCGAGAACCGCGAAATCATGCTGCGGCTCTTTCCTGAGCTTTTCATCGATCATCCCGTCGCGCCGGTCGAAAATTACGCCGACGACCTGCTCGCGACCTTGAAGTCGGTGGCGCCCCTCACCTCCTCCGGCGAGCCGACCGTCGTGTTGATGACGCCGGGCATCTACAACTCCGCCTATTACGAGCACTCGTTCCTTGCCGATAAACTTGGCTGCGAGCTGGTCGAAGGCCGCGACATGTTCGTCAAGGGCGACATGCTCTACATGCGCACGACCGAGGGCCCGAAACGCGTGGACGTGATCTATCGCCGCGTCGACGACGACTTCATCGATCCGCTCGCGTTCCGACCGGATTCGATGCTGGGCGTGCCGGGGCTGATGTCGGTCTACCAGGCGGGCAACGTGACGCTCGCGAACGCGGTCGGCACCGGCATCGCCGACGACAAGGCCGTCTACAGCTACATGCCCGACATCATCAAATTTTACCTCGGCGAGGAGCCGATCCTGAAAAACGTCGAGACGTATCGCTGCCGCGAACCCGGCCAGCTTAAGTACGTACTCGACAACATCGAAAAGCTCGTCGTGAAAGAAGTGCACGGCTCCGGCGGCTACGGCATGCTGATCGGACCCGCCGCCGATAAGAAGACGATCGAGAACTTCGCAGCCAAAGTGAAAGCCGCGCCCGAAGGCTTCATCGCGCAGCCGACGCTCGCGCTCTCCACCTGCCCCACCTTCGTCGAGGAAGGCATCGCGCCGCGTCACGTCGATCTCCGTCCCTTCGTGCTCACGGGCCGCGACAAGACCCGCATCGTGCCGGGCGGGCTCACGCGCGTGGCACTCTCCAAGGGCTCGCTCGTCGTGAACTCCAGCCAGGGCGGCGGCACGAAAGACACCTGGGTGCTGGATCGCTGACATGCTCTCGCGCACCGCAAGCAATCTTTACTGGCTATCGCGTTACGTCGAACGCGCGGAGTGCCTCGCGCGCATTCTCGACGCGACCTATCGCCTCTCCGCATTGCCGCAAGGCTATGGCAGCGAGACCAACGAATGGGATTCCGCGATCGCGACCGCAGGCTGCGTGGCCTCGTTCAAGGAAAAATACCCGGAAGCGAACGAGCGCACCGTCACCGAGTATCTCGCGTTCTCGCCGGACAATCCTTCCTCCATCCGCAACTGCATCGAAATCGCGCGCACCAACGCGCGCTCGGTGCGCACCGCGCTGACCGGAGAAATGTGGGATGCGATCAATTCGGCGTGGCACGAACTCTATCGCTATGATCCGAAACGGATCACCCGCGAGGAGTTCACGCGTTTCCTGAATTTCGTCACCGAAACCTCGGTGCGCTTCGACGGCACGTCGTTCCGCACGATGCTCAGGAACGACGCTTACTGGTTCTCGCGCCTCGGCTTTCTGGTCGAGCGCGCCGACGCCACCGCGCGGATACTCGACGTGAAGTATCACGTGCTCCTGCCCCGCGAGGCACAGGTCGGCGGCCCGCTCGATTATTTCCAGTGGGCCTCGATCCTGCGCTCCGTCTCCGCACGCACGAGCTATCACTGGGTTTACCGCGACAGCGTAAAGCCGTGGCTCGTCGCCGATCTCCTGATCCTCAACCGCCAGATGCCGCGCTCGCTCGCAAGCTGCTACGAGAACATCAACCGCTATCTCGACGACCTTGCGCAATTCTACGGAAGACAGGGCCAGGCGCAGCGCCTTGCGCGGGCCACGACCAGCAAGCTCGAGAACGGAAGAATGGAAGACATCTTCCAGTCCGGCCTGCACGAGTTCATCACGCAGTTCCTGAGCGACAACAATCGCGTCGGCAACGCGATCGGCGATCAATACCTGATCTGATAAAAGCAAGAAGATGCGCATCCGGATCGAACACGAAACCGTCTATCGATACGACACGCCTGCGACACGGGCGATCCAGATCCTGCGCGTGCATCCGCGCAACCACGACGGACAATATGTCGTGCGCTGGCGTGTCGAGGTCTCGGAAGACTGCCGGGTGGAGCCGCGCGAGGACGCCTTCGGCAATCTCACGCATACGTTTACGGTCGACGGGCCGATCACGGAACTTGCGGTGCGCGTCGCGGGCGAAGTCGAGACGCAGGACACGCAAGGCATGGTGCGCGGCACGCGCGAGAAATTCCCGCCATCCTTCTACCTGCGCCAGACCGACCTCACCGCTCCCGATGCATCGATCGTGGAATGGGCGGACGAAATCGGCGGCGGAGGCAGCCGGCCGCCGCTCGATACGCTGCACGCGATGCAGAGCCACATCTATTCGAACTTCAAATTCGACGTTGACGCCACCGCCACCTCGACCACCGCGAGCCAGGCCTTCGCGAAAAAGCACGGCGTCTGCCAGGACTACGCCCATATATTCTGCTCGGCGGCCCGCCACCTGAGAATTCCGGCGCGTTACGTCGGAGGATATTTCCTGCGCGCAGACGGCATCGTCGATACCGATTCCGGTCATGCCTGGGCCGAGGCGTATCTACCCGCGCTCGGCTGGATCGCGTTCGACCCCGCGAACGGCATCTGCGCCACCGAGGCCCATATCCGGGTCGCAAGCGGGCTCGACTATCTCGGCGCGGCGCCGGTGCGCGGCACCCGTTATGGCGGGGTCGGCGAAGCGCTAGCCGTGAAAGTCACCGTGGATCAGGCGGGACGGCAGTCCCAGCAGTAGTTCGGGGCCGCGCCGGTCCCGCTCTTGCCGCGTTGCGGCGGTAAGGCATACTCCGCACCCGAAACGAAAGCGCGTTGAGTCGATGACCTATTGCTGCGGAATTCTGGTTCGCGACGGGATCGTGATGATCGGCGACACCCGCACCAATGCGGGCCTCGACAACATCTCGACCTTCCGCAAGCTCCATTTGTTCGAGGAACCGGGCAAGCGCGTGATGGCGCTCGCTTCGGCGGGCAACCTTTCGGTGTCGCAAACGGTCGTGAGCCTGCTCTCCGAAGGGATAGAGAATCTCGAAACCGGCGAGCGCGAGCGGCTCACCGACGCGCCGACCATGTTTCAGGCTGCCCAGCGCGTCGGCCGCGCGGTGCGTATGGTCCATGACAGCGACTCCAAGTTCATGGAGAACGCCGACATCAGCTTCGACGTCTCGTTCCTGCTCGGCGGGCAGGTCGAGGGGCGCCGGCTGCGGCTTTTCATGATCTATGCCGCGGGCAACTTCATCGAATGCACCACCGACTCGCCGTACCTCCAGATCGGCGAGCACAAATACGGCAAGCCCATTCTCGACCGCGCGGTGAACTACGAAACCGATATCTATGACGCGCTGAAGATCGGCCTGATCTCCATGGATTCGACCATGCGCTCGAACCTCGCGGTCGGCCTGCCGATCGACATGGCGGTCATTCGCCGCGACGCGCTCAATATCGAGCTGAATTACCGCATCATGCCGGGCGAGCCCTATTTCACCGATCTGCGCGAACGCTGGTCGGCGGCGTTGCGCGCCGCACACATTGCGATCCCTCGCCCCCCTTACGCGACGCGGCCGGTGGAATCCCTGCCCAACGATGGCATCGACACCGTGCTTCCCAGAACCGGCGCGCATGCCAACGCTGCAAACGCGCAATTGACCGCGGGCCAGCCTCCGGCGAAAGTTCTGCAACAGCAGAACCCGAAACGATAACGCCAGCAAAAATTCAGAAAATCTCAGGGAGTGAACGGCGATGGCAACTTCGCGCAAGATTGCATTGGTAACGGGCGCAAGCTCCGGCATCGGAAGGGCGGCGGCGGTCGCGCTCGCGAAAGCGGGCTTCAATGTCGTGATCGCGGCCCGCAGGAAGCCCGAACTCGACGTGGTCGCGAAGGAAATCGAAGCCGCGGGTGGCGAGTGCCTCGCGGTTCCGACCGACGTCGGCGACATCGCGCAGATCAAAAATCTGTTTGCGAAAACCAAAGAGAAGTTCGGCCGCCTCGATGTGATTTTCAACAACGCCGGCAAGGGCACGCCGCCGGTGCCGCTCGAAGACATCAAGCTGGAAGACTGGAATTCGACGGTTGCCGCGAACCTCACCGCGCCATTCATCTGCACGCAGGAAGCCTTCAAGATCATGAAGGACCAGAACCCGCGCGGAGGCCGCATCATCAATAACGGCTCGATCTCGGCCTATGCGCCCCGCCCCTTCTCCGCGCCCTACACCTCGACGAAGCACGCGGTATCGGGGCTCACCCGCGCGACCGCGCTCGACGGCCGTGCATACGACATCGCGTGCAGCCAGATCGATATCGGCAACGCGGTGACGCCGATGACCGACCGCATGGCCGAGGGCGGCGTGTTGCAGCCGGATGGAAGCACGAAAGTGGAGCCCCGTGTTGCGGTCGAGCACGTCGCCGACGCGATCGTCTACATCGCGAAGCTGCCGTTAGATGCCAACGTGCTCTTCATGAACGTGATGGCAACCAAGATGCCATTTGTGGGCAGAGGCTAACTCATTGTCATTCCGGGGCGGCGCGAAGCGCCGAACCCGGAATCCAGAAGCAGCCTGGCTGCAGATACTGTCGTCACGATCACTCCAATCGGAATTGTGTTTTTCGACCAACGCAAGCTTCCATGACCGCTTCCACTTCTTGATTTCCTTCTCGCGCTCGATAGCAACGGTTACGGCTTCATCTGCTTCGAACCAGCCTAGGCGTTCCGTTCCGTATCGCGACGAAAGGCCGGGCGTGGATTTTTCTTTGTGTTCATAGTCCCTCCTGACCGGATCGTTGGTCACGCCCAGATAGAGCGTCGGTTGCGTTATTCGCCAACAAACAAACGAAAAAATCCCGGCCGCCACACTCCCGCCATAGACTAGGATTATATTCATATCATCCCGCTCCTCTCCGAGGGGCGTTTCTAGGGCGCTTGAAGCGCGGAGCGGGAATGCGGTTGGCCGCAAGGCTCGCGTTACGCAACGCGGATCGTGCGGCGGCTGAAGTCGCCCGGCTCCGGCGAGCCTGCCGCTCGTCACAAGGGCCTTCGCTTGGCGGCTTCGTCGGGAACGCGTGCCAACGCAAGTACGGGCGAAGCCGGGAAGGTCCGCCAGCGGAGGATAGCTTGGTACGTCCTCCGGGGGCCGGTCGAAGGAAAGCCGAACACCATCCGCGCGCGGGATGCCGGTATCGCCGGTTCGCTCGCGGTCGACTTGCCTCTGCACTTCTCTTCTTCGTGCAGAGGGCCGTGACGCGCTTCTGGCGCTCGCGGCATCCCGCGCGCCCTCGGATTTTCGCGGGGGCGATCTCGCCGAACCCCGGGGCTCCGGCCCGCGGGAAGGATGGAGGCTGCGCTAGTTCAGAAGATATTCCCCATTCACCGCCCTGAACTCGGACGGCTTGATGAGCCGGGCATGTGCGACCGTCACCGAGTAAAGCGGCCCCGTCAGCTCCCGCGTCCAGAAATCGAGGAAGCGCGAAAGCGTCGGAAACTTCGGAAACAGATCATATTCCTGCCAGACAAAGGTCTGCAGCAGGTGCGGGTGGTCCGGCAGCCGGTACAGGATCTGGGCGGTGGTGAGCCCATATCCGTCGAGCTGGCGCCGGAAGTCTTGCGAGACACGATTCATCGAACATCCTTAATTCTGAAGGACGCCAAATGTTTCCGCCTGCCCGCTCTTATTTCAAGCCCGAAGAATGAATTTTCCGTTCAGAATCAATGCATTAGCAGCCACCCGGCCCGGCGGCTAACAGCCCCCGGACAACCATGCCGAGTCTTGGCACTCGTACTCGCCCAGTGCCAAAAAATTTGACTTCCCCTCTTGAAGGGCCGAAAACCCGCACCCATCTCGCTTTCGAACGCGGCTGGAACCCCCGGCGCGTTCGTCCAATTCGCTAGCAAAATCAAGGTCTTGGAGGACTGCTTATGAAATTCCGTCCGTTGCATGACCGTGTCGTCGTTCGCCGCATCGAGGCCGACGAGCGCACGAAGTCGGGCATCATCATCCCGGATACCGCGAAGGAAAAGCCGGCCGAAGGCGAAGTGATCGCCGTTGGCCAGGGCGGCCGCGACGAAGCCGGCAAGCTCATCCCGATCGATCTCAAGGTCGGCGACCACATCCTGTTCGGTAAGTGGTCCGGCACCGAAGTGAAGATCGACGGCGACGACCTCATCATCATGAAAGAATCCGACGTTCTCGGCGTGCTCGAGGGCACTGCCGCGAAGAAGAAAGCCGCCTAAGCGCGCTGTCAGGATCAGGAGTAAGAACAATGGCTGCTAAAGAAGTAAAATTTTCGGTCGAAGCGCGGGACAAGATGCTCCGCGGCGTCGACATTCTCGCCAACGCAGTAAAGGTCACGCTGGGCCCGAAGGGCCGTAACGTCGTGATCGACAAGTCCTTCGGCGCTCCGCGCATCACGAAGGACGGCGTCACGGTCGCCAAGGAAATCGAACTCGAAGACAAGTTCGAGAACATGGGCGCCCAGATGGTGCGCGAAGTGGCGTCGAAGACCAACGACCTTGCCGGTGACGGCACCACGACCGCAACCGTGCTCGCCCAGGCGATTGTGAAGGAAGGCGCCAAATCGGTCGCCGCCGGCATGAACCCGATGGACCTCAAGCGCGGCATCGACCTCGCGGTCGAGGCTGTGGTTGCGGACCTCCAGAAGAACTCGAAGAAGATCACCTCGAACGACGAAATCGCGCAGGTCGGCACGATCTCCGCGAACGGCGATCAGGAAATCGGCAAGTTCCTGGCTGATGCCATGAAGCGCGTCGGCAACGAAGGCGTGATCACGGTCGAGGAAGCGAAGTCGCTCGAGACCGAGCTGGATGTCGTCGAAGGTATGCAGTTCGACCGCGGCTACATCTCGCCGTACTTCGTCACCAACGCCGACAAGATGCGCGTCGAGATGGACGATCCGTACATCCTCATCAACGAGAAGAAGCTCTCCTCGCTGAACGAGATGCTCCCGGTTCTGGAAGCTGTCGTGCAGTCGGGCAAGCCGCTTCTTATCATCGCCGAGGAAGTCGAAGGCGAAGCGCTCGCGACCCTCGTCGTGAACAAGCTCCGCGGCGGCCTCAAGGTTGCTGCCGTGAAGGCTCCGGGCTTCGGCGATCGCCGCAAGGCCATGTTGCAGGACATCGCAATCCTGACCGGCGGCACCGCGATCTCGGAAGACCTCGGCATCAAGCTCGAAAACGTCCAGCTCAACATGCTGGGCCGCGCCAAGAAGGTGATGATCGACAAGGAAAACACCACGATCGTCAACGGCGCCGGCAAGAAGGCCGACATCGAAGCACGCGTCTCCCAGATCAAGGCGCAGATCGAGGAAACCACCTCGGACTACGACAAGGAGAAGTTGCAGGAACGTCTCGCGAAGCTCGCGGGCGGTGTTGCTGTACTCCGCGTCGGTGGTGCGACCGAAGTCGAAGTGAAGGAAAAGAAGGACCGCGTGGACGATGCCATGCATGCGACCCGCGCGGCCGTGGAAGAAGGCGTGCTGCCGGGTGGCGGCGTTGCCCTCCTCCGCGCCGTCAAGGCGCTCTCGCGCGTGAAGCCCGATAACGACGACCAGCGCACCGGCGTCGAGATCGTGAAGAAGGCGATCCAGGCTCCGGCCCGCCAGATCGCGCTGAACGCAGGCGAAGACGGCTCGGTCATCGTCGGCAAGATCCTCGAGAACGACAGCTACTCGTTCGGCTTCGACGCGCAGACGGGCAACTATGTCGACATGGTCAAGAAGGGCATCATCGACCCGACCAAGGTCGTGCGCACCGCGTTGCAGGACGCAGCTTCCGTCGCTTCGCTCCTGATCACGACCGAGGCCATGGTCGCCGAGCTGCCGAAGAAGGGTGGCGGCGGCGCTCCGCAGATGCCGGGCGGCGGCATGGGCGGAATGGATTTCTGATCCGTCCGTAGCTAGTCACTGAAATAATGAAGGGGCCCGGCTTGTTCCGGGCCCCTTTTGTATTCCGTAGACGATGCTCGGGGACATTCAGCAAGAACTCTCTGACGATGTGACGGTCACGCTGGAAGACCGCTAACTCGCGGCTTTGTTCGGCTTCCCGTTCCGCAAGAGCTTCAGCGTTTTGTAAACATACTCGTTCGCAGGCGTCGGCACGCCAAGCTTTTTGCCAAGCTCGACGACCTTGCCTTGCAGCCAGTCGAGTTCGAGGCGATTGCCGCGCTCGAGGTCTTCTAGCATTGACGCCTTGATGTGCGCGCCCATGCCGCTTGCGACCTGGATAAGCTTTTCCGCCTCGCCCGCGATTTCCACGCCGGACTTCACCGCCACCGCCTCCGTCTCGCGCATGAGGCTCTCGAACAGCGCGCGTGTATCGGGGTCCGCAAGGATCGGACCCATCGGGCTTCTCGTGCCCGCGGTCGCGCCGGATACGCCGACCAGAAACACGAACTTTTCCCACAAACTCTTGCGGATGTTGGTGGAGAATGTCGCCTCGACTTTCGCCGAGCGCATTTCATCGACCAGCGATTTCAGCCGCGCGTCGTCCCGCCCGTCCAGAAATCCGCAGCGGAAATTCGCGAATGTCCCGTTATGCGCGATCACGCCCGGCGCAGAGATCACCGCTGAAATCCGCGTCGGTGCCGCGCAGACGACATCGCCGAGGATCGGCGTCAGACGATCCACCGAGTCGATGCCGTTCAGCATCGAGAGCACGCGCGTATTTTTGTCCAGGAACGGCCTGCAAAGCTCGCCGGATTTCTCCGTGTCCCACAGCTTCACCGCAAACAGCACGACATCGACGACGCCGATTTTCTTCGGATTGTCCGTCACATGCGCGGGCTTGATGAGCATATCGCCGACCGGGCTTTCGACCTTGAGGCCGTTCCGCGCGATCGCTTCCCCATGCGCGCCGCGCGCGATGAAATGAACCTCATGCCCCGCCTCGGCGAGACGCCCTCCGAAATAGCCGCCGAGTGCCCCCGCCGCCATCACCGCAACGCGCATTGTTTGCTCCGTAAAAATTCCACGTGCGCTTATGCCATGAATAAAGGCGCGGCCGAACTCGGTTTTATCCGAGTCCGGCTCTTTAAAAACCAAGGTCGGCTATAGCCGACCTTGGAAAATGCGCCTTTCAAACCCGCTATGCGGAAAGCTCAGACCGTGAACTTGCCCGCCTTCGCGTCGGCATAGCGCTGGTTGATGACGTCCCAGTTCACGACGTTCCACCATGACTTCATGTAGTCGGCGCGGCGGTTCTGGTACCTCAGATAATAGGCGTGTTCCCAGACGTCGTTGCCGAAGATCGGCATCTGGCCGTTCATGAGCGGGTTGTCCTGGTTCGCGGTGGTGACGAGCGAGAGCTTGCCGGCCTTGTCGGAGACCACGAAGGCCCAACCCGAGCCGAACACCGCGGTGCCACGCGCGTTGAAGGTCTCTTGCAGCTTGCCGAAATCGCCAAAGGCATCGTTGATAGCGGCTGCAATCGCACCGGTCGGTGCGCCGCCCGCGCCGCCCATCACCTGCCAGAACATGGTATGGTTCGCGTGGCCGCCGCCGGAGTTGCGGATCAGCGTGCGGAGATTTTCGGGAACGCTTGAAATGTTCGCGAGCAGGTCGTGGATCGGACGCTTGAACAGATCGGCGTTGTCCTTGGCGGCGTTATTGAGATTGTTGATGAACGCAACGTGATGACGCCCGTGATGGATTTCCATCGTCATCTTGTCGATGTGCGGTTCATTCTTGTCGGAAGCATAAGGCAGCGGCACCTGCTTGAACGGGCCTTCCGCGGCCTGAGCAAACACATAGTCGCTCCGCACGGTGGCATAGGCGGTGACGGCTGCGGCACCCATCATCAGGGTGCGGCGATTGAAGGCGGACATTGAAACCTCCCAGAGAATAATGATGTGGCCGCGCGTTTATCGCGGCCGTTTCGCCGCCTGAACGCCCGGGCAGCACTGCGGGAACACGCCGGAAGGGCGGATGGTTTCACTGCCCGGACCTTTTGTGAACAGATGTGCGATAACAGGTCGGCATGACTTCCCTATTCACCATCGGCTACCAGGAAACGCCGCTTGCGGACGTGATCGGCGCCTTGACCCGCGCCAAGGTAAAAATACTGATCGATACCCGCGCGGTCGCCGCCTCTCGCCGTGCCGGCTTTTCCAAAAAGGCATTGTCGGCCGCGCTCGACGAGGCCGGCATTGCTTATTTGCACTTCCAGAAGCTCGGCACCCCCGCGGAAGGCCGCGAAGCAGCCCGCGCCGGAAACTACGAAAAGCTCTGGAAGATCTACGGCAAACACATCAAGACGAAGCCCGCACAGGACGAACTGGCCGAGCTCAACAAACTTGTGGAATCAGGCAAGAAGGTTTGCCTTCTGTGCTACGAGCGCAAACCGGAGGAATGCCACCGCAGCAAAATTGCGGAGCTGGTGGCAAAAGAAACCGGCGCGAAAATCGTCGATCTGTTTCCGGGATACTTCATCTGATGGCAAAGACTGGCAAGATTTACACCGGCATCGGCGGCTGGACCTACGAACCGTGGCGCGGCGTATTCTATCCGAAAGGCTTGCCGCAGGCGAAAGAGCTTGAATACGCGAGCCGCGCGCTGACCTCGATCGAGGTCAATGGCACATTCTACCGCACGCAGAATGCGAAGACGTTCAAGAAGTGGGCTTCCGAAGTGCCGGACGGCTTTGTCTTTGCGCTGAAAGGCGTGCGTTATGCCGTGAACCGGCGTGTACTTGCCGAGGCCGGAGACTCCATCAAGCGTTTCATGGATAGTGGCGTCACCGAACTTGGCGACAAATTGGGCCCCCTGCTCTGGCAGTTCGCGCCCACCAAGAAATTCGACGAAGCGGATTTCGGAAAGTTTCTGGAATTGCTGCCGCAGAAATTCGACGGAATGAAAATCCGCCATGTCGTCGAGCCGCGGAGCGAAACCTTCGCGACGCCCGCTTTCATCAAGCTTGCGCGCGAATTCGGGGTTTCGATCTGCTACACCGATCATATCGACTACGTGAACATCGCCGACATCACCGGCGACTTCGTCTATGCGCGGCTCCAGCGCGGCAAGGATAAAGTGAAGACCGGCTACCCGCCGAAGGAAATCGAAAGCTGGGCGAAGGTTGCAAAGAATTGGGCGTCAGGAAAAGACGTCGCCTCGCTGCCCCATGCCGACAAGACGAAGCCCGCCGCAAAGCCGCGCGATGTTTTCATTTATTTCATTCACGAAGGCAAAGTCCGCGCGCCCGCAGCGGCGATGGAATTGATGAAGAGAGTTCGCTAATGACTAAATTTACATGGCGGAGAGACGCCATTAATGACGAATTGAAGATTGCCGTTGGCTCGATAATTCTTGATTGGGCACTTATTGACGACGAAATCACAACAATGCTTTCACTTTTCTGGACTACGGCGCATCCGAACACTGAGATGCCGATTTCTCTTGATAGGAGGATCGATGAACTACTCACTTTTGGAAGAGAGTTTATGAGCCAGAACCAAGTGAGAGAGCACTTTTCTGCTGGTTTGTCCAAAGAGTAAAGACAGTAAATGGATTGCGAGACGCAATTGCTCACGGACAGCCTGGAGAAATTTCCACGGGCAAAAAGACTTATGTTGGCCTGATGGTTCCGAAGCCATCTAGAAAAACAAAGTATGTTCCACTTCCTGTTGGACACATCAAGAAGTTAGCCAATCAAGTCGATTCTCTTCAAAATGAAGCGCGGTGGGTGAATTCTGCACTTGGTCAGACAAAAAGTGCGTACGACCCAAATGTCGTTCAACACAACATGATTGATGGAGTGTGGACCCGACTAACTACGGCAAATAGGAGCCCGATGTTGCCAAGATGGGTTCCGCCCCCAAATAACTGGATTTGTCCTTAATCCAACGTCCTTCTGAACCGCGTCACCGCGATCGTCATCGCGACCAGCATGAGCACGAAAAGCACGAAGACGTCGTATTGCAGGTCGGAGAAGCTCGCGCCCTTCAGCATGATCGAGCGCACGATGCGCAGATAGTGCGTGAGCGGCAGCGCCTCGCCGATCCACCGCGCCCAGGCCGGCATCCCTGCAAACGGGAACATGAAACCGGAAAGCAGAAGGTTCGGCAGGAAGAACATGAAGGTCATCTGGATCGCTTGCAGCTGGTTCTCCGCGACCGTCGAGAACGAATAGCCGATCGAAAGATTGGTCGCGATGAACAGCGTCGAGAGCAGCGCAAGCAGAAGCAGGCTTCCGAGGATTGGCACGCCGAACAGAAGCACGCCGAATCCGATGATCAGCGACGCCTGTACGAAGCCAACGATGATGTAGGGGATGATCTTCCCGATCATGATTTCGAGCGGCGAGATCGGCATCGAAAGCAGGCTTTCGAGCGTCCCGCGTTCCACTTCGCGAGTCACTGAAAGCGCCGTGAAGATCAGCATGGTCATCGTCAGAATCGTGCCGACGAGTCCGGGCACGATGTTCAGGGAGCTTACGCCGGCAGGGTTGTAGCGCGCGTGCTGGCGGAACTCGAACAGAGGCTCGGATTGGTCGGGCAGCATCCGCTCGTTGATGAGTGCGAGTTGCGCAACCCTGTTCAGCGCGCCAAGCGCGGTGCCGGACGCCACCGGATCTGTCGCGTCGGCCGCGACGAGCAGCGCGGGCCTCTCCCCTCGCCGCAGCGCGCGTTCGAAACCTGCGGGAATCTCGATCGCAAAGAGAACCTGCCCGGAAGCCAGCACGCGGTCGAATTCCTCGGTCGAAGTCAGCCGGTGCGTGATCCTGAAGTACCCCGTGCGCTCGATGGCGGCCAAGATGGTACGGCCGACGTCGCTGGTCTCCTGCAACAACACCGCGGTCGGCAGATTGCGCGGCGTCGTATTGATCGCATAGCCGAACAGGACGAGTTGCATGACCGGAATCATCACGATCATTGCAAACGAAACCCGGTCGCGGCGCAGCTGGATGAACTCCTTCACCAGCATCGCCCGCACGCGGCGCCAGAAACCGGGCGAGCGGATCTTGTCGAGCAAACTCACTGGAAGTTGTCCTTCGAACGATTCATCAGCTCGATGAATACGTCTTCGAGCGAAGGCTCCGAGCGCGTCCAGACGAAGCGCCTGTCGCCACGATAAGGCTTGATTGCGGCTTCGAGTTTCTTCTCGTCGCGGCCGGACACATGAAGGCTGGCGCCGAACGGCGCCACCATATCGATACCGGACTTGCCGTCCAATTGCTGAAGGAGCGTGTGCAGATCCTCGCCGCTCACGTTGTAGGTGACGAGACGGGACTGATCGACCACCTGTTCCACGGTGCCGTGCGTGAGCAACTCGCCATAGGCGATGTATGCGATCTCATGGCAGCGCTCTGCTTCATCCATGTAGTGCGTGGAAACGAGCACGGTGAGCCCCTCGTTGGCGAGCGCATGAATCTCGTTCCAGAATTCGCGCCGAGCCTTGGGATCGACGCCTGCGGTCGGTTCGTCGAGCAGGAGCAGTTGCGGTGAAGGCAGCGTACAGGCGCCGAGCGCGAGGCGCTGCTTCCAGCCTCCGGAGAGCTGCGCCGCAAGTTGTTCCTCGCGGCCTTGCAGCCCAAGCCGCTCGATCATCCCGCGCGCCGACCGGACAGGAGCATCGAGCCCATAAATTCGCGCGACGAATTCGAGATTCTCGCGTACCGAAAGGTCCTGATAGAGCGAGAAACGCTGCGTCATGTAGCCGACGTGATTTTTGATCTCGCCCGCCTGCGTGCGGATGTCGTAGCCGAGGCAGGTGCCCTCGCCGCTGTCGGGCGTGAGCAGTCCGCACAGCAACCGGATCGTCGTCGTCTTGCCGGAACCGTTCGGTCCCAGAAAACCGTAGATCGAGCCGCGCTTCACCTGCATCGAGAGATCGCGCACGACAACGCGGCCATCGAAGGACTTCGTGAGCCCCTTGACGTCGATTGCGAGATCAGACGCCTTCGCCATTATTTCTGCTCGCGCAGGTTTACGCTCACGCTGACGGGCTGGCCGACGCGAAGATCGGCGGGCTTTTCTGGAAGAGCCTCGACCAGAAACACGAGCTTGCTCCTTTCCTTTTCGCTGTAGATCACGGGCGGCGTGTATTCGGCCTGCTTCGCGATAAAGCTGATCTTCGCGTTCTGCACGCCGCAGCCGTCGCAACGCACCGCGACCGTATCGCCGATGGTGATACGGGGAAGGATCGCCTGCGCGATATAGAAGCGAACCTTGATGTTGCCCGGCGGCAGGAGCGCCACGATCGGACGGCCGGCAACGACAAGCTCGCCCTCGCGAAAATAAACCTGCTGCACGACCCCGGATACGGGGCTTTTGATCGTGCGGCGCTCCAACCTTGTCTTCGCGGAGTTCAATCTTGCTTCCGCTTCGCGGAGCACCGCCTGGGTGTCATCATAGGCTTTCTGCGTTCCGGCATTTGTCTTCACCAGTTGCTCGGCGCGCGAAAAGGCGGTTCTGGCATTTTCCAGCGCGGCTCTGGCTGCATTCTCGTCTGCCTTCTGCAAGTCAGCTTCCAGCGAGAACAGAAGCCCCCCTTTCGCAACCGTGTCGCCTTCGCGGACGTTGAGCACTTCGATCCGCCCGTTTTCGTCGGGGCCGACAAAGATCAGGTTCGCTTCGATCCAACCCTGAAAACTCGTGCCGCCGTTGTCCCCGCACGCGGAAAGCACGAACAGAAGCGGAAGTAATAGTAGACGGAACCGCCTCATGGCCGCTCCTCCCTGTCGAACAGATTCTCGATATGCGCCTTCATCAGCGCTGCTGCGTCGAGCGGCTCGTACTTGTCGAACATCGATTTCCACACGATCGCCGTAAGCGCGGGTGCAACGACAAGCTGCGGAAACCGAACCAGCGTATCGCTTTTCAGTTCGCCTTCCTTCAGCGCCCGCTGCGCGCGGGAACGAAACGCCCCCAGACCGCGCGCAATCACCTCGCGGTAGTAGAATTCGGCAAGCTTGGGAAAGCGGGAACCTTCGGTCAGGATCAGGCGCACAATATCCTTGCGCCTTGTCGCGATCACCTGCTCGACGAATAGATCGGCAACGCGCAATGCGAGTTCGCGCAGCGGCGCAGGCTTCGCTTCCTTGCCACCGGCAAGCAACGCTTCCAGCATGGCGATGACGGGACTGATCTCGGCGCGCAGAAGCTCCTGAAACAGCGCTTCCTTGTCCTTGAAATAGAGATAGATCGTTCCCTTCGCTACATCGGCTCGCCTCGCGACATCTTCAAGCCGCGCGGCCGCGAAGCCGCTCTGGGAAAATTCTTCGAACGCCGCCGAGAGAATGAGCTCGCGCTTGTCCTTGCCCGGCTCAGCGCCGCGCGGCGGCCGGGACGCCGTCTTCTTCTTTCTGACGGCCGATGACTTTCGCATTCCGAATTTATGACTGACTGGTCAGTCATAAGTCAAGGCAAACGGACGCTTAATTTTGCGAGTATTTTCAGTTGGTTGCGATGATTTCTATTCGCCGCAGGCAAACGGCAGGTCGCGCGTAATCCGCGTTCCGTCCGCGATCAAGGCAACCTCCATGAGGTTGCAGTCGAGTCCGGTAAAGAACTGCGCGCGATAACCGATGCCTTTGTCGCTCACATAGACGTCCGAGATGATCCAGGAGCGTAGCGTCTTCTTGGTCTTGCGGTCCCGCAGCACGAGCTGAGCCTGCCTGCCTTCGGCGAAGACATCCCCTCGTGCTCTGGATTGCATCTTCACGCGTACCAGAAAGCCGGAGAATTTGCCGCCGTTGTTTCCCTTCCAGTGAGCGCTAAAATTCCAGACGCCGAATTCCTCGAGCTTGAAGATATCCGGAGACAGTTCGCCGCTTTCCTCGAAGAATAAGTGCACGCTGAAATCGACGGCCTTGACGCTATCCTTGTACGCTTTCTTCGAGAGGTCCTGCGCACCGGCAACTCCGGCGAGGATCGCAAGCGCAACCATCGAGCCGGATATGCGCGCGAGCATAGCGCGCTACTCCGCCGGCTGCGTCGACGGCAGACGCGACTCTGCGCGGTTCGCAAGCAGCGAAATCATGCCCGTCGAGATCATGAAGGCGACTGCGAAGGCCGCCGTCACGAGCAGCACGAGCGCGAACCCGCCTTTGCCGTGCAACGCCGCAATTATGGAAACCGCGAGCCCGCTCGATATGAAGGCGAGGAAAAAGCGCACGGCGAAAACCCTCCCTCGCCAAGCGTCCGCCGTATAGCGCGCGATCACGACGTCGCCGACCGTCACCTGCGCATAGATCGCCGCGATCGATACGATGAGAGCGCCCATAAGGGCCGGGCCGGAAGCGAAGTACGCCCAGACCACGCCGGCGACCTGCAAGACGCCGATCCCTGCAAGCAGGATATGCGGTGCGTAGCGCGACACCAGCCGGCCGACGGTCAGTTGCGCGACGCCGCCGAACAGAAGCACACCGGTCGCGACCGAGCCGAGCAACACGAGCGGAATCTCCTGCGCCATGCGCTCGTCCACGATCTTTGGAATCGCGATGGTCAGCACGTTGAAGATGGTCCCGCCCGAGAAGGCCATCAGCGCGAAAAACGCGAACACGGAAACCATCATCGCGCCGGCGAGCGGCACTTCGGCAACCTTCACGCGCTGTCCTGCCTTATCCTTCTCTTCTTTCGTAAAATAGAGATAGGCGATGCCCGCGATCATGCAAACCACCGCTGGCACGATAAAGGCCGCACGCCAGCCGGTCCACGCCATGAGCGCGGCGGTGATCCCGGGCGCAAACGCGACGCCGAAATTTCCCCATACGCCGTTCCGCGCAAAGTCGCGTCCGCGATCCTGCGCATTCGTAACCAGCATCGGAATGCCGACCGGGTGATAGATCGCGGCGAAAATTCCAAGCAGGAGAAGTGCGGCGGCGAGCCAATAAACATTTGGCGCGGCTGCAGCCAGCGACAGCGACAGCGCGCAGCCGAAGAAGAAGATCGCCATGATCTTGCGGCGGCTCCAGTGATCGGCGAGCCACCCCCACGGCAGCGAGAACAGTCCGAACGCCACGAAGCACGCCGTCGATAGTGCAATCAATTCCGCGTAGCTGCGCCCGAGCGCGCTCTCAAGACCGATTACCACTGTAGGGAAGACAAGCAGCACGTAGTGGTCGAGGAAGTGAGCGATATTGATGAAGCGGAGATGGTTGCGCGTTTCTTCCATGACGTTTCTCTGTTTTGCGAACCGCTTATAGCCCGGTTCGCACTCTCCCGCTCTCTCGGCGGCGCGGAGGGTCCATGCTTGAGGACCATGCTTAAGTAACCCCGGCAGCGATTGCTGCCATGCAGGACGGCAACGCATTACCACGATTCTACCGCTGATTGCAGGCTGCAATCTGCATTGTGTGGCCCCAAACCGAACCTTCGCAAAGAGTTCCTTCTTTTAAAGTGCAGGCCCGATCGCCTGCGCCGGTTCATTTTTTCATGTTGGAACGCGCAGGAATTCGCGCGCTTTGCGTTGGGGCCTTTGCCGCAGGCTTTTTCATTCCGGCTTCCGTGCCAACCGCTAAAGCGCAACAGGTCTCCATTCCGGTTCAGGCTTATGGGCTGCTGCACCGCCGTGCCGAATATCTATGGGGTCTCGCCAATCCCTATATCCAAAACAAAGCCGACTTCTTCGGCGGCATCGACGCCGCGAAAGCGACGACCTTCGTCTGGATGGGCGCGACCTATGCGCCGTTCGGAACGCTCGGTGACGACGGCTGGCGCGTGCGTGTGATCGGTGGCGCGGGCAAGTATTCCTACAACACATCCGTAGCGCCGGGCGGGATCAACGACGCTTTCGCATTCTCCGGCGAACTTCTCGGCGGCTACCGCAAAGCTTTCGCGGACGTTCTCGGTCACACCATTTATGCCGGCGTCTTCGCGGGCCTGCATTACGAAGATCAGATTCTCGTCTACGACGATCCGGGCAATCCCGCGCGCGGGAGCGACGCGGGCTTCAAAGCCTCACTCGAACTTTATTCCCGCGTCCGGCAACACTTCATCGTCACCGCCTTCGGTTCCGTCTCGACGGTGCATGAAAAATACTATGCGAAAACATCGCTGCTCTACGAATTGAACGAAACGTGGTCGCTGGGCGGTGAGATCGCCGCCATGGGCGACGCCCGCCACAAGGAGCAGCGCGCGGGCCTTGCCGGTTCCCTCAGCTGGCAGAAGAAAATCTTCACACTTTCCGCAGGCATGCTCGATAACTCAGGACGAGGCGACGGCACCTATCTCACCTTGTCGGTCTATTCACCGTTCTAGGCCAGACTTCGGCCGAAAATTCCGAAAAAGCTTCCAGCGAAAGCGGCGGGGGACTACATTCGCGCCCGACTCTTTCTCTTATTATTTCCCAGCGCATGAGCATCATCACTTCCGGCGAACTTCTCGGCCCGCTTTTCGCAAGCGCGAAGATGCGCGCGACGCTGTCCGACACCGCCATGCTTCAGCACATGCTCGACATGGAAGCCGCGCTCGCGCGGGCGGAAGCGGTAAACGGCGTGATTCCGAAGTCCGCGGTGGCGCCGATCTCCGCCGCCTGTCAGGCAAAGCGCTTCGATATCGCCTCGCTCGGCGCTTCCGCCGCGCGCGCAGGCAATGTCGCAATCCCGCTCGTAAAGGCGCTGACGGCCGAAGTCGAAAAACGCGACAAGGAGGCCGCCCGCTTCGTGCATTGGGGCGCGACCAGTCAGGACATCATCGACACCGCGACCGTGCTCGCGCTGCGGGACGCGTGCAACATTCTCGAGCGCGATCTTGCGCAAGCGATCAAAGGTTTCGTGTCGCTTGCCAAGAAGCATCGCAATACGGTGATGGCGGGACGCACCTGGCTGCAGCAGGCTTTGCCGGTCACGTTCGGGCTGAAGGCTGCCGGATACGCTGCCGCGCTCGCGCGGGCGCGGACGCGCATGATGACGTCCGTCGAGGAAGCATCAACGCTGCAGTTCGGTGGCGCGGCGGGCACACTTGCAGCCTTGCAGAACAATGGGGCGGCGGTCGCGCGCGCGCTTGGAAAAGAACTCGATCTAGCCGTCCCTTCTGAGCCGTGGCACGGACATAGCGACCGCTTAGTGAGCGCTGCTTCTGCGATCGCAATTGCAATCGGCGAATGCGGAAAGATCGCGCGCGACGTTTCGCTCCTGATGCAGACCGAAATTGCCGAAGTCGCCGAACCCGCCGCCGAAGGGCGCGGCGGCTCATCGACCATGCCGCAGAAGCGCAACCCCGCACTTTCCGCGCAGATCCTTGCCGCGGCCAATCTTGCGCCGGGGCTGGTCTCCGCTCTGCTTGCCGGCCTCGTGCACGAACACGAACGCGGCACCGGCGGATGGCAGGCGAGCTGGCTTTCACTTCCGCAACTTCTGCTCATCGCATCGGGCGCATTCGAGCGCACCGCCGAAATCGCAAACGGCCTCGAAGTCGATAAAGCCCGCATGCGCGAAAATCTGGAAATCTCGAACGGGCTTATCATGGCGGAAGCCGTGCAGTTCGCGCTCGCGGAAAAGCTCGGCCGCCTGCAGGCACACGATCTCGTCGCCAAGGCATCGAAGCGCGCAGCGGGAGAGCGCAAACATCTGAAGGAAGTGCTGCGCGGCATACCGGAAGTCTCTCGCGCGCTGTCCGGCAAGAAGCTCGACGAGGTCTTCGAGCCGACGAATTACCTCGGCGACACCGGGAAATTCATTGACGCCGCAATTCAGAGCGCCGAACGCTCACTGAAGAAGTAAGAGAAGAAGAAATGCCGATCCTCGAAGCCAACGGAATCAATATCAACTATCAGATCGACGGCGCAGACAACGCGCCCGTGCTGATGCTTTCCAATTCGCTCGGCACCAATCTGCACATGTGGGACAAGCAGGTACCCGTGCTCGCGAAGCGTTTCCGGGTCGTCCGCTACGACACGCGCGGACACGGCAAGACCAGCGCGCCCTCGTATCCCTATACGGTTTCGATGCTCGGGCAGGATGCCATCGCGTTGATGGACGCCTTGAAGCTTCCGAAAGTGCGTTTCTGCGGGCTCTCGATGGGCGGCATGATCGGCATGTGGCTCGCGCGCCAAGTGCCCTCGCGTATCGAACAGCTCGTGCTCTGCAACACCGCCGCGAAGTTCGGCATCCCCGAGGTCTGGAACCAGCGCGTTGCGACCGTGCGGGCTTCGGGCATGAAGGCGATCACAGACGCCGTGATCGAACGCTGGTTCACGAAGGAATTTCGCGAGAAATCGCCCAAGGAAATCGAGCCGATCGTGGAAATGCTGCATACGACGAAGGCGGAAGGCTATGCCGGAAACTGCGCCGCGATCCGCGATGTCGATCAGCGCTGGGCGATCGGCGACATCACTACGCCGACCCTTATGATCGGCGGCAAGCTGGACCCGGCGACACCTTATGAAGCCGCCGAACTGATTGCGAAGCGCATACCCGGCGCGAAGCTCGTCGGCCTCGACGCCGCGCACCTTTCCAACATCGAGCAGCCCGAGGCTTTCACCAAGGCGCTCGACGGATTTCTGAAAGGCTAGAAGTGATGGACGAACGCGAACGCCACGAAAAGGGAATGGGCCGACGCCGCAAGGTACTCGGCAACAAATGGGTCGATCGCGCGGTCGCGAACCAGAACGACTTCAACCGCGAATTCCAGGACCTGATTACGCGCTATGCCTGGGGCGAAATCTGGACCCGGCCGCATTTCGACGACCGCACGCGCCGCCTCGTCGTGCTTGGCTCGATGGTGGCGCTCGGCCGCTGGGAGGAATTCCGGCTGCATGTACGCGCCGCCATGACCGAAGGCGGCTTCACCAAGGACGACATCAAGGAACTTCTTCTGCAGCAGGCGATTTACTGCGGCGTGCCGGTGGCGAATACGGCCTTTCATGAAGCCGCGAGCGTCTTTGCCGAGATCGAAAAGACCGGCTGACCGGCGGCATCATCGCGAAACCGTGACCGCTTCGGCACTTCCCTGGCAGGCGCCAGATTGCGAGGCTCTGCACGCAATCCTGTAACAGGAACGGAGTATGCGATGCCCGTTGACGTTCGCAAGGGGATGCCTTCCACCCAACTCGACCGCGCCGAATTCGAGCGGCGGTTCCGAGAGCAGTTCTTCGATCCGGCTTTCGAGACGGTCGAAAGCGAGATCGCAAAGATCGCCGAAATCGCCTGGAAATCTTACGACGGCTACAACAAGAATCCACGCAAGCAACGCGCGGGCGAGGAGTTTTCGGACCCGGATTTCCAATTGCCGGTCGAATGGCTCGCCGCACGCGAAGCGATCCGGGTCGCCGCAAAACGGCATACCGATCCGAAGTCGCCTTCACGCATTCTTCTCGTGAACGGGTCGACGCGAAGCGACCAGACCTGTCCCGGCGAAATCTCGAAGACGTGGCGGCTCGTGCAGATGTGCCGCGAACAGATTGCAGCGGAAGCGGGCTTCGAGGTCGAAGTGCTCGATCTGAGCCTGCTCGCATCCGAAGGACAGAAGCGCATCTATCCCTGCAAGGCCTGCGTCTCTACCGCGCAGCCGCTCTGCCACTGGCCTTGCAGCTGTTATCCGAATTTCGCGCTCGGTCAGGTCAACGACTGGATGGCCGAGATCTACCCGAAGTGGGTTGCGGCGCACGGCGTGATGATCGTGACACCGGTGAACTGGTATCAGGCGCCAAGCTCGCTGAAACTGATGATCGACCGGCTCGTGTGCGCCGACGGCGGCAACCCGGACCCGACCACGACAAAGCTGAAGGACCCGTCGCTCGCAAAAGAGCTGGAATTGAACGGCTGGCCCTACCCGCGGCACCTTGCCGGTCGCGCGTTCTCCGTGGTCGTGCATGGCGATGCGTCGGGCACCGAGAATCTCCGCCGCATTCTCTGCGACTGGCTCGAAGATATCGGCATGATCGGGTGCGGCCACAAATCGCAACTCGACCGCTATGTCGGCTACTACGAGCCTTATGCGACCAGCCACGAAGATCTGGACAAGGCGACCGACTTTCAGGACGAGGTGAAGAACGCGGCCCGCGCGCTGGTCGAAGCCGTCAGGCTTTTGCGCAAAGGCGAACTCAGACAACCCGACGCGAAGCTGCGCGACGTGCGTCCGAAATAAACGACGGCTTAGTGCGTGGTGCCGTTGCGCGAGCGCAGCGAGGCTTCACGGAAAGCTTGCGGGGTCGATCCGGTCTGCTTCTTGAAGAAGCGCGCGAAGTGCGACGGATCGGCGAACGCGAGATCGTAGGCGACCTCGCCGATCGTGAGATCCGTGAACACGAGCTGCCGCTTCGCCTCCGTAAGCAGGCGCTGGCGCAGAAGGTGCCCCGCCGTCACGCCGGTCGCGCGCTTGACGTGATCGTTCAGCCGATCGGCGGTCATCGCGAGCTTGCCGGCATAGAATCCGATCTGCCGCTCAGAGCGGAAATGTTCTTCGATCAGCCGGCGCAGTTCCTCGACGGTGGCGTCGGCGGGTGCAAGCGTGATCGTGCCGGAGAGTTCGCGGCTCGCGCCCAGACGCGCAACCTCGACCCCGATCAGCGCGAGCATCGCGCGCATCGCGACTTCGAATCCTTCGCGGCCGAGGAATTCTTCCTCGAGCAGATCGCGGCACAAGGTGGAGAGACGCGCGATCTCGGGACGCGAAACCGCCAACAGTGGTTGCGCCGCGATGTGCTTCAAACGCGCGAGCGCGACATTCGCCTGCTCGCCGAGCGATTCTGTCACGTCTTCGGTGAAATTGATGACGAAGCCCTCGGTCACCTTCGGCCGGAAACGGAAGCCATGCGCGACGGTCGGCGCGAGCAGCATCACGACAGGCGCTTCGAAGTTGATCGACTCCGCTTCGAGTTCTAGCGTTCCGCCGCCCTGTTCAATCAGCATAATCTGGAACAGGTTCCGGTGCCGGTGCGGGGCAATAACCCAGTTCGCGCCCTGCGAACGATGCGTCAGGCGCTCGATGTGTACGAAATCGAATGCCTGATCGTCCGGCGGATCGCCGTACAAGTGGTACAGAGGGAGGGTTGCCCGCTTCATGCCGGGCAAAATAGTGCAGCCCGGGACCAAAAGAAAAGCACTCTCTCGCAACAGGCTTTACGGGAAAAACCCCGCCGAACTGGCGGGGTTTTCCGTTTCAGGTCAGGCAGTTAGCGGTTCTGCTGCTGACCGCCCTGGCGGGACGGCTGGCCGCCCTGCTGGTCACCCTGGTTCGGGTTCTGCTGGTTCTGCTGACCACCGCGCTGCGGGTTCTGGTTGTCGCCCTGCTGCTGGTTCTGCTGGTCACGCTGCTGCTGGTTTCGATCGTTCGGATTGTTCGCCATGGTGATCGCTCCTTGAAGTTGCCATCCCTCGTGGTTCGAACCCCTGTTTTCCCGCTTCGTTCCCGGAACTTTCACGGGTTTTGCATGGCGCGCGGGATGTGTGCGCATTTGCGGGATGAAGAACAGGGGCCGGTGATTTGGCGGCTGGCCTCGCTTCAAGCTAGTTTCACGACAGGGCAAGGGACCGCGCCATCAGAAGCGCGGAATGGGTGAATGGAGTATTTTCTCCAGCAGTCGATCAACGGCATTGCGCTGGGCTCGATCTACGGCCTCGTCGCGATCGGCTACACGATGGTCTACGGGATCATCGGCATGATCAATTTCGCCCATGGCGATATTTTCATGGTCGGCACCTTCATCGCGCTGATCGCCTTTCTGATCCTGGTCGCGATCGGCGTGACCGCAATTCCGCTCGCGCTCTTTCTGGTCCTGCTGATCGCGATGCTGCTGACTTCGCTCTACGGCTGGGCGGTGGAGCGCATCGCCTATAGGCCGTTGCGCGGCTCCTTCCGTCTCGCGCCGCTGATCTCGGCGATCGGCATGTCGATCGTGCTGCAGAATTATGTGCAACTGGCGCAGGGTGCGCGCGTGAAAACGCTGCAGCCGCTTGTCAGCGGCGTGCACACGCTTTTCGATCTCGGCAATCGTCTCGTCGTCCAAATCTCGAACATTCAGATTCTGATCATCCTGACCACCCTCGCCTTGATGAGCGGTTTTACCTGGCTGATCTCGGCGACTTCGCTGGGTCGCGACATGCGCGCCTGCGAGCAGGACCTGAAGATGGCCACCCTGCTCGGCGTTGATACCGACCGCACCATCTCGCTCACCTTTCTGATCGGCGCCGCGCTCGCCTCGGTCGCAGGCATGATGTACCTGCTCTACTATGGCGTGATCGACTTCCACATCGGCTTCGTGGCCGGCGTCAAGGCATTCACCGCGGCGGTGCTCGGCGGAATCGGCTCGCTGCCCGGCGCGATGCTCGGCGGATTGCTGATCGGCCTGATCGAAACCTACTGGTCCGCCTATTTCTCGGTTCAATATAAAGACGTCGCCGCCTTCTCGATCCTGATCGTCGTTCTCATCTTCATGCCGACAGGCATTCTCGGCAAACCGGAAGTCGAGAAAGTATGAGCGCGGCAAGACCTGCCTTCTCTTCCGCTCTCGCGCACGCGCTGAAAGATGCCCTGATCGCAGGCATCGTCGCGTTCGGGTTGTTCATATTGTTGCTCGGATTTCTCACCGACGACCAGCGTGGACCGTTGCGCCTGCTTTCGCGCCCCGTTCTGCTTGCATCCGCCGTAGGCATCGTTTTCGCGGGGCGGTTTATCGTTTCGGTGATCTATCACTACGCGGCCGCCCTTCGTTACTGGTTGGCCTTGATCTGGTCGATGGTTTGCGGCGCAGCCATCAAGTTCAAATGGCCGCTACTGGCAATAATGCTCATCTTTGCCGTCATACGGATTTACTACGCCCCGCAAACCTGGCCGCTGACCGCGGTTGCCGTCGCAACGGTTTTTATTGCCGTGCGCTTCGGGCTCAGCGCGGCATTTCTCATGCTTGCAGTGCTCTTTCCGGTCGCGTTCTACGACAACCCTTACTTCCTCGGAATTGCGATCATCGCGCTGACCTACATCATGCTCGGCTGGGGGCTGAACATCGTGGTCGGCCTCGCCGGTCTGCTCGATCTCGGCTACGTCGCGTTCTATGCGGTCGGCGCGTACTCCTATGCGATCATCGCGCAGACCTATGGCTGGTCGTTCTGGGTTTGCCTGCCGCTTGCCGGGCTGTTCGCCGCCTTCTTCGGCATCCTGCTTGGCTTTCCCGTGCTGCGGCTGCGCGGTGACTATCTCGCGATCGTGACGCTCGCGTTCGGCGAAATCGTACGCATCGTGCTTCTGAACTGGGTTACCTTCACCAACGGGCCGAACGGCATCGGCTCCATCCCGCGCGCAAGTTTCTTCGGCATCCCCTTCACGGCAGGCGATGACGGCTTCGCCGCAAGGTTCGGTCTGGAGTTCGATCCCACGCACCGGACAGTATTTCTGTTCTATGTGATTCTTGCGCTCGCGCTGCTGACGAACTGGGTCACCATCCGGCTCCGAAAACTTCCCGTCGGCCGCGCATGGGAAGCGCTCCGTGAAGACGAGATCGCCGTGCGTTCACTCGGCATCAACCCGACCAACACGAAACTCACGGCCTTTGCCATCGGCGCGATGTTCGGCGGATTCGCGGGCGCCTTTTTCGCAACCCGCCAGGGCTTCATCAGCCCCGACTCCTTCACCTTCCCTGAATCCGCATTGATCCTCGCCATCGTCGTGCTCGGCGGCATGGGCTCGCAGCTCGGCGTGGCGATCGCCGCAATCGTGGTGACCGCAAGCTTCGAGCTGTTCCGCGAGTTCGAGCAATTCCGTCTCGTGATTTTCGGCTTCGGCATGGTCGTGATCATGGTCTGGCGTCCGCGCGGTCTCGTTTCCACGCGCGATCCGACGGCCTATCTGAAAGAGCGGAAGACGATCTCGGTCGAGCATGTCGCGGAGGGCCGCGGCTGATGTCGGGCACACCCATCCTCTCGCTCAACGCGCTCACCATGCGTTTCGGCGGATTGCTCGCGATCGACGATCTATCCTTCGAGGCAAAGCGGGGCGACATCACGGCGCTGATCGGCCCGAACGGAGCCGGCAAGACCACCGTCTTCAACTGCATCACGGGCTTCTATCGGCCGACTTCCGGCAGCATTCGCGTCACGCGCGACGACGGAAAAGTCTTTGCGCTGGAAAAGCTTCCGGACTTCAAGATCGCGCAGCGCGTGCACGTCGCACGCACGTTCCAGAATATCCGTCTGTTCGCCGGGATGACCGCGCTCGAGAACCTGCTCGTTGCGCAACACAACACGCTGATGCGGAAGTCGGGCTACACGGTCTTCGGTCTGTTCGGGACCCCGGGCTATCGCAGCGCCGAGCGCGAAGCGATCGAGCTTGCGCGCCACTGGCTTGCGAAGACGCAGCTGATCGAGCGCGCCGACGATCCGGCGGGAAGCCTGCCCTATGGTGCGCAGCGGCGGCTCGAGATCGCGCGTGCAATGTGCACGAATCCGGTTCTCTTATGTCTCGACGAGCCGGCCGCGGGACTGAACCCGCGCGAGTCCGACGAGCTCAACACGCTGTTGCGGTCGATCAAGAATGAAACTCCGGCTTCGATCCTGCTCATCGAGCACGATATGAATGTTGTCATGGAAATTTCCGACCGCGTCATCGTGCTCGACCACGGCAAGAAGATATCCGAAGGCACGCCGGCGTTCGTCCGAAACGACCAGAAAGTGATCGCCGCCTATCTCGGTGTCGAGGAAGATGCCGTGGACCAGGCCGAGGCGGAGGTGCGCGCATGAGCGAGCCGCTGCTCTCGATCAAGGGCGTGTCCGCTTATTACGGCAGCATCGCTGCGTTAAAAGGCATCGACGTCGAGGTGATGCCGGGCGAGATCGTGACCATCATCGGCGCGAACGGCGCCGGAAAATCGACGCTCATGATGACGATCTGCGGCAATCCGCAGGCGCGCAAAGGCAGCATCGTATTCGAAGGCCGGGATATCACGCACCTTCCCACCTACCAGATCATGCGAATGAAGATCGCGCAGTCGCCGGAGGGCCGGCGCATCTTCCCCCGCATGACCGTGTTCGAGAACCTGCAGATGGGCGCCGCAACCGCCGAAGGCGGCGATTTCAAGAGCGATCTTGCGCGGGTCTATTCGCTGTTTCCGATCCTGGAACAGCGCTCCAGCCAGCGCGGCGGCACGCTTTCCGGCGGCGAGCAGCAAATGCTTTCGATCGGCCGCGCGCTGATGAGCCGGCCGCGCCTGCTCCTGCTGGACGAGCCGTCGCTCGGTCTCGCGCCGCTCATCGTGCGCCAGATCTTCACCGCCATCCGCGAGCTTAATCAGCAGGAAAAGCTAACGATTTTTCTGGTCGAGCAGAACGCCTTCCACGCACTCAAGCTCGCGCATCGCGGCTACGTCATGGTGAACGGCAAGATCGCAATGGCGGGCACCGGCAAGGAACTGCTCGAAAAACCCGAGGTCCGCAGCGCCTATCTGGAAGGCGGACGGTAGAAATACGGCGCGTAACGGGTTTATAAAAACCCGTGACAAGCGGCGATTTCCCGCCAAGAATAGATCCAACTTATTTCGCAACATCGCATTGTTTCAGAGGGAGAAACTATGAAAAGCGTACGTCTCGTTGGCTTGCTTGCCGCCGCAAGTCTGCTCGCGGCAGCTACCGCCCAAGCGCAAACTACTGTCGGCGTCGCCGGTCCCATGACCGGGCAATACGCATCATTTGGCGAGCAGCTTCGCAACGGCGCGAGCCTCGCGCTCGAAGACATCAACGCTGCCGGCGGCGTGCTGAAGCAGCAGTTGAAGCTCGTGGTCGGCGACGATGCATGCGACCCCAAGCAGGCGCGGTCGACCGCGGATCGGCTTGTCGGCCAGAAGGTGCCGGTCGTATTCGGCCACTTCTGCTCGTCGTCCTCGATCCCGGCGTCGGAAGCCTACGCGGAAGGCAACGTGCTGCAGATCACGCCCGCTTCCACCAACCCGACCTTCACCGAGCGCAAGCTTTGGAACGTGTTCCGCACCTGCGGCCGTGACGACCAACAGGGCGCGCTCGCCGGCAAATATCTTGCCGACAACTTCAAGGGCAAGAAGATCGCGATCCTCGACGACAAGTCGACCTACGGCGCGGGCTTAGCTAACGAAACCAAGAAGGCCCTGAATGCGCTCGGCGTGAAGGAAGCGCTGCGTGAATCCTATACGCAGGGCGACAAGGACTTCACCGCGCTCGTCTCGCGCATGAAGGCGGCCGACATCGATATCGTCTTCGTCGGCGGCTATCACACCGAGTCGGGCCTGATCCTGCGTCAGATGCGCGACCAGGGCATGAAGACGTTGCTGATGGCGGGCGACGCGCTCGCGGATAAGCAGTTCGCGGCGATCACCGGCCAGCACGCCGGCGGCGTACTCATGACCTTCGGCTCCGACCCGCGCAACCGTCCGGCCGCGGCCGAGGTCGTCAAGAAGTTCAAAGCGAAGGGCATCGATCCGGAAGGCTACACGCTCTATACCTACGCCGCGATGCAGATCTGGGCGGCGGCCGTGGAAAAGACCGGCTCGACTGATCCGAAGAAGGTTGCGGCAACGATCCGCGCCGGCAAATGGAATACGGTGCTGGGCGAAATCTCGTACGACGCCAAAGGCGACATCACGGTCATGGACTACGTGATGTATGAGTGGAAAGCCGACGGCACCTATGCCGAATTAAAGAAGTAAGCTTCTTCACGACGAAATGAAAAAGCCCGCCGGAAACGGCGGGCTTTTTGATTCAGCGTACTGCCTCAGCCGAATTTCGAAAGCGCCGGAAACATCTCCAGCAGCCAGAAACTGAACGTCGTGATCCACCCGGTGAGAAACGCGATTCCGGTAAGCACGAGAAAAGCGCCCATGATCTTTTCGATCATGCCGAGTTTCGACCGCATCTTCGCGAACACGCCGAGAAAGGCATCGAGCGCAAACGCGGCCGCGATGAATGGAATCCCAAGCCCGAGCGAATAGACCGCGAGCAACCCTGCTCCCTTCGCAACCGTCTGCTCGGATGCGGCGACGGCGAGGATCGCTGCCAGCACAGGCCCGATACACGGCGTCCATCCGAATGCGAACGCGAGTCCCATGACATAAGCGCCCCACAGGCCGACCGGCTCGTTCGGCTGCAGCCGCGTCGTGCGGTAGAGAAACGCGATGCGATAGACGTCAAGGAAATGCAGACCCATCGCGATGATCGCAATACCCGCAAAGATCGTGAGCCAGTACGACCACTCGCGCAGCAATCCGCCGACGGCTGATGCCGTCGCGCCGAGCGCGACAAAGACAGTCGAGAAGCCGAGCACGAACAGGATCGCCGCCGCGATCTCGCGCCGCGCCACCCGCGCAACATTGTCTCGCGCGGCAAGTTCGTCGAAGGTCGTGCCGGCGAGGTACGCCAGATAGGGCGGCACCAGCGGCAACACGCAGGGCGAAAGAAAGCTGAGCAGGCCCGCGATCAGCGCGGCGGTGAGCGAAACTTCGGTCATGCGCGAAGTCATGCGCGGACGATTCCGCGGAAGCAAGCCTCCTCGCGCCAATGTGATGCACGAACTTGCCGCCTGAGCGCCAATCGGGTTCATTCGCAGGCATGAAAAACCTGATCACCGATGTCGCAGGCGTTCTTGTCGGCCATGCCGACGACGCAAAGGCCGCTACCGGCACCACCGCCGTCATCTTCGAAGAGCCGGCCGTGGCTTCGGCGGATATTCGCGGCGGCGGGCCCGGCACCCGCGAACTCGATCTCCTGGATCCGGTTGCCACCGTCGATCGCATCGACGGGCTTGCCCTCTCCGGCGGTTCGGCTTTCGGCCTCGATGCAGGTGCGGGCGTGCAGGCATGGCTTGCCGAACAAGGCCGCGGCTTTCCAGTGGGTGCTGCGAATATTCCGATCGTGCCCGGCGCAATCTTGTTCGACCTCCATTCCGGCGGAGACAAGAATTGGGGGCGCTTCCCGCCATATCGTGATCTCGGTTACGCGGCCGCGAAAGCTGCGGCCAGAGATTTCAGACTCGGCAGTGTCGGCGCGGGATATGGCGCCAAAACGCAAAATCTTAAGGGCGGCATCGGTTCTGCATCGGGCACGACGCCGGATGGCTTTACGGTCGGCGCGATTGCAGCAGTCAATGCCGCAGGCCGCGTGACGCTCGGCGAGGACGGACATTTCTTCGCGGCCGCCTTCGAACAGGGGAACGAATTCGGCGGGCGCGGCTTTCCTGCCTCCGGGCAGAAAATCTCGACCGCGCTGAAAGGTGACATACGGCAGAACACAACGATCGCGCTGGTCGCGACCGACGCGGTTCTGACGAAGGCGCAGGCGAAGCGTCTCGCAGTGATGGCGGGAGCCGGATTTGCGATGGCGATCCATCCGGTGTTTACGCCGCTCGACGGCGATGCGGTTTTCGCTGCCGCTACCTGCAAAAAGAAGCTCGACGATCCTGTTCACGCACTCGCGCGTATCGGCGCAATCGCGGCGCAGTGCCTTGCGCGCGCGATCGCGCGCGGAGTCTATGAAGCAAGCGCACTCACCTTCCCCGGCGCGATGCCGTCGTGGAAGGATAAATTTGGCCGTTAGTTTTTCGAGAAGCGCTCCGCCGCGAACGGCGCGGGATCGACGAACGTGGTCGCGCCGGTCATCATTTCCGCAAGAAGCCGGCCCGAAGCCGGACCCAGCGTCAGTCCGGAATGCCCGTGGCCGTAGTCGAGCCAGAGGCCTTTCTGCCCCGGCGCGCGGCCGATGACGGGACGCGAGTCCCAGAAGCACGGGCGCGCGCCCAGCCAAGGCTTCGGCTCCAACGGCTCGCCCAATGGAAACAGGTTCTTCGCATAAGGCATCAACCGGTCGATCTGTACCGGCGTCGGGGGCGCGTCACGGTGTGCGAATTCGGCGCCTGTGGTGAGGCGGATGCCCTGCTCCATCGGCCCGAGAATGAATCCGACTTCCGCATCGAGCACGGGCCTTGTCAGCGACGCGTTTCCTTTCGCGCTGAAGTGCCAGTGATAGCCGCGCTTTACGGCGAGCGGCAGATCGACCCCGAGCGGCTCCAACACATCCGGCGCCCATGGGCCGAGCGCAGCCACCACTTCTTCGGCATGCGCTTCCCCGTCTTCGGTGGTGACGGACCAGCCGCCGTTCGCACGCTTCAAGGTCTTCGCGTCACCCTTCGCATTCTCTCCGCCGATCGAAAGATAATGCGCATTGAACGCGCGCGAGACGGCAAGCGGATTGGAATAGCTCGCGGCCTTCGGCCAGAGCACACCGTGTTTGAACACCGGAGCGAGCGAGGGCTCCAGCGCGACCGACTGCTCGACCGAAAGCTTCTCGTAGGGAATGCCGTACTCGTCCGCGAGCGCGAACTCGGCGGCCATTTTCTCCAGTGCATTCTCGGAACGATAGACGCGAAGCCAGCCGGTATGACGCAGATAGCGTTGCGCGCCCGCGGCTTCGACGAGCGCCTCGTGTTCCGATAACGCATTCTCGAACAGCGGGCGCATCACGCGGGCAGTCTGCTCTAGTCCTTCGGGCGTGGTCTCCTTGCGCACGTTCCAGAGCCAGCGCGCGATCCGCGGCAAAAACCCCGCGTGATAATTCGCTTCCGTCGCGAGCTTGAGGACAACACGGGTGAGCGCGCGAATGTTGCGGGGAAACGGATAGGGAAAAAGCGTATTGCCCTCGATAATCCCGGCATTGCCGTACGATGTGCCCTCGCCGGGGCCCTGCCGGTCGACGAGCAGCGTCGAGACGCCCCGCTTCTGAAGATGAAGCGCCGCCGAGATGCCGACGATGCCGGCGCCAAGAACGATAACATTTTTCTTTCTAGTCATAGTGTATTTCTATTATAGCTGCGCAGCCCTTTCCAGCCAAGGGCTTAGCTATGCACAAGCAAATCCTTGAGACGGAGGCTAAACTACCGCCGGAATGAGAGTTCTTTACGCCGGAAGCCGACAGTCCGGAAGGAAAGCGTCCGGAAGAATATGGGACTGAAAAGCAGTTTCGAAGCGCTCGGCCGGCAGGGTACCCGAATCGCAGCCGCTAGCGTGATTGTAGGGGTCGTGATCCCTCCGCTCGCGGCGGCATTCAAGCTCCTCTTCACGGCTGCGATATTCCTGCTCCTCGTTTTCGCTTTCCTGCGTGTCGATCCGGCGGAGTTACAGGCCCGCTTCAGGTCGCCCCTGCTCGTTGCGATTGCCTGCATCGGCTTCATGGTCGTGATCCCGCTCGCCTTCGGCCTCGCGCTGCCTCACACCGGCATTGACAGGCTGGGTCCCGGCGTCGCGCTAGGGCTGATGATGTACCTCGCAGCACCCCCGATCATGTCGTCGGCGGCATTCGCGGCAATGCTGCGCCTCGATACCGCGCTGACACTCGCGACCCTGATCGTCTGCACCGCCGTCACGCCGCTGCTCGCGCCGCTTATCGTTTCATATTTCGCCGGCGAGGCACTCAAACTCGACGTCGTTCAGCTCGTAATCAGACTTCTTGCCATCCTCGGCGGCGCCTTCGCCACGGCAAGTCTCCTGCGTTGGTGGCTCGGCAACGAGCGGATTGCAGCCGCCAAAGGCGCGATCGACGGCATCAACGCGTTGCTGCTGTTCCTGTTCGGCGTTGCCGCGATGGATGGCGTGACCGCGCGGGCCTTCAAGGAGCCGCTGCTGGTCGCCGGGCTGTCCCTGCTCGCTTTCGCGATCGCGATCGGTCTCTATGTCGTGACGACGCTGATGTTCTGGCGGCAGGACCTGAAGCAATCGCTGGCGCTCGGGTTTTCCTCGGCCCACCGCAACATGGGCGTGATGGTCGCTGCCGCAGGCAGCGGCCTTCCCGAACTGACCTGGATATACTTCGCAGTCGCGCAGTTTCCGATCTACCTCCTGCCCGCGCTCGCCGCGCCCGTTGTTCACCGCCTCGTGGAGCGGCGGTTGCCCCCCGGCAAATAGCCGTGGTACGGCCTGCGCTTGGAGCAGTTCGAGATGCCGACTCGCCCCCTTCTGATTGCACCTTCTATTCTCGCCGCCGACTTCGCGAAGCTCGGCGACGAAGTGCGCGCCGCCGATCTGGCCGGCGCCGACTGGATCCATGTCGATGTGATGGACGGGCACTTCGTGCCGAACATCTCGCTCGGTCCCGCCATCGTGAAGGCGATCCGCCCGCACACGAAGAAAATCCTCGACGTGCATCTGATGATCGCGCCCGCCGACCCCTATCTGGCGGCATTCGCGGAAGCCGGCGCCGACATCATCACAATTCACCCCGAAGCGGGGCCGCATCTCGAGCGTTCGCTCTCGGTGATCCGCGATCTCGGCAAGAAGGCGGGCGTAGCGCTCAATCCCTCGACCCCGGAAAGCGCCATCGAATACGTGCTCGACAAGGTCGATCTCATTCTTGCGATGAGCGTCAACCCCGGCTTCGGCGGCCAGAGCTACATTCCCGCCGCCACCGCGAAGATCGCGAAGCTCCGCAACATGATCGGCGACCGGCCGATCGATCTTGAAGTCGATGGCGGCATCACCGCCGAGACGGCGCCGTTCGCCGCCAATGCAGGCGCAAACGTGCTGGTTGCAGGCTCCGCCGTCTACAAAGGCGGGCCGCAGCAATACAAGAAGAACATCGAAGCGATCCGGGCCGCACAACCGCGCGCCGCTGCATGAGAGTACAATGATCCCGCGCTACAGCCGCCCGGAGGCGGTGCAAATCTGGTCGCCTGAAACCCGCTTTAGGATCTGGTTCGAGATCGAAGCGCACGCCGCCGACAAGATGGCGGAGCTTGGCGTCATCCCGAAGGATGCCGCGAAGACGATCTGGGCCAAGGGCAAGGACGCGAAGTTCGACATCGCGCGCATCGACGAGATCGAGCGCGAAGTGAAGCACGACGTGATTGCCTTCCTGACGCATCTCGCGGAGATCGTGGGTCCGGAGGCGCGCTTCGTGCATCTCGGCCTCACTTCATCGGACGTGCTCGACACCTGCTTCAACGTGCAGCTCGTGCGCTCGGCCGATCTCCTGCTCGCCGGTCTCGACAAGGTGCTTGCCGCGCTGAAGAAACGCGCCTTCGAACACAAAAACACCGTCTGCGTCGGCCGCTCGCACGGCATTCACGCGGAGCCCACCACCTTCGGCCTCAAGATGGCCGAAGCCTATGCCGAGTTCTCACGCAACAAGGAGCGTCTGCTCCGTGCGAGGGAAGAAGTCTCAACCGCAGCCCTTTCCGGCGCGGTCGGCACCTTCGCCAACATCGACCCGAAGGTCGAAGCCTATGTCGCCGAGAAGATGGGCCTGAAGGTCGAGCCGGTCTCGACCCAGATCATTCCGCGCGACCGTCACGCGATGTTCTTTGCGACCCTCGGCGTGATCGCTTCTTCGATGGAGCGGATCGCCGTCGAAATCAGACATCTGCAGCGCACCGAAGTGAAGGAAGCGGAAGAATATTTCTCGCCGGGCCAGAAGGGCTCCTCGGCCATGCCGCACAAGCGCAACCCGGTGCTTTCCGAGAATCTCACCGGCCTTGCGCGCATGGTTCGCGCTTATGCGATCCCGGCGATGGAGAACGTGGCGCTCTGGCATGAGCGCGATATCTCGCACTCGTCGGTCGAGCGCATGATCGGCCCGGACGCGACCATCACGCTCGACTTCGCGCTTAACCGTCTCGCCGGACTGATCGAGCAGCTTGTGGTCTATCCGGAAAACATGAAGCGCAATCTCGAGATGTTCGGCGGTCTCGTACACTCCGAGCGGGTGCTGCTCGCGCTCGCGCGCAAAGGTATGGCCCGTGAAGACGCCTACCGCCTCGTGCAGCGCAACGCGATGAAGACCTGGGATGCCGGTGCCGACTTCCAGCAATCGCTTAAAGCCGATGCGGACGTCGCAAAGCTCCTGAGTGCGGCGGATATCGACGCCTGCTTCGATCTCGGCCATCACCTCGCAAACGTCGATGTGATCTTCGCGCGCGTCTTCGGCAAAGCCTGACGCAAAATAATAAGGGCGGCTCGAAAGCCGCCCTTGTTCTTAGTTGTCCTGTTTCTTCTTCTGCTCGGCAGGCGGCGCCTTCTTCTGCTGAGGCTGAACGCTTCGCTGCTGCTGCTGCTGAATTTGCGGCGGCGGAGCCTTCTGTTGCGGCTGCACGTTGCGCTGCTGCATCTGCGGCGGCGGGCCCTTCGGCTGCTGGTTCTGCTGCTGCATCTGCGGCTGCACATTGCGTTGCTGCATTTGCGGCGGCGGACCCTTGGGCTGCTGGTTCTGCTGCTGGAACTGCGGCGGCGCGCCCGTACCTTTCTGCTGCCAGTTCTTCTGCTGCTGGTTCTGTTGCTGGTTCTGCTGAATCTGCGGCTGAACCTTCTGCTGTTGCTGCAACTGCGGCGGCGTGCCGGTGCCTTTCTGCTGCCAGTTCTTCTGCTGCTGATTCTGCTGAATCTGCGGCTGTACGTTCTTCTGCTGCTCGACCGGCGGCGTACCCTTCTGCGGCAGCGACTTCTGCTGCAGGTTTTGCTGCTGCTGCAGATTCTTCTGCTGTTGGATCTGCGGCGGCGTGCCCGTGCCCTTCTGCTGCCAGTTCTTCTGCTGCGGGTTCTGGATCTGCGGCTGAACCGTCTGCTGCCGTGTGATCTGATTCTGGTCGCGCAGCCGCTGGCGCAAGAGGTCGCGGTTGTTGTTGTTGCGAAGCGCGCGGGACTCCGCACGGTTGTGTGTGACCGCCTGCGAGATGGCGCGGTTGTGGCCGGCCGCCGCCGAGTTCTGCGGATTGTGGAAGCTGATGCCGGAGACCGCGCGGCTATGCCGGCGAGCCTGCGACTCCGCGCGCGAGTGCACGACCGCCCTAGAATTGTAACGGCCGTGGAAGCCGCCATAGTAGCGGAAGCCAAAGGTCGGCCCGTACATATAATTGAGCGTGTCGTCGTAATAGTAGCCTTGGAAGACCCTGACGTAAGGCGGCGGCGGAGCGGGACCGAACACCTGCGGCGGGTAATACTGCCCTTCGCCGAGGCCGATCACCTCGCGATTCATAAAGCCCTGAAACTCTTCCCAGGTGACTTCGCACCACAGATCGTCGCAGCGCTGCACATCGACGACCGTACCTTCCGGCACGACGACCTGCACCGGATACTCGATACCCGGGCCCCAGCGCAGATTGACATTGGCAGGCAATACGATCGGTGCCGCGGATGCGGCTGTCGCGGTAAGGAAAAATGCAGCGGCTGCAAGAACCGTGCGTTTCGTAAACATCGGCGTTCCTCTCTCAGGCGCGAATTCACGCCATCATCGAACGTCGAATATAGTTCTTCTGTTCCGGTTTTACTCGTGAATTCGCGGCAACCTAGGTGAACGGTTATTCAGCACGAACGCAGCCCGTTCGCGCGGATTCTGCCGAGCCGGCTGATGTTTACTTGCCCGCCTTGATTTCGGCGGCGGCCTCGACCAGCAGCGTGTCCATCTTCGCGCGGATGTCGGCGTCGGAAATGCCCTGCTTGCCCTTGGCGTCGAGATCGCCGCGCACCTTGCGGAAAACGTCGTCGTCGCCGGCTTCTTCGAAGTCCGCCACGACGACGGATTTTGCGTAGGCTTCGGCCTCCGCGCCGGTCAAACCGATTTGGTCCGCGACCCATGCGCCGAGCTTGCGGTTACGGCGCGCGGTCGCCTTGAACTTCTGCTCCTCGTCGAGCGCAAACTTCTTTTCGAAGGCTTCTTCACGCTTGTCGAAAGTGCTCATCGGCCGCCGTTGCTCCCGAATTCCCTGAATGCCGCCGTTGAATATAGGCCGCCCCACCCTATTTCAACTGCGGCAATCGGCCATGCGAAAGCCTACGGATCGGAGGCTATTTGTGTTGGCGAAACCGATCAGATAGGGTCGAAACGAGCAGGAAAGACGGGCGGAGTCGTCCGCTTGAGGCTCCAGAAAACCCGGTTTTCCAGACGATTCTAGCCAGCGTACGCCCGGAGTTCCGGTTCGAAATGGATTTTTTGAAGCCACGGTACACACGCATGAGCCGCCGCCGCCGCATCTATGAAGGCAAGGCCAAGGACCTTTTTGAAGGCCCCGAGCCCGGAACGCTGGTCCAGTATTTCAAGGACGACGCCACCGCATTCAACGCAAAGAAACACGAGATCGTCGACGGCAAAGGCGTACTCAACAACCGCATCTCGGAATTCGTATTCCAGAAGCTGAACGAGATCGGCGTGCCCACGCACTTCGTGCGCCGCCTCAACATGCGCGAGCAACTGATACGCGAGGTCGAGATCATCCCGCTCGAAGTCGTGGTGCGCAACGTTGCCGCCGGCTCGCTCGCAACCCGCCTCGGTCTCGAGGAAGGCATGCAGCTGCCGCGCTCGATCATCGAGTTTTACTACAAGAGCGACAAGCTCAACGACCCGATGGTTTCCGAAGAGCACATCACCGCCTTTGGCTGGGCCACGACGCAGGAAATCGACGACGTGATCGCACTCGCGATCCGTGTGAACGATTTCCTCTCGGGCCTCTTCCTCGGCGTCGGCATCCGGCTCGTAGACTTCAAGATGGAGTGCGGAAGGCTCTGGGATAACGACATGGTCCGCATCGTCGTCGCCGACGAGATCAGCCCGGATAGCTGCCGTCTTTGGGACATCAAGACCTCGGACAAGCTCGACAAGGACCGCTTCCGCCGCGATATGGGCGGGCTGATCGAGGCCTATACCGAAGTCGCACGTCGGCTTGGCATCATCTCGGAGAACGAGCCGCCGCAGGGCACCGGCCCCGTGCTGGTGAAAAGCTGAGGCAGTTGTCTGCTCGTGCCGTATTTCTGATGTGGATGTTTGGCGGGGGCGATTGCCCCCGTCTGCTTTTGCGCTAAACGGTTCTGAAGAGAGGACTTGCTATGAAAGCCCGCGTCACCGTCACCCTGAAGAACGGCGTGCTCGACCCGCAGGGCAAGGCCATCGAAGGCGCGCTGAAGTCGCTGGGCATCGAAGGCGTCGAAAGCGTCCGCCAGGGGAAAGTGTTCGAAATCGAACTCAAGGACGGAGATAAAGCGAAGGCCGAGGCCGCGCTGAAAGCCGCCGCCGACAAATTGCTCGCGAACACCGTCGTCGAGAATTATCGCGTCGAGGTGTTGAGCTAAGCCGATGAACGCCGCCGTCGTTCTCTTCCCCGGCTCCAATCGCGAAGGCGACGTTGCAAGCGCGATCAAGCGCATCTCGGGCAAGGCCGCGAATATCGTCTGGCACGCGGACAGCGAGCTGCCCGCGAACACCGATCTCGTCGTGCTGCCCGGCGGCTTCTCCTATGGCGACTACTTGCGTTGCGGGGCCATTGCCGCCCGCGCGCCGATCATGAACGCGGTGCGCGCGCATGCGGAGCGCGGCGGGCTGGTGCTCGGCATCTGCAACGGCTTTCAGATTCTTTGCGAGTCCCAGCTGCTTCCCGGCGTGCTCCAGCGCAATGCGCAGCTTCGCTTCATGTGCAAGGAAGTCTACTTGCGCGTCGAGCGCTCCGACACGCCTTTTACGCGCCGCTACAACGCGGGCGACATCCTGAAAATTCCGGTCGCGCATGGCGAAGGCAACTACACGGCGGACGAGGAAACCATCAAGCGTCTGGAAGGCGATGGCCGCGTGCTATTCCGCTATGTCTCGCCCGAGGGCAAAACCGATCCGGCATGGAATTACAACGGCGCGACGAATGCGATCGCCGGCATCCTCTCCGAGAAGCTGAATGTGCTCGGCCTGATGCCGCATCCCGAAAATCACGTCGATCCCGCGATCGGCCCCACGGATGGCCGCGGTCTGTTCGAAAGCATCAAGACCGTCCTGGAGGCGGCGTGAATATTTCCAACACCGTCAAGATCACGCCCGAACTCGTCGCCGAACATGGCCTGAAGCCCGACGAGTACGAGCGGATTCTGAAACTGATCGGACGCGAGCCCTCGATCACCGAGCTCGGCATCTTCTCCGCAATGTGGAACGAGCATTGCTCGTACAAATCCTCGAAGGTGCACCTGAAGACGCTGCCGGTCACCGGCAAGATCGTCATTCAAGGCCCCGGCGAAAACGCCGGCGTCATCGACATCGGCGACGGTCTCGCCTGCGTCTTCAAGATGGAGAGCCACAACCACCCCTCCTTCATCGAGCCCTATCAGGGGGCGGCGACGGGTGTCGGCGGAATCCTGCGCGACGTCTTTACCATGGGCGCGCGGCCGATCGCGTGCCTGAACGCGCTTCGCTTCGGTTCACCCGATCACCCGAAGACGCGCCATCTCGTATCCGGTGTCGTCGCGGGCATCGGCGGCTACGGCAACTCGTTTGGTGTTCCCACCGTCGGCGGTTCGGTCGGATTCCATTCGCGCTACGACGGCAATATTCTCGTGAACGCGATGGCGGTCGGCATCGCGGAAACCGACAAGATTTTCTACGCGAAAGCGACCGGCGTTGGATTGCCGGTCGTCTACCTCGGCTCGAAGACGGGGCGCGACGGCATCCACGGCGCGACCATGGCGTCCGCCGAATTCGGCGAAGGCGCCGAAGAGAAGCGTCCGACCGTGCAGGTAGGCGATCCGTTCTCCGAAAAGCTCCTGTTGGAGGCCTGCCTCGAAATCATGGCCAAAGGCTGCGTCGTCGCCATTCAAGACATGGGTGCCGCAGGCCTCACCTGCTCTGCGGTCGAAATGGGTGCGAAGGGCGATCTCGGCATCACGCTCGATCTCGAGAAGGTGCCGGTGCGCGAAGACGCCATGACGGCCTACGAGATGATGCTGTCGGAGAGTCAGGAGCGCATGTTGATGGTGCTGAAGCCCGGCAAGGAAGCCGAGGCGGAAGCCATCTTCAAGAAGTGGGGCCTCGACTTCGCGATCATCGGCCACACAACCGACACGCTTCGTTTTCTCATCCGCCACAACGGCGATGAAATGGCGAACCTGCCGATCAAGGAGCTTGGCGATCAGGCGCCGGAATACAATCGCCCCTTCACGGAATCGAAGAAGCTCCCTGTAATCGAAGCCGCCTCCGTGCCTGCTCCGCTCTCGCTCGGCGAAGCGCTGGAAAAACTCGTCGCCTCCCCCGACCTCTGCTCCAAGCGCTGGGTCTGGGAGCAGTACGACCATTTAATCCTCAACAACACCGTGCAGCGTCCGGGCGGCGATGCCGCGGTCGTCCGCGTGCAAGAAGGTCCGAAGGCGCTTGCGATCTCGACCGACGTAACGCCGCGCTATTGCGAAGCTGACCCCTTCGAAGGCGGCAAGCAGGCGGTCGCCGAATGTTGGCGCAATATCACCGCCGTCGGTGCGACCCCGCTTGCGATCACGGACAACCTGAACTTCGGCAATCCCGAGCGGCCCGAAATCATGGGCCAGTTCGTCGGCTGCATTCGCGGCATCAAGGAAGCGTGTCTCGCGCTGAATTTCCCGGTCGTGTCGGGCAACGTCTCGCTCTACAACGAGACGCAGGGCCGGGGAATTTTGCCGACGCCCACCATCGGCGGCGTCGGCCTGCTCGCCGACTTCAATAATTCGGCGACGCTCGCCTTCAAGGCATCGGGCGAGGCGATCGTCGTGCTTGGCGACACCGCGGGCTGGCTCGGCCAGTCGGCGTATCTCGCGACCGTAATAGGCCGCGAGGACGGCGCGCCGCCGCCGGTCGATCTTGCCGCCGAAAAGCGCGCGGGCGATCTCGTGCGTGACCTGATTGCAAAGGGCCGCGTGACCGCCGTGCACGACTGCTCGGATGGCGGGCTCCTCGTCGCAGTCGCGGAAATGGCGATGGCGTCCGGGGTGGGCGCCACCCTGGAACTTTCACCGGGTGGAATCCCGCCCCATGCCTTCTGGTTCGGCGAGGATCAGGCGCGCTACGTCGTGACCGCGCCCGCACTGGCGCTGCCGGAAATCGATGCCGCCGCGAAGCAGGCAGGCGTTTCGGTCATGCGTCTGGGCCTTACCGGCGGGGAGGAATTGACCTTGCCCGGAGAACGCCCAATATCCGTGGCTCAATTGAAGAACCGGCACGAATCTTGGTTGCCGGATTACATGGCGGGCAAGAAATGACGGCCCGCGGCTTGGAGTGAACGGCAATGGGCATGGAAGCGGCCGAAATCGAACGTCTCATCAAAGAGGCGCTTCCCGATGCTTCCGTCGAGATCAGGGATCTGGCCGGCGACAACAACCATTATGCCGCCACGGTTATCTCCAATAGTTTCAAGGGTAAGAGCCGCGTGCAGCAGCATCAGATGGTCTATGCAGCGCTCAAAGGGCAGATGGGTGGCGTGCTTCACGCCCTCGCGCTACAAACGGGCACCCCCGAAGGGTGAATTCAGGACATTCGGACGGCCATGAGCATTCAGGATTTCATCAAGAACGAAGTAACCTCGAACGACATCGTGCTCTTCATGAAAGGCACGCCGCAGTTCCCGCAGTGCGGCTTCTCCGGTCAGGTCGTGCAAATCCTCGACTATGTCGGTGCGCCCTATAAGGGCATCAACGTGCTGGACTCGGCCGAGCTTCGCCAGGGCATCAAGGACTTCGCAAGCTGGCCGACCATCCCGCAGCTTTACGTGAAGGGCGAGTTCGTCGGCGGCGCGGATATCGTGCGCGAAATGTTTCAGGCCGGCGAACTGCAGAGCTTCCTCAACGAAAAAGGCGTGAAGGTAGCGGCGAAAGCGTAATCGCTGCACCCGCCCGCCTCTTGGAGATAAAAAAAAGCCGCCCAGACCGGGCGGCTTTTTGTTGCTTCGTCGCGCGAGACTCAGCGCGAGTAGAATTCGACGACGAGATGCGGCTCCATCTGCACCGGGAACGGAACCTCGGTGAGCACCGGCACGCGGGTCAGCTTCGCGGTCATCTTCGAGTGATCGGCTTCGATGTAATCCGGCACATCGCGCTCGGCGAGCTGGGTCGCTTCGAGAACGAGCGGAAGCTGCTTCGACTTTTCCTTCACCGAGACGACATCGCCCGGCTCCAGACGCATGCTCGGGATCGTCGCCTTCTTGCCGTTCACCTGCACATGGCCGTGGTTGATGAACTGGCGGGCGGCGAACACTGTCGGCACGAACTTCGCGCGATAGATGATGGCGTCCAGACGGCTCTCGAGAAGACCGATCAGGAGCGCGCCGGTGTCGCCGCGGCGGCGAACCGATTCTTTATAGATGCCGAGAAACTGCTTCTCGGAAATATTGCCGTAATAGCCCTTGAGCTTCTGCTTCGCGCGCAGCTGCACGCCGAAGTCCGACGGGCGGCCCTTGCGGCGCTGGCCGTGCTGGCCGGGGCCGTATTCGCGGCGATTGACGGGGCTTTTCGGGCGGCCCCAGATATTTTCGCCCATGCGGCGGTCAAGCTTGTGCTTGGCCGAGTGACGCTTCGACATCGCTAATCCTCAAGTTTGGATTGCGCCCTCCTTTGCATGCCCTTCGTTGAGCAAGCCGACAGGCGAACTTCCGAGCGCCGGAACCGGCTTTTCCGGTTTCGATGAGGAAGGCCGCCACGGGTGCGGGAAGTGCGTGGGGATATAGGGTCACCCCGAACCTGTCAAACGGCTTCGCCTGCGGCCTCAATCCCAAAGCTTTTCAGGGCCTTAGCAAGCGCCGAGCCCGGTAATTTCCCGCTCGTGAAAAATGCCCGGGTGGGCTCTGTCACGGGGCTGCCGGGGGCCGGAAGCAGGCTTGCAACCCGCCGCGCGATCGCGGGAGCCGGGTCGATCCATTCCACCGGCCAGGGCGCGAGCTTCCTCAACTTCTCCAGCAGCAGCGGATAATGCGTGCAGGCGAGAACGACCGTGTCGGTCATGGATCCTCGATCGATAAACGCAGGCGCGATTTCCCTGGCGATCCGGCCGTCCGCCACCTCCTCTCCGCGCAAATAGGCCTCCGCCAGCGGAGCAAGCCATTCGCTGCCGACGAGATCGACCTCGCAGCCGCCCGCGAACTCCCGGATCAGTTCGCGTGTGTAATCGCGCTTCACGGTTCCGGGTGTTGCCAGCACGGAAATCCGCTTTGTCTTCGATCGCGCGCAAGCCGGTTTGATCGCAGGTACCGTGCCGACGAATGGAATTGTGTGTTTCGCACGCAGCACAGGGAGCGTGAGCGTGGACGCGGTATTGCAGGCGATCACGACGAGCGCCGGCCGATAGCGCGCGATCAGATCGTCCATTACAGCCGAAACCCGCCCGATCAGCGCCGCGTCGTCGAGCCGGCCATAGGGAAAAACAGCATCGTCGGCGGCGTAGACGAGCTTGAGGTCGCGCCGGAGCGCCGCTATCTCGCGCAGCACCGTGAGCCCGCCGAGCCCGGAATCGAACACCAGCACAGCGGGGTTGACGGAGTTGGCTAACGAATCCTGCATCGGAACCCAAGCTTAGCGCGCAATATGCTTTTGTTCATCGGGTATCGTAAACGCGCTGCGTTTCGTTCAACTTCGGTTCTCGCCGCGTTCTCTCGTGGCTTAATGCGATCATTGAATTTCGCGGTTCCGGATTCATGATCGGCTAGGAGAGGTTACTTTCATCGCTTGCTCGATCTGACTGAGCAGCCGGTCAAGTTCCTGCTCCTTCGAATTTATCTCAACGATCCTGTAGTTTCGCGCGCGCAGCCATCCATGCTGCGCTTCGCGCATCGTGCGGGCGTCGTCATCCTCCTCCGGCGGAACGATTGCCAGAATGAGACGCAGGTGTTGCGCGAGAAAGTCGGTAACATGCGGGCCGATCGGCACGTTGCGCTTGAACTGACCGGCAAACCGTTTGTCGTTGGTCAGCGCCTTCCAAAGGCTACGTTCCAGTTCGGTAGGGTTTCGCCGCAGGAGCCGCGCGAGACCCTTTCCCGGCGCAGTACCGCTTGCGGTGCTCGCCCCCTGCTTGTTCAGGAGATCGCGGAGTAACTCCGCCTCCCCGCCCCGCAAAATGCCGCCGGTCGCAGGACCTTTCGAACCCTGCGCGAGCGTCCGCACGACGCCGTGCAACGTCTGCATATCCTGCTCGGTCGGCTCGATCCGCAGGAAAATGTTGCGGAGATTCACGATCATGTTCTCGCGTTTTTCCGGCGGACGGAAAAACTCATGACGCTCCAGCTCGCTCACCAGCGTTGCAATGAATGCCTCGAACTTCGCCTTTGACGCCGGCGGCGAGAAGTCCGGTGCCACAAACGGCAGCGCATTGCCGGAGGCGAGCTTGTAGAACTCGTAGGCGCAGACGATCACCGCCTGCGCGAGATTGAGCGAGGCGAAAGCCGGGTTCACTGGCATGGTGAGGATCTTGTTGGCCAGGCCTACTTCGTGGACCTCTAGTCCATTGCGCTCTCGGCCGAACACGAGCGCGGCTTTATTTCCTGCCTCGACATGCGGCAGCAGGTCGCGTGCGGCTTGTTCAGGCCCGACGACTTGCTTGATCTGGTCGTGCTGGCGCGCGGTCGCGGCAATCACAAACGTGCAGTCGGCGATCGCCTCCTCCAGCGTCTCGTAAAGCTTCGCCTCCTCGAGGATCCGGTCAGCGCCTGAAGCCGTGCGAAACGCGCCCGGGTTCGGCCAGCCGTCGCGCGGCTTCACGAGCCGGAGTTCGGCGAGGGCGAAATTCCCCATCGCGCGCGCGACCGCGCCGATATTTTCGGCGAGTTGCGGCTCGACGAGCACGATCACCGGCCCGCGGCCGGCAATCCATTCTTTCGTACTGTCCGTTCCTGCGCCCGGCATCTGGAAACTCTCGAACCGCAGCCAAAGTCGGCTTTCGCGGCCTATGAGCCGATGCTATAGCGACCCCCTGATCGGCGGGCCACTACGGCCCGCCATTTCCTGCAAATTTCCAAGCTTTCGGGGGAGCCTCGCGGTCATGGCGAAAATCAAGGTCAAGAATCCGGTCGTCGAAATGGATGGCGACGAGATGACACGGATCATCTGGCAGCTCATCAAGGACAAGCTGATCCACCCTTACCTCGACATCGACCTGCTCTATTACGATCTCGGCGTCGAGAAGCGCGACGAAACCAACGACCAGATCACCATTGATGCAGCGAACAAGACGCGGGAAGTCGGCGTCGCGGTGAAGTGCGCGACGATTACGCCCGACGAAGCGCGCGTGAAAGAATTCAACCTCAAGGAGATGTGGAAGTCGCCGAACGGCACGATCCGCAACATCCTCGGCGGCACGATTTTCCGCGAGCCCATCATCTGCAAGAACGTGCCGCGCCTCGTGCCCGGCTGGACCCAGCCGATCGTGATCGGCCGTCACGCTTTCGGCGACCAGTATCGCGCGACCGATTTCAAGTTCCCGGGCAAGGGCAAGCTGACGATCAAGTTCGAAGGCGCCGACGGCAAGGTGATCGAGAAGGAAGTATTCCAGGCGCCGGGCGCCGGCGTCACCATGGCGATGTACAATCTGGACGAGTCGATCCGCGACTTCGCACGCGCATCGATGAACTACGCGCTGAACCGCGGCTACTCACTCTATCTTTCCACCAAGAACACGATCCTCAAGCAGTACGACGGACGCTTCAAGGACATCTTCCAGGAAGTGTTCGACGCGGAGTTCAAGGACAAGTTCGCCGGCAAGAAGACCGTCTACGAGCACCGGCTGATCGACGACATGGTTGCCGCTGCGCTCAAGTGGTCGGGCGGATACGTCTGGGCGTGCAAGAACTACGACGGCGACGTGCAGTCCGACACGGTCGCGCAGGGCTTCGGCTCGCTCGGCCTCATGACCTCCGTGCTGCTCACCCCGGACGGCAAGACGATGGAAGCGGAAGCTGCGCACGGCACGGTGACGCGCCACTATCGTCAGCACCAGAAGGGCGAAGAGACCTCGACCAACTCGATCGCCTCGATCTTCGCCTGGACGCGCGGCCTCGCGCATCGCGCCAAGCTCGACGGCAACGCCGAACTGGCTAAATTCTCGACCACGCTCGAGAAGGTTTGTATCGACACGGTCGAGGCCGGCTTCATGACCAAGGATCTGGCGCTTCTCGTGGGCGACCAGCAGAAGTGGCTGTCCACCGCCGGATTCCTCGACAAGATCGACGAGAACCTGAAGAAGGCGATGGTCTGACCTCGACCTGCATCAGAACTGGAATCGAAACGGCCCGGAATGACTCATTCCGGGCCGTTTTCGTGAATCGAGTTCAGCGCCTGAGGCGCTTGAATCTCAACTTTAACTTTAAGCGGAAAGCGCCGCTTCGATCGCCTTTAGTGCGTCATCGGCTTTCGCGCCGAGCGGGCCGCCTGCCTGTGCCATGTCCGGGCGTCCCCCGCCGCCTTTTCCACCGAGCGCTTCCGCACCCATGCGGACGAGGTCGACCGCGCTGAACTTCGAGGTCAAATCGGCCGTCACGCCGACAACGATTCCGGCCTTGCCGTCTTCGGTGACGCCGACGATCGCGACCACGCCGGAGCCGACCTGCTTCTTGCCTTCGTCGACGAGGCTTTTCAGATCCTTGATCTCGATGCCTTCGACGGAGCGCGCGAAGTACTTGACGTTGCCGATGCTCCTGACCGCATCGCCGCCATCGGACTTTCCGCCGCCGCCCATCGCGAGTTTCTTTCTGGCGTCCGCCAGCTCGCGCTCGAGTTTCTTGCGTTCGTCGATCAGCGCTGCAAGACGCGCAGGCGCATCGGCGACGGAAGACTTCAGAAGTCCCGTGATCTCGTCCAGCGCGCGGCTCTCCTCACGCAGAAGCCTACGCGCACCCTCGCCGGTCGCCGCCTCGATACGGCGCACGCCGCCGGCGACGCCGCTTTCGCTGGTCAGCGCAACGAGACCGATATCGCCGGTGCGGACGACATGGGTGCCGCCGCAGAGTTCGACAGACCAGCCGAGCGTATTGCTGCCGGGCGCCTTGCCCATCGCGACGACGCGAACTTCATCGCCGTATTTTTCGCCGAACAGCGCTCGTGCACCCGCCGCGCGGGCGTCGTCGAGCGCCATCACGCGCGTGGTCACCGGCGAGTTCTCCAGCACGTACTCGTTGGCGATGGCCTCGATCTTCGCAATCTCATCCTGCGAGATCGGTTTCGGGTGCGAGAAGTCGAAACGCAGACGGTCTGGCGCAACCAGCGAGCCTTTCTGCGCCACGTGATCCCCGAGGACCTGGCGGAGCGCTTCGTGCAGAAGATGGGTCGCAGAGTGATTGCGGCGGATGCCGCTGCGGCGCGCGTGATCGACTTTCAACTCCAGCGCCTTGCCGGCCTCCAGCGTACCTTCCTCGACCTTGCCATAATGCACGAAGAGATCGCCCGCCTTCTTTTGCGTATCGGTGACGCGGAATTTCACCTTCTCGCCGGCGAGCAGCCCCATGTCGCCGACCTGGCCGCCGCTTTCGCCATAGAACGGCGTCTGGTTCAGGACGACCGCGCCCTCCTCGCCGGCTTTCAGCGATTGCACCTCAGCACCATCTTTCACGATGGCCGAGACGACGCCTTCGGCGGTTTCGGTTTCGTAGCCGAGGAATTCGGTCGCGCCTAGTTTCTCGCGCAGGCCGAACCAGATCGTCTCCGCCGCGGCGTCACCCGATCCCTTCCAGCTCTCCCGCGCTTTGGCCTTTTGTTTTTCCATCGCGCTTTCGAAAGCCTTGGTGTCGACGGAAATGCCGCGCGGCTTCAGGGCGTCCTGCGTGAGGTCGAGCGGGAAACCGTAGGTATCGTAGAGCGTGAACGCGGTTTCGCCGCTGAAGCTGTCGCCTTTCTTGAGCGGCTTCGATTCTGCCTCGAGCATCGCAAGGCCGCGCTCGAGCGTTTTGCGGAAGCGGGTCTCTTCGAGTTTCAGCGTCTCGGTGATCAGGCTTTCCGCGCGCACGAGCTCCGGATAGGCGGAGCCCATCTCGCGCACGAGCGCGGGCACGAGCCGGAACATCAGCGGATCCTTCGCGCCGAGCAGTTCCGCGTAGCGCATGGCGCGGCGCATGATGCGGCGAAGCACATAGCCGCGGCCTTCGTTCGAGGGCAGCACGCCGTCGGCGACGAGGAACGACGATGCGCGCAGATGATCCGCGATCACGCGATGCGCGGCGCGGTTTTCTCCTTCGGCTTTGACGCCGGTCGCTTCCTCGCTCGCGCGGATCAGACCCTTGAAAAGATCGGTGTCGTAGTTCGAATAGACGCCCTGCATGATCGCGGAGATGCGCTCGAGGCCCATGCCGGTGTCGATCGAAGGCCGCGGCAGGTCGATCCGCTTCTCGGGCGTGACCTGCTCGTACTGCATGAAGACGAGATTCCAGAACTCGAGGAAGCGGTCGCCGTCTTCGTCGCGGCTGCCCGGAGGACCGCCCTGCAGCTTGTCGCCCTGGTCGATGAAGATTTCCGAGCAGGGACCGCAGGGACCGGTGTCGCCCATCGCCCAGAAATTGTCGGAGGTCGGAATGCGGATGATCCGGCTTTCCGGCAGGCCCGCGATCTTCTTCCAGAGGTTAAAGGCCTCGTCGTCGGTGTGATAGACGGTGACCAGCAGCTTGTCCTTCGGTAGATCGAAATTCTTGGTGCACAGATTCCACGCGAGCTCGATCGCGCGTTCCTTGAAGTAATCGCCGAACGAGAAGTTGCCGAGCATCTCGAAGAAGGTGTGATGACGCGCGGTATAGCCGACGTTGTCGAGGTCGTTGTGCTTGCCGCCGGCGCGCACGCATTTCTGCGAGGTGGTCGCCTTGTTGTAGGGCCGCTTCTCGACGCCGGTGAAGACGTTCTTGAACTGCACCATGCCGGCGTTCGTGAACATCAGCGTCGGATCGTTGCGCGGGACGAGCGGAGACGACGGCAGGATTTCGTGCCCGTTCTTCGCGAAGTACTCGAGAAAGGTCGACCGGATTTCGTTGACGCCGCTCATGATTTTCAGATGCCGGAGAAGGACTTGGAAAGAGCCCGTTCTCTAGCCGACAGGGCCGTCCGGGTCGAGCAGAACCGGGGGCGCGAACCGGGGCGGAAGAAGCGCCCAAAACGGAGCGACGCGGCCCCTTGCCGGGGCGGGGAAAGCCGGTGGCAAGGAGACCGCGTCCCGAAACCGGAGCGCGGGGCATTCGCGATCCGGGCATGTCCGAGGCCAAACGCTTCGGCTCGCGGATTTCAGCCTTCCATAGTACCCGGGCATACGGGCAACCATGGCGGCGGCTTCGCCGCCCGGCCGGTACGGGCGAACTCACCCGGCCGGAGCGGCTAAATCCGGAGGAAGCTGCGGCAGGGCTAAATCAGGCCTCGGCTGCTTCGTCGGCGTCGTCCTCGGAACCATCCGAGTCGTCCGCCTGATCCAGAATTTGTTCGGCAACCAAACCGGAGTTCGCGCGCACCGCCGCTTCGATGGCGGCGACGATCGCGGGGTTCTCCTTGAGAAACCCTTTCGCATTCTCGCGGCCCTGCCCGAGGCGCTGGCTGTCATAGGAGAACCAGGCGCCGGACTTTTCGACGACGCCCGCCTTGACGCCGAGATCGATGATCTCGCCCATCTTGGAGACGCCCTCGCCGTACATGATGTCGAACTCGACCTGCTTGAAGGGCGGCGCGACCTTGTTTTTGACGACCTTCACGCGGGTCTGGTTGCCGATCACCTCGTCGCGTTCCTTGATCGCACCGATGCGGCGGATGTCGAGACGGACGGAGGCATAGAACTTCAGCGCATTGCCGCCGGTAGTGGTTTCTGGCGAGCCGTACATGACGCCGATCTTCATGCGGATCTGGTTTATGAAGATCACCATCGTGTTCGACTTGGAGATGGAACCCGTGAGCTTGCGGAGCGCCTGGCTCATGAGACGAGCCTGGCTTCCGGGCTGCACGTCGCCCATTTCGCCGTCGAGTTCGGCCCGCGGCACCAGCGCGGCCACCGAGTCGACCACCAGAATGTCGACCGCCCCGGAGCGCACGAGCGTGTCGGCGATCTCGAGCGCCTGCTCACCGCTGTCCGGCTGCGAAACCAGAAGATTTTCGATGTCGACGCCGAGCTTCTTGGCGTACACCGTGTCGAGCGCGTGTTCCGCGTCGATGAAGGCGCAGGTGCCTCCTAGCTTCTGCCCTTCGGCGACGGTGTGAAGGGCGAGCGTGGTCTTGCCGGAGGACTCCGGCCCGTAAATTTCGATGACCCGGCCGCGCGGCAAACCGCCGACGCCGAGCGCGATGTCGAGACCGAGCGAGCCGGTCGAGACGACTTGTACGCCTGCGGGCTTGTCGCTCTTGCCGAGCTTCATGATCGAGCCCTTGCCGAAGGCGCGCTCGATCTGAGACAGGGCGGCGTCCAAAGCCTTTGATTTGTCCACGGAATTGCCTTCTACGACTCGGAGGTGGGCTGAAGAAGCTGACATAACACGGTCTCCCGATGCCCAGAGGCCTGCCGCCCCGGGGGTCCCGCCTCTCTGGAACGGAACAAGGACAATGTACCTTGTTTGTTCTCATTTCGCAATACGGTAGTGGGTCAGTTTCAATTGTGTCGCGTTTGATAAAATCCAATTGAATCAAGGGGTCACTGTTAACGACCCCTAAATCTAGGAATGGAACTCAGAACTGGACCGGAACAAGAACACCCCAAAGCGCCAACCGCCGTTAGGGCCGATTCGTAGCCCGCTAGGTTGTGTATCGGACCGACCGGTCGTCGCGGTCACATGGGCGCAGCCTAGTGAGAATTGGGAAGCCAATTCCCACGGGAGAAGTCTCACCATGTCACAGGAATCACAAAACTTTAGGAACCAAGCTGCCTCTAATTTTCGCGCTTCACGCAAGGAAGAAACGAATGAAACGCGGGAAAAGCTGACAAAACTCGCAAGAGGACTCAAGGTCCTTTCAGAAAACGAGGAATGGCTTAACGGCGAGAGACTTGAACCGAAGCTGAAAGCTTAGCTCGTTCGCGCAACCACACCTTTGCTTCGTGACGAATCCAGATCAGCGCGCCATTCTTCGTCACGAAGCCTTCCACATTTACCGGCGCTTCGTTCGGGACCAGCCGGTGGCAATGTCGATGATCGACTTGCCTAGCTGGTTGGGGTCGCGGGGGCGTTAGGCTGCTTCGTCATTTCGTTTTGCAGTCCCAAGTATAGGAATGGCCCTCTAGCCGACGCTGGGTTTCAACGGTGACGGTGGTGCAGGTCAGGACTTTCCCCGTCCATTTATCCAAAAGAACAGGGCCGCTGAGCGGAGTGGTAATGTCCCATCTGCCGACGAACACAATGGACGCGGCAATCAGGACGGAACCGATGATAATGGCATATGAGTTGTTCATGCCGCTAAGCATGTAGGATTCTGACCGGAGTAGCCACCAGCCCGTAAACTCCGCTTTTTTCAAACTGACCCACTACCCGCAGTACGTTCTAATTGGGCTGTGGAGGGCCAATAGCCCTGATGGTTAGCGGATTCTTAGTCCCAAAAGCAGCTCCCCCACCGAATCCGGCTCGGGATATGAACCGGGTGATTCCAATACCGGACGCCTCACTGCAAGCTGGGCGCGGAACCCGGCCAATGCTAGCTTCCATCGCTTTCTGTTGTTGTCCGGCTTCATCGCGGGGCTCGCCATGAAATCGATTCTGAAGCCACTCGCCGTCTGCCTGTCGATGGCCATCACCACTTCGTCGATCGGCCAGCAGGGCTTGTTTCATCGGGCGGAGAACGGCGTCGAGATCGCCCTGATCTCCGTCAAGCGAACTTCCGACTACACGGAAATCCAGTTGCAAACTCTGGCCGCATCCCGGGGCGGCGTTTGCTGGTACAAGTCCGGACCCGACAGCCCGTATCTGATTGCCGACGAACGCCGTTTGCGCTTCATCGGCGGCGACAACATTACCAGTTGCCCGGAACGGCGGCTTTATAGCGAGCGTGAAATCATGGTGCTGCGGTTCGAGCCCATGCCGCAGAGCGTTCGAGAATTCTCGCTCGTCGAAGGCGAAGGCGGCGAAGACCAGATGCGCGGACATAGAAAGCCGAATGAGACGTTCTGGAATTTTCTGTATGTCAAACTGAACTGACGAGTGGAACGGTTTTCCATGCGCAACCTGCTTCGTCCTGCCGCGATCGCATGGTTTGCCGCGATCCTTATGACCTCGGCTTCCGCTCTGGACTTCAAGGATATTGCCGGCAAGTGGTGCGGCAACGCTTCCGACTACGAATTTTCGACGAATGCGCTTCGCGTGAGGTTGCATGCGGACAACCGCATTATCGATCTCAAGGTGACCTCCTACGAATACGAGAAAGATAGCCTGCGAATGAACTGGATCGATACCGAGGGCACCGCCCGGTTCACCGTCTTCGCGGAGTTCGCCGGAAATTCCATGGCGCAGCAAAGAAACGACGCCGGCCCGCGGCGCGAATTCCGGCGCTGCTGAACTCGGATCACCGCCCCCGCATCATCCGCGACACGTTCTCCGCCATCATCATGATGGGCGCGTTGGTGTTGCCCGCGATGATCGAGGGCATGATCGAGGCGTCCACCACGCGTAGCCCTTCCACCCCGCGCACCCGCGCCTCGGGATCCACCACCGACGCCTCGTCTTTTCCCATCCGGCAGGTGCCGACGGGGTGATAGATCGTCTCGGCGCGCGCGCGGATGTCTTCGATCAGCGCGTCGTCCGACTGCACATGCGCGCCGGGGAGCAACTCGGCCTTGATGTGCCGCTTCATCGAAGGCGCATCGAAAATCTTCCGCGCGAGCTTCAGGCCGTCGAGCAATACGCCGATGTCGTCCGGATGGCTGAGATAGTTCGCCTCGATCCGCGGCGGCACGAGAGGATCATTGCCCACAAGCGAAATGCGCCCGCGGCTCTTGGGAAGCAGATCGCAGACATGCAGCGTCACCCCATAGCCGAACGATGTCTTGCGGCCGTGGTCGCGCAGAAGTGCCGGGATGAAATGGAATTGCAGATTGGGCCGCCCGCGCGACGGATCCGATTTCGCAAAGCCGCCGGCCTCGGCGACGTTCGAAGTCAGTTCGCCGCGCTGATGGCGCATATAGGTCCAGGCCGAGCGGATCGCGCGCGGCAGAAAACTCGGCGCAACGCCGAGCGCATCGCGCCCGCGCGTCGAAGCCAGCACGCCGATGTCGAGATGATCGGCGAGATTGGTGCCGACTTCAGGCGCATCATGCACGACATCGATGCCGAGGCGCGATAGTTCCGCACCCGGCCCTATCCCCGAGAGCATCAGAAGCTGCGGCGAGTTTATGGCGCCGCCGCAGACGATCAGCTCGCCGCCGGGACGCAAAAGAATATCGCGTCCGCGCAGATGCAGTCCCGCCGCGCGGCGATCCTCGATGCATAGCCGCTCGACGAGCGCGCCGGTTTCGATCGTCAGATTCTTTCGCTCACGAGCCGGATCGAGGAATGCGCGGGCGCTCGAAAAGCGCCGTCCCTCCTTCTGCGTCACCTGATAGAGCCCGACACCATCCTGCCGCTCGCCGTTGAAATCGGCGTTCTCCGGCAACTGGCACTCCACGCCCGCCTGCACGAAGGCGCGCGACAGCGGGTTCGGATGGACAAGGTTGGCAACCGAGAGCGGGCCTTTCGTGCCGTGATGGGCGCCAACAATCGCGGCGTTGCCTTCCATCGCGATGAAGAGTTCGCACACGCGATCCCATGCCCACGCCGGTCCCGCCGCCTTCGCCCAATTTTCGTAATCGGCGGGATGGCCGCGCATATAGATCATCGCGTTGACCGAGCTCGAGCCACCGAGCGTTTTTCCGCGCGGCCAGTAAAGACGGCGGTTGTTCAGTTGCGGCTCAGGCGCGGTGACGTAGCCCCAGTTGATGCCGCGCGTGCGTGCAAGCAGCGCGAGACCGAGCGGAATATGAATGAGCGGATTTTTGTCCGGCGGCCCCGCTTCCACGAGACAGACGCGCTTCGCAGGATCTTCGGAAAGGCGGTTCGCCATCACGCAGCCCGCCGAACCCGCGCCGACTATGATGTAGTCGAACATCGCTCAGCCGAGAAAACGCTTGGCGAGGCCGATCAGCCGCTTCGCCATGCCCTCATAGGGCGGGAACACGAGCGGCACCGGCGAGAAGCGGTTCCGCAGCACCGCGCGTTCGTGACTGAAGGCGCGGAAGCCGTATTCTCCGTGCGACACGCCGATGCCCGAATGATTCACGCCGCCGAACGGAAGATCCGGATGTGCGAAGTGCAGCACCGTGAGATTGACGCCCGCGCCGCCCGAGGTCGTCGCTGCAAGCACGCGGTCGGTGAACGCGCCGTTGCGGTCGAATACGTAGAGCGACAGCGGCTTCGGCCGCGCGTTGACGTTCGCGATCGCCTGCTCGATGTCGTCGAAGGCAATAATCGGAAGGATCGGCCCGAATATTTCCTCGCGGTCGATCTCCATTTCCGGCGTGACCGCCTCGATCAGCGTGGGTTCAATGCTTCGATCCTTCACGCCGCCGCCCGAAAGCAGACGCGCGCCTTTCGCCTTTGCATCCTCGAGCAGACCTTCAAGCCGCCGCGTGTGATTGTCGTTCACGATCCGCGCGAGGTGCGGACTGCCGGCACCGCTGCCATAGGCTTTCGCGATGCGCTCGCGCAGCGCGGCGAGAAAGCGCTCCTTCACCGAAGCATGGACCAAGACATGGTCCGGCGCGATGCAGGTTTGTCCGGCATTGATGAACTTGCCGAAGGCGATCCATTTCGCCGCCTGCCCGATGTCCGCATCCGGCCCCACGATGGCCGGAGACTTGCCGCCGAGCTCCAACGTTACCGAAGTCAGGTTCTTCGCCGCCGCCGCCATCACGATCTTGCCGACCGCGGGACTGCCGGTGAAGAAGATATGATCGAAGGGAAGCGAAAGCAGCGCCTGCGAAACGTCCTTGCCGCCTTCGGCGACGGTCACGAGATCGGGCGGAAATGTCTCCGCGATCATGCGCGCGATCAGCGCCGAGACGGAGGGCGTCAGTTCCGAAGGCTTCAGGATCGCGCTGTTGCCGGCCGCAAGACACGAGACCAGCGGGCCGAGACACAGGTTCAGCGGATAATTCCACGGCGAGATGATGAGGCAGACGCCGCGCGGCTGCGGCATGATCCGCGCCGAAGTGCCGAAGCTCGGCAGCGATGCCGGCACACGCCGCGGCTTCATCCAGCGCCGCAAATGTTTCAGCGTGTGGCGGACTTCCTGCATCACCGGCAGGATCTCGCTGAAGATTACCTCCGCCTCCGGCTTGCCGAAATCGGCCGCGAAAGCCGCGAAGATTTCCGCCTCATGCCGCCACACCATGTCCGAGAGTTTTTCGAGCGCCGACCGCCGCTCCGCGTAGCCGAAGGCAAGCCTCCGCTCGTCGGCCTTAGCGCGTTGTGCCGCAAATGCCGCGCTGATGGCGTCGCTCGTGCTCGGACTATCCATCATGCTTCTCCCGAAGCCTGACGATTCTACTTATTCGGTACCCGGTCAAATGCCGGGACACCTTCCGCGATCAAATGAAACGGCTGCTTCTCGCTGGCGTAGATCGCGATCTTCGGCCCGCCATAGCCGCTTGCCGGGTCGTCGAGCGTTCCGGCTTTCAGCACGATCTGCGGCAGGCCCGGCCTGCGCGTCAGGATATGCGTGCCGCATGTCTCGCAAAATTCGCGTGTGACCGCATTCTCGATATCCGGGCGCCTGAACTGCTTGGGCGTGCCTTTCGTGTAAGCAAACCCTTCGGGCGGCATCAGCATGAACATGTTGGGTGCGCCGCCGGAGATATACGAGCACGCGCGGCAATGGCACTGCGCCTTCAGCACCGGCGCGCCGTCGGCCTTGTAGCGCAATGCACCGCAATAACATCCGCCTACAAGTGACATGGTTTCCTCGCTTTTTCCCGTGCGTCCGTGAAGGATTTCCGGCGCGGCTCCCGCTATGATGGAACACTCGAAACGGGGGTCAAGCGAATGCACGCCAATCCGCTCCACACTTTCATGTTGTCAGCGCTGATCGCGGTTTCCGTTACGTCATCCGGCTTGGCGCAGGAAAATACCTCTGCTTACACCTCTGTCGCGGTGAAAGACTGCCGGAAGTTCGACGTCGCAAAGGCCGGGGATGACGAGCTCGGCGCGAGCTTCGAGTGCAAGGGCTATGCGGGCTTTACCGTCGTGGTCACTGAGGACGATCTCCGCATGACGGTCGCAGTCGGCCGCTCCCGCAAGGATGCGCAAGACCAGCCCTCTTACGCGCAGGGATTCTCGCCCTTTAACTCCGTCCACGACACGCTGGAGTGGCGCATCGACGCGAAGACGAAAAAGCCCTTCGCGACGATCCAGCGCTGGTTCATCGCGGATAGCGCGAACCCCGGCAAGGACGGGAAGCCGCCAAGTTTTGGACTTCTTGTCGTCACCCGGACTCCGCCCGGAACATCCTGTCATGTCGCTTATATCGATGTGCGCGCCAACAAGGATTCCAACCTGCTCGCCCGCAAAGCCGCCGACGATCTGGCGCAGAAATTCGATTGCGGTAAAGACAAGGTACACTTCGTCGGCAACAAGGGCCGTGCCGCGCAACTTGCGGGATACGAATAGAAACCTGCCGGAACTAATTTCGTCGCCAGCAATTCTTCCTCTGTGCAGTTTCACAAAGGAGAAGTTCCATGCGCAAGTTGATTCTTGCGGGCGTGATGGCGGCTGCCGCCGTCCCGGCCCTTGCCCAGACCACCGTCGTCGAGGAACGCTATTACGTGATCCAGGACCCGCAGACGAAACGCTGCACCTATGTCACGGAACGCCCGTCGACGGGCGTCGTGCTCGATCTCGGCATCTTCCGCACGCGTGCGGAAGCCGAACTCGGCGCGCGTCGCTCCAAGGTTTGCGTCTACGACTGACGGCCCGCACGGCTCCATGAAAGGCCCCTTCGCCGGGGCCTTTCATGTTGCGCTTTAAGTAGAAGCTGCCTCGAGGTTCTCTTTCTTCGCAGCCCGCTCCCGCAACAGTCCGGGCAGCGGCGCGGACTTGTGCGTCGCCTGATCGGCATTCACCCAGACTACCTCGCCGGTCGAACGCACATTACTTTCGCCTTTACCGAATACGGCGAGCTTGTAGACGATGGAGGAGCGGCCGAGTTTATCGATCTTCGTGCCGATCTCGATCTCCTCGTCGAAGCGTACCGGCGCAGCGTATTCAACCAGCGCGCGCACGACATGAAAATCGGTGTTGCGGAGCGCCCTCTCGCCGACCCAGTCAAACGGCAACTCGCGCAGATACTCGGTGATGCTGGTATCGAAAAATGCGAGATAGGTCGCGTTGAACAGAATACCCTGCGCGTCCGCTTCGTAATACCGAACACGAAACGGCGTGAAGTGCCAGAAATCGCTGCGTTGCATTGAAGTTCCTTTTCCGTTCCTCCCTTTAGCGCACTGCGACGAATGGCGGAACTCCGGTTCCCGCTCATGCGTTATACTGCGGGCATCCGCGCTGGGGGCAGCAATCCACATGACATGGCAACAAGCCGCCGCCTTTGCCCTGATCGGGCTGATGATGGTGGCCTTCGTTTGGGGCCGGTTCCGCTACGACCTCGTGGCGATGGTGACCCTGCTCGTCGCCGTGCTGATCGGCTTGGTGCCGGCCGACAAGGCGTTCTCCGGATTCTCCGACGACATCATCGCGATCATCGCAAGCGCGCTCGTGGTGAGTGCCGCGGTCGCACGCTCCGGAATTGTTGAGCGCTTGCTCAAACCGCTCGCGCCCTGGCTTACGAAAACCGGTGCACAGGTGATCGTGCTCACCGGCACGGTCGCCTTGCTTTCGGGATTCGTGAAGAACATCGGCGCACTTGCGATGCTGATGCCGGTCGCATTCCAGCTTGCGCGGAAGAACGAGACCTCGCCCTCGATGCTTCTGATGCCGATGGCGTTCGGCTCGCTGCTCGGGGGCATCGTCACGCTGGTCGGCACGTCGCCGAACATCCTCGTTTCCCGTGTCCGCCAGGAAATCACGGGCGAGCCGTTCGCCATGTTCGATTTCGCACCGGTCGGGATCGTGCTTGCCGTCGCAGGCGTTGCCTTTCTCGCGATCGGCTGGCGGCTGCTTCCGAAAAACCGCAAGGGTGCGCCTTCGATCGAGGCCGCATTCAATCTCGAAGGCTACACGACCGAAGCCGTGGTACAGCCGAAGACCGACACGGTCGGGAAAACCGTTGCCCAACTCGAAAAACTTTCCGGAAGCGATGTCGAAGTGCTGATCGTCGTGCGCAAGGGCGGCCGGCGTTTCGCACCGACCGACGGCACGGAACTGCGCGCGGGAGACACCCTGCTGTTGGAAGGCGAACCGGATGCTTTGCAGCGTGTCGTCGCGGACGCAAAGCTGAAACTCGCGACCGCGAGCAACCGCAAATCCAAGAAAGAACTCGATACGCCCGCCGACGACCGCGGCGTGATGGAAGCGGTGATCGGAGAAGACTCCGCGCTGCTCGGCTCGAACGCCATGTCCGCACGGCTCTATCACAAGCACGGCCTTGCGCTGCTCGCGGTGAGCCGCGCGGGCGAACGCGTGACTTCGCAGCTCCGTTCGGTGCGCTTCAAAGCGGGCGACGTGGTGGTGCTGCGCGGCAATCTGAACGAAATGCCGGAAGCGCTCGGCGAACTCGGATTACTGCCGCTTGCCGCCCGCACGATTCCGCTCGGTGAAACCCGGCGCAGTCTCTTGCCGGTCGGCGTGCTCGCCGTTGCAATGCTGCTCGTCGCCCTCGGCTATCTGCCGATCGCCATCGCCTTCTTCGGCACGGCGGTGCTTCTGCTGCTGTTCCGCTCGATCACGCTCAAGGAAGCCTATGCGGCGGTGGATTGGCCGATTCTCATTCTGATCGGCGCGCTCATTCCGGTGTCCGACACGCTGCGCACGACCGGCGGCACCGAGATCATCGCAGCTCTGCTTTCGCGCGCCGGAGATTATCTCAACGGCCCCGCCGCGCTCGTCGCGATCATGATTGCCGCGATGGCGGTGACGCCGTTCCTGAATAACGCGGCGACGGTTCTGGTGATGGGCCCGATCGCGGCGGCGTTCGCGCAGAAGCTCGGCTATCGGCCCGATCCGTTCCTGATGGCTGTCGCGATCGGCGCGGCCTGCGATTTTCTCACTCCCATCGGCCACCAGTCGAATACGCTCGTGATGGGGCCGGGCGGCTATCGCTTCGGCGACTACTGGAGGCTTGGACTGCCGCTCTCGCTGCTCGTGATCGCCATCGGTGTGCCGCTGATCGCGTTCTTCTGGCCGCTCGTCCGTTAGCTCACCACTTCTCGATCCACGGACGCAGATCCATCTCGTGCGTCCACGCACTGCGATGCTGGTTGTGCAGGTACCAGTAGTTCTCCGCGATCTGGCCGGGATCGAGAATGCCGTCCTGCTCTTTCAGTTTGTAGCGCTCCGGAAACATTTCCTTGATGAAGGCGGTGTCGATCGCCCCGTCGATGAGGACATGTGCGACATGGATACCCTCGGGTCCGAGTTCGCGCGCCATGCTTTGTGCAACCGCGCGGAGCGCGTGCTTGCCCGCGGCGAAAGCCGAGAACCCCGATGAGCCGCGCACGCTTGCCGTGGCTCCCGTAAATATTATGGTGCCGCGTTTTCTCGGCGCCATCACCTTCGCCGCCTCGCGTCCCATCAGGAAGCCACCGAAGCAGGCCATCTCCCAGACTTTGAAGAATACGCGCGAGGTCGTTTCGGCGATCGGAAAGCGGACATTGGCGCCGATATTGTAGACCGCGACCTCGATCTCGCCGATGTCGCGTTCGATTTCCTCGAACAGCGCGATGACCTGCTCTTCCTTGCGCGCGTCGGTCCCGAAGCCGCGCGCTCTTCCGCCTTCAGCTTCGATGTGCCGGACCAGCGGCTCCAGCTTGTCGGCGTGCCTTCGCGTGACACAGGCGACATAGCCCTCTTTTGCGAAGCGGCGCGCGATTGCGCCGCCCGTGGCATCGCCTGCGCCAATGACCAGCGCAACTTTATCGGCCATCCCGTCCTCGCATTTCTTGACAGCGTGACGCTCCCCGCACGACCCTGTCAATCAATGCGCTGTAAAAGCAGCCATGCGCCAATGCGGGAGGGGCACGTGAAGCGTCTCGAATTCTTTTTCGATTTCGGAAGTCCGACGACCTATCTCGCGCATACGCAGATGCCCGTGATCGCAAAGCGAACCGGGGCGGAGGTGATCTACCGTCCCATGCTGCTCGGCGGCGTGTTCAAGGCGACCGGAAACCAGTCTCCGGCCGCAATCCCCGCAAAATCGAAATGGATGGACGGCGACCTGAAAGCCTTCGCCAGGCGGTACGGCGTACCCTATGCGCGCAATCCGTGGTTCCCCGTCAACACGATGATCCTGATGCGCGGCGCGGTTGCGATGCAGCAGCAGGGCCGCCTCGCGTCCTATGTCAACGCGATCTTCCGTGCGATGTGGGTCGAGCCGCAGAACATGAACGACCCGCAGATCGTAGGCGAAGTGCTCGCCAAGGCCGGCTTCGAACCCAGACAGATGCTCGCGCTTGTCGAGGAGCAGGGCGTAAAGGACGCCCTGCGCGCGAACACTGAAGAAGCGGTTTCGCGCGGCGTTTTCGGCGCGCCGACTTTCTTTGTCGGCGACCGGATGTTTTTCGGGCAGGACCGGCTGGATTTCGTGGAAGAAGCGCTCGGAAACTAGCCGCTTTCCGCGAACGGTAGACTCGAAATGGCGAGCGCATTACTGTCCGCCTGCTTCATAATAAATGTGACTTCCCCCAGAGTGTCCTGCACTTGCGGAGAAATTTCATGAGAGCGCCGATACTTGCCGCTGCTTTATTGGCAATGACGGGGCCGTCTGCCGGCACGGCGTTCGCGCAGCAATCGGAAACGACGCCGCTGAACTCCACCGAATCCGGCCCCACAGGTTCCGGTGGCGCCGGCGCGGCGGGCTCATGGTATGCAATCGCAGCATCCAGCACTTCTCAGGGCGCCGCGCAGCAGCGCGCGAATGCACTCGGCTCCGCGTGGTTCGTGATGAATTCGAGCGAATGCCCGAATTTCCGCGGCGGACTATGGGTCGCCGTCAGCGGGCCTTTTTCGCACTCGGACGCACTCGGGCGCGTGAACGACGCAAAGCGCGTCGGCGTATATGACGCCTACGCAAAATCCTGCCGATGAAAGAAAACGGAATGAAGCGGTCGGAGCGCTGGAGCCGGCCGGGACTCTATCGGCATGCCGCAGGCATGGTTACCGCCTTTGCGTTCCTTGCACTCGCGGGCACGGCCGAAGCGCAACAATCCCTGAAGCCTGACATGCTCGACCGCGTCGCATGGGGCGCGAAGCCTGCACTTCCGGGCATGCGTCCGCACAAGCCTTACAGCATCATCGTGCACCATACGGCGGTGCGCCAGAATGCGAAAACAAGCCTGGCGGCGAAGCTGCGCGGATTGCAGAGTTTCTCGCAATCCCAGCGCAAGATGTCGGACGGCCGCTCGCTGCCGCCGTGGCCCGACCTTCCCTACCATTATTATATTGGAGCGGACGGCACGGTCGGCGAAGGCCGCGACGTGAATTTCGCGGGCGACACGAATACCAAGTACGACCCAACCGGACACGTGCAGGTCGTGCTTGAAGGCAACTTCGAAATCGAGCAGCCGACCGCAGAGCAGATCGAGGCCCTGAAGAAGGTACTCGTCTGGCAGGCGGCGCGGTGGAAGGTGCCGATTTCGACGATTACGGTTCACCGCGATCATGCGGGCACGGCGTGCCCCGGAAAGAACCTGGCGGCGCTGATGCCGAAAATCCTGCATGACCTGGACCCGAACTACCGGCCAGCGGCAGGCAAGAAAACAAAGCTGAAAAAGAAGAAAGAAGACCAGTAACGGGAAGCCGCGGCACTAGCTCTGCTGCAACTCTTCCTTCACCGCCTTCACAAGACCGACAAGATCGAACGGCTTCGGCAGGAAGCTGAACTGCTCGCCCGGAAGCTGATCGGCGAGCCCCTCCGAGTAGCCGGAAGCGAAGATCACTTTCGTCCTCTTGAGGTTCGCCTTGCGGATTTCCTTGAGCATGGTCGGCCCGTCCATGACCGGCATCATCACGTCGGAGACGATGATGTCGATATTGCCGTCTTCCTTCTTCGCGATATCGAGACCCTCTTCGCCGTCTGCGGCCTCGAGCACGGTAAAGCCGCGCATGGTGAGCGCATGCGATGCGAAGCGGCGCACGCCGTCTTCGTCTTCCACAAGCAGCACGGTGCCGCGCCCGGTGAGATTGACCGGCTTCGCGTCGGCAGCGGCCTTTGCCTGTGCCGCGTCGCGCACTGCAATGGTCTCGTTTTCGGTCGGAATGTAGCGCGGCAGAAAGATGCGGAAGGTCGCTCCCTCGCCGAGTTTGCTTTCGACATAAATGAAGCCGCCGGACTGCTTCACGATCCCGTAGACGGCGGCCAGCCCCAGGCCGGTGCCTTTGTTCTTGTCCTTGGTCGTGAAGAATGGCTCGAAGATTTTGCCGACCGCCTCAGGCGCGATGCCGACGCCGGTATCGGCGACCTCGATCATCACATATTCGGCGGAAGGCATGCCCTCGTAGCGGAATTTCTGGGATTCCGCCGGCGCGATATTCGCCGTCCGAATCTTCAGCGTTCCGCCGTTCGGCATCGCATCGCGGGCGTTCGCGGCAAGGTTGATGAGCACGCGCTCGAACTGGTTGATGTCGGCCTTCACCGGCCAAAGGTCACGCGCGTAGTTCGTTTCGATCTTTACTTTTTCCGTAGCCACACGCCGCATCAATCCCGTAGCGAGATCGGAAATCACGTCGCCGGCATGAAGCATTTCGGGAACGAGCGTTTCGCGCCGCGCAAAAGCGAGCAACTGCCGCACCAGCGACGCCGCCCGCGTGCCGTACTGCCGAATCTGGTTCAGTTCCTGGAAACCCGGATCGGTAGGACGGACTTTCGCGAGCAGCAGGCTCGCGTTACCGATCATCGTGGTCAGTACGTTGTTGAAATCGTGCGCGATGAACCCCGCGAACTCGCCGATTGCCTGCATCTTCTGCGCCTGCGCAAACGAAAGCTCGAGCTTCTTCTCTTCGCTCGTATCGATCGCATGCACGATGGCGGCTTCCCCTGCCTCGACGGTGTCTTCTTCCACCGGAGTCACGAAAAAGCGGACAAAACGGTCTTCCTTGCCGGCGAGCGGCAATTCGATTTCGTAAGGCGCGGCCTTGCCTTCGATCACGCCGCGCAGCAGCGCCTCGAGTTTGCCGCGCTCGCTTTGAGAGACGAACGAGAACACAGTATGGCGCGCGCCCTTTTCGTCCGCCGCCGAACCGAACAGCCGCGCGAAGGTCGCATTCGAACTGACGATACGTCCCGCGCGATCGACGGTCGCGATCGCGGCAGGCGAGTTATGGAAGAAGCGCGCAAAGCGAATCTCTGCGGCACGCAGTGCATCCGGCTTGTCGTCCGTTTTCGCGCGCGAGAGCACGAGCGTGCGCGAGGCTCCGGCGGTACCGTCGGAAGCGAACGCCACGCGATGCATGATCCGCACCGGCAGACTCGATCCGTTCTTCCTGCGAAGATCGATGTCGATCACTTCGGTTTTCACTTCGCCGGGCGCGGGCGACATGTTCGTAAGCAGTGCAGCGCTGGTACCCTGCACGAGATCGGTGATCTTCAGCCCGTCCGTCCCAATCTCGGCAATATCGTAGCCGAGCCATCCTGCAAGCGTCGTGTTGAGATAGCCAACGTTCCCTTTCGCGTCCGATGAGAAGAAACCTGCGGGCGCGTGGTCGAGAAAGTCGATTGCGTGTTGCAGCGACTGGAAGGTGCTCTCCTGCTTCTCGCGGTCGCGCGTGACGTCGGCGATCGTCCATGCCGCAAGTTTCGCCTGCCTGCCCCGGATGCCGAGCGGACGCGAACGCACGCGCAGCCAGCGCACGTCATTGCTCTCCGCGCCCGTGACGCGCATCTCCTCCGAATGCGAGCGGCCGGACTGCACCGCCTGCACCAGACGATAGATCGCATCGGCGACGCTCGGATCGCTCGTGAACAGTCGCTCCACAGGCCGCACGTCGTCGGGATGCTCGGCTCCGGTGAGTTCCATGTAGGCGCGGTTCGCGTAGAGAACGCGGCCCGACGGATCGACGATGGACATACCTTCTGCGCCGGTGTCCGCCAGCACTTTGGTCAGATCGTTCCGGCTCGCACGGCCGGCGAACTCGATGACACCCGAAGCGTAAGAGAAAAGCGCGAAGACGCCGATTACGGCAAGCGCCGCAAGCACCGCGACGATATAGGGGTCGGCCTTGTCCCTGCCCAGGAACAGGAGGAACACCGCCGTCGAAACCAGGACAAAGGCAACGACGATCACAAGGCCGATCGAGCCCGTCGCCGGGATGCGATCGACGCCGGTTACTTCGTCGTCGTGAGCCGTCATTTGTGCCGTCTCCCGCGAATACCCGTCTGCCGCAACTCCGGTTTGCCCGAGAACGCCTTCGCTTCGCAAGCTCATCCCCTGATCCCACCGTTCCGGGCGGAATTCCTGAGCTTCATGACGTAACCGATGACCTCGGCCACGGCCTTGTAGTGTTCCACCGGAATTTCCTGATCGATCTCGACCGATTTGAACAATGCGCGCGCGAGCGGCGGATTCTGCACCACCGGAACCGCATGCCGGTAGGCGACCTCGCGGATCTTCAACGCGATGTTGTCCTGGCCCTTGGCGACGCAGATCGGCGCGCCCATGCCCTGCTCGTACTTCAGCGCGACCGCGAAGTGGGTCGGGTTCATGACGACCACGGTGGCGCTCGGCACCTCCTGCATCATGCGCTTCCTTGAGCGCGATTGCCGGATCTGCCGCAGCTTGGCCTTGATGGTCGGATCGCCTTCCTGCTCCTTGTATTCCTCGCGCACTTCGCGCACCGACATGCGCTGCCGCTCGTACCAGCTATGCTGCTGCCAGAGATAGTCGGCGGCGGCGACCAGCGCCATGATCGCGGTCACGGCCGCCATGATCTTCAGCGCGAGAATGAACGTAACGCTGATAGTAAGGCCCAACTCGCCGTTTATCAGCAAGCCCATGCGCTCGACTTCCGAAGAGCCGATCACATAAATCACACTGCCGACGATTACGAGCTTCAGTATTCCTTTTACGAACTGCACCAGCGCGTGCTTGGAGAAGATGCGCTTTGCACCCGACGCAAGCGAGATGCGGTTGAGCTTCGGGGCGAGCGGCTCGGTGGTCCAGAGCAGGCGATGCTGCACCACATTGCCGGCAATCGCGGCAAGCACGAGCACAGCCATGACCGGCCCGATCGCGGTCAGCACTTGCAGGAACAGGCGCAGGATCGCGCGCATGACGAGCGAAGAATCGGTCGCGAGATGCAGATTGCCGAGTACGTCCCGGAAAGCGACGGCGAGCTTGTTCGCGGACGGACTCCCGAACATGAACATTGCCACGGTAGCGCCGAGCAGCAGGAACCAGGTGTTGACCTCCTGACTCTTCGCGACATCGCCGCGCTTGATTGCATCTTCCAGCCGTTTTGCGGTTGGGTCTTCTGACTTTTCGGTATCTTGTCCTTCGCTCTCGGCCATCGCGCTCCCCTATCGCGCCACGCCGACGAGCACGGTCTCGAGGTGACCGAGAAACCCGAGCATCACCGCGCCGATGAAAGCCGCAAGCATCACGAAACCGATCGTGATCGAAAGCGGCAGGCCGAGAAAGAAAACCTGCAACTGCGGCATCAGCCGCGCAAGGATGCCGAGCCCCAGATTGAACAGAAGGCCGAAGACGAGGAAAGGCGCGGCGAGCTGCACGCCGATCTTGAACGCCCCTGAGACGATCGAGAGCATGAGCTGCGTCACGTCGCTTGCCGGCATGATCTCCCCGGGCTTGAACAGCGTATAGCTGTGGTCGAGCGCGCCTATCGCGAGGTGATGCATATCGGTAGCGAAGATCAGCGCGACGCCGATCACGGCCAGAAGATTGCCGATCATCATGCCCTGCTGGCCCTGGTTCGGATCGACCGCGGTGGCGAAACCCAGACCCATCTGGTTCGCGATCGTGGCACCCGCCACTTCGAGCGCGGTAAGGGTGAGCCGCGCGGTAAGGCCGAGCACCGCCCCGATGATTGCTTCCTGAAACAGAAGCGCCACGATGGGCCCGAAATTCGCCATCGGCACGGTCGGATAGTTGCTGCGGTAGATCGGCAGCATCACGAGCGTCAGCATCAGCGCGATCACGAGACGGATTCGCACCGGGATGCCGCGTTCGCCGATACCCGGCATCAGCATGGTCATGGTGCCGAGCCGGGCAAACATCAGAATGAATGTGACCGCAAGCGCCGGCAGAAAGGAGATGTTGACGGTCACAGCGCCCTGCCCGGTTCTAGCCGGTGACGATACGGCTCGCGATACGGCCCATGTAGCCGTGCATGACGTCGCCCATGAACGGCAGCGCGACGATCAGTGCGATGAAGATCGCGATGATCTTCGGCACGAACACGAGCGTCATTTCCTGGATCTGCGTCAGCGCCTGAAACAGCGAGATCGCGACACCGACGACGAGCGCCACGATCATCAGGGGGCCTGCGACCCAAAGAAGCGTCCAGATACCGTCGCGAGCGACGTCCAAGATTTCCGCGCCATTCATCAGATCGGCATCCTCATGATTTCTTCGTAGGCCTGAATCATCCGGTCGCGCACCGAGACCAGCGTTTCGACCGCGACTTCGGTTTCCGCGACGGCGGTCACGACATCGACCAGATCGCCCTTGCCGTTCGCAGCAGCGAGCGCTTTGGCATCCATCTGCGATCCCTTGTTCGTGATATCGCCAAGGACGTTTTGCAGCATCTGGCCGAAGCCGGTTTCCTGCGTGCTGCTTTTTGCGGGTGCCTGCGCCGCGCGCTGAAGGGCGGCATAGGCGTTGGCGGCAATCGAAGGCGTGCTCATGTTCTATATGGCCCTCTGCTTCATGCTTTCAGAATTTCGATGGTGCGGGCGATCATGCGGCGCGTGGCCGAGATCACGTTCAGGTTCGCCTCGTAGGACCGCTGAGCCTCGCGCATATCGACGGTTTCGATCAGCGGATTCACGTTCGGGTATTTGACGTTGCCTGCGGCGTCGGCCGCCGGGTGTCCCGGCTCGCTCCTGACCGAGAACGCAGACTGATCGATTTGCACATTGCCCATGCTGACGACGGTCGCCTGCAATTCGCGGTCGAAGCTCGCATTGAAGGTCGGCACGCGCCGCCGGTACGGATCGCCGTTCGCTGTCTGCGCGGTCGAATTCGCATTGGCGATGTTTTCCGAAATCACCCGCATGCGGCTCGACTGCGCGCGAAGGCCGGTCGCCGCGATAAAGATGGAGCGCATGAAATCCATGGCAGGCCCTCACCGTTTTCCGATTGCAGTCTTGATCAGCCCGAGCGAGCGCGAATAAAGCGACGCCGCGGTCTGGTGATCGATCTGGTTCTGCGCGATCCGCATCATCTCTTCTTCGAGCGAGACCGTATTGCCGCGCGGAGAGACCTCGAACGATTGGTTGCGGTCGGTCTGAAAATTCGTGTCGCTCTGCTTCACGCCGGCGACATGTCCCGGATTGGTCGAGATCATCTGCACCGAGGTCTGCGCCTGAAGCTGCCGGGTGAAGTCAGGCGCCTTCAGATCGCGGCCGCGGTAGCCCGGGGTTTCCGCGTTGGCGACGTTTTCGGCGAGCAGCCGCTGGCGGGTTTCCAGCCAGCGCATCCGGGTCTTCAGCATCGAGAAAAGCGGGAGTTCGGTGACTGCCATGGCTAGAATCCGCGGGCCCGGTGAGGGCCGATAGGCAAGTCTTGCCGGGGGTATGGTTAACGCGGAGTTAAAAGGTTGTCGGAGGCCGGCGGCAGGGCCGGGGCGGCCCCGCGAATGCCTTGATTTTCCTGCTTCTCCTATCGCCGCGTTAACGATTTATTAGGCATAGGGGCGGCATTTTTTGCCCGGCCCGTTAAGGAAGGGGCCTGCGACATGTTGGATCAACTTTTCGGCGCTCAGCTCGGCACGATGGCGAAGTTCGCCGTCGCCTTTGTCCTGGTACTGGGCCTCATCGGCATCACTGCCCTGATCCTGAGACGCTTCGGGAGCGGCGGCATGCCGACCTCGGGAGGCGGCCGTAACCGGCAGCCGCGCCTAGCGGTCCTCGACTCCGCGGTCGTGGATTCCAAGCGCCGTCTCGTGCTGATCCGCCGCGACAACTCGGAGCATCTGCTGCTGATCGGCGGCCCGTCCGATGTCGTCGTCGAAGCGAACATCAATCGCGCAGGCCCGGTCACATCCAGCGCGGAACGGCGCAGCCGCGGAATTCCTCCGCAGGATCTCGACCAGTTCGATTACGCGCCGCAGCCCGAGCCCGAGATGGATATGCCGGCTCCCGCCCCTCGCGCGCCTGCGCCTCCGACTCCCCGCCAGCGCGAAGTGGCACCGCGTCCGCAGCTCCGACCGCAACCCGAACCGGATCACTTCGACGATCTTCCGCTGGCGCCGGTACGCCCCGAACCGCACCCCGAGCCCGCCGCGTTCTCTCCGCCGCCGCCGCTCCCGCGGCCAACCGCGCATCCTTCGGCGGCCGCGCCGGCTCAGCCCCGCAACGAACCGAACTATTCGGAGATGCAGCAGAAGATGGAAGCCGCGCTCCGCAATCCGGCGTCGGCACCCCCTGCACGTACGCCGCACGCCCCTCCGCCGCCGCGGCCTGCCGCTCCGCCGATGCCGCAGACCCGGCCGGCGCCCGCAGTGGCCACGCCGAAATCGCCCCCGCCGCCCGCCCCTGCGCCGTCCAGGCAGGACGCATCCAACCCCTTCGACAGTCTCGAAGCCGAAATGGCGAGCCTGCTCGGACAAGACAAGAAAAGCTGAGCCAGATGAAACGCAGCCATGCCGTTGCAATCCTGATCCTCGTGCTCTCGCTCGCTTCGGCCAGCACGGCGAGCGCGCAGGACATCAGCGTAAACTTCGGCACCGGCACCGGCGTTACCGAGCGGGTCGTCCAGCTCGTCGCACTCATCACCATTCTGTCGCTTGCGCCCGCGATCCTCGTCATGGTGACGAGTTTCACGCGGATCGTCGTGGTGCTATCGCTGCTTCGCACCGCGATCGGCTTGCAGACCGCGCCCCCGAATGCGGTGGTCGTAAGCCTCGCGCTCTTTCTTACCGCCTTCGTGATGGGACCGGCGTTCCAGACCGCCTACGACACGGCGGTGAAGCCCGTGATCGCCGGAGAAATGCAGCCGCAGCAGGCCTTCGAAAAAGGCGCGGAGCCGTTCCGGGCATTCATGCTGAAGAACGTGCGCGAAAAGGACCTCGCGCTCTTTATCGATCTATCGCGCGAGGCGAAGCCCGAATCCGCCGAAGCGACGCCGCTGCGCATCCTGGTTCCGGCCTTCATGATCTCAGAACTTCGCCGCGCATTCGAAATCGGCTTCCTGCTGTTCGTGCCCTTCCTCGTCATCGACCTCGTGATCGCATCGGTCTTGATGTCGATGGGCATGATGATGCTGCCGCCGGTGATCGTATCACTGCCGTTCAAGCTGATCTTCTTCGTGCTGGTGGACGGCTGGAGCCTGGTCGCTGGCTCGCTGGTGCAGAGCTTCGGAACGTAGCTGCGGCTCAGCTTGCCGGCTGCGTCTGCGGGAATCTCGCCTGATACATCTTCAGGAACACGGCGAGCGAGTCCGTATTCGCGAGCAGCTTGGTTGCGGCGCCGATCACCCGCGGATTTGGGTTCACCGAAATCTGGTCGAACGCAGCCTTTTCCGGCCCTTCCAGCTTCGCTCCGAACTTTTCCTTGAGCCTTGCCAGCGCCAGACTCTCGCCGGCAAGGGCATAGGCAAGCCCTGCGCGCAGGACGTCGCCGCGCTCAATTTCGTCGAGCGCTTCGTCCTGCTTCCACCGCTCGCCTAACATCAGCTCAATCGCTTCTCCGGCCTGACGCCACCGCTTCGCGGCCCAGAAAATGTCCGAACGCATCCGTTCCGCTTCCGGACCCTTGAAACTCGCGATCACGTTGAGTGCGTTATCGAAACGATTCGTGCCCATCAAGGCCCGGGATTCCAGAAGCAACCGCTGTTCGCGGATATCCTGAGGCAGGTCCGCAAGCCGGGTCGCCATCAGAACGGCAACCGCCTTCTGCGGGTTACGATTCAGGAGATGCACGATCGCAAGCCTGATCGCGACCTGCGATTTCGCGGCACCCGTCAGTCTGAAGCGAACCTGATGTTCGAGTAGCTCTGCAGCTTGATCGAGAAGACCCATCGAGACGAGCCGCTCCGACAGGCGCCGGATCAGTTCGTCTCCACGGCGGCCGATCGGAGTGAGCTTCGAGAAGTCGTAATAAAGCGCGAGCGCCTCGATCGGCGGCAGCGCGTCGGCTTTGCCGGACAGAAACAGATCCTCGAACACGGATGCGATTTCAGTGTGGAACGTTCGCGTGATCGGCATGTTCGGCTGCGCAAGCAACGCGGCATCGAGCAGACGGAAGGCTTCGCGGTAGCGCGCCTCCTCAATATACAGACGTGCAAGCAACCGGTTCGACTCGAGTTCGATCCGGTCTCCGCGCCAGCCGAACGCGAGCCCTTCGAGTTGCAAGGCCGCCTTGGGACGGTCGAACTCTCCACGCGCGAGCTTCAGCTCGACCAGCTTGTAGCGCGCTTCCGCTGCGAAAGGTCCGTTGTCGGATTTCAGGGCGGTCTCGAATAAAGCCTCGGCGCGATCGAGCCGGCCCAGACCCTGCGACATCCGGGCTGCGAGAACGGCATATTCCGCTCTCAATTCATCTGGCACTTCGACGGCATCGATCTCGCCCATCAAGCGGCCCGCCTCGACAAAGTCGCGAACCTCGACAGCAGCGCGCAATGCCGCGAACAGGATCAGCCGCTGAAGATTGACCGGCAACAGCTTCAGCCCGGCGCTGCCGGTGCGGAAATTTTCGCGAGCGGCAGCCCAGTCGGACAGATCGGAATAGGCCACCGCCTTCAGGAGTGCCGCGTCCTGCGAATTCGCAAGCTCGCTATGACCGAGGCTCTCGATCGCCTTTGCCGGACGGCCGATCATCAACTCGCTAAGTCCCAGCAGAAGGTGGAAGCGCGAACCGACCGGCGCTTTTGCATCTTCACGCAGGATCGATTCGAGCGCGCCCTTAGCTTCTGCTGCAAGGCTGCGCGAAAGATAGAAGGTGGCAACCATCAAGCGCCGCTCGGATCTCTCCCCGAATGGGGCGTCGGCAGCGAGGGCCAGCAGTTCGGTTTCGCGCTCCTGGTAATTCCGGTTGCGTTCGGCTTCCCAATAGGTCGCGTCGAGAGGCGAAGCCACCGGCGGACTCTGGCTGGGGTCATTGGCAGGACGTTCGGTCTTGGAGAGCGAAAGTCCCGCAGGACGGCCGATCTCAACCTGGTCCGCCTGGAGACCTACGACGAGATCGTCCGCAAGCGGCAGCAAGGCAACGCCGTGCGCGGACGGCAGCAACCTGAATTCCAGAAACTCCTGCGCGCGCAGAACGCTGCGTACCGGCGCAAGCGCAGTGATCGCCAGGATATCGTCGCCGACTTCCGGATCGTCAATCTTGTGAACGTTTCCGCGCTCGGCGCCGTCGAGCGGAATCGTAAGATCGGGGCCGGATTCTTCGACTTTGCGCCGAACGATCAGCGGCCGGTTGGTTCCGATGACGGCATCGCCGAAATGCACTGTCCAGTTCAGTCCGTTCGATTCTGCGCTCGTGAGCCATCCGCCTTTGAGCTTCAGCCGCACGACCTTGCCGTTTTCCGTATCGGCTACCGATACGTCGGAAAAGCTGCGCGTCGTATCCGCGATCAACTCGCTGATGTTAATCGAGCGCTTGGTGTCGAACACCATCCAGATGCGGTCGCCGCGACGGAAAATCGCCGAGGCTATCGGTTCCTCGAACGAAAACAGCACGCGTACGCCGTTTCGTGCCGGCGAAACGCTCGCACGAACCTCGCCGGTCAGCGGCACACGCGTCTCGGACTTCTCGGGTTCGATCTTGACGGCCGCAGCCGGAACCCGCTGGGGCGCGGACTGCTGGACGGCGGTCTCGAGCTTCTGTTCAGGCTGTTCCGCCGTCTGCGCCTGCTCATGCTTTTCGGACGCCAGCGGCTCTTCGCTGATGCTCGGCTGCGTTTCCACTGCCGCAGGAAGTACATCCACGATGAAGGCGCTGGACTCGCGGAAATGCCGGAGTGTGGCTCCCGGAGCGAGCACGAGGCGGACGATCGCTGTACCGTTCGCATAATCGGCATCGAGCGAGACAACGCTTCTCGGGAGTGTGGCCTGCACACCGGCGAAATCGATTTTCACCGGCGCGTCGAAGGTAATCTTGAGTTCCTGCCCGTCCTGGCTTGCCGAAATGGAGAACGGCTCGCTTACCGTGAAGGCGAAGCGGGAAAAGCCGGGCGCATCTCCAAAGCGGAGTTTCACCGGCTGCCACACACGCGGCTGCTCCTGTACGATGCGCGCCTTCCGCTCGGCATCGCGTGCGCGGCGCGCAAGCTCGTCGACGACTTCCTGCGGCAAACCGGGCGGCAGCCCGACCCAGCTTTCGGGGAGGAGGTCGACGAAGAGCTTTTCTCCGGCCTCCATCACATTGACATTGATCTTCTGCGCAAACGCGATGCGCACGGCAGTTCCGTCAGGATCGGCGCGCACGGCCTGCACGAATTCCTTGAACTGCGATTGCACGCCGTCGATCGAAACCCTGATCGGCTTCGCGAATGAGATCACGAGCACGTTGTTCGCGAACTGTACTTCCGCCTTGATCTCTTCGGGGAACGTAAAAACGAGCCGCGCGAAACCGTTCTCTATCGACGCGGCGAGGCGAGTTTCGGGAGACTGCGGCGACGGCTGCGAAAAGGCGGCGAAGGGCATGACTGCCCAAGCCAGCGCGCCGAGCGTTACCAGCAGCGCGCGTCCGTTTCTCCGCAAGAACGCAAACATAATAAGTGGGTCCGCGACGAATACTTCCTGCGCGGACCCTAGGCAAACAGCGTTAATGGGGCCTTAGCAGCGTGCCGAGGTTAACGAATGCTTACCGGCCTAGCGCTTGGGCGCGAACGGATTCTGTTTCGGCTGCGCCTGCGACTGCTGTTGCGGCTGCGCTCCCTGCTTTGCCTGAGGCGCCGGCATATTCACCCGGGGCAGATCGGTCGGCGGCGTGGCCCGGTCGGTAGAAACTCCGCGCGCAAGCTCGACCGTGAGGCGCTGTGCAGCGTCCGGATTCATCACGGCGAGAACTTCCGAGAGCTTCACGGGCTTCATCGCCTTCGCGATACCGACCAGCACAGAGGCATCGAGCTTCTCGAAGATGCGGGCCGCTTCCTTGGGCTTCATGGCCTCGTACATGGTGACGAGGTTCTTCAGCTTCGGACTGTCGGCCGGGGTCTCGCCGCTCACCGGATTCTCGATCGCCTTCAACTCGCCAAGCCGCTGTTCGAGCCGCTGCTCCGCTTCCTTCAGGAGATTCTCGCGCAGTTCGAGATCCCGCGATTTCGTGTCGAGCTCCTGGCGTTGCTTCTGAAGCCGCTCCAGCAGCGCCCTCTGCGCCGGCGAGTTGTCGCCCGGCACGCCGACATTCACTCCCGAAGGTGTTTCCGGCGACCGTTGCGGCGCTGGCGGAAGCTCTTCAGTCTTCTTCTCGGGAGTCTCCGCCTTCTTCGGTGCGGCACTGGTGAATTCGAGATCCGTTTCGGGAACGCTCTGCGCGACCGGAGCGGGCGCTGCCGCAACCGTCGTCACCCGCTGCGTGACATTGGAACTCGAGAGAATCCCGAGCCCCTTGATCGCGAGCAGCGCCGCGGCCGCGAAAATTACAACGGGAATGAGCCGCAAACGGTTCATGAATTTCTTTCGTTACGCTGCCTGTCCGGCAGCGGCCGCGCGTAAACGAAGAGCGAGTGCCTGCGCGGCCTGCGCCGTCCGGTTCGGCGAGCGCGGTTGCGGCTCGTCGCGGCGAAGCGGCTCCACGTTTGCAGCTGCGATTTCGTGCTGCATGTGGCGGGCGCCTTCAGCCGCCTGCGCAATCTGCGCAATCCGGTCCAGCACCTCCTCGCCGCGGGAAATCTGATCGTCGAGGTCGCGGGTCACGTCGATCGAAGCGCGTAACCCCTCACCAAGCGTCGCGTTCGTCTGCTGGGTAATTTCGCGCAGGTTCTTGATCGCCCGCTCCGCGAACTGCGTCGCGGTAATGAGTTCAGCGATCGTGCCGCGCATCGCGGATTCGTCCGCGCGCAAACGTTGAAGCCGCTTGTTCAGTAGCGCACAATAGCCGATTGTAAGACCGAGGAGTACCGCAACGAGACTCTCGATCACGAGCCCATAGAAAGTTCCGGTCATGCTCCCTCCATCCGGCCCGACATCGCGCCGGCCTGTTCGAACATCGCCAAGGTTGTGCGGGAATGCCGCAAAGGCTTGGCAACCTTGACGGCGATCCTGTCGCCGATGCGGCCCATCGTGCCCTCGGAAAGCAGGGCGTCGCCGCAGCGGACTTTCACAAGCGTTTCGGGTTTTACGTCCAGCATCAGCGTGTCGCCGACTTCGAGGCTCATGATCTTACGCAGCGGCATCTGGTCTTCGTAGAGCACGGCATCGACCTCGATCTTCGCGTTCCAGATCTCCGTCGCGAGATGCCCTTCCCAGATCGGATCGCGGCCGAACTTGTCGCCCATGAAATTCTGGAGCAACAGTTCGCGGATCGGTTCGATCGTCGCGTAAGGCAGCAGGATTTCGATACATCCGCCGCGGTCTTCCATATCGATGCGCAGCCGCGCCAGAATCGCCGCGTTGGTCGGACGCGAGATTGCCGCGAACTTCGGATTGGTCTCGATACGGTCGATATCGAACTTGACCGGAGAAACCGGACGGAATGCCTGCTCCGCATCGTTGAGCACGATTTCCATCATGCGCTTCACGAGGCCGGTCTCGATCGTCGTATAAGGCCTGCCGTCGACGCGCACCGTTTGCGTTCCGCGGCGTCCGCCGAGCAGAACGTCGATCATCGTGTAGATGAGCGAAGAGTCGACCGAGAACAGGCCGAAGTTGTCCCACTCTTTCGCTTTCACGACGCCCAGAATGGTCGGCAGCGGAATCGAGTTTAGATATTCGCCAAAGCGGACGGAAGTGATGCGGTCGAGCGAAACTTCGACGTTGTCCGACGTGAAATTGCGCAGGCTGGTCGTCATCAACCGCACGAGGCGGTCGAATACGATTTCGAGCATCGGCAGACGCTCATAGGTGACCATCGCGGAATCGATGATCGCGCGCAGGCCGTTTTGGTCGACCAGATTGAGATCGTCGAGACTGAAACCGAGAATACTGTCGATTTCGTCCTGATTTAGCGCACGTTCGGCAGCGGACTTGGCCTCTTCCTCATCGGCAGAGTCCTCAACCATCTTCTCCCAGTCGGCGGCGACATCGTCGTCGTTCGGCTTGGTGTCGCTTGTGCGCGTTTCGCTTCCGGCCATGTTTTCAAACCGTCACTGGACGACGACTTCCTTGAACAGAACCGCCCTTATCTTCGCGGGAGCGATCGCAATATTGATGCGCCGCATCAGTTCCTCGCGAAGCCGGTAGAGACCGGCCGAGCCTTCGAGATCGATCGCGCGCAATTCGCGCAGGTGCACCTGGAAGGCGTCCACGACGCGGGGCATCGCCTTCTTCACCGCGTCCTGCACCTTGTCGTCGGCCATTTCGAGCGTGACCTTCACGCGAAGGTATTGCGGCCGGTCGGCGCTCGCAGAGAGGTTGACCGTCATTTCCGGGAGATCGAAGTAAACCGACTTCACCGGCGCCTGTTTCGTTTCTGAGGAGCCGCTGAAGAACATAAAGTAGCTGCCGAGCACGAGCAGGAGGACGCCAAGCCCTCCGCCGGCATAAAGAAACAGCTTCTTCTTCGATTTTGCCGGCGCTGCTCCCTTGCCTTCGCCTTCTTCAGCAAGGTCGTCCGCCAGTGCGGCTTCGGCCATGATTCAGTTCCCCCGCGCCGAACCGCTCCCGAAGTCCGGCCATTTCGTTAACGCTAGGGCCGGCATGGTTAACGAAATCTAAAAGGCGGCAATTTCTGCCGGGCTGAAGCTGCCGGGCGGCACGACGGCAGTAGGCCTGAACATCGCCAAGCCATTGAAATCAATAGAAAAAGCGTTCTGGCACGGCTCCTGCTGAGTACAGGGCGGGCCACCCCGCTGGGGAGCGATGGAGTGGTCCGGACTTGGGGAGCACGGGCCATGGATAATGCCCTTCTGGTTGGACTTTCACGGCAGGTCGCGCTGCGGCGCGAGCTCGACGTGATCGCAAACAACATCGCGAACCTGAACACCACGGGCTTCAAGGGTGAATCCGTGATGTTCGAGCAATATCTCGATCCCACCGCGCGTCACGATTACTTCCCGTCCGGCGACCGCCGCATCGCGTTCGTACTGGACCGCGCGACCCTGCAGGACTTTAGCCAAGGCCCGTTGCAGCGGACCAATGCGCCGCTCGATATCGCGATCGACGGTCCCGGCTTCTTCACAATCCAGACGCCGAACGGCGAACGTTACACACGCGCCGGCAACTTCCATCTCAATCCGCAGGGGCAACTGGTCACGAACAACGGCCAACCTGTACTCGGCACCGGCGGCCCGATCACTTTGGAGCCGACCGACACGAATATTGCGATCGCCGCGGACGGCACCGTTTCCGCAACTGACGTTGCGGGCCAGACCGGAGAGCGCGGCAAACTCCGGCTAGTGACCTTCGCCAATCCGGCGCAGCTCAGCGCGCAAGGCGAGGGCTTGTGGATGGCACCGCAATCGCTGACGCCGCAGGCCGCCACTGGAACCACGCGCGCTGTACAGGGCGCACTTGAAAAATCGAACGTGTCGGCGGTTCGCGAGATGAACCGCATGATCGAGGTTACCCGCACCTACACCAACATTTCGAACATGCAGCAGCGCACCGACGAGCTTCGCCGCAGGGCGATCGAACGGCTCGCCGAGGTCTGACGGAACAGAGGAGAATAGACAATGCGCGCTCTTTACACCGCAGCCACCGGCATGATGGCGCAGGAACTGAACGTCGAAGTCATTTCGAACAACATCGCGAACATGCGCACGACCGGCTTCAAGAAGCAACGGGCGGAGTTCCAGGATCTGATGTACCAGAACCTGCGCCGGGTCGGTACGACGACATCGGATCAGGGCACACGCCTGCCCGCCGGCCTCGACATCGGCGGCGGCGTCAAGGTGGTGTCCACGCCCCGCGTGATGAACCAGGGCAACATCACGATGACCGAAAAAGATCTCGATCTCGCAATACGCGGCGAAGGCTTCTTCCGCGTGACGCTGCCGGACGGGCGCACCGCATACACGCGCGCGGGCTCGTTCGAACGCGACGATCAGGGGCGCGTCGTGACGCCGGAGGGCTATCTGCTCGATCCGCAGATCACGATTCCGCAGAACGCGACCGGCGTCACCATCAACCAGTCCGGCCAGGTCTCGGTCACGATCTTCGGACAGACGCAGCCGACCGAGCTTGGACAGATCCAGCTCTCGCGCTTCGTTAACAAGAACGGCCTCCAGCCAATCGGCGACAACCTCTACCTCGAGACGGCGTCGAGCGGCACGCCGCAGCTCGCGAACCCCGGCACCGACGGCGCCGGCAACCTGCTGCAACGGCAACTCGAAACCGCGAACGTCAACGCGGTGACCGAAATCTCGGATCTGATCGCCGCGCAGCGCGCCTATTCGATGAACGCGAAAGTCGTCTCTGCGGCAGACGAAATGCTGCAATCCACCGCGAACATGCTGCGCTAACGGAGAAGCATGATGAAACGCATCGCACTCTTCGCTCTCGCGCATATTGCGCTCGTTGCGATCTTTCCGCTTGCCGCACGCGCACAAAGCGCGGCGCCAACGCTGAAGGCGGAAGCCGTGGTAACCGGCGATCTCGTCCGCATCGGCGACATCCTCGAGAATGCTGGCGCCAAAGCGAACCTGCCGGTTTTCAAGTCGCCCGAACTGGGCGGAAATGGGACAATCCAGGTCCATCGCGTGATGGAAGCGCTGCGTGCGCACGGAATTCTCATCCTGGATACAAGGAATCTCACGGAAGTGCTCGTCTCTCGTGCGAGCCGGAGCGTGACGTTGAGCGATCTCGGGCGGGCCGTCGCAGAAGCGGCAGCCAAGCGCTACGAGATCGCCAACGCCTCTGATCTGTCGGTCACTTTCGACCGGCACATGTCTGCATTGCAGGTCGAACCCGGCGTGGCTGACGCACCGCGCGTCGTGAGCATCGCCGTCGATCAGCGCAACAACCGCTTCGAAGCCGTCATTGACATGCCGGGCTCGATCACGCTGCGCCGTGCGCCCGTGCGGTTTACCGGAACGCTTGTCGAAACCGCGGAAGTCGTGACGCTCGCGCGCCCGATCCAGCGCGGTGAGCCCATTCGCGAAAGCGATATCGTGGTCGAACGTTTGCCGCGTGCCGACGTCGTCTCGGAGGCGATCTCGAAGCCGGAATTCGTCGTCAATATGGCTGCGCGCCGCGCACTGCGCACAGGCCAGACGTTGCGCGCCGCCGACCTGATGAAGCCGCAGATCGTCAGCCGCGACGACGCCGTCACCATCGTCTTCAAGACGCGCGCCGTCACCCTCACCTTGCGCGGCAAGGCCATGGGCAGCGGCGCAGAAGGCGAAACGATCACCGTTCTCAATCCGCAATCCAAGCGGCAGGTTCAGGCCACCATCACCGCACCCGGCGTGGTGACGGTCACCGAAGCAGGCCCGGTTACCACCGCATCCGTCAACGAGAGCCGCTAAGGCGCGAAGAGAGCTTGAAAGAGGCAGTAATGATCATGTCAAAAGTACTCGTCCGCGCCGGCGCGGTTGCGCTTGCAGCAAGTCTCCTCGGTGGCTGCGCGGCAATCGACAAGATTTCCACCATCACCCATGCGCCGCCGCTCTCGCCGGTGAACAACCCGACCTCGATGCCGAACTATCGTCCGGTCTCAATGCCGATGCCGGAGCCGGTGCCGGTCGCCTATTCGCCGAACTCGCTGTGGCGTAACGGCAGCCGCGCATTCTTCAAGGATCAGCGCGCGCACCAGATCGGCGACATTCTCACGATCAAGGTGAAGATCGCCGACAAGGCGCAGCTCGACAACGAAACCAAGCGCAACCGCACCACTGCCGACGATTCCGGCATCACCAACCTGTTCGGCCTGACCAAGATCCCGTTCACGAAACAGTCGATCCCGAACCGCCTTCTGACCACGGATTCGGCGACGAACAGCGAAGGCAAGGGCAACGTCAACCGGCAGGAAATTCTGCAAACGAATGTCGCCGCCGTCGTCACGCAGGTGCTTCAGAACGGCAACCTCGTGATCGAAGGCAAACAGGAAGTACGCGTGAACTTCGAAATGCGCGAACTGATCGTCGCCGGCATCGTACGGCCCGAGGACATCGAAGCCGACAACACGCTCGACTCGCAGAAAATCGCGCAGGCGCGCATCGCCTATGGCGGCCGCGGCCAGATCACCGACATCCAGCAGCCGCGGTGGGGCCAGCAACTCTTCGATCACCTCCTGCCCTTCTGAAGAATCCGTTTCGCGCGAGCCTTCTCCCCCAACCAAGGCGCGCGAAGCGTAAGCCGGCCGAAGCTCCCCCTCTCGGCCGGTTGTGTAACGGCCCCCGCAGCTCCCCCGCGGGGGCCGTATCTTTTTCGGCACAGGCAAGATTCCGGACGCGCAACGCTCTGTTTACCCGAAACGTGGAGTCTGCCGGCCGTACCAGTTGCGTAAGGGGCGGCCTCATGAAGGACAAAGACGATAACGCGGACTATCTGTTCCGCTTCCTCGACCACCGCGATCATCTCCTGAAATCGAAAACCGAAGCCTGCCTCGACGATGCCGACGCGAACACGCGCGGAAAAAATCATCGCGGCGCGTTCCGCGCGATCGAAGTATGGAAAGACGAGCGCTTCCTCGGCCGCTGGGAAAAGGCCGATAACTGAGTTTCCACCGGCCGGCCTGAAACACCGCGGCGAGCTTCTCGCGCGGCCATGCGCAGTTTGACAATCCGGAACCTACGGCGCCCAATTCGCGCGGTGGAAACACGGAGAGTCGCATGACGGACTATCAATCGCGCAGCGAAGAAGCTCCACACCGTAGCCCAAGCTTTCTCACCGCTTTACTCGGCAAGACCTTGCTGCTCGCGCTGACGATCGTGATCGTCTGGCTGCTCTACGGCTATCTCTTCGCCTTCCATCTCGACTTCCTGGGCTGGAGCTACACCAAGCTGCAGCCGCTGACGAACCACCTCTATTCGATCGTGGACGGCAATTTCCCGGAAAGCATCCGATACAAGTTCCGCGCGGCGATCACGGACGATCTCGGCCAGCGCGCACTGTTCCTGCTGCTCCTGACCGCGGTCGTCGAACTGACGCTGTTTACGATTTTCCGCTTCGCCAAATTCCTGTTCGGAAGCGCGCGGTGAACCAAGAAAAAATTCCGGCGCACCACATCGCCGGATATGAACCGAAAGCAGAGACTAGAACGAAATCGTTCCGGTCATCAGGAGCAACGCGATAACCGCCGGGAACGTGTAGCCGACCAAGAGAGTCAGAGCAGGCACCGCGAGCCCGCGTACATAAAAGAAAAGCGCGCCCAAAAGATCGCTGCAAAGCACGCAGAAAATCAGAAACCACACGACCAGAGCGGTCGATGAAAGCGCGTCGGAACTGACGCCGGAAAAGAAAAAGAATGCAAAGACGGCTGCGAAGATCGCTTCGACTGCGAAAAGCAGCCTGAGTGGCATTCTATTCGTCCCGGTAGACCTTCTCGCGCCGCTCGTGCCGCTCCTGCGCCTCGATCGAAAGCGTCGCGATCGGCCGCGCCTCCAGGCGCTTCAGCGAGATCGGGTCGCCGGTTTCGACGCAATAACCGTAGGTGCCGTCCTCGATACGCTCGAGCGCCGCGTCGATTTTTGCGATCAGCTTGCGCTGGCGGTCGCGTGCGCGCAGTTCGATCGCGCGGTCGGTTTCCGAAGACGCACGATCCGCGAGATCCGGGTGATTGACGTTTTCTTCCTGCAAATGCTGAAGCGTCTGCTTGGCTTCGCGAAGGATGTCGTCCCGCCAGCGCATAAGCTTCTGGCGGAAGTATTCCTTCTGCTTCTCGTTCATGAACGGTTCGTCTTCGGTCGGACGGTAGTTGTCGAGCAACGCAACCATGCAACGATTCCCTGACGCGCTTTCCCTGGCACTTCCGGCGGGGCTTGTGGCGGCCCCCTCGAATTGGGCCGGGCTTATAGCGAGGTACCCCGCCCGCTTCAATGGGCGGTCGCAAGGCGCTTAGATACCGATCGTGACGGGGAAATAACGGAAAGGCCGTATTCCGCCGGTTAGGCGGCTTTCGGCGTGCGTTTTGCCAGTTCGACGGCCACGCGAAGCTCGATTTCGCCAAGAACCACGTCGAGTCCGGGAGTTCCGCTCTTTTCTGTGAGTTCTGCGAGCGTGCCCTGTAACCGGTTCAAGGTCTCGCGGCGGAGGTCGGCCGCCAGGAGTTCCGCCTTCAATTCGTCGAGCAGGTCGAGCGCGGACTTGCCCCTGCGCGCGAAGCGCTTGCGCCGCTCGCCCGCGTCTTCGACGGCCTGAAGTGCCAGCAGCGAGTCGAGCCCGCCGACGCCGGATGCCGCCGCGGCCGTTTGCGGCTTCGCAGTTCCTGTTGAGCTCTCAAGTGTGAAGGAGCCGGATTGCGCCGCCCGGCGTGGTGCCGAAGCTGCCCCGGTGCCGTTGGTCTGGTTCGGGCCGTAGATGCGCATGCCGGCACAGTCGGATGCATATGGTTAACGGCGGGTTAAGCACCCGGCAGTTCTTGCCGCATGAGGCGGAGTTCTTTGCCGCGCGGAAATTCCTCGCCTGCGCGCCGATTCAAAAACATGAGTCGAATCAGACACTTGTCTGGCCGGGGCAAGTGGCACGCCCTTCGCAAAGGCTTAGACGGTTTCAACCATCGACCCGCTGGGGAGCCCTGTCGATGAATAAGACGATCCGTTTCTTAGCCGGCGCGCTGCTCGCGACTCTCGTCGCGGGTCAGGCCAGCGCCGCCTCGCGCCTCAAGGATCTCATCGACGTCGAAGGCGTCCGCGAGAACCAGTTGATCGGCTACGGCCTCGTGGTCGGCCTGAACAACACCGGCGACAGCCTCAACAACTCGCCCTTCACCAAGCAAAGCCTTCAGGCGATGCTGGAGCGCCTCGGCGTAAATATTCGCGGCGCACAGCTTCGCACTGGCAATGTCGCCGCAGTCATGGTGACGGCCAATCTCCGCGCTTTCGCGACCCAGGGCACGCGGCTCGACGTGGTCGTCTCCGCGCTCGGCGATGCGAAGAGTCTTCAGGGCGGCACGCTTCTGGTGACCCCGCTCTTGGGCGCGGACGGCAACGTCTACGCCGTCGCGCAGGGGACGGTCGCCGTCGCCGGCTTTCAGGCCGAAGGCGATGCGGCAAAGATCGTCCGCGGCGTACCCACCGTCGGCCGCATCTCGAATGGCGCGCTGGTCGAGCGGGAAATCGACTTCGCGCTCAACCGGTTGACCACCGTGCGGCTCTCGCTGCGCAATCCCGATCTGACGACTGCGAAGCGAATTGCCGGCGCGATCAATGATTTCATGGGCACGCCGGTTGCCGAACTCGTCGACCGCGGCACTGTCGCCATCACTGTGCCCCCGAAATTCAAGGGCAACCTGGTTGCGCTCCTGACCGAGATCGAACCGATCGTGATCGAACCCGACCAGCCGGCAAAGGTCGTGATCGACGAGCGCTCGGGCATCATCGTCATGGGCAGGGACGTGCGCGTCTCGACGGTTGCGGTCGCGCAGGGAAACCTGACGGTCACAATTACCGAACAGCCGCAGGTGAGCCAGCCAAATCCCTTCTCCCGCGGCCAAACCAAGGTCGTGCCGCGCACCAACATTCAGGTGCAGGAGGACGGCCGCAAGTTCGGTCTCGTCAACGAAGGCGTGTCGCTGAAGGAACTTGTCGACGGTCTGAACGCACTCGGCGTCGGCCCGCGCGACCTGATCGCAATCCTTCAGGCGATCAAGGCTTCCGGCGCAATCCAGGCAGAAATCGAGGTGATGTGATGGTAGCCCCCGTAATGGCCGCTTTGACTGCCGCAAGCGCGGTGGCGGAAGCCGCCGAAAAGCTCTCGCCGTCGGCGCTGAAGAAGACGAAAGACGCCGCCCAGCAGTTCGAGAGCGTTTTCTTAACCAACATGTTCGAAGAAATGTTCGCCGGCATCCAGGAAGAGGAAGGCCCGCTTGGAGCCGGACAGGCTCAGGGCGCGTGGCGCTCGATGCTGACGGAAGAATACGCGAACACGATCGCCAAGGCGGGCGGTGTCGGTGTCGCGGAGCAAGTCCAGCGCGAACTCATAGCCTTGCAGGAGCGTAGCCGATGAACGACGAAGTGAAACGGATTTCCCAGGCGATCAAGAGCCGCGACGAAGCCGAAATGCTGCTGCGCCGCATTGGCGACAGCATGGTTAAGCTGGTCCAGATCTTCGAAAAGGAAACGAAGCTCGTGGAAGCGGGCCAGATTTCCCGGGCAGCCCAGCTGACCCAGGAAAAAACCGATCTCGCCGCCATGTATCTGCGCGAAATCGAGTTGCTCAAGAGCAATGCGGGTTTTATCGGCCAGACCGTACCGGTGCTGGTGGACGAACTTCGCCGGGCCCACCAGACCTTCCGCGAGATCCTGAGCCACAACCTGCGCGTGGTCGCAACCGCCCAGTCGGTCGCCGAAGGAATCATGCGCGGGGCTTCCGAGGAGGCCGCCCGCAAATCCTCGCCTCAGGGCTATGGGTCGAACGGCAAGGTTGCCGCCCCTGCCCGCGGAGGCCGCCCCGTGATGGTGAGCCGAGCCAGCTAGCGGCCCCTATCCCTAATCGAACCTGAATCAGAAACGCCGGCGTTAACGCCGGCGTTTCACTTTTTTAACGTCTCATTAACTATCTAAGCCGTTGCGCTGCGGGGCGGTTCAGTAACCGGGCGTTAGCACACGTGATGGCACAAAGTTCCCCGAGACCACCAGAACGGCGGTCCCGACGACCTCACTTGTGTAACTCCTAGGAAGGACAATTCAATGGCTAGCGATATCACCCTTTCCAAGGGCGTACGGTCGAACCTGCTTTCGTTGCAGTCGACCGCCGAGCTCTTGGGCCGTACGCAGGAGCGCCTGTCGACCGGTAAGAAGGTCAACTCCGCTCTCGATAACCCGATCAACTTCTTCACGTCTGCCGGCCTTTCGGCTCGCGCGAACGATCTGTCCCGCCTGCTCGACTCCGTCGGCAACGGCGTTCAGACGATCAACGCTGCCGACAAGGGCATCACGGCGATCAAGAAGCTGATCGAATCCGCGCAGGCGACCGCCCGTCAGGCTCTGACGGCTGCGGAAAGCGTCACCACCTATGCTCTTGGTCAGACCGGCAACGTTGCCGTGACTGCCGACACCGCTGCAGTAACCGGCAGCACGACGGCAGGCAACTACAACGCGGACGTTGCGCAGGTTCGTACGTCTTCGGCGTTCTCGAACGTCAACGACGTCACTGCGGCTGGCGAACTCGATGCCGGCGACACCATCACGATCGACTTTGGCAACGGCAATACCTTTACGACGCTCGCTGTTGCGGCCAACGACTCGATCGCTGACGTGGCAGCGCTCATCAACGACGCTTCTAACGCAGCCGGATTCGGCGACTGGGTTACGGCGTCGGTCGAAGTGGGCGGCGGCGCCGACCAGCTCGTGCTGACCGCCAACGACTCGGCCAAGACTTTCACCATGACCGTGAACGGCGGCGGCTCGGTGACGAACGCGCAGACGACCGCGGCGGTGAACCTGCTCACGCAGACGCCGGCGCTCGATGGCTCGACCCTGACCGTCACGGTTGGCAGCAATGCCACCACTACGATCACGTTCGGCAACGACGAAGGCGAAGTCGGCTCGATTGCCGAACTCGTCGCTGCGCTGCAGACCAACGATCCGGCCGGCTCGACCACCACGGTTGCGGCTGACGGCTCGATCCAGGTCACGGCCAACAACAACACTGACAGCATTGTCATCGGCGGCACTTCGACCTCTCTCGCCACCTTCGGCCTTGCTCAGGGCACAACCGGCCCGACGAACTCGCAGATCGCCGGCTTCACTGGCCAGTTGACCATTCAGGTCGGCTCCGGTGCCGCGCAGACGATCGAGTTCGGCAACGGTGCGAACGGTGAAATCACCACTCGCGCCGGTCTCGTGTCGCGCCTGGCTTCGATCACCTCGTCGCTCGACGATGTGACAGTGTCGGTCAACAACAACAACTTCCTGAACATCGCTTCGACGAACTCCGCGAACATCACGATCGGCGGTACTGCGGCGGCTTCCTTCGGCCTCTCCGCGGGTACCTATACCCCGACCGCGACGGTCACCGACAACGCGACCCGCGCTTCGTTGCAGGCCGACTACAACAACCTGATCTCGCAGATCACGACCCTGGCTGGCGACGCTTCCTACAACGGCGTCAACCTGCTCGATGGCGACGACCTCTCGGTCATCTTCAACGAAGACGGTTCGAGCTCGCTCTCGATCCAGGGCGTTGACTTCTCGGCGACCGGCTTGGGCCTCACTAACGTATCCGGTGCCGGCTTCCAGTCGAACGCCAACATCAATGCTTCGCTTGCGCAGCTCGACACCGCTACGGCAACTCTCCGTACGCAGGCGTCGCGCTTCGGTTCGAACCTCTCGATCGTGCAGACCCGTCAGGACTTCACCAAGAACCTGATCTCGGTGCTGCAGACCGGTGCGGACAACCTCGTCCTCGCCGACACGAACGAAGAAGGCGCGAACATGCTGGCCTTGCAGACCCGTCAGCAGCTGTCCTCGGTGGCGCTGTCGATGGCCTCGCAGGCCGACCAGAACGTGCTCCGCCTCTTCTAAGAGACGGCAAAGCAAAGACGGAAACGGCGGGCCAAAAGCCCGCCGTTTTCTTTTGGGCCTAAGCCAATAGGTCTAGAATCCGATTCGCGCGATCGGGCGCTAAGGTTCCAGGAGGAACGCGATGGGTCTCAAGGTCGAACTGAAGCCGGGCGAACGCATCATTCTCGGCGAGAGCGTTGTCACCAACGGCGACCAGCGCACGCGGCTCGTGATCGAAGGCGAGGCCCCGATCCTTCGCGAGAAGGACATCATGACCCCCGAGACGGCAGATACCCCCTGCAAACGGGTCTACCTGATCGTCCAGCTCATGTATCTGAGCCGCGATCCCAGCCAGCACCACGATACCTATTTCCGGCTGGTCAAGGAAATTATCGCAGCAGCACCAAGCACTTCCGGGTACTTCGACCGCATTAATAATCAGATATTAACCGGAAATAACTATAAAGCGCTGAAAGAAGCCCAATCCCTTATCGAGTATGAGAAGGACCTGCTCGCGAATGCATAACGCGGCCAACACCTACGCCAAGAACGCCCAGTCGACGGGTAGTCCCCGCGAGCTTGAAGCGCAACTCCTGATGCGCGCGGCCTCCAAGCTCCAGGCGGTCCAAGACCGCTCTACCACCAGCGAAGACGACGTGATCTCCGCGCTACGCTACAACCGGCGCCTCTGGATCGTGTTCGGCGGCGCGCTCGGCCGCCCCGAGAACCAGCTCCCCCAGGAGATCAAGCAGAACCTCGCGAACCTTGCGAACTTCATCGTGAAGCACACGATGACGCTGGAAGCGGCGCTCGAGAAGAAACCGGAAAGTGTCGGCGTTCTCATCAACATCAATCGCGAAATCGCAGCCGGCCTCCGGACGACGCAGCAAGCCGCCTAAGTCTCGCGAATATCGAAAACAAAAAACGCCGCGATGGATCTTCCCCGCGGCGTTTTTTGTTTGGCCGTTCAGATCAGATGAAATTGACGAGCGAAAGCTGCGAAAGCATCGACGTTACCTGCAACGAAGCCTGCATCCGCGTATTCAGCGCCAGGAGCTTGACGCTGATTTCTTCGTTGGAGACGTTCTCGACCTCGTCGATCATGTCCTGCAAAACCGGTAAGCGTTCCGCGAGACGCTTCTTGGCAGCCTGTCCCGAAACATTGGCGCCTGCGATTTCAGTCTGGATCGCCTCGACCCGCTGCATGCCCGCGGGAACATCCATCGCCGACCCGACGCGCGCCGCAAGCGCGTAGTAGCGGTCGCGCGCATTCGCATCGGCCGAGGAGAAGCTCACGGCCGCGAATACGGCTTCGTTCTGCACGATCCAGCGGATGCCTTCCTCGTTCGCGCGCGCACCGTAGTTGACGGTGATGGCATCGTCGACGCGAGCTACCGATGTCGCACGGGCGTTATCCGTAGCGTTGTCGCCGAGATACCAGGAAATCGTGTTGGACGTGGTGCCGTTGGTCATCGCGGTCGCGGCATAAAACGGCGGCGAGCCTGCGATGCGCTGCGGTGGATTGGAGGCATCGGTGGCAAAGAAATCGTTGCCGGCCTGCATCGCGGATGCGGCGGCCAGTTCGGTCCTGCCCAAACGCTCCAACTCGGTGCCGATCGCAGCCGTAATGTTCGTTGCGGTATCGTCCGCGGTCGCACCGATCAGGAATTGCTTTTGACCTGCAGGCGCCGTGGAGGTCGCAGTCAGTTCGATTGCGGTCGAAGTGCCATCGGGCAGATCCATCGTAATGCGGATTGTCGCGCCGGCTGCCGGATTCGAACCGAGATCGATATCAATCGAACGCGGCGCGGCACCGGGGCCTGTGATGGTCGCGCCGAAACTTGTCGTCGCGCCTGTAAGCTTGAAACCGAACGGATGTGCGCCGTCTTCTTCGATGGAGACGACATCGCCTACCGCGGCATTCACGGCAATACGCCCGCGCTGATCGGACCCCTGATCGGCCTGCAACCGCTCCGAAATGATCTGCTTCAGTCCGGCCTGCGCGCCTTCGCCATTGAGAATGCGCGACATGGTATCCGTCGCCGGCTTGTCGCTTGCGCGGCCCGAGAAAAGATAGCGCCCGCCGGCATCGCCGTTGAGCAGGCTGAGCATTTCGCCGAGCCGGCCGAGTGCCGAGCGCTGCGCGGCGGTCTGGCCGTCCTGCACCAGCGTATAGTCGAACGGAGACGTCAGATCCGCGCGTGTTTCCTCGCGGATATTGCGAATGCGCTCGAGCGACATATTCATCAGCTTGACGCGGGTCTCGACGTTGATCGAGTTCGACTGGAATACGCTGGTGTTCGAAAGTTGCGCACGCAGATTCAGCACGAGTCCGCTGCCGAGGCCGAGCCCGCCATAGGTATCCGAGGCCTTTCCGGTGCCGAGCTGACGCTGCAGCACCGAAAGCTGATCGCGCATCTGCGAGATCGTGCGTGCCGCCATCGTCGTCGACAGGCTGGTTCCGGTGATCGACGTTGCCATGCGTTACACTCTCATCAGCAGTTCGAAGAGTTCCTTGACCGCGGTCATCACGCGGGCGTTCGCGGCATAGGCATTCTGCAGTTGCAGCAACCGCGACATTTCCGAGTCGATGTTGACGCCGGTGCCCTCTGCCATGCGATCCTGAATCGAGTTCAGGACTACATCCTGCCCGTCCTTCAGCCGGAGCGCGTTCTCCGTCGCCGTGCTTTGGTAGGTGATGATCTGTTGCGCGAAATTCACGACCGATCCCGAGAAAGGCTGCCCTACACCGCCGATGCCGGTGCTGGGAGAGAACAGCCGATTGGTCGCCGTCAGACGCTGCCAAAGGAAGTCCGGCCGGGTGGAATCGCCAGCCAGCGTGTTCGCATCCATCTTGATCAGACCGGAAGGGTCCGCAAGCAACGAGGAATTGACCGCGATGCGCGCGGCAAAACCCACCTTCTGCTGACGACCGCCGGAGATGACATTGCTGTAGAGCGTAGTCCCGCCGCCATCGACGAAGAAAGGCAGCGTGCCATCGCCGGACAGAATCGAGTCGGTGGTGACGGTTGCGCTTAGCGCGTTGATGTTGACGAGATCCGGCGCACCATCGTCGAGTACGCGCAGGATCGAACCGCTCGGATTATCGAACTGTACGTTCGGACCGAGCGCCGTATTCAGCGCGGCCAGCGCGCCGGCAACGCCGCCGGAAAAATTAATACCGATGACGGTGTCGCCAGGGTCGGCGGTCAGCGTATTGGAGAGCGGCAGCGACGACGGATCGTCGACGTGCACGATGGTCACGCGGCTTGTGGTCGGTCCGGCGTTGGTCGTATAGGTCAATGAGATAGAGTTGCCCGGCAGCAAGTCGGCAAGATCGATCTGAAAGCCGGATTGCGCGCCCGAGGTTGCGGTAGTGCTGTCCACGGTCCTGCTGGAGAGCGAAGTCGCGAGCGCGTGCGCAATTTCGTCGAGCTGCGCCTGCGCCTTGACGAGAATGTCATCGCGCAGTTCGAGCAGCCCGGCGATCTTGCCCGATCGGATCGAACGATCCGCAATCAGATCGAGGGAAAACCCATTAGGCGCGACGAGGTTGATCGTTCCCGCACCGGACAGCAACGGATTGGCGTTCCAGAGCGACTGCGCGCTTAAGGGCTTCTCGTTGAACGTAAGCTGCGAAGCCTGAAGGTCGAACAGGCTGACGCCGGAATTCGTGAAGATCGAGATTTGGTTGGTGCCGTTGTTCGTAACCTGGATATCGATCAGGCCGGCAAGTTCGTTGATGGCGTGATCGCGCTGATCCATGAGCGCGCCAAGTTCGACCGACTGCGAAGACAGCGAGACGATCTGCGTCTGTACTTCTTCGATCGTCTTCAGCAGGCCGTTGACGCGCCCAACCGCATCCCCGATCGCGGTTTCGGCTTGGTTGCGCATCATGGTAACGTCGCCGGACAGGCTGTTCAGCTTCTGCGCCATGACCTGCGCTGCGTTCAGCACTGCCTGCCGCGTCGAGACCGATTGCGGGTCGGCGGAGAGTGCCTGAAGCGAGGTCGTAAAGCCGTTGACGATGGTGTCGAGCGCGCTTGCCGAGCCCGGCTCACCGTACATCCGGTCGATCTGCTGACGAAACTTCGCAATCGCGTCGATATAGTTAGAGCCTGCGAGCTCGGTGCGAAGCTGCCGCTGCACATAGATATCGAGTTCACGGTTGACGTTCGCGACGCGGACGCCGATGCCGGAGCCGCCCGCGAGCGCGGTTTCGAGCGCAAGCGTCTTGCGCGAATAGCCGGGCGTTTCGGCGTTGGCGACATTGGTCGCGACCACGCCGATGCCGACTTGCGTCGCGCGGATTCCGCTTAGCGCCGAATTGAGTGCCGTACCGAGACCCATTGCTTACCCGCTTTATCCGCCTTTAGCGGATCATGTTGATCGTCTCTTGCAGCATCTGGTCCGCGGTGGTCACGATGCGTGTGTTCGCGGCATAGGCCTGCTGCGTCACGATCAGCTTCGTGAACTCGTCCGCGATATCGGTATTGGAGCCTTCCAGCGATTTGCCGACGATCTGGCCGGATGCGCCGTAAATCGCAGGACCCGAATCCGAGGTCGCCTCGAATGCGCCGCCATCAAGCCGTTTCAGGGCGTTATCACCGAGGAAGCTCGCCAGCGGAATTTCCGCGATTTCGATCGAGCGGCCGTTCGAATAGCTCGCGACGATGCGGCCCTTGTCGCTCACGGCGATGGATTGCAATTCGCCTGCGGCATAGCCGTTCTGATTGAGCAGGTTCACCTTGGCGACGCCATTCGCATCCGCGAACTGGGTCACGCCGGAAGCGCCGTGAGAGAGAATGACGTTGCCGACCGTGACGCCGTTGATGCTGAGGTTATTGATCGTCACCGCCGGAATGTTCGGATCCAGAATACCGCTGGTGTTGAATTCATAGACCTGACCGACGTTGCGCCAGGCGACGTCGGTCGTGCCGGCGTTCGAATTTTCGAGATAGAATAGCTCCCAGGTGTCGTCACCGCCTGTAGCCGCAGAGTCGGTCTTGGCCCAGCGCAACTGCACGTTCATCTCGTTACCGAGGGAATCGTAGACTGTGATGGCGCCGCCCGCGATCGACTGCTCCAGGAACGTTGCGACGTCGGCCCCTTCGACCGTGCCATCGCCGGCATTTAGCGGGTTCGAACCCGTGTAGGCGCCTGGTACGATCAGTTCGGAGCCAGGCGTGTCAGGGGCATTTGTATAAGCCTGCGTGCGCGGCAAGCTCGCGAGGTTGGCGCGATATTGAATGATGGTCGTTGTCTGGGAGGGCAAGAAGTCGTTGGTGAACTGCAACACCTCCGGCACGCTCCCGATCGTGTTGCCGGTTGCGGCATCGATCTCAAGCGCTTTCAGGTAGTAACCGGAGCCGTTCACGAGATAGCCGTCCTTGTCGAGCTCAAAATCGCCGCGGCGGGTGTAAAGATCGACACCGACGAAAACCGGGCTACCGTCCGGAAATCCGGACGGCTTCTGCACAACGAAATAACCTTGGCCCTTGATCGCCATGAAGGTATCGACGCCGGCGGTCTGAATATCGCCCTGCACGGTGTTGGTCTGCCGGGAGAGGGCCGTCACGCCGCCGCCGGTCTGGCGTTTGGCGCTCGAGCTCGCGACGAGGTCAGCGAAGCTCGTATCGACCCGTTTGAAGCCGGTGGTCTGCGAGTTCGCGATGTTGCCCGAAATGTTTTCGAGCGCGAAAGACTGCGCCTGCAAGCCGCCGACCGCGGTCGTCATTGCTCCGAAGATACCCATAACACTCCTCCACAGATCACGGCCGCGCGCATGCGGGCCCCACCCGATGCATGGCAACGGGCATGCCAAACCTGGTGCCAGCTAACATATTGATTTTATTACGTTATTTATTTGATTCCCGCCGCCGCCTGCAGGCAGGCTTTGCCGCCCGGGCAAGTTCTGCCGGGCGGAACGCGCTGTAACCGCCGGATCGCCTCGCGCCTTGCCGAGGCTGGAAGCGGTCAATAGGGTGCGCCGCCGTTGTAATCCCGGAGCCGGAAATGCGTTTCGAAGGTACCAAGAGCTACGTCGCTGCCGACGACCTGAAGGTCGCGGTCAACGCTGCCATCGCACTCGAGCGTCCGCTCCTGATCAAAGGCGAACCCGGAACCGGAAAAACCGTGCTTGCCGCGGAGGTCGCCCGCGCGATCAAGGCACCGCTGATCGAGTGGCACATCAAGTCGACCACCAAAGCGGCGCAAGGTCTCTATGAGTACGACGCCGTCGCCCGCCTGCGCGACAGCCAGCTCGGCGATCCTCGCGTTTCCGAAATCAGGAACTACATCAAGCGCGGCAAGCTTTGGGACGCATTCACCGCCGCCGAGCGCCCGCTTCTCCTGATCGACGAAATCGACAAGGCCGACATCGAGTTTCCGAACGATCTTCTGCAAGAACTCGATCGCATGGAGTTTCACGTTTATGAAACCGGCGAAACGATCAAGGCTGCGAAGCGCCCGATCATCGTGATCACCTCGAACAACGAAAAGGAACTGCCCGACGCATTCTTGCGCCGCTGTTTCTTCCATTACATCCGCTTCCCGGATGCCGAGACCATGAAGGCGATCGTGGAAGTCCACTTCCCGGGGATCAAACAGCGGCTCGTTGCGGAGGCACTGCGCATGTTCTATGAAATCCGCGAAGTGCCGGGCCTCAAGAAGAAGCCATCGACTTCCGAACTGCTCGACTGGCTAAAGCTCTTGATGGTCGAAGACATCGGGCCCGAGACGCTGCGCGAGCGCGATCCCAAGAAGCTCATTCCGCCGCTGCACGGTGCGCTGCTCAAAAACGAGCAGGACGTGCACCTGTTCGAGCGGCTCGCCTTTCTCGCGCGCCGCGAAGGCTAACCCGCCTGTCCGCTGCGGCAGCACCGGCAATACACCACCCGTATCGGTATCGTGGGAAAGCTGCGGACCTGCAAAACAGTCCGGAGCCTTCGGCCCGTAATAGGCCTGTGAAAGACGTGTGCGAGCAGGAGCGTGGGAGGCCGGGGCCTGATAAGTACGTCCCGGTCCGCTGCCGAGGAAACCGAACATGCGCCGCCTGCTCTTGCTGCGTCACGCAAAGTCCGACTGGCCCGACGGCTTCGAAGACGCGTTGAGGCCGTTAACGGAACGAGGACGCCGGAACGCTCCGGAAATGGCCAAGGCGGTGGTGCGCGCGGGCATTATTCCTGATTTCGCGCTCGTATCCACCGCCGTTCGTACGCGGCAAACCTGGGACCTGTTCGCCCCTCAACTTGGCAAGGAAATTCCCATGCGCGAGGAAAGCGGGCTCTATGGCGCTTCCGACAGAACACTGCTCGATTTCGCGCGCAGCATTCCGGACGAGGTCAACACGCTGCTGTTGTGCGCGCACAATCCCGGCATCGAACGTCTCGCCCGAAGCTTTGCCAAATCCGGTGACGCCGATGCGATACGCCGGGTTGAAGTGAAATACCCGACCTGCGGCCTCGCCGTGATCGAATTGCCGATCAATCGGTGGAAGGAAATTTCGCCGCCGGCGGGAAGACTGGAGATGTTTCTGACCCCGTCCAGTCTCGCCGGCTGATTCAGGAATTCGGCAGCACGTCTTCCGGAATTGCATCGGGACGATAACTACGCGGCCGATTGCGCGTGACGATGTTCCAGATCTGCCAGAGAAACCACAGACCGATGCCGGAGAGAATGCCCGTCAGCAGGTACTGACCCGAAAACAGGCTCTGTCCGAGGACATAGAGCAACGCTCCCACCGTCAGCACGCCAAGGATGAGCGACGGCCACCAGCGCCACGCCGGAAAGCCGGCTTCATAGACGCAATTCGCCTTCGCCGCCTCGGTGCGCCTGTGCAGCTCCGTCAGAAAGCGCACGTACTCGGTGCGATGATCGGTGACATCAATAATGTTGCGTGCCGAAACCGATTGCATCGTTAGCTTCGGCGCATTGAGCGGCCAGATCTCGGCGATAAAGCGGGAGTTCGCCATATTCGTCGGCTTATAGCCGAGCCGGATGCGCCGGATCATCGGATAGCCAACCCGTCCGCTGCGAGCGCCTACAGCCCAATCGAGCGAATTCTCCGAAAGCGAGAATTCGTAAGCTGGCGCCATCAGGCGCGGCTTGTAGGCGAATGTGAATTCTTCGGACGACATGGCGCGCGGCTTTTAGACCGTACGCGCAAGGCATGCAAAGGAATTCGGAGCGCGCTGCACACGCGCTCCGAAGGGAAGTTTCGTTACCAGCCGTAGTAGTAACGCGGGCCGTAGTAGTAATAGGGCGCGCCGTAATACGCGGGGTAGTACGGCTGATAGTAGTAGTGGCGGTGGTAACGGCGGTGATACTGGTGCGCCGCAATACCGGCTGCGACGGCGCCGAAAACGCCGAGTGCTACGGCAGGGCCGACATGACGGCGGCGCCAGCGAACTTCCTCGGTTTGCTGCGGCGTCGATTGCTTGACGACATGCTGGCTCTGCGCAACCGGAGCGGCCGCGGCGGGAACAGTGGGAATCGCGAGCGCGCCCAAGCCGACGGAACCGGCCAGCTGATCGCAGTGAGCTTCTTGGACAGGGTGTTCATAAGAACCTCCTATTGCAGGGTCGAAGCGCAGGCATTTGGGTATGATCCTCGCGCTTTCAATGGTTGAAACGCCTTGTGATGGTGATTGTTTCATGAACAACGGTTCAGTCTGCACCGTTCGCCGCGTCGTATGATACCGTGAGCAATGCAGTTTTTCTGGAGCGTCATTCGTGCGAAACTTGCAGCCGACAATCGCGGAGAGTTTTGGTGAACCGTACTAAGGACACGAGGATTTCTCGCCGCGGCATCATGATCGCAGGCGGGCTGCTTGCGGGAGCGGCCTGCATGTCTTCGCCTGCTCTCGCTAAAATGCCGCTTGCGAAAGCCCAGGCGCCCGGATTCTATCGCCGCAATCTCGGAGCGTTCGAAGTCACCGCGGCGCTCGACGGCGACCTCGATCTCGAACTGAGCCTGTTCACCGGAGACCAGAAGGACATCGAGAAGCTTTCTGCGCAGAGCTACCAGTCCTCGCCTCCGCGCATCCACTGCAATGCTTTCGCGGTGAATACCGGCGAAAAGCTATACCTCGTCGATACCGGCAGCGGCGCCTTGATGGGGTCGTCTCTTGGACGCGCGGCGGCGAACCTCGTACTCGCCGGAATTAATCTCGACCAGATCGACGCGGTACTGCTGACGCATCTGCATCCGGATCACGTCGGCGGGCTGACGGTAGAGGGGCGGCCCGCGTTCAAGAACGCGGATATCTACGTCTCGGAAGACGATGCAAAATTCTGGCTCAGCGCAGAGGTAGCCGATAAGGCGCCCGCCCAGATGAAGCCCTTCTTCCAGATGGCGCGAGATGCGATCAAGCCATACGCCCACCGTCTGAAGCCGTTACCGAAAAAGGGCGAGATCGCCTCTGGCGTCACGGTGATCTCCCTGCCCGGGCACACAGCAGGGCATACGGGTTATCTGTTCTCATCCGGCAAAGACCAGATGCTGGTCTGGGGCGACATCGTACACAACGCGGCACTGCAGTTTGCGCGGCCAGAAATTACACTCGCCTTCGACACCGATCAGCAACAGGCGGCACAGGCACGAAAGCGCGCATTCGATATGGCGGCAACCGACCGCCTTCTCGTCGCGGGCATGCACCTGCCCTGGCCCGGCATCGGTTATGTGGAAAAGTCCGGAGAGCTCTACCGCTATCATCCGGACTTCTGGAGCACGCGGCTCTAAACTATTTCACGAAATGTTTCGCTTGCGCCCGCCCGCTTGAGTGGCGTGCGCACATAGCATTCCGGTCTGCGGCGAATATGTGCCGCCCGCCGCGCAGCCGACACAATGTGTAACGGTCGCGCAACATTTCGATAAGCGATCTACGGTCTTCGTCTTGGTTCAAATGGCAAGCGTGCGCGCGTGCAACGATCGACTTGCAGCAGAGCTTTAGAGCGAATGATCCGCACCCGCATCTTCCCCGTAGACACCGTGTCTGAGTTTTCGCTCACGGGGTCGTGATACCGCCGCGCATCCAAACTCCTCATTCACGGGATTCCCTTATGTCACGCGGCGCTCCCCTGGCGCCGCATCAATGAGGAGTTAGAAAACATGAAGAAGATCGTTTACACGACGCTGGCCGCCGCTACCCTGTTCGCATCGGTCGGCGCCGCTTCCGCGCAGTCGATGCACCAGACCTGGCTCGCGCAGAATCCCGCGCTCAACACCGGCGGCGCATCGTTCGGCTACAACCAGACGATGGCGAGCCCCGACAACGTTCGCTAACGCCTAAATTCGCGGCCGGCGTAAACGCCGGCCGCGTTCTTTCATCCGCGTGAGAGTGCGAAAATCTGCCGGTAAATCGTGTGGTCTTCGGCTTCCATGACCGCAAGCCCGGATGCAAGCACGTCCGCGTCGAGTGATTCCAGGAAGAGCATTGCCTCGAAGCTGCGGTCGCCCGCACGCATCGATTTCTCATTCGTCGCGATCCCTGAGGAAGCGCTATCTACCTCGAAAATCCGTGTCGCCGCCATACGGTCGGCTTTCGCGATTTCTCCGGCGGCGGCCAGATAATTCGAAATCTGCGCGCGCGAGAACAGCACCGGCGCGGCATAGCCGCCTGCCGCTTCGCCGCTTTCTTGAAGGATGCGGCCTCCGCCGCGCATGAAATTCTTGAGCTTCGGCATGATCGTCTGCGACCACGGCGTCGGCGCGTTCAGACGTGCGAGATAGGCTTCGCTGCCGACGACGCCCGCATCCCGGAGCCGATAGAAGATGAGGAAACGTCCGCGTCCTTCGGCCTCCGCGCGAAAAATCCGCCCCGCGAGAAAGCCCGGTATCGAGAGCCGCTCCTGCACATGCTCGCGCGTGAGCCAGTGCAGGTAATCGGTCTCGTCGGCGAGATCGACGTCGCTCCAGATCGCGAGAAAGCCTTGTGCCATGGGCGTTGCATAGCACGGATCGCGCGGGGTTCGGCAGGCGGCCCGACTCGGCTATGTTGTCCGCCTCACCGGCTGGAGGAAGCGATGATTCGCGCAGTCCTGTTTGCGATCCTTATGCTAACGGGCACGCCCGCCAACGCACAGCAATCCGCAGCACCCTTGCGCGATTGCGCTGTGCTGCCTTCGTCGCGCGACAATCTCGTCATCAGCAACAAATGCAACCAGCCGATCCATGTTGAGCTGTTCGATCTTGCGCGGCAGACCGTGATTGAAGGCGATTTACAGCCGCGCCAGGCGATGCAGGCGCCGCTGGAAGCCTTCGGCGCGATCTGCCCTGCCGGCTATCGCTCTAGCGTGCCGCTGATGCTTGTGAACCGCCAGATCTTCGCGAAAGAAATGTACGCCTGCATACGGCGCTGAAGACGCGTCAATCGCATTCCGTCTGGAACACAACGAGGCAATTCGGAAATGGCAATTGTGCTGCTGTTGACGCTGGCAGCCCGCGTTCGCCGACGATTGCTCTTCAGTACGTTATTTCCCAAGCCGGTAGCTGCCGCAGACCGTACATTCGTACATCCGCGAAACGCGGATGCCGGGTACTTCCTCGCTGTTGATCTCGCTCACCAACGAGAAGCTGGCCGAGCCGCATTCGCAAACTCCGGGCTGACGGTGACTCGCAAACTGCATCATGGCCGGCTGCACTTGCAGCGCCGACCTGCACGCGGCCTTCGACCCGAGGCTTTCGGCATATTTTTTGGCTCTGTTCATTGAAATGCAATTTCCTCCGGCGACGAAACTGCGGCGATGCCCGGAAAAATGGAAGTCCGCAAATGCTTTAGCCGCTCATTCGATGCTGCTTACTCAAGAGGAGCGGATGGAACCTTTTCAGGTTTCGACGGTTATCGCCGCATTCCACGACAATTGGAGAAGCAGAAGGACGGCCCCCGGCCGCATGGCTACGCAATGACGAATGCAAACCGCAACGTACGCGAAGAGCGCCTGCAGGTGATGCTGCTGGCGGAGGAGATCCACGCGATCGACGATTTTCGATTCGCGAACCGGATGCCAAGCCGCGCCGCTGCGATCCGTGAATTGCTCCGGCGCGGCATCGCGGCGGAAGGTTTTTCCATCGCTGCGCCGGGAAGCCGCTCGAGCGATTACAGCGTGACCGCCAAACCCCCTGGCGGCAGCAGGCTGCATACCAACGGAAGCAGCAACAAATTCGAATAGCTTTGCGCTCTCTTCGAGATGCGGCGCATCCGCAACCTGGGTGGATGCCGCTGGCCAGTATTTGCCGCGTCGCGCTTTCATGTTGCCCCGCACAGCGACGCCATTGCCTTTCCATGAAACCGGGATTTTACTGCGCGCACGTTACGGGTTTCTTTTTAGCGCTTTTCTGAGACGCTAATCTTGGGGGCAGACAATGAAGTTGCAGAACATGGTCGCCTCTATCGTTGGCGCAGTCGTTTGCATGAGCTTTTGTGTGAACTTCAACACGGCGGAGGCTGCCTGCCGCAAGGTTCTTGCGCCGAATGGCTGGCAATACATTACGGTCTGTGACGGCTATCGGGGCGGCGCGAACTACGGCGGCGCCGTAGCGGCAGGTGTGGCCGGGGCCGCAATCGCGATCGAGCTATTGCCCGGTGTTCTCGACAGTGTCGGCGGCATCACCGGCAGCGTAGGGGAAGTGACTTCCGGCGTGGCCGGCAATCTTGGCGGTGTAAACGAGCCGCTGCAGAATTTTCTTTCCAGCACCAACAACAATACCGGTGGCCAAAACAACGGCGCTCTGAATCCTTTCAATATCTTCAACCAGCCGGAGGAAAATCCAGCGAACAAAAAGAGCGCTAAAACGGACGAAACACCTTCGCTGTTTCCGAACATCTTCGCGCCGCAAGTCAATACGCCTTCGCCGACCGTCAACACGCCGCATGTAAATGCGCCCGCGCCGCAGGTGAACGCGCCGACGGCGAATGTCCCGCTCATTCCGAACATCTTCGCGCCGCAGGTGAACACGCCCGCACCGCGGATAAATACGCCGCAGGTGAATACTCCGCACGCGACGGTCACAGCGCCGCGTATCAACTCTTCGCAGCCCTAGTGAAACCGCAAGGACTGTGAAACCGCAGGGACGAGGCCACGCCCGCCTTCGACGAGCGCGGCCTCTTCCGTTTTCTTGCTTCGCCGCATCTGCGCGGCGCGCCTCAGCGCCGCCTAGTCCTCGTCGTCCTCATCGTCGCCGCTGTAGACCTGCTCCTGCAAGTCGATTACGGCATCGCGGAGGATATTGATGAGCATAGCGGCTTCCGGCGATGAGGCCTCTAGCTTCGCGAGCGCTGCGGCAAATTCCTTGCCTTCGAGCGGATTGTCGTCGTCGGACATTTGAAGTCTCCTCTTTGGGTACGCATCCAAGCACGGGCGCAGCCGCTCCGAAAGTTGCCGTGCTCAGGACGGATTTCCTGCAGGAGGTGTGAGCGGCAGACCCAAAGACAAAAAAAGCCCGGTCTTTCGACCGGGCTTTTCGTATTTCGTCTCGATGGAGGCTTACGCCGCTTCGAGGTTCTCGGCTGCCGACTTGCCGCTGCGCTTGTCCGCAACGACGTCGAACGAGACCTTCTGGCCTTCGTTGAGCGTGCTCATGCCCGAGCGCTCGACTGCCGAGATGTGAACGAACACATCCTTCGAGCCGTCGGCGGGCTGAATGAAACCGAAACCTTTTTGCGCGTTGAAAAACTTCACAACACCGGTGACCATTGTCGTCTCCTAGAGTATCGCCATGACAGGCGAGATTGCAGGCGCTACGCCGTGTGCGCAGAACCTTTTCCCGATGCAGCGATGTCTTGGAGAGAGCGTTTAAGGCGCGTTGGCCAGTACATAAGCAGATCGAACACGCGCTCTATGCGCCCGCGCCTGCCAAATAGCAAATGATATCTTCCGCGCGCGAATATAGTCGCGGCTGCCTCTGAAGCGCCTCAATTGGTGATGCACGCGGGCCTATAGTCGGCGCATCGCGTTCCGCTTCGGAGCCGAGAAAGGCCCGGCCCACATGAACGCCCGCGCAACCGGATGAACGATCATTCGAAGTTCATCGGTTATGCGACGCTCGGCGTTCTGCTCGCCATCTTTGTTGCCTGGGCAAAGTTCGGCCTCGTTTCCGAGACCGTTTTCTGGACCGTAGCGGCGGCAAGCGCATTCTTCTTCATCGGGTTTCGCATGCTCACGGGCACTTGGCCCGGCAACGACGCGCGGCGATGACAAGACCCGTTCCGCCGGCGGGCACCAAGCGCAGATGTCTTTCCTGTAGTGCGAAGTTTTACGATCTCGACCGGCGTCCGATCGTCTGTCCAAAGTGCAGCGCCGAAGTCCCCGACAACGCCCCCATTGTCTCGTGACGGCGGGAAGGAGCATCGCATGATTCACAAGTTCAGGGTCGGCCAAACTATACAGCTAACGCGCGACGGCCTCCGCGTTGCGAACGACAACTACTTCCGGATCCTGAGCCTGCGCCCTTCCGATGGCGACGATCCGCTCTATCTCGTCAAAAGCGACAGTGAGCGCCACCAGCGCATCGTGCCGCAGAGTGCGATCAAGCCGCCGCAGAACTAGAGCGGCACCGCAAGCCGGAAGAAGCTTGTGAAGTTGAAAAGAAAGAGAAAGCCCACCAGCGCTGCGATCGCCATGACGGCAAGCGCATAGACGGCATAGCGCGTGGCATCTTCGCGGTGTTCCTGATCGGTCGGCATGATACGTCTCCGGCGCGGGACCGGGAATGCAGCGATCTGCAAACGCGAGCGGGCGCGGGGGCAGCCTACGCGGGTGACACCGAAATAGATACACGCGGCCGAAAGAAAAGCTGCAACGAACTTGAGCTCGTGCTGCTCACTCCTTTAGCGGAGTGTGGCGCCGGGAGGAGGCCGCGCTTTCTATTCTGCGCGGCCTCTGCCGCTTTCTAACAACCGCAAATAAGTCATCGAAATTAAAATGGATAAATTCGAGGTCACCCGGAACGGCAACAGCAATGAATTTTCGGTTGTGCTGTCACAGGGAGGAGATTCAATTCGCTGCATGATCACCGTTGGCGATGGGAGCGATCAGGAAAAGCGTCGAGCCGCCCTCTGCAAAGCCAAAGCGCTTGCTAAAGCGTTGGACACCGCAATCGAGGATTCGTAACGACGACTCAAAGAGCCGCTAGCTCTCGAAAACAAGACCGCCACGCAGGAGATATGCAAAGAAGGAAGGGCGAACATAGCCTGCCGAGTTTGCGCCTGCCCTCGCAGCCTCTTTCGCGTCCTTTGCCGACAGATACCCTGAAGCATGAAAGCGATGGAACCCGGCACTGGTGCTCCATATGGCGGTGCATTTGAAATCATTGCCTATACCGTTTGGGCCGTAGGAATTATTTCCTGACATAGCTCGTGATAACAGGCCTAATGAACGTAAATAAGACTAGTCAGACCGATTAAACCCGCGAAGGCGCAATGCAGCCTCAATTGGGCAGCCTGCTCGTGCTATCACTGCTTTCTGCCTAGATATTTCTTTAGGTCGAACATGAAAGGTCATTTCCATGACCGACAAAATCATCCTTGCGGCCGACACGCCGAAGCCGGAAGTGAGTGTTCCGCCGGTGATGCCTGCGGCTCCCCAACCGGAAAAGAGCGCACCCCCTCCGGAAACACCGGCAGAGAAAAACACAAGCAGCAAGTAAGCTGCCGCTCGAAAGCCCGGCGCAAGCCGGGCTTTTTCTTATCGGGCCTTATCGAGAGGAAACGATGGAAAAGAGAAAATTCGGAAACAAGCTGAAACTGCCTTCCGTTGTGCAGATCAAGCACCAGATTCTGCTGCGCTGGCTCAAGGATCAAAAGCAAGTCGAGAAGGCGGAAGTGCAGGCCGCACGTGGCTAAGCGCACAGATTCTTTCGCAAGCTACATTACCCCGCCGCTCGTAATCCCGATCGTAGCGACCGCGATCATTCTTGCGCGTATCATACAAATTCATTGGTGAGAGAGCGCATGAGCACATGGATCACGCTGACCAAGACCGACAATCGTCCGGTCGATGTAAATCTGGATCGTGCGAGCACGGTGCTTCGCGACGAGCGCAACTATGGAACGCTGATCGTGTTCGGTCCTTCGGAATCGGTGACGGTGCTGGAAACGCCGGACGAGATTTTCGGCCGCGCTCCAAAGCGTGAAGGCATCAGGCGACCCGCGACGGCAAGTATCTGAACCCGCTCGATGGCGCCTGGGGTAGCGGCGAGAACGCGTGATCGGAAAGCCCGGCCTTCGGAGACCCGGGCTTTTTAGTTTGAATGGATTTGCGATATGTTCCAGCGCGACCCCGCAGCAGTAGACGATATAAAAAGGAACCTTTGGCGCGCCGGACGGCTCTTGGAACCATGAAACGCCTGTTCGATTTCTTTCGCCGCAAGCCCGAGGCCGAGGCCACCCCTCCTCCGGCGCAATTCTTTTGCCTCTACTGCAACGCCAAGTTCCCGTACGAAGAACTCGAGCGCGTGATGGCGCACCTGAAGCCGCATGCTTCAAGGGAAGAAGCGGAGGCGCGGCTTGGTCCGCCGCCGCACACGGAAGAATAAATCCAGTACCTAGACACGCCGCAGGAACCTTACGTGCGGCCACCGGTTGGACGGAAAGGCGCGCGGCGCGCGGCCGATCCCGAAAACTCGAACTGGAAGGAGTAGCCCGATGGGCCTGTTCTCGAAAGACATCAAGACGATGGACGACCTGTTCCTGCATGTGGTCCAGGACATCTATTACGCCGAGCAGCAGATTCTGAAATCGCTGCCGGACATGATCGAACTTGCGACCAATCGCGAACTTACCTCCGGCCTGCGCGCGCACAAAGAGGAAACCGAAAAGCAGATCAGCCGGCTCGAGGAAGTGTTCAAGGCGCTCGGCAAGGAGCCGAAGGGTACGACCTGCCCCGCGATCGACGGCATCCTCAAGGAAGCGAACGAACTCACCGGCGAAGTCGATGACAAGCAGGTGCTGGACGCTGCGATCATCGCCGCCGCACAGGCGGTCGAACACTATGAGATCACGCGCTACGGCACGCTGATCGCCTGGGCGAACGAGTTGGGCCGGGACAACATCGCCCGCCTGCTCACGACAAACCTCAACGAAGAAAAAGCGGCGGACAAGAAGCTCTCGACGGTTGCGGAATCGCGCGGCGTGAACCGCAAGGCCGCGAGCTAGTTCTCCTGCGACTTCAGCCCCGGCTTCCGGAAGCCGGGGCCCCTTTCTCGAGGACCGGAGGATCGATGGCTTACGACAGAAGCAAGCACGATGCGGCGGGCAAACCCATCGGTAGCCCGAACGATCCCTTGATCGGGATTGCGCCTGGCCAGACCACCGGCCCCGGCGGCAAGGGCCTGAAGAAGCGCCCGCAACAATCCCCGGAAGAGGAAAACTCGGACAGCGGCGAAGTCGGCCAGGGAAAGTAGCCTCATGCACGGCAACATGTATCTGCGGTTCGGGGCGATGACCGTGCTTTCGTTCATCGCAATGTACATCCTGATGTACGCGATGGTGGACCGCTTCGAGAACGTGTTTCCGAACACGAACCAGATCTACATGGCGGGGCTGATGACCGCGCCGATGGTGATTTTCGAACTCGCACTGATGGGCGCGATGTACCGGAACCGCGCGGCGAACATCGCGATCTATGCCGTATGCGTGATTGCACTGGTCGGCTTCTGGGCCGCGATCCGTACGCAGGCCGCGATCGGCGATACGCAATTTCTGAAAAGCATGATCCCGCACCATGCCGGCGCGGTGCTGATGTGCGAGCGTGCACCGCTCCGCGATCCGGAGATCAAGGCGCTCTGCGCCACCATCATCAAGGGCCAGAACGAGGAAATCGCGCTGATGCGGAAGCTGCTGGAGACGCGCTGACCGCATCACGAGCCGCCGCGCCGCGTTTGATCGCAGGCAGCACATGGCGCTGCATGAGAACATCCACGGTTTCGAACTCGCGGAGATAACACGCGTCGTTGCCGCCTTCGCATTTCTTCGAGCGGCGGCAGTGTTTCTTGTGACAATGCGGCGGATGGTTTGCCGCGCGGGCGATTTCCTTCGCGAGCTTTTGCCAGCTTTCGTTTTGCGCGAGCGAGCGGCCGCGCGGGCGGATGGGTGGCGGAGTGAGGTCAAAAGAAACGGTTTTCTTCTTGTCGTCCGCTTCCCTTCCCTCGTCATTACCGGGCTGCATTGGCCCGCCCGTAAGCGCGGGTTGCCGATGCGGGACCCGGTAATCCATGCAGGGCTTCGACCCGTCGCAACGCTTCATCGGCAAAGACGAGGAGGAGGATTCCTTCCTCATCATCTTCGCCACTTCGGAAGAGTGCATGAGCACGCGGCGGCCCTGTTGCCAGCAGGTGACCATGTTCTTTGACGCGAATGGCCCAAGGGCCAAGCGCGATTGGCCGCGCTTGGCCGGATTTTCGAGGGTGTCAGTGATCGGCGGTGACAAACGATTCATGCAGGCAAGCTCCATTATTATCACGCGACGATCGCGCGACTTGAAAGCCTCCCCTTTTGGATTCGCCCCGACTTTTTGTTGTCGCGAACCGCGTAAACGCGGCGCGCGATGGTGGGGCCGGCGAGCGCCGTAAAGCGCCTTCGGTATTCCTGCCGCGAAGCACGGCGCTTCGCGTGACGCCTTACGGCGCTCGCAGGCGGCGTTTGTTAAACCTCAGGACCGTGCTTCCGAAACTTTCTGCTTCGGGGTTTCTCCGAAGCGTCCGGTTTCCATTCCAGCCGTCACGAGCGAAGCTCGCGCCCTGCAAGGGATCGGCGGCGCGTCGTAGTGCGCGCGGACGGTGACCCGAGGCCTCCCGGTATCCGTGGCTGCGAACCACGAACAGCGGGCGCCGCACCCTTCCCTCCTCAAGCAACGCCTCGCGAGAGCGGCCCCTTGATGGAAAGGCAATAGGAATATAATCCGCTTATGCGGGAAAGTCAAGCAATTCGTGCGCGGCATGCGGCGATGGTTCGGGTGCCGGCACGCCAATACGCAAACGCCGAGGCCGCAGGCTTCATTTGCAGACGACGCTGGTCACATCCAGCAGGGTGCCGGAGAACGGCCCGCCCGCGGGCACCGCTCTTTTCTCGGTGCCGCTCACCGTCCAGATTGCGCCGAACTTGCAGTTGGAGCCTTGCGCGTTGATCAGCTCCGCGGACATCCAGAGCGCGATCAGGCCGCACTGCTCCCGTTTGAGTTTTACGATGATGCCTTTCGGCCGGAACGGAAACCCTTCCTCCGTATCGGCGTCGAATGTGACGGTGCTGCCAGAGCCGCAGCTCTGCGCGTGGGCGCCGGAAGGCACGAGCAAAGTAAAGGCGAGAGCAAAAAGAGCGAAGCGCATCGGCCCTCCTGAAAACAATCCAGCCACCGCGACAGCAAATCAAGCCTGGCGCACGATAGCAAGGCGCTCGGCAATAGCGGCCTGCTGCGGGAATTGCGAAGGGATGTGGGCGCGCGCGGCGCGGCGGAGGCAAACAAAAAGCCCCGCTTTTCAGCGGGGCTTTTCGCATTCGTGCAGCTTCGCTTAGACGTTCTGAAGGTTCGCCGCGGCGTCCTTGCCGCGCTCGTTCACGACATCGAACGAGACCTTCTGGCCTTCGTTGAGCGTGCTCATGCCCGCGCGCTCGACGGCCGAGATGTGAACGAACACATCCTTCGAGCCGTCATCAGGCTGAATGAAACCAAAACCTTTTTGGGTATTGAAGAATTTTACGGCGCCGACAGGCATATGCAGTCTCCAGATCGCCATCAGAGGCGAGGTTGTTTTCTCGATTCAGCGATGTCTTGGAGAAAGCTCTCTTCGCGAGCGACAGCCAGTACAGCAGCAGATCGAACATGGGGGATATGCGGGTAAATCCGCGAGATAGCAATGGCGTGGCTGAGTGCGCAATTCCGCTCACCGGCCTGCCCCTCCTTCGTCAATACACGGCTTTTGCCGAGCATGGCGAGTGCATTTTTCCGGTGACGTTCAAGGGCATCAAGTGCGGCAGCAGGCGGCGGTGCTTAGGTAAATTATTCAATCTTACTCTTTATCTACTTCAGGACGGATTTTTGCCATGTCATCAGGAAACAACTCGCCAACGTGTCGTAACTCTTCAGCATAAACGTGCATCATAAAAACATGCAGCCCCCACATCTTGCTACGATTCTGGTGCCAACTCTCCATAAACGACCTAACACCTACTTGATCGATTACTTGTGCGGCAATCTCCATGTCTGCCGAACCAGCTATGAAATATGGAATGCGCTCAAGTAGGCTGTTGTCGATCCCTTCAGCCTCGAAATCCCTGCGCACTCTTGAATCTATTTCCTCTGCTTGCCTTCCTCCAAAGACTCGCCAATCTTCCAAAGTCTGAATGACTAGAAAGATAGGAAGATTGCGCGGTTTCCAATGGGGATATGATCCCTTAAGTGCGTCAGCTATCGTCCTGTACCCTTGAAGAACGAAACCAGCCATCTTGTCCAAGTCGGCCGATATATCGCCGTCCGCTGCGAGACTAAGTTTCGAATCGAGTCGAAGTTTCTTCGTCTTTGATTCGATAAAGATATCAGCATCTACGCCCGAGATAATCCAATCAATACTATCTTTGCGATTCTTCCCGACATTGAATGAATGCTCTGCAAGAACTTCGAACTTGTCAGACTTGTTTGCAGCTAAAAATACTTCTCCCACATATGATTGAAACGATCGACCAAATGCTGCGTCGAAACCTGGCTGATTGCAAATGTCATAATAGACACCTTCGGTGAATCGCCAGAGCAATAAAGTCGGCATTGGAGATAGCAAAACGCGACGATTCTCATCGATGACCTCGATTAGAGGTTTAGCCCTTAGCGGGTTGAAATTGTACGCATAATTTTGATCATAAGATTGATGCCTTGAGATTTTCTCTTGTAAATCTCCAAGTGAGCTGGAAAACACTTTAACGACTACGTCTAAGTCATTTTGCGTGACGCCTATGTCTCCGGGCGTGTATGGGCCGTTGAAGTTTATTCGATCTAGGAAATGTCCGACAAACCCCATTCCCAATCGGTATAAAGAAATCGGAGACAGCCCGAGCGCGGCCTGCAATATGTGACTTACATCGCCGTCACTTAGAATTTTAAAATAGCGTAGCAACAAAGCGGTATTGTTGCCGTGCTGCCAGATAAATTGCCGATGCGCAATTCGATGCAACTCAAAAAGTATGTTGCCTTTAAATTCTTTTTACCCTGAGATGTGATTCTCAAAGTCTCGAAGTCGATTTAGTGCGCCTGCTAGATCATTCCAATTTGTCAAACTTCTAGTGCCGAAAAGTGATCCGTGGAGAAGAACTTCCTTAGTTAGAAGTTCAAGCTCCCAAAGGTGCGGGCGGCTACCAAGCGCTTTTTCATCATATAAAACGTCGTGTCCCTGAACGTTAGGAGGCAAAGGCGTCCCATGTTCAAGCAGTTGCGAATAAGCATGTATTGCTATCAAAGAATCTAGCGTACGAAGACTGGAGACATAGCTTTTAAGTTTTCGATATCTCCTATAGATCGTCATCAGTAGCGACCTACCTCACCAACTCCCGCATCGCCTCGTCTTAGCTTCGCGCTTTGCTTCCTTGCGCATCCGCTTCCAGAACTTGCGTTTCGCAAACTTGCGCTGTCCTGCGCGCCAGCGAACATGCCGTTTGTAACGAGTGAGCGCGTCATTTTCGAGACCGCTCTTGAGAATTTCACGAGCCATGTGGCCCTCCATGAGAGTTATCTCATGGCGGCCACCTCGCTCTTTGCACGTGGCGTAAGCATCAGCGCACCAACTCCCGCATCGCTTCGTCCAAGCCTTCCAGCGTCAGCGGATACATGCGGTCCGAGAACAGCTGCCGCATCATGCGGATCGATTGCGTGTAGTCCCAGTGCTCGCGCGGCACCGGGTTCAGCCACACCGCATGCGGATAGGTGCGCGTGACGCGCTCCATCCACACCTGCCCGGCCTCCTCGTTCATGTGCTCGACCGAGCCGCCCGGCATCATGATCTCGTAGGGGCTCATGCTCGCGTCGCCGACGAAGATGATTTTGTAGTCCGACGGGAACTTGTGCAGCACGTCCCAGGTCGGCGTGCGTTCCGAGTGCCGCCGCACGTTCTGCTTCCACACGCTCTCGTAGAGGCAGTTGTGGAAGTAGAAGGTCTCGAGATTCTTGAATTCGGTGCGCGCGGCGGAGAACAGCTCCGAGCAGAGCTCGATGTGCCAGTCCATCGAGCCGCCGATGTCGAGGAACAGGAGCACTTTGACGGCGTTGCGGCGCTCGGGCCGCATCTGCACGTCCAAGTATCCGTGGTTCGCGGTCTCGCGGATCGTGCCGGGCAGATCGAGTTCGTCCGGCGAGCCGGTGCGCGCGAATTTGCGCAGCCGCCGCAGCGCGATCTTGATGTTGCGCGTGCCGAGCTCGACGCTGTCGTCGAGATCCTTGAACTCGCGCTTGTCCCAGACCTTCACCGCGCGGTTGTTGCGGTTCTTGTCCTGCCCGATGCGGATGCCTTCGGGGTGATAGCCATAGGCCCCGAACGGCGAGGTGCCCGCGGTGCCGATCCATTTGTTGCCGCCCTGATGGCGGCCCTTCTGTTCTTTGAGCCGCTCGGCCAGCGTCTCCATGAGCTTGTCCCAGCCCATGGCCTTGATCTGCGCCTTCTCTTCTTCGGTGAGATATTTTTCGGCGAGCTTCCTGAGCCACTCTTCCGGGATCTGCGCGGTGCCCGCGGCATCCGACATGAGGTCGAGGCCCTTGAAGACATGGCCGAACACGCGGTCGAACTTGTCCAAGTTGCGCTCGTCCTTCACGAGTGCGGCGCGCGACAGGAAATAGAAATCCTCGACCCGCCTATTCGCGAGATCGGCGTCGGAATTGAGCGCCTCCATCAGCGTGAGGTACTCGCGGACGGTGACCGGCAACCCCGCCGATTTCAGTTCGTTGAAGAAGTTGATGAACATCGGCGCTTACTTCCCATACGGCTTGCCGCCCGCGATCGCGCGGAACTGCGCAAAGCGGCGGCGGCTATACCACGCCAGGAGCGTCCCGATCACCGGCCCGGCGATGGTGGCCAACCCTCCGGAGACGAACCAGCCCTGAAACGCCGCGTTCCGCGCAGCGGACGGCGCGGGATAAAGATCGTGGAAGATGTAGGTCAGCAGCAGGATCGAAACCAGCATCACGCTGAAGACCACCGCGATGGTCTTCAAGACGCCCGCCTTCCGCCACAGGAGCGCGAAGGACGCGATCAGGTTCGCGATGAAAACGGCGCCCACGATCTCCATCATGATACCTCTGGCTCGAAATCTGCCCTGTAAATCTACCGCCAAACGGGGGCTGCGTTAAGGTTAGCCAGCAATTAAGCGGCGCTTCGGCTGGGCCGCAACCAATAATAAGGCGCACGGAGGCTAGAGTCGGCGTCGGTCAACAAGAACAGTTCGCGCAACGAGAAACTTGGGAATGCCGGTCGAACTCGCCTTCGAACTCGCTGCACATCTGGAATCCTGCCCCGAAATCGCCGCCGCTTTCGGCGAGGGCCTGCGCCGCGCGGCGAACCCGGAACAGGCGGCGGGCGAAGCCGAGATTTTTTCAGGCGCCGAAGCATTAGAAGCCGTGGCAGCCGACTGGCGCGCGATCGAGCGCGAGGGCGCGCTTCTCACCCCTTTCCAGTCTTTTGCCGTCGCGGCGGCGGCGCTCCCCGCGCATCTCGAACACGGCCAGGTGCCGCACATCATCGTCGTGCGCGAGCATGGCGAGACAAGAGCGATCCTGCCGCTGGTGGCGACCACCATGGCAGGCTCCCGCGTGCTGCGGTTCCTCGGCGACCCGCTCATCCAGTATGGCGACGCGATCCTGCCCGGCGCGGGCAACGAGGCGCATCTCATGCAGGCCCTGCTCGCCGCCGGGAAACTCGGCGCGGATGCGGCGCTCTTCCGCAAAGTCCGCACGGACGCAAAGATCGCAGGCGTCCTCTCGCGCCGCGCGCACGTCTCGAATGTCGAGGAAGCGCCTTACGTCGATCTCCGCCGCGAAAGCGGCCTGCCGCCCCGCGACATGCGCGAATTGCGCCGCTACCGCCGCAGGCTCGGCGAACAGGGCGAAGTGAAGCTGCACATCACCCGTGGGCCGGAGGCGCTTCCTTGCGTGAACCGCGCGCTCGAGCTGAAGCGCGACTGGCTTGCGATCAAAGGCTTTTCGTCCTCCGTGATCGGCGACCCGCATTGGGAGCGTGTGCTCACCTCGCTCGTCACCGGACACGCCGAATTGCTCGCCTGCGCGCGGCTGGAAACCGGCGGCAGGCTCGCCGCCATCGAAGTCGCGATCACGCACGGCAAGCGCTGGCATGCATTTTTAGGGGCGATCAATCCGGAGTTCGCGAAGTACGGCCCGGGGCAAGTGCAAATGGCCGACACCATCGAATATGCCCGCGAGCACGGCTTCCTCGCCTACGATCTGCTTGCGCCTGCGGACCCCTTCAAGCGCGTGATTGCGACCGGCGCCGTCGCCGTCTGCGACTACGCGCTGCCGCTCTCCCTGCAGGGGCAGGTCGCGGCCCGTGCGTTCCGCTTCGCGCCGCAGGCGAAATCGCTGCTCGGCAAGCTCCCCGCTCCGCTGCGCAGGGCGGCGAAGTCGATCCTGCGCTTGCACTAAAGCCGCAATTTGCCGGGCACTTTCGAAGCTCAAAATAATTTTTAGGTTCCTGTCGATCTTCACTCTGCCCGTTCGTCGTCCGGGTAGAAGCCGGTACCATCCGCGGAACCGGCGGGAACTTATGAGGAGAAGTCCAATGCGCGTCATGGTCATCGTCAAAGCCAGCAAGGATTCTGAAGCCGGCGTCATGCCCTCCGAAGAGCTGCTCACCGCCATGGGCAAGTTCAACGAGGAAATGGTGAAAGCCGGCATCATGCTGGACGGCAACGGCCTCAAGCCGACCTCGAAAGGTGTGCGGCTCACCTTCGACGGCAACAAGCGCACGGTGGTCGACGGGCCCTTTACCGAGACGAAGGAACTGATCGCCGGCTATTGGCTGCTGCAGGTGAAATCGCTCGAAGAAGCCATCGAATGGATGAAGCGCTGCCCCAACCCGCATAACGACGGTGGCGAACTCGAGATCCGCCCGCTCTATGAACTCGAAGACTTCGCGCCGGGCGAAGGCATTCGCATCCACGAAAAGCTGCGCGACGAGTTGAAAGGCAAGTAAGAAGGGCAACTAAACTTGCCTCTGCGGTGACGCTGTGGTCGGTAGCCACATGGCTGCCGACCCGCACCGCTCGATTGCCGCTCTCTTCAGTATTGAGCGACCGAAGCTGATCGCATCGCTCATGCGCATCACGCGCGACGTCGGCATGGCGGAAGAATTCGCGCAGGACGCATTCGAAGCCGCGCTCGCGGACTGGCCGGGAAAAGGCATACCGGAAAAGCCGGGCGCATGGCTGATGCTGACGGCAAAGCGAAAAGCGCTCGACGCGCACCGCCGCAAGCAAGTCGCCGCCACGAAATACGACGAACTCGGCCGCGAACTGCGCGAAACGGAGGAAACGCCACCGGATTTCGACAGCGCGCTTGACGATGACATCGGCGACGATCTGTTGCGCCTGATCTTCACAGCCTGTCATCCGGCGCTCTCGCAGGAAGCGCGCGTTGCGCTGACCCTTCGCCTGCTCGGCGGATTGACGACGCACGAAATCGCCCGCGCGTTCATCGTACCGGAGCCGACGATTGCGCAGAGGATAGTCCGCGCAAAGAAAACGCTCTCGGAAAGAAAAGTCGCCTACGAAGTCCCGCACGGCGAAGAACTGTCCGAACGGCTCGCGACCGTGCTCGAAGTGATCTACCTCATTTTCAACGAAGGCTATGCAGCGACTTCCGGCGAAAACTGGATGCGGCCCGAGCTCTGCGAAGAAGCGCTGCGGCTCGGCCGCGTACTGGCCGAGCTTGCAAAAGACGAACCGGAAGTTCACGGCCTCGTTGCCCTGATGGAATTGCAGATGTCGCGATTTAAGGCGCGCACGGACGCGAAGGGCGAAGCGATCCTGCTGCTCGACCAGAACCGCGCACGCTGGGACCGGCTGCTCATCACTCGCGGACTTGCCGCGATCGCGCGCGCGCACGAGGCCTGCGCGAAGCCATCGCGCCTGCCCGGCTCTTACCTGTTGCAGGCCGAACTTGCCGCCTGTCACGCGCGGGCCAATACGCCGGGCGAGACCGACTGGGCGAAGATCGTCGGCATTTATGGCGCGCTGGGAGCGCTCATGCCCTCACCCGTGATCGATCTGAACCGCGCCGTCGCCCTCGGCATGTTGATGGGGCCGCAGGCGGGTCTGGAAATTGTCGATGGACTGGCGAACGAGCCGTCGCTGAAACATTACTATCTGCTGCCTGCCGTGCGCGGGGACCTGCTGGCAAAGCTCGGCCGCAAGGAAGAAGCGCGCGCCGAATTCGAACGCGCTGCCGCCATGACGCAAAACGAGAGGGAGCGCGCGGTCATGTTGCGGCGGGCGTTGCTTGCCCTGTCCTAAGACGAAGCACGGATCGATTTCCTTGCTCCCGCGTTTTCCGTTCGGAGGGCCTGACACCAGGAGGTTGTCATGCGTCCGGATCAGGAATTTGATGAAGATCGGGCCTCGCCTGCGCTGGTCTGGGCGGGAGGCGCGGCGGTGACTGGCGGAATCATGCTGGCGCTCGCCATCGCCCAAACCGCGGCATAGCAGGGGCTTTGCGCTGTTCTCATTTTGTTCTAGTATGGCCAGCCCTTCGAATGGGGCCGGAAATACGGGCAAATGGGCCGCTTCAGCTACCTCACCATCGACTTCAATTCGTACTTCGCGAGCGTCGAGCAGCAGATGAACCCTGCGCTGCGCGGGCGCCCGATCGCAGTCGTTCCTGTGATGTCGGATACCACGAGCGCGATCGCCGCAAGCTACGAAGCGAAAGCTTTCGGCGTGAAAACCGGCACGAAAATCTGGGAAGCGAAGCGCATGTGCCCGGGCCTCGTGCTCGTGCCCGCACGCCACGAGCTTTACGTGGACATCCATGAGCGGCTGAAGGAGGAGGTGCAGAACCATGTGCCCCTGCTCTACACCGGCTCCATCGACGAGTTCACCTGCAAGCTGATCGGCGACGAATGTGCGCCTGCGAACGCGCGGCAGATCGCGCGGAATATGAAGGCGGGGATCAAGAAGAATGTCGGCGAGTGCCTGAACTCCTCGATCGGAATCGCGCCGACCCGGCTTCTGTCCAAGATTGCCTCCGACATGCAGAAGCCGGACGGGCTGACGCTGATCGAGAGTAAAGACCTGCCGCACGTTCTCTATCCGCTGAAGCTCACCGACCTTCCCGGCATCGCATCGAACATGGAAGCGCGGCTGCACAAAGCGGGCATCACCAGCATCGAACAATTGATGTCGCTGGAGCCGAAGGCCGCGCGGCATGCCTGGGGCTCGGTCGGCGGCGAGCGCTACTGGTACGAGCTGAGCGGAGTCGACGTTCCGAAAGGCGAAGACGGTCGCCGCTCGGTCGGGCACAGCCGGGTTTTGTCGCCGCGCCTGCGCAAAAAAGACGACGCGCGCTTCGTCGTTCGCTCGCTGCTTCTGAAATGCGCGACCCGCATCCGCCGCTACGGCCTGGTCGCCGGCGGCTTCGGGCTTGCCGTGCATCCGGATTACGGCAGCCGCAACCGCGAACCGCTCGTGCAGGAGAGCAAAATTTCGCCGACGCAGGATTCCTTCACGCTGCTCGGGCACCTCGACCAGTTCTGGAACGAGCTGCCGGAACGAAGCGGCCCGTTCCGCAAGGTTTCGGTCTGGCTCTATCGTCTGTCGGAAGAGAACAAGCGCGAGCGCGATCTCTTCGTCGAAACGAGGCCGGACGGCTTCACCAAGAAAGAAGTGCTCTGGCGTTCGGTGGACAAGCTGGTCGCCCGCTATGGCCGCGAGACGGTGACGCTCGCCTCGCAGAAGGATCTCGGCCTGCAATATCTCGGCGCCAAGATCGCGTTCACGCGCGTACCGGATGCGCAGGAATTTCGCGAATAACTCGCGCCCGTTAGCGCTTCGGCTTCGCGAAGCGCGGGTCGTAGCGAGGGTTCTGGTAGCAGGTGCCGAAATTCGTGCGCGAGGCCATGCATTGCTGATACGTGTAGGCTTGGCAGATCGTCACGGTATCGAACGGCCCGGGCCCGATGCGCTGGTCGCGGCACCACATGTCTGATGGCGGCTGACGCTGCGCGTAAGCCGGCGCGGCGAATGACAGCAAAGCGGCTGCCGCCGCGAAAAGCAAAGCTCTCATCGCAAACTTCCTGATGTTTCCCGCGCGTAGCACGCCGCGTTTGAACGCGGGATGAACAACGCGCCTTGCAAAAATTTAATCCAGGAAACCGCACCCCGCGGGAACCTGACGCGCGTTCGGCGCATTTACGTGCGTCTCATCGGGATATCCGAAACCCCGGCGCGGGCGACCGCGCTCGCACCGGAGTGCTTATGGCTTTTGTGCCGCTGCCTTATCTGCGCGTCTCACCTGCGATCATCGCCGCGTTTCTCGCGTCGATTCTCCTTTTACTCGCGCCCGCAATCTGGAACGGATTCCCGCTGCTCTTTTACGACAGCGGCGACTATTTCCTGCGCACCATTCTCGGGATGCTGAACAACGGCCGCTCGGTCGTCTATGGCGCGTGGCTTACCGCCTTCCGCTATCCGAATTTCTGGCCGGCAGCGGTCGTGCAATGCGCGATCACGACATGGGTTCTCTATCTCGTGCTCCGTACCCACGGGCTGAAAAACCACGCAGCCGGGCTGCCGCTCGCGCTCGTCGCCGTCGCAGCAACCCTTTCCGCCTGCACCGCGCTAGCCTGGATCGCGGGCATGATGATGCCGGATCTCTTCGCAGCACTCGCCGTGCTCGCGCTCTATCTCATCCTGCGCAAGCGCGATGAAGTCTCGCGGATCGAGCGCTACGCGCTCGTTGCGCTGATCGCGTTCTCCTGCGCCACGCATAACGGCACACTCGCCGTCGTGCTTGCGCTGCTCGCAGCAGCCCTCGCGCTGCATCTGTGGCGCGGTGCGCTCATCCCCCGCGCGGCCTTGCGGCAGGGCGGCCTTGCGATCCTGCTTGCGATCCTGCTCGTGCCTTCCGCAGGCTGGGTGTTTACCGGAAACTTCGCCTGGACGCCGGGCGGCGCGGGATTCGTCTTCAGCCGCCTCGTGCAGGACGGCATCGCGCATCGTTACCTCGCGGACAACTGCCCCAACCCGAAACTGAAACTCTGCCAAGTGCGTCACGCCTTGCCGCACACCGCGGACGACTTTCTATGGCATCAGGGCGACCGCGGGCCGTTCGCGCATATCGGCGGCTTCGAGGGCGGCGGCGACGAGATGAAGCGCATCGCGCTCGACAGTGTCATCCAGTATCCCGGACTGCATCTCTGGACCGCGATCAAATCGAGCGCCTTGCAGCTTTCCCGCGTGCGCACCGGCGACGGTGTCGTACACGACATCGGCTTCACCTATGGCGTGCTGGATTCCGACGCACCGGAAATGAAAAACGCGATGAACGCCTCGCTCCAGCGGCAGGGCAAGCTCAAGGCGATCTTCGACGGATTCAACCGCGTGCACGAGCCCTTCACGTTGACTTCGATGGCGCTCCTGCCGTTCCTGCTCCTGTTCGCGTGGCGGCGCGGCAGCATGCGCGACACCGACTGGCTCGCGGCCACCGTTCTGCTTGCGCTCTTGGCAAACGCTTTCGCGATGGGTGTGCTGTCGAACCCGAACCACCGCTACGGCGCGCGGGTCGCGTGGATGGCGCCGCTGGTCTGGAGCCTGCTCGCGGTGCAACTGCTGGCGGTGTCCGCCGGCTGGCGCAATGCAGTCGCGCGCATTTCCGCGGTCGCCCGCTTCGCTCCGAAACTTGTGAAGCAAGCAGGCTCTATGCAGGACAAGCGAAACTAGGATCTGGAGATCCCGTCGAGAATCTCCGCAAGCGCTTCAGGCGCGGTGATGTGCGGCGAGTGGCTCGCATCCATCTCGAAATACTGCCAGCCTTCCTTCTTCGCGCGCTCCGCGAAGGGACGGAACGGATCGCCGGGATTGTGCCGCTGCGCGTAGATATAAGCGCGCGGCATCTTCGGCTCGCCGTTTTCAAGGAGCAGCGGCTCCTGGAAGCACGCGAGCGGCTGATGCACGCGGCGCGGCGTAATCCATGCGATATCGCGCGGCGAAGTGTCGGGCGGCGGCGGCGAAGGCGGCAGTTTCCAGCCATCGATCACGCCGGACAGTCTGCGCTCGCGCTCTTCGGGCGTGACCAGATCGAACACGCTCTGCCCGTGCTGCGGCACGAAGGCGTCCAGATAGACTAGCTTCGCGATGCGGTCGGCCGCAAGATCGGCAACACCCGTCGCGACCATGCCGCCATAGGAGTGCCCGATCAGGATCGCGTCGCGCGAATCTTCCATCTGCAAGACCATCAGCATGTCCTGAATATGCGTCTCGAGGCCGATGGAGGAATTCGCAAGGTGCCCGCGTTCACCGAGGCCGGTGTAGGTCGGCGCGATCAGCTCGTGGCCTTTCGCGCGCATGAGCGGATGCATCTTCTTCCATGCCCAACCCGCGGACCAGGCGCCATGCGCGACGATGAATGTGGCCATGCTCTCCCCCTAGACGCCGAGCTTCTTCTGTAAACTCGAACTCGTCGTCGTGTACTGGAACACAAGCCGCTTGTCCGGGTAAATGATCCTATGCGCGGCCTGCGACATCAGCGCGGCCTCGTGGAAGCCGGAGAGGATCAGCTTCAGCTTGCCCGGGTAATAATTGATGTCGCCGATGGCAAAGATGCCGGGCTCGCTGGTCTCGAATTTTTCCGTATCGACCACGATGCGCTCCGCATCGAGCTTCAAACCCCAATTGCCCACGGGCCCGAGCTTGATCGTGAGTCCGAAGAACGGCAGCAGCGCGTCAGCCTCGATATCGAACGTGGAGTTGTCCTCGCGGCGCGCGATCACTTTACGAAGCACGCCGTTCTCGCCTTCGAGCGCGTGCAACTGCCCCAGTTCGAAGTCGATCTTTTTCGCGGCGACCAGCGCCTTCATCTTGTTCACGCTGTCGGGAGCCGCGCGGAATGCATCGCGGCGGTGCAGAAGCGTGAGCTTCTTTGCAAGCGGCGCGAGATTGAGCGTCCAGTCGAGCGCCGAATCGCCGCCGCCCGCGATCACGATGTTCTTGCCGCGGAACGTTTCCATCGAACGCACGACATAGAACACCGACCTGTTCTCGTACTGATCGATGCCGGCAAGCGGCGGCTTCTTCGATTCGAACGAACCGCCGCCGGCCGCGATCACCACGACCTTCGCTTCGATCGTGCCGCCGATATCGGTCTTCAGGCGAAAGCCGCCTTCGATGCGCTCGCAGCTCTCAACACGCGCACCGTATTCGAAGGTGGGATTGAACGGCTTGATCTGCTCGAGCAGGTTCGTGACGAGCCCCGCGCCCGTCACCACCGGCAGGCCGGGAATGTCGTAGATCGGCTTCTCCGGATAGAGCTCCGCGCATTGTCCGCCCGGCTTGTCGAGAATGTCGATGACATGCGCCTTGATGTCGACGAGGCCGAGTTCGAAGACCGCGAAGAGCCCGACAGGCCCCGCGCCAATAATGACGGCATCCGTTTTGACGATTTCACTCATAATTCCGGGATTTCGCTGTGGTAGGTCGGGAAAGCTGCACGGATATAGAGCCAGCCGCCGAAAAACCGCAACATCGATCAATGCACGGAAGCTACTCTCTCCCGCATGACGAAGCCCGAAACCCGCATGGATTATGGCCGCCGCATCGCGCGGGTTGCCGATCACATTGCCGCGAACCTCGACGAAAATCTGACCGTTGAGAATCTGGCAGCGGTCGCATTTTTTTCGCCATTCCACTTTCACCGCATCTATCGCGAAGCGACCGGCGAAACGCTTGCCGATACCGTGCGGCGCCTGCGGCTGCATCGCGCAGCAGTAGAACTCACGCGCGAGGAAGCGCCGCTCGAGCGGATCGCCAGGCGCGCGGGCTACGGAACGCTCGCAGCCTTCTCCCGCGCCTTCGCGGCGGATTACGGCGTACCTCCCGGCGCTTACCGGCTGCGCGGCAAGCTCTTACCGCCTGCACCGAAAAAGCCTTACGCCGTCAAGGCGGACTATCACGTCACCGTAGCGCCGTTCGAAGGCGTGCTGCTCGCCGCCATCGAACATCGCGGCGACTATCAGGCGGTCGGCAACAGCTTTGCAAAAGTTCAGATCTTCTTCGCGGCTAGCGGACTGCCGTTTATGCGTTCGTTCGGAATCTATTTCGATGACCCCGAAAGCGTTCCGGAAAGCGAACTGCGCGCCGAAGCAGGCCTCGCTACAAACGCAAATATTCCCGCGCACGCGAAGATCCGCGAAGTGAAGATCCCCGCGAGCCTGTGCGCAAGCATCCTGCACAAAGGGCCCTATGCGGAACTCGAACGCGTCTATCGCCATCTCTTCCGCGACTGGCTGCCCACGAGCGGTTATGAGGCCGGCGATTTCCCTTGCTTCGAAGAATACCTGAACGACCCGCGCGAACTGCCGCCTACCGAATGGCTGACGCGGGTCAACCTGCCCCTGAAAGGTGACCTATGAAGATTATGGACAGCTATCCGCTCATCACCGTCCGCGACATGCGCGGAAGCCGCGATTTCTATGTGAAACACTTCGGCCTCGGCGTGATCTTCGAATCGAGTTGGGTCACGATGCTCGGGAACGCGCGCTCGGGGAGGATCGCGCTCGGCCTGATGACACCCGATCACCCGACCAATCCGCCCGGGCCGGAAGTTTTCGGAGGCAAGGGCGTGATCATCACAATCCAGGTCGATGACGCCGCGAAGGCGCGCGCCGCACTGAAAGAACAAGGCGTCCACGTCTTCTACGATCTCACCGAAGAACCCTGGGGCCAGCGCCGCTTTACGCTCCACGATCCTTCCGGCGTGATCGTGGACGTGGTCGAGCAGACCGAGCCCGCGGCAGGCTATTGGGAGCCCTACATGACCGGGAATAACGCGGCCGCTTGAGGCCATTGCAAAGCGGCCCGGCAATCAGCAATCTTTCTTCGTGCAGAAGATTGCAGTCTGGACCGGCCTCAAGTTGCAGCACGTTGCGCGGCTGACGTTCATTCTTTTCTTGCTGACGATGCCTGCCAAGGCGCAGAATTTCCTCCGCGAGGAACTGCGCATCCCCCACCAGCAGGCAGGGCCGAAAGGCTTGCAGGCGCTCCTGATCCGGCCCGCGGGCGGCGGGCGTTATCCGCTCGCGGTCATCAATCACGGCTCGCCGAGAGACAGAACCGAACGCGCGAAGATGACGCCCGCTTCCTTCGTGCGACAGGCCGAAGAGTTTGCGAAGCGCGGCTGGACCACGGTGATCGTGATGCGCCGCGGCTATGGCGACTCCGCGGGCGAGTATGCCGAGAGCACCGGCTGCAACAACGCGGACTACGTCACCGTCGGAAGGGCGGGCGCCGCCGACATCCGCACTGCAATCGAGTTTCTGAAAAAGCGGCCCGATGTCGATCCTGAGCGCATCATCAGCGTCGGCCAGTCGGCCGGCGGGTTTTCTTCGGTCGCGCTCACCGAGAACGCTCCAGGCGGACTTGTCGCCGTCATCAATTTCGCCGGCGGACGCGGATCGCGAAAGCCCGATGAAGTCTGCGCGCCCGAACGCCTGATCGGCGCGTTCGCCGAATTCGGGAAGAAGTCGTCAACACCGATGCTCTGGATATACGCCCAGAACGACCGTTACTTCAGCGCCACTCTCTCGCGGAAGTTTCATGAGGCCTTCGTGAAAGCCGGCGGCAAAGCCGAATATTCGCTCCAGCCCGCCTTTGGCGATGACGGGCACCGGCTTTTCGCACGCGGAGTGAAATTGTGGACGCCAGTCGTAGACGAATTCCTGCGGAAGCAGGGTCTTCCGGCGCTGCCGCAGTAAGAGACCTCAGCCCTGCTGCTCGGGCGTCTTCACGATCAGCCCGTCGAGTTCGTCCGTCACCTTGATCTGGCAGGAGAGCCGCGAGGTGGGGCGAACGTCAAACGCGAAATCGAGCATGTCCTCTTCCATGGGCGAAGGCTTGCCGACCTTCTCGGTCCACGCATCATCCACATGCACATGACAGGTCGCGCAGGAGCATGCGCCGCCGCACTCGGCTTCGATGCCGGGGACTCCGTTTCGGATCGCAGTTTCCATAACCGTGCTGCCGGCTTCGGCATCCACGGTGCGGCTGGTGCCGTCATGCTCGATGAAAGTGATCTTGGGCATCTTCGTAGAAAGGTCTTCGCTGATTTGCGCTGGCCGCGCGGGAGGTGAGGCCGCACCCTATATAATGAGCCGCCACGAATTGCGAGTTGCGTCAAATCACGCGCGGGAAAGGTAGGAAGCTGCGGCCTTTCGCGCGTCCGCGATCCGCAAGCCGAGCCGCTCCACGGCGGAAGCATCCCCCTGCTCGATCTTCTCCGCCTCTTCGGCGACCGCAGCGGCGCCGATCCCGCGGGCGGCGCCCTTCAGGGCATGCGCGGCTTCCGCCTGCGCCTTGCCATCCGTCTGCCGGATCGTTTGCAGGAGCTTTTCCGCCTGCGCCTCGAACAGCCCGAGCACTTCACGCTGAAGCGCGCGGTCGCCGAACGTGGCGGCCTCGAAGTGGTCGAAATCGATCGGCGGTTCCATTGCTGCGGTTATCGCGCGAGGCGGTAAACGCCGCCTCAAGGCTTGGGCATGCGGCGGCGCTTGGCGGGGTCGATGCCAAGGACCCGATAGCCTTCGTCGGTGAGGCGGCACACCAGCCAATCCGGATGGATCGGATTTTTGCTCCAGGGTTCCGCCCAACCATGCTGGATGCAGGCGCGGATCGTGACTTTCGGGATTTCCTGGCCGTCTTCGTCGAACAAGGGCAGTTTCCCGCCCGGCTGGCTCACGCCGCGCTGGAGATACCGGCGCTGCGCGTCAGAACCCCCGGCATCGCTGTGCCAGGGCTTGGGGTCTTGCCCGTTGAGCTTCTTCCCCCGCGCCATTGCTCAATTCGTTTGGTGAACAAGACTTTAAGCCATTAACGATGTTTCGAGACGGAACCCGTTGGCCGTTCCTTTTTCACACGCCCGCGCGGTAGGATACCCCAAGCGGTGGACCGGAGTCCCGGGCGGCTGGCGTTTCTTATGTAATCAAGAAATTGCCGCCTCGGGACCAGTAGAGCGTGACGGTCCTTTCAGTAATTTCCGGCCCGAACGGCATTTTGCCGGTCGCGGTATCGAGTACGGACCGGAGGCAGTCGTGAAGAACAAGAAGACCCAAGACCCGACCGAAGCAGCGCTTTCCGCAATCGAGGACGCGCTGAACATCGGCAAGGACATTCCGGAAGTGACGTCTCCGGCGGCCGAGCGCGATCCCGCGCGCGGCAACGAGACCGGCACGTCCGAACCGGCAAGCGAAGTATTCGCGCAGCGCTCCCGCGGCACCCGCGAGCGGCTGCCGCGTTCCGCTGCCAACGACGACCGCCAATCGGTCGGCCAGATTCTGCAGGCGCTTCACCAGAAGCCTTCGCGCACGCCAATCTTTGCCGCGCTCCTCGGCTCGATGGCATGGGTGATCGGCGGCGCGCTGATTGCGGCCACGCAATACCGCACGGCCTCCGGCGCGGCGATGCGCATTTCCGAAATTACCGCGCAGCCGAGCTTCCTGCCGACGCTCGCCGCAATCCTGCTGCCGCCGCTTCTCTTCATCATGACGGCGATGCTGGTCCGCCGCTCGCAGGAAATGCGCCACATCTCGCGCGCGATGACGGAAGTCACGCTGCGCCTCGCCGAACCCGAAGGCGTCTCCGCCGACGCGATCGTTTCGGTCGGACAGACCATCCGCCGCGAAGTCGCGGCACTTGGTGACGGCATCGAACGCGCCGTCGCGCGTGCATCCGAACTCGAGTCCATGGTGCGGGGCGAGGTCGCAACGCTCGAACGCGCCTATGACGAGAACGAAAGCCGCGTGCGCGCCCTGATCGGCGAACTCAACAACGAACGTGACGCAATCGTCGAACACTCCGCGCATCTGCGCGACGCGATCGCGCATGCGCACGAAGCCTTCGCCTTCGACGTGCAGAACGTCGCCGACCGTGTCGCAAGCGCGCTCGACAGCACCACCGGCCGCATCACCGAAAACATCCTGATGCGCGCCGAAGACGCCCGCGCCCAGCTTACGGAAGCCGGCAATACCATTCTCGACAGCCTGTCCGAGCGCAGCGCGGAAGCGACCCAGCGCCTGACCGAAGTCGGCATCGAGATCGCGAAGGCCATCGCCGACCGCAACGACAAGGTCTCGGAGGCGCTACAGCAGTCGGCGAACGACATGCATGTGCGGCTCGGGCAGCGCGCGGACGAAATTTCGCGCGTGATCGCCCAGAGCGGCCAGACCTTCGAGAACACCATCGGCCAGCAGTTGCGGACCCTTGCCGACAACGTCACTACGCGCGGCAATGACATCGCGAACCGTATCGCCACGGATACCAGCGCGCTCAACCAGACCATGACGCAGAGCGTGCAGACCTTCGAAACCACCGTGCGCGGCCACAGCAGCAGCGTCATCAACGAGATGAAGACGGCGATCACGGGTATCGCGGAAGCCTCCCGCGACAGCCTTGCGGCGCTCGATCAGCGGGTCGCCGCCAAGATCGGCGAAGTCTCGGACGACCTCGACCAGCGCATCAATCGCATCGAGACCACGCTCGACGCGCGCGCGAAGTCGCTGAACGAAACGCTCGCCACCCGTACGCTCGAATTCTCGAAGACCATCGCCGAAGGCTCGAAGAGCGCCACCGAGGCGGTCGAAAAGAGCGTCGCCGGCATGGGCGAATACTTCTCCACAAAGTCCGCTGAAATGGCGGCGATGCTTTCCGAGCGCGCAGCCAAGATCGACGAGACGCTCGGCACCCGCGCTTTGCAGATGACCGAGACGCTGGATACGCGCGTCAACAAATTCGAGGAACTGGTCGTCGGCCGCCTCGAAAGCGTGACGAACTCGATCGAGCAGAAAGGCCTTGCTTCGGCCGACCTCCTGGTCGAGCGCGTGAGCACCGTCAACGATCACCTGCTCGGCACGGCGGAGCAGGTCGAGCGCCACCTTAACGAGCTCGCCGACGGCATCGCCAAGAACTTCGTCGAGCGCGTCAACAACATCACCGGCGCACACGAAACGCTGCGCGTCGAGGTTCGCGACATCATCGCGGAACTCGGCCAGACCCACGGCCTGTTGCAGGCGGCGATCGATACCGCCTCCTCCACACTCGGCCCGATCGAGAGCAAGGTCGCGGAAAAGGTCGCCGCTTTCCACAACACGCTGGAAAACGCGATCAACGCGACCCGCTCCACCGCCGAGCGCATGGATAACCAGATCCGCGAGCTGAACGAATCCTCGAACGGGGTCCTGCGCGACGTTTCCAACCTTGCGCTTCGTTTCGAAGAGCAGGTTCGCCTCGTCAACACGACCAGCGAAGCGCTCAGCCAGACTCACCAGCGCATCGACGACGGCCTTGCGCGCCGCCGCGACGCGATCGACGACGTCTCCAACGTGCTCGCGGAACGCACCACCGAGCTTGAAGAGCGCCTCACGCGCTTCAACAAGATGCTCGAAGACACGTTTGCGCACGCCCACGGCAAGGCGCAGGACATCGCCCGCGCGGTCGCCGAATCCACCGCGACTTCCACGCAGTCGATTGCGCGCCAGTACGAACTGATCCGCAACTCCTCGTCGGAAGAGCGCGAACGCACGAACGTCGCGTTGCAGGACACCTATGACGAGGCGATGAAGACGGTGAACGCCATGTTCTCCGAGACCAACGCGCGCTTCCTCGAAGCGTCGCGGGATCTCCGCGAAATCTCCGAGGACATCCAGCGCACGCTGGACACGACGCGCGAGGAAATCCGCCGCACCGTGTTCGAACTGCCGACGGAAACCAAGGAAAGCGCGAACGCGATGCGCCGCGTCGTCGCCGACCAGATCAAGGCGCTCTCGGAACTCAACGAGATCGTCTCGCGTCATGGCCGCCATGCGGACCAGGCGACCGTCGCCTACGAATATCAGGGTGAAGTCGCAGCCGTCGGCGGACGCCCGTCACCGCGCGGCGCGCTGCCGCGCCCGCAGCATGACGACGGCGCAGACCTGCCGCCGGCACCGCCTGCCCGCCCCCGCGAGCAGGCCCGCGAACCCGCTCCCGAGCCGCGCCGCCCGGCCAAGTCTGCCGACCGCGCCGCGCGCTTCGACGAAGCGCTGAGCAAGAAGACGCGCGCCGCCGAGCCGGAAGCCGAAGACAACGCCACCGGCATCGAGTCGCTCGACTCGCTCTCGACCGACATCGCCAGCATGATCGATCATCAGGCGGCGGCAGAGTCGTGGGAGCGCTTCAAGCGCGGCGAGCGCGGCGTATTCAACCGCCGCCTCTACACGAATGCCGGCCAGAAGACCTTCGAGGAAATCCGCAAGAAGTATCGCCGCAACGCGAACTTCCGCGAAACCGTCGACCGCTATATCGACGAGTTCGAGAAGCTCCTCGAGCAGGTCTCGCGCGACGAGCGCGGACAGACGCTCACCAAGACCTACCTCACTTCGGATACCGGCAAGGTCTACACCCTGCTCGCGCATGCCGCGGGACGGCTCGGCTGATACGCCGGACGGCAACAGCAAAAAAGCCCGCGAGTTCGCGGGCTTTTTTATTGCGTTGAACTTTGCCGGGTTAGATTCGGCGCGAGGTCCACTTCACCATCTGCACGAGCACGTCCGATAGCGCCTGATCCAGCGCCAGCGTGGCGGCCGCGCCGGAAGATCCGCCTGCGACGCGCGAGGTCAGCACGGTCGCCGCCGCAATCCGCCCGCCCCGCTGATAGACGATCTTCACCGACAGTTCGACGTTTGCGACCGGGCCGTCATAGGCCTGGATGCCGAACTGGCGGATATCGACGACAAGAAGATAGTCGGCGTTCACGCGATCTTGCGTCTTCGCCACTGCGCGGATGCGGGTCGAATTCTCGAACGATTGCACGATCCGCGCCTGTAGCAGTTTCGGCAGCCGGTCGACCCATTGGGCGTCCGAAAGATAGGCGACCTCACCCGGGGTCGGCGAGATCACGACCTTTTCCGTATCGAGAATCTGCAACGCCGTGGGTTGCTCCACTGCGAGCAGCCCGCGGGCCTGGCCCGGAAGCGGGCCGAAGCGGGTCGGCGCGGAAAGATCGAAGGTCGGCGTCGGGTTGCTGCCGGTGCCCACGAGCCCGCCGAGCAGCCCCGCGCCGCCGCAGGCGCTGACGGAGAGCGCCAAGGCAAGCCAAAGCGCGGCCCTTGCCGCACCCGACGCTACCGACCTGTACCCGTTACCCAGCCCCAACTTGAAACGCCTTCTCGTGAAAGAAACTACTGCTACCGGTATTGCGGAACCGTACCGCCATTATTGAACAGAAATTGCCTCGGATTGCGCTCGATATTGCGCACCAGCCGGTCGATTTCCCCAACCGCGCGCCGTGCATCGGTCGCAAGCGAACGAAACTCGTTCAGCGTCGGCGCGGTCTGGGTGCTGATGGTGTCCGCCGCCTTGCGGATCGATTCCGCCGCAGACTGGACTTCGAGCAACGTATCGTTGGAGCGCGCGGCAAGCACGCGCGAGACCTCGGAAAGGTCCTTCATGATCGCGGAGATCCGCTGCTCGTTCGTCTCCACCAGCTTGTCGAGACGCTGCATGAGCTTTGCCGCCGCCTGGAACGCGTCCGGGGTGGGTTCCGCCACGAGGCGGGGCGCCCGCTCGCCCCTCTTCGGCGCGGTAAACATCGGCGCGTCAGGATTACCGCCGGTCATCGCCACCGAAGCGATGCCGGTCAGGCCCTGATACTCGAGTGCGACCTTGGTGTCAGTGCGGACAGGCGTGCTGTTCGAAACCTCGACGATCGCAACCACCGCGCGCGGTACATTGGGAACCAGCGCGAGGCTGCGGACTTCGCCGACCCGGATACCGTTGAAGTTCACGGTCGCGCCGGTGCGCAGGCCCGCCACCGGGCCATCGAAATAGATCTCGTACTGAGCTTTGGCTTCGCCGGTGCCGAGCCGCTGGAACCACCAGACAAAGCCGAAAATGCCGACGATCACGCTGAGCGTGAACAGGCCGATCAGGACGTAATTGGCGCGCGTTTCCATGTGCCGGGTCCCGTTGCTCTAGGCCTTTCTTCCGTTCAGTCGGCTAGAGGCCCGTTTTCCGTGGAAATAGGCCCTGAGCCAAGGATGATCCGATTTTAGCATGTCCTGTATCGGTCCCACCGCAATGATCTTCCCGTCGGCGAGAGCCGCTACCCGGTCGCATGCATTGTGAAGGCTGTCGAGGTCGTGGGTTACCATGAAAACGGTAAGCCCCAAAGTTTGTTGCAGGGCCTTGATGAGATCGTCGAACTCGCCCGCCGAGATCGGATCGAGGCCGGAAGTCGGCTCGTCGAGGAACACGATCTCGGGATCGAGCACGAGCGCGCGCGCGAGTGCGGCGCGCTTGATCATGCCGCCCGAAAGCTGCGACGGATATTTGTCGGCGGCGCTGGCCGGAAGCCCAACCATTTCGAGTTTCGTGATCGCGATCTCGTCCATCAGGCGTTGCGACAGATCGAGATACTCGCGCAGCGGGAACTGGATGTTCTGGCGCACCGTAAGCGAGGAAAACAGCGCGCCGTGCTGGAACAGCACGCCCCAGCGGCGCTCGATCGACTGCCGTTCTTCCTCGCTCAGCCGGTCGATATCGTAACCGAATACCTCGATCGTCCCCTTCTGCTTCTCGACGAGCCCGATGATCGTGCGCATGAGCACGGACTTGCCGCCGCCGGATGCGCCGACGAAGCCCAAGATCTCGCCCTTCTTTACGTCGAGATCGAGCCCCTTGAGCACGGTGTTCGTGCCGAACGAGACGCAGATATCCCGCACGCGAATGATCGGATAGTTGTTCGGCACCTTTTCGGGCCGCTTCGGCGCCTGCGCCTGTGATTCGACATTCGCCATCGCGCTCACCAGTTGATGCTCGCGAAGAAGATCGCGAAGAAGCCATCGAGCACGATCACGAGGAAGATCGATTTGACGACCGAGGCGGTGGTGTGTTCGCCGAGCGACTCCGCGCTGCCTTTCACGCGCAGCCCTTCGACGCAGGCGACGAGGCCGATGACGGCGCCCATGAAGGGCGCCTTGATCATGCCGACCCAGAAGGTGGACCAGGAGATCGAGTCGCGTAACCGCTCCATGAAAATTTCGGGCGCGAAGCCGCCATAAATCCAGGCCGTGACCATGCCGCCGAGCAGCGCGGCCATGCTGCCGATGAAGGTAAGCAGCGGCAGCGCGATGATGAGCGCGATCATGCGCGGCAGGATCAGGATTTCCATGGGATCGCGGCCCATGACCCGGAGCGCGTCGATCTCCTCGCGCATCTTCATCGAGCCGAGTTCGGCGGTATAGGCGCTGCCGGAGCGGCCCGCGATCATGATCGACGTAATCAGCACGCCGACTTCGCGCAGCACAAGAATGCCGACCATGTCGACGACGAAGGTTTCCGCGCCGAATTTGCGGAAATGGAAGATGCCCTGCTGCGCGAGAATGCCGCCGATCAAAAACAGGATCAGCACGATGATCGGGATCGAACGAAAACCCGCGCGATCCATCTGGTTGATGACCGAGGTGAAACGAAAGCTCCAGGGCCGGACGAACACGCGCCCGACCGAGACCACCGATGCGCCCAGGAACTGCACGAAGTCCGCGGTATCCTTCACGAAGCCCACCGCCAGTTCGCCGAAATGGCTGAGGGTGTCGGCGATCGCGTTGTGCTCGGGGCCCGCGGCAGCTTCCTCTCCGGTATTGGTCTGCTTCACTTCCTCGAGCAGAATCTTATAGCGGGGATCGAGACCAACGATTTCGGCGCTCGCGCCTTTTCCTTCGAGGTCTCGCCGCATGCGTTCGAGCAGCCACGCGCCGGAAGTGTCGAGCTGTTCGATATGGCTCGCGTCGATCGCGACTTTCTTCGCTTTCGATCCCTTGCGCTCGACTTCGACGACGAGACGCTCGGCCTGACCGGCAAAGGACGAAATCCAGCGGCCCGCCGCCGCAAGCACAAGCTTGCCGGCCTCGTCTTTCTTGCTGAGGGAGACGGCCTGCGCTGCCAAGAACCCAACTCCAACCCGTTACAAACCGGCCGCTTTCAGGGGCGCTTCCGGCTGGCTATTAAATACCACACGGGCATCCGGAGGCCGGTCAAACCGCCAAAGTTCCACGGAAAGTGACATTTATGCCGCGCCGCCTGGAGTTCCGGATCGAGAAATGGCCCATTTCCGGGGCCTTCACGATCAGCCGCGGAGCAAAGACCGAGGCCGCGGTCGTTGTTGTGGGAATTTCGGATGGCGAGGCCGTGGGGCGCGGCGAATGCGTGCCTTACGCCCGCTATGGCGAGTCGCCGGAAAGCGTTTGCGCGGAGATCGGGAAACTGGCCCCCGAGATCGCCCGCGGCATGGATCGCCCGGCGTTGCAGACCGCCATGCCTGCGGGTGCCGCGCGCAACGCGATCGACTGCGCGCTTTGGGATCTCGAAGCGAAACGCACGGGCTCGAGCGTTGCCGCACTCGCCGGCGTCGCCGCACCCTCTTCCGTCACGACCGCGTACACCTTGAGCCTCGACACGCCGGAGAAGATGGCGGCAATGGCAAGACAGGTTTCGCGGCCGATCCTGAAGCTGAAGCTCGGCGCGAACGGCGATCTCGAACGGCTCCATGCCGTGCGCGAAGCGGCACCGGCGGCTTCGCTGATCGTGGACGCGAACGAGGGCTGGAACGAAAACAATCTTCGCGAGAACCTCGAAGCCTGCGCGCGGACAAACGTGGCGCTGATCGAGCAGCCTTTGCCGGCGAACGAAGATCATGCGCTCCGCGGCATCGAACGCATCGTACCTGTCTGCGCGGACGAAAGCTTTCACGACCGCGCGAGCTTCGCAACGCTCGAAGGCAAATACGACGCGGTGAACATCAAGCTCGACAAGACCGGCGGGTTGACCGAGGCGCTGCTGGTCGCGGCAGAAGCACAGGCGCGCGGCCTCGCGATCATGGTCGGCTGCATGGTCGCGACTTCGCTCGCCATGGCCCCCGCACTTCTGCTCGCAGGCCGCGCGCGGTTCATCGATCTCGACGGGCCGCTGCTGCTCGCGAAAGATCGCGAACACGGCCTGCGTTACGACGGCTCGACGGTTTTCCCGCCCGCGCCATCGCTCTGGGGCTGAACCTTCTGCGGCTGTGCCCATGCCAGCAGCGCAAGCACGCAGCCGAACGCCGCGATCAGCGAAGAAACGAGGAACACGTGTGCGCCGTAGCGCGCATACAACGGGCCCGCGGCGAAGGTCGCGAGCAGCATCGCGATGCTGACTGCAGTCGAGGAAAACGCCTGCGCCCTGCCCTGCGCGCCCGCGCCGCCGCTTTCGCCTGCGATCGAAACCATGCCGAGAAAGGTCGCGGTGAAGGTGAAGGCATGCATGGTCATGAGCGGCAACAGCAGCAACTGCGGCGGATCTAGTGCGGTGAGCGCGAAGCGGACGACCGCCGACGCCCCGCCGATCAGGATCAGGCCGATCGGCGAGAAGCGCTTCAGCATCACGGTCGCGAAATAGAAGACGACGACCTCGGCAGCGACGCCCGCGCCCCACAGAAATCCGATGAAGCTCGACGAAATGCCGCTCGCCTTCCAGTGCACCGAGCTAAACGCGTAGAGCGCCGCGTGGCTCGACTGCACACAGGCCGCCGCAAACACGGCGAGCACCACCCTCGCGCCGATCTTCGGAGGCGCGGCCGAGGCGGTTTCCGCCGGAGTTTGCAGCCGCGGCAGCATCTGAACGGAAAGTGCGTACAGCACGAGCGAGGCCGCGATCAGCCAGACGATAGAGGAAGGCGGCAGCACTTCGAGTGCGACACCGAGCGCCACGTTGGCTGCGATGAACGCGACCGATCCCCAAAGCCTTGCGCGCCCGTAGTCCACGCCGCGCTCGCGCGAAAGCCGCACCCCGAATGCATCGGTCAGGGGAAAAGCCGGTCCCCAGAACAACGTCGCCACGCCGACCAACAGCAGCACCGCCCCCGTACCCGGCGAGACGGCCATCAGGGCAAAGGCGGCCGCGGCGCCGAGCCCAAGCACCGCAAGGAAGCGGCGCGGCCTGCCGAAACGGTCGGACAGGATACCGGCCACGGGGTTCGCCAGCAGCCGCACCCCCATCGGGATACCTATGGCGATCCCGATTGCCTCTGGCGTGAAGCCGAGCGAAGCCAGAAAAACCGGAAAGAACGGGAGATAGAAGCCTGGCGCGACGAAAAGGGCCGCATAGACCGCCGAAAGTGTTCCGGAACCCGAAAATCCGCCGGAAAAGGTGCGGCTGGGCCGGGAATCAGACAAAGGTTATCTTTCGTAAGTGATTCATCGTTCATGGTCGTCGCGTGAGCCAAGCCTTCTAGCCGATCCGGGCCCTCAATGCCGCTACCGCCTGCAAGCCAGACCGTAACCGACACGGAATACGACGCCATCGAAGCCGCGGTGAAGGAAACCGCGCGTGGACGCTGGTTTCTCGACGAATTCGCCCAGCGCAACCGGAACGCCGACACGAGACTCGTGCTCGACGCGATACAGCGGCTCCAGCGTTCGGTGCTTGGCGCGGAATCCGAGCCTGCGCCTGCTCCGCAAATTCCTGCCATGCGCGAAGATCTCAACGAGATCGAGCGCACCGCCGAACAGACCCGCAAGGCGCTGCGCGAGCTCGATGCTGAGCGTCAGCGTGACGGCGATCTCGGCAGCGAACTCAGCGCGATCGTCGCCGCCTCCGCACAGGCAGTTTCCGGCGTGCTTTCGGATGCCGACCGCATCGCCGAAATTTCCACGACCATGCGCGCGCAGGGGATCGCGGAATTCGTCTGCGATCAGCTCGACGGACTTGCCGAGCACATCAACACGGCCTGCGCGTTCCAGGATCTCACGGGCCAACGCACGCAAAAAGTGGCCGCGGCACTTCACCTGCTCGAGTCGCGCGTCCAGGAACTCGTAAAGCTATGGCAGGCGGAAAGCCCTGTGCAGGCTCCCGCCAAGAACGAACTCCTGAGCGGACCCGCGCGCGACGGCGAAGGGCTGGTGCAGGACCAGATCGACGAGCTGCTTTCGATCGACCGCAGTCACGATATTTTCTGGGACGACAAACCGGCCGACGCGAAACCCGCGCCTGCGGTGACGGAAGCCGCAGCACCGCTCGCTCCGGCCGCACCCGCGAAACCCGCCGCGGTCTCCGAATTCGAAAAGCTCGCGCCGGAAGAGCGGCTCGCACTGTTCTCGTGATGCCCTGGGCGGCGTTCTTACGCTTCAGTATCCGGTAATCGCACGCGCGAAGATTTCAGGGTCGGCGTTGCCGCCCGAAAGTACAATCACCGCAACCTTGCCTCTTACCTCGAGCTTCCGGCTCAGCACCGCTGCGAGTGCCACCGCGCCGCCGGGCTCCACGACCAGCTTCAATTCGCGGAACACGAAAGCCATCGCCGCGAGCACCTCGTCGTCGGACGCCGATACGCCTTCGCCGCAAAGTTTCTTGGTGATCTCGAACGTGAGCCTGCCGGGATCGGCCATCAACAGCGCGTCGCAGATGGAGCCTGTGATGCGCTCGTTCTTCTCACGCTTGCCGGATCGGAACGAGCGCACGTGATCGTCGAACAGTTCCGGCTCCGCGGTCACGATCCGCGCGCGCGGATGGAGCGCCTTCACGCTCAAAGAAATCCCTGCGGCCAGTCCGCCGCCCGAAGCGGGCATGGCCACGATGTCGGGCGCGAGATCGAGGTTCGCAAGATCCTCTGCGATTTCAAAGCCGATGGTGCCCTGCCCTGCGATCACATGAAAATCGTCGAACGGCGGCACGACCACGGCGCCGCGTTCGGCGGCAAGCTTGCGCGCGATCGCATCGCGGTCTTCGGTGGCGCGATCATAGAGAATGACTTCCGCGCCATGACCCTTGGTGCGCTCCTGCTTCACCTTGGGCGCGTCGGAGGGCATCACGATCGCGGCACGTACGCCCGCGAGTTTCGCGGCGAGCGCGACACCCTGCGCGTGATTGCCGGAAGAAAACGCGACAACGCCACCTTTGCGCTCTTCGTCCGTGAGGCGCGAAATGCGGTTGTATGCGCCGCGGAATTTAAAGGAACCCGTGCGCTGGAGCATTTCCGGCTTCAGGAACACCTTGCCGCCCACCGCTTCGTCGAGCGCGTCGCATCGCAGAAGCGGCGTGCGGACGGCAACGCCCTCGAGCGCGAGGGCGGCGTCCTCGACATCGGCCGCGGTGGGAAGTTTCAGATCGGCTGGCGAATGCATGGCGCGGAACCTATGCGCCCATGCCCTCGATGTCACG
>Ga0208735_100010_pt1 | contig 238285 bp, 250 predicted proteins | sample Subbio12Aug_8Aab_FD_184829 | JGI IMG/M metagenome (GOLD analysis project Ga0208735, IMG submission 184829) | Serpentinite rock and fluid subsurface biosphere microbial communities from McLaughlin Reserve, California, USA - CR12Aug_8Aab (SPAdes) | ecosystem: Environmental > Terrestrial > Deep... | reverse complement strand
GCCGACGAGCCACACCGGAAGCTTGGTACGCTTTCGCAGATCGGAGATGACCTTGCCGAGGTCTTCGGCGTGCAGCGGCGAGATGCGAAAACCGCCGAGTCCGTCTTCGCCGCGATGATCGGATGGCGCATCGACCAGCGCCGTCGCGAAGCCTTCCTTCTGAAAAAGATCTTGGGTGCGGATCAGCGAGTTTCCGGTCAGCTTTCGTGCGCACCCGGCTTTGTCGAGATCGGCGAAGCCGGCCCCGCCCGGAAGCAGCACGAGGACCGCGCCGGCGTTTGCCGGTGCGTTGAAACTGTAGGCGAACTTCGTCTTGTTGTGACCGTCGAGTTCAATCAGCTCGCCGCAGCGCTTGGCGTCCTGCGCTACCGCGGGAAACGCAACAAGCGCTCCGCAGAGCAGCGCGGAGAAGAAGATCGATCGCGCATAGCGCGCGATCACATCCCCTCCGGCCCGCGCGCGATCGCGGCGATACCGGTGCGCGAACACTCGATAAGCCCAAGCGGCTCCATCAACACCAGAAACTGATCGATCTTGTCGGTCTTGCCGGTCAGCTCAAAAATAAAGCTTTCGGTGGTGGCGTCGATCACACGCGCGCGGAAGGCATCGGCGAGCCGCAAGGCTTCGACGCGGTTGTCGCCCTTGCCGCGCACCTTGATCAGCGCAAGTTCGCGCTCGAGCGCACGGCCGCTCTCGGTCAGATCGACGACGCGATGCACGGGCACCAAACGCTCAAGCTGATGCTTGATCTGTTCGATCACCATCGGCTTGCCGGTGGTAGCGACCGTGATGCGCGAGAGATGCTTCTCGTGCTCGGTTTCCGAAACCGTGAGACTGTCGATGTTGTAGCCGCGGCCCGAGAACAGGCCGATAACGCGCGCAAGCACGCCCGGCTCGTTATCGACGAGTACGGAGAGCGTACGGCGCTGCTCGCGCTCGTCGGTCTGCGCGGACGGATAGTGCGACGTGGTCGGGATGACTGCCATATTCATTACACCAACATCTTTCCTTCTTCGGTGACCGCATCGCCGATGCTTTCAGCGGCGTCACCCAGGATCATTTCGTTATGCGCGCGGCCCGACGGAATCATCGGGAAGCAATTTTCCTGCTTGTCGACAAGACAGTCGAAGATCACCGGTTTATCGACGTTGATCATCTCCTTGATCGCGGCGTCGAGATCGCCCGGCTTCGAGCAGCGGATGCCGACCGCATGATAGGCCTCGGCGAGCTTCACGAAATCCGGGAGCGCCGCCGAATAGGATTCCGAATAGCGCCCGCCGTGCAGCAATTCCTGCCACTGGCGCACCATGCCCATGTATTCGTTGTTCAGGATGAAAATCTTGATCGGCAGGCGATACTGAACCGCCGTCGAGATTTCCTGCATGGTCATCAACACCGATGCTTCGCCCGCAACGTCGATGACGAGCGACTTCGGATGCGCAAGCTGCACGCCCACTGCCGCCGGCAAACCGTAACCCATCGTGCCGAGGCCGCCGGAAGTCATCCAGCGGCGCGGCTCCTGAAAGTGCAGGAACTGCGCGGCCCACATCTGATGCTGACCGACTTCGGTGGTGAAATACGCGTCGCGATCCTTCGTAAGCTCATAGAGACGCTCGACCGCGTATTGCGGCTTGATCACGTCGCTCGACTTCTTGTAGGCGAGCGACTTGCGCGCACGCCACTTCTTGATCTGCTCCCACCATTCGGCAAGCGCCTTCTTATCCGGCTGCGCCGAAGATGTGCGCCAAAGGCGGACCATGTCTTCGAGCACATGCGCGCAGTCGCCGATGATCGGAATATCGACCTTCACGTTCTTATTGATCGAGGAGGGATCGATATCGATGTGAATCTTCTTCGAATGCGGCGCGAAGGCGTCCAGACGCCCGGTGATGCGGTCGTCGAAGCGAGCACCGACGCAGATCATGACGTCGCAATCGTGCATCGCCCAGTTCGCCTCATAGGTGCCGTGCATGCCGAGCATGCCGAGCCACTGCGGATCGGCTGCCGGATAGGCGCCAAGGCCCATCAGCGTCGAAGTGACCGGATAGCCGGTGAGCTTCACGAGATCGCGCAGCAACACCGAGGCCTCGTTGCCCGAATTGATGACGCCGCCGCCGGTGTAGAACACCGGGCGCTTTGCATTCTTCATCAGTTCGATCGCGGCCTGGATCTTCGAAATATCGCCCTTGAGCCTGGGCTTATAGGATTTGTGCTCGACGTTCTTCGGGCCGGTGTATTTGCCTTTGGCGAACTGGATGTCCTTCGGAATGTCGACCACGACCGGACCCGGACGGCCCGAGCCTGCGATGTAGAACGCTTCGTGCAGGATGCGCGAAAGATCGTTCACGTCTTTGACGAGATAATTGTGCTTCGTGCAGGGGCGCGTGATGCCGACGGTGTCGCATTCCTGAAATGCGTCGTTGCCGATCAGATGCGTCGGCACCTGGCCGGTGATGACGACGATCGGGATCGAATCCATCAGTGCATCCACGAGACCGGTGACGGCGTTGGTCGCGCCCGGACCCGAAGTCACGAGCACTGCGCCGACCTTGCCCGACGAGCGCGCGTAGCCCTCGGCGGCATGCACCGCGCCCTGCTCGTGGCGGACGAGAATGTGGTTCACGTCCTTCTGCTGGAACAACGCGTCGTAAATCGGCAGGACCGCGCCGCCCGGATAGCCGAACAGGTGCTTCACGCCCTGCTCCGCGAGCGCCTTCACCACCATTTCCGCGCCGGTCATCTCGTTGCTCATCGTCCGCTCCACTCTTTCGTCTTTGTCTGTTTGGTTTCTCGCGTTCAAAACTCTCGTCCAAGAATCGAAAAGGGGCCCCGAAAGACCCCTTTGCGCACCACCTCGACTGCCCGGCTTGTTCAAGCCGTGCGGGGGGTGCGCCCTCCTACTACGAGAATAATCTTGCTCATTGGTCTTCTTTATCGTTCAAAAGTTGCGCGGACCCTAATGGGACGCGCGAGTACCGTCAAGCCTTTATGCGCCCGCTCGAGCAGGGCCGCAAGCCGCGTTTTTACGGCAGCCATTCTCACGGGATTGTGGTCCGCAGCATGTTCCGGCCGGGCCCGGCACAGCCTAGCGTGGCCCGAACCGGAGCCTGCCGATTTGCCGTTCCTGCGCGAGAAAAACGGGGCGATTTCCCCGCACAAGCTGATCGCCTTCGTGGGCTCCTGCCTGCCCGCCCTCTATCTGCTTTGGCTTGCGCTCAACCGCAACCTTGGTGCGCAGCCGCTTGTGGAACTCACGCACCAGACCGGCGACTGGTCGGTGCGGCTCTTGTTTCTTTCGCTTTGCATCACGCCGGCGCGCCGACTGTTCAACGCGCCGAAGCTCATTTTCATGCGGCGCACGCTCGGCGTCGCGGCATTCTTTTATGTGCTCGCGCATTTCCTGCTCTATGTCATCGACCAGAACTTCGTGCTCGGCACGGTCGCAAGGGAAATCGCGCTCAGGCTCTATCTGACCATCGGCTTCGCAGCGCTCGTGATAATGATCGCGCTCGGTGTCACCTCAACCGACGGCATGATCCGCCGCATCGGCGGCCAACGCTGGAGCAAGTTGCACAAACTGACGTACCTGATTGCGATTCTCGCCGTCGTTCATTTCATGATGCAGAAGAAGCTCAACATCTATGAGCCGACCTGGATGGCGGGATGCCTCGCGTGGCTTCTGTTCTACCGCGTCGTGCAGAAGCGCGTTCACGACATGCGGCTACCGCATTTGATCGGACTCGTGATCGCAGCGGCGCTGTTCACGGTCGCCGCCGAAGCGCTGTGGTACGGATTGCTGACCGGCGTGAACTGGCAGCGCGTCTTGCAGGCGAACCTGATGTTCCCCGATGTGATGCGGCCGGCATGGGTCGTGCTCTTCGCAACTTCCGGCATCACGCTTGCGTCCCTTGCGGCGCAATGGCTCTGGCCGAAGCAAGCCGCGCGGGAGAAGCTGCGGGCGGCGGAGTGATCTTGCTCTTTGTCGTCCCAGCGAAAGCGGGGACCCAAAAAATTCCGGCCTTGCTGAATAACTGCTAGAAATTAAGCGCGTCTATCGCCCTCTCTGCTCTCACCCACCGAAACTCCGGAAGCTGGTTTCGGAACCACGTCTCCTGCCGCTTCGCATATTGCCGCGTGTCGCGCTTGCCGAGCAAAGCGGCTTCTTCGAGCGGTATTTCGCCGTCTAGATATTTTGTCAGCCACGGCACGCCGTGCGCTTTCAGTGCGGGCATCTTCGGATCGAGATTGCGCGCTTTCAGCGCCTTCACTTCTTCAATCGCGCCTTCGGTCAGCATCATGTCAAAGCGTGCATCGATACGCTTTCCCAATGCTTCACGGTCAGTCTCCAGAAAAATCGCGCGATAATCGTCCGAAGCCAGCACCGGCACGCCGGGATCCTCGCGCCACTCGGCAAGCCCCCTTCCCGTGGCCTCGACAACCTCAAGCGCACGTAAAATTCGCTGGCGATCGGGAACGCGAAGCTCGGACGCCGTACGCGGATCGCGCGCGGCAAGGTGCGCGTGCAGCGCTTCGTTGTCCTTGGTATCGCCAAGAGAGCGAACCTGTTGCCGCACATCGGCGGGTACTTCCGGCACCGCCGACAGCCCTTTCAAGAGTGCGCTGAAATAAAGCCCGGTGCCGCCGATCACGATAGCAAGCTTGCCAGCCGCGCGCACTGCTGCGATCTCCGCTTCCGCCTCGCGCAGCCAGCGTCCGGCGGAATAAATCTCCTCTGCCCCGATATGGCCGTAGAGCCGGTGCGGCGCCTGCCGCATTTCCTCGTCGCTCGGCCGCGCGGTGATGATCCGCAGATCGCGGTAGACCTGCATCGAGTCGGCATTGATAACGATGCCGCCCGTGCACGCGGCCACTTCCAGCGCAAGCGCGGACTTGCCGCTCGCCGTGGGCCCTGCAATAAGCACCGCGCTTTTCATCATGATAGCGTCCATGTCTCACGTCGCGACCCTCGTTAGCAATCCCGTTCGCCCCGCGATCGATGCCGCGGCGATTGCGAAAGCGCGCGCGCTCCTGCCGAATGCGATTTCGGAGACCGTACTGAAACCGGGCATCGCCGCCGATATTTTCTTCGCGCCCGGGCCGGACGCACAGGAACGTGAGTTAAGCGACCTCGTCCGCGCGGCGCTCACGCCCGCTCCAATCGACGTCGTGGTGCAGGAAACGAAGTATCGCCGCAAGAAGCTGTTCGTCGCCGACATGGATTCCACCATGATCGACCAGGAATGTATCGACGAACTTGCGGATTATGCAGGGCTGAAGGCGCATGTCGCGGCGATCACCGAGCGCGCGATGCGTGGCGAGCTTCCGTTCGAGCCTGCACTGCGCGAGCGCGTGGCACTGCTTAAGGATTTGCCGCTTTCCGTGATCGAAGAGACCATCCGGGCGAAGATCACGCTGGCCGCAGGCGGCAGGGAATTGATCGCAACGCTCAAGGCCCATGGCGTTTACACCTGCCTCGTCTCCGGCGGCTTTACGCTGTTCACGAACGTAATCGCAGAAAAGCTCGGCTTCGACGAAAACCGCGCGAACGAACTGCTCATCGAGAACGGCAAACTCTCGGGCAAGGTAAGGGAGCCGATCCTTGGCCGCGCAGCCAAGCTCGCCACATTGCAGGAACTAGCCGGCCGTCTCGGCATCCGGATGGAAGAAACCATCGCCATCGGCGATGGCGCCAACGATCTCGACATGATCACGGCATCCGGTCTCGGCGTTGCGATCCACGCAAAGCCCGCGGTCGCAGCCGCCGCGCAAGCCCGTCTCGATCATGCGGACTTGAGCGCGATCCTCTATTGCGCAGGCTTCGGCGCGTAGTCCCGCGGCGAACCCTACGGAATCGAGACGGCGACGAAGCGCTGCTCGCCGCCCGGCGCCAGCAGAAGTAGAAGCGCGGATTTCTTGCCCGACTTCCTGAGCGCTTCCACGCGCGCGCGCATCTCGGCGATCGTTGCGACCGGCTCGCCAGAAACTTCGAGCAACAAGACGCCGGCCTGAACGTTCTGGTCGGCGGCGTTTGATGCGGGATCGACGCTGGTAATGACCAGACCTTTCGTATCGTTCTTCAACTTGTAGCGCCGCCGCAGTTCTTCGCTCACGACCGAAAGTTCCAGCCCCAGTGGGCGGTTCAGCGCGGGCTGCTGCTTGGGCTGCTCCGGCTCGACTTTGGTCTGCCGGTTCGGCTTCTTGTCGGGCTCTGCGAGTTTCGCAACCTTGAGCTTGAGCGTGACTTCCTTGCCTTTGCGGATGACGACGACGTCGACCGTCTGGCCGATGCCGGTGCCGGCGACAATCCGCGGGAGGTTCCGCATTTCGCGGACTTCCTGCCCGTTGAAGCGGATGACCACGTCGCCCGCGAGCATGCCGCCCGATTGCGCCGGCCCGCCCTCGGCGATCGAGGCGATCAGTGCGCCGCGCGCGGCGGGAAGGCCGAGGCTCTCCGCGATCTGGTCGTCCACGGCTTGGATCGATACCCCGATCCAGCCGCGTTGAATTTCGCCGGTATCGCGAAGCTGCTTGATTAGCGGCGCGACCGTATTCGCGGGGATCGCGAAACCGATGCCGATGGAGCCGCCGGTCTGCGAAAAGATCGCGGTATTGATACCGATGACTTCGCCTTGGAGATTGAAGAGCGGCCCGCCCGAATTGCCGCGGTTGATCGCAGCGTCGGTCTGGATGAAGTCGTCGTAGAGACTCGAGTCGATGTTGCGGTTCCGAGCGGAAATCACGCCGACGGTGACCGAGCCGCCGAGACCGAAGGGGTTGCCAATCGCAATCACCCATTCGCCGACCCGCGCCTTGTCGGAGTCGGCGAAGCTGACGGCCTTCAGCGGCGTCTTCGGCTTCACCCGCAACACCGCGAGATCGACCTTCTCGTCGCGTCCAAGCAGTTCCGCTTTCAGCTTCGAGCCGTCGGCAAAGTTGACGATGATTTCGTCGGCGTCCGCGATCACGTGATTGTTGGTGATCACGATACCCGCCGGATCGATGACGAAGCCGGAGCCGAGCGACGAAACCTTGCGCTGGCGCTTCGGATCACCGTCATTCTTGTTCTTGAAGAACTCCTCGAAGAATTCCTCGAACGGGGAACCCGGCGGCAGTTGCGGCATCTGCACGCCCTGCGACGGATTTACGTTCTGCGAAGTGGAGATGTTCACGACAGCGGACTGCACGCGCTCGGCGATATCGGCGACGTTGTCCGGACCGCGCGTCTGGGCACGCGTGACGTGCGGGGTCGCAAAAACGATGACGGCAAGAACAGCCGCCGCGCCAAGCCGGACGAGCAGCGGGGTTACGGGGTCGCGCACTTCGGGCATGAAGAGCCTTTTCCTCTGACAGAGCGGCATGAGACTGGAAGCCGTTGACGGCAAAACTGCGCCCGAACGGCCTATGACGCAAGCAGCGGCGCGCGGAATGGTTCCCGCGTCAGTGCAAATTCATGTGAACTAGTGCCGCACGAACCAGACCAGTACGACCCCGGCGATCGCCGATCCTAGCCCGAGCAGGCGCAGCGTGCCTTCCGGCGCTTCGATGATCGCTGCGGCTGCCCGTTTCGCAGCCGCCGGGAAAGCCGCGAGTGTGAGCCCCTCAATTGCAAGCAGGAGCCCGAGTGCGGCCAGAAAGAACGCCATGCGCAGCTAGCGGGCCGGCGCCGGAAGCGGAGCCTGTTTCGCGCCGGATGGATTCTGGAAGTAGCGGAAGAAGTCCGAATCCGGCGAAAGCAGCATCTTGGTGCTATCCTTCTGCAAGCCGAACTCGTAGGCCTGCATCGAGCGGTAGAACGCGAAGAAATCCGGATCCTTGCCGTAGGCGTCGGCAAAGATCTTGTTCCGCGTGGCGTCGCCGTCGCCTCGAAGCTGCTCGCCCTTCGACGTCGCTTCCGCGATGATGACGGTCACGTCGCGATCGGCTTTCGCGCGGATCGTCTGACTGGCCTGATTGCCTTGCGCGCGGATTTCCGCTGCCTCTCGCTGACGTTCGGTCTGCATTCGTTGATAGACAGCCTGGCTGTTCGCGTCCGGCAGGTCCGCACGCCGCAGCCGCACGTCGACGACTTCAATGCCGAAGTTGTTCTTGGCTTCGGCGTTCATGCCGTCCTTGATGCGGGCCATCAGATCGGCGCGGTCGTCGCGCACCACCTCGATGAACGTGGACTCGCCGAGCACGCGGCGCATGGATGCGTTGAGCACCGGCAGAAGACGCGAATTCGCGCCTTCGACGGTCGCGACCGACTGATAGAATTTCAGCGGATCGGTGATCCGGTAACGCGCGAAAGCGTCGACCACGAGACGCTTCTGGTCGGAAGCGATGACTTCCTGCGGCGGATTGTCGAGATCGAGAATGCGCCTGTCGATCAGGATCACGGTATCGATCAGCGGCGCCTTGTACTGGAGGCCCGGCTCGAGGATCACGCGCCGCGGCTCGCCGAAGCGAAGCAGCAGCGCCTGCTGCGACTGATGGACGAAGAAGATCGAAGAATAAAGCGCGATCGCGGCAAGCGCGACCAGAACGGCAAAAACGCCGGTAATCGTTTTCATCGGCGCGCTCCTTGCGGCGGCTGCTGGCGTAGCAACTGGTCCAGCGGCAAATAGGGAATCACGTTCGAGCCGTCCTTGCTCGGATCGAGAATGATCTTGTCGATTCCGCCGAGCACGCGCTCCATGGTTTCGAGATACATGCGGCGGCGTGTGACGTCTGGAGCCAGCCTGTATTCCGCGTAAATGGCCACAAAGCGTGCCGCCTGGCCTCGCGCTTCGACGACGGTTCGCTCTTTGTAGCCTTCTGCGGCCTGGAGAATGCGCGAGGCTTCGCCCCGCGCTTCCGGCACGACGCGGTTCGCATAGGTCTGCGCTTCATTCTGCAAGCGCTCGGCGTCCGCGCGTGCGGCCTGCACGTCACGGAACGCATCGATCACCTGCTGCGGCGGATCGACCTTCTGCATCTGCACGCGCGTAACCGTCACGCCGGCGCGGTAGCCGTCCAGAATCTTCTGCATCAGCTTCAGGACTTCCTGCTCGGTCGCGGCGCGCGCGCCGGTCAGGATCGGTTGAATCTGGGCACGGCCGATCACTTCGCGCATCGCTGATTCCGCGACCGCCTTGATGGTCGATTCCGGGTTCTGAAGATTGAACAGATAGAACCCGGCATTGTTGATGATCCAGAACACCGAGAAATCGACGTCGACGATATTCTCGTCGCCGGTGAGGATCAGGCTTTCTTCCAGGACATCGCGGGTCACGGTACCGCGGCGGAAATCTTCCTGCGTACGGAAACCAATATCGATCTTGTTTTCGAAGGTGACGCGCGGCGTCAGTGCGGTCTCGATCGGATAAGGCAGGTGATAGTTGAGGCCCGGCTGCGTGGTCTGCACGAACTTGCCGAAGCGAAGCACGATGCCCTGCTCGTCGGTATTAACCCGGTAAAAGCCGGACAAGAGCCAGATCACGATCACAGCAAACAGCAAAATAAGCCCGCCGCGCCCGCCGAAATTCCCGGAGCCCGGCAGCACGCTCTTTAGCTTGTCCTGCCCGCGCCGGATCAGATCCTCGAGATCCGGGGGCGGATTGCCGCCACCGCGGCCTGGACCCCCGGGCTGCTGCCCCGAACCCCACGGCCCACGAGGTCCACCGCCCCACGGCCCGCCACTTTGATTCTTCCAAGACATTGAAAAGCCTCCGGCCATGCGGGCGTTACTTGGTGCCCGCTCTCGGTGTCGCGATGGTTATAGGGTAGCGAATGTGGCGGTTCAACGCGCGGACCTGTCGCGCTCAAAGGCGCGCGACACCGCATTTCTACCGCCTTCAGGCGCGCGAACGCCCGCCGGAATAGTGTGCGCGGTAGTAGTCGAGTACGAAAAGACGAATCGCGGAGGACAGATTTCCCTGTTTCCGCTTCTGATCGACTTCCTGCACGACGTCGGAAAGGGTCACCTTTCGCTCACCCGCGATGTGTTTCAGCGCCTCCCAGAACTGATCTTCCAGACTGACGCTCGTTTTATGACCGGCTATGACGATCGACCGCTTTACGACTGGGCTCTTCATTTCTGACCTTCTCTATCTGCAAGCAAATGCAGACTGAGAGAGCGCTTTCTTTTTTCCTCGATGGTGGCGTTCAGCTTGCGCTCATGCGCAGGACGACCGAAGCGTGCACGGTTCTCCGCGGCAACGGCTTCTTTTTGCTCGCGCGCCTTTGTCTTGCGCACGTGCCGCAAATTAATGATCTCGGCCATCGGCCGCTTCCTCGTCCCACCCCGACGCAACGGAATCTTGCGTTCCGTTTGCGTCAACGGCGACGAACATTAGTGACAATAATCATTGGCGCAAGTGACAATTCGTTTGATTTTATTGAGCGGTACTATGATGTTGCGCGCAATCGCTCGCACTGCCGAACGTTCGTTGCATTGCGAATAGCGGTATTGAGATAGGCAGCACGCAAGATGTGGATGTAGAGAAGAACAAATGACCAAGACACGCACCGAAACCGACACCTTCGGTCCCATTGATGTTCCGGCCGATCGCTATTGGGGCGCTCAGACGCAGCGCTCGACGATGAACTTCAAGATCGGCGTCGAACGCATGCCAAAACCTGTCGTGCGCGCCTTCGGACTGCTGAAAAAATCGGCGGCCATGACGAATATGGATCTGGGGTTGCTCGACGCGAAGCTCGCCGATGCAATCTGCAAGGCCGCGGACGAAGTCATCGAGGGCAAACTCGACGATCATTTCCCGCTCGTCGTCTGGCAGACCGGCTCAGGCACCCAATCTAACATGAATGCCAACGAAGTAATCGGTAACCGCGCGATCGAATTGCTCGGCGGCGTCATGGGCACGAAGAAGCCCGTGCATCCGAACGATCATGTGAACATGAGCCAGTCGTCGAATGACTCCTTCCCGACGGTCATGCACGTCGCCGCGGCCGAGGAAATCACGCACAAGCTGCTCCCCGCGCTCGAACACCTGCACAAGGCGCTCGACAAGAAAGCAAAAGACTTCGCCCACATCATCAAGATCGGGCGCACGCACACCCAGGACGCGACACCGCTCACGCTCGGGCAGGAATTTTCCGGATACGCCGCACAGGTCCAGACCTCGATCCGGCGCATTCGCGAGTCGCTTGGAGAATTGATGCTGCTCGCGCAGGGCGGCACGGCGGTCGGCACCGGCCTAAACGCGAAGAAAGGTTTCGCGGAAAAGGTCGCGCAGAAAATTGCGGACATGACGAAGCTTCCTTTCGTCACCGCGCCGAACAAGTTCGAGGTCATGGCCGCGCACGACGCCTTTGTCGCGGCGCACGGCGCGCTGAATGCGGCCGCGACCGCGCTCTTCAAGATCGCGAACGACATCCGCTTCCTCGGCTCGGGTCCGCGCTCGGGCTTGGGCGAGCTGTCGCTCCCCGAAAACGAGCCCGGCTCCTCGATCATGCCGGGCAAGGTGAACCCGACCCAATGCGAGGCGCTCACGATGGTCTGTTGCCAGGTGTTCGGAAACAACACCGCGGTCACGGTTGCGGGCTCGCAAGGCCATTTTGAATTGAACGTCTACAAGCCGGTGATGGCTTACGCGCTATTGCAATCCGTGCGGCTCCTCGGCGACGCCGCCGTTTCCTTCACCGACAACTGCGTCGTCGGCATCGAAGCGAACGAAGACAAGATCAAGGAGCTACTCGAACGCTCGCTGATGCTCGTCACCGCGCTCGCGCCGAAGATCGGCTACGACAACGCCGCGAAGATTGCGAAGACCGCGCACAAGAACGGCACCACGCTTCGCGAAGAAGCGGTCGGCGGCGGCTACATTTCGAACGAGGATTTCGACGCGCTGGTCCGGCCGGAGAAAATGATCGGGCCGGACTGATCGAGGGGATTTGGGGCCGGAGCGATCCGGCCCTTTTCCTTTCCGTTTCATTACGGCGCGGTAACCTCCGGCTTACATAAGTTTCATTTGAAGATCGCGATTGCCGGCTCCATCCTTTCACCATTGGGAGATGTCTCCCCTTGGAGAAAGTTGCGCCATGAAGAAATGGGTTATCGCCGGCGTCGCCACTGTCGCGGTCGTCGGCACGGGTCTGGGCGTTGCCGCTTATGCCCAGGGTCCAAAGCATCACGGTTTCGACCAGCGCTTCGATCGCATGATGGAGCGCGCCGACTACAGCGGCCACAAAGGCTGGCGCGGCCCGCGCCGTCCGGTCAGCGCCGAAGATCGCGCCGCGTTCCTCGATGCTCGTATCGCCGCCGTTAAAGCCGGCCTGAAGCTGACCGCGGAGCAGGAAAAGTTCTGGGGTCCGGTCGAGACCACTGTTCGCGAACTCGGCAAGAAGTGGGGCGACCGCATGGCCGCACGCCGCGACGAATGGCAGAAGCGCCGTGAAGAACTGAAGGACGGTAAAGAGCCGCCCGCAGTCGACCACGTCGATCGCCTTCGCAAGCGCGCCGACTCGCTTGCGGAACGCGCAGCCGACATGAAGCGTTTTGCCGATGCCGCAGAGCCGCTCTACGCGAAGCTGGATGAAGGCCAGAAGCGCCGCCTCCAGTCGCTGATCGGCCACCGCTACGCGGGCAGGATGCACCACTGGAACAACGACCGCGATTACGGTCCGCGCCGCGGTTAATTCAGAGATCGGAAGCCTGTCGCTGACCTCCAAAGGGTCATTCTCTCCATCCTTGTAGCGACACTTTCGTAGTTGGGCCGCGAGTTGCCCCCCTCGCGGCCCAACGCCTTTTTAGGCGGCCTCTTTCTGGCCGTTTCCGGGGAAACAATTCTGGAACTGAGGCGTTTCCTCCGGTCGAGAGGAGACCGCCCGATGAAGCGTTTCGCCAGACCCTTGGCTTTACTCGCCGTCGTGCTGCCGCTTGCGGCAGTTCTGTCTTTTCCCGCGCATGCCCAGAACAAAAACAACCGGCCTACGCTCACGCAACTCGTCGCTCATGACGAAGCCCGTATTGCCCAGTTGAAAGCCAATCTCCGCATCTCTGAGGAGCAGGAGCGCGATTGGACCCGGTTCGAAGCCGCGCTCAAGAGCGTTTCGAAGAAGCGCGCCGAACGCCGGCTCGCGCTGATTGAAGAATGGGACAACCGCGAGACCAAGAATAAAGAAACGCCGATCAGCCATGCCGAGGCGTTGCGCAAACACGCCGAGGGGCTGGAACTGCGCGCAGCTGAAATCCGCGCCATCGCCGACGCCGCCGAACCGTTCTCGGAAAAGCTGAACAACTGGCAGCGTCAGCAGGTCGACCAGATCATCCGCACCTACGTGCAGGCCCCCTTCATTCCCGAAGACCCGCGCCGGCGGAATTTCTAAGCAGCACGGACGTTACTGCGGCGGCTTGTAAAGACCGCGCAGATTGCCTTCGCTCCAGAAGATGTCGTCCACGCGCCAGCCGTTCGGCGTGAGGACGAGCGCAAGCCGCACGGTGACGGTCTTACCGAAATTCTTGAAGGTTGCGGTCGCGGTCGCACGATCGCCGGCCGATTCCTGAATCGTCACGACCGGATCGGTAATTTCCCAATCCTGCCCGTCGACGAAGGGATCGCCATTCAAGAGCGGCGCTTCCTGTAATTTCTCCGCTTCCTTTGCGTCCTTCTCGATCAGATCGGCAAGGGAAGCGGTGAAGTACAGATCGAGCGCCGCCCGCGTCGAGAGATCGAGACCCGGCGTGTTCTTGCCGAGATAGGTTTTGTAGATCGCTTCGACGAATGCCTTCGGTTCGGGCTTCTGCGCCTGCGCAGGCAAAACGAATAGCGAGATCGCTGCCAGCGCAGCCAGCCAACCGCGCCGCATATTCACACCGCGACTTCAGCCTTGATCGCGGGATGCGGATCGTAGTGCTCAAACGAAATGTCCTCATAGCGGAAGGAAAAGATATCCTTCACGGCCGGATTAAGCTTGAGCGTTGGCAGCGCACGCGGCGCGCGGGAAAGCTGCAACTCCGCCTGCTCGCGGTGATTGTTGTAAAGGTGCGCGTCCCCGAACGAATGCACGAACTCGCCTGGCTTCAGGCCCGTCACCTGCGCGACCATGTGGGTCAGTAGCGCATAGGACGCGATGTTGAACGGCACGCCGAGAAAGACGTCCGCCGAGCGTTGATAGAGTTGGCAGGAAAGTTTCCCGTCGCCGACCCAGAACTGAAAGAGACAGTGACAGGGCGCCAGCGCCATCTTCGGCACGTCGGCCGGATTCCACGCACTCACGATCAAGCGGCGGGAATTCGGATTGGTTTTGATTTCCGAAATCAGATCCTTGATCTGGTCGATGGCGCCGCCGTCCGGATTCGGCCAGGAGCGCCACTGCTTGCCGTACACGGGGCCAAGCTCGCCGTTCGCGTCCGCCCATTCGTCCCAGATCGTGACGCCGTGGTCCTTCAGATATTTGATGTTGGTGTCGCCCGCGAGAAACCAGAGCAACTCGTGCACGATCGCCTTGAGCGCCAGCTTCTTCGTCGTCACCAGCGGAAAGCCGTCCGCTAAATCGAAGCGCATCTGGTGCCCGAACACGGAGAGCGTGCCGGTGCCCGTCCGGTCGCCCTTGGCGACGCCGGTCTGGATGATCCGCTCCACGAGATCGAGATATTGCCGCACTGACGTTCTCTTCCTTGAGTCGCAGCCGAACTTACGCCTAAGCGCCCGGCGCTGCATCTCCCGGAAATTCCTTGTCCTCTCGAAAAGTAAGGAATATTAGAATCTATATTCTAATTAAAGGCAGAAAACACCCCGGCGCGATGGCCGGGGCGCTTTGTGCGTCAGTTAGTTGTAGAAATCGTCGTCGAAATCCGGCGCATAGCCGAGCGGGCGCTGCTGGTAGGCCGGTCCCGGCTGGTAGCCATACTGCGGCCAGCCATTGAGATCGGGCGCCGGGCCGCGCATCTGGGCGGCATTGATATTCCCGCGCTCATGGAAATAGGCGTCCTCGCCCGGCTCGGCACCGGCCACGCTGATGCCGACAACAAAGGCTGTCGCGGCAAGAGAGGCCAAAATAGTCTTCTTCATTACGGATCTCCTGATCGGTTATTCCCTTCACCCGTACCGAAGGAACGCAGCGTATCCCGGGCAGTTCCTCCGAATTTGTGCATTGCAGAAGGTTTCTTGTGGAGGACCCTTGTATTATTTAGAATATATATTCTAATACTGTGATGAGCCGGCCCGCCGAAATCAGCCAGGAAGAATTGATTGCCGTCGCGACGCTGGTCACCGCCCGTCTGGGGCCCGCTGCGACCTCGATTGCCGCAGTGTCCAAGGCCGCGGGAATACCGACCGGCTCTATCTATTACCGCCTGCCCTCGCGCGACGCCCTGCTCGCCGAAATCTGGCTTTCGGCGGCCGAGCGTTTTCAGGCGCTTGCACTGGAAAAGTTCAGGGCGGCCCGCTCGCTCGACGAAGCAGCCGAGGCCGCGCTCGTCACACCTCGCTTTGCGCGCGAGCAACACGCAGCCGCCGTCGTTCTGAATTCCCACCGTCGCGAGGAATTCCTTCGCGCCGGCGTGCCGGAGGCATATCGCGCCCGCGCGGCGAAGCTCGCCGCCGAGATGCGTGACGGAATTGCCGCGATAGCCGAGCGGCTCCTGCCGGGCGACCCGAGAGCGAAGGAAATTATCGCCGTCGCCTTGATCGGTATTCCGCTCGGCGCGGTGCGCGTATTTCTCCCGCAGGCGGTGCCGCCGATGGAGATCGACGCGGCGATCGAAGCTGCAGTTCGCGCGGCACTTGGCGCGCAATGAAAATCTTCAACCGCCACGAAATCGGGATTGCAGCGGGCGAAGCCGACATCGGCAGGCTGATCGACACCCTCGCTTCGGCGAACGACCTCTTATGGCCCCGCTTCCGCTGGCCGCGGATGCGTTTCGACCGGCCTCTTTCTGTAGGAGCGCGGGGCGGCCACGGGCCGATCGGCTACTCCGTCGAGAAATACGAAGCGGGCAAACGCATTCTTTTTCGATTCGAGAACACCCACCGGATTTCGCTAGGCCTCGAAGGCCATCACCGGCTGTTCATGGAGCGCGGCACGGACTGCACGCTGCTGGTGCATGAAATCACGGGAACGATCCGCGGCCGTGCGCTCGCGATCTGGCCGCTCATCATCCGGCCGCTGCACGACGCGCTGATCGGGGACGCGCTCGCGCAGGCGGCGAAACATTTCGACGCGTCCCGTCCCTTTCCACCTTGGCTCTCACCCTGGGTCCGCGTTCTACGCTTCGCGCTGATGCGCGGAAGGGGCAGGAAAGCGCGCCATCTGGAAACGGCCGCCTAGGCCGCAGCCGCACAGCCGTCTTTCTTGACCTTGCGTATTGTCGACGCCGGATATTTCACGAGCATCGCCTCCGTGCGAACGGGACGGCGGACCAGCTCCCCCTTGCAATTCGGACAGATGCCCTGAAGGACACTATCCGTGCAGTCCCGGCAGAAGGTGCATTCGAAGGTGCAGATGAAAGCCTCGCGCGATTGTGGCGGCAGATCGCGGTCGCAGCATTCGCAGTTTGGACGCAGTTCCATTGTCGGCATCGGCGATTCCTCCCGCGTCCAGCGTAGAAGCGCGGGCCGCCATTGACGAGCCCGAAATAAGAGCCAAGACTGCATCCGTTCCGAGGGGTGCCCGCGTTAAGCGGGCTGAGAGAGTCCCTTTGAACCTGATCCGGGTCATGCCGGCGAAGGGACAGGACAACGCCATGCAAACGTCGAAGCTATTTGCCCGCTTCATCGGCCCGATCTTCATCGCGATCGGGCTCGCGCAGGTCATCAACACGGAAGTGTTGCGCACGCTGGCCGGCCAGTTCCTGGAAAGCTATGCGCTGATCTTTATCGCAGGATTGATGGCGATGCTGGCGGGTCTGGCCATCGTGAACTTCCACAATCTCTGGGTTCGGGACTGGCGCGTAGTCATCACCGTGTTCGGCTGGCTCGCGTTGATCGGCGGCGTCATCCGCATCGTGCTGCCGCAACAGACCGCCCGGATCGGTACCGCGATTTTCGGCATACCAAACATCACCGTCGCCAGCGGCGTCATCACGATCGCGCTCGGCGCGTGGCTCGCCTATGCCGGCTATATCGAGAAACCCAAACCCACACCGCGCGCAAAACGCAGGGGCAGGAAATGAACATCCACGACCGCGAACTGAAAACGCCCGAAGTCACGACCGGAGCCCTCCCCGCATCGCGCAAGATCTATTCGGTGCCGGAAACCGCAAGCGATCTTCGCGTGCCGTTGCGCGAGATCGCGCTCTCGGACGCTGCAAAAGAGGCGCCGCTCCCGGTCTACGACACCTCCGGCCCCTATACCGATCCGAATGTCTCGATCGACGTCGAAAAGGGCCTCGCACGCCAGCGCGTGCAATGGGCGAAAGAGAGGGGCGGCATCGAGGAATATGAAGGCCGCCCGATCCAGCCGCTCGATAACGGCAACGCCACCGGCAAATACCTCGCCCGCGCATTCCCGAACACGCCGAAGCCGATGCGCGGCGTTGGCGATGCGCCCGTCACGCAATACGAGTATGCGAAGCGCGGCATCATTACCAAGGAAATGATCTACGTCGCCGAGCGCGAGAACCTCGGCCGCAAGAAGATGCTGGAGCGCGCGGAAGCCGCGCTCGCGGACGGCGAACAGTTCGGCGGCAGCCTGCCCGCTTTCATCACCCCTGAATTCGTGCGCGACGAGATCGCGCGCGGTCGCGCGATCATTCCCGCGAACATCAACCACGCCGAGCTTGAGCCGATGATCATCGGCCGCAATTTCCTGGTCAAAATCAACGCAAACATCGGCAACAGCGCGGTAACTTCTTCCGTTGAAGAAGAAGTCGACAAGATGGTCTGGGCGATCCGCTGGGGCGCGGACACGGTGATGGACCTCTCGACAGGCCGCAACATCCACAACACGCGCGAATGGATTTTGCGCAATTCGCCGGTGCCGATCGGCACCGTGCCGATCTATCAGGCGCTGGAGAAAGTGAACGGTGATCCGGTCAAGCTCGATTGGGAGGTCTACAAAGACACGCTGATCGAGCAGTGCGAACAGGGCGTCGATTACTTCACGATCCACGCCGGCGTGCGCCTCGCCTATGTGCCGCTCACCGCGAACCGCGTCACCGGCATCGTCTCGCGCGGAGGCTCGATCATGGCGAAGTGGTGCCTCTCACGGCACAAGGAAAGCTTCCTCTATGAACGCTTCGACGAGATTTGCGACATCATGCGCAAATATGACGTGTCCTTCTCGCTCGGCGACGGCCTGCGCCCCGGCTCGATCGCGGACGCAAACGACCGCGCGCAATTCGCGGAACTGGAAACGCTCGGCGAGCTGACGCAAATCGCATGGAAGAAGGGCTGCCAGGTGATGATCGAAGGCCCCGGCCATGTGCCGATGCACAAGGTCAAGATCAACATGGAGAAGCAGCTGAAAGAATGCGGCGAGGCGCCGTTCTATACGCTCGGACCGCTCACCACAGACATCGCGCCGGGCTACGACCACATCACGTCCGGCATCGGTGCCGCGATGATCGGCTGGTTTGGCTGCGCCATGCTTTGCTATGTGACCCCGAAAGAACACCTCGGCCTGCCGAACCGCGACGACGTGAAAACCGGCGTCATCACCTACAAGATCGCAGCACATGCTGCGGACTTGGCGAAAGGCCACCCGGCAGCGCAGTTGCGCGACGACGCGCTAAGCCGCGCGCGCTTCGACTTCCGCTGGGAAGATCAGTTCAATCTCGGATTGGACCCGGACACCGCGCGCGAATTCCACGACGAGACGCTGCCGAAAGACGCGCACAAGGTCGCGCATTTCTGCTCGATGTGCGGCCCCAAATTCTGCTCGATGAAGATCACGCAGGATGTGCGGGATTATGCGGCGACGTTGAACGAGAAAGAAACCGGCATGGCGCAGATGAGCGAGAAGTTCAAAGCGCTGGGCGAGCAGGTCTATGTCTCAGAGGACGCCGTGAAGAAGAGTAATCAGGCGCTCTAGAATATTAGCGTTTCCATTGTTACGCTGCGCTCTGGAGCGCAGCATGCACGACGAATGGTGTCGAAATATAAGGAAAGAGTTTGAAACTGCCGACGACAAAGCTCAGATTTTTTCTGCTCCAACCGTTACCGCTGCAGGTAAAGATTTTTTCCAAACACTCCAGCGGACGCTTGGCGTCATAATTTTCCTATCTACGACAGCTTCATTTGCAGATAATGCGGCTCTCGTAGCAAAGAAAATCACTTCTGGAGACTCGGATCTTCCTAAAGATTACGACCCAAGGGTGCCGCTTGATAGCGCGCCCGGACCGTTCGATCACAACTGAAATATTTAGCTGTGGCTCCAGCTATTGCGCTGACGTTGATCGGACGCAGCCGCAATCAAGGACGAGAATGCGGTTAAAAGAATTTTTTGTCCTCACCAATAAGCATATCTCGCAAGTTATTCGTCACTGGAAAGCCGTATCCTTGGGCTGGCTCAAGCCACATTAGCTTGCCTGCGGCGTGGTGGTCACTCGCATAAAGAAGAGCGCCAATCATCTTTAAGGCGAGCTCGATTGCCTGCACACTATCCGAGCCGCTTGCATCCATTTGTATTTCGCCATCTGGCCACTCAATCGTGAATTTGCACAGCCATGCCCCATCAATCTCTCTGGGCAAATAGATTGAAATAGGAACCTCAACATCGTCGGTTGAGGATTTAATCCTGAGACTACGTTCCGCTATCAACATGGCTGGGCTCAATAGTTCAGAGGTGGAATTGGCTGTCCTGCAATGCAGCTGGCAAGACGTTGGGTCGCTTGAGCCCGACATCCAGCTCGACGCGGCGCAGGTTCGACGAAACTACCATGCAGTATCGAACTGAGCGCCCCCCGCGCTGCGACTTCCTTGCCGCCGAACGGAACGAAGCAGGCGTGATCCCAGTCCGGCCTGCGATTGTAGCCGGGCCGCCAGCCGTTCATGTCGATCGCACAGACGAAGAAACATTCCTTTCTGCTCGGGTCGGCGGTATGCGGGTCGGTACTCACCGGTTCGCTCTCCGATCGTGGCAAACCTTTCCGCACCCTTGTCGTATCTCCCAGATACAAGCGCTCGCCCGGACACGAATGTACCCGGAAGTAACATGGTGAAAATCGCCCTGACCAAAACCGAAATCCACCATTCTCCTTCGCCTACCCGGTCTCGAATACCGATGTGCCCTTTTTAGAAGCGGTCGCGAAGATCGCCAGAAAATCCAGATGCGCCACCGGAATACCGCTTCACACGCGAACGTGAATGATGCTGTGATGGCGATCACGCTGCATTCAGGTTCGGGGACCTAGGGTGCATTTCATGGAGAGAGCCTGAAGGGGAGAAATCCGATGCTTCGTAAATTGATTGCCATTACCGCTTTCGCGGTGCTTTGCATGTCCGCACCGACCGCCGCGCAGGCGCAGCGCCTGATCGTCAACCAGCTTTCCGGCAAATGTCTCGACGTGCCGGGCATTTCGAATTTCACGCCGGGCACGCCGCTCCAGCTGTTCGATTGCGAAATCAACGGCGTCGATTACAGCGGCAAGCCTTCGGACCAGTTCTGGTTTTTCGGCGTACAGGGCCCGATCCGCAACCGCCTCTCGGGCCTGTGCATGGACATTTCCGGAACGCACCCGGGCGCGCTGATCACGATCAACGTCTGCAATCCGGCGAACCCCGCGCAGCTCTGGATCGTCCGGCAGGATGGCTTCATCCAGAACCAGGCTACCGGCAAATGCATCGACGTTGCGGGCTATCCCGGCGTCGCCACCAGCACGCCGCTCATGCATTCGGACTGCGAATTCGGCAATCCGCAGACTGACCAGCGCTGGCGCTGAACAAGCCTGCACGGCATACGAAAGGGCGCCGCTGGAAAACGGCGCCCTTTTCATTTCCCGCACGACCTTCGGCGTAGAAGCGAGCGTGTGATCTACGCGCGCGGCGTTCCCAGAAAATCGAGTTTTCCGAGTGGAACGCCCTTATGCCGCAGGATCGCGTAGGCGGCCGTCACATGAAAGAAGAAGTTCGGGATCGCGAACCCCTGCAAGTATTGCACGCCGGTGAAGTTATACTCGTTCTTGCCGGCCTTGAAGACGATCGCGCGGTCCTCGCTGCCGTCGATGGCGGAAGCCGGCACGCTGTTCAGATAGCCGATCGTCTTGCGAATACGCTCCTGCAAATCCGCAAAGGTCTTCTCGGTGTCGGGAAATGACGGCGGCTCGTTCCCCGAGAGGCGTGCCGCACAGGCTTTCGCGGAATCGCTCGCGCGCTGCACCTGCCCCACGAGCGTCAGCATATCCGGATAAAGCCTGGCCTCCGTCAGGCTGGCGGAGTCGGAATGCGCCTCTCCTTTCTTGAGAATCTCCGAGAGGTTCCGCAGCGCGCGGGTAAACAGCGGCAGCGAGGATTGCGACATCGAAAGCGGCATTGCGTGTTTCCTTTTAAATGGCAGGCCTGAAGGCTCGCGCTGCCTTCCAGATCAGCCATGCGAAGAATGAGAGAACGATCAGTTGCGCGGCCGCAAACGGCGGCTCCATCAGGGTCGGCGCCGCGGCATGCAAGGCCGGCACCTTCTTGAAGAGCTGCGCCACGAGCACGAATACGTTCAGGCAGAACGCAAGCAGTGCTGCGACCGCATAGATCCACCGCCAGGAACCGCGATAACGGAACAGATATTGCGCGGAGATCGCAGCGGCGAGCACGATCAGCGAGATCAGCCCGACCCAATGCGAGTCGCCGAAGTTTGAGAATGGGAACAGGAATCCGGTCAAACTCGTCAGCACCGTGGCTACGAGAAACACCACGGTCCAGAATTTCGTGGCTCCCGCCCGCAGCAATCCCATTGCGACGGGAATACCCGCCGCAAGCGCAATCAGGCTAAGGCCCGTATGAATATAAGTCAGAAGCGTGAGATTCATGTCCATCCCCCTTCGCAGAATACCGAGATGCTAGGCCGGAAGCGCAGCAACAGCCAGCCAACCGCACGAAATACACCTATGCATCTTCACAAGGCGCGCTCGCTCCTGCTGTGGTACGGTCTGGTCAAACCTATGATCGTCAAACGAGAAGCGGCGGCGCAGACAACAATGAATAAAACGACGGACAACTCGATTTCGAGACGCCTGTTCATCACGGGGTCGCTCGCATTCATGGCAATGCCAGCGCTGGCGCAGGACGGTGACATCTTCTCCGAGCAGATGATCTGGCGCGATCCCTCTATTCCCGTGGCGGGTAATGTGAAGGGCGACTTGACCATCGTGGAGTATTCCGACTTCAACTGCCCCTACTGCCGCAAGGTATTTCCCGTCATGCAGAAGGTGGTGCGCGAGGACGGCAACATCCGCCTCGTCTACAAGCTCTGGCCGATCTTCGGCCCGGCGTCGGTTTATTCCGCGCAGCTTGTGCTCGCCACGCGCGGCCAAGGGAAATACGTGCAGGCTTACGATGCGCTGATGTCGAGCACGTCGCGCGTAACTGAAGCGGGTGCGGACAAAACACTCGCCGCGGCGGGCATTGACGTCAGCCGCGCGAAACAGGATTTGCAGAAGAACAAAAGCGAGATCGAGACGATTTTGAAACGCCATCACGCGCAGGCGGACGGCTTCAGCTTTCAGGGCACGCCGTCTTTCATCATCGGCAAGTTCCGGCTGTTCGGCGCGCACGACGAGGAAGTATTCAAGCAGGCCATCGCCGACGCCCGCAAGATGCTGAAAGGCGGCTAGGTGCGCGGACTTCCGATTGCGCTCCTGCTGGCGGCAGCGACACTGCCCGCCGGCGCGCAGTTGGGCGTGCAGGAAAAGGAATGGGTTGCGCACTGCGTTGCGCAGATTTCCGAGACAAACAAATCCCGCGCGGAAAAATACTGCATCTGCATGGCGGAGAGCGCGGATATATCCGAGAAGCTGCGGCAAACCGATCTGGAGCGCTCATTCCCTCCGCTGCACCGGCATTGTTTCGAGAAGGCGGGGAGTTAACGTACCAGTTAGCTTGGTTTGAAAGTTCCGTCATCAAGCGCAAAAATGCACATTCCAGCATCCAAAGATTGAAACCCCTCTCCAGCTTTTGCAAGCGCTTCGAGCGCTTCCCGCCCCGCCTGCGGAGCGATCGCCAAAGTTGCCTTTATTGCATTCACACGCACTTGTGGGTTTTCGTGTTCGTAAAGCGCAAGCAATAGACGTCTCTGATCGCCAGCCCGCCGTTGTAGCTCATCTACAACAACAATCTTCTTGTCGAAGAGACGGTTAAACTTCGCAACTTCATCCAGCATCAACGCGTCGTACTGCGCCAGACCAATCTCAATATATTTTGCTACCAACTGCTCTGTGGTCATGCTCTTAAGCTTCATGGTTCTAAAACCCTGACCGCGATCAACGCACTTCTTCCAACCCTAACGCGCGTCGCCCAATCCTTTTCGTGCAGATACTGCCGCAGAGTCACGCTTCCGTATTCTTCGTTCTTAGTTTGATACCAAGCATTGATCTCCCGGTGCTTTAGAGTTGGTATTCGGACAAGATTCTCAGGCGAGTCAATCAAAGATCTCGGAAAGCCATCTCGCTCGGCCGCGGCTTGTTCGACTATATGATGAATTTCGCATCCCTTAGATGGGTTACGAACCGCCGATTGCAGTTCGTCAATCGATTTCGGGGGATCAAGGTAAGACCGGACGTAGGGACAGGCCTGTTCGAGAATCTGCGCCGCATCCAGGATGTTGAGAACCGTCCCCAGAACGGGACCAAACATCGCTTCCTTCGCAGCAGCACGAGCGAGAAGAAGTGCTGCCTCCTTAATAATTTTGTTACGTAACTTCGTATCGCTGCCAACGGAATCGTCAGCCCCAGTAGTGTCCGCCTGCCGCGTTCGTCGAGCGGCTGGTTAGGATCGAAATTGGCTTTCAGCGATTAGAAAGTAATCCTCAATGCAAGTGACATAAGATTATTTTCCTATACTGTCAAGGACAGAAAAGGCCGCCCTCTCGGCCGGCCTTCTGATTGTCGTTTGGGCCTCGCGTAGCGCGCCACGAAGGATTTCTACTCCGGCCGCTGTTCGCCCTTCGGCTCGACGTCGACCGTCTTGTCCTTGCGCTCGGCCATGAACTGGTCGAACTCGGTCTTGTCCTTCGCGAAGCGCAGGCGATCGAGGAAATCCTGGAATTCGCGCTGCTCGTCCTCGAGCCGCTTCAGCGTCTCCGAGCGGTATTCGTCGAAGGCGCGGTTGCCGGAAGACGGCGCGTAGTCAAACCGATGTCCGCCCATCATGCGCGAGCGCATGCGGTCCATCTTCCATTGCAGTTTCTGCATCTTGTATTCGCCGCGCGACGCGCAGTTGCCGTAACCCATGTATCCGCCTCCGAACCTTCCGGTGAAAATGATGAACCCGAGTGCTACGAGGCCCAGCGGCCACCAGATAACGAAGCCAAGGACCATCAACGCGATCCAGGCCAGCACTCCGAACTGATCGATCTTTGCCGCGATAGGCATGTCGCTCTCCATTGCAGGCCCGTCCTTGGGCCTCGTGTAAATGTAAATAACATTTACATCCGACCGGTCAAGAGGCGAAAGGCTCATGCGGAAAGAATTTTAGGTAGACCGGAAGGCCTAGACGTCGAGGCCCAAGCCCCTGAGATAAATCAGCATTTGCGCCTCAAGGAGATCCTCTGGGTTCATCGGCAGAGGCCGGCGCGCCGGGTCCGCGCGGGCAAAGAGAGACGCAATGCCGTGCGTCATCGACCAGATATGCAGCGCGACCATCATCGCGGGCGGCCTTCCCGCCGCGGGCATCTTCGCGACCAGTACCTCTGCCGCCGCGCGCAGTTGCGTGAAGGAGCGATCGGCAATTTCGCGAAGCTCGGGATCGTTGCCGATGGCAACGCCGCTTTCGAACATCGCCGCGTAATAGGAAGGCTCGGTGCGCGCGAAGTTGAGATAGGCCGCACCGATGCGCCTGAAAGCCTCTGCGGTCGAAGGCTTTCCCTCGCCCCAGGCCGCGCGAAGCCGCTCCGAGAAAAGCTGGAAGCCGCGCTTGGCGACATTCGCCATAAGCTCGTCGCGGTCGCGGAAGTGCCGATAAGGTGCCGCGGGAGACACGCCGGCCCAGCGCGCGGCGTCGGCGAAGGTAAAGCCCGCAGGCCCCTTCTCCTTGATCAGTTCGAGCGCCGCGCGCACCAGATCCTCGCGCAGATCGCCGTGATGATAGCCGCGAGGCCCGCGGCCGCCGTGTTTCCAGCTCATGTGAATCGCTTTTACATTGCGCCGCAGGCTGCGTCGAGCGCTGCCGGCGACATGCGCGCCGCGGCGGGCTCCACGGGGCGGTCGTTTCCCGAAGTCATACCAGCGTGATGCGTTTCGGCGGCGGCGCCGGACGACTAGCATTCAAAGAAAAATGACTTCATCGGGGAAACGACATGGCACGTATATTTTGTGCAATTGCGTTCGCGCTTCTCGCCGTTCTAGGCAGCCGTGTTGAGGCACAGCAAAGCGCATTCGACTTCGCACTTATCGGCGACATGCCCTACACGAAAGTGCAGGAGCAGGAGTATCAGCGCGTACTCGCCGCGCTGAATGCGACGGATCTCGCGTTCGTCGCCCATATCGGCGATTTCCAGTTCGACGCAACGCCATTCAACCGCAATCCGAAAATCGCTTCGATGCCTTGCGTGGATGAGAATTACAAAGCGATATTCGATTCCTTCCAGTCGATCCGTCACGCGTTCATTCTGACGCCCGGCGACAACGACTGGTCCGACTGCTGGCCGCTCGCCGCGAAGAAGGCCGATCCGATCGAATTGCTCGCGAACATCCGCAAGATGTTCTACCCGGAAGGGAAAAGCCTCGGTCAGAAGCCGATCGCTGTCCTCAACCAGTCTTCCGATCCCGCTTTTGCGAAGTTCCGCGAGAACCTGCGCTGGTCGATCGGCGGCGTTCTCTTCGTGACGGTCCACATCGTCGGTGAAAACGACAACTTCGGACGCACTCCGGAGATGGATGCAGAACACCTGGAACGAAAGGCCGCGAACATCGCCTGGCTGAAGCACGCCTTTGCCGAAGCGAAAAAGACGAACAGTCTCGGACTCGTCATTCTCACCCAGGCCAATCCGGGCTTCGAGACCGTCTGGCCTGAAAGCGCCAAGACGAGATACTTCCTGCGCTTCATTCCGCGCGGCCAGCCGGTTCCGAGCCGCGCCACGGCCTTCGGCGACTATCTGCAAACGCTCGCCGAAGAACTGGAAGGCTACGATCGGCCGGTCGCCTTCCTGCACGGCGACACACATCTCTTTCGCATCGATAAGCCGCTCTACAGCTTGAAGACGAAGCGGTCCTTCGAAAACTTCACGCGCGTGGAAACGTTCGGCTGGCCTGACACGCACTGGGTCCGGGTGACGGTCGACCCCAAGGATCCGCAACTGTTTCGCTTCAAGCCGGAGATCGTGCCCGCAAACGTCGTGAACCGGCGCTAGTGTCAGGCTAGCGCCACGCAAACAGCGGTTGCTCGAAATCGGAGACCCGCGCGACGCGGCCTTCAAGGAGTTCGCAGAACTGATAGATGATCGCAGCCGTCGGCGCGTGCAGGTGATAGCCCATGAGCTCGATCCGGATTACCGGCCGCGGACTCTCCTCAATCGAGACAAAGCTCACGGTGTCCTTGGTCACGAAGCCGTCGAGGGGAATGCGATAAACCTCGGCGACTTCCTCGGGACTAAGCCGAAGCGGCGCGCTCTGCTGCGCCCAGACCACGACGGGAGAAATCAGATAGCCCGAACGGGTCGGAAAATCATCGAGCGTACCGAGCACATTCTCTTCGGTAAGCTTCAGTCCAATTTCTTCCTCAATCTCGCGCAACGCCGCCTGCACCACCGTCTCGCCTTCGTCGCAGCGGCCTCCCGGAAGCGCAAACTGGTTCGCATGGCGGCGCATACCCGAAGGGCGCTCGGTGAGGATGAAGCCCGCGCGATCCGAGCCATCGTCCGTTGCAGCGACGATCACCGCGACCGCGGCCCGCTTCAAAGCGGCGTCCGTTGTAACGGCTTCACGCTGAAAAGCGGCACAACGCGCGGCGACAAACGCTCTGAATTCGGCATTGAAAAGAAAGGACAAGGTGCGGCGCCCGGCAGCTTCGGAACTGATCTCCACTCAAAGCGTTTTTCATAGCTGAGGGCAAGTTTGCGGGGCGCAACTTCCGGCGCGGCATTCCGCGCCAGATGCAAGGAGACATCAAATGCGTATTGCACTTGCAGCCGCAATGATTACAGCCTGCACCGGCTTCGCTTTCGCAGAATTCTATGTCGTGCAGAACGTGCAAACCGGCAAATGCTCGATCGAGCAGGAGCTTCCCGCCTCCCCATCCACGCAGGTCCTGCTGAACAACAAATTCATGGACCGCACGGACGCCGAGAACGCGTTGAAGAATGTGCCTGCCTGCAATTAGTTGCGGCGGTAGCGCGGATCGTAGCGCGGATTGAGATAGCAGGACTCGGTACGGCTCGCGCGCGAAGCCATACACTGCTCGTACGTGAACGCCATGCAGATCTGGACGGTCGAACCATGCGCGATCGGCTGATCGCGGCACCACAGATCAGAAGGCGGATTCTGCGGGGCCCGCTGTTGCGCTTCAGCCGCTGCCGGAATGAGCAACGCCAGCGCCACCATGCCGAGGAAGAAGTTCGCTTTCATCTCCTGCTCCCTTAATAGTTCGGATTGCGTCTGCGCCAGTCGGCGAACCGCGGATCGTAAAGCGGATTGAGGTAGCACGTTTCGATGTGGCTCGTGCGGGACGCCATGCATTGGTCGAACGTATAGGCTCTGCAGACCCTGACGCCCCCACCGCCCGGAGCGGACTGCACATCCCTGCACCAGGCGTCGTAAGGAGGAGTCTTCGGCGCGCGGTTCTGCGCGATCGCGCCGGTTGCGGCAAGGGCCGCGCAACATGCCGCAGCGAAGAAGATCAGCTTAGCTTTCATGGGAACCTGCCTGCATCCAGCCTGCGTGAATGTCTACGCGCAGCGACGCGCGACTTTGTGTCGTTCTCACGGCAAAGCACAAGTTCCGGCCTCGTTGCGGTACAATCGCGCGGATCTGTTTCGGCTTCGCGATTTGCTGCACGTGCACAGAAAGCGTGTTTCCCGCTCGCGGCAGACTGAAGGATAGCGCGACCGCTATTTCCGCCGAAGTCACAAATCCGTAATCCTCATTCTGCAAGGAATCAGGCAAAGCAATGTCGGCATCGAAGAAGAAGCGGAAGAAGGCGGCAGCACGCAATCCCATCGTTGCAGCGGGCGGAATCGTGCTGCGCGGAAAGAAGAACCCGCTGATCGCCGTGGTCCAACTGAGCGTGCAGAAGACCTGGGTACTGCCGAAAGGAAAGCTCCGGAAGAACGAAACCACGCTCGCCGCCGCAAAGCGCGAAGCAATCGAGGAAACCGGCCGCGCCGTTTCGGTCTTCGAGTATCTCGGACAGATTTCTTACACGAGCGGAGGCAGCCCGAAGGTCGCCAAATTCTGGCGCATGGAAGCCTACGGCAAACAGGGAAAACTGATGCGCGACGTACGGAGCGTGCGGTGGCTGCCGCTCGGCAAGGCGATCGAAAAACTGTCGAAGCCGCGGGAGCAGAACTTTCTGCGGCAGATGGGCCCGAAGGCGCTGACGGCAGCGGCGCAGGGCAGCGAAACCGCCGGACAAACCAGCGGCATCTTCGGTCTGTTCGGCAAAGTCATGCGGCGCCTGGGCCTGCGCTGACGTTTACTCCTGCCCCAAACGGGCAGAGAATATTCTCCCGGGAGCCCTCCGATGTCGTTCAATCTCTATCTCGCTTATCTTGCTGCCTGCGTCGTTCTCGTGATCGTTCCGGGACCGACGGTCACCGTGATCGTCGCAAACAGCCTGCGTTACGGTGCCCGCGCCGGCCTTCTGAATGTAGCCGGGACGCAGCTCGGCCTCGCGGTCATGATCGGGATTGTCATTCTGGGCCTCGCTTCCCTGCTTGAGGCGATCGGCTGGTGGTTCGAGGTGCTCCGGCTTGCCGGGGCGGCCTATTTGATCTGGCTCGGCATCCGGCTGTTGCGTGCCGATGGTGCTCTCGACGCGCCGGGACACGCACCGGAACCGCGCGGCGGCTTCTTTCTGCAGGGCTTCGTGGTGCTGATGAGCAATCCGAAGATCATCGTGCTGTTCGGCGCGCTGTTTCCGCAGTTCATCGACCCGAAGGGCGACTATCTGGGTCAAGTCCTGTTGCTCGGCATTACCGCGATGGTCACGGCCGCAGTGTTCGACTCGATCTACGCCATTACCGCGGGCCGCGCCGGCGCCGCCCTCTCGCGCGTCCGGGTACGCCTGCTTTCCAGAATCTCGGGCGGATTTCTCATCGGCGGCGGCATTTGGCTCGCCCTGACTCGAACCCGCTGATCGGAAATATCGGGAGTGTGGCCGGGAAGCCTCGCTTGCCGCGCCGCACAAACTAAGCCGTTGCATCCGATTTCGGTTGCCCTCATCATTTCCCTGAAAGACAGCCGGAGTGTTCGGACCAGGGATATGCCGTGATGCGTAAATTGGCCTTTGCGGCGACTACCGCCGCGTTTCTCGCTCCTATGCCGGTGAGCGCCGCGACAATCGATACCTTCAAAGTCGCGAACTGGACGGTGGGCGCCTACACCAACAACACGACCAGTCGTTTTTCGCATTGCGCGGCATCGGGGCGGTATAAGAACGGCCTGACGCTCATCTTCTCGGTGACCGAAACCCTCCAGTGGGGCATCTCGTTTCTGAACCCGGAGTGGAATATCCGCGAGGGCCGGGAAATCGACATCGATTTCAAGATCGATAACGGGCGCGTCAACTACGCACGCGCTCGCGCCGTCAACTCCAAGCAGATCGTCGCGAAACTTCCGGACAGCGTCGAACTCTTCAACCAGTTTCGCTACGGCAGCCGCTTGGTCGTGAGCATCAACGACGGCCGGCCGGTGCCGTTCAACCTCAGCGACACCAATCAGATGTTGACCGAAGTCCTGCGCTGCGCCCAGCGCTACAAGGGATATGTCGATCGCGGAGGCGGCGGCTTGAACCAAGGCTCCCGCGACCTGGGATCGCGCGATGAGCGCCTGTCCCGGATTCCGGACGACAGCGACGACCTGCGCGGCGAACGCAGGCAACCGCAACAGCAGCAACCGCAGCAGACCACGAGCCAGCAGGCAGCGGTCGGCCCCACGGCGGAATCGCGCGCGGAAGCCATGGAAATCGCGACCAACATTCTCCGCCGCGCGAACTTCGACATCCCGGTGCAAAAGCCCGAGCAGCTTTCCGATGAATTGCGTAACAAGTTCGACGCGGTCTGGCGCGGAGAAGGCATGCTCGGAACGCTTCGCATCCTCGACGGACCTCGCGCGACGACGCTCGACAAAGTTCGCGGCGGATTGATTTCTTCGGATGCCGTTACGTGCAAGGGCAAATTCGCTTCCGGCGCCTTGCCCGCGATGAGCGGCTCGCAGTCCCAGTCGATCTTCACGTCCTGCGAGGGAGAGAGCAACTGGTCGGTGTATTACATCGCGATCCCGCGGAGGCAGGGCGGCCTTTATCTGATCGGCATCTCGGGGAGCGGCGAAGTTGCATCGCGCCTCCAGAACGTCGCAAACGCCTACCGCACCGTTGCGCTGGAAGTCCTCGAAAGGTGAGTGCGCAAAAGAAGCTGCCCGAGGCCGTAAATCCCGGCGGGCACATGCCTGCTGGACTGCCATTTTCCGAAGGCATGATCGCAGGCAATCTCGTTTTTCTTTCCGGTCAGCTCGGCACACTTCCCGGCAAACTGGAACTCAACAATAAGACCGCCGAAGACGAGTTCCGTCAGGTGATGGAAAACGTCTTCTCGACGCTCGCGGCCAACGGGCTCGGCGCTAGGAATGTCGTGAAGTGCCTTGTCATGCTGGCCGACATGAAAGACTGGCCGGCGTTCAACAAAATCTATCTCGAGTATTTCGACGCGCCCTATCCGGCACGCTCCGCCTTCGGCGCGAGCGGCCTCGCCCTGAATGCTCGTGTAGAGCTCGAAGTGATCGCAATGCGGAGTGACGGATGACGAGTGCTTACGGTTTTGCTCTTGGTGCGGCTATTGCCATTGCCGGCGCCTATTTCACCGGCCGCAACGGCGGCATCCAGTTTTGGCTGTTCGTGATCGGCGCAGTCGGGTTCCTGATCGCGGCGGCAGGCCAGTACTTCAAAACTACCCAGGGAAAAGGCTGAAAAGCCGCCCTTTAACCGCCACGCTCCTACGCCTATATTCAGGGTGCCGGAGCAATCCGGCTATGGCGATAAACGCTCGTTGTAATAAACCATTCGGACCCGGGGGCGGTACCCGGCGCCTCCACCAAAGCCCGCAAGAGCTGCGGGTTTCGGCGGGGGCGAAATAGGATCGACGAGGGTGTAAAGAGCGCGGCTTTCGCTCGGCATGGTTCCGCCGTTATCGGGCCTCTTATAGTTGCGAATGACAACTATGCTCCGGTTGCTCAGGCCGCGTAAGCGGTTTGACCTACTGGGAATCAAGCCCTGAGGGTTAGCCCCTTCAGGCGGGGTCCGGAGGCACCTGGCAACAGAAGCCTCCACTGCTTTTTCTGTGTGCTGGTGCACGCACCCGGAATCGGGTTCACTGTCTCAATGACCGACCTCATCCGTTACGATCTCCTCGCCCAGGACGCGCTGCGCGGCGTCGTCCGCAAAGTGCTGACCGACGTCGCAAAGGACGGCCTGCCGGGCGAGCATCATTTCTTCATCGCGTTCGATACGCGTGCACAGGGCTTGCGAATCTCGGATCGCCTGCGCGCGCAGTTTCCCGAAGAAATGACGATCGTTTTGCAGCATCAGTTCTGGGATCTGAAGGTCGGCGATCACGCCTTCGAAGTCGGCGTTTCGTTCAATGGCGCGCCGGAGCGGCTGCTGATTCCCTTCGCCGCCGTCAAAGGTTTCTTCGATCCCTCCGTTCAGTTCGGATTGCAGTTCGAGGTGATCTCGAACGAGAACGCGGAAGGCATCGCCGGCGAGCTGAAAGTCGCGAACAACGACAAGACCGGCGACAAACCGGTCGCCATTAATCCTCCGAAGGGTGCCGCCTCCGAGCCGGAAGTCGCAAAACCCGCGCGGGAGAAGACTGCGGAAGAAAAGCCCGCCCTCGAGAAAACCGAAGCGGGCGCCGAGATCGTCAGTCTCGACAAGTTCCGCAAGAAGTGAACCCGCTTCCTGTCGTAATCGTCGTCGCCGTGGCGGAGAACGGCGTGATCGGCCGCAAGGGGCAATTGCCGTGGCGCATTCCGAGCGATCTCAAGCATTTCAAATCGGTCACCATGGGCAAGCCGGTCGTCATGGGCCGGAAGACCTACGAGTCGATCGGAAAGCCTCTTCCGGGCCGAACAAATATTGTGCTCACACACGATAAAAACTGGCGTGCGGAAGGCGTGCTCACGGGGCACACTCTGGAAGAAGTCCTACAACTGGCAAACGATGATGCCCGCAGGACCGGCGCGCCCGAAATCGCCATCATCGGAGGCAGCGCGCTGTTCGAAAAGATGCTGCCTGCCGCCGACAAGATCGAACTGTCGGTCGTCCATGCAAGCCCTGAAGGCGACGTCTTTTTTCCTGCGTACGATAAAAGTGCATTCAAGGAGACGCGCCGCGAAGGACCGATCCGCGGCGAAAAAGACGATTACGCCTACTCGGTCGTGACCCTCGAGCGCACCGCCAGGTAATCCGTCAGGCAAAGTAGCCCGTCAGTTCTGCCCGTGCGGCAGCGGTGCGGACGGCACGGCCGTCGGCGGCGGCAGAAGCGGCACCGTCTCGATTTCTTTCCTGGCCGGTTGCAGCTTCTTCTTCGGAAGCGGCGCGCGCTCTTCTGGCTGCTGAAGGCCTCCCCCGCTTTCAATCGTTCGCAGCGCGATCGCGGCAATCAGCGCCTTCGCATCGACCTTGCGCTCCGGCGCGTGGAATGGACCGGACCAGTGCAACAAGGCGCCCGGCTTTGCCGCGGTCCCCCCGCTGACTTCGATATTCAGGAGCGCATCGACGCTTCGCTTCGGAAGGTTCAAAGCGCCCGAGAGCGAGATCCCGATATTCCCGGCCTGTGCCTTTGCCGACCCGCTGCGAACGATGCCGTTTGCGATCACCAGTGGCGCCTCCAGCTTTGAGACTTTCAGCGAAGCGCGATCGAGCGCAGCAAGCAGCGCGTGTTCGATCTTCTTCTCGTCCTGAACGTCCTTGGCCGATGCGAATACGGCGGAGACGGCGGTAGCATCCGTTCGCGCGATTTCGAGATTGGACAGAGACAAGGTGCCCCGCCCTGCCAGGCTTGCGATCAGATCTTCTTCGGTGCTGCCATTGGCACCGAGCGCAACCGTGGTGCGCAACAGGCCACGCAACCCGCCCTGCGGAAACAAGTGATCGAGCGCCACGCCCTCTGCCGCGAGATTGATCTCGAGTACGCGGGGAATGAAGTCGGCGATGCGAAGCGAGCCCGACACCTTTCCTCCCGCGAACTGGGCACGAAAGTCATCGAACACGGTTTCGTACTTTCCGGCCCGGAGCTGAAACGCCGCATTCTGCAAAGCCATACGCCCGGGAACAGCAAGCGACCCGACTTCCATCTTCAGCGTGCCCGGCAGATTGGCGAGCGGGGGAACGCTCAGCTCCAGGTAGGAAACTTTTGCGCGCCCCAGCGCCAGAGAAATCAGCACCGCCGCATCGGCACGATCGAGAGTCAGTTCTCCCGAAAATGGCGAAAGCCCGCCCGCGGGGATCGCTACGTTGCCGTTGCCGCGCGAACCCGCAATATCGAATGCAAGCTTTTCGAACACAAACCGGTTGCCGTCACGAACGAGGCTCGCGGTGCCGCTTGCGGGCAGCACGTCCGAAGACGCGCGATCTGCGAGCACTAGCGCCTTACGAAGATCGGTTGACTTGAGTGACAGCGCGAGCGCGGGCGAGACACGCTCGTCCGCAAACCGCAACTCTCCCTTTGCAGAAATCTCGGTTTCAGGCAGCCGCAGAACGGCATCGACAGGCCGGCGCGCATTCTGCAATGCGCCTAGATCGAGTGCGAGCGCGGCCTCCCCGGATTTCGCGAGCAGACGCCAGCCTTCCTTCAGACGCGATAGCGTTCCGGACAGACGCAACGGAAAGTGTGAGTCCGCGTACTTGCCGGCGAGGTCCGCGAGATCAGGACTTCCGGAAAGATAGGTGAGCAGCTTCGCGAAGCCGCCGCCGCGGGTGATTTCCGCCGAGAACTCGTGCGCTCCGGCTGATTCCTTTGCCGTAATCGACGTGCCGTCGAAATCGCGGAAGTCGAGCTGTTGCAGGGCGAACGCCTTTCCCCTGAGCAGCGCCTTCAGCTTCCCCTGTCTGATCGGCGTATCGAGGAAACGAACGTCCGAGGCAGCGAGTTCAACCGAAACGTCAGCACCGTCACCGACGCCATCGAGTCCCCATAACAGCGGAATGAGCACATCGATCTCCGCCTTGCGCAGCGTCAGCTTGATCGCGGTCTCCGCAGGGCGTATCGCAATCTCACCGCCGATAAGCGCGGAACCGATAGCCGCATCGAGATTGCGGATCGAAGTCGATCCCGGCGCGAAAGCGAGATCGCCCTTCACGCGCAGCGTTTCGGCAACCGGAAACGTTTCCCCGATTTGTGCGCCAAGCAGCCAGCGCGCAAAGATCTGCGGCTCGTCCGCCTCGAACACGAGCGGCCCGGAGAACCTGCCTCCGTCGTTCTTCCCTGAAAGTGTGATTGCCGCGCGGCCCGGCATCCGCGCCTCCAACCGCTCCAGCGTCACCGCTCCGTTCTGCGAGCGCAGCTCGGCACGCACATCGCGAACCAGTTGCCCTCCGGCGAGAACGCCGTCAGCCGAAACGTTCAACGTCGACGCGAGCGGCAACAGCGCGAACAACGACCGCGCGCCGGAGAGCAGCGGCAGCACATGCGCGGCTCCCGTGACGCCCGCATTCTGATCGCCGAGATCGAGATCGATGCGCTTGCTGGAAAGCGTCGCCTCAATCGTGCCGTTTGCGTACGGCGAGACCTTGGCTTCGCCGGAAAGCGTGATCGGCAATTCTCCCTTGCCCAAAGCAAGATCGAGATTGGCAAGGCGAAGCTCGGCTACATCTCCAGTTGCGTCCGCGGAGATCCGCCACGGCAGATCTCCGCTGCGTTGGGCGAGTGTAAGCTTTCCATCGAACCGCGGCGCCGCATTCGCGAGACCAAGGAGCCCTTCGGCATCGAAGGAAACACCGTCTGAAGGCCGCTCAAGCGAGAGCCTCGCCTTGCCGGCGTGATCGGGACCGAACCGCCCCGAGGACGCGCGCACGATCCAGCGCATCCCGTTCAACCGGAAGCCGCCGTCGAGCCGGAACGGCCCTTCGCGCGAGACCAGTTCGCCGCGCGCCGAGAAATCTTCCATCGAAAGCAGCGAGTTCGTGCGCCGGTCTTCGATCGTGATCGAGCCCGCTTCCAGCACGAAGCCGCTCACCGAAATTTCCTGCCCCGCGCTCGCGCCTGAAGGCAGCAGCAGCCTGCCGTCCTTATCGACGACAAGCCGGATCGACGGACGCGAAAGCACGAACTCGCTGGCTTCGATCCTGCCGGAGAGCAGTGCCGTCAGGGAAAGCGAGCCGCGCATTTCGCTCGCGCGCATGCCGGTGCCTTTCCCGGCATCGCCGAGCGACACCTCGCGCAGCACGAAGGCCGGCGTCGGCAAAATGGTGAGTTCGATATTCCCGGTGATGGTGACGCGTGAGCCGGCGAGCGCGCTTGCCTGCGCCTCGAGCTGCGGCCGCCATTCGTTCCAGTCGATGAAGAACGGCGCCGCAAAGGCCGCGAGAATCGCGGTGATCAGTGCGAGCGCGATCCCGAGTAGCGTCGTCTGCAAAAAATCAGCTCCAAGTAATCCGGCTCTACTTGGCCGCGTCCGGCCCGGTCCACCAGCACATGGAGGCTAGCGTCCCGGTTGAGCGGGAATGGGGCAAGCCTTTTCTTGCACCACTTCAGACCTCGACGATCTTGCCCGGATTCATGATGTTGTCGGGATCGAGCGCGCGTTTGATCGAACGCATCATGTCCAGCATGACCGGCCCGTGCTCGGCTTCGAGATATTTCATCTTGCCCTGCCCCACCCCATGCTCGCCGGTACAGGTGCCTTCCATGCGGTGCGCACGCTCGGTAAGCCGGTCGAGGAAGACTTTGACGCGCGCAAGCTCGTCCTTGTCGTCCATGTCGATGACGAGACTGACATGGAAATTTCCGTCGCCGACATGGCCTACGATGGGGCCCAGGAGCCTCATGTCCTGAAGGTCCTTCTCGGTCTCCAGCACCGCGTCCGCGAGCTTCGAGATCGGCACGCAGATATCGGTCGCGAGCGCCTTCGCGCCGGGGCGCAGCGACATCATCGCAAAATAGGCGTCGTGCCGCGCCTGCCAGAGTTTCGTGCGCTCCTCGGCCTGCGTGGTCCATTGCAGCGGCCCGCCGCCGAACTCGGCCGCGATCTCGCCGAAGCGTTCGGTCTGTTCTTTCACGCCCGCTTCCGAGCCGTGAAACTCGAGGAACAGCGTCGGCGCTTCCGCGAGGTTGAGCTTCGAGTAGTTGTTGGTCGCCCGGATCGCCATGGCGTCAATGAACTCGATGCGCGCGACCGGAATGCCGGACTGGATGGTCGCGATCGTCGCCTGACACGCGCCCTCGACCGACTTGAACGGGCAAACCGCGGCGGAAATCGATTCCGGGATCGCGGAAAGCTTCAGCGTAAGTTCGGTGATGACGCCGAGCGTGCCTTCGGAGCCCACGAAAAGCCGGGTCATATCGTAGCCCGCGGAAGACTTCTTCGCGCGCGAGGCCGTGCGGATAACCTCGCCGCTCGGCAGCACGGCTTTGAGCGAGAGCACGTTGTCCTTCATCGTGCCGTAGCGCACGGCGTTGGTGCCCGAAGCCCGTGTCGCGGCCATGCCGCCGAGCGAGGCATCGGCACCCGGGTCGATCGGGAAGAACAGCCCCTGATCGCGCAGATACTCGTTCAGCCGCTTGCGGGTGACGCCCGGCTGGATGACGCAGTCGAGATCCTCGGCATGAACGGCCAGAATCTCGTTCATCTGCGAAACGTCGATGCAGATGCCGCCAGCGGGGGCGTTGACGTGCCCCTCGAGCGAGGTGCCAGTGCCGAAGGCGATCACCGGCACCTTGTGGGCACTTGCGATCCGTACCGCGTCCTGCACGTCCTCCGTAGAAGCCGCGTAGACGACCGCGTCGGCGGCTTCGTTCGGCAGCCAGGTGGTGGTGTTGGCGTGCTGGCGGCGGACCTCCATCGAGGTCACGACCTTGTTGCCGAGTTTGGCGTGCAGCGCAGCGATGGCGCGCTCGACCGCGGCGGGTTCGGCCCGCTTCAGGGCGGCGTTCTTCATTGGCGTCCTCCAGTTACGGACGACTTTAGCAAAGCCGTTCGCGCTTCGTCAGGCATGGCTCGTGTGCGGGAAACGGCGCCCTCGGATTTGCCCGGAATGCGCCAAACCATTGCCCGGCGCAAACTTACAATGCATGATTGTAGTCATAACAAAGAAAAGATTCGGAATGCTGCAACGTCTCGACTTCGAACCCGTCTTCTTCGCTCCGTTCGTATCATCCGCGATGACCGTCGAGCCCGGCTGGATCGACTACAACGGCCACCTGAACATGGCCTATTACAACGTGCTGATCGACCGCTCGGTGGACGAAGCCTTCGCCCTCGTCGGTCTCGGGCCGGAATACGTGAAGGACCGCGGCCATTCCTTCTTCACCGCCGAGGCCCACGTCCGTTATCTGCGCGAACTGCACGCCGGCGAAACGGTGCGCACCACGATCCGGCTGGTCGACTACGACGAGAAGCGCATCCATTTCTTCGCCGAGCTGTATCACGCCCACGAGGGCTGGATGTCCGCGACCTCCGAGCAGATGGCGCTCCACGTGAACATGGCCTCGAAGAAAGTCGTGGCGCTTCCGGACGACGTGCTCGACCGCCTTGCCGCCATGAAGGCCGCTCACGCAGCCCTGCCTGCGCCCGAAGCGATCGGCCGTAAAATCGGCATGGCCAAACGCAGCTAAAGCTGCCCGATCGGGCGGCGCTGCGCCCGATAGTTAATCAATCCTTACCGCAACCATGCAGCCGATTCAGATCGGACATGCATCCTTACCTATTCTAGGTGCGTCGCAAAAAAGCTATTTTGCATCGCAATAAGGAATCATGACCGGCCGGGCGGTGTCCCGGTATTCGAAGCGGAAGAAGGAGAACTCCCATGGCCGCCATTACCTATTCCCCCAAGTATGCTCCCGCTGCCGCGGCGACCGCGAAAACCGGCAAGAGCTTCTGGGCGCGCGTTTGGGACCGCATCGTTGAGGCGCGCATGCGCCAGGTTGAGCGCGAAGTCCGCATGCACCTGAGCTACCTGCCGCCCGAGACGGTCGAGTACTACAAGAACCTGCCGTTCCAGCGCTGAGCGCCGGACCACGGAATACGAAACGCCCCGGCGACGAACCGGGGCGTTTTTTGTTTTACGGAACACGCAACGTTAGCGTCGTCCAGTTCTCGATGTTTTCGGCCCGCTCGAATCGCAGCCCGAGCGCCTGATAGCGGGCGAGCGCCGCGAGCGCCTGATGCGGCATCAGGCCGGAGAGGATCACGGTCGCCCCGGGCGCGGCGAGCGCCGCAATCGGGCGTGCAAGCTGCTTCAGAACCGGCAGCAGGATGTTCGCGAATATCAGATCGTAGCGGGCGTATTGCGCGATCGCCGGCGCGCTCAGGCTTCCGGTGTGCAGAATATTTACATACGCCCCGGCACGGTTGGCGCGAACGTTTTCCCGCGCGACCGGAATGGAATCGCGGTCGATCTCGGTCGCAATCACGGGCGCATGAAACGCGCGCGCAGCCGCAATCGCCAGAACCGCCGTGCCTGTCCCGACGTCGAGCACCCGGGCCGGCCTGTGCGTGCGCGCGAGCCGCGTCAGTGCGCGAAGACAGCCTAGCGTGGTGCCGTGATGGCCGGTGCCGAAAGCGAGCGCCGCCTCGATCTCGATTCCGGTCTCGTTCGGCGAAATCTTCCCGCGATCATGCGAGCCGTGAATTGCAAAGCGCCCGGCGCGGACGATCTTCAGTCCTTCGAGGCTTGCGGCGATCCAGTCTTTGGCTGCGAGCGTTTCGTATTCGGGCTTCGCGCCGGAGCGGATTTCCGCGACCGCGGCAGCAATCGCGCTCTTGTCCGGCAGTTCGGGAAAATGCGCCTCGGCGATCCATGAGCCGTCCGGCGCCTCGAACGCCCCGACCGCACCCTCGCCTTCGAAAAAACGCTCGAGTAAATGATCTGCGATGCGTTTGGCATCGCGCTCATCCGCCCTTACCCGGACGACATGGCTCTCGGGAAAGTCAGCCAAGCTCAGGCTTTCTTGAGGAAGCTTGCGACCAGCTTCTTCTCGCCGGCCTTGTCGAACTCGACGACCACTTTCGCGCCCTCGACTTCCATGATCTCGCCGTAGCCGAATTTGTCATGGAAGACGCGGTCGCCGATTTCGAAATCCGCGGCGGAGCCGCTCGATCGCGAGACGACCTCGCCTTCGATGGTCAGGCCGCGGCCGCGCGGCGCATCCGAGAAACCACCCCGCCGCTGCTGCGCGCGCTGCCAGCCCGGCGTCGAATAACCGGAAGTAAACGGCTCGACCCGATCGAAGCGGCTGTGCACCTGCGTGCCGTAGCCGCTCTGGGCATCCACCACCTCGACGCATTCCTCCGGCAATTCGTCGAGGAAGCGGCTCGGCACCGTCGTATTCCAGAGGCCGTGCGTCATCCTTCTTGAGGCGAAGGAAATCAGCGCGCGCTGCTTCGCCCGCGTGATGCCGACATGCGCGAGCCGCCGCTCCTCTTCGAGACCGGCCCGCCCTTGATCGTCGAGCGAACGCTGATGGGGAAGCAGACCCTCCTCCCAGCCCGGCAGGAACACGGTATCGAATTCGAGCCCCTTCGCGGAGTGCAGCGTCATGAGATTGACTTTGTCCGCGTCGGCGCCGCCGTCCGCATCCATGACCAAGGATACGTGCTCGAGAAAGCCCTGCATATTCTCGAACTGCTCCATCGAGCGCACAAGTTCTTTCAGGTTTTCGAGCCGGCCCGCGGCCTGTGCAGATTTGTCGTTCTTCCACATATCCGTGTAGCCGGACTCATCGAGCACGATCCGGGCAAGCTCAGTGTGCGAAGTCGTTTCCAGTTTTTTGCGCCAGCCGTCAAATTGCGTGACGAGTTCGCGCAATGCCATCCGCGGCTTGGGCTTCAGGTCTTCGGTCGAGGAAATGATCCGCGCCGCTTCCAACATCGGCGCTTCATTCTGCCGCGAATAGTCGTGCAGCATCTGCATCGTGGTATCGCCGAGGCCGCGCTTTGGGACATTCACGATGCGCTCGAACGCGAGCCCATCGGCAGGCGACACGATCACCCTGAAATAGGCCATGGCATCGCGGATTTCCTGCCGCTCGTAGAAACGCGGGCCGCCGATCACGCGATAGGGCAGTCCGAGCGTAACAAAACGATCCTCAAGTTCGCGCATCTGGAACGACGCGCGCACGAGGATCGCAATCTCGGAAAGCTTGTGGCTCCGCCGCTGCAACTGCTCGATTTCCTCGCCGATCTGCCGCGCCTCCTCCCCGGAATCCCACGCGCCGGTAACTTTCACCTTTTCGCCCGGGTCATCTTCCGTGCGCAGCGTCTTGCCGAGACGGCTCTTGTTCTTCGCAATCAGGTGCGAGGCAGCAGCAAGAATATTCGCAGTCGAACGGTAATTGCGCTCGAGCCGGATCACCTTCGCGCCGGGGAAATCCTGCTCGAAGCGCAGGATGTTATCGACATCCGCCCCGCGCCAGCCGTAGATCGACTGGTCGTCGTCGCCGACGCAGCAGATATTGCGCGAACCCTGCGCGAGCAGCCGCAGCCAAAGATACTGCGCGACGTTCGTGTCCTGATACTCGTCGACGAGCATGTAGCGGAAGCGCTGCTGATATTGCGCAAGCACCTCGGCATTGTTCTGAAACAGCCGAAGGTTTTCGAGCAGCAGATCGCCGAAGTCGACTGCATTCAGAACTTTGAGCCGCGCCTGATAGGCCGCGTAAAGCTCCTTGCCTTTGCCGTTGGCGAACGACATCGCTTCGCCGGCCGGCACCTGCTCCGGCCCAAGCCCGCGGTTCTTCCAGCCATCGAGATAACCGGCAAAGAGTCGCGCGGGCCAGCGCTTCTCGTCGATGTTGTCCGCCTGCAAAAGCTGCTTGATGAGACGGATCTGGTCGTCGGTGTCGAGAATGGTGAAGCTCGGGTTCAACCCGACCAGTTCCGCGTGCCTCCGGAGAATCTTCGCGCCGATGGAGTGGAACGTGCCCATCCACGGCATGCCCTCGACCACATCGCCGACCATATGGCTGACGCGCTCCTTCATTTCGCGCGCCGCCTTGTTCGTGAACGTCACTGCGAGAATGCCGGATGGCCGCGCCTTCCCGGTCGCGAGCAGATGCGCGATCCGCGTCGTCAGCACGCGCGTCTTGCCGGTCCCCGCGCCGGCCAGCACCAGCACGGGACCGTCAAGGCTCTCTACCGCCTCGAGCTGCTCGGCATTCAGTCCGTCCAGATACGGAGCGATCGTGGTTGCCCGCGCGCGCGCGGCAATGCCGCCGGGCTTCGGCGCGGGCGCCTCGTCGTCGAACGGAAAGGGTTTGAATTGCGGATCGGCCACGTTGGCTTGTCTGGTTTTGTGATTCTAAGAAGAAAATGGCATCGCATGTGCCATTTGGCGAGGGTAGAGCCCAGTTGCCACGCGAATTGGGGCCGAAATAGGCAGTATTCGCGCAATGCGCTATGTCCGCGGAACCCAAGTACTTACACTGGCAGCCATGTTCGAAGCGAAATTTCAGACGTTCAGGGACGAAGGCGACAAGACGCAATCGGCATCGCGGCTCGCGGCGCTGCGCGCGGAACTCAAGCGGCAGATGCTTGATGGCTTCATTTTCTCGCGCGCCGACGAACACCAGAACGAATACGTGCCGCCTTGCGAGGAGCGCGTCGCATGGCTCACGGGCTTCACCGGATCGGCTGCGACTATCGTAGTGCTTGCGGACAAGGCCGCGCTCTTCACCGACGGGCGCTATACCTTGCAGGCGAAGGAGCAGATCGACGGCAAACTCTTCTCGATCGCACACATGATCGAGCATCCGGCGGCGAAATGGCTCGCCGAAAATCTTCCCGCTGGCGCGGCCCTCGGCTACGACCCGTGGCGCACAACCGCCGAAGGCGTCGAGCGGCTGGAGAAGGCCGCAAAGGAAGCGGGCAGCAGACTCGTTGCCGTCAAAGAAAATCCGGTCGACGCCATCTGGCGCGAACGCCCCGTGCCACCGCTCACTCCAGTTGTGCTGCACGGCCTGCAATACGCCGGCGAAGACGCGGCGAAGAAGATCGCGCGCATCCGCGAAGTGCTCGGGAAGGAAAAGATCGGCGTCGCCGTGCTCTCCGACCCCGCATCGGTCGCATGGACCTTCAACATCCGCGGCAACGATGTAGCGCATACGCCGCTGCCGTTGTCCTGGGCGATTTTGCCGCGCGAAGGCGAGCCGCAGCTTTTTGTGGACGGCCGCAAGCTCTCGAACGAAGTGCGCGATGAACTGGCGAAACTCGCCGACATCCGCGAGCCGCGCGAATTCGAAGTCGAACTGCACGAGGCCGCACGCGGAAAGGCCGTGCGGCTGGACCAGGCCACCGCACCCGCGAAACTCGCAGGCATCGTGGAAGCCGCAGGCGGCAGCATCTCCAAAGGCGCGGACCCGGTCACCAACCTCAAAGCGATCAAAAACGAGACCGAAATCGCAGGCATGCGCGCGGCACACCTGCGCGACGGTGCGGCGCTCACCCGCTATCTCGCCTGGCTCGACCGCGAAGCGCCGGGCGGAAAAATTTCAGAGATCGACGCGGTCGCGGCGCTCGAAACATTCCGCCGCGAGACCGGTAAGCTCAAGGAAATCTCCTTCCCGACGATTTCCGGCGCGGGCCCGAACGGCGCGATCGTGCATTACCGCGTAACGGAGACGACCAACCGCAAGCTGAAACCGGGCGAGTTGTTTCTGGTCGATAGCGGCGCACAATACGAGGACGGCACGACCGACGTCACCCGTACAGTGGCGATTGGCGAACCGTCGGCGGAAATGCGCGAGCGCTTCACACTCGTCCTCAAGGGCCACATCGCGGTCGCCCGCGCGATATTTCCCGAAGGCACAAACGGCGCGCAACTCGATCCTTTCGCGCGCCGCGCGCTATGGGAAGCGGGCCTCGATTTCGATCACGGCACTGGCCATGGTGTCGGCAGCTACCTCTCTGTGCATGAAGGCCCCGCACGAATTTCCAAGCTCGGCGCGGCCCCACTCCTGCCCGGCATGATCCTTTCGAACGAGCCCGGCTATTACAAAGCGGGAGCCTATGGCATCCGCATCGAAAACCTGCTGCTTGTCGAAAAGCGCAAGCATGGCATCGAAAAACCGTTGCTCGGTTTCGAAACGCTCACTTTCGCACCGATCGACCGGCGCCTTATCGATGCGAAGCGGATGACGCAGGAAGAAATCGCCTGGCTGGATGCCTATCACGCCGAAGTCCGCGCAAAGATCGGCCCGCAGCTTGGCGCCGAAGATCGCAGGTGGTTGGAGGCCGCAACCGCGCCGCTGCAAGCATAAGCAGGGAACCACAGGGAACTTTCGGCGTTACCCCTCACACAGTGTATTCAGACGTGAGGCTTCACCATGCTTTCGACCATTCTGATCGTGCTTTTGATTTTGATCCTGATCGGCGCGTTGCCGCGCTGGGGCTACAGCGCAAACTGGGGCTACGGCCCGGGCGGCCTTGTCGGCGTGCTGCTGGTTGTCGTGCTTGTATTGGCGCTCGCGGGACGGATTTAACTATTTCTTCCCGATCAGCCTGAACCAGTCGTCTTCGCTCAAAACCTGAACGCCGTGCTTCTGGGCATCTTTCAGCTTGGAGCCGGCGCCGGGACCCGCGACGACGTAATCGGTTTTCTTCGACACTGAGCCCGCGACCTTGGCGCCGAGGCGTTCCGCCATCGCCTTAGCCTCGTCGCGCGTCATCTGCTCGAGCGCGCCGGTGAAGACCACGGTCTTTCCGGAAACCGGGCTGTCCTTCGCGACCGCTGCCATCGGCTCGATTTCGATCTCGCCGAGCAGCGCGTCGAGCGCCTTCATGTTCTTCTTCTCCTTGAAGAACTCGATGACCGCTTCGGCGACGATCTTGCCGATGCCGTTCACATTATTCATTTCGGCAAAGGCTTCCTCGTCACCTTTGCCTGCCGCGGCCGCGGCCTCGCGCAGCGCTTCCATCGTGCCGTAGTGGCGCGCAAGCCTTGTCGCATTCGTTTCGCCGATATGCCGGATACCGAGCGCGAACAGCACGCGGTTCAGGGCAATCGAACGCCGCGTATTGATGGCATCGAAAAGATTGCGCACCGACGTCGCGCCGAAGCCTTCCTCCGCTTCGATCTTCAGCTTCTTGTTGCGCTTTTCCAGCGTGAAGATGTCCGCGGGCTCCTTGACCCAACCCTTCTCGAAAAAGAACTCGATCTGCTTCTCGCCGAGGCCGTCGATATCGAAAGCGTTGCGCGAAACGAAGTGAATGAGCGTCTGCACCGCCTGCGCCGGGCAGACGAGACCGCCGGTGCAGCGGCGGTCCACTTCGCCTTCCTCGCGCACGGCGTGGCTGCCGCAGACAGGGCACACTTCCGGAAATTTGTAAGGCTTCGCACTCTTCGGGCGTTTGTCGAGCAATACGCCCAAGACCTGCGGGATCACGTCGCCCGCACGCTGGATCGTCACCGTGTCGCCGATGCGCACGCCGAGCCGCTCGATCTCATCCTCGTTGTGAAGCGTCGCGTTCTGCACCACGACGCCGCCGACCGCCACGGGATCGAGCTTCGCGACCGGTGTCAACTTGCCGGTGCGGCCGACCTGAATGTCGATGTCTTTCACGACCGTCGTCGCTTTCTCCGCCGCGAATTTGTGCGCGATCGCCCAGCGCGGGCTGCGCGAAACGAAACCGAGCCGCTCCTGCCAGTCCAGCCGGTCGACCTTGTAGACGACGCCGTCGATATCGTAGCCGAGCGAGGCCCGTTCCTGCTCGATCTTGCGATAGTGTCCGAGCAGTTCCTCGACGCTTTTGCACTTCTTCATCAGCGCATTGACCGGCAGACCCCAGCGCTTCATCGCACCGACCGAATCCGATTGCGTGCCGGCCGGCAGCTTGCTCACCTCGCCCCAGGTATAGGCAAAGAATTTTAAGGGACGCGCCGCGGTCATCTTCGGATCGATCTGCCTGAGCGAACCCGCCGCCGTATTGCGCGGGTTGACGTAAAGCGGCTTGCCTTCCTTCTCCTGCCGCTTGTTCAGCGCGAGGAAGTCGTCTTTCGTCATGTACACTTCGCCGCGCGCCTCGAAGACATCGGGCACATCTTTGCCTTTCAGTTCGTGTGGCACGTCCTTGATCGTGCGAATGTTCGCGGTCACGTCCTCGCCTTCCGCGCCGTCGCCGCGTGTTGCCGCCACAACGAGCTTCCCCTTCTCATATCGCAGCGAACAGGAAAGCCCGTCGATCTTGGGCTCGGCGGTGATGATCAGCTCGTCCTTGTCGGATAGCTTCAGAAAGCGCCGGATGCGGTCGACGAAATCCTGAACATCCTCTTCCGTGAAGGCATTGCCGAGCGAAAGCATTGGCACCGCGTGCCGCACTTTTCCGAACTTGCCGGAGGGTGCGGCACCCACCTTGCGCGTGAGGCTCGTCAGCGAATGCAATTCGGGAAACTGCCGTTCGATCGCCTCGTAGCGCTGGCGCAGGGCGTCGTATTCCGCGTCGGAGATCACCGGCGCGTCCTGCTGGTAATAGCGCTTGTCGTGCTGCTCGATCTCGAGTTCGAGCCGCACGTGTTCGGCCTTCGCTTCCTTGGTGGAGAGTTCTTCGACCGGCTTTGGCTCGCCCGCTTTTGTTTTTTTGGCCATTGCTGCGTTACGCGGCCGCGCCTGCGATCAGGCGGTCGGCGGCTTTGCGCGCTTCGTCGGTGACGTCGGCACCCGACAACATGCGCGCGACTTCCTCGCGCCGCCGCGGTTCGTCGAGCGGAACGATCCTCGTGCTCACGCGCTTGCCGCCATTGACCGCTTCCTTGGCAACCATGAAATGGTTGGCAGCCCTCGCCGCAACCTGCGGCGCGTGGGTGACGGTCAGCACCTGTACTTTTTCAGCGAGCCTCGCGAGCCGCGCTCCGATGGCATCGGAAACCGCACCGCCGACCCCGGTGTCGATTTCGTCGAAGACGAGCGTCGGCGCAGAGCCGCGATCGGCGAGCACGACCTTCAGCGCGAGCAGAAACCGCGCAAGTTCGCCGCCGGACGCAACTTTCATCATCGGCCCTGGTCGCGAGCCGGGATTGGTCTGCACCCAGAATTCCACGCGATCGAACCCGTCGGGGCCCGGCGACGAAGGATTGCTTTCGATCTCGGTGATGAATTCGGCGCGTTCGAGCTTTAGCGGCGGCAGTTCGGCGTTGACGGCCTTGTCGAGCTTCTTTGCAGCGAGCTTGCGGGCGTCCGACAATGCCTGGGCCGCCGCGCGAAAATCGGCCTCCGCCTTTCGGGCGGCGGCTTCGAGCGCCTTCAGCTTCTCTTCGCCCTTGTCGATGGACGCGAGATCGGCGGCAAAACGTTCGGCCACTTCGGGGAGCCGGTCGACCGGAGAACTATACTTGCGGCCTGCCGCGCGGAGCGCGAACAGGCGCTCTTCGTTACGCTCGAGTTCCTGCGGATCGTAGTCGGCAAGCCGCAGCGCGGCTTCGAGCCCGCCCCGCGCCTCTTCTATGGCATTCAACGCCGCTTCCAGCGCCTTCGCCGGCCCGCCGACGATATCGCCCGCCTCCTGCTGGCGGCGCTCCAGCCTGCGCAAGGCGCCTGCGAGTTGCGGCACGGCGGATTCGCTTCCGGCAATCGCGTCGTGCGCGTCCTTCAGATCGCCCGCAACTTTTTCGGCGCGCATCAGGGACGCCCGGCGATCCGCAAGCGCGGTTTCCTCGCCCGGCTGCGGGGAAAGCTTGGTCAATTCGTCGACCGCGTTGCGGACGTAATCTTCCTCGCGGCGCGCGCGCTCCTGCCGCGCGCGCTCCTCGGAAACTCTTGTTTCGGTTTCGCGCCACGCGTTCCAGAGCAGCCGCACGTTCGCAGCCGCATCCGTGCTGCCGCCGAAAGCATCGAGCAGATCGCGATGCGCAGAAGGATCGATCAGCGCGCGCTCGTCGTGCTGGCCGTGAATTTCGACGAGCCGCGTGCCAAGCTCCCGCAGGATCTGCACGCTCACCGGCCGGTCGTTGATGAAGGCGCGGGTGCGTCCGTCGGCAAGCTGCACGCGCCGCAGAATCAGATTGTCGTCGGCTTCCGTGGCCAGATCGTTCGCGCGCAGGAACTCCCGCACCGGATGATTTTTCGGAAGATCGAACGCCGCCGCGACCTGCCCCTGCTCCGCTCCATCGCGCACGAGACTCGCGTCGCCACGCGCGCCTAGTGCCAGTCCAAAACTGTCCAGCACGACGGATTTACCCGCGCCGGTCTCGCCGGTCAGCACGGAAAGACGGCCGGAGAAATCCACGTCCAGCCGGTCGATCAGTACGATGTCGCGGATTGAAAGGTGAGCAAGCATGAAAACTGCCGCCTCGGCGTACCGATTCGGTCCATTGAGAACGAAACGTGATTGAAGATTAGCCGAAAGAAAGCGTCAATTCGATTGGCGCCGCCGGCTCAGCCGCGAATGTTGCCCCAGGCGCGGCTGATCCACGATCCCTTGTCCTCGCGGGGAACATTCCCGCCCGAGGTCACGAGCGCATAGGCGTCCTTGTACCAGGGACTTTCCGGGAAGTTGTGACCGAGCACCACGGCCGCGGTCTGCGCCTCGTTGACGATGCCGAGCGACATGTAGGCTTCGGTCAAGCGCGCGAGCGCTTCCTCGACGTGACGCGTATTCTGGTACTTGGTCACGACCACCTTGAAGCGGTTGATGGCGCCGGAAAAATTGCGGTTCTTCAGGTAGTAGCGGCCTGTGACCATTTCCTTGGCGGCGAGCTGGTCGCGGGCGACATCGATCTTGCGCCGCGCACTAACCGCATATTCCGTTTCGGGATACTTACGGATGACCTCGCTCAGCGCTTCCATCGCGGTTTCGGTGCGGCGCTGGTCATGCTCGATATTCGGAATTTCGTCGAACAAGGCGGATGCCGCGAGAAACTGCGCATAGGCAGCATCGGCGCTGCCGGGATGCAGCGCGAGATAGCGTCTTGCGGCAATGACAGTCTCGGGATGCTTCTGGCCTTCGTAGTAGGCGTAGGCCGACATCAGGAGCGACTTGCGGCCCCACTCCGAATAGGGGTGCTGGCGGTCGACTTCCTCGAACTTCTTCGCGGCTTTCTCGAAGTCCTTCTTGTTCAGAAGGGTGAGCGCCTCGTTGTACAGCAAATCGGCAGGCTGATCGGGCAGAAGCTCGTCTTCCTTCTTGTCGCCCCACAGGCTGCCAAGACTGAAGTTGCCGAGACTTGCGCAGCCGGCAAGCGAAACACCCAGCGGCAGGATGACGAGCACCCGGAGTGCCGTCCCAAGACCCGTGCGGCGTATCTTCGCGAGCAACATCAAAAACTCGAACCTGCGACTGGAGGCCCCGGCGGCCCCATGCCTCTTTGACGGGTCAGGGAATAGCGGACCCCGCGCCCTCAGGCTACGGCGCTAAAGGCCGAATCCGCCGCGATTATGGCTTAAAAAGTTAAGAAAGGTCAGCGCGGTAGGCCGGAGCGACCTGGGCGCCGATTTCGGCATGGCCACGGCGGCGCTTGGCCTCAGGCTCGGCCTCCGCAACGGTCCAGGCGGAGCGATCCGCCATCAGGGCGGCAACAACCGCCGCATTCAGTTTGTGGCCGCCGCAGACCGAGCGATAACGGCCGAGGATCGGCAGTCCTGCCATCGCGAGGTCGCCGACCGCGTCGAGCGCCTTGTGACGCACGAACTCGTCCGCGTAGCGCAAACCTTCGGGATTGAGCACGCGGTCGTCGGCGAGACAGATCGTGTTGTCGAGCGAAGCGCCGAGCGCGAGGCCCGCGCTCCAGAGCTTCGAAACATCGCGCATGAAGCCGAAGGTGCGTGCGCGGGAAAGATCTTCGCGGAAGACCTGCGGCGTGATCATGCCGGCATAGCGCTGACGGCCGATGGCGGCGTGCTCGAACTCGATTTCGACTTCGACGCGGAAGCCGGCGTCATAGGGCATCAGTTCAGCCGAAGCGCGGCCATGCTCGACCTTGATCGGCTTCAAAATCTTGATGTAGCGGCGCGGCGCATCGAGCATCTCGATGCCGACAGCGTCGATCGCCTCGACGAAATTGGCCGAGCTGCCGTCGAAAGCCGGGATTTCTTCGCCTTCGACATCGACGATCACGTTATCGATGCCGAGACCGGCAAAGGCGGCCATCAGGTGTTCGACCGTGGAGCATTTGGAGCCGTCGGTATCGCCGATTACGGTTGCGAAATCGGTGTTACGGACGGCTTCAGGGCCCACCGCGATTTTTTTGCCATGAAGTTTGAAGACGATGCCGGTATTCGGCGCGGCTGGCAGAAGGCTGATGCGGGCGGCCGTTCCGGAATGCAGGCCGCGACCCGTGAGGTCTACGCGGTCGGCTACGGTCGCTTGAAACTGAACTTGCATCCCGCCGTACGAAAACCGTTCGAAAGATCGCCCGGCTTTTGCCCCAGTTAATTCCCACTCCCCAAGGCCACAATTCCCCGCGGCTTCTTGGGTTTCCGGGACGATAACCCCTCGTCCCCATGCCACAAGTCACGCTTTCTTACGCTTTGTTACGGAATCTTGCCGGGTTCGCGGCTATTTTTCGCCATGATTTCAAAGGGCTGGGAACCCCGTCGATCCGGATCTTTTCCACAGGCGTGCATTTCGTGAGCACGCCCAAAAAATAACGCCCCGGCTTTCGCCGGGGCGTCCAGAATCATACACCTTTCGTATCAGGCCTGCCGGCGGAGGAAAGCCGGGATTTCGAGATCGTCCTGCGCCTCGGCATGACGCGCCGGACGGCTGCCCGGATCGAGCAGATCGCGGCCCTCAGGACGGCGGGAGGGAGGGGCATCCTGCGCCACTTCCGGCCTACGGCGAGCGACCGTCTGCGGCAAGGCAGGGTCGTGATCGGCCGCGGCACGGCGGGATTTGCCGCCAAGGCTCGAAGCGAGCTTCTCGAGGAGCGTCATCTGCCGCTTCTCATGATCTTCCGCCCCATCGCCGCTGCGGGCGCGCATCTGGTTCTGCACAGGAACCGGGAATTCGTCGATGCGCGGCATGCGCGGACGGTAAGGCGGACGCTCCGCCTGCTCCGGCACGTAAGGCTCGAGGTCCTCAGGCGCCTCGTCCTTCGGCGCGAGGCGCTCCATTTCGTCGAGCAGCGGCTGAAAAAACGCCGGTTTGCGGTCGAGCGGACGAATCGTCACCTCGTCGATCTCAGCCGCAGGCTCCGCGTAGTGATCCGCGTACTCGTCGTAGTGCTCATCCTGCGGCATTTCCGGCTGCATGGTCAGCGGAATGTGCGGGACTTCAGCCGCGAAGCTGGTCGAGCGAACCGACGGGGACGGGGCCGGACGGTTGTGGTTCGAAAACGTCTGGCGGAACTCCGGCGCCGCAGTGCCGGCCGCCGAGCCGTCGATGCCCGTCGCCACGACGGACACCCGCACGATACCCTCGAGGCTTTCGTCGAAGGTCGCGCCGAGAATGATATTCGCACTCTCGTCCACTTCGTCGCGGATGCGGGTCGCCGCCTCGTCGACTTCGTGCAGCTTGAGATCGCGGCCGCCGGTGATCGAGATCAGGAGGCCCTTGGCCCCGCGCATCGTCGTCTCGTCGAGCAGCGGATTGTTGATCGCGTTTTCGGCTGCGCGCAGCGCACGGGATTCACCCGAAGCTTCGCCCGTGCCCATCATCGCCTTGCCCATCTCGCGCATGACCGTGCGGACGTCGGCGAAGTCGAGATTGATGAGACCTTCCTTGACCATCAGATCGGTGATGCAGGCCACCCCCGAATAGAGGACCTGGTCGGCCATCGCGAAGGCGTCGGCAAAGGTGGTTTCCTTGTTCGCGACCCGGAACAGATTCTGGTTCGGAATCACGATCAGCGTATCGACGTGCTTGGCGAGATCCTCGATGCCCTGCTCGGCGGCACGCATACGGCGCGAGCCTTCGAAATCGAAGGGCTTGGTCACGACGCCGACCGTGAGAATCCCGAGTTCCTTCGCGACGCGCGCAATGACCGGAGCCGCGCCCGTGCCCGTGCCGCCGCCCATGCCAGCGGTCACAAACACCATGTGCACGCCTTGCAGCATATCCTGCACTTCGCCCACCGCTTCCTCGGCTGCGCACTTGCCAACCTCGGGATGCGAACCTGCACCCAGACCGTTGAGACCCATCTGGATCACGCGCTTCGCTTTAGACGACACCAGCGCCTGCGCGTCGGTATTGGCGACCGCGAATTCGCAGCCCTGTAATCCGGCCGCGATCATGTTGTTGACGGCGTTGCCGCCGGCGCCACCGACACCGAACACGACGATGCGCGGTTTCAACTCCCGGATATCCGGCATCTGCAGATTGATCGTCATTGCATCACCCTTTGCGGCGGTCGTTGCCGCGCCTACTGAACTCTCACTGCCGGGATACGCCGGCACGTCTTCGTCGATCATCAGAAACTTTCCTTGAACCAGCGCCCGACACGCCGGAGATAATTGCCTTCATGCGGAGCGAACCGCCGCCGCGGTTCGAAATGTTCGCGTCCGGCAAATTGCGGATAGGCGGCGAGACCCGCCGCGACCGCGAATGCCGGGCCCTGTGCCACGCGATGCAGGCCTGCGGCCGCCCGCGGCACGCCGATGCGCACGCTTGCGCCGAACATGCGGCTCGCGAGTTCGCCGATGCCGCCGAGTTGCGCGCCGCCGCCGGTGAGCACGATGCGGCGCCCGGTCAGGTTCAAAATGCCCGCGGAGGAAAGGCGCTCGTGCAGCATCTCGAAAATCTCGTCGATGCGTGCGCGTGCGATGCGGATCACATGCGCGCGGGTCGTCGAATTGCCGGGGTCGCGCGGATTGCCGTCGATCGAAGGCACCATGATCAGATCGGTGTGGTCCGAGCCGCCCTCGATCACGTCGCCATAGAGCGTTTTGATGCGTTCGGCTTCCGCGAGCTTGGTCGAAAGACCGCGCGCGAGATCCTGGGTCACGTTGAAGCTGCCGACTGCGATGCCGTCCATGTGCACGCAGGTTTCGTTCACGAAAGCCGCGAGCGTCGTGGTGCCGGCGCCGAGATCGATCACGGTCGCGCCGAGTTCTGCCTCGTCGTCGGAGAGTGCTGCGATGCCCGCTGCATAGGGTGCCGCGATCATGCCCTCGACCGTGAGATGGCAACGCTCGACGCAGAGAATGAGGTTTTGCAGCGCCGGATAGTCGGCGGTCGCGACATGCAGGTCGACCGCGAGCGTACGGCCGAGCATGCCGCGCGGGTCCTGAATGTTGGAAACGTCGTCGAGGTGATAGGCGATCGGAATCGAATGCAGCACGGCCCTGCCTTCGCGGACGGAGTGCACACTCGCAGCATCGAGCACACGAGCGATGTCGCCGCCTTCCACCGACGAGCCGGGAACGCGAACCGAGGCTGCGAAGGATTCGCTGCCGAGCCGCCCGCCGGTGACCGAGAGAATGACGGACGCGATCTCGACCTTCGCCGAGCGCTCGGCCTGATCGACCGCGCGGCGGATGGATTCCTCCGCCGCTTCGATATCGACCACAGTGCCGGCCTTGATGCCATGCGAGCGGGTATGGCCGAACCCGATCACCTCGACCGAATGCGTGCGGTTGCGCGGCATATCGCGGCCGCGCTCTGCCCTGAGCTTCGCGATCACGCAGGCGATCTTGCTCGTGCCGATGTCCAGCGCGGCAACGATCGTCGAGCGCTTGCTACCCAAAGGCTTCATGCGGGGCGCGATCATGACGCCCCCTTCTTCTTTGTGGGCGCACGCTGCGCGTCGTAGGCGCTCGCCGCCGCGTCGGACATGCGCACGATGACCTGGCCGGGGATGCGCAGATCGATGATGTCGATGTCGCGGGAGAAGACTTTCTGGTCGCGCGAGAGCTTGGTGAGCTGCTCGAACGCGGCGATCAGGTTACTTTCCGGCAGACGAACGTCCATGCCGTTCGTGAGCCGCAGGTTCCAGCGCCGCTCCGCGACATACACCGCGCCATAGACTTCGGCCTTGATCGCGGGGAAACGATCGAGCACCGAAAGAAAATCGTGCGCAGCCTTGGCCGCACCCATGCCGACGACGAGCGGAAGTTTTTCGGGCCGCTCTGCAACTTCCTCAAGCACCGTGCCGTCGCGTGCGACGATCGCAAGCTTGCCATTGCGCTGCCACAGCGCGAAGGCTTCGCGCTCCGTGACTTCGATCTCGATGCGGTTCGGATAATATTTCCGCACAACCGCATCGGCGATCCAGGGATTCGATTTCAGCTTGTCGCGTGCAACATCCGCGTTCAAAAGCACCAGCGAAGTGCGCGGCGTAATTCCCGCCGCTTCGAGAATCTGCTCGCGCCGCAAGCGGTTGTGCCCGCGGACTTCGGCGTCGGCGATTTCAAAGCCCGCGAAGTACGCGATCCTGTCGCCTACTTCCGTGAGCGCCTCGTTGACGGCCGGCATATGTCCGCCGCGCACGGTACCGAGCGCGAGCGCGCCGCCGAAGATCGCTGTCACGAGCAGCGATTCCGCCGCGCGAACGGATTTCTTGTGCGAGAGATTGACGAGTACGCGGCGGAAGAGAAGCGAGAATTTGCTCGGAGCGGACGCAGCGATAAGCACGCCAGCCGGGGAAGCCCGGCGGCTCATCGATTCAAAGAAGCGTCCTCCACGATCCATTTCACCAGTCCGCCGAACGACATGCCGCGATATGCGGCAAGCTCGGGCACCAGCGAGGTCTCGGTCATTCCGGGTTGGGTGTTCACTTCAAGGCAGAAAAGTCCGCCCGAACCGTCTGAACGGTTATCAAAGCGGAAATCCGCCCGGCTAATTCCCCGGCAGCCGAGGGCGCGGTGCGCCTTAAGGGCCAGAATCTGCGCTTTCTGGTAAATATTCGGTTTAATCCGGGCGGGAAGAATGTGGCGGGAACCTCCGGGGGCGTATTTGGCCTCGTAATCGTAGAATCGGGTGGTGGATTCGATCTCGATGACGTCGAGGGCCTCGTCCCCCATGACCGCGCAGGTGAGTTCCATCCCCGGGATATAGCGCTCCGCCAGCAGCAGTTCCCCGTGCTTCCAGTCTGGACGGGTCAGCTCCTGCGGCGGGTGCTCGTGTTCTTCGGTGACGATAAAGACCCCCACGGAGGAGCCTTCGGCCACCGGTTTCAGGACATAGGGCCGCGGCAGTACATGCCCCTTGGCGGCTTCGGCCCGGCTCACGACCCTGCCCTCCGCCACCGGTACGCCGGCTGCCGCCATCACGATCCGCGCCTGGCCCTTATCCATGGCAAGAGCCGACGAGAGCACCCCGGAATGGGTGTAGGGGATGCCCAACACCTCCAGTACGCCCTGAATAGTGCCGTCCTCGCCGGGAACGCCGTGCAGCACGTTGAAGGCGGCGTCGGGCTTCAGATGGGCGAGCACTTGCGCAATGTTGCGCTGAACATCGACGCGGGTGACGCGATAGCCCTCGCCTTCCAGCGCATCGGCGCAGGCCTTGCCGGAGCGCAGCGAGACTTCCCGCTCCGCCGACCAGCCGCCCATCAGAACCGCGACATGCTTCGTCATGCGCTCACCTTATCAGCGGGAACGCCGATCCTCTTGATTTCCCACTCCAGTTGTACGCCCGAATGTTCCTTCACGCGGCGGCGGACTTCCTCGCCGAGACCTTCGACATCCGCAGCAGTGGCGTTGCCGCGATTGATGAGAAAGTTGCAGTGAAGTTCCGACACCTGCGCATCGCCGACGACGAGCCCGCGGCAGCCCGCGGCATCGATCAACTGCCAGGATTTGTGCCCCGGCGGATTCTTGAAGGTCGAGCCGCCGGTGCGACTTTTGATCGGCTGCGTCGCCTCACGCCGCTCGGTGATGCTTTCCATCTCGGCGGCGATCTCGTCCTTGTTTCCGGGCTTCGCCTGAAAGAGCGCTTCCGTGAAAATATATTCTTCCGGCACCGAACAGTGGCGATAGGAGTAGCCCATGTCGGCATTCGAGAACGTGACCATCTCGCCTGCGCGCGAAACCGCATTCGCGCGGATCAGAACGTCTTTGGTTTCGCCGCCATATGCGCCGGCGTTCATGCGCAACGCGCCGCCGATTGCGCCCGGTACGCCGCGATAGAACGCGAGACCTGCCAGCGATGCATCCGCCGCTGCCCGCGAGACTTTCACATCCGGCACGGCTACTCCCGCGCGGATTTTTGTCTCTTCCTCGACGACAACGTCGGTAAAGCCGCGCGCCATGCGGATCACGATACCCGGCACCCCGCCGTCGCGCACAATCAGGTTCGAGCCGAGGCCGATCACCGTCACCGGATGACCGGGGATGCTTGCAAGAAAGTAGGCGAGGTCCTCTTCGTCGGCAGGCGTGAACAGAACCTGTGCCGGACCGCCGACGCGAAACCAGGTGATTTCGGCAAGCGACTGGTTCGCGAGCAACCGCCCGCGCAGCTTCGGCGCGGCGGCTGTCAGTTCAGGCAGGAGATCCGGAAAGGCCATCACTTCTTCGCCGCGAGCTCGCCGGGAAGCGCGTAGGCCCATTGCGTGATGTTGCCCGCGCCAAGCAGCACAACATAGTCGCCCTTCTTCGCGAGCGAAGCGACCTTGCCCGCAAGCTGCTCCGGCCCGTCGAGCGGGATCACGTCGCGATGCCCGCGCGAGCGCATGCCCGAGACCAGTGCGTCGCGGTCGATACCCGGAATCGGCGCCTCTCCTGCCGGATAGACCGGCGCCACGATCACGTGATCCGCGTCGTTGAAGCAAGTGCAGAACTGGTCGAACAGCGCCTGCAATCGCGTGTAGCGATGCGGCTGCACGACCGCGATGACCTTGCCTTGCGTGGACGCGCGCGCGGCCTTCAGCACAGCCGCGATCTCGACCGGATGATGCCCGTAATCGTCGAAGATCACCGCGCCGTTCCATTCGCCGGTCTTGGTGAAGCGCCGCTTCACGCCGCCAAACCCGGCAAGCGCCGTACGGATTTTGTCGTCGATAATCCCAAGCTCATGCGCGACCGCGATCGCGGCAGTCGCGTTCAATGCGTTGTGGTGCCCCGGCATCGGCAGCTTGAGGTTTTTAATGTGATGTTCGGCGCGGCCTTCGCGCGCCTGAAACAGCACGCCGAACTGCGCGACGCCGCCGTCGAGCTTCACGTCGACAAGCCGCGCATCGGCCTGCGGGTTCTCGCCGTAGGTAATGACGCGGCGGTCGGCAATCGTTCCGACGAGGTCCTGCACCACCGGATGATCGATGCACATGACGGCGAAGCCGTAGAACGGCACGTTTTCCACGAACGATCGGAACGCCTTCTTCACCGCATCGAAGGTACCGAAATGATCGAGATGCTCGGGATCGACATTGGTCACGATGGCGACGTTCGCAGGCAGTTTCAGGAACGTCCCGTCCGACTCGTCCGCCTCGACCACCATCCAGTCGCCGGTGCCGAGACGCGCGTTGGTGCCGTAGGCGTTGATGATGCCGCCGTTGATCACGGTCGGATCAAGCCCGCCGCCATCGAGGAGTGCGGCGACCATCGAAGTGGTCGTGGTCTTGCCGTGCGTACCCGCGATGGCGATGCAGGATTTCAGTCGCATCAGCTCCGCGAGCATTTCCGCGCGGCGAACGACGGGGAGGCGCTTCGCGCGTGCCGCGATCAGTTCCGGATTGTCGGCCTTGATCGCCGACGACACCACGATCACTTCCGCGCCTTCGACGTTCTCCGCCTTGTGGCCGACCGCGACTTCGACGCCATGCTCGCGCAGGCGCTTCACGTTCGCGCTGTCCGCGACATCCGAACCGCGCACCGAATAGCCGAGATTGGCGAGCACTTCGGCGATGCCGGACATGCCGATGCCGCCGATGCCGATGAAATGGATCGTGCCGAGTTTAAGGGGAAGCTTCATTGAATCCGTGCCGGAGATTTACGGCGCTACTCCTGCCACCTTCATGACCAGATCGGCAAGCCGTTCGGCGGCATCCAGCCTGCCTTCCGCCTTCGCGGCTTTCGCCATCGCGGGCAGCCGCAGAGGATCAGCGAATAAAGCGGTCAATTCCGAGGCCAGTCGCGCGGAAGTGAAGTCGCTCTGGCGGATCAGGAGCGCACCACCGACAGCGGCGAGCGAGGACGCATTCGCCAACTGATCCTGATCGATTGCACCCGGCAGAGGGACGAGGATCGAAGGCCTGCCGATGGCAGCAAGCTCCGAAACGGTACTTGCACCTGAGCGTCCGACCACGAGATGCGAGGCAGCGATCTTCGCTGGGAGATCGGAGAAGAACGGCGCAAGCTCCGCCTTGATGTTGTACCGCCGGTAGATCGACTGCGCCTCAGCCAGATCCTCTTCGCGGCTCTGCTGCACGACTTCAAGACGCGAGCGGAGTTTTTCTTCGAGCAGGCCGAGTGCGCCAGGCACGATCTCGCTCATCACGCGCGCGCCCTGACTGCCGCCGAAGATGACAAGCCTGATCGGAGATGTGTCCGAAACGGCGGGATAGGGTTCTCCTGCCACCGCCGCCACCGCAGGCCGCACAGGATTACCCGTCCGCACCGCCTTATATTCGAGCGACGCCTCCGCCGTATTCGGATAACCGGTCGCGATGGCGCTCGCGAATTTTGCGATCAGCCGGTTGGCGCGGCCCATGACGGCATTGGCGTCATGAATGACGGTGGGAATGAACAACAGCTTCGCAGCAAGGAGCGGCGGCAGCGTCGGATAGCCGCCGAAGCCGACCACCGCTTTCGGACGAAGTTTCAGCAGCAGGAAGATCGAACGCAGAGTCCCCAGGCCAAGCCGGATAAACGTAAGAGCAATCCGAAACGGATTTCCGCCGCGCAGCGTATCGGCAGGGACGACATGCACCTCTCCCGCCGGAAATCTTCCGAGATAATTCGAAACGCGATGATCGGTGACGAGATCGACGCGGAACCCGCGCGCCACCAGCGCGCCCGCAAGCGCTTCGGCGGGAAACAGGTGTCCGCCGGTACCGCCCGCCGCGAGCAGGATCAGCGGCGCTTTCGCGCCGCCGCTCATGCGTGCGCGCTCCTCGGCGCGTAATCTTCTTCGATGTCGCGCAACCGCGGATGCTTGCGCGTGAGCGCGATCAGCATGCCCATTCCAAATGCCAAGGAGATCAACGACGAGCCGCCATAGGAAACGAAAGGCAGCGTCATGCCCTTCGCCGGAACGAGATGCAGGTTTACGGCCATCGCGATCGAGGATTGCAGGCCGAACAGCAAAGTGATTCCGGCAATCACAAGCCGCACGAACGGGTCCTCCTCGCGCGAAGCGTGCCAAAGCCCGCGCAGCACGACGAAGGAAAACAGCGCGACGAGAATAAGACAGAGCACGATGCCGAATTCTTCAGCCGCGACCGCGAAGATGAAGTCGGCGTGGCCGTCGGGAAGAATACGCTTGACGGTACCCTCGCCCGGGCCTTTGCCGAGCCAGCCGCCGCGCATGAAGGATTCGATCGCGGTATCGATCTGGAAGGTGTCGCCGGACTCCGGATTGATGAAGCGGTCGATGCGCGACCGTACGTGATGGATCGAATGATAGGCGACTGCGAGCGCGGAGAGCGCAGCGCCGCCGATGCCCGCGACCCACACCCAGCGCAGGCCCGAGACGAAGATGAGTGCACACCAAACGAGCGCGATCAGCACGGTCTGGCCGAAGTCGGGCTGGCGCACGAGCACAAATATCACCGCCGCGAGCGACCCGACCGCGATCGCCGTCGAAGGCATCTGGGGATTGCGCCTCGCTTCGGAAAATACCCAGGCCGTCAGCACAATGAACGCGGGTTTCAGAAACTCGGACGGCTGCAGGCTGAATCCGAAGATGGAAAGCCAGCGCCGCGCGCCCTTGATCTCCGCGCCTGCGAACGGCGTCAGCGCGACCAGCACGAAACTCACCGCAAACACGATCAGGGCTGCGCGCCGGATCTGCCTCGGATTGAGCATGGACGTTGCCGTCAGCACGAAAACCGCGGGCACGAGATAGAGCGCCTGGCGATGGACGAAATAGAAGGGATCGACGCCGAGCCGGGTTGCAAGCGGCGGGCTCGCCGCCAGCAGAAGAATGATTCCGAGCAGCACGATCGAAAACAGCGCGCCCAGGAGCAGGCGATCGACCGTCCACCACCATTCGCCGAACAGCGTCCTTTGTGCGCGCGAAACCACTCTCGTTCGTCCCCTTAACAGTCCTTAACGGACCATAGAGCGAACCAGTGAACGGAACGTATCTCCCCGCACTTCGAAGTTCGGGAACTGGTCATAGGATGCGCAGGCAGGCGACAGCAGCACCACGGAATGCGGCAGGCTCGCGGCCTCGGCGTCCTTCGCGGCCTCTTCGAGCGCCTTGTCGAGCGTGCCGGAGATCGTGTGCGGAACCGCGCCCAATTGCCGCGAGAAGGCCTCGGCGGACTCGCCGATCAGATAGGCCTTTTTGATCCGCGGGAAATAGCCCTCGAGACCCGAAAGCCCGCCCTCTTTGGGCTTTCCTCCGGCGATCCAGAAAATCTCGGTGAAGCTCGCGAGCGCACGTGCCGCGGCGTCGGCGTTCGTCGCTTTCGAGTCGTTGATGAAGAGGACGTTGCCCTTACGGCCGACTTCTTCCATCCGGTGCGCGAGCCCGGGAAAGCTCTTCAGCGCCGCCCCGATCTGCTGAAACGGAATTCCGAGCGCGTATGCCGCTGCGAAGGCGCAGGCCGCATTCTGCGCGTTGTGCGTACCGCGCAGGCTGCCGATACCCGTTAGCGCCGCCGAATAGAGATTGGCGCCGCCCTCCGCGAGCGTGATGCGCTCGCCTTCCAGAAAAATCCCATCCGATAGCGGACGCCGCATGGAAACGCGCACGACTCGCGTACCGGCGCGTTCCGCACGGTCGGCAATCGCCGCAGACTGATTGTCGTCCACGCCGACGATTGCCGTGCCGTCCCGCTGCACGCCGGCGATCAGCCGCGCTTTCACGCTCGCATAATTCTCGAACGTCCCGTGGCGGTCGAGGTGATCCGGCGACAGGTTCAGAAGCACTCCGACCGAAGGATTGATCGACGGCGACAGATCGATCTGGAACGACGAACATTCGATCACGTGCACACGCGACATCGATGGCGGATCGAGTGCCAAAATAGGCGTGCCGAGATTGCCGCCAAGACCGACGTCGCGGCCGCCGCTCGAAAGGATATGCGCGATCAGCGAGGTCGTGGTCGATTTGCCGTTGGTGCCGGTGATCGCGACGAAGGGCGCGTCGGGTGCAATCGCTTTCCGCTCGCGGCAGAAGAGCTCGATGTCGCCGATCACTTCTACGGCGGCGTTGCGCGCGAGCCCCACGCTCCAATGCGGCACCGGGTGGGTCAATGGCACGCCCGGCGAGAGCACGAGTGCTGCGACCCCGCTCCAGTCGATTTCGCGAATATCTTTCGTGTCGATGTTCTTCGTGCGCGCTTTCTCAACGCTCGACGCAGTATCGTCCCAGGCGACTACATTCGCGCCGCCCGCGATCAGTGCTTCCGCCGTCGCGATTCCGCTCGCGCCAAGGCCGAACACCGCGACCTTCTTGCCGCGGAATGTCGTGACCGGCGCCATCCGGAAATCCTTAGCGCAGCTTCAGCGTCGAAAGACCGGCAAGCGCAAGCACGACCGAGATCACCCAGAAGCGGATCACGACCTGCGCCTCGGTCCAGCCGAGCTGCTCGAAGTGGTGATGGATCGGCGCCATCTTGAAGATGCGCTTGCCAGTCAACTTGAAGGACGCCACCTGCACGATCACGGAAACGGCCTCGAGGACGAACAACCCGCCGACCACGGCAAGCACGATCTCATGCTTGGTTGCGACTGCGACGGTCGCAAGCAATGCGCCGAGCGAGAGCGAGCCGGTGTCGCCCATGAAAATCTGCGCGGGCGGCGCGTTGAACCAAAGGAAGCCGAGACCGGCGCCGATCACGGCGCCGCAGACGATGGCAAGCTCGCCCGAGCGCGGCACATGCGGAATGCCGAGATACCCGGCGAAGCTCGCGTTACCGACGAGATACGCAATCAGCGCAAAGCTCGCCGCCGCGATCATCACCGGCACGATGGCGAGACCGTCGAGCCCGTCGGTGAGATTGACCGCGTTGCCCGCGCCGACGATCACGAAGGCCCCGAACGCGACGATACCCCAGCCGAGATAAATATAGATGTCTTTGAGGAACGGCACGGCGAGCGAATACTTGATGGCTGGATTCGAAATGCGTGTGATCGCGTAAAGCGCAATCAGCGCGACGATTACTTCGACCACAAGCCGCAGCCGCGCGGAGAAACCCGCATGCGTCTGACGCGTCACTTTCAGGTAGTCGTCATAGAGTCCGATCAGGCCGAACGAGAGCGTGACACCGAGCACGACCCAGACATAGGGGTTCGCGAGGTTCGCCCACAGCAGCACCGAGACGATAAGACCCGAAAGGATCATGAGCCCGCCCATGGTCGGCGTGCCCTTCTTGTTGATGAGGTGCGATGCGGGCCCATCCGTGCGGATCGGCTGGCCCTTGCCCTGCTTCACGCGCAGCAGCGCGATGATCCTCGGCCCGAACAGGAAGACGAAAAAAAGCGCGGTGACCACCGCGCCGCCGGTGCGGAAGGTGATGTAACGGAAGACGTTGAGGCCGGGGATGACGTCGTTGAATTGCGCGAGCCAGTAAAACAAAAGCGTCTCCTTACACCGGATTTCCAGCCGGCGCGGGCACGTCGAATTTCTGCACGAGCGACATCACGATCCTGCCCATGCCGCTCGCGTTCGATCCTTTGACCATTACCGCATCCCCGCCCTGCAAGGCGGCGGTGACCTGCGGCTCCAGCGCTTCGGCATTCTCCGCATAGCCTCCCCGCATCCCGGAAGGAAGCGCCTCCCATAGCGAATGCATCAGAGAACCGGAACAAAACACAAGATCAATTTTTCCGGAGGCTAGATTTTGCGCAAGCTCTGCGTGCCGTTGCAGCGCTTCCGGCCCGAGTTCGAGCATGTCGCCCAATACCGCGATGCGGCGGCCCTGTTTACCGACCGGCGCGCGGGACAACACCTCGATTGCGGCAGCCATGGATGCCGGATTGGCGTTGTAGCTCTCGTCGATCAGAAGCCCTTCCCCGCCCGGCAGGCGCAGCGGCACTCTGCGGCCACGGCCCGGCGGCGGCACCAGGTTCGCGAGCGCGAGCGCGGCCTGCGCAAGATCGGCACCCATCAATTTGGAGGCGGCCAGCACCGCAAGCGCATTCATCGCGAGATGCTTCCCCGGTGCGCCCAGCTTGAACATGAGCTTCTCGCCGAAGACGTCGGCGTGAACGGTGGAAGAATCGTCCTGCAAGGCGAGATCGAACAGGCGCACATCGGATTTCGGATCTGCGCCGAAGCCTACGATCCGTGAAACCTTCGCGGCCTTCGCCGCCGCCTCCAGGCGCGGGTAGTGGCTGTTGTCGCGATTGAGGATCGCCGCACCGCCGGGCTCGAGCCCGAGGAAAATCTCCGCCTTCGCATCGGCGATCCCCTCGATCCCGGAGAAGTATTCGAGATGCACCGGCTCGATCGTGGTGATGATCGCAACATGTGGACGGACGAGCTTCACCAGCGGCGTGATTTCGCCCGCGTGATTCATGCCGATCTCGAACACGCCGAACTTGATATCGCGCGAAAGCCGCGACAGCGAAAGCGGAACACCCCAATGATTGTTGAAAGAAGCGCTCGACGCATGCGTCTCGCCGCTTGGGCTAAGCGCCAAATGAAGCGCTTCCTTGGTGCCGGTTTTTCCAACCGAGCCGGTGACGGCAACAATCTTCGCGCTTGCGCGCGCACGCGCGGCGGCAGCGGCATCGTGCATCGCCTGCAATGTTTCTTTCACAACAAGGAGAGCGGCGTTCGGAAACCTTGCTGCCGACGCTTCGTCAACGACCGCAAGCGAAGCGCCCTTTTCGAGCGCCGATTTCACATAATCGTGGCCGTCGAGGCGGTCGCCCTTGATCGCAACGAAAGCTTCGCCCGGCGCGATCGTGCGCGTGTCGATGGAAACGCCTGCGATGTTCTCCTGTACCGCGCCCTGCAATCTGCCGCGCGTGGCCGTCGCCAGTTCCTGCGCGGTCCATAGCGGATTCGCGATACTCATGCCCGGTCCTTCAACGCGGCGCTGACCGCTTCATGATCGGTATAGGGAACGACGCGGTCGCGCAGAATCTGGCCGCTTTCGTGACCTTTGCCCGCAATCAGCAACACATCGCCCTGTTGCAAGTCATGCACCGCCGTTCGCACAGCCTCACGGCGATCTGCGATTTCGGCAGCGCCCGGCGTTTCCTGCGTGATCGCACGGCGGATCGAAGCAGGATCTTCGCTGCGCGGATTGTCGTCGGTAACGTAAATCTGATCGGCATGTTTTGCCGCAACCGCGCCCATGAGCGGTCGCTTGCCGGGATCGCGGTCGCCGCCCGCGCCGAATACAACTGAGAGCTTGCCTTTCACATAGGGGCGCAATGCATTCAGCGCGTTCTCCAGCGCGTCAGGCGTGTGCGCGTAGTCGATGAAAATCGGCGCGCCGTCCTTTTCGCCGGCGAGTTCGAGGCGGCCGGAAGCACCCTTCAGACTCTCGAGCGCCGCGAGAACTTTGGCCGTATCGCTTCCCGTCGTTATCGCAAGCCCCGCTGCGACCAGTGCATTCGAAACCTGAAATCCGCCGACCAGCGGCAGCTTCACGGAATGCCTCCTGCCATCGGCAAGGATTTCGAGACGCTGCGCAAAGCCGTCAATCTCCGCATTTATAAGCTGAAGATTCTTCCCGGCCCGTCCGACACTGAAATATTCCAGGTCGCGGCGCCTCGAAATCTCTTCCACGCGCTTGGCCTCATCCTCGTCGGCATCGGCGACGGCCGCTGCGCCCGGCGAGAGCAGCGTATCGAACAGACGCATCTTCGCCGCGCGGTAATTGTCGAACGTCTTGTGATAATCGAGATGATCGCGCGTAAGATTCGTGAACGCGCCGGCAGAAAGCCGTACGCCGTCGAGCCGCCGCTGGTCGAGCCCATGCGACGACGCCTCCATCGCCATATGCGTAACACCCTGGCTTGCGAGTCGGTCGATCAGTTCGTGCAGCGAAACCGGATCGGGTGTCGTGAGACTGCCCGCGACTTCGCCCGATGGCGCGACGAGCCCGATGGTGCCAACGCTTGCAGCCTGCCTGCCGAGCGCCGCCCAGATTTGCCGCACGAAGGAAGCGACGGAAGTTTTTCCATTGGTGCCGGTGACGGCAATCATGATCTGCGGCTGGCGCGGAAAGATTTTCGCAGCCGCCAAAGCAAGCAGACGACGAACGTCTTCGACACGGACAAACGGAACTTTCTGGTCGAGACCGGCGGGCCGCTCGCCGTCGCCGACCACGACGCTCGCACCACGCATCACTGCGTCGTTTGCGAACTTCGCGCCGTCGGACTTTGCGCCGGAGATTGCGAAGAAGGCGTAGCCCGGCTTTGCATTCCTGCTGTCCGCAGTAATGCCGCTTACTCGCACACCTTCCGGCGCGCCGGCACCGAGCAACTCGCGAAGATCAAACGTGGGCGCCATGATCCATCCTGGCAGGCGCGGATGCACTAATTTGCAGCGTTCCGCAACTGAAGCATGCTCTGCGCAGTCGGCAGGTTCGTACGCGGCTCGACGCCCAATAGCGGCGCGATCCGCGCGATGATTTTGCCTGCAACAGGTGCCGCGTTCAAACCGGCGGTCGCCGCTGCCGCGCCCTGCTCCTTCTGCGGTTCGTCCAGCATCACGAGCACGAGATACTTCGGCTTATCGGAAGGGAAGATGCCCATGAACGCGGTGAGCAGCTTGTTCTTGGAATAGCGGCCGCGCTCGACCTTCTCGGAAGTGCCGGTCTTGCCGCCGACGAAGTAGCCCTCGACCTCGGCGCGCTTGGCGCTGCCGACTTCGACGTTGAGGCGCATCAGATAGCGCATCTGGTCCGAGGTCGACTTCTTGACCACGCGCGGTGCATCTTTCCGCGCGTCGGCTTCGGTGCGGCGCAGAAATGTCGGCTCGATCAGATAACCACCGTTGACGAGCGCCGCAGTCGCCTTGACGGCCTGCAATGGCGTCACCGAGAGCCCGTGCCCGAATGCGATCGTCACCGTATTGATCTCGCCCCACGGATTGGGGATCAGCGGCATCGCGCTCTCCGGCAGTTCCGTGCGCAGGCGCTCGAGCAGTCCCATCTTCTTCAGAAAGGCCTTGTGCGCGTCGACGCCGAGCGCGAGCGCCATGCGCGCAGAGCCGATGTTCGACGAATAGGTGAATATTTCCGGGACGGTGAGCATGCGGCGCTGCGGGTGGAAGTCATGAATGGTGAACTTGCCGTACTTCAGCGGCTGCGTCGCATCGAAGCGCGATTCCAGCGTCACCTTGCCGCTGTCGAGCGCCATCGCGGTCGTCAGCGCCTTGAACGTCGAACCCATCTCGAACACGCCGGTCATCAGGCGGTTGAAACGCGACGGATCCTTCGGCGAACTCGACTTGTTCGGATCGAAATCCGGCAGCGACACCATCGAAACGATCTCGCCGGTGTTTACGTCGATCACGAGCGCGTTGGCGGCCTGCGCCTTGAAACGCTCCTTGCCCGCGATGAGTTCGTCGCGAACCGCATGCTGCACGTCGAGATCGAGCGCGATCTCGACCGGCGCGAGATTGTGATTGGTGGCAAAGCCCGCGCGGTGAAGCGCGCTCAAACCGCCGCCGTCGATCCATTTCTCGAGCCCAAGAATGCCCTGATTGTCGACATTCACCTGACCGAGTACGTGCGCGGCAAGCGCCGCGTTCGGATAGACGCGCTTGTATTCTTTAAGAAACCCGATGCCCGGCAAGCCGAGGCGATAGATCGCCTTCTGCTGCTCCGGCGTGATCTCGCGGCGCAGCCAGGCGAAGTAGCGTTTCGAACTGAGGCGAGACCTGAGTTCGGTGCGATCCAGATCGGGCAGGATTTTCAGAAGGAGATCGGTCGCCTCATCGACATCGATGATGCGGTGCGGCTCCGCGAACAGAGAAGGCGTGCGCACGTCGGTCGCGATCAGCCGGCCGTTGCGGTCGACGACATCCGGGCGCGCCTGCGCGACGGCCTCGGCAGCTTTTGCTTTTTGCGAGGCGCTCTGCTCTCGCGCAACGCCGAAATAGATCAGTCTCCCGGCAATCACCCCGTAGACGCAGGCAAAAGCGATCAACAGCAGCAGGATGCGCGCACGCGCGACCCCTGCGCCCGCCTTGCGCAGCGACAGGTGCGAAACCATGTTCTGGAGCCAGCCGAGACGATGCATCACTGTCGCTCCACCGAACCGGTCGGGATTTCATCCGGCGTATTCGCATTCGCCTGCGGTTCCGGCAGCGTCTGCAAGATATCGCCGATCGGGTCCGGCTGTTTCGGACGTTCCGGCAGCGCGCTGATACTGCCGAAGCGCTTCGCTTCCACCGGTTTCATCTTGAGATAGCGGGCCGCGAGGTCCTGAATGCGATCCGGGGAAGAGAGCTTCGCCCATTCCGCCCGCGCGAACGCGATGCGGTCCTTCTCCGCGCGAATTTCGTTCCGGAGTTTCTGCACCTGCTGCGCTTCGCGGGTCGCATTGTATTTGATGTCATAGACATAGCCCGCAGCCGCGAGCAGGCTCATCACGATAAGACAGTGCAGGAGACGCAGCATCAACGCGCCTCCCCTTCGAGCGAAGGCAACTTCGCAAGCAACGAGGCCAGTGGATCGTCGTGACGCGCGGGCGTCTCTGTCCGCTCGGCAACGCGTAGCTTCGCAGAGCGGGCGCGCGGATTATTTTTCAACTCGGCATCGTCCGCGACAATCGCTTTGCGCTGAACAGCCCTGAAACTCATCACGGCAGCCTTCGCTTCCGGCGCGTGACGCGAGGTTGCCGGAGCCTGCGAGCGTGACGCGATGAAGGTCTTCACCAGCCGGTCTTCGAGCGAGTGAAACGAAATCGCCGCGAGCACCCCGCCCGCTTTCAAGAGCTGTTCCGCCGCAAGCAAACCTTTCGCGATCTCGCCAAGCTCGTCATTCACGTAGATGCGAAGCGCTTGGAAGGTCCGTGTCGCGGCATCGATGTCGCCGGGCTTCGAATGGATTGCTTCGCGAAGGATTTTCGCCAACGCGCCGGTGGTCGCGATTTCCTTTTCCTTGCGGGCCTCGACGATCGCGCGCGCCGCAAACTTCGCCTTCTTCTCTTCGCCGAGCACGGAGATGATGCGAAACAGATCGCGCTCGTCATACTTGTTGACGACGTCGGCAGCGCTGACCCCACTCGCGCTCATGCGCATATCGAGCGGGCCGTCGAAGCGGAACGAGAAGCCGCGCTCCGCCTCGTCAAGCTGCATCGAGGAGACACCGTAATCGAACAGGATGCCGTCGACCTGTTCGAAGCCGTGACGCGGCGCGATCTCCAGCATTTCGGAAAACGGCGCTTCGACGACCGTAAGCCTGCCGCCGAACTCACTCACGACGCCGGAGGCTTCCGCCACCGTGCGCGGGTCGCGATCGAAGCCGAGCACTTCGCATCCCGCGGCCGCGAGCAGCGCGCGCGTGTGACCGCCCGCACCGAAGGTCGCGTCGATATATTTTCCGCCGTCTTTGGGTTTGAGGGAGGAAACGACCTCCCGGAGCATCACGGGAAGATGGCGAGCCGGTCCGCCAGCAGCGCCCGTTTCCGGGCGGCTGCGGCCCGCAATCATCCCGACGACGCTCCGGAAGGTTTTCCTGAAGCTCCGAGCGCCCGCCGGAAGGCGCGCACTTTCTCGGTCGCTTCCGAAAAATGCGACTGGAAGCGCTGGGGCTCCCACATCTGAAACTTGTGGCCGAGACCGACGAAGGTCACCGCGTCGGAAATCTGCGCGTGCGCTTTCAGTGTTTCGGTCAGAACGATGCGGCCTTCCGAATCCGGCTTCAGCGTCTCGCTCCGCCCGAACAGCGCCGCGGCAAATTCCTCGCGCTCCTCCGAGAACGGCGGATAGCGGTCGATCAGCAATTCGATTTCCGAAATCAGCGCCGAGCCGCCCGCGTCCACCGCCGGCCGGTCCAGCGCCGGATGACAGTGCAAGCCTTCGTGTCCGTCGCGCGCAAGCACGGCACGGAACGGCGCGGGAATGGAGACTCTGCCTTTGGCGTCCAGTCGCATGGTGAATGTCGACAAAAAGCGGTTCATCGGAACACCGGACGCAACGACGCCACCCAACCCCAAAGGCACGCGCATTCGGGAGCGGCGAGAGAACCTCTCGACACGTCACCGGATCGGCCTCAGACCGGAGCGGGATAATTTGGGATACCATGGGACCCTATGGTCGTCAACGAACGCGGCACGGCAAACGCCGAGAGGCCGCGCAAAAAGCGCGGCTTCTCCACAGGCGATTAACGCGCTGTAAGGCTTAAGATTCGGTTTGCGGAGGCGTGGCCGCAGATGGCGGCTTCTTCGGGAACAGAAGCCGTTGGTACAGGAGCCCAATCCCCACCAGTACCGCGCCAAGGCCGATAAACGACAGGGCCCGCCACACGCCCGTCAGCCCCGCAAGATCGATGAAGAAGACCTTCGCGATGGTGACCAACATCACGGCCGCAGAAGCGAGCCGCACCGCCTTCGACTGCCGCACGATGCCGATCAGCAAGAGCAGCACCGAGAAGACGAGCCAGACCGCAGAATAAGTATAAAGCTCGGCGTCCGAAGCGCCGAAGCGGTCGAGCTGCGGCCCCTGGAACATCGCGCGCACTTGCAGCGTCAGATACGCCATCATGAGCACGATTGAAGTGACGGCAGCGGCGGTACGGAAGTTTTCGGTTCGCGTCTTCTGATAGACCACGGCAAGCAGCCCCGCGATGATCGCAGGCAGCAGATAGCCGAGCGCAAGCAAATTGATGTAGCGCCCCTCGCCGATCGAAGCGCCGGTGAAGAACGGGTTCTCGAACGTAAGAAGGCCCGCATAGATTCCGATGAAGCTGAGGCCGGCGATAATCCTGCTGCCTACATCGTGCACGATGTTCTTCGTCACCATGCGCGTGCGCTCGAGGCCGATGGTCATGGCAAGCCCGACGATCACGTGCATCGCGAATTCGGTAAACGAACCGCCCTCGCGATAGATGTCACCGCCGTAGATGGAGTGGCGGATCTGCAACGAGAAGAACAGCGCCGTGAACAGGATCGCAAGCGAGTCCGCGAAGCGCGATGGAATATCGTCCTTGCGCTTCCGGAGCAGCCATCCCGCCACCCAGAACGAGATCGCGGGCACGCCATAGCCCCACAACAGCCAGTTGAAGACGGGCGTAGTGCCGAGAGCATCGCCGACGATGCGCGGCTCATGCGCGATGCGCGCGATTACGAAGAGACACGCAGCCGCCGCGAGCCAGCGCAGGAACGGCAGTCCCCGTTTGCTCTCGACATAGGCGATGCCCGCCGCCATCAGCGCGAACGAAACCGTGAGCCAGCCTTTTTCCAGCGCGAAGGTGAGCGCGAGCGCAAGTGAGACGATCGAGCCCGTGGCGAAGATCGCCGCCGCCGAAGCCGATCCCGGCTTCGCTTCCCGCTTCGAAAGCGCCTCGGTCATGTAGGCGAAGATCGCGGCGAGCGCCACGGCGACGCCTGCAAACGGAATGGAGCGCTCCCACAGCGCGATGCGGTAATACAGCGCGATCATGATCGCGATTGGCGCAATGATCGCGCTTGCCGCCCACAGCATGGATTGCGCCGCGGACTTCGTGCGTTCCTGTGCGAGGAAGCCCGAAGCGCCGAAGAGTGCTGCAAGCGCGCCGCCAAGCCACAGATGCGAGCCGAAAGTTGCCTTAGGCAATTCCGGGACGTTGCCGGAGAGCGGGCCCGGCGCCGCAAGCGGATTCTCGACGCGCAGTTCGACTGCCCACTGCGCGATCACGAGACCCGCGAGAAGCGCGGCAGCAGGCACGGCCCCGGCCGCGGATTCCGCGCGCCACGCAATCGCGATTGTCGCCGCGCACAGAAGTGCGAAAGCATAGAGAGCAGGAGCTTCGTGATTGCGTGCGACAACGAGGATCGCGAGCGCGAACAGATAGCCCGCAAGCGCGCCGGAAGAAATGCCGTCCACCTTGCCCGGCTGCGCAGCCGGGCCATAGAGAAGACCCGACACGATCAGCGCCGCCGCCAGCGCATACCCCACTACGCCGTGGAACACATGCGGCATCAACGAGTCGCGTGCGAAGTCGTCGATCCCCGGCAGCATCCAGAATACGGCAAAGGCAACGGCCGTGATCGCGAGCCAACGCCACAGCCGCGCGCGTGCGAGCGCAAAAGCCGCTGCAGTGACGACCGCGAGATAAATATACAGCGCCCAATAGTTGGCCTGGCCGGTCGAAACCAGAATTGGCGAAACGTAAGCGCCGACCAGCCCGAGCCCGGCAAGGATCGGGCCATGAAGAAGTGCCGCTGCAAGCGTTGCGAGCGCGACAAGCCCGAGCGCGATGAAAGCGGCCGCGGGCGAAAGAAATCCGTAGAGCGCATAGGCTGCATAAACCGTCGCATAAGCGACGGTGGTTCCGGCGGCGGTCAGGATGCTCGGAATGTGCGCACTCGGCACGCCAGCGATGCTCGATTTGCTTTCCTTCCGGCGCATCCATTCGCCAGCGGCAACGAGAAGTGCAGCGAGAAGAAGGCCAAAGACGATGCGCAGACCCGGGCCGATGAGTTCGGCCTCGATCGAATAACGCACCAGGAAGACGCCGCCGAGCGCGAGCGCCAGGCCTCCGACCCACACGACCCAGCGCGTGCCGAACTGTTCTTCGAAACTCGTGTCGCCCTTCGGCGCAGGCGCAGGACGCGGCGCGCGCGGCGGCGGTGCGGACGTAGTTGCGGCGGCCGCTGCTCCCTGCGGAGTTGCCGGCGTTTCGCTCACGGTTTGCGCCGGTGTTGAAGCGGCTGCCGCTCGCGGCTGCCGCGGAGGTCTTGGCGCGGCCACTGCCGCAGACGGAATCTCTATACCGAGGCGCTTCTCGATTTCCCGCAAGCGCAGATCGATTTTGCGAAGCTGATCGCTCTGCCCGATCGTCTTGAAGAAGGCGACGATCGCCATCACCGGCAAGGCGAGTATCAGCAGCCCGAGCAGCGCCCATTCCATCGAATTCCCCCGCTTCTTTAGCCCCGCGCGATGCTATCGCAGGGGAGATGGGAAGCGAAGGTGTCCTCACCCCCTTGTGAAAACCCCGCGGAAGTGGAATTGCGGGCTGGAAGAACAAGAGCAAAAACCGCCGTGCAGCAGACCTTCGAACCCGATTCCCGCTGCGTCACCGCAGTCGCCCCCTCACCTAATGTGAGTGAGCGCACCTGCGCGGCGGATATTCTGCTGCTGCATTACACCGGCATGCCGACTGCCGAAGGCGCACTGCAATGGCTCTGCAATCCGGAGAGCAAGGTTTCGTCCCACTATTTCGTCGATGAAGACGGAAAAATCTGGCAGCTCGTCCCGGAACGGCTGTGCGGCCATCACGCCGGCGTTTCTTCATGGGAAGGCACGACCGACATCAACTCGCGTTCGATCGGCATCGAGATCGTCAACCCGGGACACGAACACGGCTATCGCGATTTTCCCGGCGAACAGATCGAGGCGGTGATCGCGCTCTGTGCCGACATCGTATCGCGCCACCGGATCAGGCCGACCCGCGTGCTCGCGCATTCGGATGTGGCGCCAACGCGCAAGCAGGATCCGGGCGAGAGGTTTCCCTGGGAGCCCCTTTACGAAGCCGGCGTCGGACATTGGATTGCGCCGGTCACGATCGGCGAAGGCGCGCTCCTTCAGCCCGGCGATTCCGGTGCCGCAGTGAAAGCCATGCAGGCGGCGCTCAAGGAATACGGCTACGGGATTCCGACGAACGGCGAGTTCGACGAACTTACGACGTCCGTGGTGAGCGCCTTTCAGCGCCACTTCCGCCCGGCGCTGATCGACGGCATCGCCGACCATTCGACGCTCCGCACGCTGGAGCGGCTGCTCGCGTCCCGTCCTGCCTGAGAGCCGTCCCTTCTCGAGGTCACTGGCGGAACTTTCGGAACAACGGGCGGCCGACAGATTATGGCCCCATTTTCCATGGCATCTCCCGTCGGATCGAACACGGGGACGAGGAATCCGCTGGAAATGAAGTTTATCCGACTGGCGCTGTCCGCAGCAGCGCTCGCCGCCGCTGCGGGCATGTATCCTGCCGCCGCAGAAGAAAATCCCGTTCGCCAGTTCCTGAGCGAAGAGTTCAACGCGGCTTCTGAACGCGCCGAAGACGGCACCGTTCCGGCGGCGCAGACCGCCAGCCTTGGTCAACCCCGGCAAGAGCAGAACGAAAACAAGAAGAACGAGAATCCCTGGGCGGGATTGTCGCCTTCAGCTTCGGCGGTACCCGCGAAATCGCTTACCCCTGCGCCAAAGCGCGCGGATGACGAGCGCCATGCGCCGATCCTTGTGCTCGTCGACAAGCACGCGGCGGCGCTCGGTCTTCCCGCAGCATTCGCACGTGCGATCGTACGGGTGGAGAGCAACTTCAATCCGAAAGCGACCGGCCGCCAGAAAGAAGTCGGCCTCATGCAGATCAAGTACGAGACTGCGCGCGGCATCGGCTTCACCGGAACGCGCGAAGAGCTCTACGACCCCGATACAAATTTGAAGTGGGGCATGAAATATCTCGCAAGAGCATGGAAGCTCGGCGGCGCCACGCCCTGCGGCGCGGTGTTGCGTTATCAGGCCGGGCACATGGCCAAGCAGGAGACCGCCGCGTCCCGTGCCTACTGCGCGAAGGTCAACGCGCACATGGCCTCTGCCAACTGAACTCAAAAACGATTTACGATGAAACGGCGCGGCTCCTGTGGCCCGCGCCATTTTTCTTGACGGCGGCCACCCACGTCCTCATCTGTATGCTGTCAGTCGGCCGGGCAGCCGCGGCGAGCGATCGTCGAGGAAAGTCCGGGCTCCACGAAGATACGGTGCCGGATAACGTCCGGCGGGGGCGACCCCAGGGAAAGTGCCACAGAGAACAAACCGCCGGATCTTCGGATCGGGTAAGGGTGAAAAGGTGCGGTAAGAGCGCACCGCGTTCCTGGCGACAGGAGCGGCACGGCAAACCCCACCGGGAGCAAAGCCAAATAGGGATGACGCGGCCCATTCTTGCGCAAGCGGAACGAGCCGGTTCTCTTCGGACCAGTCATCCGGGTTGGCTGCTTGAGGCGTCTGGTAACAGGCGTCCCAGAGGAATGGCTGCCACGCGGGGGCAACCCCGCCATACAGAACCCGGCTTACAGGCCGGCTGATATCAAGTCTGAGGAGGCCCGGCGGGACGACCGCCGGGCCTTCGCCATTACAAGTTGACGAAAAACGTCGGTATCAAATTACCTTTTTCACAGGCAATTTCCTAGGAACAACCTAGTCCGATCAAGCGTTGTGCAGCGGACCGGGGCATACGGCGGATATTTCCGCTTTCCCCCGGACCCGTAGGCTGGCAGCCTCGGGTTCAACGCAACCAAAGGGGAGACTGAACCATGCTTCTCACCCGCCGGATTGACGTACTGGCCATCCTCGCTTCGTTCGCCTTTATCGGGGCGATCCTCCTGGGGATGTTCTGACCCAGATTTCGATTTCACAAATCGACAAGCGCCGGGAAGCGGAAGCTTTCCGGCGCTTTCCGTTTGAGAGTTAATGCAACCATTTGGGGAATTTACTATCAGCTACACTTTTAAGTGACATTGATTAAATCCCACGTACTCTACTTGAGGATGCGGAATCACAAAACGCAACTTACGCGTTTAGTAGGAGTACACAGGATGAAACGTAGCCTTCTCTGCACGGCCGCCGCTCTGATGATCGCCATCTCTCCCGCCGCCGCTGGCGGCAAGGGGGGCGGCAAGTCCCAGAGCGTCAACGCCAACGTGAACGTCGTAACCGGCAAGGGCGGCGTTCTCGGCGCCGTTCTCGGCACGCTGAAGGGCCACAACGGCCTCAACGTGAACGCGAATGTCACGACCGGACGCGGCGGCATTCTCGGCACCGTCCTCGGCGGCCGCTAATCCCCGCGAGCCGCTGAAGGCTGCCGGAAGCACCAAGTCCCTCCCCGCATCCGGCAGAAAGCGAAACGCCGATCGCTGGCGTTTCGGCGGGCGGTGCCTATCCCGGCTCCGCCCGCACCTATTTCTTTTTTCTTTCCGCCTTCGCCGAAGCGCTTGGTGAGTGCGAGCGTCGCGATCACCCCTTCGGCTTCCGCACCGGAGATCAAAAGCGATCTTGCGAAAGCGAACTCGCCCGCGATCCGCACGTCCTCGAAGACCTCGTGCGAGACTTCAATGCCGGCAACACGGGTGCGCGAGAACAGCGGCGCATCCCAGTATTTGCGCTGAAGCATGCGTCCGAAGATTCCTGCCGTCGTTTTGCCGTTCAGATCCCGGGATATCTTCGCCTGCAAGGCCGTGTTGATCGTGACCGGCGATACCGGAAACGTCGTATCCTCTGCCGTGCGCGCGAACGAGACCTCGGCATTCCATGACTCGAGTTTCGCGGCGAACGAAACGTCGAACAGCATCGCATTCACGTCCGTGAAGAACTCGTCCTGTGACGGGATGCGCAGGAAAGAGAGAGCCCCGGAGAGCGCGAGATCGTCTCCGCCGTATTTTGCATAGGCAGCCGTCTGCAGGCGATCGTTGTCCCGCCGAAACCCGAACACGTCGAGCGCTTCGTCATACTTTGTCTTCGAAAAGGCGATGGAGATACCCGCCTCGCTTTTGTCTTTCACGTAGGCGATGCCCGGCGTGATCGTTCCGCGCAGATAGCGCATCGGCTGCGGCAGGAAATCTCCGAGCAGGATATTGAGTTCGTTCAGCGATGCGAGCCGCAGATCGCCCGCCACGAAAGGGAGCAAGTCCCCGTCTGCCCGTTGCAGATGCACGCGCTGGTTCACGAACTCGCTTCGCATGTCGCAATTGGACGCCCGGGCGAGCGTGGTGGTCGCGTCGATAGCGATGTCGCTGCGGTTCTTGTTGGCGAGCCGCAGGCGAAGCCGATAGCTCTGCACCGGCTCGAACTCCTGCTTCTGATAGCGCGTGAGCGACGCTTCTCCGGTCGCGCCTGTGATCCAGTCACCGTGATCCCGGCCATAGGCAACGCCCGCTTCCCAGGCAATCAGTGCCGAACCCTTCCCTCCTGGGGCAAGTAGCGGGTTGGAATCATACCCGCCGCGCAGGCGGAAGCTGGCGGCAAATTCTTCCGCCGCATTCGCAGGAAATGCACATAGAAGAAAACAGAAGATGCAAAGCCGCCCGCGCATGGCCCGAGCCATAAGCGGTTAGCGATAACTACGGCTGAAGAAAAACCTTGGCAGGGATTATTCGGCGGCTTCTCTGGGAATCTTCGCCGGATCGTAAGAGAGGAGCGGCGCGAGCCAGCGCTCCGTTTCCTGCACGGTCCAGCCCTTGCGCACGGCATAGTCCTCGACCTGATCGCGGTCGATCCGGCCGACGCCGAAATAGGCGCTCTCCGGGTGCGAGAAATAGAGACCCGATACGGCAGCCCCCGGCCACATCGCGTACGACTCGGTGAGCTGCACGCTCGTCGCCTTGGTTGCATCGAGGAGCTTGAACAAAGTCGCCTTCTCGGTGTGATCCGGCTGCGCGGGATAGCCCGGCGCGGGACGGATGCCGCGATATTTTTCGAGAATGAGATCTTCGCTGGTCAGCGCCTCATCCGGATCGTAGGCCCAGAATTCCTTGCGCACGCGCTGATGCATGCGTTCGGCAAAGGCTTCCGCAAGACGGTCGGCGAGCGCTTTCACGAGGATTGCCGAATAGTCGTCGTTCTTCTTCTTGAAATCGTCGGCCCTCTCGTCTTCGCCAATTCCGGTGGTGACGACAAAGCCGCCGATGTAATCGGGTACTTTCGTTTCCGCCGGCGCGACAAAATCGGAAAGCGCGATGTTCGGCCGCTTGTCGTCGCGGCGCACCATCTGTTGACGCAGCGTATGGAATGTCGCGATCTGCTCTTTGCGGGTGTCGTCTTTGTAGACGGCGATGTCGTCGCCGACCGCATTCGCAGGCCAGAAACCGATCACCGAACGCGCTTCGAACCACTTCTCCTTTACGATCCGATCGAGCAGCGCGAGCGCATCTTTATAGAGTGCGCGCGCAGCTTCGCCCTGTTTCGGATCGTCAAGGATGGCCGGGAACCGTCCGGTCAGTTCCCATGACTGGAAGAACGGCGTCCAGTCGATCAGCGGAACGAGTTCCGCGAGATCGTATTGCACGAATTCCTTGGTGCCGAGGAAAGCGGGCTTATGGGTCTGCCCGCCGTCAAACTCCAGCTTCAACTTGTTCTTGCGCGCGGTTTCGATCGAAATGCGCTGTGTATTCTGGTTGCCGCGCGCGTGCGCCTCGGCAACCTTCTCGTACTCCTTGCGAACGGCGGCCAGTTCGACCACGCGCGTGTCGGGATTGATGAGCTTTGACACCACGCCGACCGCGCGGCTCGCGTCGAGCACGTGCACGGCCTGGCTGCGGCGATAGTTCGGGGAAATCTTCACCGCCGTATGCACGCGGCTCGTGGTGGCGCCGCCGATAAGCAACGGCAGGTCGAAACCTTCGCGCTCGAGTTCGCTCGCAACATGGCACATCTCGTCGAGCGATGGCGTGATCAGTCCCGATAGCCCGATGATGTTGCAGTTTTCCTTCTTCGCGGTCTCGAGAATTTTCGCGGCGGGCACCATGACGCCGAGATCGACGATCTCGTAGTTGTTGCACTGAAGTACAACGCCGACGATGTTCTTGCCGATGTCGTGCACGTCGCCTTTCACGGTCGCGAGCAGGATTTTGCCGTTGGTCTTCGCCGCTTCGCCGGAGCGCTTGCGCTCCTCTTCCATGAACGGAAAGAGATAGGCGACCGCCTGCTTCATGACGCGCGCAGACTTGACGACCTGCGGCAGGAACATCTTGCCTGCGCCGAACAGGTCGCCGACCACGTTCATGCCCGACATCAGCGGGCCTTCGATCACGTGCAGCGGCTTTTCCGCATTCTTACGCGCTTCTTCGGTGTCGGCCTCGATGAATTCGGTGATCCCGTTGACGAGCGCGTGTTCGATGCGCTTCTCGACCGGGCGCGAGCGCCATTCGAGATCGACTTCCTTCTTTTCGGCACCTGCGCCTTTGTATTTTTCCGCGAGCGCCAAGAGCCGCTCGGTTGAATCCGGGCGCCGGTTCAGCACCACGTCTTCGCAGGCCTCGCGCAACTCCGCGGGAAGATCGTCATAGATCGCGAGCTGCCCCGCGTTGACGATGCCCATGTCCATGCCGGCCTTGATGGCGTGATACAGGAACACCGCGTGCATGGCCTGCCGCACCGGCTCGTTGCCGCGGAACGAGAACGAAAGGTTCGAGACGCCGCCAGAGATATGCGCATGTGGCAGTTTCTGGCGGATAATCTGCGTCGCCTCGATGAACGCAACGCCATAACCCGCGTGTTCCTCGATGCCGGTCGCAACCGCGAATATGTTGGGATCGAAAATGATGTCTTCCGGCGGGAAGCCGACTTCCTCGACAAGAATCTTGTAGGCCCGCGCGCAGATATCGACCTTGCGCTCGACGGTATCGGCCTGGCCCTGCTCGTCGAATGCCATCACTACGACCGCCGCGCCATAGCGGCGCACGAGATGCGCGTGATGGCGGAAGGCGTCTTCGCCTTCCTTCATCGAGATCGAATTGACGATGCCCTTGCCCTGCACGCATTTCAGACCCGCCTCGATCACCGACCACTTCGAGCTATCGACCATGACCGGCACTTTGGCGATATCCGGCTCCGATGCGATGAGATTGAGAAACGTCACCATCGCTTTCTCGGAATCGAGCAGGCCTTCGTCCATGTTGACGTCGATGACCTGCGCGCCGTTTTCGACCTGCTCGCGCGCGACCGCCAACGCTTCGTCGTATTTTCCGTCCGTGACGAGCTTGCGGAATTTTGCCGAGCCCGTGACGTTGGTGCGTTCGCCGACGTTCACGAACGGAATCTCCGGCGTCAGCTCGAACGGCTCGAGACCCGACAGACGAAGACGCGCGGGCAATTCGGGAATGGCGCGTGGCTTCTTGTTCGCAGTGACCGTGCAGATCGCCTGAATATGCTCCGGCGTGGTGCCGCAGCAGCCGCCAACGATGTTGACGAGACCGGCGCTCGCAAATTCCTCGAGCATCCCGGCCATGAATTCCGGGCTCTCGTCGTAGAGACCGAATTCGTTCGGCAGACCCGCGTTCGGATAGGCGCAGACGAGCGTATCTGCGACCTTGGAAATTTCCGCGATATGCGCGCGCATTTCCTTGGCGCCGAGCGCGCAATTGAGACCCACCGAGAACGGCCGCGCATGCGAGATCGAATTCCAGAACGCGGTCGGCGTCTGGCCGGAAAGCGTGCGGCCCGAACGATCGGTAATCGTGCCGGAGATCATGACCGGCAACCGCTCGCCGCGCTCGCTGAACAGTTTCTCGATCGCGAAGATCGCGGCCTTGGCGTTCAGCGTATCGAAGATCGTTTCGACGAGGACGATATCCGCCCCGCCTTCGACGAGCGCCTTGGTCTGCTCGTAGTAAGCGCCTGCAAGTTCGTCGAACGACGTCGCACGAAAACCGGGATTGGAAACGTCGGGCGAAATCGAAGCGGTCCGGTTGGTCGGGCCTAAAGCGCCCGCGACATAGCGCCTGCGGCCGTCTTCCTTCTCGACGATCGCCGCCGCTTCCTTCGCAAGCCTCGCCGCCTCGAAGTTGAGATCGTAAACGAACTCTTCCATGCCGTAATCGGCCTGCGCGATGCGGGTGGAGGAGAACGTGTTGGTCGAGCAGATATCCGCGCCCGCGCGGAAATATTTGAGCGAAATTTCGCGTATCGCGTCGGGCTTCGAGAGGTTCAGAATGTCGTTGTTGCCGCGCACCTCGCGATTCCATGCGTCGAACCGCGCGCCGCGATAGCCTGCCTCGTCGAGATTGAGCGCCTGGATCATCGTGCCCCAGGCGCCGTCGAGCACAAGAATGCGCTCCTTCGCGAGCGCGCGAAGCTCTTTCTCGGCCGCCGACATCTGCAACTTCACTTCACTCATTTACATGATTCCAATTACGCGGCAGCGGCGCCCGCTTCCGGGCGAATGCCGAGCAGATGACAGATTGCGAAGACGAGTTCCGAACGGTTCAACGTGTAGAAGTGAAACTCGTTCACGCCGCGCTGGCGGAGATCGTTGACCTGCTCTGCGGCGACGGTTGCGGCAACTAATTTGCGCGTCTCGGCATCGTTCTCAAGACCGGCGAAGCGCTCGGCGAGCGCTTGCGGTACATGCGTGCCGCATGGCTCGGCGAATTTCTTCACCTGCGCAAAATTAAGCACCGGAAGAATGCCCGGCACGATCGGAATATCGATGCCCTTCGAACGCACGCGATCGAGATAGCGGAAATAAAGATCGTTCCCGAAGAAGAACTGCGTGATCGCACGGGTCGCGCCTGCATCGACCTTGCGCTTCAGGAGATCGATCTCGGCGTCCACGCTCGCGCTGTCCGGATGCTTCTCGGGATAGGCCGAAACCGAAATTTCGAAATTGCCGATCTTCCTGATTCCCGCGATCAGTTCGGGGCTGCCTTCATAGCCGCCGGGATGCGGCTCGTACTTCGTGCCTGCACCTGTCACAGGATCGCCGCGCAGCGCCACGATGTGGCGCACGCCCTCGTTCCAGTAGCCTTGCACGACTTCGTCGGTCTCGGCTTTGGTCGCGCCGACGCAGGTGAGATGTGCCGCCGGCGTGAGCGACGTCTCGCGCAGCATACGGGCGATCGTGCCGTGCGTGCGTTCGCGCGTGGAGCCGCCCGCACCGTAAGTGACGGATACGAAGCGCGGCTTCAGCGGCGCAAGCCGTGCGATCGAAGCCCACAGCGTCTTTTCCATCTCCGCGGTCTTCGGCGGGAAGAACTCGAACGAGACCTGAATATCGCTACCCATCACGCAACTTCCCTTCCCTCTCCCGCAAGCTGGATGCGCGGGTCGCGGGCGACCCAGACCGAAACCGTCAGTGCGCTGTCGCTCTTCTTCTCGGGCGCGAGCGCCCGGTGCCGGTCGAAATCGAGGCCGGCGTCGTTGAGCCATTGTTCGACCACGTCCGGCGCGAAGCCGAGACGGCGATGCGCGTGCTCGTCGCGCAGGAATTCGAGCTTATGCGGCGCGAAATCGACGACCACGAGACGGCCGGACGGGCGCAGCACGCGCGCAGCCTCGCGAAGCGCGCGCGCGCCGTCGTCGAGATAATGCAGCACCTGATGCATCACAATTGCATCAAAGGAGTCGCGCGGGAACGGGAGGTTGTAGAGATCGCCTTGCCGCACCGAGCAGTTCTTCAGGCCTGCCTTGTCGAGATTGGCGCGGGCGAACTGCAGCATCTCCGGATTGAGGTCGATGCCGACGCCGCGGGAAATCTCCGCGCCGAACAATTCGAGAATGCGGCCGGTTCCGGTGCCGAGATCGAGAAGCGCGTCGATGGGTTTTCCCGCGAGCGCCTCGCGCACCGCGGCTTCCACCGCGACATCGGAAACATGCAGCTTGCGCAACTCGTCCCAGCGGGCCGCATGCTTGCGAAAATAACTCTGCGCCGCCTGCTGACGGCTGGCGCGCACCTGCGCGAGCCGTTCGCGGTCGCGCTCGAAGATCGGATCGGACGGATCGGCCAGCGCAAGGATCGCATCGGCAAGCGGCGCCCCGGCGCCTTCGGGAGCCCGGCGATAGAATGCCCAGGACGCTTCGCGAAAGCGCTCGACGATGCCGGCCTCGGCAAGCAGCCGCAGATGGCGCGAGATGCGCGGCTGCGATTGCCCGAGAATGTCGGTGAGATCGGAGACGGTCAGTTCCGCCTGGTCGAGCAGCGCCAGCAGGCGCAGGCGCGTATCCTCCGCGGCCGCCTTTAGGCCACCGAGCAAGGCTTCGAAACCGGACGGAGCTTTCCTTCGAACCACAGACAAATTCCTACGGGCATGGGCAAAAGCCCATCGCCCACCATATAAGGATATCTTTATGTGATTAAACAGGGTCGCGCAAGACGCCCGGGTCATAACCGCGTAACTGTCTACTAGGCCTGTATTTTCAGGCTACGGCCACTCTTCTAGATTGCCCCCGATGAGCCTCGCCGCCACCCTTTCGATTCCCCAAGCTGCGGTTTCCCTCCCTCCGAAGGAGCGCGACCTCCGGCTCGATTTTTTTCGCGGCCTCGCGCTCTGGCTGATCTTTCTGAACCACATCCCGTCGAACTTCGTCGGCTGGTTCACGACGCGGAATTTCGGATTCTCGGATGCAGCCGAGATGTTCGTCTTCATCTCCGGCTACACCGCCGCCTTCGTCTATGGCCGCGTGATGATCGAGCGCGGCCCGACCGTCGCGAGCATGCGAATTCTCAAGCGCGTCTGGCAGATCTACGTCGCTTTCGTCTTTCTCTTCGTGATCTACCTCGCGCAGATTTCGTGGGTCGCCGCGCGCTTCGAAAACCCGCTCTACATCGAGGAAATGAACCTTATGCATTTCCTCCAGCGGCCCGAGATCGTGATCGTCGAGGCGCTGCTGCTGCGCTTCCTGCCGGCGAATGTGGACGTGCTGCCGCTCTATATCGTGCTGATGGCGTTCTTTCCGCTGATCCTGTGGATGCTGTTGCGCGCCCCGAACCTCACGCTTGGGCTTTCGTTTCTGTTCTGGCTCGCCGCCTACACGCAGAGCTGGAATCTTCCGGGCTACCCGCAGGACAAGGTCTGGTTCTTCAGTCCCTATGCCTGGCAATTCCTATTCGTGATCGGCGCATGGTGCGGGATCGGCTGCGTCCACCAGATCGACGGCATTCTCCGCTCGACCGCTTTCCTGATTGTTGCCGGCCTGTACCTGGCGCTCGCGGGCGGGCTGCAACTCGTTACCAACCTGTCCGTGATTTTCTCGCTGAACTTGAGGTGGCCGGATTGGCTGCTGATCTTCCCGCTGGACAAGACTCACCTGAGTCCGCTGCGGCTGATCCACTTTCTCATGCTGACCGCGATCGTGGTCCGTTTCGTACCGGCCAATGCCCGCTTTTTGCGCGACACTTGGGCGCGGCCGTTAATCATCTGCGGCGAGCATTCGCTCGAGATCTTCTGTTTGGGGGTGTTTTTGTCGTTCACCGCCCATATTCTGATGATCGAAGTGTCGAGTAGGATACCGTTTCAGGTATTCGTCAGCCTTGGGGGCATCCTGACCATGATTGCCCTTGCCGGCATCATGACGTGGTATAAGAAGCTACAAAGCCGGGCACAAAAGAACCCGGCGACTTAGACTAAAGTATAAGTGAGTGTGGGAAGGCGTGTTCTAGGGGGTCCCATATGCGGGCCAAGGCAATGGGAGCGGCGTTACTGCCACTTCTGTTCATGAGTGGAATGACTGCCGCGCAGGATCACCGCTGCGAGGCGCCGGACGCTTATGTCCAGCCGTATCACAAGGCCGCCAAGGCTGCGCTTCATCTGCGCGCCAACAAGTCCCTCAACATTCTGATCGTCTCCAGCCTGCCCTCGCAGACGCGCGGGGGCGAAAAGCTTCGCGCCTATCCTCAGTTTCTGGAAAGCGCGCTGAAGGAGCGTCTGCCGAACTACGAATTCCACATCGGCGTTCACGCCGAGCCGCGCAAGACCATCAAGCACATTCTGGCGGCGCTTCCCGGCGTACTCGAGAAGTACAAACCCGACCTCGTGGTCCTGCAAACCGGGACGGTAGAGGCGATCGGCGGCATCGACCCCGACAAATACGAGCGCAAGCTGGAGCGGGCGGTCGAGATCATCAATGCCGGCGGCGCGGACATCATTTTCGTGAACCCGCAGTTCAACCCGCGTCTCTCCTTCGTGTCGAATGCAGGCGCGTTGAACGATCGCATTCGCCGTGTCGCGTCCTACGCAGACGTCGCGCTTTTCAACCGCTACGACATCATGCGCCACTGGAGCGAGAACGAAGCCTTCGACTTTACGGCGCTGAAGAGCGACGGCACTTTCGAGGCGGTCCATCGCTGCCTCGGACGGCTGCTCGCTGAATTTGTCTCGCGCGCCGCATCTTTCTCGGAGTTGGCGAAGGCAACGCAATGAAGTCTCGCAAACTCCTGATTGCCGCGGGCCTATTGCTGTGCCTCGCGCCTGCCGCCCGGGCTGAAACTCCTGCAAAGCCGGCCTGCGCGCCGAGCTCTGAACATCTGCGCCTTTCGGGTTCGCTGCCGCATGTCGCCACGCGCATCGCGAAGCGCGAACCCGTGACGATCGTCGCGATGGGCTCGTCTTCGACCGCGGGCGTGGGCGCGACTTCCGCCGAGCGCAACTATCCGAACCAGCTTTATAAGCACCTCACTGCCCGCTTCCCCGGCGTCGAATTCCACATCATCAACCGCGGCATGAGCGGCGCAGTCGATCGCCAGATGCTGGACCGCTTCGAGGAAGACGTGAAGTCGGCCCAGCCCGATCTCGTGCTCTGGCAGGTCGGCACCAATGCGCTCCTCAACTCCGACGGCATCTCGAAAGAAGGCGACGTCATGCGCGACGGCCTGCGCCGGCTGCGCGCGATCGGCGCCGATGTCGTGCTGATCGATCCGCAATACGCGCCTAAAGTGCTCAAGGATCCCGACGCCGAGCCTATGGTCGAACTGATCCGCTCGATCGCGCGCGAGGAAGGCGTCCCGGTTTTCCATCGCTGGGGGCAGATGAAAGAGTGGAAAGAGAGCCGCCACATTCCCTTCGAGACGTTTCTCTCGCAGGACCTCTTTCACATGAACGACTGGAGTTACGCCTGCTGGGCGGAGGCGCTCTCCGGCGCGATCTCCTGGGCGTCGACGCAGCCCACTATCCAGTTTGCGGCGCAGCCCGCGTTCCGCCCGTAAAAGCCGCCGCTATTTCTTTTCCGGCTGAAGAATGAAGCATGTCGTCGTGGCGTGAGCGTAAAGCTTTCCGTCCCGGTCGACGAAACGCCCTTCCGCGATCGCGGTTCGCGCGCCGGCATGAACGATCTTGCCTTCGGCACGCATCCTGCCGGTCTTTGCGGTGATCCCGCGCACGAAGTTCAGTTTCAGCTCGAGCGTCGTGTATCCGGTGCCTGCGGGCAACATGGTCTGCACCGCGCAGCTCATCGCGGAATCCATCAGCGTCAGCGCCACCCCGCCATGCACCGTGCCGATCGGATTGTAGTGAAACTCCTTCGGCTCGATTTCGAAGACGACGAAACCGGGCTCGACCACCGTGAGTTCGTAATCGAGCGCATCGGTGATCGGCGGGTTCGGGATCCCGCCGTCGCGGATCTTGCGCAGGAATTCGAGCCCAGGCATCGCCAGCACGAGCCCTGCGCTCTCTTTCGGATCCTTCCAACTGAACGTTCTCGTGCGCGCGGCTGAAGCGGTCTGCGTGTCCATGGCAATCCCCGGCTATTGACTTAGGCGTATATACGCCCATTATGCGCGCATATACGCATTTGTCCAGACGGGAAGCGAATGGCGAAACGCACAGATATCCACCGGTGCGCCTGCACCATCCTGCGGCAGGCGGCACGGGTCGCGACCCAGCATTTCGACAAGGCGCTCGCAACCAGCGGCCTGCGCATCTCGCAGCTCTCTGTGCTGACTACGCTGAGCTACGTCGGTCCGAAGTCGATCAACGAACTCGCGGATATCATGGTGCTCGACCGCACGACTCTCGGTCGGAATCTCAGGCCGTTACAGCGCGACGGCTACATCGCAATCCAAGCCGATAAGGAAGACCGCCGTACCAAAAAGCTTGTACTGACCAAAAAGGGCTCATCGATTGCACTGAAAGCGATGGATAGCTGGGGCGACGCACAGACCAAGTTCGAGAATGCAATCGGACTCGACAACGCAATTGCGCTATCCAAACTGCTGCGTCAGGTCGTCAAGACGAATTTCGCAGAGCGGAAGTAGAAAAAGTAACGGGGGAGACATGAGTAAACTGGAAATTATCGGCAGCCCATTTTCGAACTTCGTCAGAACGGCCCGTATGGCCGCGCGCGAGAAAGGCGTCGAGTACGCACTCGTCGATATCTTGCCGCGCAGCGAGCAAGCCAAAGCAATCCATCCGGGCGGGATGATTCCCGGCATGCGCCATGGCGACCGGACGCTGTTCGAGTCCCGTGCGATTACGCGTTACATCGACGAAGCTTTCGATGGACCGCCGCTGACACCGCGCGATCCCTGGGCCGCCGCACAGGCCGAGCAGTGGATTTCCTACGTTGCAACCTCGGTCGACCGCGCCATCATGCGCGAACTGGTTCACGCCTATTTCTTCTCGCGCAAACCGGACCGCTCGCCTGATCGCGACATCATCGACCGCGTGAAGGGAAAGGTTGAGTATCAGATGCAGGTTCTGGGTAAGGCGGTCGAAAAGACCGGCTACCTCAGCGGCGAAACTTTCGGCCTTGCCGATATGTATGTATTGCCGATCATCGGCCAGTCGCGCGCGACACCGGAAGGCAAGGAAGCCATGGCAAAAGCACCTTCCCTTCTCGCCTATTATGAAAAGCAAAAATCGCGTCCGAGCTTCGCCGACACGGCGCCACCGAAAGCGAAATAGGAAAAAAAGCCCCGGAAAACTCCGGGGCTTTTTCTTAACGCGTGAACTTCTTGTACTTGATCCGGTGCGGGATTTCCGCCGCCGCACCGAGACGGCGCTTCTTGTCCGCCTCGTAGTCCTGAAAGTTGCCCTCGAACCATTCGACATGGCTGTCGCCTTCGAAGGCGAGGATGTGGGTCGCGATACGATCGAGGAAGAAGCGGTCGTGGCTGATGATGACGGCGCAGCCTGCGAAATTCTCGATCGCCTCTTCGAGCGCGCGCAGCGTATCGACATCGAGATCGTTGGTCGGTTCGTCGAGCAGCAAAACGTTTGCGTGCGAGCGCAGCATCTTGGCCAGATGCACGCGGTTGCGCTCGCCGCCCGAAAGCGAGCCGACCTTTTTCTGCTGGTCGCCGCCCTTGAAATTGAACGCCGAAACATAGGCGCGGCTGTGCATTTCTTTCGCGCCGAGCTTGATGATCTCGTCGCCGCCCGAGATTTCCTCCCAGACGTTCTTGTTGCCGTCGAGCGAGTCGCGGCTCTGATCGACATAGCCGAGCTTCACGCTGTCGCCGATCCTGAGTTCGCCGCTGTCCGGCTTTTCCGCGCCGGTGATCATGCGAAACAGCGTGGTCTTGCCCGCGCCGTTCGGCCCGATGACGCCGACGATACCGCCCGGCGGAAGCTTGAAGTTCAGGTTCTCGATCAGGAGCTGATCGCCGAAGCCTTTGGTCAGGTTTTCTGCATCCACCACGTTCTGGCCGAGGCGCTCGGAAACGGGAATGATGATTTGCGCGGTCTGCGGGGCCTTGTCGTTCTGCTTCGCCACAAGCTCGTCGTAGCGCTGGAAGCGTGCCTTGCTCTTGGCCTGACGCGCCTTGGGCGAAGACTGAATCCATTCGCGCTCGCGCTCGATCGCGCGCTGGCGCGCTTCTTCTTCGCGGCCTTCCTGCTCGAGACGCTTCTGCTTCTGCACCAGCCAAGAGGAATAGTTGCCCTCGTAGGGTATGCCGCGGCCGCGATCGAGTTCGAGAATCCAGCCGGTGACGTTGTCGAGGAAGTAGCGGTCATGGGTGACGATCAGCACCGCGCCCATGAAATTGCGCAAATATGCCTCGAGCCAGCTCACGGTTTCCGCGTCGAGATGGTTGGTCGGTTCGTCGAGCAGCAGGATATCGGGCTCGGAGAGCAGCAATTGGCAAAGCGCGACGCGACGCTTCTCGCCGCCCGAGAGACTGTTCACATCGGCGTTGTCGTCCGGACAGCGCAGCGCATCCATCGCAAGATCGACCTGCGCGTCGAGATCCCAGAGGTTCTTCGCCTCGATCTCGTCCTGGAGTTTCGCCATTTCGTCGGCGGTTTCGTCGGAATAGTTGGCGGCGAGTTCGTTGTAGCGGTCGAGCAGCGCCTGCTTGTGTGCGACGCCGATCATCACGTTCTGCCGGACGTTCTTCGAGGGATCGAGCTGCGGCTCCTGCGGCAGGTAGCCGACCTTCGCGCCTTCGGCGGCGAAGGCTTCACCCGTGAAATCCTTGTCGGTGCCCGCCATGATCCGCATAAGCGTGGACTTGCCGGCGCCGTTGACGCCGAGCACACCGATCTTCGCGGTCGGAAAGAACGAGAGATGGACGTTGTCGAGGACCTTTTTCCCGCCGGGGTAGGCCTTCGACAGCCCGATCATCTGATAGACATATTGCCAGGACGCCATGCGCGACCGCGCTCCGTGCTCGAATTCGGGGGAGTTCGGCGGCTATGTAGCGAGGGCTGTACGCTTCGGCAAGACGCAGGGGTCGAACTAGGGGGATGAATGAATAGGGCTGCCAGGCCGAAAAGCATGAAATGCGAAGGCAAACGGCAGATCGAAAGCGACATCGATCATTCCATCCTTCGTCGTCCGCTGTACGGTTACGTTGCCCACGTCCCGCCCGCTGGCAATTTCCCGGGTGTCGAGCGGAGACCGCATCCCGGGCGTCCATCGCAATACGAGATCGCCCGAACGAATCTCTCCCGTATTTCGGAGCGCGGTAAGCGTCCAAGCGGCATACTTCCCGTCCTCGATCTCGACCGCAATTACCCGCTCCATGGCATCGACGCCGGGCGGCGGATCGCCGTCAAACAAAAACGGCCATGTGCCGGCCTCGTCATACTTCAAATATGGATTCGTACCGTAATTGCGAAATTGAGGATCCTCCGGAACGAGAACTCGGCCCGCCGGATAACGCTCAAAGAAGTGTGCAACCGACTCAATCCGCGATGGCAAGAACTTGAGTTTCGCTCCGTTATACTGCCCCAGAATTGCCTCACCGGTGAACTGCTGCCACCAGCTTTCGGTCTGCCGGTCGTACATGACCAGATCCGACTTTCGCAGCAAACCCGTGGTTCCGAAGTCGAGCACTTGGGAGCCGATACGGCGATCAAAAACAAGCGATGAGTTGCAAAGCGGACAGTATGTAACCGAGAGCGGAATTCCGCCTACCGTATCATTCACGATCTCATGCCAGATCAATATACGGATCGGATATGCGCGCGCATCGCCGTTCACAACTACCGTGATCACCGGCTCGTTATCCGAAAGCGACTTGATCCAGCCGCTCGCGCGATCGGTTGCCACCGATTCAAACTTCGGTTGATCGATGGCGGGAATCCCGTCCTTGCCGGGGCCGCCGGACTTGATCTCCTGTAGCGAAATCGACCGTTTCTGAAAATCGGTCTTCGGCCATGCCTCCAGCAGATAGCGCGGCACGGTTTCCGCTATTGCCACGGTTGCCGTACCGGAAGCAAACACTGCCAGACCAATTCTCGCAGCAACCAGAGTGCTAGAGAGAAGTCTCATCCTATGACAGTGGCGTACGCCAAGCATATGCGCAAGCGCCGGTGAAGCTTATGCCTCGCTCGCCTGCACCACGATCAGCGTCGCGTTATCCTGATAATTGCGGTTTGCGCCGATGCCGCCGACCGCCCCGATCAGACCGTCTGCGACCGCAGCTATACCCTGCGGCAGCAGGGTCCGCACGAAATTCTGGATCTGCACCATCGAGAGCGTCTCGATGCCGTCGCTCGCGAAGATCAGCAGATCGCCGGGCTGCACCTGACGGCTTTCGATCTGCGGTGCGTGACCGAAATCCTCGAGCGCCCGCCCCAAGACCGCGATCGTGATGGAGTCCCTGCCTGCCCGCTTCATCGCATCGCGCCACAGGTTCGGATCGTCCGAGCCGAGCGCCTCGCGGTCCACGATCTCCATATAAGAGTGATCGAGATTCACACGGTGCAGTTCGCCTTCGCGATAACGCAGGATCAGGGAATCTCCGATGCTTGCGAAAGCCATGCTCTCGCCCTCGACAAATCCCGCGACCAGCGTTGCGCCCATATCCTTCAGACCCGGCTCGCTCGCCTGCGCCTCGGCGATCGCCTGATTTGCGGCATGCAACGCGGTGCGCAGCCGTTCTTCCACGCTCCCGCGAGCCGAAAAAAATGAGTTCGAAAATGCGTCCGCCGTGATACGGCTCGCGACATCGCCGCCGACGTAACCGCCGATACCGTCCGCGACCATCACGAGGCCTCCGCCCGAAAGGGCGACCCCGGCATCGCTTGCCGCAATCCCGGAAGCATCCTCGCCCTTTACGTCAAAGACCCGGAACGCATCTTCTTGCGTGTTCTTGCTGCCCGGAATAGCACGCGCAGCGGCATGGAACTTCATTCAGGATCGTCCCAGGAGAAATCAACGCCGCAAAGCTGAACGAAACGGAATTTCGTTCCACCGATCGCAATGCTGCTTTTATCCGGCAGCGGCACGGGGGACAGCACAGGCTCGTCGTTCAGGTAAACGATATTCGCCTTGCCGCCGTGATTGATGTGAAAGGTCTGCCGTTTCGGCTCGAACGTGATAAAGGCCGCGCCCTCGCCCGAGATCGACGTGTCGCCGAAATCGACACGAATACGCTGACCTGCGGAACGGCCGAGACTGTTCATGCCGGCATGTATGTTGACCGTTTGTCCGCGGCCGGGTCCCTCGACAATCACGAGCCAGCCCACGACGGGATCGAAACCCGCAGCACGGTTCGGCTGCGCGGCGGCTTGCGGGCTCACCGCAGCCGTCCCCTTGATGACGGTCGGAGACACGGCGTTGCCGGCGGACGCCTTCGTCGCGGCAGGCGAAGGCACGTGTTCGGTATGCGCGGTCATCGCTTTGCTCGCCGGCCGCACTTCGCGAATCCGCGTTGGGGCGGAGGCGCTGTCGTCTTTTTTCCCGTCTGTCATATCCATCATCCGGCCATGCTGTGGCCGGCCCGCTATCGATCCGCCTTGCCGGCCTCGCGAAACAGGAAACCATAGTTTCCTATTCCCAGTTTAATCACATCTCCGTCCGCGATTCTTCCGGATTCGTGCGGAACACCGTTGATCAGAATCGGATTGGGCTCGCTGCGGTATTCGGCCGAGCGGTTGACGATCTGAAACGAGCCGTCCGGGTTCGTCGAGATCACCGCGTGATGACGGGATACCGCAAGCTCCTTCTCGTCAGTCACCACGTCGTTGTCGCGCTCGCGCCCGATCGAAATGCGATCCTTGTGTATCGGCACCGTTCCGGGAGCCCCGTTGAATTCGAGCCACGCGACCGGCACCCTCCGTCCGATCTCGGTCGGCGGCGCAGCCGGCGCCGGCGACTTCCCGGTTGTTACAGGTGCGTCGCCGCGGCTGATTTCCGGCACAGGCCCCGGCGCAGCGGAGATCGGCGCCGTTTCGCTCCGTTTCATCCGTACGGAAGAACGCCAGGCAAAGCCCGAGACGAGAAACCCGACCAGCAGAATGGCGAGCCCCGCCAGAATTGCCGCGGCGCGCGTGAGATCGTCGGCGATCCATACGAGCGCACGGCGCAGGAACCCGCTGCTGTCCATCGGGGTGGTCGGAACGTTGCCGATTTCAGGAGACGCAACGCCGGGGTGCAACAGCACCGTAAATGAAGTCGCAGCGCCCTGCGGGTGGCGCAGCGAAATCTGCAAGGCGCGCGGCACGCCGCGTACGAGCGCTTCCGCCTCTATGATGGTCCCGGCATACATCCGGGCGAAAAACTCGTTGCGGCCCCTCGCGGATATCCCGGCTCCGCCTCCCGGCGTCTCGAAAAAGAATCCGTGGGTATCCGCACTGAGCCGCCGCAAGGATTGCAGATCGCGGACATCGGCTGCCTTATTGTGATACCCGATCGTGACGATCCGCACGTCGAGACGGTTCGCTTCCTGCGCAACCAATGCGTGGTTATAGACTGTGTCGTCGAACTTGCCGTCGGATACGATGACAAGCATTTTGCGCAACGAATCCTGCTGCCCCAGTTTACGCACCGCTTCGAGAGAAAGCCGGTAGAGTTCGGACGTATTGTTTCCGGAACGAATTCCGGCGAGAGCGGCGGCGACCGCCTTTCCGTCCGCTGTGAAATCCTGAAGCATATCGAGCTTGGTATCGAACGCGGCCACCGCCACGCGCTGCTTCGGCGCGATGTTGGAGAAAAGCTCTGTGAGATCCTGTGCCGAGCGGCGGATGGCTGCGGCGCGCTCCGTATCGCTTCGATCCACCAGCAGCAAATAGGCGGTATCGTCTTCTTCTTTCATGAAGGGGCGGAACGATGCCGTCCAGATGTTTGCCGGATTGTCCCGCTCGGTGATCTCGATCCCTGTCACGGCAATGCTGTCGACGTAGCGCACATCGCAGCGGATCGTAGGCCGGGCGCCGGCGCGATTGCCGAGACAGGAAACCGTTCCCTCGGGCGCGCCGCGCAGAAGACGGATGTTCTGAATTGTCGTCGCGATATTGTCGCGAACCGAAGCTGCCGGAACGAATGACGGCTGTTGCGCAGGCGCTGGATGCAACCCTGCCGCAAGGCCGATTCCCGCACACAGGAAGAGCGTGCAGAGATATACGCTCCGTCGTGCGCTCACATCCGGCCCCATTCCCCGCCCTTGAAACGCCAGCGGATCATGAAAATCTGGATGAAGCCAAGCAGCGCAAGGAACGACGGAATAAAGACACAGGCGAAATGAACTGCGAAAAGCAGATAGTTCTCCGGCGTATGCAGGTCGAGCGGCGAACGCGTGAAATCGAGTGCACCACGCCATACCAGCGCCAGCACGATCAGAAACTCGACGATCGAGAAGAAGAACTGAAAGGCAAAAGGCCAGTCACGCTCCCAGCGATACTGCTGGAAATGGATATAGACCGGATCGAGGAGCAGGCCGACGATCAAAAGAAGAAAGAGAATCTGGAACGGCAGCGTGTCGTAGTTCCAGCCGATGAGCGGCAGCACCGGGCTTTCCGGGGTGGCGATGTAAATTGAAAAGACGAGGGTTACGGGCAAGCCGATCCAGAAGAATAGAAGAATTCTCGTCAGCCAGCGGCCCTTCAGTGTCGGCAGCATCGAATACCTCTAGACAAATCCCTGATCACACGGCGGCGGCTACGGCGCGAGATTAGTGCACCACTTTATCCACTGTGAGAACGAACGAAGCGGCCCGAACAGAGAAATATTCGGCGCACCGAGAACGGCAAGGTGATCGGCCGAACGCAGCGCCGCATATTGCAGCCCAAGAAAGCTGTCGACGGCGGGTTGCGGCCCGCCAAGCGTGATCTGTCCCGCAGCATAGGCGCGTCCGGTGCCGTTTCGAAGCGCGGAAATCTCGTAGTCCGGCGTGACACCGATCCCGCCGGTTTTGTCCCCGGAAACGGAAGGATTGCGCGGTAGGTTGTAGGTCTCGGCAAGGTCCCGCAGGCAAGGCGAGTGCATGATATCGCCGATGAGCCCCGTGCAGTCGATCACAAAATCGGCCACGACCTCCGCCGCGGATTCATTTCCCCGCGCTCTGAGCCGCATCTCGATTTTGGGACCCTGATCGGTCTTCACAAGTTCCAGCGTTTCGAAATCGCCGAACACCGGCCGGTACCACCCGCCGCCGATTCCGATCTGGATGATATTGCGCCAGTCGCGGCGGTCAGCCGTCGTGGTGCCGCCGATCGCCTCGTAGATCTTCGCGCGTTCCTCGGGAGTAGCACGCTCCACCTCGCGGAGAATCTCTCCTCCCCAGCACGCCTTCGGCCAGTTGAAGGCCTGGTTCTCGATATGATTGTAAACGTAGCGCTGCGCGCGTTTGTAGCGATGCCCCTCGTTTCTGCCGACGGGAGTTCGCATCTGATGAACGATCGTGATGCTTCTGTTCTTCCTGCGCGCCTCGTAAAGCCGCTGGATGATGCGCGAAGCAACGATCCCGCGCCCGCGCACCACGACAGTCGCGGCCCGCGGATTCTGCTCGATCGTACGATAGACGGCTTCATGGTTCTCGTAGGCGTTGAACACGCGCGCTTCTTCCGGAAAGCGTGCCTTGAATGCCTGTAGATCGCCGGTGAAACGCGTGGCGGGATACCCCGTCGCGATATGCAGATATTTCCCGATCATGACGCGCTCGCGGACTCCCCCGCGCGCCTGCTCTTCCGAAATCCGATAGGCGACCGCGTAGCGCTCGTCGTTCGTCTTGCGAATACCGAGCACCCGGCCGGATACATACATCTCGCGCCAGCCGATGCGCTTCGCTTCGCTGTCGATCGAGCGGAACACGTCGCCCGAGCGCGGCGTGAAGCTTTGCGCGAGCGACGCCTCGCCGAAGACCTGGAAAATGTGCTTCAGCCCCGAAAAGCGGAATTCCTTCAGGTCGCGCCATGTTTCGCGGCTCGCGTAACCGGGAAATCCCCAGATGTTGTCGGGTGTAGAGATCGAGTTGGAGCGCAGCCGCTCGTGCGGGGGTATCTGCGAATTGCGGCAAAGCCGCTGGTAGTTCGCGTAAGGAATCACATCGTCGCCGATCGCACGGATATCCTTTTTCGGAACGCCGAAGATGCGCAGGTGATCCGCCCACACGAAACTGCCGAGACCCGCGCCTACCGAAAGGTAAGTGCACTCGCCCGCGAAATATGGACCGGCCTTCAACGCATCGGCGGAAACGATCGATTCACTGAAAATGTTGCGGGGAAAACGGATCTCGTCAGGCGCACCCGGTGCATTCAGCGCAACCTCGATCGATTGTCCGCGCGGAGCGGACGGCTGCGCAGACGTTCCCGCGCTCCCCGATAGCGCCCGTGTCGCTTGCGCCTGCGTGCCGCTGCTCTTTACCGCTCCGGCCGCCGTCTGCGCCACCAGATGGATTTCGAATTGGGCAATGCGTACCGGCAACGCCCCATCCCACGCCGAGCGATCGATTTCGGCGTCACCGATGAATGTCCGGTTCGTGCTGCCGCGATCGGCAATCGCAATGCCGTCTTCACGCACGAGAAGCCATGCATGATGCTTTGACACTTCCGGTGCATCGAGCACGATCTGGTTCTCGGGTAACCGCCCGATCGCATAGTCGCCGGTCTCGGGCAGAGAAATCCGCTCGACCCGCTTCAACGGTCCTTCGCCGCGCTGGTAGATATCGAGCAGGATCGGCAGCTTGATCATTGCAACTTGAGCCTTAGCGCGATCTTCTGGAGAGCGCGATCTCGGTAACACCCTCGGTCAGACGGTGACCGCACCAGCGGCAATTCCCGTGCGGATCGTAAGGATTGAGCAGCCGGCAGCCATGGTTGTGGCAACGGCTCGCCTTCACATCCGGCAAAAGAATATCGATCGGCACGCCGCCGACGTTTACGACATCGAGCGGGCGAAGTTCGGCCTGCATGCCGGTCTCGACGCGGGTGTGGTTGTTGACGGTAACAAAGAGCGTGGCATCAGCCGCGGACTTGACCAAGCCGAGCCTTCCGCCCGCATGTATTGTCGCGATCAGGCTTTCGCCTCGCAGGCGCTGGCGGCCGATGATGTCCTGAAAATGCGTGCCCGGCGTCATCGGCGCTTCCTCGAAGCGAATGCCGTTCTCGCTCTTGACGCACAGAAGCATCGTTTCGCCGATCGGGAATAGCTTCTGCTCGCCGCCGATCCGGGTCGCGGCATAGAACGCGTTCGGAATATCGGGATTGCGCTTCGCGCGCGCGACGCGGAACTCATGGCCGCGCACTTCGAAAAGATCGCCGTCCTGAAATTCGAGCGTCTCGCCCGTTTTCATCAGCCGGCCGCCATATACGGTGCCGTTGGTGCTTTTATCGACGATCTGCAAACGCCCGCCGGAAAGTTCGATCACGGTATGAACGCGAGATACGGTCGGGTCGTCGGGAAGATGACCGATGCGAATGCTGTTTCCGGTACCGCGCCCGATCCGGAGTGGCAGCTTGTAGCGGCCTTGCGTCCGGGCGGTGCCTTTGGTCATTTCGACGTCGACGAAGTCGTCCATGCTGCAAATTCAGGCCGGCGGTAAAGACGGCATTCCAGGGGCTGTTTCATTATCGCGTCCGGGAACGAAAGAGTAATCGCCGCCGCGGCAGGAAAGCAATGTCATGCCCCGGCACCCGGAGCCAATCGAAACTTTGTGATCGGTGGTGCCTAGCGCTGAGGCCCCTGCCCCGACCGGATCAGCCGCATGACCGTATCGATCATGCGGGTTTGCGCGCCGGTATCGTCGCCGTCCACAACCTCGATATTCACATAAGGCAGATTTCTCCAAACTGCGTAGTTCGACAGCGAGCAGTCGTTCCGCGCGACATGCTCATAGAGAACGTGAATGCCGCTCTGGTTCAGGGCTGCAACGAAACGGCTGAGCTGCGCAACGTTTCCGGGCTTCTGGCGCGCGGCCACATATATAAGAGTATCGTTCGGAGATTTTGCGCGGATCGGCCTCGCCGCGGGAAACTCTGTGATGTGGGAATCCTCGGCCCGTTCGATGCCGATGGATACGTTGCCCTTGCTCTTCTCTTCGTCAGGCTCGGGCACGAGATCATAGCCCGCCTTATTCGTATGCAGCGCGATGACCGGCTGACCCTTGTGCAACCAGCGCATCAGATTCCGCGTGAATTGCGGAGAACGGGCAAGCTGCAGGCGGCATTTGCCTTCGCCGCGCACCTGAAAATTGCGGTTCGGGTCCTGTTTGCGTTTCCCGATCCTGTTGTAGCGGTCGCCGTTGCGTTCGACCGCAACCACCGTTCCGCCATAGCGGAGCACGGCATAGACGGCGGAATCGAAGGCGACATCTTCGTCGTCATGCGGCACGACCCAGAGCGGCCCGGCAGCATGCTTCTTGTTCTGGATGATCTGGAAGACCCATCGCAGTTGCCCTTCGCTGAACACGTCGAGCCTGAGACACAGATCACGGCTGCCGAGCGCCTTGCGGTTGCGCGTGACATCGCCGTCTCCGTCGAACAGACGTTCGGGCGGCAGGCAGACATCCGGCTTCGTCTGCACCGGTTCGCCGGCCCGCCCCTGCGCGGTGGCGGGACCGGCTGCGGCGAACGCCAGAACGGCAAGCAGGCCAATCGCGGTGTGCCGTGTGATTCTCATTGTTCCGACACTATCACCTGAATGTAGCTCGAAGCCTTGCGCGAACCGGGGGCGAACGCCTATGTTCCGCTTTATCCGAGGGGTGCCCGCGGCGGGCTGAGATGGCGAGCGCCAAACCCTTTGAACCTGATCCGATTAAGATCGGCGGAGGGACGGTAGATGCAGAAAGCAGCCGTACAGGAAAGACCGGCAATCGCGCTCACGGTGAACGGCGAGCGCAGGAGCCTTCACGCGCGGACGCCGCGCGAACTGCTTGCGGAACTCGAGCTCGAAGGCGAGTTCTTCGCAATCGCCGTCAACCGCCGTGTAATCACCAAGGCGCGCTGGAACGAAGCCGTGCTTCGCGACGGCGACAGCGTCGAAATCGTAACTCCCCGGCAAGGCGGATGACATGCTCGAACTCTACGGACAGAAATTCACTTCACGTCTCCTGATCGGCACTGCGCGGTATCCCTCCCTTCCTGTAATGCAGGAGGCGGTGAAGGTCTCCGGCGCGGAAATCGTCACGGTATCCGTGCGCCGCGAAAACGCTGGCGGCAAGGACGGCGACGCCTTCTGGAACATCATTCGCGAGTTGAACGTGAAGGTGCTCCCCAACACGGCCGGGTGCTATTCCGTCGAAGACGCGGTTTCGACCGCCGAACTCGCGCGCGAGCTGTTCAACACGAAGTGGATCAAGCTCGAGGTGCTCGGCGACAAAGCGACCTTGCAGCCCGATGTCGTGGGCACGCTGGAAGCCGCGAAGATTCTGCTGAAAGACGGCTTCGAAGTATTTCCCTATTGCACCGAAGACCTGACGGTCGCGAGGCGACTTGCCGACGCCGGCTGCAAGGTCGTCATGCCGTGGGGCTCGCAGATCGGCAGCGGCAAGGGCATCGTTCACGAAGAAGCCCTGAAGCGCATGCGCAGCGAACTTCCGGGCGTGTCGCTCGTCATCGACGCAGGCCTTGGCGCACCGTCGCATGCCGCGAAAGCGCTCGAGATGGGCTACGACGCCGTGCTTTTGAACACTGCCGTTGCGGGCTCGGGCAATCCTGTGAAGATGGCGAAAGCCTTCGCACAGGCCATCGAAGCGGGCCGCGCCGCTTTCGAGGCGGGCATGATGAAACCGCGCGAACTCGCGCAACCCTCCACACCGGTCGCGGGCACGCCCTTCTCCAATGCCAAGAATGCATCCTGACCGTTTCTATCCGATTGTCGACACGATTGCGTGGGTCGAGCGGCTGGCGAAGCTCGGCGTCCGCACGCTGCAACTGCGCGCGAAAAATCTCGAAGCCGAGGCCGCGCGCGAACTCGTTCGCGATGCACTGAAAACAGTAGACGGCACGAAATGCGAAGTCGTCATCAACGACTACTGGCAAGCGGCGATCAGCGAAGGCGCCGATCACGTCCATCTCGGCCAGGAAGATATCGAGACCGCGGACATCGCGACGATCAAGAAAGCCGGAATCACACTCGGTATCTCGACGCACGATCGCGATGAACTCGAAATCGCGCTGCGCCACAAACCGGATTATGTTGCACTCGGACCTATTTACGAGACCACACTGAAGAAGATGCGCTTTGCGCCGCAGGGCTACGCGCGAATCACCGAATGGAAAAAGCTGATCGGAAAGATTCCGCTGGTCGCGATCGGCGGCATCAAGCTCGAACACGCGAGAGATATCTTCGCGGCGGGCGCCGATTCGATTGCTGTGGTGAGCGACGTCACGCAGAGCGCGGACCCGGATCGCCGTGTTCGTGACTGGCTTGCCCTTGTTCGCGCCTGATTATCGCCAGGAACGTTAACGCCTGAAGCGACACGCGTGGATTACCCGCGCGAAAGTTCCCATATCGCGAAAATTCCTCCTTCGTCCCATGCTCAGGACTCATTGTGGATTAGTTCTCTGCCGCCGGCGGGGCAGAGGAGTATCTCGATGGAGAGAATTCGAATCGCCGCGTTTCCTGTTCTGGCAATCGCGGGGCTGATGTTTGTGACCGATTCAATTTCAGCCATGACTGCACAGGAGTTCTTCGCCGCGGAGGCACGCGGCGAATTTAACTCTTCACAGAAAAAGCAAAGAACGCAACGTGTGCCCCAGGTGCAGCGCGTCCAGCCGCGGCAAACACGCATTGCAACAGCGCCGCAAACGCAGCACGCCTCGCTCGCGCAGCCTGACGCATTCGCCGGCCTCGCGCTCGGCGGCTCGTGGCTCGCTTCGAACATGGGTGCGGCCCGCCCGGCAGGCGCGCCGGGCGCATGGTGCGGATATGCGATGCGCATGGAGATGGTCTCGCAGGGGCACGGCGACCCGGGACCCGAGTTCAATCTCGTGAGTCATTGGTGCCGCGTCGGCTCTCCGGCGCCGGTCGGCGCGATCGGATCGATTTTCGTCTCGCGCGGGCACGTCTCGAAAGTAGTGGCCGGCGACTGCCCTCCGGGCAGGGTCGCGACGATCTCCGGCAATGCAGCCGGCAGGCGCGTCTCGCAGATGTGCGAACCGGTCGCGAGTGCGATCTGCTCGCGCTGGCCGGGCAAAGTGAGCTTGTAACCATGACGCAGCGGGTGCCTTCGCCGGCACCCGCTGTTAATTTGCCGCCGCGATAAGTTGGCATGGTACTGGCATCCCGATACAGTACGAGAAGTATCGAGGTGTTCCTTGCCAGCGACAGTCAGCGAAATCGTAGAGGCGCATCGCAGCGGCGCTGCCAGGCCTGAAGATACCGTTTCGGAATCCATCCGCCGCATTCGCGCTTGTGGCGATCCGGCGATCTTCATTTCCGTTGCTGACGAAGCCACGGCCATCGCGCAGGCGCGCGAAGCCGCGCGCAATCTGTCCCTGCCGCTTTGCGGCGTTCCCGTCGCCGTCAAAGACAACATCGACGCGGTCGGATTTCCCACCACCGCCGCCTGTCCCGCCTTCTCCTATTCGCCGAAACAGGACGCGACGGCGGTTGCAAAGCTCAAGGCGGCGGGCGCGATCGTTGTCGGCAAGACCAACCTCGATCAGTTCGCGACCGGCCTCGTCGGTGTGCGCTCGCCCTATGGCGTGCCGCGCAATCCGTTCGATCCCGCGATGATCCCCGGCGGATCGAGTTCGGGCTCGGCCGTTGCGGTGAGCCGCGGTCTGGTGCCGCTCTCGCTCGGCACTGATACCGCAGGCTCCGGCCGCGTGCCCGCGGGCCTGAACAACCTTGTCGGGCTGAAGCCGACGCTCGGCCTCGTTTCGACAAGCGGCGTTGTGCCCGCCTGCCGCTCGCTCGATTGCGTGTCGATTTTTTCGCTAACAGTGGACGACGCCTGGACTGCGCTGCAAGCGATCTCCGGCTTCGACGACAGGGACGCCTATTCGCGCCCGATCCCGCTCGGCGAACCTTCAGCTTTACCGCCGGTGACGCGGCTGGGAGTACCGAGAAAAGAGGACCGCCACTTCTTCGGCGATCGGCGCGCCGCGCAAGCGTTCGAGCAGTCGATCGACCATGCGCGGTCGGCGGGCGCAACTATCATCGAACTCGACTTCTCGCGCTTCCTCGAAGCTGCGCGCCTGCTCTACGAAGGCCCCTGGGTCGCGGAGCGGACGGCGGCGGTCGGCGAATTCATCGCAAAGAACCCGGATAAAACGCATCCGGTCACGCGAGCAATCGTCGAGAGCGGTCTCAAGCTCAATGCGGTCGATGCCTTCCGTGCCTTCTACCGGATGCAGGAGCTTCGCGCCGAAGCGCGCCGCATCATGATGACGGTCGATACCTTGATGGTTCCGACCGTGCCGCGCGCCTATACGCTCGCCGAACTCGAAGCCGAACCGGTACGGTTCAATTCCAATCTTGGCACCTACACGAACTTCGTGAACCTGCTTGATCTGTGCGGCCTCGCCGTGCCGGTCACCATCGCCGAAGGCGGCATGCCTTACGGCTCGACCCTGCTCGCAACCGGCGGCAACGATGCGCGGCTCATGTCGCTCGGCCGCGCGATGCACCTGAAATCGGGCCTCACGCTCGGAGCGCTTGGCGCAGCACAACCCGCGCCGAAGGCTCCCGCCGCGCTCGCGAAAGGCGAAATCGCTGTTGGCGTCATCGGTGCGCACCTTTCCGGCATGGCGCTCAATCACGAATTGACGTCGCTCGGCGCACGCTTTCTCGAAGCGCTGCGAACTGCGCCGGATTACAGGCTTTACGCGCTCAAGGGCGAAGGCCCGGCGCGCCCCGGCATGCTTCGCGTAGCAAAAGGCGCGGGCGTGCCCATCGAAGCGGAGTTGTGGGCGCTATCCGAACAGGCGTTCGGAAAATTCGTAGCTACCATCCCTTCGCCGCTCTCGATCGGCACCGTGCATTTCGAAAACGGAAGATCCGCCAAGGGATTTCTGGTCGAAGCCGAAGCGGTCCACGGCGCGGAAGAAATCTCCTCGTTCGGTGGCTGGCGCAATTACGTCGGCAGCCAGCGCAAGAGCGCCTGATCGCTACAACGAACGCAGATAGGCTTCGTATTCGTCAAATACCGTCATGATATGTTCGCGCATGGCCTTTTGCGCAGCCACCGCGTCCGCGCGCAAAACAGCCTGCACGACGCGGTCGTGTTCCTCATGCGACTTCGCGAGACGGCCGAGGTTGCGGAATTGCGCGCGGCGAAACGGCTGCACACGAATGCGGGTGGAGGCCGTAAGCTCTGCAAGATAGGCGTTGTGCGCACCGGCATAGACCGTGCCGTGAAAGAGCTGGTTCGTCTCGTGATAGTTCTGCGGATCGCCATCCTGAATCAGCAGCCGCAGATCCTCATGCACCTTCTCGAGGTTTGTGCGCTCCGCCGCGGTCATGCGCTCCGCGGCGTAATGCGCGCAGAGTCCCTCGAGCTCGGCCATGATCTCGAACATGCCGATCAACTCATCGTGCGCGGGCTGCGCCACGATAGCCGCACGATGCGGCTTCGCATCAACGAGACCGCTTGCCGCGAGCTGGCGGATCGCTTCGCGAACCGGGGTGCGCGAAACATTGAAGCGCGATGCGATCGCCGTCTCGTCGAGCGATGCGCCGGGCGCAATTTTTCCGCGCACGATTTCGTCGGCGAGAACCTGACGCAATTCGTCCGCGCGCGTGAGGCGGATCGGGGCGTTCTCGCTTTCCTGCTTGCGGATGTTCATTCCCGTCAGCCCGCCGGCTTGTCGATCAGGCTGACATGCGCGGATACAACGCGCCATCCGGCCTGCGTCCGTACCCAGGTCTGGCTTTGGCGGCCAAGCTTCGTGCCGCCCTCGCGAACGAACAAGGTATTCGCCGTCGCGAAATCGTCGCCGTAGGTTGTGATCCTTGTACGCTCCAGCTTGCGCGCAAGGCCCGCGGGCGAGCGCGCCGCGCGGAACGCCTTGATTTCTGCGTATCCGTACAGATTCTCTGCAACGCCGTAGCGAATGGTGTTCGGATCGTCGAAGAACAGTTCGTCCAGTGTGGCGACGTCGTTCGTCACCAGCGCCTTCTCGTAGCGCTCGAAGGCGGCGGTCACTTCGGCGAGCGTTTTCGGATCGTTGATCTTCATGTTGCGCCCGGTAACTTTGCCGGCCTGCTGGCGCAAACGCCATCGCGCTCGAGCTGATGCGCAACGCGCAACGCGATATCTTCACGCCATGGCGGCGCAATCACCTGCACCCCGATCGGCAAACCGTCATCCGGCCATACCGGGACCGCAACCACCGGAAGCCCGATGAAGGAGATCGGCTGCGTGTAGATCCCGATGTTCGGCCGCACCAGCATTTCCTGTCCGTCGAGCCGGAAAGTCTTCTGGCCGATTTTCGGAGCGCGTGTCGGTGTTGCGGGCGCAAGCAGGATATCGAAACGCTCGAACAGCCTGCGAGCCTGTTCCTGAAAGTGACGCCGCACCTTCTGCGCCTGCACCGTCCACGCCGCCGGAATCATCGCGCCCGCGATCAGGCGGTCGCGCACATCCGGGTCGAAGTCCTGCGCGCGCTCGCGCAGGCGGTCGAGATGAAGGGCAGCACCTTCGGATGCCGTAATCAGATACGCCGAAGCGCGCGCGACGGCGGCGTCTTCCAGTTCCGCGCTTTCGTGGGCGTCGAGCGCCTTCGCGACCTTGTCGACCGCGTCATAGGCTTCCGGAACGCCCATCTTCGCGAAGTAGCCTTCGAGCCTTGCGATACGCAGCCCTTTCACGCCTTTTACGAGCTCCGTCGTAACGGGCTCTACTTCGCGCTGCGCACATATGGGATCTTCGTGATCGGGCCCCTGCATCGCGTCGTAGGAAAGCGCGAGGTCCATTGCCGAACGCGCAAGCGGCCCAAGATGATCGAGGCTCGCGACGAAAGGAAATGATCGCGCACGCGACAGGCGGCCGTAGGTCGGCTTCAGGCCGAACAACCCGCAGAAGGAAGCGGGCACACGGATCGAGCCGTTCGTATCGGAACCGAGTGCAAGCGGCACATATCCCGCAGCGACTGCGCCGCCGGACCCGCTGGAGGAGCCGCCGGTCATATACTCCGGATTGTGCGGGTTGCGTGCCGCACCGTCGTGCACGTTCTCGCCGGTGAAATCATAGGCGTACTCGCCCATGTTCGCCGCACCCACGAGTACCGCGCCTTTCTCCTCCAACCGCTCGATCAGCACGGAATCGTGCAGCGCAGGCTTGCGTTCTCGATTGATCTTCGAGCCCGCGCGCGTGGGAATTCCCTTCACATCGAACAGGTTCTTTACGGCGAAGGGTACGCCTGCAAGCGGCAGATGCTCGCTGCGCGCGATGCGCTTGTCGATCGTTGCAGCCTTCTCGTGCGCGCGGGCGGCCAGCACATCCGTGAAGGCGTTCGTTTTCTCGTCGAACGCGCCGATCCGCTGCAAGGCCGCCGAGACCGCATCGGCTGCCGAAAGCTCTTTCTTGTTTACCCCCTCCGCGAGAGCGGCGGCGGATTTCCATTCCATGCTCATGGTTCGAAAACCGGGCCGGGCTCGGCATCGTCTGGAAGCTTCTGCGCAAGCACAAGCTTCGCGGCATTCGTCACCGCGTTCAGATGAATCTTGACGCCTTCGCGATAGGCAGGGTCTACGGCGAGCCCGCTCATTGCGGCGCCGGCATCGATAAATGCGGCGAGCGCGGCGGGATCGTCGGGGATCGAAGGCAGGTTTGGCTTTCTGCTCTGCACGGCTGCTTCCGTTACTAGAGTGGCGGGTGCGGAATGGCGGTCAGCAACTCGCGAGTATACTCGGCCTTCGGGCTCCCCAGAACTTCCTCTGCGGTGCCCTCTTCCACGATCTTGCCGGTGCGCATGACGATTACGCGGTCGCACAACAGACGTACGACATTGAGGTCGTGCGAGACGAAAAGATAGCTCATGCCGAGCGAGTCCTTGAGGTCTTGCAGGAGATTCAACACCACCGCCTGCACCGAGACGTCCAGTGCCGCCGTCGGCTCGTCGAGGATCACGAGTTCAGGGTTGAGCGCGATCGCTCGCGCGATCCCGACGCGCGCCTTTTGCCCGCCGGAAAGCTGGTGCGGAAAGCGGTCGAGGAGTTCGCCGGGCAGGCCCACGAGCTTCGCCAGTTCCTCGCAGCGCGCGCGTACTGCGTCCCGCCCCGAGATACCGCCGAGCCGCATGATCGGGTCGGCGATCGCGCGCGCTGCCGTGAAACGCGGATTCAGACTATCGGTCGGATCCTGGAACACCATCTGGATGCGCTTGCGCTGCGGCAGCACTGCAAATTCCGCGGCCGGGATCGAGCCGATGTCCTGCCCGTCGAAAACGATATCGCCCGAAGTCTTGTCGAGCAGGCGCATCACCATCATCGACGTGGTGGATTTCCCGCAACCCGACTCACCGACCAGACCTACGCTTTCTCCCTTCGCCACGTGGAAAGTGATTCCATCCACCGCGCGGAAAATCGATTCCGCGGGCGCGGGCTTTCCGAACAGCTCGCCGAGCGTTTTCGACGCCCCCTGCCGCGGATACTCTTTCACCAGATTGCGCACTTCAAGGAGCGGCTTCGCCCCGGCATCGATCGCAATCTTCGGCATCGATGCTGCGGGCGACAGTTCCGCATCTTCCGGCAGCAAGCCGCGCAGCGTGCCGCCCACCTTCGGCGTCGCCTTCATCAACTTCTTCGTGTAGGCGTGCTGCGGATTCTTGAAGATATCGGACGACAACGCCGTCTCGACGATCTTTCCCTTCTCCATGACGACGACACGATCGCAGTACGCCGCCGCGAGCCCCAGATCGTGCGTGATCAGGATCGTGGACATGCCGCGCGCGCGCGTGAGCTCAACCACGAGGTCCATCACGGATTTCTGCGTGGTCACGTCGAGGCCGGTGGTCGGCTCGTCCGCGATCAGGAGACGGGGCTGACAGGCAAGCGCGAGCGCGATCACGATGCGCTGGCACATGCCGCCGGAAAGCTCGAACGGATAAGCGTGATAGCGTTCCTCGGGCCTCGCAATCTTGACCTGACGGAGCATCTCGATTGCTTTCTCCTTCAGGTTGCGGCTATCGGCCTGCACATGCTGCTTCAGCACGTCCTCGATCTGGCGGCCCACCTTGCGTATCGGATTCAGCGCCGCACGCGGATTCTGGAAGATCATCGACATTTCGCGGCCGCGCAGGTCGCGCATGACGTCTTCTTTCGCAGTCCTTACGTCGATGCCGGAGAAGACGACGGAACCGTTCGCGATGCTTCCGGCGCGGTCGAGAATCCGCATCACCGCATAAGAAGTGACGGATTTCCCCGAGCCGGATTCGCCGACGATGCCGAGCGTCTCGCCTTTGCCAAGCGAGATGTTGATCCGCTCGACCGCCCGCACGATGCCGCGGCGGGTCGCAAATTCGACGGTAACGTCCTTGATTTCGAGAAGCGGGGATTCGTTCATGATCCGCTCCTTACGTTCGCCGTTGCGGATCGACGATGTCGCGCAGACCGTCGCCGAGCAGATTGAAGCAGAACACCGCGAGCATAAGTGCGAGGCCCGGGAAAAGCGCGATCCACCATTCTCCCGAAACAATGTAGCCCGCACCGTCGGCGACCATGATGCCCCATTCCGGGGTCGGCGGACGTACGCCGAGGCCGATGAAGGAAAGGCCGGCTGCGTTCAAAACCGCATAGCCCATGGTTAGCGACATCTGCACCACCATGATCGGCATGACATTCGGCAAAATCTGCGTGAACAGAATTCGCCACTCGCTGTTGCCCGAGAGTCTGGCTGCCATCACGAAACCCGCCTCACGTCGCACGTTGCTTTCCGCGCGGGCAATGCGGGCATAAAGCGGATAGTTGATGATCGCGGTCGCGATCACGATGTTCGTGACCGTATTGCCGAGTGCCGCAACGATACCCATCGCGAGCACGAACAGCGGAAACGCCATGATCATGTCGGCAAGCCGGCTCACGACGATGTCGATCCAGCCGCCGAAATAGCCCGCGGCGATGCCCGAGATTCCGCCGAGCGCGAAGACAAGCGCAACTGAAGTCACCGCGATCGTCATGTCGAGGCGCGTCGCGACTACGACGCGGCTGAAGATGTCGCGGCCCAATTGATCGGTACCGAACCAGAACTGCCAGGACGGCGGCTTCAACGCGTTGGCCGTGTTGCTCGCCAAAGGATCATAGGGAACGATCCAGGGGCCGAAGATCGCAGCGGTCGCGAACAGCAGGAACAGCGCGAAGGCAAAACCGGTGATCGGATTCTCCGAGATCACGTATTTGGTCTGGCGGAGAATGGCGCGCAAACCCGAAGTTTGCGCCGGTCCTGCCGCAGCCGCCTTGCCCGCGGCCGCGGCTTTCGATGCGCGCGCCACGGAACTGACCGCGGTGATGCGTGAGTGCGAGTTCATGCCGCCATCCTCACGCGCGGGTCGATCACGCCGTAGAGAAGGTCGATCATCAGGTTGAGCAGGACATACATGATCGCCATGACCAGCACGAAGCCCTGCACCGGCGCGAAATCCGAGGCGATCAGCGCCTCGACCGCGTAAGAGCCGATCCCGGGCCAGGCGAACACTTTCTCGACAAGCACGTTCGCCCCGAGCAGGAACGAGAACACCATGCCGAGCGTGGTGATGACCGGCAACAACGCGTTCCTGAATGCATAGGTCAGGATTACCTTGCGCGTGGAAAGTCCGCTCGCCCGCGCCGTGCGGACGAAATCCGAGGAAAGCACCGCGAGCATCGATGCTCTGGTCATGCGGGTGATCGGTGCGAGGGAAAAAATGGCGAGCGTTGCCGCCGGCAGGACGAGTTGCTTCGCCGCAGCCCGGAACACTTCCATGTCACGCGCGATCAGGCTGTCGATCAGATAGAACCCGGTTACATGCGGCGGCGGCGAATAAATGATGTCGAGCCGCCCGAGCGGCGCCGGCGCCCAACCGAGTACGAAATAGAAGAAATAGGCGAGCAGCAGTCCGGTAAAAAATACCGGGAGCGAAACGCCTGCGGTCGCGATCACACGCGAGAAGTGGTCGATTGCCGAACCTTCTTTTACCGCCGCAAGCACACCGAGCGGAACAGCGATCAGAATCGACACGATCAGCCCGGCGAGCGTAAGCTCCGCGGACGCGGGCAAACGGGACGAAATGTCACGAATAACGGGCTGGCCGGTGGTGAGCGACTGACCGAAGTCGCCGCGCGAGAGATCGCCGACATAGCGGACGAACTGAACCAGTTTCGGCTGGTCGAGACCGAGCTTCACCCGTACTTCCTGAATCGCCTGTTCGGTCGCAGCGGGACCCGCGAAATAGGCCGCGGTATCGCCGGGCAGTAGACGCGTCAGCGCGAACGTAATCACGATTACGGCCGCAATGCTGAACAGCGTGATGCCGAGACGGCGGCTCATGCGAAGTAGCATCGTGAAACTCCGGAAGAGAAGAAGCGAGCGGCGCGATTGCCGCCCGCTTTACACGCCTAGCCTTTGGCGAGGTTGCGATAATCGAGCCGCCGGTGGAACCAATACTGGTAGCCCGACACGTTCTTCTGCATCGCGACGTTCGAGTAAGGCTGGTACAACGGAATTCGCGGAATGTCCGCGAAGGCGAGATCGACAAAGCCCTTTACGTTCTTCTCGTATTCCGCCTGATTGCCGGTCGAGGCGGCAGCGCCCGCCGCGTCGATCATGCCGTCCATCTGCTTCGACTGATAACTCATCGTGTTGAAGATGGAATTCTTGCCGTGATAGCACCAGATGAAGAAGTATTCCGGATAGTCGAGCCAGCCCGAGAATACGTTCACGTAGAGCGGCATCACCTTTTTGTTCAGCTCCGTGCGCCAGTTCGCCCCCGGAACCTTGTTGATCGTGGTCCTGATGCCGATCTGCGCAAGACTTTCCTGGATCAAGACGCAGGTCGGTTCGTTGACGCCGGCAAAGTTGAGATCGAACGATAGCGTGGTCTCGAAGCCGTTTTCGAACCCGGCCTCCGCCATCAGCTTCTTCGCCTTGGCAATATCGGAGTTGTATTTGTGCGCCTGCGGCCAGGCGACTTCGGTCGGCTTGTTAGCCGCCGCACCGAAAGTCTTGCCGCCAAGACCGTACAGCACGGCATCCATGATCTTCTGGTACGGCACCGCATAGGCGACCGCTTGACGAACCTTGAGGTTGTCGAACGGAGGCTTCGTCACATTCATGCCGAGATACTGGATGCCGTTCGAGAACGGCGTCGACACGATGTTGAGCTTGCCGGCGTCCTTCAGCTCCACGAAATCCTTGTTCGGCAATTCGTAGGAGATGTCTGCGTCGCCGCGTTCCAGGAGCGCGCGGCGGTTACCGGCCGACGGCACGATGCGCCAAACGATGCGCTTCGTCTTCGGTAGCGGTCCGAGCTTGTAGTTCTCGTTGCGCTCGAAGATGACTTCGGTGCCCGGCGTCCACTTCGCGACGTTGTACGGGCCGCCGCCCGCGATCGTCTGCTTGGTGAAGTTGAGGCCCCAGGGGTCCTTCTCGTCGGCATTTTTCTTGATCAGTTCAGAATGCATGACGACGGGCACGACGACCGCAAGATCCGGAATCGTGAGGCGATCCTTGCGCAGGAAGTCGACGCGGATCGTGTGATCGTCGACCACCACGAACTGCTCCGGTTTTTCCAGCGACCCCGCGCGCATCTGGAAGGTCGGGAAGCCGCCGACCGAGACCGCGCGATCGAGCGACCACTTGACGTCTTTCGCGGTGATCTTGGTGCCGTCGTGGAACGCCGCGTCCTTGCGAAGTTTAAAGGTCGCCGACATGTCGCCGGTCTTCATGTCTTCGGCGAGTTCGGGCTTGAACTTGTCCTTGTCGTAATACTCGACGCCGTTCGGCAGCTTCTTCATTTCATGGCTGATCAGGCGCGAGTAGCAGTTCCAAGCAACCTCGTAGCCCGGCACGTTGGTGCCGACGCCATGAATGTCGATGTTGTTCGGCCCGCCTTCGGAGACGATGAGAAGCGTCTCTGCGCGCGATTGCGCCTTGGCGGGAGAAAAGACGGCGGGAGCCGTCAACGCAGTCGATGCGGCCAGCGCGCCGGCCGATTTCAGAAAGTCACGTCGCTTCATTACCCATCCTCCGTATCCGCATTCGGAGGGATTGATTGCGAAGGACGTGCCAACTCTTAAAAAACCTGATTCCTCATGGATTCCAGATAGATAACGATTCTTGGGTCAGTGAGCTGAATCATCTGAATTGCATACAATTGGCCACTTGATGCCCACAAAATGGGCATTTCCAATAAGTGCTTTTGTCTTCGCTCCTCGCCGCTGGCCGACAATCGCTAAATTCGCCGGAGAAAATTGGTGGGCCCGGCAGGACTCGAACCTGCAACCAGACCGTTATGAGCGGTCGGCTCTAACCATTGAGCTACAGGCCCGGAAGAGGGGCGGAAACTATCAAGCGCTTACCCACCGCACAACGGCCAAGCCCGGGCCGCAAATGAGCCGCGAAGCTTTGGCGAACTTCGCCGGCCACGAAGGAGAACTTCCATGATTTCGATCCGGCCGCTTGCCGTTGCCGCGGCTTTGCTCACGATACTCTCGCATGCCGCCTTCGCGCAGGCCCCTTCGCAGCCCCGTATCGCGACGCTCACGCTCACCGGCGAAGGCCTTGCCGAAGCGAAGCCGGAACTTGCGATCGTACAGATCGGCGTCGCCGTGACGGCGAAGGTCGCAAAAGACGCGCTCGCGGAAAACTCGAAACTTCTGACCGCGGCCCTGAACGCGGCGAAGGAAGCGGGCATCGAGCCGCGCGATTTGCAAACCTCGGGGCTCTCGCTACGCCCGGACATCGTCCGCGCGGACAAGTGGCCGCACCGCGAAGTGGTCGGCTATCAGGTGAACAACAACGTCACGATGCGCGTGCGCGACATCTCCAAGCTCGGCAGTCTTCTGGACCGTCTGGTCGTGCTCGGCATCAACGACATTCGCGGCATCAGCTTCTCGGTCGAAAACCCGGCCCCGCTTGTCGAGCAGGCCCGCGCCGCCGCGATCCGGGATGTCATGGAGAAGGCACAGAAAGCGGCGGAGGCCGCGAACCTCAGGATCGTTCGCGTGCTCGAGCTTTCGGAAGAAGGCGCGGAAGCGCCCGGCCCGCGGCAGATCGTGATGGCGCGCGTGGCCTCCTCGCCGCGCCCGGATGTGCCTGTCGAGGCGGGAGAAATCGTCTATCGCTCCCGGGTGAACGCGATCTTCGAGATCGCGCCGAAATAATTACACCTTAGGGCGCAACATCACGATGCCCGCGGCAATCAGATTGAGCAAAATGCACAGCCCTATTGCGGGCGTGTAGTTCGCGCTCGCGTCACGCACAAATCCGGTCAGTCCCGGCCCGAACGCGTAGGTAAACTGCGTGATCGCAGTCGAAAGCGCCACGATCATACCAAAGGCGGCAGGCGGAAACTCGCGCTGTACGATCAGCGACGGCAGCGTAATGAGATTGCCGACCGAAAGACCGTAGATCGCGCAGAACAGAAACAGCGGCAAGGCGCTCTCGGTCTGCGTCATGGCGACCAGCGCAGCCGACTGCGCAAGGAGCGAGATCGCCGAGAAGGCGCGAAGATCGAGCCGGTCCACAAAGACACCCATGGCCAGCCGCCCGCAGATCGACGCCGCGGTCGTGACGGCAACGGCGATCCCCGCTCCCGTGCGGCCCATCGGAGCTTCCAGAAACGCAACCTGATGCACGAGAAAGCCCGCCTGCGAAAGCAGGCTGAGCGAGAAGGGTGCCGAGACCACCCAGAACGCCGGGCTCATCAGGGCGCTGGCGCGCGTCCATGTACGTGGCGCAGCTTCCGTACTCCTCAAGCCCGGCGCGAGCGGGACAGGGTAAGGCTTTCCCAGCACGAATAGCGCCAACGGAATTGCAAGCACGAGAATCGCCGCACCGGACACCAGCATCGTAATTGAAAATCCGTGCGCGAAGATCGCAAAGACCATCGCGGGAATGACGATGACACCGCCGAAGCTGGCGCCGTTAAGTGCAAGCGAGATCGCAAGCCCGCGCCTGCGGTCAAACCAGTGACCGAGAATGCTCGTGATTGCGCCGACCGTCATCGTGGCCCAGGCCAGCGCCATCACGAGGTAGACTGCAAATAAGTGCCATGGCTGCCATATCTGACCGAGCGCAGCGGTCGAAACCGCGAAACAGACCGCGCCGAACAGTATGCAGCGCATGGCTCCAAACCGCCGGATCGCGTCATTCACGAAGATCACAAGCACGGCGCTCGCGAGATAATAGAGTGTGCTCGCGGTCGCAATCAGCGAAGTCGGCCAGCCGTGCAGGCGCTGCAACTCGGCGAGATAGACCGCGTGGCCGTAAAAGCCGAAACCCCAGGCCAGCACCGCGACGAAAAACAATGCCGCGGTCACGCGCCATCCGAAATACCGCCGTGAGGACTCTGGCTCGCCCGCGAAATCGCGAAGCTCTGCCCGCGGTTCTTGTTTCATGCACAAGGCCTAGCCGCTGACGGCGGGCGGCGCCAACCCGATTTCGCGGAACGCCGCGAGGTTCAGCTTTTCGGACGGTTCTGCTCGTCGACGACGACGACGCGCGGCTGGAAGCGCTTCGCTTCCGCCTCGTCCATCTGGGCATAGGCCACGATAATGATGTGGTCGCCCTTCTGCACGAGCCGGGCGGCGGCGCCGTTCAGCGTGATCGCGCCGGATTGCGACGGCTCTTCGATGACGTAGGTGGCGAAGCGCGCGCAGGTAGAAATGTTGTAAATCTCGACGCGCTCGTTCCTGAGAAAGCCCGCAGCGTCGATCAGCGCGCGGTCGATGCCGATTGAACCCTCATAGTTGAGGTCCGCGCCCGTCACGACGGCGCGGTGGATCTTACCCTTCATCAGCGTGAGCAGCATGACGCATTCCGGAAAAAGAAGGCCGCGCGTATAGCAGCTTTTGGCGGCCGCACCAGTAAATTTTTTCGGCTACGCAACTCTGCGCTTGCTGAACGGTTTGACCCACACCATTTGGGGAGCGGAGGAAGCCGATGCCACGTGCTTACGACGATCCCGGCGCATTCGAACGCGCCGGCAAAGCGTCCCATAAGGAAAGGCTGGCGCGGCTCGACGCTCTCGCCTCCTTCATGGATTCCGCCATCGGCATCCCCGGCACGAACATCCGCTTCGGCGCCGACGCCGTGATCGGCCTTGTGCCGGGAATCGGCGACGCAATTTCTGCCGGGGTTTCCTGCTTGATCGTTCTGGAAGCGCGCCGGATGGGCGCGCCCGCGCATGTAATCGGGCGGATGGTCGGCAACATCGCGCTGGACAGCCTGGCCGGCGCGATTCCGGTGATCGGCGATCTCTTCGACGTCGCGTTTCGCGCAAACCTTCGCAATATGCGGCTTTTGCGAAACCACTTCGAGAAAACCGGCGCCCGCGAGGGCTAGCGCCGCGTGCCGAACAAGAGCGCAAGAAGCCCGGCAAGCGTGGTCATCGAAGCCGCCGCGAAGGGCAGCTCGTAACTGCCGCTGAGGTCGTAAAGCAGCCCGATCAGAAGCGGGCCACCCGCCACGCCCGCCATCGCGATGAACTGGCTCATGGAATAGATGCGCCCGTATTCGCGCGTGCCGAACTTCTCCGCGAGCAGCAGCGGATGCATCATCAGCGAGTTTCCGATCGTGACGCCGAACAGAGCGACGGCTGCGAGAATGGCCACGCGCTCATGAACGAAGGCGAGCATCATCAGCGCCGCCGTCTGCACCGCCATCAGCTGCAAGGCGAAGGTCCGCACTGTCGTCCGCAGCACGAGCCAGCCGCCTGTCAGGCGGCCTGCGATACTCGCCGATGCGAGGAAGGCGAGTGCCAGCGCTGCGGTCTCCGTGCCGCTGCGGACATTCGCAAGACGATAGAGATGCGCAATCGCTGCGACCTGCGCGCCAAGCAAAAAGAGATACGCGATCGACACCGCCAGGAAGAAGCGGCTCCGCTTCGCTTCCGCATAGCTTACCGATGGAACGACGGGTGCCGGCTCGCCATTGGCGCTCTTCGCGCCGCCGTCCGGCTCGAGCCCGAGTGAAGCCGGACTGCCGCGTACGACAAGCAGCGTTACGGGCACGATGCCGAGCAGAAATAGCGCTGCCATCCACGGCCCGGTTGCGCTCAAGCCGCCGCGCTCGATCGAAAGCGCCACGAACGGCGCGATGAAGATTCCGCCGAGCGACAGTCCGGTGGAGGCGATCGAAAGCGCAAACGAACGCTTCACGCTGAACCATCGCGTCACCAGCGTCGTCAGCGGAACAAGTCCGGTCCCGCCATAGGCGAAACCGAAGACGATGTGGAATGCGAAAAGCTGCCACGCCTCGCGAAGGTACCCGACCGAGAACAGGCAGGCAGAGCCGAGAATTGCGGAGCCGACGATTGCCGCCCGCGGATCGACGCGGTCGATTAATCGCCCGATCAGCACGCCCGCGAAACCGCCGGACACGAAGAAGCTCGCCGTCGCAGCACTGGTCAGCGAAACCGGAAATCCGCGCTCGGCCACGAACGCGTTGAGCAGTACCGACAGATTGTAGAAAGCGAGCCCCGACGTAATCGTCGTAATCAGACAGATCGCGGCAACGATGTACCAGCCGTAGAAGATGCGCGAGTTGCCGGACATGCTGAAAACCGGAGGAAGGGCGCAAGTCCTATGCGGCCCCGGCCTTCCGTATGCAACGGGCAACGTGGCGCAGCAGCCATGCAGGCTGCCTGCGGCCGCAGGACGGAACGGACTACTTCCTCTCGAGCAGCAGCCGGTTGCCTTGCTTCTCGATCAGCACCTTGGCCTGCTCCGCCATCTTGGCGAGCAGCCAGGGCAGCGTCACGTCGATCACGGCATGATCGTCCTTGATATCGATCGTGCCGGCGGCACTCTGGCCGAGGATCGAGACATTGAAGGCGACCTGATCGCCAGTCCAGGTTTCGTCGGCGAAGTTCATCATGCCGCCGCCCTTCTCGCGCGCGGCAGCGAAGCCCCTCTTGATGCGCCGGGCCGCCTCTTCCTTGCCGAGCTTGTGCGGGATCGAAACCGTAACTTTTTCTGCCATGGCGACCTCGTGCCGATACGCTTGCCTTCCGGCTTACATAGACCCCATACGCCGCTTGGCAATGTCCCGGTGCTGATTTCTTCAGGGAAATAGTTCGGGTGGAATCCGACCCGGACTGTAAGTGCCCGGAAAGCTCGCTTCCGTGCTCCGGTAGAATGGATAGATGAAGGCAGCACCCGCGCCCGCGATGAACAACGCCTGCAACTCGCGGAAATAGATCGCAAGCCCTAGCGGCAGAACGACAAATAGAAGACATGCGATGACGAAGACAATCGTCATAACCACATGCCGGGCCTTTCCGACCCCGGTCGCGAAAGTGATCGCGCCGCGCGCGCCCGGCGGAATGGATCTGTGAAAGTCGGTCAGGAAGCGGCCGTACTCGACATTGCGCTCGTCGTCGCTGTGACCCCACTTCGAGGCGCTGAGCACCGAGAGCACGCTGCCATCCCGGAACGTGACACGGCAGGTTCCTATCGGGCCGCCTTTCGGGATGTGCCCGACGGCAAGTTGGACGGCGGCGATCTCGCTCCAGTCGCGCGTATAAGAAGTCCCGTCGATGAACCAGCCGATCCCTCTCGGCGAGAGGTAGACACCCTCATTCGTATTGCGGAGGTAAAAGCGCGGCACGCCCTCGCGCACGAAGAGCTTGTACTCGGCGGCGGGAACTTCGACCGAAAGCGGCGAGTCGCTCATCCGGGGATTATGCCGCGGCGACAGCTCCGGATGAAGCGTGTTGTTTCTTCGGCCGCGATGCGAGCAGGAGCCAGGCGGCAATCGCGACGTTGAGCAGGTTCCATGCAAGCCCGTTTGCGAAGGCTGCATGATAGGAGCCGGTGTAATCGAAAATCGCGCCGGAGATCCAGCCGCCGAAGGCCATGCCGATAATGGTCGAGAAGATGACGATGCCGACGCGCACGCCCGCCTCCTGTGGCGGGAAGTATTCGCGCACGATCACCGCATACATCGGCACGATCCCGCCCTGAAACAGGCCGAACAGGATCGAAATCGCGTAGAGCGACGTAAGGCCATCGAAGAAGAGATAGAGGAATAGCGCGACACCCTGCAGGAACGAGCCGATCAAGAGCGTGCCGACACCGCCGATCCTGTCCGCGACGAACCCGGAGGCCACGCGGCTGATGATACCGAAGGCGAGCATGAGCGACAGCATCTCCGCGCCGCGCGCCGCGCCATAACCGAGATCGCCGCAATAGGCGACGATATGCACCTGCGGCATCGACATCGCGACACAGCAGGCAATGCCCGCAAGACTGAGAATGACCATCAGCGCCGTCGAGGAAAGCCCGAGCGCGTTGCGGGCACCTGCCGCAGCGGCGTTCGCGCTCACGACTTCCGACAGCGCGATGCGGCGGCGGAACACGAACGTAAGCGGCAGGATCGCGAACAGCACGAATACGCCGATCCAGATCTGCGTCGGCCGCCATCCCATCGTTGCGGTCGAATACTGCACGATCGGCGGCCAGATCGCTCCGGCGAGGTAATTCCCTGAGGCCGCGATTGCGACCGCAATCCCGCGCCGTTTTGTGAACCAGTGCGAAAGATCGGCCATCATCGGCGCGAAGGTAACGGACGCGCCCATACCGATCAGAATGTGCGTGAGTGCGAACAGAAAGAGCGTCGGCGCAATACCGGAAAGCAGATAGCCCGCGGAAAGCGAAGCGGTGCCGATCAGCATCGGGATCACGATGCCGTAGCGGTCGGCGAGCCTGCCCATGGTTACGCCGCCGATACCGAAGCCGAGCATGGTGAGCGTATAGGGAAGCGTCGCGTCGGCACGCAGCACGCCGAAGTCGGCTTGCACGGCAGGCAGGATCACCACCACGGACCACATGCCGACCGAGCCGACGGCGCCCGCAAGCAAGCCGGTCCACAGGCGCATCCAGGCGTAACGCGACTCGGCGACACCGGTCGCAACGGAATTTTTCTGCGCATTCATGATGCGAAACTTGTCGGTTGCCGGCCTCGCAGCGTCAAGCTGCGGTGCGGCGAAAACGGGAAGATTTCGGCCCGCATTTTGTCATGGCGGCAATGCGCCGGCGATCACACCCGGACGACGACCGTGCGCGCGAGACGATCCCCCGAGCCGCTGGTTCTTCGGCGAATTCACGGCAAGCAGAAAACCCGCGAGGTATGGCGTCGGAAGCCAGTCGACTAGCCGCAAGACGTTGCGGAGCATCGACGTGATCCAGTCGATCGGCTGCCCGTCGTCCTCGCCCACGACCCGCAGGCCGATCAATAACTTCGCAGGTGTCGCGCTCCACATCGCTTCGCTGGCAAAGAAGTAAATGCAGATCGCGATCAGCCCGAGCAGATTCGTCACGACATCGAGAGAAAAATCCGCCCGGTAGAGTTTGGCGCCGCCGATCGCCACCGCAATCGCAGTCCAGAGCAGAGCCATGATGGCGAGGTCGATGATCGCCGCGAGCGCCCTGATGCCAAGTCCGGCAATCTCCGATTCCCGCATGCTACCGGCCCCGGTCATGTTGATGCTCCACGGGTGACCTGCTGCGCCGAACGCGGCGGCGTGTGTCGCGTGCTCACGATCCGATCCTTTCTGGCACGGAAGTTAACCCGGAGCAGCGCGCCGTGTCTCATGGTTTTAAAGCGGTAACGCTCCATTTTCGCCGCATCCCCGGGCTAGGGGAACCTTGTGTCCACAAGCGGGCTTACGCGAACCATGCTCGATAAAAATCTCCGCCCCATTCTCTCGTTGCTGCTCGGTGTCGCGTTCCTGCTTGCGGGCGCGGGCTTGCAGATGACGCTCCTGCCGCTGCGCGCAAGCGTGGAACAGTTCGGCACCTTTGCCATCGGCGCGATCGGCTCGGCTTATTATCTCGGCTTCGTCGTCGGCTGCGTGCTCGGGCCCTACGTAATCCTGCGCTCGGGGCACATCCGCGCGTTCTCCGCGATGGTCGCGGTCGCAGCCTCGATGGCGCTTCTGCATGCGCTGATTCCCGTCGCGCCCGCCTGGGCGCTGATCCGCTTTGTCACCGGCTTCTGCCTCGCCGGATTCTATCTCGTGATCGAGAGCTGGCTCAACGACCGCTCCTCGAACGAGACGCGCGGCATGGTGATGTCGGCTTACGTGATGACGAACTTCGTCGCCATCGCCGCCGGGCAGATGATCGTGACCACGTATCCGGTCGAGGGCGCGAGCCTTTTCATGATTGCGGCGATCCTGTCGGCGCTTGCGATCGTGCCGGTCGCGCTCACGCGCTCGGCGCAGCCGGCACCGATCACCATCGTGCGGTTTCAGCCGAGGGTCTTGTGGGAAGCGGCACCCGTCGCGCTTGCGGGCAGCTTCATGGTCGGGCTTTCGCTCGGTGCGTTCTGGACGCTTGCGCCAGCCGCAGTCGAATTGCGCGGCGCAGCGGTCGCGGAAGTCGCGGCCTTCATGACCGCCGCGGTGATCGCAGGCGCGCTCATGCAATATCCCGCGGGACGGCTTTCGGATCGCGTGGACCGGCGGCTCGTTCTGCTCGTGCTGCTCGGCGGCAGCATTGCGACCGCGGTCGCGCTCTGGCTATACAGCGGCAGCGGCTGGCCGTTGCTCGCGCTCGCCTGCGCATTCGGCGCGCTGTCGCTGCCCAGCTATTCGATCGCGGCCGCGCACGGCTACGACCGCACGCAGCCCGAGGAAATGGTCGCGACCTCGGCGACGATATTGCTCGCGAACGGATTGGGCGCCATTGCGGGACCTATGATCGCGGCGCTCATGATGCGCGCGCTCGGCCCCGGCACGCTCTTTCTGTTCGTGGCGCTGTCGCAGCTCGCGCTCGCGGGCTTCGTGATCTACCGCACGCGCGTGCAGGCGCCGGCGCTACAGGCGACAAAATCGGATTTCGATATGGCGAGCACCGCCCCTGTCGGCGCGGTCGTGCCGACCGAAGAACTGCGGCCCGAGAGCCCGGAAGTCGGCGTGCCGGAAATCTATCCGAAGGAGCCGAAAGAGCAGGTGTAGCGAACCGCCGTATTATTCATCGCAACCCCTACCTCAACTGCTCCGCAAAATAGTGGAGCGTCTTGCGGTAGACCTCCGAGCGATTCCACTCCCGCAGCACCTGAAAATTCGGTGTGCCCTCGCCAAAGGGCTGGCCCTTCTGCCAGCCGTTGGTCGCGAGCAGGTTCGCGGTCGAAGCCAGCACATCCGGCACCGAGCGGCGCAGGTTCACATGCCCGTCGCCGTCGAAATCGACGCCGTACTTGATATAAGAACTCGGCAGAAACTGCGTCTGCCCGATCTCGCCGGCGTAAGCCCCGAGCAGGTCCTTCTTCGATAAATCCCCGCGCGCGATGATCTGGAGTGCCGCCAAGAGCTCGCCCTGAAACAGCTCGGTGCGGCGGCAGTCGTGCGCGAGCGTCGCCAGCGTCTTCACCACCGGCATCTTGCCGGTGTCGCCGCCGTTGTCCGTCTCCATGGTCCAGATCGCCATCACGAGTTCGCGCGGCACGCCGAAGCGCGCCTCCACACGGTCGAACAGCTTCTGGTGCCGCTTCAGCAAGGCCTTCGCGCGCTTCACGCGCGCGGGCGTCACCCGCGACTTCGCGTAATCCTCCCACGAGCGCTTGAAGGTGTTGCGCTGGCGGCGGTCGAAGGCCATCACCTTCGCGTCGTGCTCGATGCCGTCGAATGCATCCGCGAGCACCCGGGCGGGAATGCCTTTCGCCGCCGCCTCGCGCCGGAATTCGGAAACGAAGCGGCTGAAATCGCCGCCGCATTTCGCGGCCGCCACGGGCGCGGTCAGCGCGAAGGAGACTGCGAAGGAAATGGCGACAGCGGAAATGGCTCGAGAAAACATGCGATCCCTTTTACTAATCCCCTGCCGTCATCGCCCGCGCAGACGGGCGATCCAATAACGCCAGCGGGCGGCTCGTGAATACCGAATGCCCCGCCTTCGCGGGGCATGACGGCTTTCCGATGGCAGGCCTACTTCCCACTTTGCAGCAGCGCACGCGGGCCTTCCATATGGCCTTCCGGCGGATCGGGCTGGATCACGACTTCGGCTGCGCCCGGAAAGCTCGCCTCCGTAATTCCCGGCGCGCCGACCACCACGAGCTTCGAGATGCGGCTCCGCTCCTCGGGCTTCAACTGGCCCCAGAGGTTCGCGAGCACATAGCCGCCGCCGGAGAAGCCATAGAGCGCACGCACGCGCGGATCGTTGCGAACGCCGTCGAGCGCGATCTGCGCCTGCTCGCCCGTGCCGCCTGCGGCATCGATCACCTCCGCGGCATAGCCCGAGCGCCAAGCGTATTGTTTGGCGGCACTGTCGTCGAGCTGGCCCTTGGGCGCATTCTCTGCCGCGACGCCTCGCAGGATCAGCATGGTGCCCTTGGGCATCGCGTAATGAAACGACACGAGCCCCATCAGGAATAGCGCGGCGGCGAGCAGCGCGACTATTTTCTCGCCCGCGTAATTCGGGCGTGCTTTCCACGCGGCAAGACTGAAGGACATTGGCGCTCCCGAAGATTTCGGATTTCCGGAGCGGATAACGCGGGAGAGCGCCCGAAAGTTCCCGGTTCGCTTACGGCAAACTGGAAACCGCGCGGGGCCCGGAAGGAAGCGGCCGCGAATTAGACCGTGCGCGATTGCGCGCGCGAGGCAAGCAACAGCGCCTTCGGCCCGTTCATGTGGCCTTCCTTCGGGTCGCCCTGAATGACGACGTCGCCGATCCCGGGAAATTGCGCGGTCGTAACGCCGGGTGCGCCGACGATCACGATCCTGCGGATGCGTGCACGCTCCTCCGCGCTGATGCGGCTCCAGATATGGGGCATGTTGTAGCCGCCGCGCGAGAAACCGTAGAGCGCGGTGACATCGCCGCGCTTGATGCGGTCGAGCGCCATCTGCAATTGCGGACCTTCGCCCGCGACATCGAGCACTTCGCCCGCGTATCCCTGCTCGCGCGCATAGGCGAGCGCGGATTCGTCATCGAGCAGGCCTTTCGGCGCGTAACCGGCACCCAGCCCGCGCAGGATCAGCATCGTGTTGTTGGAAGGTTGGGAATCCACGACGAGCGCTCCCGCATGAGGATCGCGATAGTCAAAATGAAGTTCGGTGTTCTGTCGAGAGGCGCATCCCAGCGTCATCACCCGCGCAGGCGGGTGATCCAGTAACCCCTAGCTATGGCTGGCGAATACTGGATGCCCCGCTTTCGCGGGGCATGACGAGTGATTTAATTGTCCAAGAAGCTTCGCAGCTTCCTGCTCCGGCTCGGATGCTTCAGCTTCCGGAGCGCCTTCGCCTCGATCTGGCGGATGCGCTCGCGCGTCACCGAGAACTGCTGCCCGACTTCCTCAAGCGTGTGATCGGTGTTCATGCCGATGCCGAAGCGCATGCGCAGCACACGCTCCTCGCGCGGGGTCAGCGAAGCCAGCACGCGGGTCGTGGTTTCGCGCAAATTCGACTGGATCGCGGCGTCGATCGGGAGCACCGCGTTCTTGTCCTCGATGAAATCGCCGAGATGTGAGTCTTCCTCGTCGCCGATCGGCGTTTCGAGCGAGATCGGCTCTTTCGCGATTTTCAGAACCTTGCGCACTTTCTCGAGCGGCATACCGAGCTTTTCGGCAAGCTCCTCGGGCGTCGGCTCGCGGCCGATCTCGTGCAGCATCTGCCGCGAGGTGCGGACGATCTTGTTGATCGTCTCGATCATGTGCACCGGAATGCGGATGGTGCGCGCCTGATCGGCGATCGAGCGCGTGATCGCCTGCCGGATCCACCACGTCGCATAGGTCGAGAACTTGTAGCCGCGCCTGTATTCGAACTTGTCGACCGCTTTCATCAGGCCGATGTTGCCTTCCTGAATGAGGTCGAGGAACTGCAGGCCGCGGTTCGTGTATTTCTTGGCGATCGAGATCACGAGGCGAAGGTTGGCTTCCACCATTTCCTTCTTGGCCTGCCGCGCCTCGCGCTCGCCCTTCTGCACCATCTGCACGATGCGGCGGAATTCCTGAATCTCGAGGCCGGTTTCGGTAGCTAACGCATGAATGTCGTGGCGCAGCTGCTTGATGCGGTCCTTGTCGTGATTGACGAAGCCCTTCCAGCCTTTCGCACCGAGCTTGCCGACGCGCAGCAGCCACTTCGGATCGAGTTCGGAGTTCTGGTAGTTCTTGAGGAAGTCCTCGCGCTCGACGCCGTGGCTTTCGGCAAGGCGCATCAGGCGGACTTCGAGACCGACAAGACGGCGGTTGATTTCGTAAAGCTGTTCGACCAGCGCGTCGATACGCCCCTGGTTGAGCGACAGCGACTTGACGTCGGCGACCAGTTCTTCCTTGAGCTTCTTGTAGCGGCGCTCCTGCGAGGGCGAGAGCGACTCGTTCTTCAGCTTGTTCTCGACGTTCTGGTCCTGAAGCTTCCGGAGCCGCTTGTAGGCGTCGGCAACCTTGTCGAAGGTCTCCACCACCTGCGGCTTCAGTTCGGCTTCCATCGCAGCGAGCGAGAGCGCGTTTTCGAGATCGTCCTCATCGTCCTCCGGCTCCGGCGGACGCGATGAGCCTTCTTCGTCTTCATCACCCGGCGCGGTCGCGGGAGCGGACTCCGCCTTCTGGCGCGCGGCAGCGGCAGCGGCCTGCTGCTCACGGATCGCCGCCTGCCCGCCCATCGGCGGGTTCGGGTTCACCGGCTGGTTCTTCGCTTCGGGGCCGGCGTAGGTCGCTTCGAGATCGATGATGTCGCGAAGCAGAGCTTTCGCTTCCGCGAGTTCGTCGCGCCACACGATGATCGCCTGGAAGGTAAGCGGGCTCTCGCAGAGGCCCGCGATCATCGCTTCGCGGCCGGCTTCGATGCGCTTGGCGATCGCGATTTCGCCTTCACGCGACAAGAGTTCGACCGAACCCATCTCGCGCAGATACATGCGCACCGGATCGTCGGTGCGCTCGCCCGGCTCCGACTTCTTCGTGGCGGCGAGCGACTTCGACGACGTCTCTACGAGATCCGAACCCGTATCGTCGTCATCATCGTCCTCTTCTTCCTCGCCATCGGTGTCTTCGGCTTCGACGACATTGATACCCATGTCGTTCATCATCGCGAGCACGTCTTCGATCTGCTCGGAGGTGACCTCTTCCGACGGCATCACGTCGTTCAGCTGGTCGTAAGTGACATAGCCGCGCTTCTTCGCGGCCTTGATCATCTTCTTGACCGCGGCGTCCGAAAGATCGAGCAGCGGCCCGGCGGCGTCCTCGCCCTCGGCAGGCTGTTCGGTATTGCCGCCCTTCACCGGCGCAGTCGCACCCGCGACGCGCTTCAGGCTTTCAACGCCGGCAGCGGTGCGGCGCGTATCGGCGGGAGCCGCTTCCGCGGCAGGCACCGCGGGCATCGGCTTGCCGCCGACGATCGCGCGCAAGAGATCCTTCGCCTTGCCGAACGTAGTGCCGATACCCGTGCTTTGCGCAGGCGCTGCCGCCTTTCCGGCGGAAGACTTCGCGGACTGTTTGGCAGGCGCAGGAGCGTTCTTGGATTCCGGCTTCTTGGGCTCGGCCTTCTTCGGCTGAATCTTGTCGGCAGCGGCGGCGGCCTTGTCCTTGGCCTTCTGTTTTGCGGCAGCTTCCTTCGCCTTCGCGGCGGCAGCGGCAGCAGCCGCTTTCTCTTTTTCCTTGGCGGCCTTGTCCTTGGCCTTCTGTTTTGCGGCAGCTTCCTTCGCCTTGGCAGCGGCGGCGGCCTGTTTGGCTTTCCCAGCCTTATCCTTTTCTTTTTTCTTGTTGTCGGGTTTTTTGGCTTTGGATTTGGAGGCCACGAGCAAGTCCTTGTGTTCCACGGCCGGTTCGGATGCCCGAATCGGACTGCCATTCCTACATTGTACGCGCCGGACGGCCTGACTGCGCTCCGAAGCCTTCGATCAGAGCCTCCGTTCCATCAAGGATCGCGAGCCGCTCGTGAAGGTCCAGTAGCCGGGCTTGGTTGGCCTCGGTCGGCTCCGCGCCGAATGCGCGTTCAGCCTCCCGTAGCTCTCTAGATAGCGTGCGCTTCCGCCGATGCAAGCTTACGATCTGGTGCCACCACGCCAATACGTCCCCGGGCGCCGATTCCGGGCGGATTTCCCAGTCGGCACCATGCGAAATGGCACGTTCCATGCGTGTCCGGACGGGACCGGCACCCGCGGCCTCGAGCATCGCGGTCAGAACCTTGGGGTCGGAAATATCGGCCCTTGCCGCAGCCTCCAGCACGGCCTTCCGCAAGGCGACGGCATCCGCGTGGGCGAGTTCCAGTTCGGCGAACTCTTCGGCGTGGTCCGAAAGCAGCCAAGGATGGTTCAGGACCGCCAGTACGATCAGAACCTCCCTGGGCGGCACTGCGGCATGATGCCCCCGCAAAATGGGGCTGTTCGCAAGGTTCGGCGAACGGGTTGTGGCGACCCGCGGCGGCAATGACCGGCCCGGCTGGCGCGGCCGGAACTCACGCGCTTCCCGGCGCGGAGCGGCCGCGCGGCCCTGCTCGGGAGCAAAAAGACGTGAGAGCCGCGATCGGAAATCGTCGCGATAATAGCGGCGCACCGTCTCGTCCTTGATCGAAGCCAGCAACTCGCCAATGCGCTTCTCGAGTGCCGCGCGCTGCTCGGGCGTATCCAGCCGCGCGCTTTCGATTTCACGCAGCCACAGCATTTCTGACAGCGGACGCGCGCCATCGAGGACCTGCTGCATCGCTTCCGCCCCGCTCGAACGGATCAGATCGTCGGGGTCTTTCCCTTCGGGAAGTGTCGCGAAGCGAAGGCTTTTTCCCGGCGCGAGGAACGGAAGCGCAAGTTCCACCGCACGGTAGGCCGCGCGCTTGCCCGCGTTGTCGCCGTCGAAGCAGAGGATCGGCTCGTCGACCATACGCCAGCACAGGTTGAGCTGGTCTTCGGTCAGTGCGGTGCCGAGCGGCGCGACCGCGCCTTCGAAACCGGCAACCGCCATCGCAATTGCGTCGACATAACCTTCGACGACGATAAGCGGCTGGTTCTTCTGCGTCGCCGCCCGCGCGTTCGCGCCGTTGTAAAGGAGACTGCCTTTGTGAAAGAGCGTCGTCTCCGGCGAGTTGAGATATTTCGCCTGTGCGTCGGGAGACAGCGCTCTGCCGCCGAAGCCAACGATACGGTTTCTGAAATCCGCGATCGGAAACATCACCCGCTCGCGGAAGCGGTCATAGGGCACGGGAATGTCTTCGCCGTGAATGAGGAGGCCGGTCTCGATCATGTCTTCGACCGAAACACCTTTCGCGCCGAGATATTCCTTCAGCGTGAAGCGTTCCGCGGGCGCATAGCCCATGCGAAAGCGCGCCTGGATTTCCGGCGTCAGCCCGCGGTCGTTGAGATACCCCCGCGCCCGCGCGCCGGTACGCGATTGCAGGCTTTCCTCGAAGAACTTCGCGGCCAGTTCCATCACGTCATGGAGCGTGCGGCGGCGCGCCTCTTTCTTCTCCATGTCGGGCGAGACGACCGGCATCGGAACGCCGGCGATGCCCGCGAGCTTCTCGACCGCCTCGGGGAATGTGAGCCCCTCGGTCTCCATCACGAAGCCGAACTGGTCGCCGTGCTTCCCCGAGGAAAAGCAGTGATAGAAGCCCTTGGTATCGTTCACCGTAAACGACGGCGTTTTTTCCTGATTGAAGGGCGATAGGCCCTTCCACTCCCGGCCTGCCTTCTTCAACGCCACGCGCCGCCGCACGACTTCCGAAACCGGAAGGCGAGCACGGATTTCGTCGAGCAATGACGGCGGAAAGCGCATGGGCTGCTGTCGGAAGTTGCTGGAGCGGGACTATCCCGCATTGGCAGGGATGTAGGGATGCAAAATCCAAATTTCTTGGATTCCTAGGTTCCGCCTGTGGACAGATCGCCCCAACCCGGTCGCTGACGCTCGTTTCCTTTCCCGCTTGCGCGGGAAGCGACCATGGGTCGGGGCCATTATTTTTGTATTGACTTAATTAAGCTGTCACTTATACAAGGCGACATGGAACACGCCATCGCCGCCCTCTCGGACCCGACCCGACGCGAAATCATCGAAATGCTCGCCGGCAAGGAAATGCCCGCAGGCGCGATTGCCTCGCGCTTCGACATGAGCGCGCCGGCCGTCTCGCAGCACCTGAAGGTCCTCAAAGAGGCGAAGCTCGTGACCGTGCGGGCGGACGCGCAACGGCGGCTCTATTCACTGAACAAAGACGGCTTCGAGGAAATGGACGAGTGGCTGAGCCGCATTCGCCGCTACTGGAGCAAAAACCTCGACGCACTCGAAAAAATTCTCCGCGATCAGGACAAAGCAAAAGGAAAAAAGTGATGCCTACGCTTCTCGATAAAGACGGCGTGCTGCTCGATGCCAGCACCATCCGCTTCGAACGCCTTCTCCCCGGCCCGATCGAGCGCATCTGGGCGTACCTGACGGAATCCGAGAAGCGCAAGCAGTGGTTCGCCGCCGGCGACTACGAACTAAAGCAAGGCGGCAAGGCGAACCTCTTCTTCCAGCACAAGAACATTTCCAGGCCCGGCACCACACCGCCGGAAGCCTTCAGGAAGATGCATGAGGAAGGCCACAACTGGCACGGCGAAATCCTGGAAGTGAAGGCGCCGCGTCTGCTCAGGATGACGTTCGGCGAACACTCGGAGGTCATGTACGAACTGACCGAACAAGCGAACGGCGAAGTCTTGCTCACGCTGACGCACAGCAAGCTCACCGCGAACGATCTCAGGAACGTTTCGCCGGGCTGGCACGCGCATCTCGCGGTGCTTGCAGACAGGCTGAACAACCGGAACGAAGTCGACTTCTGGGCACTGTGGCAGGAGCGGCGCGAGCACTACGCCAAAAAGTTCTCGCAGTAAGTCAGGAGATCGGATCATGTCCAATCGATACAGCGGCGGATGCGCCTGCGGGGCCGTCCGTTACGACACGGCGAGCGAGCCGGTCGTTTCGCTTCACTGCCAGTGCCGTCACTGCCAGCAGCGAAGCGGCACGGGGCACGGCTCCTACGTTGTCTTCGCCGACCGCGGCAACATGACCGTTACCGGTCAAGTAAAAACCTGGAGCGTCGCAGGCGATAGCGGCGCCGAAAAAAGCCACGCCTTCTGTCCGGTCTGCGGCGCTCCACTGTATCTCACATTCCCCGCAAAGCCCGGAATGATCGCGATCCACGCAGCGAGCCTCGACGATCCTCGTCAGTTCAAGCCGCAGATCGTGACTTACGCCGTGCGAGGTCACGCATGGGACCCGCTCGACGGCTCGCTGAAACAATTCGAACGCATGCCGGGCTAGAGGAATTTGTAAATGCGCGTCAGACTCGAAAGCATCATCGTCGACGATCAGGCGAAAGCGCTGAAATTCTATACCGAAAAGCTCGGCTTCAAGGTGAAGACCGATATCCCCGCGGGCGGTGCGCGGTGGATCACGGTCGTGCCGCCGGACGAGCCGGACGGCCCCGAACTATTGCTCGAGCCCATCGGCATGGACTTCGCGAAAACCTTTCAGCAGGCGCTTTACGAGAAAGGCATCCCGCTCACCATGCTGGCTTCCGACAGCGTGCAGGAGGAATACGAGGAACTGAAAGCCAAAGGCGTCGCGTTCAAGATGCCGCCAACGCAATCGCCGGGCGGCGGGCCGATGATCGCGATCTTCGACGACACCTGCGGCAATTACATCATGATGTACGAAATCAAGAAGAAGTGACGAACGAAATGACACCTCTTGTCGTGAAGCGCGGATACGATTTTCCCGCCGAGCAGGTATTCGATGCATGGCTCACGCCGGACATCACGCGCCTATGGCTCTTCACCACCGCCGACAGCGAGGTCATTCGCTGCGAAATCGACGCGCGCGTAGGCGGAAGATTTGAGATCGTGGACCGGCGCGACAGCGGCGAATTCAAGGGCGAGATCCGCCACGTCGGCGAATATCTGGAAATCGATCGCCCCAGCCGGCTCGTCTTCACGCTGAGCGTCCCGCAATTCGACCCATCGGTATCGAGAATAGAAATCGATATCGTAGAAACGGCGACGGGCTGCGAATTGACATTGACCGAGTACGACACTCCGCCGGAATGGCAGGAAGCAAGCCGCAGGGGCTGGACGATGTTGCTCGGAAATCTGGAACGGGAGATTTCTGCGTAGAGCTCTCCGCGGAGGAGAGGTTGAATCACCGCTCGCTAAACAGCACGCCCGCTTTCATTTTCAGTTCGCGCGGCGATTCCATGATCGTCACGGTGACGGATTCCTTCGGCGCGCCGAATTCCTTCACCACGGCCTCGGTGATCGCGAGCATCAGCTTCTTCTTCTGTTCGGGCGAACGGCCTGCGGCCGCATGAACGATGACCTCGGGCATGAATGCCTCCTGCCTATTGATAGAGCCCGTGCTGCGACCACTGGGCTTCTGGAATTTCGTGGCCGACTTTGTATTCGAAGGAAATCACGCGCAGCCGGTCGGGCGTGGCTTTGCACGTGAAGGAATACTGGTACCACTTGCCCCGCGAGCGGAAAGCCGCACCGCTGCCGCTGAGCGTGTCGCCTTTCACGCGAGGCTCGGTGATCGCGCTCACGACCGAACGATCGATGCGGAGTTCGCGGTTGTCGCGGTTGATCCGCTTCATGGCTTCGGCGTCGCAGACCTGCTCGAGCCGCGTGGCAGGGTCCATCCGCTTCAGGATGTCTTCGAGATGCTTCTGAAGTTTGTCGGATGCGGAAGCGGGCCCGCTGAACAAAATCAGTGCAGCAATGATTGACGCAACGGCTGTCCGCACCATCCCCGGCCCCGAATACCGCGCGGGTTGTACCTGACGGAGCCCAAAACGCCAACCGCCCGCGTGGATAACGCGGGCGGCGTGCTGCGCGAATTGTCGCGATCGGGTTCGCTACTGCTTGCCTGCCTTGAAGCCGGAAATTTTTACGGCCTCGCCCCAGAAAGCCGAGTCCTTTTTATGGATTGCGGCGATCTCCTCCGGCGTCGAGCCCGTCGCATAGAGGCCGAGTTCGAGAAGGCGCTTCTTGAGTTCGGGCTTCTTCAATGCATCGGAGAAGATTTTCGAGTAGCGCTCAACGATCGCGTTCGGCGTGCCCGTCGGCGCATAGACTGCGTACCAGGACGTGCCGACGATGTCGTAACCCGACTCCTTGAAGGTCGGCACTTCCGGAACGAGCGGCGAGCGCTCGGAATCCGAGGTGGCGAGAATCCGGACCTTGCCGCCTTTGTGCGCGCCGAGAAGATCGCTCGTCGTTGTGACGATCATCGGTATTTGTCCGCCGAGCACGTCGGCAAGCGCAATCGCAGAACCGCGATAGCCGACATGCACCATATCGACGCCTGCGGCCTTGCCGAACAGAATGCCGAAGAAATGCGGCAGCGCGCCCGCTCCCGGGGAACCGAAACTTGCCTTGCCCGGATTGGCCTTCATCCAGGCCACGAGCTCCTTGAGATTCTTCGCCGGAACTTCGGGTCCGACCGCAATTCCGAATTCGAACTTCGAAATCTGCGCGACCGGCACCAGATCCTTGTCGGGATTGTAGGGCAGATCGTCAAAGACGTGCTGATGCACGGCAGTCGGCGCGATCGGCGTCAGCAAAATCGTGTCGCCGTCTTTGTCGGCCTTCACGACTTCAAGCACGCCAAGCCGGCCCGCAGCGCCCGTCTTGTTTTCGACGATCACCGGACGCTTGGTGCCCTGACGCAGTTCTTCCGCCAGCAAACGTGCCAGCGCGTCGCCTGCGCCACCTGCTGCATACGGAAACACGATACGGATCGGCTTCTCGGCCAGTTGTGCGCTTGCGGGCGCGGCCGCGAAGCAAAGCGCTGCGGATAGGGCAGCGCACAAAATTCCCCGCCTGTTCATTGGTCTCCCTCCTGTTCGTCGTTTTTTATGTTTCAATCAGGCCACAGGTAATTCCTGGCCACCCAATGAAATTCCATCCGTTCCGGCAGCCGGAACGTTGCGGCGCGCGCCCTCAGCGGTCAATATCCATTGCAGGGAGGAACGCTTGGGCAAGGAAACCATGCGCGGACTGGAACGCGGGCTCTCGGTGCTCAAGGCGCTTGAGCGCACGGAGAGTTTGGCGCTGCGCGATCTTCATCGCGAGACCAAGCTGCCGAAGCCGACGCTGTTGAGAATCCTCTCCACGCTCGAAGAAAGCGGTTACGCGCGCAGACGCCTTACCGACGGCACCTGGCGGCGTGCGGCGCGCAAATCCGAAACGCCGCAATCGCTGCTGCACGACATGCTGCTCGATATCGGCGGCGAAGTGCTCGACGATCTTTGCAATCGCATCGCCTGGCCGTCGGACCTCGCGGTCTATCACCGCGGCATGATGCACATTCTGGAAACGACGCGGAAGAAAACGCCCTATGCGGTGAACATGACCGGCATCGGCTATCGCGTGCCGATGTTGCAGACCGGGCTCGGCCGCGCATGGCTCGCGTTCTGCACCGATGCAGAGCGCGAAAGAATCATCGCCGAACTGCAGCGCTCAAACAGCCCGTTCGACCGCACGGCCCGCGAGCCGGAAACGGTCGCAGCGATTCTTCAGGAGACCCGCCGTCTGGGCTACGGCACCCGCGTACCCGGCTTCACGCTGCGCGCGGAGGGCGAGGACAAGACGAACGGCGTCGCGGTGCCCGTGATGATGCGCGGCAACGTAATTGCGTGCGTGACGCTGGTCTGGACGATTTCGGCGCTGAACGAGCAGACCGTGGTGAAGCGCTATCTCGCCAAGGTGCAGGCGGCGGCGTCACGCATCGGCTACGAGATCGAGCGCCGTCTCCCGGAAGCGACGGCCTAGGTTTTTCGCTGCGCAGTGCCGTCGCCGAGATAGCCGCTCCAGAGTTCGTCGGAAATTTCCTTCTCGTCCCATACGCCGATCAGGATGCCCTTGCGCATGGATTTTCCGCGTCCGCGCAGAATTTCGCTTTCCGATTTCGTCGTGCGCTGCGACAGCCGCAAACCCCAGTTGTTCAGCACGGCAGCAAGCCGGTTGCGCTCCTGCTCAAACGCCGGGTCGGCGCCGAGATCGCGAAACTCGTTCGGGTCTTTCTCGAGATCGTAGAGCATCGGGCGGAAGCCGATCGCGTGAATGTATTTCCAGCGCTTGTCCGAGACCATGAAGAGACGCGCGTCGCGCGGCACGACATTCAAATTCGCCGCTGCCGGAAACATCGAGTAGTCGTATTCCGAGATCGCGTAGCGCCGCCAGCTTGCTGGCGCTTCGCCGTGGAGGAACGGCATCAGCGAGCGGCCTTCGAGACGGTGCGACTGCTCTCCTGAATCGCCGCCCGCGACATCCAAAAAAGTAGGCACGAGATCGATCGACTCGACAAGCTCGTCGCAGACCTTGCCGCGCGCCGCATCAGGCGCCGCGGGGTCATAGACGATGAGCGGAATTTTCACCGAAGGCTCGTGAAAAAGATCCTTCTCGCCCATCCAGTGATCGCCGAGATAGTCGCCGTGATCGGATGTGAACACGATCATCGTGTTCTGCATCAGCCCGTTCTCTTCCATGAACTTGAGCAGCACGCCTAACTGGTCGTCGATCTGCTTGATCAAGCCCATGTAGACGGGAATGACCTCTTCGCGCACTTCGTCGCGCGAGAACGTGTTGCTCACGCGGTGCTTCATGAACTCGCGATACACGGGATGCGGATCGCGGCGTTCTTCCTCGGAACGCACCGCCGGGACCAAGTCCTTCGCGCCATACATCGAGTTGTAGGGCTCCGGCGCGATGTAGGGCCAGTGCGGCTTGATGTAGGAAAGATGCAGGCACCACGGCGCCTTCGCCTCGCGCATGAACTCGATCGCGCGGCGCGTCATGTAGGGTGTCTCGGAATCTTCCTCCGCGACGCGCGCGGGCTTGCGCGCATGCCGCATGGCCCAACCGGAAGCGAGCTGATTGCCTTCGCCCTGCGCGGCGTTCGCCCAGTCGTGCCACGGATTGTCGCCGGCGTAGCCCTTCTCGTTCAGATACTGATTGTATTTCGGAATCTTGGGATCGTAGCGGCCGTCCGGCCCGAGGCCGTGCAGCCCGTCGTCGCGCTCGTAGGGATCGAAACCGCATTCGGAGACGCGCACGCCGATGATCGATTCCGGATCGATACCGAGCCGGTCCATGCCTTCCTTGTCGGCTTTCATGTGCGTCTTGCCGATCAGCACCGCATCCATGCCGAGCGGGCGCAGATAGTCGCCGAGCGTGATCTCACCGACCTTCAGCGGAAATCCGTTCCACGACGCGCCGTGCGAGTCGACATAGCGTCCCGTGTAGAAGCTCATGCGCGACGCGCCGCAGACCGGCGACTGCACATAGGCGCGCGAAAAACGCACGCCCTTCGCGGCCAGCTTGTCGATGTTCGGCGTCTGCAACGTCGGATGACCCGCGCAGGACAGATAGTCCCAACGCAGCTGGTCGCACATGATGAAGAGAATGTTGCGGACTTCAGACGGCATCGCGCTTCAATACACGATGGCATTCGCGTTTGTCATGGCACCATGCGGCGGCGGGCGCCATTACGCGCAGCGGAACGGCAGCCGATTCAGTTCGACAGCGCCGTCTTCACGAGCCCGCTCGCCTTGCCGAAATCCATCTGCCCCGCGTATTTGCCGCGCAGTACCCCGATCACCTTGCCCATGTCCTTGACGGAAGCCGCGCCGGTTTCGGCGATCGCCGCCTTGATCGCGGCATCGACTTCGGCGTCCGACATCTGCTTGGGCAGGAAACCCTGGATGATCTCAATCTCGCCGCGCTCGCCTGCGGCGAGTTCCGCGCGGCCGCCCTTCTCGTAAAGTTCGACCGATTCCTGCCGCTGCTTGATCATTTTTTGCAGGAGCCCGAGCAGCGCCGCGTCGTCCAGCGGGGGTTTCCCGCCCCCGCGCGCCTCGATATCGGCGTTCTTGATCGCCGCATTGACGAGCCGGAGCGTGGACAACTTCAGCTTCTCGCCCGATTTCATGGCGTCTTTCAGCGAGTTGTTGATCTGATCCCGCAGCATGTTCCCTCACTTCGAAAACTGGCTTAGTGCCGCTGGCGCTGCACTGGTGGGCACGGCACTGATCCGTAGGAGCAGAAAACGCAGCAATCGCCAGCCAGTGGCGTCAACGTCCTGCCGCAAGCCTTGCAGTCGTAGCGGATCGCGCAGGAGTTTTCTGACATCGTTTCCAGCGACTGATGACCGCAATGCGGGCATGTAAGAATCGACTGAAGAACGGACTGGATTCCCGACACGTTCGCTCCTGCAACTTTTCACTTTATATATTCGGGACTCACCGCTATTTAGGCCGCTTATGAACCCGAAACAAGCGACGAACGGCTGGGCCGAAGAAAAGCCCACGGCCCTGTTGGTGCTGGCTGACGGCACGGTGCTCGAAGGCTTCGGCCTCGGCGCTACCGGCGCGCAGGTCGGCGAGGTGTGCTTCAACACCGCGATGACCGGCTACCAGGAAGTGCTCACCGACCCCTCCTATGCCGGCCAGATCATCACCTTCACGTTTCCCCACATCGGAAATGTCGGCGTCAACGACGAGGACATCGAGACGGTGAACATGGCCGCCGTGCTCGGCGCGCGCGGCGTCGTGCTGCAGGCCGACATCACCGGCCCCTCGAACTATCGCGCGAGCCGTCATCTCGACGAGTGGCTGAAAGCGCGCGGCATCGTGGGCCTCGCTGGCATCGATACCCGCGCACTGACCGCGATGATCCGCGAAAAGGGCATGCCGAACGGCGTGATCGCGCACTCGCCCGACGGAAAATTCGATCTCGACGCATTGAAGAAGCAGGCGCGCGAGTGGCCCGGCCTCGACGGCATGGACCTCGTGCCGACGGTGACGACCGCGCAGCGCTATTCCTGGGACGAAACGCCGTGGGAATGGGGCAAGGGCTACGGCCGCGAGCAGAACCCCGAGTTCAACGTGGTGTGCATCGACTACGGCATCAAGCGCAACATCCTGCGCCTGCTCGCCGCCAACAAATGCAAGGTGACGGTGGTGCCCGCTACGACCTCCGCCGAAGACATTCTCTCGATGAAGCCGGACGGCGTGTTTTTGTCGAACGGTCCCGGCGATCCCGCCGCGACCGGCGAATACGCCGTGCCGGTGATTAAGAAGCTGATCGAGAGCGGCACGCCGACATTCGGAATCTGCCTCGGTCACCAGATGCTGGGCCTGGCCGTCGGTGCGAAGACCATGAAGATGCATCAGGGCCATCACGGCGCGAACCATCCGGTGAAGGACCTCACGACCGGCAAGGTCGAGATCACCTCGATGAACCACGGCTTCGCGGTCGACCGCGACACGCTTCCAGCCGACGCCGAGGAAACGCACGTCTCGCTGTTCGACGGCTCGAACGCGGGCATCGCGCTCAAAAGCAAACCGGCTTTTTCCGTTCAGTATCACCCCGAGGCTTCGCCGGGCCCCCGCGACAGCCGTTATCTGTTCGAGCGATTTGCAGGATTGATGAAGAAGCATAAGAGGTAGGAGCCGGCGATGCGCTGCATGTTTGCATTTCTCTTCGCGGCGCTTGTCCTCTCCTCTCCCGCCTACGCCGAGAACTTCGACGGCCGCTATGACGGCAATCCGCTACTCACGCGCGATGGCGGCGATTGCGGCGACAACATCTGCCAGTTCCAGCTCTCGCTGAAGCCCATCTGAAGCGCGGAATGCGATGAACACGCTCTTCCAGTTCCTCGCCGCCCTGATGCAGATGGACGAGCGTGTCTGGGAGCGCCACGCGAACCCGTGGAGCGTATGGACGCGCCTTGCGACGTTCCCGTTTCTCATGTTCGCGATCTGGAGCTGGCACTGGATCGGCTGGCTTTGCCTGATTCCGCTTGCGCTGCTTGCGCTCTGGCTATGGCTGAACCCGCGTATTTTTCCGCCGCCCGCTTCCACGCGAAGCTGGGCATCGCGTGCCGTGCTCGGCGAGCGCGTATTTCTGTTGCGCATGATTCATCCGGTGCCGGTGGAACACACGAATGCGGCAACGCTCCTCGGTGTCGCAACGAGCGTGTGCGGCTTCCTGATGGCGGCAGGATTTCTTGCCGCCGAGCCGATTACGTTCACGGTCGGCGGCCTTCTTCTCATCCTCTTCAAGCTCTGGCTTTGCGACCGCATGGTCTGGCTGTTCGACGAGATGAGCGAAGGTATTCCCGAGTATCGTGCCTGGCGGCGGTGACCGCGCGCACGGATCGCGGTAAGGTCCACGCTCACGTCATCCGAAAGGATCGGGATCATGCAGATCGACTGGATCAACTTCACGCCGTGGCCATCGCTCACGGGCGGTGCGCTAATCGGCATCGCCGCGGCGTTACTGATCAACTTCAACGGCCGCATCATGGGCGCGAGCAACATCGTTGGCGGGTTGTTTCACTCGCTCTCCGATGCGCCATGGCGGCTGAGCTTTCTCGCAGGCCTGATCGCGCCCGCGATCGTCGCGGCAGCGATCAATATGCCGAAGCCCGTCTTTTTTGGGAGCACCGCGACGCTGATCGTGGCCGGCCTTCTCGTCGGCTGCGGTACGCGCATGGGCGGTGGCTGCACGAGCGGTCATGGCGTCTGCGGCATGTCCCGGCTCTCGCCGCGCTCGATTGCGGCAACGCTGATTTTCATGCTCGCGGGTTTCGTTACCGTCTTTGTCGTTCGCCACGCACTTGCGGGAGCGGCGTCATGAAATACACAACCGCTTTCGCAATCGGGCTGATCTTCGGTATCGGCCTGCTTGTCTCCGGCATGTATCATCCTGCCAAGGTGCTCGGCTTCCTCGATCTTGCAGGGAAGTGGGATCCCTCGCTCGCCTTCGTGATGGGCGGCGCGCTGCCGTTCTCGGCAATCGGCTTCATCATCGCGCACCGCCGCGGCAAGGCGCTCTTTGGCGAACCGCTGCATTTACCACCGACGAAAAAGATCGATCCGCGCCTGCTCATCGGCGCCACGATCTTCGGCGTTGGCTGGGGCTTGTCCGGCGTATGCCCCGGACCCGCGATCTTCAATCTCGGATTTGCTAGCGGCTCCGCGCTCGTCTTCATCGCGGCCCTTGGTGCCGGCATGGCGGGATACGAAATGTTCGACCGCGCCACCGCGAAACGATAGCGGCGGTATCAAGCAGCAGGCGCTTGAACGCAGCGATCTTCCGGGCCGGGCGTCCTAACCGCCCGGTTCCCGGCAATCGACCTTCGCCTCGGGAACCGCGACGATTTTCTTCGTCTCCCAGTCGAACATCCACGCGCCCTTGATCGCGCTCGGCGCGCCATCGCCTTCCGGCTTGAACGCCGCGAAGGCGAACACGTATTGCCCCGGCGGCGCGTCCGGCCCCGGTTTCAGGAAACAGCCGGCCGAATAGAGATCGAGCCCTTTCGGTTTCGGCGCGCGGACCACCTGCACGATTTCGAAGATCATGGAGTCCGTCTTGGTGCGCGCACCGGTATCGCGCATCAGCAGCAAAACGCCGTTCTTCTTGTAGAAGCCGTATTCCACGGCGAACTGCGTCTGCTCGCCCTTGTCGTCGAACAGGATCGCGCCCTGCTCGCTCAGGTATTCCGGCACATCGATGTCGCGCTTGCCAAGCAACTCGTTCTCGAACGCGGCAGTTGGAGCCGACACCAATATTGCTATCGCCGCCGCCAAGGCCCGGATCCGCATGGGCCATCCTTTCGTGAATCGCAGCGCGCATGCTATCCGGTCGGCATCGCTCCCGCCAATCGGTATCGTTACGTCATGCGCGACTGGATTTCGTACTGGGACTCCGACCACCCGATTTACGTCAATGCCCGTCACTTCGACGTGCATTACGCGAACATCGCGGATGACATCGTCCGCCTCCTGCCCGGGCAGCAGGCGCGCGTGCTGGACTACGGCTGCGGCGAGGCACTGCACGCGGACAGGATCGCCGCGAATTGCGCAACACTTCATCTCTGCGAGGCCGCCCCCGCGGTGCGGACGCGCCTGAAGGAACGCTTCGGCAGAACCGCGAATATCGCGGTCACCACGCCCGAGGATGTCGCGGCGATGGAGCCCGGAAGCCTCGACCTGATCGTCGCAAATTCCCTGATCCAGTACCTGAAGCGCGACGAACTCGTGAAACTCCTGAAGACCTGGCGGCGTCTGCTTGCACCCGGCGGCGCGCTGGTCTTAGCAGACGTCATCAGCCCGAAGCAGAGCGCGATCGCCGACGCGCTTTCATTGCTGCGCTTCGCCGCCAGCAACGGTTTTCTCACCGCCGCTTTCATCGGTCTCGTGAAGACCACGCTTTCCGACTACCGCAAGCTGCGGGCGGAGCTTGGGCTTACGACTTATGACGAAGCCGAGATGCTGAAGCTGCTCTCGGAAGCCGGCTACGACGCCGCGCGCCTGCGCCCGAACCTCGGGCATAACCAGGGACGCATGGCCTTCCGCGCGCAGAAGAACGCGGCGATTGCAAATTAATTGTCAGGCCATCTCGATACGTAAGCATTGCCCTATTTGGCGAGATGCCCGCGACAAGCGCGGGCATGAAAAATAGTCACCACCCGCTTCCGCCGCCACCGCCTCCGCCGCCGCCGGAGGAACCGCCACCGAAGCTGCCGCCGCCCGAGCTTGAGTAACTCGAACTGGACCCGCTGTAGCTCGAACTCGTGCCCGGCGCAGTGGACGAAGAAGCGACCGCGACGGTGAGGCTCTGCGATACCGCGCCGGTCACGCCGCTGGCGTCCCGGCTCCAGTCGCGGTTTCCGGAATACCAATGCGAGATCGCGGCACCGGATGCGGCCGCTGCCGGCGCAAGCGCTGCGGCTGCAAGCACGTTCTTAAATTTCTCGGCCCAGGAATTTTCCACGTCGAGCGCAATCGCATAGGGCAGCATGCGCTCGAACAGCTCCGGGGTCTTCTCCGGCGGATGAAACGCTTCGAGGCGCGAGCCCTCGTCGGCGGTGCTCAGATATTCCCGGAAGCCCTCGATGTGATCGAGAATCTTCCGCCCCTCCTTCGTCGGCGCCTCCATCCATTCGAGATAGAACGCGCAGAGCATCGTAGACGCGAAAGCACAGATCGTCGGAATGATCTCGTAGAAGCCGCCGACATTCCTCCCGACATACCAGAGTCCGATCGCAGCCGGGATGATGCCGAAGATGACGCCGACGCCAATCAGAAATCCGTTGTCCGTGCGCGACGTGAATCCGTTGTTCAGTGCGAAAGATGCGAGCAGAAGCGGGATGACGGGCAGCAGCGTGCCGATGAAGGCGTCGGTGGCACGGTCGCTCCTGAACTGGATGCTGATGCCGGTCAGGCTGAGCACGACCGCGATAAACGTCAGCAGCAACCCAAAGGCCCACTTGCCGAGGTTGTTGCGGAACAGCCCGTCATAGAGCCGCGTGAGGTTGGATTTCAGCGCATCGCTGGCGCCTCCAACCCGCACGTGGTTGTCTTGCGTAAGCGCAAGCGACGTATGCTTCTCTTTCGGGAAGAAGTGCCGCTTGATCGCTTCTTCCCCGTCGAGGATCGCCTTGCCGCCTTCGCGTCGTTCGACGCGCGTGACGCCTTTCTCCTCGACGATCTTCAGATGTCCCTTGACCCCGAGTTCGACGATCGCCGCGGTGAATGTCTTGTTGTCAAAATTCGCATAGCGATCCGCAAAGCGCATGCCTGCCGCCGACATGCCGGCGGGAGGCTCGAATACCGGAACGATCGTGCCGCTGGCTGGGTCGCGGCCGTAGCGGAACCACTGGAAAAAGAAATAGAAGAACACCATTGCAAACCCGAGCACGGAGAGCGACGCCGCGATGTTGTCGAAGTAGAAGTATCGCGCCTGTTCAAGCCGCCCCGGCGGCGAAACAATTCCTTTCTGCCAGGAGACTGCGACCGAGAGACCGTTCTCGCGCGGCAAAGCCTTCGTGGTGCGGAAGACGATGAGATTGTCCTGCTCGCCGACGATCCGCGCGTCATCGCGCTTCTCGCCTTGCGCCCCGGTATAGAAAGCGCGCGATTGGATCTTCGCACCCTCGGGAAGGCGGATCGTCGCCACCGCACTTTCGATCTCGAACGACCAGCCGGTGCCGGTTGCATTCCAGAACAGTTCGTCGAAATCCGGATAGAAGCCGACCTGCCGCGTCGTGCGGTATCGGATCGTGTAGGTATGTGTGCCGCGCCCAAGCAACACGGAACCGCTGCCGATGCGGATGCGCTTGCCGTTGTAGAGGCTCTCGATCGAATAGGTTTCCCGTTTTCCGTTGCGCTCGACGGAGATCACATCGAAGCCGACCACGACCCTGCGTCCGTCGGCGAGAGAATAAGTCGTCGGAAAGTCGCGCAGAATTCCGCGGCGGATTTCGCGCAGTTCCGCCTCGACCGTGATGGTCTCGGTGACGATCAGGTCGCCGTTCGTCTGCACCCGCACGTCGCTGTCGAACAGGCGAATGCGTTCATAGCTTTGCGCGCTACCGGCGAATGCGAGCGACAGAACGAGCGCTATGCAGAACCTGCGGAGCATGCCGCGAGACGGCTACCAGCCCCCGCCGCCACCGCCACCACCGCCGCCGCCCGACGAACCGCCGCCGCCCGAGCCGCTGCTCGATCCCGGTGCGGTGGACGCCGACGAGATCGCGGAAGCGACCGCGCTGCCGAGATGGCTCGAGAACCCCGCGGGATCGCGGCTCCAATCGCGCCGGCCGTGATACCAGGCATAGCCTGCGGCACCCGCCGCGGCCGCCGCCGCAAGCACACCCGCGAATTTCTTGCCCCACTCGTTCTCGACATCGAGCGCGATCGCATAGGGCAGAAACTTTTCGAACAGCTCCGGCGTTTTCTTGGGCGGATGCAGGAAGTTCAGACGGTCTTCCTCCGCGACGCCGAGATACTCGCGAAAGCCCGCGATCTGGTCGCGGATTTTCTGCCCGTCGGCACTTGGCGCCTTCAGCCAATAAAAACTGAACAACGCGACCGAGAGGATCAGGTAGCTCGCAAGTGCCGGGATCATCAGGTTGAGATTGATCCCGCCGCCGAGCCCGTAGATGAAGGCGAGCCCGCCTCCGGCCACCAGGAGCCAGAGCGCGCCGCCGATGATGATCCAGAGATTCCACCGCTTGTGCGACGTGAAGCCGGCCATCATCACGCCGCAGGCGACCAGCAGCAGCCCGCACGGAATGAGCACGCCCATGATTCCCGCGGCCACTTCGTCGCCGAACTTGGTGGTCGCGATCGCGAAGACCATGGCGGCGATTGCGATCACCGCAAAAAGAAATCCGAGCCCGGACCAGCCGTAATTGTTCTTGAACAGAATACCGTTGTATTGCGCGGAGAGACGGTTCTCGAGCGCGGTCTTCGCACCGCCGACCACCTTGTGGTTGGTTTGTGCCAGCGCTACCGGCGAGCCGCCTGCAAAGAGCTGGGACTCCATCTCGCTCTCGGCGAGCTTCAGCGTTTGGCCGCCGCTGCGTTGGGAAATCTGCGAGAAACTCGGCGTCTCGTCGATGCGGATACGTCCTTTTACGCCGAGATCGACGATCGCCGCCGTGAAGGCACGATTGTCGAAACTCATCTGATCGACATAGCGCACGGCGGCCGGCGACATGTCGTTCGGGGGCGAGAACAGCGGAATGATCGTGCCCTCGGGAGGATCGCGGCCGACCCGCGACCATGTCGTGAGATAATAAAAACCGACGCCGAGGATGCCGATCAACGCCATCAGGATCGGCAGGTTATCCTGAAGGAAGTATCCCGCCTGCTGCGCGCCGGAGGGCGGAGAAACGATTCCCTTCTGCCACGCGACCGCGACGGTGAGGCCGTTGTTCGGCGGCAGGCGCCGCGTGGTGCGCCATACGATGCGGTTCGAAGACTGCTCGACGACGCGCGCGTCTTTTCCGCTCGCGCCTTGCGGGCCGGTATAGAGCGCGTTCTGCCCAAGCTGCGCGCCTTGTGGCAGCGTGATGCGCGCTTCGGCGTTGTCGATATAGAAGTTCCAGCCGTTGCCGGTCGCGTTCCAGTAGAGTTCGTCGAACTTCTCGAAGAACCCGATCTGCCGCGTGGTGCGGTACCGGATCGTATAGGTATGCTGGCCGCGCGGAATAAACACATCGGCGCTGCCGATGCGCGTACGCACGCCGTTCGCATAGCTCTCGGTGCGGTAAGGCTCGGTCTTGCCGTTGCGCGTCACTGCAATCACGTCGAAGCCCACGATCACGCGGGTGCCGTCGCTGCGGCGGCGATAGCTCGTCGGAAAATCGCGGAAGATGCCGCGCCGGAACTGATTGCCCTCGGCCTGGATGGCGATCGTCTCGGTGACGTCGAGATCGCCGTTCGCGAGCACCGTGACGTCGCTGATGAAATTGATGATGCGTTCCTGCGCGACCGCAGAAACCTGCGCGGCGAAGAGAACGAACGCAGCCAGCAGAACCCTGCGCATGATCAGGCTCCACGCTCGAATGAAATGTTCGGATTTGCGCCCTGCGCGCGATCGTCGAGCTCGAAGAAGGGTTGCTCGGAGAACCCGAACGGCTTTGCGATCAGAAGCTCCGGGAACGACTGGATCGAGATGTTCAGGTTGCGCACCGCGCCGTTGTAGTAGCGCCGCGCATACTGCAACTGCTCCTCGATCTCTGCGAGCTGCTCCTGCAATTTGAGAAAGTTCTCGTTTGCCTTGAGCTGCGGATAGGCTTCCGCGACCGCGATCAGCCTGCCGATCGAGGAGCCGAGTTGCTGCGTCGCCTGCGCGTTATCGCCGACATTGCCAGCGGCCTGCGCGTCGAGGCTGCGCGCGCGCCGCGCGGTGACTTCCTCGAGCAACGTGCGCTCGTGCGTGGCATAGCCCTTCACCGTCTCGACCAGCGCCGGCACCAGATCGGTGCGGCGCCTGAGCTGCACGTCGATTCCGCTCCAGGCCTCGCGCACCACATTGCGCTGGCGGATGAGCCGGTTGAAGACGATGACGATGTAAAGCAAGACGGCGGCAAGTACGCCGTAGGCGGCCCAGTCCCAGCGCATCTTCGAACTTCCCTGCAAAGATCGGTGGCACAGTCTGTCGCAGGGCTTTTCCCGCCTCAATGGGGAACCGGGCATTTCGCGGTAAAATCCATGTGGTGAACGGCTTCGCGCGCGTTCTGCCGCTTGCCGCAAATGCGGCCTGTGGGCGGCGTTCTTTTGGCTTCCTCCCCCCACGAATCTAGTCTAAGACCCCGGCCAGCCGCGGGCCTGCTTTCGCTCCCGAGCTTCCGCGAGGATGGAAAGGACGTGCGACCGCGCGGCCTTTTTTTGTATCTGAAGTAGAGATGCCCAAGCGCACCGACATCAAATCGATCCTCATCGTCGGCGCCGGTCCCATCGTGATCGGCCAGGCCTGCGAATTCGATTATTCCGGCACCCAGGCGTGCAAAGCCCTCAAAGAAGAGGGCTACCGGATCATTCTCGTGAATTCCAATCCGGCGACGATCATGACGGACCCGGAGCTTGCCGACGCGACCTATATCGAACCGATCACGCCGGAAATCGTGGCGAAGATCATCGAGAAGGAGCGTCCCGACGCGCTGCTCCCCACGATGGGCGGACAGACCGCGCTCAACACCGCGCTCTCGCTCCGCAAGATGGGCGTGCTCGACAAATACAATGTCGAGATGATCGGCGCGACGGCGGATGCCATCGACAAGGCCGAAGACCGCGAACGCTTCCGCGAGGCGATGACCAAGATCGGCCTCGAGACGCCGAAGTCGGTGCAGATCAAAACGCTCGGACAGGCGCTCGACGCGCTGAAAGAGATCGGCCTGCCCGCGATCATCCGTCCGTCGTTCACGATGGGCGGCACCGGCGGCGGCATCGCCTACAACCGCGACGAATTCCTCGACATCGTCGAGCGCGGCATCGACGCCTCGCCGACCAACGAAGTGCTGATCGAAGAGTCGGTGCTCGGCTGGAAAGAATACGAAATGGAGGTTGTCCGCGACAAAAAGGACAACTGCATCATCGTCTGCTCCATCGAGAACCTCGACCCGATGGGCGTGCATACAGGCGACAGCATCACGGTCGCGCCCGCGCTGACGCTGACCGACAAGGAATACCAGATCATGCGCGACGCCTCGCTGGCGGTGCTGCGCGAGATCGGCGTCGAGACCGGCGGCTCCAACGTACAGTTCGCCGTCAACCCCGAAGACGGCCGTCTCATCGTCATTGAGATGAACCCGCGCGTGTCGCGCTCGTCGGCGTTGGCTTCGAAAGCCACCGGCTTCCCGATCGCGAAGGTCGCGGCCAAGCTCGCCGTCGGCTACACGCTCGACGAAATCGCAAACGACATCACCGGCGGTGCGACGCCTGCATCCTTCGAGCCGACCATCGATTACGTGGTGACGAAGATCCCGCGCTTCGCCTTCGAGAAATTCCCGTCGAGCGATCCGAACTTCAACGTGCTGACGACTTCGATGAAGTCGGTCGGCGAAGCCATGGCCATCGGCCGCACGTTCCGTGAAAGTCTGCAGAAGGCGCTGCGCTCGCTCGAAACCGGACTCTCCGGCCTCGACGAGATCGAAATCGAAGGTCTCGGCCAGGGCGACGACAAGAACGCGATCCGTGCCGCTCTCGGCCGTCCGACGCCGGACCGTCTGCTCAAGGTCGTGCAGGCCATGCGGCTCGGCACCACCGACGAGGAAATTTTCAACGCCTGCAAGATCGATCCGTGGTTCCTCGCGCAGTTGCGCGCCATCGTCGATCTCGAAGACGAGGTGAAGGCAAAGGGCCTGCCGACGACCGCGGGCCCGATGCGCATGCTGAAAGCCAACGGCTTCTCCGACGCGCGTCTTGCGAAGCTCACGGGCATGAACGAGGCTGAAGTCTCGAAGAAGCGCCGCGCGTTGAACGTGCGCCCGGTTTACAAGCGCATCGACACCTGTGCAGCCGAGTTCGCCTCGCCCACCGCTTATATGTATTCGACCTACGAGACGCCGTTTGCGGGCGCCCCTGCCGATGAGGCGAAGGTTTCGAATAAAAAGAAAGTCGCGATCCTCGGCGGCGGCCCGAACCGCATCGGCCAGGGCATCGAGTTCGATTACTGCTGCTGTCACGCCGCCTTTGCGCTGCGCGACGCCGGTTTCGAAACGATCATGATCAACTGCAACCCGGAAACGGTGTCGACCGATTACGACACCTCGGATCGCCTCTATTTCGAACCGCTCACCGCCGAAGACGTGATCGAGATCATGGATCGCGAACGCACCAACGGCGAACTGCACGGCGTGATCGTGCAGTTCGGCGGGCAGACCCCGCTGAAGCTCGCCGACGCGCTCGAGAAGGCCGACGTGAAAATTCTCGGCACCTCGCCGGATGCGATCGACCTTGCCGAAGACCGCGACCGCTTCAAACAACTGCTCGAGAAACTCGATCTGCTCCAGCCGGAAAACGGCATCGCAAAATCGACCAAAGAAGCGCGCGAGATCGTCGAGAAGATCGGCTATCCGGTGGTGATCCGCCCGTCTTACGTGCTCGGCGGACGCGCGATGGAAATCGTGCACGACGCGACGCAGCTCGAACGCTACATGAAAGAGGCGGTCGTCGTCTCCGGCAAGAGCCCGGTGCTGATCGACCGCTATCTGTCGGATGCGATTGAGGTGGACGTCGACGCGCTTGCCGACGGTGAAACCGTCTTCGTCGCAGGTATCATGGAGCATATCGAGGAAGCCGGCATTCACTCCGGCGACAGCGCCTGCTCGCTCCCCACGCATTCGCTCGATGACAAGACCTTGAAACAGCTCGAAGACGAAACCCGCGCGCTCGCGCTGGCGCTGAAGGTCGGCGGGCTGATGAACGTCCAGTACGCGATCAAGGACGGCAAGATTTACGTGCTCGAAGTGAACCCGCGCGCCTCGCGCACGGTCCCCTTCGTCGCAAAGACCATCGGCATCCCGGTCGCGAAAATCGCATCGCTCGTGATGGCCGGCGTGCAGAAGGTCAAAGGCGTGAAAGCGCCGAAATACGATCACATCGCAGTCAAGGAAGCGGTGTTTCCGTTCGCGCGCTTCCCCGGCGTCGATACGGTGCTCGGACCCGAGATGCGCTCGACCGGCGAGGTCATGGGTCTCGACAAGGATTACGCCGTCGCTTTTGCGAAAAGCCAGCTCGGCAGCGGCACGATCCTGCCGAAGACCGGAACCGTATTCGTATCCGTGAAGGACACCGACAAGGGTCGTATCCTGCCGTCGTTGAAGATGCTCTCGGAGCTTGGCTTCAAGCTGATCGCGACTTCGGGCACCCTCCGTTACCTCAAGGAGCAGGGTCTGCCTGCCGAGAAGATCAACAAGGTGCTGGAAGGCCGTCCGCATATCGTCGACGCGATCACGAACGGCCAGGTGCAACTGGTTTTCAACACCACCGAGGGCGCGCAGGCGCTGGCGGATAGCCGCTCCCTGCGCAGGGCCGCCCTCTTGCATAAAGTGCCCTATTACACCACGCTATCTGGAGCCGTTGCTGCGGCGCAGGGCATCAAGGCCTATTTGGCCGGCGATCTCGAGGTCCGCGCGCTGCAACAATATTTCGCGAAGGCCGGGTAGCCTCCGCGGGTAGGAACGGCACGTTCGTTTAGGGTTCGCTGCAATCGCGGGCAGCCGGTTGGTCCGGCGCGCGGTTGGTGAACTTTACTGAATCGGCCGCGTTTAGGCTGGTTGGAATTGGAGACGACGATGGAAAAGCTTCCGATGACGGCGGCAGGGCTTACCCAGCTCGAAGAAGAGCTGCGCCAGCGCCAATCGGTGGACCGGCCGCGGATCATTCAGCAGATTTCCGAAGCGCGCAGTCACGGCGACCTTTCGGAAAACGCCGAGTATCACGCCGCCAAGGAGCAGCAGTCGCTGAACGAAGGCCGCATCGCCGAGCTCGAAGACAAGATTTCGCGCGCGGAAGTCATCGACGTTTCGAAACTTTCCGGCGACACCATCACCTTCGGCGCGACGGTCACGCTCATCGACGAAGACACCGACGAGGAGCGCAAGTTCCAGATCGTCGGCGAAAGCGAAGCCGACGCGAAGCACGGCAAGATTTCCATCACCTCGCCGATCGCGCGCGCGCTGATCGGCAAGAAGAAGGGCACTTCCGTAGAAGTCATGACGCCGAAAGGCGCCAAGGGCTACGAAGTCATCAAAGTGGACTGGGTCTGAGCGCCCGGTTTCGCCCGACAAGACCACGAACAAGAAGAAGGAGCCCGCAGATGCGGAAAGTTTTCGCTATTCTGGCCGCCGTTTTCGCGCTGACTTTCGCCGCGGGCAACGATGCGGCGAAAGCGCGTGACGGCGTCTATCGTGCGGTCGCAGTCGATACCTCGCGTATCGCCGTGCGCGGCCATCGCCATCTCGCCCATGCGTTGAAGCCAATGCTCGCGGCCGAACTCTCGAAAGCGCTCGGCGCCCGTCTCGGCGGACGCGGCGGCATGCTTACCGTCCGCATCACCAAAATCGATCTCGGAACCTATGGCGGTCAGGACGAATGGAGCGGCCAGATCAACGATGAGATTCAAGGCGTCGTCGTCGTGCCGGGCCGCGGCACGATCCCGATCCGTGTCGTGCTTTCTCCGAACGGCGCGGGGGCCTGGTACGCCGAGAACGTCGATGAACGCCGCGTCTACCGGCTGATCGAGGCTTTCGCGCAGTGGGCCGCGCGCGAAGTCTGATCTCACCATGCGGATAGCAGCAGCCGCGCTGGGCCTCTGGCTCAGCGCTTTCATTTCCACGGACGTGCAGGCGCAGCGGATCGCGCTTGAAATCGCGCCATCGGTTTCGCGCAGCGAGCCCGCACTCGCGGCGTACGTCCGCAAAGTGCTGCCCGCCGAAATCAACAAATGGGTTGCGGGAAGATACCGGGGACCGCTTCGCGTTCGTATCCACGATGCGAAGTTCATGAACCATCCCGGCTTCGGCATCGTCGATCGCGCGGACTATCTCGACGGCGTCGTCATCGTACCCGGCCGCGACCCGATTCCGATCCGGCTTACGCTGCCCTTCGACCGCTCGCTGTTCATGTTCACGCCGCAGGGCGAAGCGGTGCGCGCGCAGAACCTCGTCTCGGTTTTCGCGCAGTGGGTCGCGAAGTATATCTGAGCTTACTTCTTCTCTAACGGCACGTTCGGCGAGTCCTTAGAGCGGCCGAGCGTGAGCGAAGTCTTGACGTTGCGCACGTTGGGCGCCCCGGTGAGTTCGGAAACGAACGCCTGAAAGGTCGCGAGATCCGGCGCCACGCATTTCATGATGAAATCGAACTCGCCCGAGAGCATGTGGCATTCGCGCACGAGCGGCCATTTCTTCACGCGGTCGTTGAACGCATTCAGATCGCTTTCCGCCTGGCTCGCGAGATGAACCATGGCGAAGACCGTTACCGGATAGCCGAGCACCTTTTCGTCGAGCAGCGCACGGTAGCCGCGGATGATTCCCGCCTCCTCCAGCGCACGCACGCGCCGCAGGCAGGGCGGCGCCGAAATGCCGACCCGGCGAGACAATTCCACATTGGTGATGCGGCCTTCCTCCTGAAGAATCTGAAGGATGTGCCAGTCGATCTTGTCGAGTGAGGCGAGCAAAGCGGTCTCCGCAATATTCTTTCGCGCAGCCTAGTGCATGAAACCCGCCTGCGAAACAATATTGCGTGAGCAGACGCTTGAAAGTTGGGCATGGCGCTTGCCGGGGTACCAGCCGGTACCCTAGATATATGCGCATAGCGCATGGCTCGGGGGTGCACCTGGTCAGAGGCGCTGAATGCCTCCATCGGGAATAACGCCATGTCCGCGATTCACGCGAAGGTCGTCATCATCGGATCCGGCCCTGCCGGCTACACGGCAGCGATCTACGCCGCCCGCGCGATGCTGGAACCCGTGCTGATCGAGGGCATCCAGCCGGGCGGCCAGCTCACCATCACCACCGATGTCGAAAATTATCCGGGCTTCGCCGACGTGATCCAGGGCCCCTGGCTCATGGAACAGATGAAGGCGCAGGCAGCGCATGTCGGCACCAAGCTCGTCGCCGATCATGTGAAGGAACTCGACACCAGCGCCCGCCCGTTCCGGATCACGCTGGAGTCCGGTGTCGTCTATTTCGCCGATACGGTGATCTTGGCGACCGGCGCGCAGGCGAAGTGGCTCGATCTGGCCTCCGAACAGCAATATCGCGGCGCGGGCGTCTCGGCTTGCGCGACCTGCGACGGCTTTTTCTACCGCAACAAGGAAGTCGTGGTTGTCGGCGGCGGCAATACCGCCGTTGAGGAAGCGCTCTTTCTCACGAACTTCGCATCCAAGGTCACGCTCATCCACCGCCGCGACAGTCTTCGCGCGGAGCGCATCCTGCAGGATCGCCTGTTCAAGAACCCCAAGGTCGAACTCGTCTGGGACAACGCCGTCGAAGAAATCATCGGCGGCGGCGAGCCCGCGAAGGTGACCGGCGTGAAGCTCAAGAACGTCCGCACCGGCGCGCTTTCCGAGCGCAAGACCGATGGCGTCTTCATCGCGATCGGTCACTCGCCCTCGACGGAACTGGTCGCGGGGAAGATCAAGATGAAGCCGAACGGCTATGTCTGGACCGCCCCGGATTCCACCGCGACTTCGGTCCCCGGCCTGTTCGCAGCCGGCGACGTCACCGACGACATCTTCCGTCAGGCCGTGACCGCCGCCGGGCTGGGCTGCATGGCAGCACTCGAAGCCGAGCGCTTCCTGGCTGCGGAGGGCGCCGACCGCGCCGCCGCGGAATGAGCAGCAAGGGGATGGATTGGGACAAGCTCAAGGTCTTTCACGTCGCAGCCGAAGCGGGCTCCTTCACGCATGCCGGCGAGGCGCTCGGGCTCTCGCAGTCCGCGGTGAGCCGTCAGGTCTCCGCACTCGAGCAGGAACTGAAGGCGCCGCTCTTCCACCGTCACGCGCGCGGCCTGATCCTGACCGAACAGGGCGAGATGCTGTTCCGCACGGCGCATGACGTGTTCATGAAGCTCGAGGCGGTGCGCACCAAGCTCACCGACAACCGCGAGAAGCCGAACGGCGAAATGCGCGTGACCACCACGGTCGGTCTCGGCTCATTCTGGCTGACCGCGCGCATCGACGAATTTCTGGAGTTGTATCCGGACATCCGCATTCATTTGCAGTTGACCGACGAGGAACTCGACCTTGGCATGCGCGAAGCGGATGTCGCGATTCGCCTGCGTCAGCCGGTGCAGCCGGACCTCATTCAGCGCAAGCTCTTCACCGTGCACTTCCACGCTTACGCCTCGACCGAGTATCTCGCGAAGAAAGGCCATCCGCGTTCGGCCGAGGAGCTCGACGGACATCGCATCCTGATGCTCGGCGGCAACGTGCCGAACTATTTCTCGAACCTGAACTGGCTCGGCGAAATCGGGCGCGACGGAAACTCGCCGCGCTCCCCGTCGATGACGATCAATACGGTCGTCGGACTGAAGACCGCCGTCGAGAATGGTGTCGGAATCGCCACACTCCCCGACTATCTGGTCGAAGGAAACGAGAACCTTGTGCGGCTGTTCACCGAGCGCGAAGCGCCGACGCTCGATGCCTATTTCGTGTACCCGGAAGAACTGCGTTCGGTCGCGCGTATTCAGGTTTTCCGCGACTTTCTGCTCGCGAACGCGCAGCGCTGGAAGTACTGATACTAACGTAGCGGAACCCTGCTTGCGGAAACCGCATGGCGGGTATGTAGCCACCCGCATTGCTGCGCTTGGGGAACAGGACAAGTATCAATCCGTGTCCTGTAGCTTCGTGCGCTTCCTTCCCCCTTCCCTGCGCGCGCGACAGCAACTTCTCCCTCTGGCAGGCACCGCCGCGCAAGCGGTGTGACTAATAAGCCGGGCTCCGCGAGGAGCCCGGCTTTTGTTTTGTGAAAACAGGCGTCAGATTTGTCGTCCTCGACGCCGCCAATCTCGGAGTTATCCGAGATTGGGATCTTTAATTCGGCGATCGGGACCCATAATCCCAGTGCAGATTATTGATTCAGGTGGTTATGGATCACGGCTCGCGCAGCGCTATCGCGCTCCTTGGCCGGGATGACGCTTAACAGCGTCACGCCCAGAGCCGCTCGCCCTTCAGGTTCTTGTAGAGGTCGGCAACGTATTCGCCGTACCCGTTGAACAGCACGGTGTTGCGGCGCTCGCCGGTGCCGATGTCGCGCTCCGTCGCCTGCGACCAGCGCGGATGCGAGACTTCCGGGTTCACGTTGGCCCAGAAACCGTATTCCTGACGCTGCAATTTTTCCCAGTAGCTGACCGGGCGCTTGTCGGTGAACGTCATCCGCACGATCGATTTGATCGCCTTGAAGCCGTATTTCCACGGCTGCATCAGCCGGATCGGCGCGCCGAACTGTTTATATCCCGGCTGGCCATAGACGCCGGTCACCATGAACGAAAGCTCGTTGTTCGCTTCCTCGATGGTGCAGCCTTCGACATAGGGCCAGTTGCCGTCGCTCAAGAAGCCCGGGCGTTGCTCCGGCGCCATCTTCGGATCGTTGAAGGTTTCCATCCGGATATATTTCGCGCCCGACAAAGGCTTCGCGAATTTGACGAGCTCCGACATCTGGAAGCCGGTCCAGGGAATCACCGCCGACCACGCCTCCACGCAGCGCAGGCGATAGGTGCGCTCTTCGAGCGAAGACGCAACCGCCTTGAACAGCGTATCGAAATCGACGGTCTGTTCCTTCTCGACCATGCCGTCGAACTTGATCTGCCACGGGCGGATCTGAAGCCGCTGCGCGGCCGACGCGATGTATTTGCTGGTGCCGTATTCGTAGAAGTTGTTGTAGTTGGCGGCGACCTTCTCTTCGGTCAGCACGCCGTCGAACTTGTACTTCGCGTTCTTCTTCGCGGGATAATACGAGGCGGTCGGATCGGGGAGATCGGCGGCGCGCTGCGCGCTCGCAAGTTCCGGGAAGAATGACGCCGCGGCGAGCGAAGCGCCTGCACCGAGCAACTTGCGTCGGCTGAAATAGACGCTTTCCGGGGTCGCCTGCTGTTCCGGAATTTCCCATCCGCGTTTGCGCTTGATCAGCATGATCCGTCTCCTCGTGTCGGTAACCCCACGAGAGCTAGACCGTTGCCGGCCGAAAAAGGCAACTCACGGTGCCGTGTGCGGAACCCGGCGGCTATTTCTCGTGCGAGGCGATGATGGCTTCGCCGACGCGAACGAAGCGGCAATGCGGACTGTCATGCGGCATGCTCTGGCTGCAAACCCGTGCACCTTCCAGCAGCATGAAAAGTTCGTCAGCCAGCATTTCCGGATGCTTGAGGCCGGCGTCAGCGCAGAGTTTCGCGAGGCGGTTGCGCTGCGCGTGCTTGTGTTCCTCAATCACACGGCGCGCCGGATGGTCCCTTTCGGCGAGTTCGACGGCTGCGTTTGCGAGCGCGCAACCGCGGCCTTGCGGGTCGTTCGCGTCTTTTCCGGCTGCCTCGAGCCACATGCCGAGCTGCTTGCGCGGACTGTCCGGATGCTCGCGCTGGATATGCGCCCAGAACACTTCGGACTTCCCTGCGAGACGGCGCAGGTATTCGGCGACCAGCGCGTCCTTCGACTCGAAGTGCCGGTAGAGCGTCATCTTGTTGGTGCCCGCGGCTTCCGCGATGGCGTCCACACCGACCGCCCGGATGCCCTGCCGGTAAAACAGGTCCGACGCCGCAGCGAGAATGCGCTCGCGCGGCGGCATCGCCGGGACGGGGCTCAAATCGGATTCAGCGGTTGCGGGCGAAAAACGTGGGGTCATGCCTCTTGACTCAGGTGTTACCGGTCAGTACCTATATGTTACCGATCGGTACCAAATCAAGCTCCTTCTGGTGCCGACCCCCGAATGCAAGGAGAGCCCGATGAGTCGATGCCTAGACGCTTTTAATGCACGCAGCCTGTCCGCCCGCAATAGCGAGTTGAGCATCGCTGAAGCGATGAGCGATCCGCTGATCCAGGTCCTGATGGAAGCGGACGGCGTCGATCCCGAGGCCCTCAGAAGCGAGTTCCTCCAGATCGCGGAAACCCGCGCGGAAGGACTCCACGCCTGAAGTTCCCTTACCGCGGCAACCCTCCCCCAGCCGCGGGAACAGCCGGACGGTCTCTTGCGTGCCCCCGCGGGGCCGTCCGGCAACTTTTCTCCAAAAGGATCCCGCCATGAATTTTCATGATGCCAAAGCAAACACGCTTTTTTCGCCCTACGAATTGGGTTCGCTCAAACTCAAGAACCGGTTTGTCATGTCCCCGATGACCCGCTCGCGCGCGCTCGAAGGCAGCGTGCCAAACCCGCTTGCCGCCGAATACTATGCGCAGCGCGCCGGTGCCGGACTCATCGTCACCGAAGCGACGCAGGTCAGTCCGCAAGGCGTCGGCTATGTCCGCACGCCGGGCATTCATTCCAAAGATCAGGTCGAAGGCTGGAAGAAAATCACCAGCGCCGTGCATAAAGCCGGCGGAAAGATCTTCCTCCAGCTCTGGCATGTCGGCCGCATCTCGCATTCCGACTTCCACGGCGGCGAGCCGCCGGTCGCGCCTTCTGCAATCGCAGCCACCGGCAAGACCTGGACGCCGGAAGGGCAGAAGGATTACTCGACCCCGCGTGCGCTGGACGCCTCCGAGCTTCCCGGCATCGTCGAAGATTTTCGCCGCGGCGCGCAGAATGCGAAAGACGCAGGGTTCGACGGCGTGGAAATCCACGGCGCCAATGGATACCTGCTCGACCAGTTCACGCGTGACGGCACCAACAAGCGCACCGACAATTACGGCGGCTCGCTGGAGAAGCGCCTGCGCTTCCCGCTCGAAGTCGTCGATGCGGTGGTCAGCGTCTGGGGCGCGGATCGCGTGGGCTACCGCATGTCACCCTACTTCACCGGTCACTCGATGTCGGATTCGGATCCGTTGGCTACCTTCTCCCAGCTTGCGGACGAACTGAACCGGCGCAAGCTCGGCTACATTCACGTCGTCGACTCGCCGAAGAACGCGCAACGCATCTCGCCGGTCCTGCGCGAATTGTTCGACGGCACGTATATCGTCGCGGAAGGCTTCGATGAGGCTTCCGCATCCGAAGCGATCACGCGCGGCGAAGCCGACCTCGTCGCGTTCGGCAAGCCGTTCATCTCGAACCCGGATCTTCCGGAGCGCTACAAGAACAATGCCACCGTCGCCGCGTGGGACAGCACCACATTCTATCAGGGCGGTCCGAAGGGCGACGCGCAGGGCTACACGGATTATCCGGCGCTGGCGTAGCGAAACAAAACGAATGTCGTCCCCGCGAAAGCGGGACCCATGCTCCGGGTATCGGTTACTGAGTCCCAGCGGTCATGGGTTCCGGCTCGCGCAGCGCAAGAGCGCTGCGTGACCGGGACGACATCGTTGTACTTGCCTCACTCCGCAGCCCGCCTCGCCGTCACGATCTGCTCGGCCTGCTTGCCGACGAGTTCCGCAAGATGATCGAAGCGGGACGTAAGCCCGCCGACTCCGGCGGTCGCGGAGCGCACTTCCACGATCAGGTCGCCGATCGCGGACTCGGGCAGCATCCCGCGCACGACATCCCAGCCATCCCAGCCGTCGCGCGCCTCGAAGCCGAGAATCTGCCCGCGCCGTTGCGACAGGATCGCGTTGATCTTCGCGGTTGCATCGTTCGGACAGGAGATTTCAACTTCGAAGATCGGCTCGAGCAGCACCGGCTGGCAGTTCGGCAGCGCCTCAGACATCGCGAGGCGCCCCGCCAGTTGGAACGCCATGTCGGATGAATCGACGGAGTGATACGAACCGTCCGTCAGCGTCACGGCGACATCGACCACCGGGAAGCCCAGCGGCCCACACTTGAGGTACGAGCGCACGCCTTCTTCCACCGAAGGCACGTATTGCTGCGGCACCACGCCGCCCTTGATCGTATCCCCGAACTGAAAGCCACTGCCGCGCGGCAGGGGCTTGATGTCGAGCACCACATCGCCGAACTGACCATGCCCGCCGGATTGCTTCTTGTGGCGTCCGCGCTGCGAAGTCGGCTTACGGATCGTCTCGCGGTAGCCGACGCGCGGCGGATGCGTAAGCACCTTGACGCCGAAGCGCTCGCGCAGGCGTTCGACCGCGACCCGCAGATGCATTTCGCCCTGTCCCCACAGCACGATCTCTCCGAGATCGGCGTTGTGCACGACGCTGAGCGAGGGGTCCTCGTCCGCGAGTTTCGCGAGCGCAAGACCGAGCTTCACGTCGTCCTTCCGCTCCGCCGCCGAGATCGCGAGCGACAGCACCGGCGGATAGGGCACGACCGCGCCGAGCGAAACCGGCGCCTTGCCCGTCGTGATCGTCTCGCAGGTCGCGACCGGATCGAGCTTGCCGAAGCCCGCAAGATTTCCGGCCACGGCCGCATTCCGCTTCTCGATGCTCGCTCCCTTGATCGAGAAAACTCCCGCGACACGCGCCGATGCGCCGGAGGTCGCGGTTACGGTCGCGCCTTCGCCGATTTCGCCGGTAAGCACACGCGCGATCGACAGTTTGCCGCCATGGCTGGTGTGCAGCGTTTTGACGACATCGGCGATGCCGTCGCCGCTTGCACGCAGCTTCAGCCGCGCGGCGGTCTGCTCCACGCCAGGCGCCTCGTGACGGAGCGCCTTCAGGAGCCGCAGCACGCCGTTCTGCCGCACGGCCGACCCGATCAGCACCGGACAGATCGCGCCCTCGCGCAACTCCTTCGACAGGTCGTCGAACACTTTGTCCCTCGGCGGCTGAATATCCTCGAGCAGCTGCTCCATCAGTTCGTCGTCGTGATCGGCGAGTTTCTCGAGCATCGTGAAGCGCGCGTCCTTCTCGCGGCTCGCGTTCTCGCCGTCGAGATCGACCACTTCGCTCGCCGCGTGCTCGCGGTAGATGAAGGCCCGCTCGAGCGCGAGATCGACGAAGCCGACGACGATGCCGTCCCTCCAGATCGGAATCTGACGCAGGACGAGCGGAATGCGCGACACCGGTTGCAACAGCGCGAGCGTCTCGCGCAGGCGGCGCTCGGCCTTGTCGATCTTGTTGATGAAAAGAAATCTCGGAATGCCCTGCGCTTCCAGCTCGCGCATCACGAGCTGGAGCTGCGGAGTTTTTCTCGGATCCGCCTCGCAGACGACGACGGCCGCATCGACCGCTGGAACGGCCGCACGCATTTCATGGGCGAACTCTACGGAGCCCGGGCAATCGATGAAATGAAACGTGTCGCCGAGAAATTCTGCCGACGCGACGTTCATCTCCACGCTCATCTTGTGCGCGCGGGACTCCGCCCCGGCATCGCCGACGCTCGTTCCCGCATCCACGCTGCCGGCACGCGCAATCGCGCCCGTGCGGGCGAGGATCGCTTCGAGCAGCGTAGTCTTTCCGGATTGAAATGGACCGACGAGCGCGATCGCGCGCGGGCCCTTGCGACTTATGCCTTTAAGGTTTTCCGCCCCGGCATTGCTGCTAACAGCGCCGTTAGCAGCGGGGCCTTTTTTGTCAGCCATCGACACCTCCCTGACCCGGTGGTGTCGAGCGCCGCTCGCCCGGCTTGACCGGGTTACCGGCCGAGAGAGGACGGCCGGGAAACAATCGTTTCAGCGAAACGCCGCGAGCGCAAGCGCGCAGTTACTTTGCGCCGCAGCGCAAGTGAAAACACACCGCAAAAACAAACGCGGCCCGGGGCGTCCGGGCCGCGCATTGTACGAAAAGTGCAGACGGTCAGCGCAGTTCGATTTCGCCGATGCCGAGCGAAATACCGACGCCGACGCTGGTCTCGCCCGAGATCGGCTGGAGCGCGACGGTATTGTTCGAACCGCCGACCAGCACGTTGGCGCCGAGACCGACGACAAGCGCGATATTGCCGGACGCGCCGCGATACACGCCGCGCAGATCGCCGGGGTAAAGGCGCTTGTTGTGCGCATGCACCGCCCAGACCAGGTTGCCGCCCTGGCTGACGTTCAGGTCGATACCGACGCGGTCGAGATCGGCCTTGTAGCGATGACGCTGCTTGCTGTTGACCGGATAGAAGGTGCAGCCTGCGGTGCGCATCGAGCCGACGACGAAGCTCACGTTCGGCGCCACCTTGCATTCGAGCGTGCCGATACGCTCGTACCGCGCATCAGCGGCGGTCGAGCCGAAAGTGAAAGCCGCAGCCACGGCGGCTGCGAGCACGAGAAGACGACGGTTCATGGAGGCTCCCTTCGGATTTCGGTCCGTTTGGTCACGGACTCGATTGAATTCCAGACATATGCAGCATCCCATAACTTTGATCGAGAGCAAAAGTTCCATCTTCACGGTGCTTTTGCTGCTGCGCCGCAACAGATCGCGCAAAGTCAACGGCTTGGAGGGCGGTCAGTCCCTCACTTCAGGTTGCCGCAGAAGCGCTGGATGCGCCTTCCGGCATCCTCCAGTTCCTTCTCCGACGTCGCATAGGAAATGCGGAACGCAGGCGACGAACCGAACGCCGCACCATGCACCACGGCGACGCCTTCGGTCGCGAGCAGTTCTTTCGCGAAATCCTCGTCGTTTTCGATCTTCTTGCCCGAAGGCGCGGTCATGCCGATCGTGCCCGCGCAGGACGGATAGACATAGAATGCGCCTTCCGGCGTGGGGCACTTGATGCCCTTCGCCTGATTCAGCATCGAGACGACGAGATCGCGGCGGCTCTTGAACGAGACGTTGTGCTTCTCGATGAAGTCCTGCGGGCCGTCGAGCGCCGCCACCGCCGCCCACTGCGAGATCGCGGACGGGTTCGTGGTCGATTGCGACTGCAGCGTGCCCATCGCCTTGATGAGTTGCTCGGGACCGGCGGCATAGCCGATGCGCCAGCCGGTCATGCAATAGGCCTTCGACACGCCGTTCATGGTCAGCGTGCGGTCGTAGAGCGAAGGCTCCACCTGCGCCGGCGTCGCGAACTTGAAGCCGTCATAGACGAGCTTCTCGTACATGTCGTCGGTCAGCACCCACACCTGCGGATGCTTCTTCAAGACATCCGTGACCTTCTTCAGTTCGTCATGCGAATAGGCCGCGCCCGAAGGGTTCGAAGGCGAGTTGAAGATGAACCACTTGGTCTTCGGCGTAATCAGCCGCTCAAGATCGGCGGCCTGCACCTTGAAGCCGTCTCCGGCCTTGGTCGGCAGCGGCACGGGCGTACCGCCGCAGAACTGCACGATATCCGGATAGCTCACCCAATACGGCGCGGGGATGATCACCTCGTCGCCGGGATTGATGGTCGCCACCAGCGCGTTGAACAGCACCTGCTTGCCGCCGGTACCGACGGTCACCTGGCTCGGCTTGTACTTGAGCCCATTGTCGCGCTCGAACTTGCGGCAGATCGCGGCCTTCAGTTCGGGAATGCCGTCGACCGCAGTGTACTTGGTTTCGCCGCGCTGGATCGCGGCGATTGCCGCGTCCTTGATGTGCTGCGGCGTATCGAAATCCGGCTCGCCTGCCGAAAGCGCGATCACGTCTTTTCCCGCCGCTTTCATCTCGCGAGCGACGTTGGAAATTCCGATCGTGGGCGACGGCTTGATGCGCTGGAGCGCATCGGAAATGAAGGCCATTTTCATGCTCCGGATTGCCGGTTTTCGGCGGCGCGGAAAGTAGTCAAAGCGGCCCTACCCCGCAACCGGAACTTAAGCCACCCAAGGATAAAAACACGCGTAAGAATATGCCGGATTCACGAGCGAGTCGGACATGAACGGCCTTGCGAGCGGCAACTGGCTGACGGCGGAGCGCCTGCGGGCCTATTGCCTCATTCTGATCGCCCTTGCCGTCATCGCGCTTGGCACTCTGCTCGCAACCTCGAAGGGTCTGAACGATTATCAGGGCCGCCCGCTCGGGACCGATTTCTCGAATGTTTATGCCGCCGGGAAATATGTCCTCGAAGGCAAGCCGGCGGCACCCTACGACTGGCCGCTCCAGCATAAAAAAGAACAGGAAATTTTCGGCGAGCAGACGCCGTTTTACGGCTGGCACTATCCGCCGATCTTTCTGTTTCTCGCGGCCGCGCTTGCGCTCTTTCCCTACCTCGCCGCACTCGCGGTCTGGCAGGCGTCTACGCTCGCGCTTTATCTCCTGTCGATCCGCGCGATCCTGCCGCGCGCCGCTATCTGGCTGCCCGCACTTGCTTATCCTGCCGTGCTCATCAACATCGCACACGGCCACAACGGCTTTCTCACGGCGGCATTGATCGGCGGCGGGCTTTATCTTCTGCGCAGCAAACCCGTTGCTGCGGGCATCCTGCTCGGTCTTCTGATTTACAAGCCGCAGTTCGGCGTACTCATTCCGCTCGCGCTCGCGGCGGGCGGCTACTGGCGCGCGTTCGTCGCGGCCGGACTAACGGTGCTTGCGCTATGCGCCGCCAGCTACGTCGCGTTCGGCATCGAGACATGGGATGCATTTCGCGACAGCATGACGCTCACACGCGAGATCGTGCTCGAAAAAGGCGACACCGGATTTCATAAGATCCAGAGCGTATTTGCAGCGGTGCGCCTGCTCGGCGGCTCGGCGGGGCTCGCTTATGCGGCGCAGGGAATTGTCTTTGTCACCGTTGCCGCATTCGTGTTCCGGCTCTGGCGCGGCAACAGGGCTTTCGCGCTGAAAGCGGCGGCGCTGATCGCGGGCAGCATGCTCGCCACACCCTATCTGCTCGACTACGACCTGACGATCGCAGCGCCCGCGATTGCCTTCCTCGCGGCGCATGGACTGAACAAAGGCTTCGCGCCTTACGAGAAATCGCTGCTCGCGTTCGTTTTCATCGCGCCGCTGCTCACCAGAGCGATCGCGGAACACATGCTGCTGCCGCTCGGACTGATCGCAGTCCTGCTTTTATTCTCGATAGCGATAAAGCGGGCCAGCGAGTCCAAGACAGCAAGCGCAGGCGCCGGCTAGTCCCACTTGCAGCACTTGTAACCCGAATTGCCGTCGGGCTTGGTGCAGCTTTCCGTCCAGTATTGCGAGCCGCCGCAGCAGGAAGTGTCGCCGCTTCCGCATAGCCCGCACGCATAGCAGGTCTTCGAGCGCCGCACCTGCGCCAGCCGATATTCGATCTTCGATTGCACAACCGCGCCCGTGGTGACGCAGTTTTCGGGGACTACCGTCTGCCCCGCTCGGCTGGCGGGCTGGAATGAAACCAGCGCAAGAAGGATGCCCGCGGCGAGTATACCTGCCAATCGCATGATGACTTCTCCCTGAAAGAAAAGTCTGCATAGGCTACTGATCGAACGATCAGGCCCGTTGATTTGAGTCAAAGTATACGCCCGCCACGCGCCCCGGCCAATCAACCGGAACACGAGGAATCCCCGGTGCTTACCCTTTATTCCATGCAGTCGTCCGGCAACAGCTACAAGGTGCGCATGCTATTGGCGCGCCTCGCGCAGCCGTATCATCTCGTCGAGATCGACCGCTTCAAGGGCGAGAACCGCACGCCGGAATATCTCGCGATCAACCCGGACGGCCGTTTGCCCGCGCTTCAGCTCGAAGACGGACGCATGCTCGCGGAGTCGAACGCGATTCTCGTCTATCTCGCGGAGGGCACGCCTTGGCTTCCCGAAGACCGCTTCGAATATGCGGAAACGCTGCGCTGGATGTTCTTCGAACAGCACAGCCATGAGCCGGCGATTGCCGAGGCGCGTTTCTGGCTGCGTTTCGTGCGCGGCGGGCGCGAGCTGCGTACGCATGAGATCGATCAGTGGATGGAGAATGGCTACGCGGCGCTCGCGCTGATGGAGCAACATCTTGCAACACAAGATTACTTCGTCGGCGGCCGCGAGACCGTCGCCGATCTCGCCCTCTATGCGCACACCCATGTCGCCCATGAAGCGGACTTCGATCTGTCCGGATTTCCGGCCATCGGGCGCTGGATTGCCCGTATCGCGGGCAACTCCGCGCATATTTCCATCGATAAAATCCACCCTAGTGCCACTTTTGGACTTTCCCCAATACGCGGTTCCACAGCGCCCTAATCGCTATCCGAGCCGTAGAGTTACGGATTACGGGCGTGATACCGGGTTTGCCATGATTTTGCCGCGGCAAGACCGCAGGTGGATAGCAATACCGTCGTGAGAGTGCCGGGATCGGCACCTAATTTGCTTCGATCGTTGACGTAAATGGACGGCATCAGTTCCCGTATCGGGTTCGCGTCGCCGTAAGTAGGGGAAGTAATGAGCTTGTTGACAGCAGATCGAGACCGTACCGCGGTCGCCGAGCGCCATCGCGTTCGCGCTTTGGGCACCGCGTTTGCCGAACTCGTTCTGACCTTCTCCCTGATCGTATCCATTGCCGCGATTGTCGCGGTGGCAGGGTCGGGCAGCGCGCTGGCCGCGCCGCGGACCGATCTGATCCTGATCGAAGAATCGGTAAGCTCGTCCTTTACGACCGCCGGAATCGTTGCGGTGATCGCGGTTGTCATGGGTATTCTCACCATTCTCGCGTTGCGTGACGTGGCGCCCGCGCATTCCAAGCGCGACAACCGCCGCACCAGCCGCCGCTAACGCTAATCAGCCATCTCCGATTTGGCACGTTGCGGCTTAAGCCTTAGGCTTGGCTGCATGAAAAAACTTATCGCGTACTCGTTCCTGATTGCGCTGCTCGCGTCACCTGCCGCCGCGCAGAATGAGCCTAGAATCGTCAAAAGCGAAAAAGCCGGCATCCGTGTCGAAGTGATCGCAGAGGGTTTGCAGAACCCCTGGGGCCTTACATTTCTCCCCGATGGCCGCGCGCTCGTCACCGAGCGGCCGGGCCGCCTCCGCATCATCGGCAAGGACAACAAGCTCTCCGAACCGATCGGAGGCGTGCCGGAAGTCGCAGCGATCGGACAAGGCGGTCTGCTCGACGTCGCGCTGTCGCCGGACTTCGCCAAGGACAATCTCGTTTTCTTGAGTTTCGCGGAGCCGCGCGGCGCAAGCGGATCGAGCACCTCGGTCGCGCGCGGCAAGCTCGTCGAGAAAGGCGGCAAGGCCACGCTCGAAGACGTTAAAGTGATCTTCCGGCAGGAACCCGCGCGCCTCGGCGGTTTTCACTTCGGCTCCCGGCTTGTGTTCGCACGCGACGGCAATCTCTTCGTCACCACCGGCGAGCGCAATCTGAAGACGCCCTCGCAGGACCTTTCCAATCACATCGGCAAGATCATTCGCATCACGCCGGACGGCGGCGTGCCGAAAGACAATCCCTTCGTGAATGACAAGAACGCGAAGCCGGAAATCTGGTCTTACGGACACCGCAACGTGCAGGGCGCGGCCTTGCATCCCCAGACCGGCAAGCTCTGGCTCACCGAACACGGGCCCCGCGGCGGCGACGAAATCAACATTCCCTTGGCCGGCAAGAATTACGGCTGGCCCGTGATCGGCTACGGCGTCGACTACTCCGGCGCAAAGATGCATGAAGGCACGCACAAGGAAGGTATGGAACAGCCGATCCATCACTGGACGCCCTCGATCGCGCCCTCCGGCGCGATGTTCTACACCGGCGACCTGTTTCCCGCGTGGAAGGGCAATCTGTTCACGGGCTCGCTCGTCTTCACGTCGCTCTACCGGATCGAACTGAACGGCGAGAAGGTCGTGAAGGAAGAACCGCTGCTCGAGAGCGCGGGCGACCGCATCCGCGACGTGCGGCAGGCCCCGGACGGCTCGATCTGGCTGCTCACCGACGCGCGAAACGGCAAGGTATTGCGGCTGACGCCTGCGAAGTAACCGCGCTCACCAGCGGTGGAAAATGAAATAGGCGCCGCCCGCGATCAGCGCGAAGCCCACGAGATGATTCCAGGAAATCCTCTCGCCGAGATACAGCACCGAGAACCCCGCGAAAACGAGGAGCGTGATGATCTCCTGCATCGTCTTCAGTTCCGCCGCGGAATAGACCTGATGGCCGATCCGGTTCGCAGGCACCGCGAAGCAATACTCGATAAAGGCGATGCCCCAGCTCGCGGCGATGGCGACGATGAGCGGCGATGATTTGTATTTGAGGTGCCCGTACCAGGCGAAGGTCATGAAGATGTTGGAGACGAACAGGAGAACGATCGGCGAGATCGCGGGCGAGAGCGTCATCGGGGCACCCTGGAAAAGCGGCGGAGTCGCGCCGGGAGAAGCGCGAGGCTAGACTTACTCCGATTCCCGCCGCAACGGGCGGCGTAGCAAGGAGGCCTGCATGCGCCTGACCGCGCCGACCACCATCGTGTTCCTGCTTTCGGTCCTGCTCGCGGTGCTTGCGCTGCTCAGCCTGATCCTGCCGATCCCGTTTGTCGGCCTGCACCGCTTCGCCTTCATGACCGCGGCCTGGGCGGTGCTGATGATCGGCACGATGTTCAAGGGGCTCTGACGGGAACTTCGCGGCCCCTTCGCACGTTCACCGTTCCGGAATTCGTTTCATCTCCGGAGAACTTCTCATGGCCTTTCGCCGCGGCGGCTTCGCCCTTACCCCGCCTTCCACCATCGTCTTCGTCATTTCCGCCGTGCTCGCGGTCCTCTCGATGCTGATTTATTTCCGCGTCGTACAGATCGCGATCGTCAACCCGCGCTATGTCTATGAGCTTCTGCTGATCGGCTATCTCGTCTTGGTCGCGGGCGTGCTGTTCCGGCGGGTCTGAATTCCGCAAATCCGGCCAATCCGCCGCCCTTCCCTCGCCGCGTTCGGTTGCCCATATTCGGGCCATGCCGAAAGAGTCGAAGCCCGCCGCGGGCGCGAAGGCCGGAAAGGCCGATAAGCCCTATCGAACTGCCCGTGGCGTGAGCCATGGCATGGCCGAACGCCCGCAGCTTGCGTTCGATACGCCCGTGCTCGCGCCCACGGTCGATCCGGAGCTTGCGCGCGCGGCCGGATTCGAGAAGCCGGAGAACGACGCCGACTACATTTCCTCGATGGGCGTGAAGGCTTCCGCCGACGCGCTTGCGAATCTCATCAAAGACGGCCGCCCCGAGATCAACAACGCGCTCTGGGTGCCGCATCGCCCGGAACGCCCCGCGAAATCCGAAGGCGGCAGGAAATTCAAGCTGGTCTCGCCGTTCGAGCCCGCCGGCGACCAGCCCACCGCGATCGAGGAACTGGTCAAAGGCGTCAACGACAACGAGCGCACGCAGGTGCTTTTGGGCGTCACCGGCTCCGGCAAGACATTTACGATGGCGCAGGTGATCGAGCGCACGCAGCGCCCGGCGCTCATTCTCGCGCCGAACAAGACGCTCGCAGCCCAGCTCTACGGCGAGTTCAAGAACTTTTTCCCCGACAACGCGGTCGAGTACTTCGTCTCGTATTACGACTACTACCAGCCGGAAGCCTATGTCCCGCGCACGGACACCTACATCGAAAAAGATTCCGCGATCAACGAGCAGATCGACCGCATGCGCCACGCCGCGACCCGCGCATTGCTCGAGCGCGACGACGTCATCATCGTCGCCTCCGTCTCCTGCATCTACGGCATCGGCTCGGTCGAAACCTATTCGCGCATGACCTTCGACGTCACCAAGGGCGCGAAGCTCGACCAGCGCCAGCTGATCGCGGACCTCGTCGCGCTCCAGTATCGCCGCACCGACATGGATTTCGCGCGCGGCACCTTCCGCGTGCGCGGCGACGTGATCGAACTCTTTCCTGCGCACTATGAAGACCGCGCCTGGCGCATCTCGCTGTTCGGCGACGACGTGGAGGCGATCCACGAATTCGATCCGCTCACCGGCGCGAAGCACAACGAACTCGAGAGCATCAAGATCTACGCGAACTCGCACTACGTCACGCCGCGCCCGACGCTCAACCAGGCGATCGAAGGCATCCGCGAGGAAATGAAGCAGCGCCTGATCGAGCTGAACAGGGCCGGGCGCCTGCTCGAAGCCCAGCGGCTCGAGCAGCGCACGATGTTCGATCTCGAAATGCTGATGGCGGCCGGCGTCTGCTCCGGCATCGAGAACTATTCGCGCTGGCTCACGGGCCGCAAGCCGGGCGAGCCGCCGCCGACCTTGTTCGAATACATCCCGGACAACGCGCTCGTATTCGTGGACGAAAGCCATGTCACCGTGCCGCAGCTCGGCGGCATGTATCGCGGCGACTTCCGCCGCAAGGCGACGCTTGCCGAATACGGCTTCCGGCTCCCGTCCTGCATGGACAACCGGCCGCTCCGCTTCGAGGAATGGGACCAGATGCGCCCGCAGACGATTGCGGTCTCGGCGACGCCCGGCGGCTGGGAACTGACGCAGACGCAGGGCGTGTTCGCAGAACAGGTGATCCGGCCCACGGGCCTCACCGACCCGCAGATCGACATCCGCCCCGCGCGCACGCAGGTGGACGATCTCTTGGGCGAAGTGCGGCAGGTGGCGAAGGCGGGCTACCGCACGCTCGTCACCACGCTCACCAAGCGCATGGCCGAGGACCTCACCGAATACCTGCACGAACAGGGCGTGCGCGTGCGCTACATGCACTCGGACATCGACACCATCGAGCGCATCGAGATCATCCGCGACCTGCGCCTCGGCGCCTTCGACGTGCTGATCGGGATTAACCTGTTGCGCGAGGGCCTCGACATTCCGGAGTGCGGGCTGGTCGCGATTCTGGACGCCGACAAGGAAGGCTTCCTGCGCTCGGAGACTTCGCTGGTGCAGACCATCGGCCGCGCCGCGCGCAACGTGGACGGCCGCGTGATCCTGTACGCCGACAGCGAGACCGGCTCGATGCAGCGCGCGATTGCGGAGACCAACCGCCGCCGCGCGAAGCAGGAGGCCTATAACCGCGAGCACGGCATCACGCCGGAGAGCGTACGCAAATCCATCGGCGACATCATGGGCTCGGTCTATGAACGCGACCGCGTGACGGTGGATGCAGGCTTCGCCGAAGACATCGCGACCTACGGGCACAATTTCGAGGCCGTGCTCGCCGATCTCGACAAGCAGATGAAGGAAGCCGCGGGCGACCTGAACTTCGAGGAAGCCGCGCGCCTGCGCGACGAAATCAAGCGCCTGCGCGATGTCGAGATGGCCTTCGTGGACGATCCCACCGCCAAGATGGCCGCGAAGGCGGAGTCTTACGCGGGCCAGAAGAAATTCGGCGCGCCGTTACCGACGGGACGGAAGGCTTCCTCCATCGGCGGAAAGGCCGGGACGAGAGCGTTTAAGAAGAAGGGGCGATAGATGGGGAAGTATGATGACCTTCGACAATTCCTGCGAGGACGAAAACAACAAAGCTGGATTGCCGATTTTAAAGATATTGAGGAAATAATTGGCGCTTCCCTCCCAGCAAGCGCGCATCGCTATCGAGAATGGTGGGCCAACGACAAGACCCACATTCAGGCACAGGCTTGGATTGCCGCAGGATGGGCTATCGACACGTGCGATCTCGCTCGCCGTAGGGTCGTTATGAAGCGCCTGCGCTAGCTGGCCGCAAGGCTTCTTCGATCGGCGGCAAGGCGGGATCGAGGACGTTTAAGGGGAAGGGGCGGTAAAGCCTAGCACTCGTTGCCAACCAATCTCGCCATCTTCTTCATGCTTGATGAACCAGTCCCGGCGGGCTCGCTAAAGTGCTGGAAAGGCTTGCGGTTCTATCGGAACGCATCGGAGCTAGATCGCGTTTACCCTTAGATTCTGCAATGTGGTACTATGTTTTCTGCTCAAACCGCTTCGGAGAAAGGAGGCGCTATGAATGACATGTCGAACGTAATCAGCGCTTTCACCGAAGAACATGTTGAGCGCCTAACCGGCGTCACGCGCCAACAACTCCGATATTGGGACAGGACGGACTTTTATAAGCCCGGCCTTGGCGACGAAAATAGACGCGCGGCTTACAGCAGGATCTACACGTTCAAAGATATTACGTCGCTTCGTGTACTGAACATGCTACGCAATCAGTACAATGTGCCTCTCCAGCACCTGCGTAAGGTTGCTGAAGAACTCGCACATCTGTCAGACGTGAAATGGACAGCCACCGAGCTTTTTGTCCTGAACAAGCGAGTAGTTTTTGTTGAGCCGGAAACTGAGCAGCACAGGGAAATCCTGAGCAAGCAGTACGTTATGGGCATCCCGCTTAAAATCGTAGTCGAAGATACCAAGCGGGATATTGAAACCCTCCAACGTCGGGAAGGCGATCAAATTGGCAAGGTTGAGCGAGCAAAATTTGTAAATCACAATCGTCTTGTGCTTGCTGGCACGCGGATTCCTGTGGCTACTATTAAGCAATTTGCCGACGAAGGTTATACTGTTCAGCAGATTAGGGATGAATTTCCCACGCTTACTGAGGCCGACATTCGGGCTGCGATCAAGCATAAGGACGGCGGCATGGCCGCGTGAACGCGAGCCGTCCAAAACTTAAGCTATTCTTCGATGAAGGCGTGCCGGATTCTGTCTCCCGCAAATTTGCAGATGCGGGTCACGAAATTATTCTTCTTCGAACGGCAATACCTACCGGCTCTCCCGATCCGCTGGTGTGCGCCGTAGCTGAGGCAAACGAGGCTATTCTTGTGGCAATGGATGGTGACATGCGAGCCCTTGCTAGTCGTCGCGGCATAGGTAAGCAACGCTACCGGCGTCTCAGCTTAATCAAACTATCCTGCACCGGCCCTCGCGCACCCGAGCGGGTCGAAAGAGCTATGAGCCTTATTGAACACGAGTGGACTTACAGCGAAGGCTCGACTGATCGACGCATATTTATCGATATTGGCACTGACGTTATCCGATCATTTAGGTAGCAACTTCGGTAACTACTTTTTGAAGCCTTTCGCTGGGTCGCCCGGTTTTACAAGCGTGTAAGACGGCCAACGCGAGCTGCTCCAGCTATCAATTTCATAGCCACATGAGCAATTGAAACTATCCTGATCTCGCACGATGGACTTGTGCATCTCGCGGTCATATTCGGCACCACATTGCTTGCAAACAACATTTCCAGACATAAAAACCTCCAAAAAAGAATTGCGCCCCACTCTTTATCACACCCTCATTCCCTGCTGAATCCGCGACGCACGGCAAATCCAGTAGCCGCAATAATTTTCCCTCCCCGCCATACTTCCACCCCAAACTAGGATTATATTCCTTTTCGTCCCGGTCCAAATAGAGGGCCATGTCGCGCGGCGTGTTCGATGTGCGGATCGGGAACGGTGGCTGCGGACTTCGGGCGTAACGCACCCTTGCCCGCAGCGGCTGAAGTCGCACGGTTCCGGCGAGCCTGCCGCTCGTCACAAGGGCCTTTCTTGGCGGCTTCGTCTGGAACGCGTGCCAACGCAAGTACGGCGAAGTCGAGAAGGCCCGCCAGCGGAGGATAGCTTGGTACGTCCTCCGGGGGCCGCGCGAAACAGGCCGTAGAAACCATCGTGCGTAATGGCGCGAACGGGACGCGCGTGCCGCTTGCGGCATTCGCGAAACAAAGCCCCCGTGCGCGCTGTGCGGGACGCCGGGAGAACTTCCGGCTTTCGCGGTGGCTACCTCGCTTGTGCTTTTTTCTTTCGTACAGGCGGCCGTTGGAGACGGAATTCTCCCGGCGTCCCCGCCGCCCTTCTTTTCCGCGAATGGCCTAAAGGCCAAGCGCGCGAACAGAAACGGCCGGCGCAAGTTACTCGCCCTTCGGCCCGCGAAACCGGGCGCGAGAAGAATGACTCATGCCTGCAACCGGCTAGGATAAGGCCATGGCGAACTGGATCGTGCTCTTCCTCTTCGGCGTCGTCGTCCCGGCAACCGGGCTCTTCGTGCTGCTGCCGCGCGCGCTCGCGGCGCTGAGGACCGGCGGCTTTACCGCCTACGGCTTTCCCGCGACACGCAAGAACAATCCGCTCCGCTTCTGGCTCGCGGTCGCAAGCTGGCTCTCGCTTACGCTGTTCTCGGTGTTCATCGGCATTTTTGCCGTCGTGCAATTCTTCAAAGGCTGACGCGCTCTGATGAAACGCTTCGTCTTGCTCTCCCTACTTCTCGCCTCCCCCGCGCTCGCGCAGCAGCCGCAGACCCCGCAGCCGCGTTACGAGATCGCGTGCCGCGGGCAGTTCGGACCGAACGCAACGCATGCCGATCTCGTGAAAATCTACAGCGCGAAGAACGTCACCTTCGAGGAAGTGGGCCGCGCCGAGGGCGAGAAGGCCAAAGCCACCGTGATCTTCGCGAAAGACCCGGCACGGCGGCTCGAGATCGAGTGGTTCGACGGGAAGAAGCGCGCGCGCCCGAGCGTCATCACCGTGTTCGGCGAGAACAACCGCTGGACCGGCCCGCTCGGCATCAAGAACGGCCTGACCATTCAGGAGATCGAAAAAATTGCGGGCAAGCCGTTCAGGATCAACGGCTTCGCCTTCGACGTCGCGGGCTACGCGCATGTCGAAGGCACCAGGCTGGAGAAACTGCCGGGCGGCTGCGCCTTCGGCGGCCATTTCGAAATCGAGGGCGGCCAGCCGCCGGAGCATCTCAAGCGCTTCATCGGCGAAGTCGAGATCCCGAGCGACGACAAGGATCTGCTCACGCTGAAGCCGAAGCTCTGGCTCTGGACGCTGAGTTACCCGGCGGGGGAAAACTGATTGGCGGTGAGGAGCAGATTGATCCGTCGAACTTCCGCGGGATCGCGCGAGCCCGCGATGCGCTCCCCGGCCGTCAGCGATCGAAACCGCGCAGGCCCGTATCGAGCACGCGCACGCCGAGGCCCGTGCTGTTCGCGACATAAGGCCCATCCGTGCGCTGAAGCGAGATCGGCTGCTCTACGAGCGGCGGCTTGTCGCTGTAATGCGCGAGCACGAAGGCGATCGCGAGCCCCAGCAGAAACAGAACGTCCGCAGGCACGCGCAGGCCGCGCGGGCGCTGGTGCGGCGCAGGCCGCTTCGGAAACTCGAGGATACGAACCTTGTCGCGGCTCATCGCGTGCCGTCCGCTCACGGGATCGAACGGGAAAGAATTTACCCTCCGCAGCACGGCAGGGCAAATCGCGGCTTCCCCGCGAAGCTCAGCCGCCGCCTTCCGCAAGCGCGAAAACCAGCACGGCGACCGAAACGAACAGCGAGAGCGACAGCACGAGTTCCATCGCCCACTTCGACGGATAGCGCATCATGGCGCACCTCCGCTCGAAAAACGCGCGGGAACCGGCCCGCGTTCCGCGCGGCGCGAAACAGCGTTAATGCGCGCGGGTCAGATCAGTTTGCAGCGCAAGGTGCCGCGCATCTCGCGCCCTTCCGAGCGGAACACGATGCGCGCCGGAAATTCCGCGCCGCCGGCGCCCACTTCGGCTTCGAGCGAAAGCTCCGCCGCCTCGCCCGCGGACAGCATGCGCCGCGCCTCGATGCGCAAGACGCCGCCGCGCAACGACGCGCCGGTCATGTGCTCGGGAAACATCTCGTATTCATCCGCGCCCGCGCGCACGAAAGCGCGGAAGGTTTCGAGGCCCGCGGGCAGGTCCTCGCCACGCCCGAAGCCGTCGACATAGGCGCGCAGGCGGCCGGGTTCGGGCTCGCACTTGAGCAGCGCCGCATGCGCCGCGTTTCCGAAAAACGCCACGGCGAGCAGCGAAAACACGATGCGGAGCTTGTTCATTCGATCGTGCAGCGCACGTCGCCGCGCGCCTCCCGCCGCTCGTTGCGCAGCCACACCTGCATGGGCGCCTCGCCGCCCTTTTTTGCCGCGAGGTTGCCCTCGATCCGCATCTCCGCGACAGCGCCCGCCGAAAGCGGTTGCAGCAGATGAATCCGCAGCGCGCCGCCGCTGAGCTCGATCTGCTTCACATGCTCGGGGAAAAATTCGTAAACGTCGGCGCCGAAGCGCGCGAGCACGCGGATCGATTCGATCTTCGAGGGCGGATAATCGCCCGGCACGAAACCGTCGATATAGGCTTCGATCTGCTGCTCGCCTTTGGCGCGCAGCGGCATGCAGCCGAATACCATGCCTTCCGCCGCCTGCGCGGCGCCGGCAAGCGCAACGGCGGCGAGCATGGGCCCCCGCAGCATCATTCGACGAAGCATTTCACCGCGCCGCGCGTCACGTTCTTCTTGGAGCCCTTATCCTTCGCCTTATCCTTCGCGGCGGCCGGCCCGATCGTCACTTCATAGGTGCCGCCCCAGTCGTCCTCGTCTTTCGGATTGCGCTTCGCGTTGACGTTCACCGTGTAGATATTCTCGCCGGATTTCGCGCTGATCCGGACCTGGATCACGCCGCCCTTGCCGAAATAGCGCTTCACGTCCGACTGCTTGAATTCGACTTTCCGGTCCTCGATTTCAAGCACGGCGCCGAAATTGATCAGCGTGCCGCCGGAGCGCGGCGTAGCGCCCTCGACCACGAGCTTCGGCCTTTCGTTCTCTGCCGTCGCGCAACTGAAACCGGCGGCGGCGTGCGCCTGCAACGGCAGCAGCGCGGACAAGAATATGGCTGGCACCAACCGCTTCATGCCGATCAACCGGCCTGACAGGCGACTTTGCCGCCTTTTTTGAGTTTGCCAAGCTGCACGGCATAGGTTCCTTCGTAATCCAGATCGCCGTCGCCGACCGGCTTCGCAAGGATGCGTATTTCGAGCAGCCCCTGCTGCGTGCGCTTGGAAATCACGAAGGCGATGTTCTTCTCGCCCTGATGGCTCTTTACATCCTTCTTGGTGATTTCGATGGCCTTGCCGGGCTCGATCTCTACTTCGCCGCGCAGGCTGTCCAGATACTTGCCGTCGCGCGACGTGATCGCTTCGATTTCGAGCTTGGCGACGTTCGTGTCCTTTGCGGAGCAATCGACGTTGGCGGACGCCAGGGCGGCTTCGACGAGGCCCAGTGTCGCGGCAACAACCAGCAGGAATCTCTTCATCTTCGACCTCTCGGGGAAGCGCGCGGTTATAACCGAAAGGGTTTAGCGCGGAAATGACGAAAGCGAGAGCGGCAGCTTTCCCGGCGCGGCGCAGACATGCCAAGCTTGCCTGCATGCCTCGCCCGACATTCTCCGCAGTCCTTTTCGCCGTATGGCTTGCCTGCCCGATCCATGTGCACGCCGCGGATCGGCTCGACTGCGCCGGCCTGTTCGGCCGCGACACCTCGCACGCGGCGCTCGTCCAAGCCTTCGGTGCGGAAAACGTCGTCTATAAACGGATCGACGCGCCGCAGGGCTCGACTGGCATGGCCACGATCCTGTTCGAGCGCGACCGCAAGCGGCGGCTCCTGTTCGAGTGGCGCGACGAGAACAACCGCGCCCGCCCGATCTATATCGGCATCGACGCGAAGTCGGAGTGGATCGCGCCGCCCGGCATCCACGCCGGCATGCCGATAGAAGAAGTGGAGAAACTGAACGGCAAGCCGTTTCGCCTGAACGGCTTCGGCTGGGACCTCGGCGGCGCCGCGCGCTTCGGCAAACAGGACGGCAGGCTCGGCGGGCTGCCCGGCGGCTGCCATCTCGGCCTCGCCTTCGAACCCACCGCCGAAGGATTGCCGCTCGGCGGAAAATACCGGCCGCTCAGCGGCAACGTGGATCTGCGCTCGGACATGCCGCTTGTGCGCGAGATCAGGCCGGTCGTCGTGGAAATTCTCGTTGTCTTCTCGGAGAACCATTGAATGCGCCTGCCCGTCTTGTTCGCCGGCCTGCTGCTGTTGGGAGGCCATGCTTTCGCGCAATCTTCGGACGAAACGCCCAATGTCCTGACGGCGGTCAAACGCACCGAAGCGCCGAAGGAAGTTCTCGCCGCGATCAAATGCGACGTGGTCCTCGACTTCATTACGCGCGAGATTTTTGCCGGCGGCTGGCTCTGGAAATCGAAATGCCCAAGCAACCACGCGAACGAAATCGCGGCGCAGGTGTTCTCGCGGCTCAAGGACGGCAAAGACGCGAAGCTGATCCTGTTTCCAGCACCCAAAGGCGCGCCGCTAGAGGAAATCGCCAACGCGGAAATATTTCCGGCTACGCGAGAGTTCAACGCGCTGTTCGTCGATCCGGAGGACGGGAAGATCTGCCGCATCGAAGCGCGCTGGATCGCGGAAGATCCTCTGAAACCGCGACTCGTGTTCTGGCGCGAGACCAAAGATTGCGAAGGAAAGACCGGCTGGCGGGTGCTGGTGAACCGCAAATAGCCGGTGAAGGGACAGAAAATTCAAAAGAGTTCCTCCGCAACAGTTTGCCAGCGGCGGAACCCCGGTCCCGTTTCGCGGCTGAATCGACAGAAGGCCGCGATCGGGTTTACCCTGCAAGCAGATGCGGCGGAACGAATGGAGTAGCGTCATGAAACGAGTGACCGCCGCGATCGCAATCGCGCTTTCCGCCGTGAGCTTCTCGCCGGCCGAAGCGCAGGCTCCCAACCTTCAATTCCAGACGCCGCTCAATTACCGCTTCTCGGTACAGCCGAAGAGCCATGTCTTTTTCTATAACCGCAACCGCCATCACCACGCCTGGCGGCACCGGCATCACCGCAGGCAAGCGCTGCCCGTGCTTGCCGGACCAGCGGTGATCTACCAGAGCGGGGAAATCGGAATTCCGCCGCAGACAATCACCGGCTCGATCCCGGCGCCTTCCGCGCAGCCGGTGATCTATCGTCTCGGCAGCACAGGCGGCTGCGACCGGCAGCAGGTTTACGTTCCGGGCAGCCGTGGCCGCACCGCCGTCAACGTCTGGCGCTGCTGAGAACGATCCGCGCATTCAGTCGTAAAAACGAAAACCCCGGCGATTGGCATCGCCGGGGTTTCGGTTTTTGGGCGACGCTTACTTGCCCATATTGTTCTTCACCGCGCCGACGATCGCGGTGAGCAATGCGCCCGCGGCACCGCCGCCGACCGCCTGCCCGACGATGCTGCCGATATCGGGGCCAGCCGACGCCGCCTGCAGCGCCGGAATCAATGCCTGCAAGATCTGGCCGCCGACACCGCCACCGATGGCTCCGATGATGATGTTGCCGAGCGGGCCGGCGGAAAGATTCTTGAGCGTGTTGCCGAGTGCCGTACCCGCGAGCGCGCCCGCAACGATCTGAACGATGAGGTTGATGATGGTCGGTGACATGAGGCCGTCTCCCTGCTCCGCACCTGAAAATGACGGCACGCCATTCTGCGGAGCAGAAACGGCACGCCGAGAAAACCCGCCTCCACTGACGGCGAAAAACGAAACTTACTTCTTGAATGTGCCGGTAGCGATGTCCCGGTTACGCGCGATCTTCAAAGAGGCACAGAGTACCACTGCAGCGCCGGAATTCATCGTCCGGCGCAACGCGCATTTCGCTTATGAAAACGAGATTCCGCAGAAATTTCCGTGCAGATCAGCGCGCGGAAGCAACCTCGAGCATTCCGAATCGGCGCGCGGCGATGAACGCTGCAACGCCGAAAGCGGAATAGAACAGCGTGATCGTCAGGTACATCGGGAAGTAACGCGACACGCGCGCTGCATATTCCGCGAGGCCAAGCTGATAGAAATCGCTGCCGAGGAAATAGCCGAGATTCGACACGACGAAGAACACGGCCGTACCTACCGCCACGAAAATCATGAAGCGCGCCGCAGCAGCAAGATCGAGCGTTTCGGTCTTGCGCAGCGCGCGGCCTGCGAACCACAGCGCGGCGTAGGCCGGCGCAAGCAGCGCATAACCCGAAGACATGCAGGCATCGGCGACATTCATGAAGCCGATTGCGACACCGTCGAGCACGACCGCTTCGACCAGATACGCCGCGAGCCACCAGGGCGAACCGAGCAAAAGACCCGCGAGGAAAAAGACGCCTGTCGATGCGTCCGGGGCGACCGTCCCGATACCGAAATGATGGACGCGGGTAACGGCCATGAGGATCGCAAGGGCGAAAGCGGCGACCCATTCGGCCTTGGGCTTCAGGACGAACATGAAGTACTCCGGAAAGGTTCGATTTCCGGCGAAGCTAGTGCGCTGGAGGGCGCGAAGCAAGTGCAGCATTTACGCTCCCGGTGTGCCTTTTGTGCGCTTGACCGGGCCGAAAGGCCAAGTAATCGTGATCCGGCCAAGCGCCCAAATCGGGAATTTCCAGATGCGTAGCCTGAAGCTTTCGTTCGCCGCCGCCCTGTTCATCATGGGTTCCGCGCTTGTCGCGCAGCCTGTGTCCGCGGCGAGCTGGCTCGAGATGAACTTCGGCAGCCTGCTGCGCGGTCCCAGCTACAGCGGCAGCGTACCCGGCTGCGAATGGGGCCTTTACAAGATTCCGCGCCGCTTCGCGCATAAGGAGTTTGTCTTCTGGGGCTCCGACGCCCGGATCGACGATTTCTCCGATCTGCGCGAGATCGCCTTCCGCCCGTGGGGCGAAAAGGTGATTCCGCGCCGCTACTGCGAGGCCAAGGCGCTGGTGTCGAGCGTGGAATACGGCAAACAGGTCTGGACCAAGGTCTACTATTCCATCGGTGAAGACACGGGGTTTGCCGGCATCACATGGGGCGTAACCTGGTGCGTGGCGGGCATGGACCGCAATCTTTCCTACGCACCCGACTGCAAACAGGCGAGACCGTAACGATGCGCGCCGTTGCGGCGGCGCTCGTCGCACTTCTTGTCTCCTTCCCGGCCGCTTTCACGCCGGCTAGCGCACAGCAATACGGCGAGCCGGGCCAGTTCGATTTCTATGTTCTCGCGCTGTCGTGGTCGCCTTCCTATTGCGAATCCGCCGGCAACCGCGCCGATCCCGCCCAATGCCGCGTGCAGAAACCGCTCGGCTTCATCGTGCACGGTCTCTGGCCGCAATACGATCGCGGCTTTCCCTCTGATTGCGCGTACAATCCGCCGCGCGTTTCCGATCACACCATCCGCGAAATCAGCGACGTGATCCCGAGCCGCAGCCTCGTGATCCATCAATGGCGCAAGCACGGCACCTGTTCCGGGCTTTCGCCCGAGCAATATTTCGATCTCACGCGGAAGGCCTTCGAGAAAATCAAAATCCCTCCCCTCTTCGTGGAATCGACGAGATGGCAGTCGGTATCGCCGCCGGAGATCGAGAATGCGTTCCGGGTCGCCAATCCCGCACTGCAAGGCGACATGCTGTCGGTGACCTGCGACCGCAGGAACCTTCGCGAGGTACGGATCTGCTTGACCAAGGATTTGCAATTCCGCGCCTGCCCGCAGGTGGATCGCCAGTCCTGCCGCTCTCCCCGCATTTCGCTACCGCCAATTCGCGGCTGACCGCCGCTCCGGCCATGCAGACGCGATGAACTACCGGCACGGCTACCACGCCGGAAACTTCGCGGACGTTTTCAAGCACGCCGTGCTCGCGCGCGTGCTGACGCTGCTCGGCGCGAAGGAGGCTCCGTTTCGCGTGATCGATACGCACGCCGGCGCCGGCCGTTACGATCTCGACGGCGAAAATGCGAAAAAGACCGGTGAAGCAGGAAACGGAATCCGCAAACTGCTCGCCAACCTACCGCAAGGTGCCGCGCGCGAGCTGCTCGCGCCCTATCTTCTGGCAGTCGAGAACTCCTCACCTTATTATCCCGGCTCGCCGCTGATCGCCCAGGCGCTGACCCGCAAGCAGGATGCGATGGTATTCTGCGAGCTTCATCCCGAAGAACACGCAGCGCTTGAAAAATCGGTCGGCCGCGACCGGCGCGCGAAGGTGCTTTCGCTGGACGGCTGGACCGCGCTGAAATCTCTGCTACCGCCGAGGGAGCGGCGCGGCGTCATTCTGATCGACCCGCCCTACGAAGACCCCGCCGAGTTCAAGCGCGTGGCCGATGGCATCGCGGAAGCGATGCGCCGTTTCGCCACCGGCATCTATCTGGTCTGGTATCCGGTTAAGAACCGTCACGACACGGACGCAGCACTTCGCCGGATCGTCCGCGCGGCCGCAGGAAAACCTGCGCTCAAGCTCGAATTCGAGATCGGCACGCCCAAGGCCGACGGACCTTTGCGGGCTACCGGCTTGCTGATTGTCAATCCGCCATGGGTGCTGAAAGACGAATGCGATCTCATGCTGCCCGCACTGTGCAGGTCGCTGGCCGAACCGAACCGCGGCGCGGTTCGCATCGAAGCGATCGACTAACTGCTGCTTTTCAAGGCAGCGTCTTTGCCCTAGCCTTTTCTCGGGAAGCAAAAAGAGCCGCATCAAGCGGCCGGGAAATAAAATGGGGAGAGAAAGTATGCCGACTACCGGCACCGTGAAGTTTTTCAATTCCGAGAAGGGATACGGATTCATCAAGCCCGACGACGGCGGGCGCGACGTATTCGTGCATGTTTCGGCCGTCATGACTTCGGGCCTCGGCACGCTGAACGAGGGGCAGCGTGTTTCGTTCGAAATCGAGCCGGACAAACGCGGCAAAGGACCAAAAGCGGTAAATCTACAGAACGCCAGTTGATCGCGAGCGGGCTGCGTACGATAAGTGCGCATGCTTATTTTACGCAGCTCCCCGCCGTCTCCGTTCGGCCGCAAGGTCAAAATCGCAGCAGGAATTCTCGGTCTGACCGATCGGATCAGGATCGAGATGACCGATACCAACGATCCTTCGGATTCGATCCGGAAGCAGAATCCGCTCGGGAAGATTCCCGCGCTGATACTGGAAGACGGATCGGCCCTGTTCGATTCGACCGTGATCCTCGAATATCTCGACGCCCTCGCAGGCGGCGGCAAGATCATCCCGCGCGAAGGCGCTGCGCGGTGGGACGCCCTGCGCCTGCACGCGATCGGCGACGGCATCATGGATGCCGGCATACTGCTGGTTTACGAGAAGCGCTTCCGGCCCGAAGAACACTGGGTCCAGAAATGGACCGACTATCAATCCGAGAAGATCGCACGCACGCTCGATGTGCTGGAGGCGGCGCCTCCCGCGATCGCCGGCATGCCGAATGTCGGACACATCGCGTTAGCCTGCGCGCTCGGCTACCTCGATCTGCGCTTCGAGGGAAAGTGGCGCGCGAAATATCCGAAGCTGGTCGCCTGGCTCGACGGCTTCGCGGCGCAGGTACCCGCGTTCGAGAAGACGAAGGCTCATTGATCGAACCGCACGGATCGGAAACGAAAAAACCCCGGACCGAAGTCCGGGGTTTTTCTTTTCTTTGCGTTCGGCCGGCTTAGTAGCCGAAGCGATAGTTCAGACCGACCTTGATGGTCGAAACGTCCGTGTCGCCAAACGTCGTGACGTTGTCGAAGTTGTAATACATGTACTCGAGCTTCGTGGACCAGTTCGGAGCAAAGGCCCATTCCAGACCGAGGCCGAGCGCGTAGCCGGTATCGGTGTCGTGGAAGCCGAGCACGCTCGAACGGTTCCAGGCGAAACCGCCCGTGCCGTAGAGCATCGCGCGATCCCAGGTGTAACCGATACGGGCGCGCATCGTGCCGAGATAGTCGATATGTGCGAACGCGTTGTTGTTCATGTCGGTGCCCGAGATATCGCCTTCGAGACCGAACACCCAGTTGCGCGAGAGCTGCCAGTTGTAGCCAGCCTGCACGCCACCGATGAAACCGTCGACGTTGCTGCCGACGTTCACGCCGTCACCCCAGCCGTAGCCGATGTGACCGCCGAAATAGAAACCAGTCCAGTTGAACACCGGCGCCGGAGCGGCCTTGTACACGGGACCGCGCACCGGCACGTCGGCGGCGAAAGCCGGAGCCGCAGCGACCAGCGCAGCAAGGGCAACGCCCGAGAGCAGAAGCTTCTTCATTGTGACCATCCTTGATTCACAGACTTCGAATTTGCCCCCACCAAGGAGGCCGTTAGTTCGTTTCGTTGGCGCTGATGTAACTCCGCAGCCCCCGAAAAACTATGCCATTTGCGCAACACCGTATCGAAAAGGCGGTATCAGAATATGGCAAAATCCCGACACATTTTCGACAATTGCGTGAGACCCCTGGAGAACGCCGCGTTCCTCGACAAGTTCCGATACGCGAACTTTATTTTGAAAGTTCCATTCTGTTTCTTTGCATTCAATCAAATTCAGAAACGATAGTTGATGCCTGCGCGGAGCTGGCTTGCATCGAAGCCGACGCCGACCGGGCCACCGGTCGTCTGATAGGTGCGGCTGCCGAAATCCGTATAGATGTACTCGAGGCGCGCGCTCAGGTTGTTTGTGATCATGCCTTCGATGCCGAAGCCGATCGCGTAGCCGAAATGCGTCTGTCCGTTGGACAAAGCACCGACCTGGAGATCGCCGCCCGCATAGGCGAGACCGGCCGTACCGTAGATAAGTACGCGGTCGAACGCATAGCCGAGGCGGCCGCGAAGCGTACCGATGTAATCCGCGGTGAAGATTCCGCCGGCCGCGGCGCCGTCGATTCCGCTGAAGGTAATGTCGGTCTCGGCCCCGAAGGTAAGGCCGCTGACGAGCTGATAATTATAGCCGATCTGGCCGCCGAGCGCGTACCCGTCGAGGGAACTGCCCGTAGAATCGCCCCAGCCCCATCCGCCATGCAGGCCCGCGTAAAATCCGGTCCAGTTGAAAATGTTGCGGTACACTTGCGGCGCGTTGTTGTAGCGGGGCAAGTCGCCTGCATAAGCAGGTGCCGCCACGAACAGTGCCGCTGCCAACAGTAGTTTCTTCACGATGGCCTCCTCCGCGAAAGCGGGAACACGTCTTCACTCGCGAGAAAGATAAAATTTTAGAAGAATTGAGGGGTTAACCGTGGTTACCGGCGGCCGGCTTCTTCGATTCTGTGCCTAACAAAAGGTAAAAACGGACGGCCCGATGGAACCCGGACGACGGAACGCCGGACATTTTCGGGTCGCTTTGCGGCGGGAGTTCCACCCGCTGGCCGATGGACCTCTGAAACCCTATTTTCCCACCCATGCCCCGTGAAAAATCCGCCCCCGGCACAGACCTCGAGCAGCGCATCGAGGAAGAAGAAGGCCTGATCGGCGCCTCGGCGGACGAGGCCGGAGACGACGAGCAGGAAGAGATCCTCGCCGAAGCGTCCGATGAAGACGACCGCGAACCGGAAACCGGGCCGCTCCAGCGCGGCCGCGATATCATCCGCGAGTTCACGAAACTCGCGCCGGAGAGTCCGGGCTGCTACCGGATGCTGGATAATGCCGGCAACGTTCTCTACGTCGGCAAGGCCAAGAACATCCGCAAGCGGGTGACTTCGTACACTCGCCCCGAAGGCCACTCGCGGCGCATTTCGCGCATGATCGCGGCGACCGCCTCAATGGAATTGGTGACGACCTCGACGGAAACCGAAGCGCTGCTGTTGGAGGCGAACCTCATCAAGCGCTTTCGCCCCTACTACAATGTGCTGCTGCGCGACGACAAATCGTTTCCCTACATCCTGCTGACCAAGGATCACCCCGCTCCCGCGATCGCCAAACACCGCGGCGCACGCAACCAGCGCGGCGATTTCTTCGGTCCCTTCGCGTCGGCGGGCTCCGTGAACCGCACCATTACCGCGCTGGAACGCGCCTTCTTCCTGCGCTCGTGTTCGGATTCGGTCTACGAAAGCCGCACGCGGCCGTGCCTCCTGTTTCAGATCAAGCGCTGCTCCGCGCCCTGCACGGGCGAAATCGCGCTCGACGAATACAACCGCATGGTCGGCGAAGCGCGCGATTTTCTTTCCGGCCGCAGCACCGCTGTCAAAGACCATCTGGTGCGCGACATGCAGGCGGCATCCGATGCCCTCGACTATGAAAAGGCAGCCGTGCTGCGCGATCGTCTCGCGGCACTCTCCGCGATCCAGTCGCACCAGGGCGTGCACCCGCGGAACACGGAAGAGGCCGACGTGTTTGCCGCCTACCAGCATGGCGGCATTACCTGCGTGCAGAGCTTCTTCGTGCGCGGCTACCAGAACTGGGGCAACCGCGCGAATTTTCCCCGCGCTGACAAGTCGCTCGGCGTCGAGGAAATTCTCGGGCCGTTCCTCGCGCAGTTCTATGCCGACAAGGCGATCCCGAAACTGATCCTGCTCTCGCACAAGCCGGACGAATACGACCTCCTGGTCGAGGCGCTTTCGGAGAAAGCGGGACGGCGCATCGAGATCTCGGTGCCGCAACGGGGTGAGAAGTCGGAACTCGTCGCCCACGCGCTTCAGAATGCGCGCGAGGCGCTGGAGCGCAGGCTCGCGGAATCTTCGTCTCAACTGCGGCTTCTGAAAAACCTCGCCGAAACCTTCGGGCTGCCGGCGGCGCCGAAGCGCATCGAGGTGTACGACAACAGCCACATCATGGGCACAAACGCGGTCGGTGCGATGATCGTGGCCGGCCGCGAGGGCTTCGCCAAGAACCAGTATCGCAAGTTCAACATCAAGTCGCCGGACACCAAGGCGGGCGACGACACCGGCATGATGCGCGAAGTGCTGAAGCGCCGCTTCAAGCGGCTGCTCGAAGAAAGCCCGCGCAACGGGCCGAACGCCGCCGGTGCGGAAACGGCGACAGCACCCGCAGGCGAAACAGCAGGCGAAACTCCCTGGCCCGATCTCGTGATCGTCGACGGCGGCCTGCCGCAACTGAATGCCGCGCGCGAAGTCATGGCGGAGATCGGCGTCGGCGAGGTGCCGCTGCTCGCGGTCGCCAAAGGCCTGGATCGCGACGCCGGCCGCGAGCTTTTCCATATCGCGGGGCGCGAGCCGTTCCGCCTGCCGCCGCGCGACCCAGTACTATATTTCGTGGAGCGGCTGCGCGACGAGGCGCACCGCTTCGCGATCGGCTCGCATCGCGCGCGCCGGAGCAGCAACATCGGCAAAAGCGGTCTACAGGAAATTCCGGGCGTCGGCCCGTCGCGCAAACGCGCGCTTCTGCACCACTTCGGAACCTTGCAGGCGATCGAACAGGCCTCGCTTGCCGATCTGGGAAGCGTGCCCGGGATCGACGCGCGGCTCGCAAAGGCGGTCTATGATTTTTTTCATGCAGGCGGCTAGCGCCTGCAGCCGGTAGTACCGGTCCCCGCCATGCCGCATTGACGCGACCGGTATGGAGTGATGCTCTCTATTAATGGAAACTTCTGTGAATCAGACCAAGCCGATGGCTGCGAAGACTTCGCGCGGGAAAGGCGGCACCGCCTGGAGCGTTGCGAACCTGCTGACCTACGGCCGGATCGCGGCGGTTCCGGCCGTCGCCGCCTGCCTGTTCGGCATCGCAGTGCTTGAAGGCGGCCTGTGGCTCCGCTGGCTGGCGCTTGCGATCTATATCGCCGCCGCTGTCACCGACTGGCTCGACGGCTGGGTCGCGCGCGCCTACGCGCAGTTCTCGAAGCTCGGCCGCATGCTCGATCCCATCGCGGACAAACTCCTGGTGTCCTCGTGCCTCCTGATGCTCGCCGCCGACGGCACCATTCGCGGCTGGGCCTTGTGGGCCGCGATCATCATTCTCTGCCGCGAAATTCTGGTCTCGGGCTTGCGCGAATATCTCGCCGAACTGCGCGTCAGCGTCCCGGTCACCAATCTCGCGAAGTGGAAAACCGGAATGCAGCTCGTCGCGGTCGGCTTCCTGATCGCGGGCGACGCCGGCGATGTCATCCTGCCCTACACCTCGCTGATCGGGCTTTCGCTGCTCTGGATTTCGGCGGTGCTCACGCTCTACACCGGCTACGACTATTTCCGCGCCGGCTCCAAGCATCTGGTGGAGTAGAGACGTTGAAGATCATGTACTTCGCATGGCTGCGCGAGCGCCTCGACAAGACCGAGGAAGAGGTCGAGATTCCGTCCTCGGTGCAGACCGTCGGCGAGTTGATGGACTGGCTGAAGACGCGCGGCGAAGAATATGAATACGCGTTCGACAACCCGAAGGTGATCCGTGCGGCGATCGACAAGACGCATGTGCGCGCCGAGGCGAAGATCGCGGGCGCGAGCGAGATCGCCTTCTTCCCGCCGATGACGGGCGGCTGACCAAATGAGCGGCGAAACCGTTCGCATCACGCTCAACCCGATCGACACTGATGCCGAAACCCGAGCCGTTTCCCAAGCCGGCGGCAACATCGGCGCGGTCGTGACGTTCTCCGGCATCTGCCGCGCCGACGAGAAGGGCGACAAGATCTCTGCGCTCTTTCTCGAACACTATCCCGGCATGGCCGAGCAGGAAATCGGAAGCCACGTCGAGGAAGCGAAGACGCGCTGGCCCTTGCTTGCTGTGCGCGTCGTACATCGCGTGGGCCGCATCGAACCCGGCGAAGTGATCGTCTTCGTCGCGACAGCCTCCGCGCATCGCGAGGCCGCGTTTCAGGCCGCCGAATTCATCATGGATTACCTGAAGACCAGTGCGCCGTTCTGGAAGCGAACCGAAGGCGGCAGCAAAGAAGCCTGGATCGATGCGAACGAGAAGGACGACCGCGCCGCCGCGCGCTGGAAATGAAAACGCGGCGGAATAATCCGCCGCGTCTTTTCATTCCGTCATTCCGGACGGCACGAACGCGCCCCGGAATGGCAATGACGAATTACGCCGCCGCCTGCTTCGGCTGCACCGCTGCAGAATAGTCGTCCATCAGCGTCTGCGTGATCTTGGCCGGCGTAAATTTCCAGCTTCCAATTTCCGAGACCGGGGTCACTTCCGCCGCCGTGCCGGTGATGAAGCACTCGGTGAAACCCGAAAGTTCCTCCGGCTTGATGTGGCGCTCGATCACCTCATAGCCGCGGCGCTTGGCGAGATCGATCACCGTGCGGCGCGTGATGCCGTCGAGGAAGCAGTCGGGCAGCGGTGTGTGAATCTTGCCGTCCTGCATGAAGAACATGTTCGCGCCGGTGCACTCCGCGACGAAGCCGCGATAGTCGTACATCATGGCGTCGGCATAGCCCTTGCGCTCGGCCTGATGCTTCGAGATCGTGCAGATCATGTAGAGGCCGGCTGCTTTGGCCTTGCACGGGATGGTCTTCGGGTCCGGGCGGCGATACTCGGCGACATCGAGGCGGATGCCTTTCATTTTCTGCGCCGGATCGAAATAGCTCGGCCACTCCCAGGTCGCGATTGCGAGATGGATTTTGTTCATCTGCGCCGAGACGCCCATCATCTCGGAACCGCGCCACGCGACCGGGCGCACATAGGCGTCCTTCTGGCCGTTGGTCGCGAGCACGAGCTTCTTGGCTTCGTCGATCTGCGCGACCGAATAGGGAATTTCGAAGTCGAGCATCTCGGCCGACTTCTTCAGCCGCTCGGAGTGTTCGGTGCATTTGAAGATTTCGCCGCCATAGGCGCGCTCGCCTTCGAACACGCAGCTCGCGTAGTGCAGGCCGTGCGACAGCACATGCAGGTTCGCGTTCTCCCACGGCACGAGCTGACCGTCGTACCAGATCTTTCCGGGACGTTTATCGAAGGGTTCTCCGGCCATGGCGCTGCTCCTCACTCGGGTGAGCCGTTTCGGCTCTGTCTTCTCGGGCTTTTGCCTCGCTGACCGACACCCGTTATGTTTCGGCCAATGAGAGCGGTTCTCTCCGTCTTGCGCAATGTTCGTAACGTGGCCGGTGGGCCGTTCGGTACGATCCTTTCGCAAAAACGGCCCTCTCGGTAACAATCAACCGAAAATAAGTCAATATGGCTGACGTAAACGTCTCAACGCTCCCTGTTAGCCCGAAAGGCTCCGGAAAAGCCGAGGATTCTCAAGGCAATGAGGGAATCCCCGCGGTCGAGCTGATCGAGCTTCTCTTTTTTGCCTATCGCGATTTCGTAGGCGACGCCGACGAACTGCTCGCGGGCCTGGGCTTCGGCCGCGCGCACCACAGGGTCGTGCATTTCGTGAACCGGCATCCGGGCATGCGGGTTGCGGATCTTCTGGCGGTGCTGAAGATCACGAAACAGAGCCTCGGCCGCGTGCTCCGCGAGCTGATCGACAACGGCTACATCGTGCAGAAGGCCGGCGACACCGACCGCCGCGAGCGCCTGCTCTATGTCGCGCCGAAGGGAGAAGACCTCGCGCGTCAGCTCGTGACCTTGCAGACCCGGCGCTTTGCCCGCGCGCTCAACGAGTGCGGTCCCGGCGCGCGCCTCGAAGCGCGAAAGTTTCTCGCTTCCATGATCGATCCGGAGCAGCGCGCCGAAGTCGAACGGCTGATCGCCCGCGCGAACGCGAAGAAGTGAGCGGAACGATGAACAAACCGCTGAAGCCGCCTTCCGACGACGCCCCGCATCTCCTCGTCGTGGACGACGACCAGCGCATCCGCGAACTGCTCTCGCGCTATCTCGCCGATCATGCCTATCGCGTGACCACGGCATCCGACGCCGCCGACGCGCGCGTGAAGATGGGCGGCATGGCTTTCGACATGCTGGTGCTCGACGTGATGATGCCCGGCGAGACCGGGCTCGAACTTGCGAAGTCCATCCGCCAGAATTCCGATGTGCCGATCCTGATGCTGACCGCGCGCGCGGAAACTTCCGACCGTATCGCCGGTCTCGAGGTCGGCGTGGACGATTACCTGCCGAAGCCCTTCGATCCGCGCGAACTGCTTTTGCGCGTCAACAGCGTACTGCGCCGCGCGGCCACGCCCGCCGTGCCCGCGATTGAAAGCGTACGTTTCGGCGAGTTCGAATTTCATCTGGAGCGCGGCGATCTGACAAAGAACGGCGAAGCGGTGCGCATCACCGACCGCGAATGCGACATGCTGCGCGTACTGTCACTTCGCGCGGGCGACACCGTTCCCCGGCAGGATCTCGTCGCCCCCGGCGGGGACGCCTCCGACCGCGCGGTGGACGTGCAGATCAACCGCCTGCGCCGCAAGATCGAAAAAGACCCGGCCGACCCGGTCTATCTGCGCACCGTGCGCGGCGTAGGGTACAGGCTACTGGTAACGCCGTGACCTCGATCGACGCAGGCATCCGCGGGATCAAATCGCTCTTCAGCCGGATCGGCGATGCCTACGACCGCTTCGGCAATTTCATGAACGCGCGCCTGCCGAAAGGCCTCTACGCGCGCACGCTCCTGATTCTGCTGACGCCGATCGTGCTGCTGCAATCGGTGCTGATGTTCGTGTTCATGGAGCGGCACTGGAATATCGTGACCCAGCGCCTCTCCGCCGCCGTCTCGCGCGACATCGCCGCGCTGATCGACGTCTACGAAAAGTATCCGCAAGATAAGGACGCCGCCTTCCTGCGCAAGATGGCCACCGACCGGCTCGGGCTTTCGGTCGAATTACTGCCGGATACCGACCTGCCGCCCCCGGGACCGAAACCCTTCTTCTCGCCGCTCGACAGCGCGCTCTCGCGCGAGATCGGAACGCTGGTGCAGCGGCCGTTCTGGATCGACACGGTCGGCAATTCGAACGTGATCGAAATCCGCATCAAGCTGGAAAAGAACGTCTTCCGCGTCTTCGCGCCGCGCAACCACGCTTATGCGTCGAACTCGCACATCTTCATCATGTGGATGTTCGGCACATCGCTGGTGCTGATCGCAATCTCGATCCTGTTTCTCAGAAATCAGATCAAGCCGATCCTGCAGCTTGCCGAAGCCGCGGAATCCTTCGGCAAGGGCCGCGAAGTCGCAAATTTCCGCCCGCGCGGCGCGAGCGAAGTCCGGCGCGCGGCGGCGGCGTTTCTAGAGATGAAGCGCCGCATCGAGCGCCAGATCGAACAGCGCACCACGATGCTCGCCGGCGTCTCCCACGACATGCGCACGGTGCTGACCCGCTTCAAGCTCGAACTCGCATTCCTACCCGAGGGCCCCGAAGCCGAGGCCATGCGCCGCGACGTCGACGAACTCCAGAACATGCTCGAGGCCTATCTTTCCTTCGCGCGCGGCGAGTCGGGTGAAGGTCCCCGCATGGCCGACATTTCGGAGATGCTCAAGGACCTCGCCGCCCATGCCGAGCGGCAGGGCCGCAAGGCCAGCGCGAGTTTCGCAGGCCCGCCGATCGTGCAGGTGCGGAAGGAAGCGTTGCAGCGTTGCGTCGCCAATCTCGTCGCGAACGCGATCCGTTACGGAAAGACCATCGCGCTCTCGGGAAAGCGCGAACCGCGCTGGCTGGAAATCTCGGTCGAGGACGACGGGCCGGGTATTCCCGCCGACAAGCGGGAGGACGTTTTCCGCCCGTTCCTGCGGCTCGACGCCGCGCGCAATCAGGATCAGGGCAACAGCGGCCTCGGTCTGTCGATCGCGCGCGACATCGCGATTGCGCATGGCGGCGATATTTTCCTGAGCGAAAGCCCGCTGGGCGGCCTGCGCGCGACGGTGCGGATTCCGGCCTAGAACAGCCGCGCGCCGTTCGGCACGGCGTGATCGGGCGAGAACAGCACGACCGCGCCCTCCTCGTCCGGAAAGCCGAGCGTCAGCACTTCCGACATCACCGGCCCGATCTGGCGCGGCGGAAAATTCACCACCGCGGCGACGCGCTTCCCCGGCAATTGCTCGGGCTTGTAGTATTTCGTGATCTGCGCGGAAGACTTCTTGATCCCGATCCCGGGGCCGAAATCGATCTTCATCTTGATCGCAGGCTTCTTCGCTTCCGGAAACGGCTCCGCCTCGACGATCGTCCCGATCCGGATATCGACCTTCATGAAATCGTCGAACGAAATCACCGGCGCTTTCGCGTCGTTCTTCATTGCAGCCCCCAACCGAAATTTAAGCCGCGACCGGCGCGTTCGGATCTTCCGGAAACGCTTCGTCGCGGCGCGAGCGGCGCGGCGCGCAACGCGGCACGAAACGGCACATCTCGCGCGCGAAGCCGGCGAGCCGTTCGGCGGTCGCCAGCTGCCGGTCGAGTGCCGCCATCGTGCGCGCAAGCCCCGGATCCTCGTCGTCGAGCCAAGTCTGGGTGGCTTTCGCGAAGAAGCCGGCAAGCGCCTGCGCCCGCATGCCGCCGACGATACCGGACGAGCCGATGCCCGCCGAAGACAGCATCCATTGCTGCGAACGCACGGCGAGTTTGTTCAGTCCCATCGCAAGCCGCGGATTGGTCCGCGCCGAACGATAAAGCGAGCGGATCGCCTCGCGGTACGGCGCAAGCGCTTCGAAACGGCGCATCAACACTTCGAACAAACGGTCTCGCGCGGGCTGATCGCCAAGTTCCGGATCGAGCTTCGAGGACTCGCCGCCGGAGAGCACCTTCTTGTCGGTCTCGCGCAGGAAGGCCGCGATCATGTCGAAGGTCGAGCCGAATTCGCCGCGCAGGTCGGCGAGCGAAACATTCGCGAGTTGAGCGACTTCGGAAAGTTCGATGCGCTCGAAGCGCTTCTCGGCAAGCAGCGTAAGAAACGCGCCAAGGATTTTTTCGCGTGCCTGTGTGTCAGCCATGACGACCCTCCAGAGCCGAATAACGCCGGAAATACGTGAGGGTTCAGTCTAGGGAGGACGTGTGGCGATGGGAAGGCGTACAAATAATGTCTTGTCGCCCCCCAATGCAGGGACCCATAACCATGTAGTGGAGATCGACAGGCAGGGACGGGTCCCGGATCGCGCATCGCTTACGCGGTGCTTGTCCGGGACGACAGGGTTACCCCGCCAGTTCTTTCCCGCGTTTCGTTGCAGCCGCGACAGCCTCTTCGAACAGCTTGTCGATGCCTGCCTCGCCCATCAAAATTTTAAGCGCCGCGGCCGTGGTGCCGTTCGGCGAGGTCACGTTCTCGCGCAACTTCGACGCCGGCAGATCGGAGCGATAAAGCAGTTCGCCGGCACCGGAAACGGTTTCTCGCGCGAGCTTCGCAGCCAACTCTTTCGGCAGCCCCGCCTTCTCGCCCGCGCGCGCGAGCGTCTCGGCAAGCAGAAAGACATAAGCCGGGCCGGACCCGGAAACCGCCGTTACCGCGTCCATCAGGTTTTCGTCTTCGACCCATTCGACCGGTCCGGTCGAGCGCAAGAGCGCATCGGTCAGCGCGCGCGCCTTCTCGCCCGCGCGCTTGTTCGGCACGGCGACCGTGATGCCGCGGCCGATCGCAGCCGGCGTGTTCGGCATCGTGCGAACCACCGCCGACGTTGGAAAGGATTGTTCGAGAAACGAAATCGTCCGCCCGGCCATGATCGAGATCACGGCGGTATCCGCCCCCGCGAATTGCGAAAGCGCGCGCAACACATCCGGCGCGACCTGCGGCTTCACCGCAAGAATGAGCGCTGCGATTTCGCCTTTCGGATTCTCATTGAGCGGGATTTTGTTTGCGGACAGCAGCGATTGAATTTCCGGCGGCGGACCGGGATCGCGCACCGCGACTAGGCGTGCGGGCAGTCCCGCCTTCAACCAGCCTTCGAGCAACGCCCCGCCCATCTTGCCCGCGCCCGCGAGCATGACCGTGCCTTGAAGCGCGGAGAGCGCGCTCATGGGTTCAAGCCTCGCCGGCGGTCTCGAAAAGAGTGGCGTCCATCGCCTCGCGCGCGGTCTTGCCCGCCCAGATCACGAACTGAAACGCGGGATAGTACCGCTCCGCCGCGCTGACGGCATTTTCCAATAACGCTTCGCATTGCCGGCCGCTTGCCTCCGCTCCGCCGGAGAGTACCAGCCCGTCGCGATACATGACGAGACCCTCTTCCGACCAGAGATCGAAATGCCCGAGCCAGAGCTGCTCGTTGACCATGGCGAGCAGCCGGTAGATCTCGTTGCGCCTGGCTTCCGGCACCTTCAGGTCGAAGGCGCAGGCCGTGTGCAGCGCCTCCAGTTCGTCCATCCACTGGAACGAAACGTTGTAGTTGGTGTGGCGGCCCTTGATGGAAAGCGTGATTTCGGACTCGTTCGCGCGCTCGAACGACCAGTCGTTGATCGCGGCCAGCCGCTCGACCAGGTCGACGGGATTCCCGCCGGGACCTCTATCGAATTCAGCCAACGACATTCCGCATTCCTTTCTTTCGGCGATACAGCCGAACGAGAATCCTTCCGCGCGCTCCGGCCAAGGCACCGAAGCCGCGTCGTGCTCCCCGTGTGGACTACCGCCGCAACCTGCTGATTCGCCGAAATGAACCGCAAATCAGTTGTGTCAGAAGAATCGAATTCGCCCCCGCCATCAATGGCAGGCGGACGACTTCCCACAGCCGCGGGCCGTATCTCCCGCAATTACCGGTGGAGAACTGTCAGATCGACTCGTCGCGCTTTTTCAGAAGCTGCTCCAGCTCGGCCACGCGATGGGCGAGCTTCTCGCTGTCGTCACGCGCTTTGGCAGCCATTTCCTTGACCGCCTCGTGCTCCTCGCGGGTCACGACGTCCATGCCGCGCAGAATGCGCTCGGCCTGCGAGCGGACCATGGTCTCGACCTCGCGGCGGACACCGCTCGCGACACCGGCAGCGTCGTTCGCAAGCCGCGCGAACTCGTCGAAAATGCGGTTCGTGGTCTGGGTCATGGCAACGCTCCTCGGCAGCAATCCTCGCCGCGGCAACAAGCGGCTCATCATACAATGGGTATTGAATATGGCCCGCGCAAGCCGGGTCCTTGACTTCGCTCAAACGAGGGAGGATTCACGCGGCCACGATGCCGCTGCTTGCGCTGCCATTCCCCATGATCGACCCGGTGCTGTTCTCGGTCGGCCCCTTTGCGATCCGCTGGTACGCGCTCGCCTATGTCGGCGGGCTGATCGGCGCCTGGTGGATGGCGCGGCGGGTCGCCGCAGCGAAAGAATACTGGGGCGGCGTATCGCCGATGACGCCGGAGCACATCGACGACCTGATCGTCTGGGCCGCGCTCGGCGTCGTGCTCGGCGGCAGGCTCGGCTACGTGCTGTTCTACAATCCCGCCTACTACGCTGCGCACCCGGCCGAGATTCTCGTGCTCTGGCGCGGCGGCATGTCGTTCCATGGCGGTTTCCTCGGCACGATCCTGGCGCTTCTGCTGTTTGCGCGCTCACGCGGCATCCCGATGCTCTCGATGCTGGACGCCGCCGCCATCGTCACGCCGATCGGCCTCTTCCTCGGGCGTATCGCAAACTTCATCAACAGCGAACTCTGGGGCCGCGTCACCGACGTGCCCTGGGCTTTCGTGTTCCCGAACGGCGGCCCGCTGCCCCGTCATGCGAGCCAACTTTACGAAGGCGCGCTGGAAGGGATCGTGCTGTTTTCGATCCTTGTCGTCATGTGGCGCAAAGGCGCGCTGAAATATCCGGGCATGATCGGCGGCATGTTCGTCGGCGGCTACGGGATTGCGCGCATCGTCTCGGAATTCTTCCGCGAGCCCGACGCACATATCGGCTTTCTTACCGGCGGCCTGACGATGGGCATGCTGCTCTCCATTCCCATGCTGGCCGTCGGCTTCGGCGCGATCTGGATTGCGAGACAGCGTGGCGCGGTTACGTTCGACGCACCGAAGAAAACGAATGAACGCGCTTGAGCGCGAAATCCGCACCCTGATCGAGGCGCAGGGGCCGCTCGAAGTCTCGCGCTACATGGCGCTCTGCCTCGCCCATCCCGAATACGGCTACTACACGACGCGCGATCCTTTCGGCACGGGCGGCGACTTCACCACCGCACCGGAAATTTCGCAGATGTTCGGCGAACTGATCGGGCTGTGGTGCGCGGAAGTCTGGCGGCTGATGGGCTCGCCTTCGCGTATCGCGCTCGTCGAAGCAGGCCCCGGCCGCGGCACGTTGATGAAAGACGCGCTGCGCGCGGCGAAAGTCATGCCGGGCTTTCTCGATGCCGTAGAGCTGCACCTCGTCGAGACGAGTCCCGTCTTGCAGGAACGCCAGCGCGAGAACCTGCACGGAACGGTTTCTTCGATCGCCTGGCACGGCGACGCGAAGACGCTGCCCGGCGCGCCGCTGATCGCGATCGGCAACGAGTTCGTCGATGCGCTTCCGATCGATCAATTCGAGAAGAAGGCGGATCGCTGGCACGAACGAAAGATCGGACTCGGCGCGGAGGGCGATTTCGCCTTCGGGCTCGATCCGTCGCTTCTGCCGGATTTCGAGAAGCGCCTGCCGCAGCGTCTGACGCCCGCACCGAACGGCGCCGTGTTCGAGCGCCGCGATCTCTCGCCGGTTGCGGAGATCGTCTCACGCATCGGGCGCAATGGCGGCGCAGCGCTCTTCATCGACTACGGCCATGCCGAATCCGGATTCGGCGATACCTTGCAGGCGGTGAGCGGGCAGGACTACGCCGAGCCGCTGGAAGCGCCCGGCGAAATCGACCTCACATCGCATGTCGATTTCGAAGCGCTTGCCGCGCTCGCACGCGGCACCGTCCGCGCGATCGGGCCGGTTACGCAACGCGATTTCCTGAAGCAGCTCGGCATCGAGGCACGCGCAGAAATCCTGCGGCGAAACGTGAAAGACGAAATACGGGCGGAAATCACGATCTCTCTGGAGCGCCTGACCGGCCCCGCGCCGGGCATGGGCGAACTCTTCAAGGCGCTCGCCTTTGCACACAAAGACTTGCCGCCGCTCCCCGGATTTGACGGCGCGAAAGTGAGCGGCAAGGGTTGAGCGATGAAAGTTGAGTCTCCTGCGCTCGCAAAACTCCCCGGCATCCGCCACGCCTTCTTCACGCGAGAAGGCGGCGTATCCGAAGGAATTTATGCATCGCTGAACGGCGGCATCGGCTCGAACGACGATTTCGCGCATGTGCAGGAAAATCGCCGCCGCATGACCGAAGCGCTCGGCGCCGAGCATCTCATCACCTGCTACCAGATCCATTCCGCCGACGTGGTCGTCGCAGGCAAGGCCTGGAGCCGCGAAGATGCCGCGCGTGCCGACGGTATCGTCACGCGCACGGCAGGACTTGCAGTCGGCGCATCGGCTGCGGATTGCGGGCCGCTGCTCTTTGCCGACGCGGAGGCGGGCATCGTCGCCGCAGCCCACGCGGGCTGGAAAGGCGCGCTCGGCGGCATCGCGGAAGCGACCGTCGCGAAAATGACGGAACTCGGTTCGAAGCGCGAGAACATCGTCGCCGCGCTCGGCCCGCTGATCCGGCAAGAGAGCTATGAAGTCGGTCCCGAATTCATCGCGCGGTTCAAGGATGCAGACCCGGCCTATGCGCGCTTCTTCGCGCCTTCGGCAAAGCCCGATCACGCCATGTTCGACCTCGCCGGACTGATCCGCTTGCGGCTCGAGAACGCGCGCGTCGGACATATCGACGACCTGGGCCTCGACACTTACGCGGACGAGCGGCGGTTCTTCTCCTATCGCCGCACCACCCACCGTGGCGAGCCCGACTATGGCCGCCAGATCGCGGCGATTGCGCTCGCCACCTGACCGAAAGGCCGAGTCAGGGGACGGACTTTGCCCCCGTATTTACAGGGTTGGCCGTGGCGGCTAGTGACTCTGTAAATCAGGTTCCGCGCCAGAAGGCGCGATTGGATGGCGTGCATGTCGGGGCGGCAGAGCAAGAATAACGGAAGCATCAAGCTCGTCGCCGGCAACTCGAACCGCGCGCTCGCGGAAACCATCGCCTCCTATCTCGAAACGCCGATGACCAAGGCCACCGTGCGGCGCTTCGCCGACATGGAGATCTTCGTCGAGATCGAGGAGAACGTGCGCGGCCAGGACGTGTTCGTCCTGCAATCGACCTCGTTCCCCGCGAACGACCACCTGATGGAACTCCTGATCCTGACCGATGCGCTGCGCCGTTCGTCCGCGCGCCGCATCACGGCGGTCATTCCCTATTTCGGCTATGCGCGGCAGGATCGTAAGCCCGGCCCCCGCACGCCGATCTCCGCGAAGCTGGTGGCCAACCTCATCACCCGCGCCGGCGCAGACCGCGTGATGACCGTCGACCTGCACGCCGGACAGATTCAGGGCTTCTTCGACATCCCGGTCGACAATCTCTACGCCTCGCCGGTCATGGTGCGCGACGTCAAGGAGCACTACGAACTCGGAAAGATGACGGTGGTCTCGCCGGACGTGGGCGGTGTCGTTCGCGCACGCAGCCTCGCCAAGCGCATCGATACGCCGCTTGCGATCATCGACAAGCGCCGCGAACGCGCGAACGAATCCGAAGTGATGAACGTGATCGGCGACGTCGAAGGCCGCGACTGCGTGCTGATCGACGACATCGTCGACTCCGGCGGCACGCTGGTGAACGCCGCCGAAGCGCTGCTCGAAAAAGGCGCAACTTCGGTCTCCGCCTACATCACGCACGGCGTGCTCTCCGGCGGAGCCGTGGCGCGCATTACCGCATCCAAGCTCAAGGAACTCGTGATCACCGACACGATCCAGCCGACCGAAGCGGTGCGCGTCGCGCGCAACATCCGCGTGCTGTCGATTGCCACTTTGATGGGCGAAGCGATCGGCAGAACCGCGCACGAAGAGAGCGTCTCCAGCCTCTTCGACTGATCGCGGCAATCCGCGCAGGATTCGGCGCATGGCTGCCGCGAATTTCCGTTAACGATTTCGTGTTTTGCTGCCACATCGCTTCCATGATTGGAGCGTAGCAACAAAGCTACACATAACTGCGGCACACGTCGCATAGGGAGAGCCCTATGAAGCGCGAATTCGCGGCTACCATTTTTTCGATCCTGCTGACGGGAACCGCGTTTGCGGGCCCGGTCGAACAGAGCGAGCTGCCGCCCCCGGCGCAGTCGCAGGATTCTGCTGAGCTGCGCGGTCTGATCGACAAGACGCTCAGCGAAACGAGCCAGTCCGCGCCGGAAGCGGGTTCTTCTCCGGCTCCGGTGACATGGACCACGCCGTTCTCCGCGGAACTCTGGCTCGAAGGCGTGCCGGGCACGGAGGGTGTACCGCTCGATGTGCTCGCGAAAAACCAGAAACGGTACCCGGGCTATCGCACAATCGAGGAGCAAGAGAAGAAATTGCCGACCGCTTACAAGTGGGACAGCGGCAACTGGCGCGCGAATATTTCCACCAGCGTCGCTGCGAATACGGCGACCAGCAATCCTGCCGTACTTCCCGAGCTCGACCCCAACGCCTTCTCGCCTTCCGGCGGCACCGGCTACATCGACGGCCGCGTCGTCTACGGCATGAACGCGTGGGAGTTCTATGGCGGCACGCGGCGTAATGTTGCCGCCAACCCGGACGGAACGGTTGCGCTGAGCAGCAATTTTCTGGGTGGCACCTATTACAAGCTGCCGCCGTCGCTCGTGGACGGAAAGATCGGCACGGGCTTCGAAGTCAATCCGCTCGGCGACGCCAAAACCCGGATCGAATACCGGCACGTGTTCGGGACCCAGACCGAAGGTTTCCTTTCTGCCGAGCGCTCGTCCCCGTTCCAGCCGGCCACGCCGGAACCCGTGGGCAATCACGGCCTGAAAGCCGGCATCAACCGCAAATTCTGACCGTCCCGGGACGGCCCCGAAAGCCTCGTTGCGCCTGCCAAGGCTTGCCGGTATAAGCCCGCTCGAACCCAACAGGCTTGCGCTGTCGCGTGACGCCGGTGCGCCACCGGACCAGCGATTTTTTGCTGTCCGATCAAAGACTTGACGAGGAATAGAACGATGGCTGCCGCGAAGGAATTAAAGGCCGTGAAACGCGCGAATGCAGGCAAGGGCGCCGCCCGGGCCGAGCGCCGCGCAGGACGGGTCCCCGGAACCGTCTATGGCGAGAACCAGCCGGCCGCCTCGATCTCGGTCGACTCGACCCAACTCGGCCGCAGCATCTACGCCGGCCGCTTCCTGACCACCGTTTTCGATCTCGACATCGACGGCGAGAAAACGCGCGTCATCCCGCGCGACTTCCAGCTCGATCCGCTGAAGGATCTGCCGATCCATGTCGATTTCCAGCGCCTCGGCAAAGGCTCGATCATCAAGGTCGCCGTGCCGGTGCACTTCATCAACCAGGACCAGTCGCCCGGCATCAAGCGCGGCGGCACGCTGAACGTCGTGCGCCACACCGTTGAATTCCATGCGCCGGCCGAGAGCATCCCGGAATCGATCACGGCCGACCTCGCAGGTCTCGAGATCAACGACTCGCTCCACATCTCGGCGGTCAAACTGCCGGAGGGCGTGAAGCCGGTGATCCGCGATCGCGACTTCACGATCGCGACCATCGTGCCGTCCTCGGGTTACCTCGAAGAAATGGCCGCCGCCGCGCAGAAGGCGAAGGCCGACGCTGCGGCTGCGGAAGCTGCCGCTGCCGCTCCGGCTGCTGCCGAAGGTGCTGCCCCCGCCGCTGGCGCCGCAGCTCCTGCTGCCGGCGCAAAGTCGGAAGGCGGCGACAAGAAGTAACGCGACGAGGCGGGCGCGCTTTCGCGCCCGCCCGCCGGTCCCCGCGGAGACCGTTCGATGTTCTTATTCGCGGGACTGGGCAATCCGGGCGCGCAATACCGCCGCAACCGCCACAACGTCGGCTTCATGGCCGCCGAAGCAATCCACTACAAACATCGCTTCTCACCCTGGCGGAAACGCTTTCAGGGGCAATCCGCCGAAGGCGAAATCGCGGGCGAGAAAGTTTTGCTGCTGAAACCCGAAACCTACATGAACGACTCCGGCCTCGCGGTCGGCGCGGCGCAGAAGTTTTTCAAGATCCCGCTCGGCGATGTCGTGGTGTTTCATGACGAGATCGACCTGCCGCCCGCGAAAATGCGCGCCAAGCTCGGCGGCGGCAATGCCGGACAGAACGGACTGCGCTCGATCACCCAGCATTGCGGCAACGATTTCATGCGCGTCCGCATCGGCATCGGCCACCCCGGCGACCGCAATCTCGTCTCGCGCTGGGTCTTGTCGGATTTCGCCAGGGCCGAGCAACCCTGGGTCGAGACGATGTGCGAGGCAATCTCCGATGCGGCGGAATACCTCGTGAAGCGCAAGCTCGAAGACTTCCAGAATCGCGTACACCTCGCGCTCGAAAAGAGCGGCGTCCTCAAATCCAGCTAGGCAAGAAATTCGATCATGGGATTCAAATGCGGAATCGTCGGCCTGCCGAATGTCGGCAAGTCGACCCTCTTCAACGCACTGACGCAGACCGCCGCGGCGCAGGCTGCGAACTATCCGTTCTGCACCATCGAGCCGAATGTCGGCGAGGTCGCCGTACCCGATCCGCGCATCGACGCGCTGGCGAAGATCGCGGGCTCCGCCGAGATCGTGCCGACCAAGATCAATTTCGTCGATATCGCCGGCCTCGTGCGCGGCGCCTCGAAAGGCGAAGGCCTCGGCAACCAGTTCCTCGGGCACATCCGCGAGGTCGATGCCATCGTGCATGTGCTGCGCTGCTTCGAAGACAGCGACATCACCCATGTCGAAGGCGGCATCGATCCCTTGCGCGATGCGGAGACGGTCGAGACCGAACTGATGCTCGCCGACCTCGACAGCCTCGAGAAGCGCGTGGACAACCTCACCAAGAAGGCGCGCGGTCAGGACAAGGAGGCGATCGCACAACTCGATCTGGTGAAGCGCGCGATTGCCGTGCTTTCGAACGGCAAACCCGCGCGCACCGTCGAGCGCAAGGACGAAGAGGAAGAGGCCTTCAAGGCACTGCAACTCATCACCGCGAAACCGGTGCTCTACGCCTGCAACGTCGAGGAAAGCGCCGCTGCCACCGGCAACGAGCTTTCGCAGAAGGTCGAGGCCAAGGCGAAATCCGAGAACGCCGTCACGGTCGCGATCTCCGCGAAGATCGAATCCGAAATCGCGATGCTGCCGATCGCAGAGCGGAAGGACTTTCTGGACGCAGCAGGGCTCACCGAGCCCGGCCTCGATCGCCTGATCCGCAAGGGCTACGAATTGCTCGGGCTCATCACCTATTTCACGGCCGGCCCGAAGGAAGCCCGCGCCTGGACCATCGTGAAAGGCATGAAAGCGCCGCAGGCGGCCGGCGTCATCCACACCGATTTCGAGAAGGGCTTCATCCGCGCCGAGACGATTGCATATGCCGACTACGTCGCATGCAAGGGCGAGGCTGGCGCGCGCGATGCCGGCAAGCTACGGCTCGAAGGCAAGGATTACGTGGTGCAGGACGGCGACGTCATGCACTTCCGCTTCGCCAACTAGCCCGGTATTGAATTCGGATGGACGCGAAAACCGCCCGCATCTGTTACGAGGATTTCGAGGTCAACAGCGTCAGGAGCTACGGCCCGCGGCGCGTGACCCGCGAAGAAATCGTCGAGTTCGCAGCCGAATTCGATCCGCAGCCGATGCATCTCGACGAAGACGCTGCGAACAAGTCGATGCTGAAAGGTCTTTCTGCATCCGGCTGGCATTCCTGCGCGATCATGATGCGCATGATCTATGACGGATTCTTGAGCGAATCGAGCTCGCTAGGCGCGCCGGGCGTCGATGAAGTGCGCTGGATCAGGCCGGTTCGCCCGGACGATGAACTCACCATCAAGCTCACCTGTCTCGAGAAGCGAGACATGAAGAGCCGCCCGCATGTCGGCGTCGTGCGTCACGCGCTCGAAATGACGAACGCAAAAGGCGAAACCGTCATGACCTCGGCCTATTCCGGCTTCTTCGGCAAGCGCAGTCCGGGAGCGGCGTGATGGCCTATTTCGAGGACATGAAGATCGGCGACGTGCGCGAGTTCGGCTCGTATCTCTTCACCAAGGAAAACATCATCCGCTTCGCGCAGAAGTACGATCCGCAGCCGTTTCATCTCGATGAAGAAGCTGCGAAGAAATCGCTGTTCGGCGGACTCTGCGCCTCCGGCTGGCACACGGGCGCGGCCTGCATGCGCAAGATCGTCGACTTCAACAAGGCGCAGTACGAAGCGGCGATCGCGCGCGGCGAGAAACCCTTGCCCGGAGGTCCCTCGCCCGGATTCAAGAACCTGAAGTGGCTGAAGCCGGTCTTCGCGGGCGATACCGTCACCTATTCGAGCGAGATCACTGAGCTGCGCGAGTCCGCGACGCGCCCGCAATGGGGCATCATGTTCGCGAAGATCATCGGCGTGAACCAGAACGGCGAGCGCGTGTACGAGTTCGACAGCTCGGCGTTTATTCCGCGGAAGCCAAAATGACTGCGCCGTCCCCGTCATAGCCGGGTTTGTCCCGGGTATGACGAATAGACTTCAATGCCCTTCGAAGGAAACCAGCGTTCTCACCGGCACGCCTAAGGCGCGCAGCTTCGCCGCGCCGCCGAGCTCCGGCAGATCGACGATGAAGCAGGCCGCCAAAACCTCCGCGCCCATGTTCCGCAAGAGCTTCACTGCGCCCTCCGCCGTGCCGCCGGTCGCGATCAGGTCGTCGACGAGAATGACGCGCTCGCCTTTGCTCACCGCGTCACTGTGCATTTCCATCTCGTCGATGCCGTATTCGAGCGAATATGCGATCCGCACCGTCTCGTAAGGCAGCTTGCCCTTCTTGCGGATCGGCACGAAGCCGGCCGAGACCTGATGAGCGACGGCGCCTCCAAGAATAAAGCCTCGCGCCTCGATGCCCGCCACCTTGTCGATCTTGGAGCCCGCCCAGGGGTTCACGAGGTCGTCCACCGCCCGCCGGAACGCCCGCGCATTGCCGAGCAACGTGGTGATATCGCGGAACTGGATACCCGGTTTCGGATAGTCCGGGATCGTGCGGATGGAGGCGCGAAGGTCGAGCGCGTCGGGCGGGTTCATCAAATTTCCTAGCATTTGGCTCGCGCGCCTTGTCGGCAGGCGCAAAACGAGAATAGCCTATTTCCCTGCGGTGACGGATTCGCGAAATGCCGCAAAAAATCTCAGGAGATCGCCATGGCTAAGGGCCAAGCCAAACCCAGCAAGGAAAAGAAGAAGCCGAAAGCGGAGACGTCCAAGAAAGGCACGTCCTCCTACAAGCAGGCTTACGGCAAGTAAGCGCCGCTTCGGCCAAACCTGCAAAGAAAAAGGCCCCGCAAAGCGGGGCCTTTATTTATTCTACTGCGGCAAGGCTCAGTGCGCGCTCGCCCAGATCTTCTTCTTGGTGAAGTAGGCGAGCCCCGCGAACACGATCAGGAAGATCATGACCTGGAAGCCGATGCGCTTGCGCGCCTCGAGGTGCGGCTCGGCGGCCCACATCAGGAACGCTGTCACATCGCGCGCATACTGATCGACCGTCTGCGGCGAGCCGTCGGTGTATTCGACGCGCTTGTCTTCGAGCGGCGGACGCATCGAGATCTTGTGGCCCGGGAAGTATTTGTTCCAGAACTGGTTCGGCGTGAGCGTCTCGCCTGCCGGCGCCTTCTCTTCGTAGCCGGTCAGGAGCGCGTGGAGGTAGTCGACGCCGTTTTCCTGATACTGACGCACGATGTCGATCAGGAAGCCGGGAAAGCCGACTTCATAGGTGCGCGCCTTCGCAATCACCGAGAGATCGACCGGGAGCGCACCGTTGTGCGTCGCCCGCGCCGCCTGCTCGTTCGCGAAGATCGGCGGGAAATAATCGGACGGGCGGCCTGCACGCTGGAACATTTCGCCGGAATCGTTCGGACCGTCGTTGATCTGATACTCGGCTGCGAGCGCCTTGATCTGGCCTTCGGAGAAGCCGAGCGCGCCCGGCTGGCCGAGGGTGCGGAACGCGACCAGCTTCAGCGAATGACAGGCCTGACAGACCTCGCGGTAGACCTTGAAGCCGCGCTGGAGCTGCTGCTTGTCGTAGTGGCCGAAGGGACCCGAGAAGGTCCACTTCTGCCGCGGCGGCTGCGGTCCAGCTTCCGCGGCAAGCGCGCTGCCTGCCGAACCGAAGGAAATCGCGGCTACGATGCCGAGCGCGAGAAGGGTGTTCTTGTTCATCTTGGCGGCCCCTGAGCGCTAAGCTTTCGCCGGCTGCTTGCCGAGCACCGAGTCCGCGATCGAGGCGGGCAGCGGCGACGGCTTCTCGTAGTACGAGAGCAGCGGCAGGATCACGAGGAAGTGGATGAAGTAGTAGGCGGTGAGAATCCGCGAAGCGATCACGTATCCGCCTTCCGCAGGCTTGGCGCCGAGCCAGCCGAGCCCGATGCAGCAGAGCACAAACACCCAGAAGAACTGCTTGAACAGCGGGCGGTACTTCGCCGAGCGGGTCTTGGCGCGGTCGAGCCACGGCAGGAACGCAAGAAGCGCGATCGAGCCGAACATCGCAATCACGCCGCCGAGCTTCGACGGGATCGCGCGCAGGATCGCGTAGAACGGCAGGAAATACCATTCCGGCACGATGTGCGTCGGCGTCTGCAGGGGGTTCGCCGGGATGTAGTTGTCGGCGTGGCCAAGATAGTTCGGGATGTAGAACACGAACCACGCGAAGAAGATCATGAAGCAGATCATCGCGAAGTTGTCCTTCGCGGTGGCATAGGGCGTGAACGGCACGGTGTCCTTGTCCGACTTCACGTCGATGCCGGCCGGATTGTTCTGGCCGACCTCGTGCAGCGCCCAGATGTGCAGGACGACGACGCCCGCGATCATGAACGGCAGCAGGTAGTGCAGCGAGAAGAAGCGCTGCAACGTCGGCTGATCGACCGAGTAGCCGCCCCAGAGGAATTCAACGACCTTCGGACCGATCCCGGGAATGGCCGAGAACAGGTTCGTGATCACCGTCGCGCCCCAGAAGCTCATCTGGCCCCACGGCAGCACGTAGCCCATGAAGGCGGTCGCCATCATCAGGAGGAAGATGATGACGCCGAGAATCCAAAGGATCTCGCGCGGCTCCTTGTATGAGCCGTAATAGAGACCGCGGAAAATGTGGATGTAGACGGCGATGAAGAACATCGACGCGCCGTTCGCATGCACGTAGCGGATCAGCCAGCCGTAGTTCACGTCGCGCATGATGTGCTCGACCGAGTCGAACGCGCCGGCAACCGTCGGGGTGTAATGCATCGCCAGCACGATGCCGGTGATGATCTGTACGCCGAGGCAGAAAGAAAGGATGCCGCCGAACGTCCACCAGTAGTTCAGGTTGCGCGGCGTCGGGTAAGCGACGAAGGATGAATGCATCAACCCGAGGATCGGGAGACGGCGCTCGGTCCATTGCAGGATGGCGCTTTTCGGCTTGAAGTTCGACGAACCGCTCATTCTTCAGATTCCGTTCTTAAAAAGCGACGTGCGGATCAGCCGATCCGCACCATCGTGTCGGAAGCAAATTCGTAAGGAGGCACTTCGAGATTGGTCGGCGCCGGACCTTTCCGGATGCGGCCCGAAGTGTCGTAGTGCGAGCCATGGCAAGGGCAGAAGAAGCCCTTGTAGTCGCCCTGATGGCCGAGCGGCACGCAACCGAGATGCGTGCAGACGCCGACCAGCACGAGCCACTGTTCCTTGCCCTTCTTCACGCGCGCGTCGTCGGCAACCGGATCGGGCAATTCGCGAAGCTGCGTTTTCCGCGCTTCTTCGATTTCCTGCTTGGTGCGGTGCGCGATGAAGACCGGCTTGCCGCGCCACTTCACGGTGATGATCTGGCCTTCCTTGATCGGCGACAGGTCGACTTCGGTCGAAGCGAGCGCCTGCACCGAAGCGTCCGGGTTCATCTGGTGAATGAGCGGCCAGGCTGCGGCAGCGGCGCCAACGGCACCCATCGCGCCGGTGGCGATATAAAGGAAGTCGCGGCGGGTCGGCTGTTCGCCGTTCATTGTGGTGGATTTCGCCAAGTTACGGTCCTTTCCAACGCCTCAACGGAGCGCACCTTGCCCCCAGCAAGACGCCGCGAAACGGACTCGCCCTCGATCCTGGCGGTGCCCCCGATCCGCGGCGCAAACCCTGCAAAAATCGGCAGAATCTGCCGATTGCGGCGCCCCTATTGAAAGCTTCTAATGTCACCAGACCCTAGGGTTGTCCAGTATCCGTCCATGCGGCACGGAGTCGTTATGCAGGGAATTGCGCGTGCCTGTCCGCGCGGTCCATGCCATTGAACTGCCAATGGAAATCGTACTTTACGAGCCCGACATTCCGCAGAACGCGGGCACCATCATGCGGATGGCCGCGTGCATGAGCGTGCCGGTCCACATCATCGAGCCGGCGGGCTTTCCGGTGAGCGACCGGTCGTTCCGCCGCGCAGGCCTCGACTATCTCGACGCCGTAAAAATCGAGCGGCACGTTTCGTTTGCGGCCTTCGAAGCGTGGCGCAGGGAAAACGGACGGCGGCTCGTCCTGCTCACGACCCGGGCGAAGACCGCCTACCCCGCTTTCGCGTTTCGCGAAGGCGACCTCCTGATGGTGGGGCGCGAATCTGCCGGCGTTCCCGACACGGTACATGCCGCGGCCGACGTCTCGCTGCGGATACCGATGCGCGAAGGACTGCGCTCGCTCAATATCGCGGTAGCGCTTTCGATGGTTTTGGGCGAAGCACTGCGGCAGACCGGAAGACTGAACGATGCTTGACGCCTTCAAAGAACCCGCCAGCGCCTGGTTCCGCAAACTGCGCGGCGACATCTGCACGGCCTTCGAGCAGCTTGAGGAAGAAGCGCCCTCCTCGCTTTATGAGACGGCTCCGGGAAAATTCGTCCGCACACCGTGGGAGCGCACCGATCACACCGGGGCGCCGGGCGGCGGTGGCGAGATGTCGATGCTGCACGGGCGGCTGTTCGAGAAAGCCGGCGTCCACATCTCGACCGTGCATGGCGAATTCGCGCCGGAGTTCCGGAAAGAAATCAAAGGCGCGGAAGAAGACCCGCGATTCTGGGCCTCAGGCATTTCGCTGATCGCGCATCCTCGCAATCCGCATGTGCCTGCGGTTCACATGAATACGCGTCATGTCGTAACCGCGAAGGCATGGTTCGGCGGCGGCGCGGACCTGACCCCCGTCCTGAATGCGCGCCGCAACCAGACCGACCCTGACACCGTCGCGTTTCATGCCGCGATGAAATCGGCCTGCGACAGGCACAAGAGCGTTGCCGACCACGCCAAGCTGAAAAACTGGTGCGACGAATACTTTCATCTGAAACACCGCAACGAGCCGCGCGGCATCGGCGGCATTTTCTACGACTGGCTGGATACCGGCGACCGCAACGCGGACTTCGCCTTCACGCAGGAAGTGGGCCGCGCCTTTCTCGAAATCTATCCGAAGATCGTGCGCGCGAATTTCGCGAAGCCCTGGAGCGACGCCGAGCGCGAGGAACAGCTGGTGCGCCGGGGCCGCTATGTCGAATTCAATCTGCTCTATGACCGCGGCACGGTGTTCGGCCTGAAGACCGGCGGCAACGTGAATTCGATTCTGTCGTCGCTGCCGCCCGTGGTGAAGTGGCCGTAATTATCCTCCCCGCGCATGCGGGGATGACATCGCTACTTCTTCTCCAGCGTCGCAGGCGAAATCAGCGCTCCGAACTGGCGGCACCAGATCACGACGCTCTGGTAGTCAGCGAGATTGATGTTCGCGGGGATTGCATAGCGCTGCCCGCCCTTGAACGCCTGAATCTGTCCAAGATCGGCGGACTTCGAGAGCACCTCGCGCACGTCGGCATTGGTCTTGATCCCGGATTTCGGCACGAGCAGCACGCGATAGTCCGGCCCCGGGCCGACTTCGAAATCAGGCTTCAGGTAGATCATGTTCTTGTAAACGCTGACCGAACCCTTGCCCCAGTGAATTGGATCTCTCGGATTGGCATGGATGAAAGTGCCTTCCGCGACGACTTGCGCCTGCGCTTCTTCCTGTGTGAGCACATGGTTCACGGGCTCGAGCGGGAAGATGTACGGGAAGAACCAGATGCCTGCCGCGAAGCCGGCAGCGACACCGAACAGGCCGCCGAGTGCGAAAAGCAGAAAACCGCGAATGAAGCGTCGCATCGCCTTCTCCCTGTTTTGGACAGTGTATCCGCGCTGAAGCAGATTGCCACTCACGCGCGATGACGATTACGCGAGCGCTCAGCGCGCGGCTTCGTCCGCGATCTTCGATAGCGACGCCGGGTCCCAGGGAAAATCAGCCGCGATCCAGGCGGCCTCCGCCGCTGCCAGGGCCTTGCCGAGCTTCGGCCCCTTTTCGACGCCGCGCTTCATAAAGTCGTCTGCCGACAGCGGAAAGCGCGGTGGTGTCCAGCGGCCAGCGAGCGACAGCAGTGCGCCCCATTTTTCATCGGCCAGCGAAGCGCTCGAATGCGCGAACGAAATCAGCGCGCGGTCGAGATATTCCTCCGCTCCGATTCGATAGAGCGTTTCCTTCGCATAAGATTCGCCGGACGATGGCGTGAGCCGCCACCAGCGGTCCGCAATCGACGCAAGGCGCTTGAACTCCTCGTTCGAAAGCCGCAACCGCTCGCGCAAATTCACCGCGTCTTCGCTGACCCGCATCGCGACCGCCGCCAGCCTCCGCACGGGGTCGGGCGCGATCTCGTTCGATTGTTCGATCAGCGCTAGCCGCGAAAGCGCGGGCAATTCAGGCGCATTGGCGAAGACGCGATCATAGATGCCGGCATCCGCCATCGCGGTCATCGCGTCGGCGGCGCGCCGTGCAATGAGCGTCTTCATGATCTCCGTGCGGATGCGTTCGCGCGACAACGCGCCGAGTTTGTCCCGCGCCCTCGCGCAGGCGAGATACCCCGCACGGTCGATCTCGCCTTCGCCATAGGCTGCAGAGAAGCGGAAAAAACGCAGCACGCGCAGATAGTCTTCCGCGATGCGCTCGTCCGGTTCGCCGATAAAGCGCACGCGCCGTGCTTCGACGTCGGCAAGCCCGCCGCAATAATCGTGCACCGTGCCGTCCCGCGAGAGCGACATCGCGTTGATCGTGAAATCGCGCCGCCCGGCGTCGTTCTTCCAGTCGCGGCCGAAGCGGACCACCGCATGACGGCCGTCGGTCTCGACATCTTCGCGCAGCGTCGTGACCTCGAACGGCTTTCCGTCTGCCACGACGGTAATCGTGCCGTGCTCGATTCCCGTAGGCACCGCCTTGAAACCCGCCGACGTCACGCGGTCGATCACTGACTTCGGCTGCGCCGTCGTCGCGAGATCGATCTCGGCGAGCGGAAGCCCCAGCATGAGATTGCGCACCGCGCCGCCGACCGCGCGCGTTTCTTCGCCGCCGCCGTTCAGGACGGCGAGCACATCGGCCAGCGGTTTCGAATTGAGGAAGGCGACTTTGTCCGCGGCGAGTTGCTTTTGCGCCGGGGCGGCACTCATTTTGTGTGACCCGGAACGAGCTTCCCGTCCTTGTCGATATAGGCCGGGACGTAGGTCGAGCCCGGTTTGTAGCCTCCGTAATGCGCGAACCACACGAGGCTCGCCGCGACGAGCAGGATGCCGGCCAACGCAAGCCCGCCGATTACCTTCGCGCCCCAGTTCTCCCGGTCGCGCGCATCCTTGCGCATCAGCATGAGCACGACCGCATAGACCGCGAACGGTGCGATGAAGAAGGCAAGCTCGGTGAAAATCGTGCGGACCATTATTCGTAGAGCTTCTCGTAGAGATTGCGGATCATTCCAGCGGTGGCACCCCAGATATTACGCTTTTCGAAGGGCATTGCGTAGAAATGTCTTTCGACCCCCTTCCAGATGCCCGAGTGCCTGGCGTGGTTCTCGCGCGCCATCAGGAAGGACAGCGGCACTTCGAACACCTCGTCCACCTCGCTCGGATTGATGCGCAAGGTGAAGCCCGGCTCGATCAGCGCCACCACCGGCACGATACGAAAGCCGGTGCCCGATAAATAAGAGTCGAGATAGCCGAGCGGGGTCGCATAACGCGCGGGCAAGCCGATCTCCTCGTCGGCCTCGCGCAAGGCCGCAGCCAGAGGAGACTCGTCGCCCGGATCGATGCGGCCGCCGGGAAACGCCACCTGCCCCGCGTGGGTCGAGAGATGCTTCGAGCGCTGCGTCAGCAAAACCGCCGGCTCGTCATAGGCGATGATCGGCACCAGCACCGCTGCCGGCCGCGGCGCGTTTGCCGCGATGTTGTCGGTGAAATCCGGGTTGAGCCGGTGATCGCCGTTCTTGAAATCGCGCGGATGCTGCATCAATTCCTGCGGCTCGCGATAAAGCTTTTCGCGCGCAAGCGAGACGAACGCGCGCAGCGCCGGCGAAAACTGTGCCTCGACGAGACTGCCGCTCATTCAGCGCAAACCTGCGATCGTTTCGGCCGGCGCCATCGAAAAGAATTCTCCGGCGGAAGCGATGCCGAACAATTCCCTGCCGTTGAGATTTCTGCTTTCGCCCATTTCGACCAGATCGAAAAAAAGCGCGCGCGTGACCCGCGCCCACAGATCGCGCCGCACATGAAGATAAGGTTTCAGGCCGCCCGTTCCTTCTTCCGGCTCGAAACGCAGCGGGTGTTCCGCGTCACAGCGCACGAGGTCGTCCACATTGGTGCGGAAGGAAAGCACGCGGTTTGCGCCTTCGCCATCCACTGCCATCTCGACTGCATGGAAAGGCGCGTCGTCGACCGTGATCCCGACCTTTTCAACAGGCGTGACCAGAAAATACTTCTCACCCTCGCGCTTCAAAACCGAAGCAAAGAGCCGCACCAGAGCGGGACGGCCGATCGGGGTGCCGAGGTAGAACCAGGTTCCGTCGGCGGCGATCCGCATGTCGAGATCGCCGCAAAAAGGCGGGTTCCACAGGTGCACTGGCGGCAATTTGCGCTCCTTGCCCACGGCGGCGATCAGCGATTCCAGCCCTTTCGGCGCCGCACCCGTATTGTTGCCGTAACCCTTCGTCATGAACCTACTCGGATTGTGATCGCGAAAAGCCCTGATTTCATCATAGCCTAAACGCCACGAGGCCCGCTTGGGATCGCCATGATAGCGGCCCAGTCCCGGTCTTTCGTGCGCATGGAAATTGCATGAACATGATCGAGACAAGTGAGTCGGAAGGCCGCGAATACAAGTCCCGGCTCATATCTCCCTTCGTGAAGCGCAGGAGGAGCCGTTGAGCCCCGCAAGCCCCGAGAATTTCGACCAGATGATCGTCCGCGCCGCGGAAACCACGGCAGCCTCCGTGAAAGCGGCCCGCGCCGCGATCGGCAACGTCATCTTCGGCCAGGAGAAAGTCGTCGATCACGCATTGATCACCGTGCTTGCCGGCGGCCACGCCCTTCTGCTCGGCGTGCCCGGCCTCGCGAAGACGAAGCTTGCCGACACCATGGGCACCGTACTCGGATTGCAGGCGCGCCGCGTGCAGTTCACGCCGGACCTGATGCCGTCCGACATTGTCGGCGCCGAAGTGCTGGAGGAGTCCGCGAGCGGCAAACGCTCGTTCCGCTTCATTCAGGGCCCGGTTTTCACGCAGTTGCTGCTCGCGGACGAAATCAACCGCGCGAGCCCGCGCACGCAATCCGCGCTCCTGCAATCCATGCAGGAGTATCACGTGACGGTCGCAGGCCAGCGCCACGACCTGCCGAAGCCGTTCCATGTGCTCGCGACCCAGAACCCGCTCGAACAGGAAGGCACCTACCCGCTGCCCGAAGCGCAGCTCGACCGCTTCCTGATGGAAATCGACGTGACCTATCCGGATCGCGAAGCGGAAAAGAAAATCCTGTTCGACACTACGGGCGTCGAGGAAACCAAACCGCGCGCCGCGATGACCGCCGACGACCTGATGGCCGCGCAGCGGCTCGTGCGCCGCATTCCGGTCGGCGAATCCGTCGTCGAAGCGATCCTCAATCTGGTCCGCTCGGCACGGCCCGACAACGCCGGCGGCGAACTCGCAAAGCAGATCGCATGGGGTCCCGGCCCGCGCGCCTCGCAAGCGCTCATGCTCGCTGTGCGCGCCCGCGCATTGCTCGACGGACGCCTCGCACCCTCGATCGACGACGTGCTCGAACTTGCCGAGCCCGTCCTCAAGCACCGCATGGCGCTCACTTTCGCTGCACGCGCAGACGGCGCGACCGTGGAAAGCGTGATCGCGAAGCTGAAAGCAAAAATTTGAAAGTTCGAATGAACGCGAACCACGGCGAAGCGCGGGAAGAAGAAATCGCACCGGTTCGTTCCGCGACGGGCGGAGCGAAAGAACTCGTCGCCGCGATGCCGCGTCTGATCCTTGAAGCGCGCCGCGCCGCCGCATCCGTGTTTCACGGCCTGCACGGCAGGCGCCGCGCCGGCCCCGGCGAAAACTTCTGGCAGTACCGCCGCTTCAATGACGGCGAGCCGTCGAACCGCGTCGACTGGCGCCGTTCCGCGCGCGACGACCATCTCTACGTGCGCGAACGCGAATGGGAAGCCTCGCACACGATCTGGATTTGGCCCGATCTTTCGCCCTCGATGGTGTTCGCCTCTCCGCTGGTGTGGGAGACGAAACGCGACCGCGCGCTGGTGCTTGCCTTCGCACTCGGCGAATTGCTCGTGCGCGGCGGCGAGCGTGTCGCGATCCCCGGCCTGATGCGGCCCTCCGCAAACCGCAACGTGATCGAACGCATGGCCGAAGCGATCATTCATCACGGCAGCGGATGGCAGAGCCTGCCGCCGCCGATCACGCCCGGCCCGCGCGAGGAAATCGTGCTGCTCTCCGATCTGTGGAGTCCGTCGCGCGAGATCGTCGCCGCGATCGATCACATGGCGAAGCGCGGCCCCGGCGGCCACGTGGTGCAGATCGTCGATCCTGCGGAAGAAACCTTTCCCTATTCCGGCCGCATCGATTTCCGCGAACCGGAAACGGGGCAGAATCTTACGGTCGGCCGTGCCGAAATGTGGGCGCGCGACTATCTCGCGCTCGTGGCCAAACACCGCGAAACGATCCGCAGCGAAACTTCGCCACGCGGCTGGAGCTTCGCAATTCATCGCACCGACCGCCCGGCGAGCGAACTCCTGATCTCGCTGCATGCGCGCATGGGCGAGGCGCGCGACGTGATTTCGAGAAAGCGCACGGGCGTGAAGCTCGGCGAGACGGAGGCCGCATGATCGGTCTCCCGATCGGGTTCACTTCGCCGCTCTTGCTGCTTGCACTTCTGGCGCTTCCGGTGCTTTGGTACTTGCTGCGCCTCGTGCCGCCGAAGCCCCGGCTGGTCCGCTTCCCGCCGACGCGGCTCCTGCTCGAGATCGAACCCAAGGAAGAGACGCCCGCGCGAACGCCTTGGTGGCTTACGGCGCTCCGGCTCTTGCTCGCGGCGCTCATTATCATCGCGGCGGCAGGCCCGCTCTTGAATCCGCCACCGGCAACCTCGCGCACCACCGGCGCGATCGTGCTTGTCGTCGATACCGGCTGGGCTTCCGCGGCGCAGTGGCAGAACCGTCTTTATACAGCGAACGCGATCATCGCCCGCGCCGAATCCGAAAATCGCCCTGTCGCACTGCTCGCAACAGGAAGGCCGCAGAAGGACGTTTCGCTCCTGCGCCCACTCGAAGCGCGCGAACAATTGCGCCTGCTGCTACCCGCCCCGCACCAGCCGAACCGCGCGGACATTCTTCCCGGCCTCGCGGAGCTGATGAAGCGCCAGCCCGATGCTTCGGTGATCTGGCTTTCGGACGGCATCGACCTCGGCGATGGCGAAGCTTTCATCGCAGCACTGGGTGAGCGCATCCCCGCAGGACAACTCACCGTGATCTCCGGCGGCACGCAAAGCGCGCTCGCGCTTGCGGGTGCCGAGAACAACGCCGGCGCGCTGATCGTGAAGGTCTTGCGCGCGGATACCAACACGCCTGCGAATGGCAGCGTCCGCGCACGCGACCTGCGCGGGCTTCCGCTCGGCGATGCGCCGTTCTCGTTCGCGATCGGCGCGCTCGAGACGGAAGCGAAATTCGAGCTTCCCGTCGAAATCAGAAACGACATCGCGCGGCTTGAGATCACAGGCGAACGCTCGGCGGGCGCGGTGCAATTGCTCGACAAGCGCTGGCGCCGCCGCACCGTTGGCATCGTATCCGGCGGCACCGCAGACACCGCGCAGCCGCTGCTCGCGGCGACCTTCTATCTCTCCCGCGCGCTTTCGCCGTTTGCGGACGTTCGCGTATCCGGCAACGAAGCCGCGGGCATCGCGATCGCGCGCTTCATCGAGCAGCAGATTCCCGTGATTGTGCTTTCCGACGTCGGCACCATTCCGCCGGAGGCGCGCGAGCAGCTCTTCAAATGGATGGATAACGGCGGCGTGCTGATCCGCTTTGCGGGCCGCCGTCTTGCGGGCGCTACCGACGACGATCTCGTGCCGGTACGGCTGAGGCGCGGCGGCCGCGTGCTCGGCGGCTCGCTCTCATGGGAGCAGCCGCAGAAGCTCGGCTCTTTCTCTCGCGAAAGCCCGTTTGCCGACATGATCGTGCCGGGCGATGTCAGCGTCACGCGCCAGGTTCTCGCCGAACCGGACGGACGGCTCGCCGAGCGCACATGGGCCTCGCTTGCCGACGGCACGCCGCTCGTCACTGCGGAGCGCCGCGGCAAGGGTTTGCTCGCGCTGTTTCACGTCACGGCCGACACCTCGTGGTCGAACCTTCCGCTCTCCGGGGCCTTCGTCGAAATGCTGCGCCGGACGGTCGGCCTCGGCAGCGCCGTCAATCGTCCCGCAGAAGGCAAGCAGGAAACGCAGCGCTCGAACGTGCCGACGGTTTCGCCTTCGCGCCTGCTTGACGGCTACGGCGCCTTCACCGCGCCGGGACCGACGGCAAAGCCGCTCGCGGCCGATTTCACCGACCGCGGCAACGCCGATCATCCGCCCGGATTTTATGGTCCGGCTGAAAGCCTGCTCGCAGTGAATGCGCTGCTGCCGAAGGACCGCCTCGCGCCGCTCGATCTCTCGAAGCTCAAAGCGAGTGTCGAGCCATACCGCCGCTCCGAGCCGGTCGATCTGCGTGCGGCGCTCTTGTCGCTCGTTCTCCTGCTGCTCGTGATCGATGCCTTGATTGTGTTCTGGCTCGCGGGCGGATTGAACCGCGTGACGCGCCGCCGCGCGGCCGCATCGCTGCTGATTACGCTCGGCGCATCGCTCTTCGCCGGCGATATGAACGCGCAGGCGCAGACCGCACCGCGCGTGCAGCAGAACATCGATACTTCGCTGCCGATCGAGGTGCGCTCTGTGCAGCAGACGCGACTCGCCTATGTAATCACCGGAGACAGTGAGACCGACACGATCAGCAAGGCGGGACTCGAAGGCCTCTCCGCATTTCTTGCCGCGCGCACCGCGCTCGAGCCCGGAGCGCCGATGGGCGTGAATATCGCAAGCGACGAATTATCGTTCTTTCCGATGCTGTACTGGCCGGTCGTACCCGGTGCGGCGAAGCCTTCGCCCGCGGTCCTGAGCCGGATCGACGCCTACATGAAGCAGGGCGGCACCATCCTCTTCGACACGCGGGATGCGCTTGCGATCACCAATCCGCGCGGCGGCGAGGTGACGCCCGCGACCGCCGCACTTCGCGATATTCTTTCTTCGCTCGATCTGCCGGAACTCGACACGGTGCCGCGCGATCACGTGCTGACGAAATCGTTCTATCTGTTGCGCGATTTTCCGGGCCGCTTCACGAGCGGAAGCCTCTGGGTCGAAGCGCTGCCCGCAAGCGCCGAAGAAGAAGCGGATCGTCCCGCCCGCGCGGGCGACGGCGTTTCCCCGATCCTGATTACGTCGAACGATCTTGCAGGCGCCTGGGCCATTTCCTCAGACGGACAGCCGATGCTGCCGCTGACGCCGGGCGAGCCGCGCCAGCGCGAGTTCGCCTATCGCGTCGGCGTGAACATCGTCATGTACATCCTGACCGGAAACTACAAAGCCGATCAGGTGCATGTGCCTGCGCTGCTCGAGAGGTTGGGACAATAGTACGATGAACCTCGGCATCGCCTTCGAGCCTCTGATCTCGCTGCCGCTGCTGTTCGGTGCGGCGGCCGTCGTCGTGCTGGTCGCAGCCCTTCTTCTGTTCTCCCGCTCGCGCGGCGCAATCATCCGCACGATCGCGCTCGCGCTCGGCCTGATTGCGCTCGCCAACCCCTCGCTCACCCGCGAGGACCGCGATCCGTTGACTTCCGTCGTCGCCGTCGTGCTGGACCGCAGCGCAAGCCAGCGCTTCGGCGACCGCACTGATGCAACGGACAAAGCCGCCGAACTCCTGAAACAGCGTCTCGCTGCAATTCCCAATCTCGAAGTGCGCATCGTCGATGGCGGCACCGATGGCGAAGGCGACGGCACCAAACTGTTCTCCGCGCTCAGCGCGACGCTCTCGGACGTACCGCCGGAGCGCGTCGCGGGCGCGATCATGATTACCGACGGCCGCGTCCACGACGTGCCGCTGCCCCAGCATCTCGGCTTCGAAGCGCCGGTTCACGCACTGATCACCGGGCGCGAAAACGAGCGCGACCGCCGCGTGGCGCTGACTTCGACGCCTCGTTTCGGCATCGTCGGACAGCGGCAGACCATCGGATTCCGCGTCGTCGACGAAGGCATCCCGAATGGCGCGCGGGTGAACGTCACGGTCCGCCGCGACGGCGCGGTGGTCGCAAACACTGTCGTGACCGCGGGCGTCGAGGAACGGGTTGAGGTCGAGATCGCGCATGCGGGCGCAAACATCATCGAAATCGAGGCCGCTCCGCTCGAAAACGAACTGACGCTGCTCAACAACCGCGTAGCGCTGACCGTCGACGGCGTGCGCGAGAAGCTGCGCGTGTTGCTCGTGTCCGGCGAACCGCATGCCGGCGAGCGCACTTGGCGCAATCTGCTCAAGTCCGACGCCAACGTCGATCTGGTTCACTTCACGATTCTGCGCCCGCCGGAGAAGCAGGACGGCACGCCGATCCACGAGCTTTCCCTGATCGCGTTCCCGACCCGCGAACTCTTCCAGACCAAGATCAGGGAATTTCATCTGATCATCTTCGACCGCTACGCCCAGCAGGGCGTGCTGCCGCTGATCTATTTCGACAACATCGTCGAATATGTCCGCGCGGGCGGCGCCATGCTGATCGCGGCGGGCCCCGATTACGCCGGAAGAAATTCGGTCTGGCGCACGCCGCTCGAAGCCATCCTGCCCGCCGCACCGACCGGCAACATCACGGAAGTCGCCTATCGCGCAGGTCTCACCGACGAGGGCAAGAAGCATCCGGTGACCCGCGCCCTGCCCGGCTCGGAATTCTCGCCGCCGCGCTGGAGCCGTTTCTTTCGCCTGATCGAAGCGCAGACATCGGCCGGCAGCGCGTTGATGAACGGCCCGAACAACCAGCCGCTGCTCGTGCTCTCGCGCCACGGCGAAGGCCGCGTCGCGCTGCTGCTCTCCGATCACATCTGGCTTTGGGCGCGCGGCTATGAGGGCGGCGGACCGCATCTCGATCTTCTGCGCAGGCTTTCGCACTGGCTGATGAAAGAGCCGGAACTCGAGGAAGAGCGCCTCGTCATGACCGCGCGCGGCGGCGAAATCTCGATCGAGCGGCGCACCATGAGCGAAAGCGCGGAGCCCGTGACCGTGACCGCGCCTTCGGGCGGCACGCAGACGCTCGGCCTCACGCGTGTCGAACCCGGCATCTTTCGCTCCGCGATCAAGGCCGAAGAACTAGGGCTCTGGCGCGCGACCGACGGCAAGTTGACTGCGCTCGTGAACCTTGGACCGCTGAACCCACGCGAGTATCTCGAAGTGACGAGCACGCGCGATGTGATGCTGCCGCTCGCGAACGGCACCGGCGGCGGCGTGCTGCGGCTCGCCGATCTTTCCGGCGGCGCGCCACGCATCGCGCAGATCCGCGCGGCCGAACGCTTCGCCGGGCCCGACTGGCTCGGCCTCAAGATGCGCGACGTAAGCGTGGTGCGCGGGCTCGGGCTGTTCCCGCTTTTCGCCGGGCTCTCCGGTCTGCTGATCCTGATGGCGGGCATCGCCGCCGCTTGGGCGCGCGAAGGCAGATAGACTGCTTTCGAACACACGAAGTCGGGCAGACCTGCCTTGCAAAGACATAAGGCCTTACGGCGAGAGATTGATTCAGAGCCTCCGGCGTCGTAGGACGCCGCCCATGATTGCTTACCTCGACTATCTTTTCTTCCGGGCGCGGCACTGGCTCAAGCGGGTCAGGGGCGGCGACAAGGAAATCCCCTACGAGATCGAAATTCGCCGCCTCTACAGCGAGCGTGTCGGACTGAAGAAGTTCGAGCGCGGCGATCTCTATAATGTGATGTCGTACAAGACGAACGGCAAATTCGACTACGAGTTGTACAAAACCATCCAGATCCTCGGCAACAAGGGCAAACTGGACCGCGTCTTCGCCGTGCAGGAGAACATTACCTATCTCGTGCACGAGATCGAAAAGATCGTTCCAGAAATCCGTTTCGTGCTGTGCCACGGCACCCGCAACGCGGCGGAGCAGAATTTCTTCAAGAGCGCGCTGGCGCGGCCTGCGACAATTCTCGGTACCGAAATATCCGACAACGCCTCCGAATTCCCGATGACGATCGAATGGGATTTTCATGAAGTGAAGCCGGAATGGATCGGCGCGGTCGATGTGATCTACTCGAACAGCTTCGACCACTCCTATGACCCGGAAAAACTATTCACCGCATGGCTTTCCTGCCTCAGCGTGAACGGCGTCATGGCGCTCGAATGGTCGCTCGCCCATACCGAGAACCCCACGATTCTGGATCCGTTCAATGTCGGCCTCGACGGCTTGACGAAGATTCTGGAAAAATTCTGTGCAGACGGAAAGTTCAAACTGCTGCCGCCGCTCACGGCTCTGCCCGTCCGCAGGCTCGAACAGACCTTCGTGCTCGTGCAGCGCGTGCGCTAAAGCATGACCCCGAAAGGTGGGGACCGGTTTTCGGATAAGATCAGGCTTAGAGGAAGAATCTTCTATCGCCCGTAGTCGCGGCGCACCGCCCCCTCGACACCCTCGAACGCTCCCGGAACGATTTCCGCGATCAGCACGCGATCGGGATCGACGGGCCCGGGCAGCTTCACGCGGCCGGGTGCGACCTTCGCAAAACCCAGGCGCCCGTAATAGGGCTCATCGCCGACGAGCAGGATCAGTTTCGCGCCGTCATCCTTCGCGGCCTTGATCGAAGCTTCCATCAGCGCGCGGCCGACGCCGCGGCTCCTGAACGGCGGCTCCACCGTCAGCGGCCCCAACAGCAATGCTTTCGCCCCGCCGATCGTGATGGGCGTGAGCCGCACCGAGCCTACGAGCAGCGTGCCGATGCGCGCGGTGTAGGAAAGCTCGCGCCGGTGTCCGACGCCTTCGCGCAGACGATATGCCGAACGCGCAAAACGTCCGGGGCCGAAGGTCCGCTCGGAAAGTTTTTCGATCGCCGGATCGTCTTCCGGCGTTTCGGGCTGGATGTTGAGCGACAGGTCGGCCAAGGCAGGATATTCCGCGAAAATTCGCGCGCCGAATACCACGAGAGCCGATGCCGGTCCAATGACGGCTCATTTGCAAGTGTGTATTGCGCGGCCGGCTACGCCGCGCTCACCACTGCGCAGGCGGCGGCAAGCCTTCGAGAATTTCCGCGAGCCGCCTGCGCGTCGATTGCGTCGTGTCTTCCGGCAGCGCGTTCAACGAAAAGAACTTCGCTTCCTGGATCTCGAAGGTCGGCGCGAGAGGCCCGCCATGGTCGAAATCGCGCACGACATAGACGGCGACATGGTCGCGCGACGAGGCATTCCTGTTCTGAAACAGCCCATGAAGCGCAGGCGTTCCCTTGATGCGGATGTTGCCTTCTTCGAGCAGCTCTTTGGCGAGCGCCGCCTCGAAAGTCTCGCCGGGCTCGACGCCGCCGCCCGGCAGATGCCAGCCCGGCGTATAGCCGTGGCGCACGAGCAGGACTTCACCGCCGCGCAGCACGACGCCGCGCACGCCGAGCGTCATGCCGCGCTTCATGCGCCAGTAGAGATGCAGGAATCGGCGGATCATTTATTCATTATAGCAGGCCGTTTGCGCGCCGCGTTTTCCCCGCTACACAGTCATGATGTTCGCGCTCGCCCATCTTTCCGATCCGCATCTGTCCCCCATGCCGCGCCCCAGACTCGTCGAACTGATGGGAAAGCGCGCGGTCGGCTATTTCAACTGGCGCTCGAACCGCGGCGCGCACCACAGCCCGGATTTCCTGAGCGCGCTTGTCGCGGACCTGAAACACCGCGGCTTCGATCATCTGGCCGTGACCGGCGATCTCGTGAACCTCGGCCTGCCCGACGAATACGCTCTCGCACGGCGCTTTCTCGAAAGCCTCGGTCCCGGCGACCGTGTCTCCATGGTGCCCGGCAATCACGACGCTTATGTGCGCGGCACAGCGCTGCTCCATATCGATCTATGGAAAGACTACATTGCCGGAGACGAGCCGGCGCAGGACTCCGGCATCGCCGGCGCGGCGTTCCCCTATCTGCGCCGCCGCGGCAACCTCGCGATCATCGGACTGTCGACCGCGATCCCGACCGCGCCTTTTCTCGCAACCGGCAGGCTCGGCAAGGCGCAGCTTCTCGAATTCGAGCGGCTCCTGAAGATAACGAAAGAAGAGCGCCGCTTTCGCGTTGTGCTGATTCATCACCCGCCCGCCGGAAAACATTCGCCGCATGAAATTCTCACCGATGCGAAGGCCTTCTGTGCCGCCGTCGCGCGTGAAGGCGCTGAGCTTGTGCTGCACGGCCACAAGCACAAGGCGATGCTGCAAAAGATTGCCGGTCCGGAGAGAGACGTGAACGTGATCGGCGTGCCGTCGGCATCCAATCCGGGGACCGCTCCCGAGCGCGGCGGCGCGTACAATATTTACCGGATCGGCGGCGAAGCAGGCGCGTGGACCTGCGATATGGAAAGCTTCGGCATCGCGCGGGGCGGCGCGGCCATCGCCAAGATCAGAAGCGCGAAACTGCTCTGATTAAGAATTTCCCGTAAACCACACCGCGGCAAACAGAGCCGCGGCACCGGCAAGCGCGCCGAGCACGAAAGCCGCGAACACCGCACCCCGGCTTTTCTTCGGCGCCTCTTCTCTGGTTTCGGTCGTCGCCAGCGCCTGTTCCCGCGCAACCATGCGGCGCGCGACATAGCGCGTGATCGCCTCGCGCATCGCAGGAACGTCGGTGCTTTCTTCCAGCACGCGGCGGCCGTTCGCGGTATCCGTGAGCAATCTGTATGTGCGCTTGTCGTTACCCATCACGACATGGGTGATCGCATCGAGCCACAGCCGCGGCTGCACGCCGCCGGAAACGCCCCGGTCGAAATAGTCGGCGTGCCGCGCGGGAACGTCCTTGAAGACGCCGGCAATCGCCTCGTTCAGGATTTCGAGCCGCGCCATTTCGGCGTCGCGCAAATCGATGATGACAGCGGAACGCTCCGCTGCCTCGATCCGTGCGTCGTGCACGGCCTGTTTCAGCGGCGTCGCCGCTACCGGCATGGCCGGCTTGCTCTTGTCGTTCACGTTACTCGTCCCTGTCCCGGCACCGCGGAAAAAGACTAGCGGCGCGGCCCCGCACTGTCACGCCGGTGGTCCGGTCCTGACAGTCACACTCCGTTTTAGCTGAGTGGAGCTTTGGATTTGTTATTCGCGCATATGCGCGCCGCCGCCGGTTCGCGAATGTCAAATCCGCTCCACCGCCTGCAGGCGATAGGGTTCCATCCAGCCGAGCCCCTCTTCGGTGCGCCCGCGCGGACGGTATTCGCAGCCGATAAATCCGTCATAGCTCGTGAAGGCCAGCGTGTTCAGCACCGACGCGATGTTGATTTCGCCGCGGTCAGGCTCGTCGCGCAGCGGCACGCCCGCGATCTGCACATGGCCGAAGCGGTGCGCATGCCGCTCGATCCGGCGCGTGAGGTCGCCCTCGGTGATCTGCGTGTGATAGACGTCGAATTGCAGCCGCACGTTATCGAGGCCGACCGCGTCGAGAATCTCCGCCGCCTGATCGTTGGTGCGGAGAAAATAGTTCGGCCGGTCGCGCGCATTCAGCGGCTCGATCGTCAGCGTGATCCCGAGTTCCGCCGCCTCGGCACCGGCCTTCTTCAGGTTCGCGATGAAGGCTTCGGTGTTGCGGATATCGGCTTTCGCATCGCCCGCCATCACGTGGATCGTCGGCACGTCGAGCGCCCGTGCGTAGCTCAGCGCGAGGTGGATCTTGCGGAGGAAATCGCGCTCCCGGCCTGCGATCGCGGCGCAGCCTACATCCCCGCCTTCCGGAGCGAAGGGCGTGTTGATGAGGACGCATTGCAGACGGCTTTCGGAAAGCCAGTGCTTCAGGTGCTCGACCGGCTCGGCATAGGGATGCAAAAGCTCCACCGCCGAAAAGCCGGCGTGGCGCGCCGCCGCGAAGCGATCGCGAAATGCATATTCCCCGAACAGCATGTTCAGGTTCGCCGCAAACCGAAACACCCGAATACCCCCGTAATTTTGCAATGGAAGCGCCCGCGCAGGAAATGCGCAAGCTGGATTCGCAGGCACATGAAAAAGCAGCTATGCGTCATTTGAATAAAAAAACGAGCCTCTATTGACCACGGCAATTCTCCTCGCAGTTCTCGCCGGCGCGCTCCTGCACGCAAGCTGGAACGCCCTCATCAAATGGGAACCGGACAAGCTCGCGGCTTCGGTCGCGATCGCCGTAGGGGCGGGTATCGTCGCAATTCCTCTCGCGCTGGCAAGCCCGCTGCCGCTCGCACCGAGCTGGCCGCTGATTGCCGCCTCCTCGATCATTCACGTCGCTTATTTCGTGCTCGTCGGCTATGCGCTGCGCCATGCCGATCTTGGCGTCGCCTATCCGCTGACGCGCGGCTCCGCTCCGGCGTTCACCGCGATGATCGGGGCAGTATGGCTCGGGGAAATGCTCTCGCTATCGGGCTGGCTTGCGGTCGGCGCGATTGCCGCGGGCGTCGTCACGCTTTCCGCCGACGCTCTGCTGCGCGGAGGATTGACGCCTCGTGCGGCGGTCCTCGCGTTCACCAATGCCGCAGTTGTCGTCGCGTATACGCTTCTGGACGGCGTGGGCGCGCGGCTTGCCGGCTGCGCGGTCGCTTACGTTTCCTGGATGATGGCGGGAACCGCGATCCTGGTCGCGCTGATCGCATTCGTTTTCTATCGCGAGAAGGTTCGCGAAAAGGAACGGGGGTTCTGGATCCGCGCGCTTTTCGGCGGCGCGATCAGCATCGCAAGCTACGGGATCGCGCTCTGGGCCATGACCAAAGCACCGATCGGGCTGGTCGCGGCTTTGCGCGAAACCTCGGTGCTGTTCGCCGCGATTTTAGGTGTGCTGATTTTCGACGAGCGCTTCGGCCCCAAACGCTGGGCCGCGCTCATTCTGATCGTGATCGGAATTGGATTGTTGCGGATGCCGTTCTAGCGCGAACGGAATTACATCCGGTATTGCTGAATGCGCGTGGTGCGCAGACCGGCGAGACCGTGTTTGTCGATCGAAGCCTGCCAGTTCAGGAATTCTTCGACCGTGAGCGTGTAGCGCGCGCAGGCCTCTTCGAGCGAAAGCAGGCCGCCACGAACAGCGGCAACGACTTCCGCCTTGCGGCGAATGACCCAACGGCGGGTCGACGGCGGTGGAAGATCCGCGATCGTCAAGGGGCTACCGTCCGGCCCGATTACGTACTTCACTCTCGGGCGATGCGCTTCGGTCATTACAAACTCACTCGGAACACAACTCGTAATGACGAAAACCTACTGCCGAGAGTTGAACATTTCCCTAAGAGGTTGTTTCCAAAAGGTTATTGGCTTCGCTAGCATTTAGCGAAGCCGGAACGGGGCCGAAAAGCGCTGTAAAATAAGGACTTTTGGCTAATTCGTGGCTGTCGGCTTCTGCACCGCCTTGACCTTGTCGAGCGACAGAAGTGCGGTGCCGACCATCAGCAAGGGCTCGCTGCCCGACAGATCGACTGCATCGACCACGCCGGAGAACTGGGTGGAGATCTTCACGCCCTGACCGCTCGCATCCTTTGCGTTGATCCTGATCGTGTACTGGCCTTCCGGCGCGGTCTGGCCGTTCGTCATCTTGCCGTCCCAGCTGAAGCCGTTGGTGCCCGCTTCCAGCGTGGTGTCATGTGTGAACACAACGTTACCGCTGGCGTCCGAGACATTGATCGTGGCCGATGCCGGACGCGGCGCGGTGACGTACCAGGTCGCCACACCGGACTTGAGCGCGCTGGTTGCGCCTTCGGCGGTGACGGTCGCGCCGACATAGTTCATCGCGGTCGAGAGCTGGCTGGTCTTGTTCAGGTTGACGAGCGCTTCAAGCGACTCGTTCGAGCGGATCTGCTGCTCGACGCCGGCGAACTGCACGAGCTGCTGCGTGAACTGGTTGGTGTCCAGCGGATCGAGCGGATTCTGATTCTTGAGCTGGGTTGTCAGCAGCAAGAGGAATGTATCGAAGTTGTTGGCGATCGAGGCCCGGCTCGTGGCCGAAGCCGCCGTCGATGTCGCCGCTACGCCGCTTACTGCCATGACAGGCTCCTAGATCCGGATGTCGACGCCGCCGCGCAACTGCGCCGCAAGCAGGGTGTCGTTGATCGAAAGCTGCTTCATGGCCTCGCTGTCGTCCGTCGCGAGATCGGGACGGCCGCCGCGCATCTCCGGCGCATGGTTCTGATGCCCCTGATGGGTTTGGGTGTCCTGCTGCAACGAGAACTGCATGCCGCCCGCGTCAGTCTTCAGGCCGGCATTCTGCAGCGCCTTTTCGAGCCCGCGCGCATCCTGCCTCAGCATGTCGAGCGTTTCCACGCGCTCCACGATCAGCTTGGTCGTGGTGTTGCCCTTGTTGTCGATCTCAAGCCGCACGTCGATGCGGCCGAGTTCCGGCGGATCGAGACGGATATCGAAGCGGCGTTCGCCTTTGTTCGCGCGCGTTGCGATCTCGACCGCAAGCTGGTCGAGCGGCACAGCGCGCGCCGCTTCGGTGACCTGTTGGGTCTGCGCCTGTACCGGCGCGTTGAGCTGCGCGGTCATCGCAAAATTCGGCGTCACCGCGTTCGAGGCAATCAAGGGTTTGGGGGCTTCAGGCGCAGCCTCGTTCGCTTCGAAAGCCAGCGAAAGCTGCACGTGCTTGCTGATGGCGGCGTTGAGCATATCCAGCTGCGCCGGCCCTTGCAGCGGTGTCGCGGCCGCTAGATTTACCGAGCCCGGCTGCGTCTGCACCTGCGCCTGCGTATCCATGAGCGAAGCCGCCTTCAGCGGCTTCATGAGCGACGAAATCGTTTCTGCCGAGATTTTCGGAAGCGCAATTTCCGCTTCCGCATCAACCTGCATGCCGAATGGGTTGCCTGGAGCAACCTCGAGCTTCGGCTTCGCCGCAACGGCTGCCACCGCCGCAGCAGGCTGGAATGAAACTTCGGACTTGGCCGTTTCCGCGGCCGCTACCGGCACCGGGACCGGCATCGTGGTATCGGCTTCCGTCCCGGCAACGGGATCGCGTGATTCCTGCAAAACAGTCTCCGCATCCGCGGGCGCCTGCACAACGACTTCCTGCTGCGGCGCTTCGCCGAGCGCAATCATGAGCGTTGCAGCGGCGGCGTCCGTGTCGCCGCCCTCGGTCTCGACCTCTTCGTCTTCCTTGCTTGCGGTAGCGGTATTCGCCGGCGCGGAAGAATCCGGTTTCGAACCGGCTTCCGGCTTCGCTGCTTCCTTGCTTTGTCGCTTCGCCTGACGGTCGGCATCCGCTTCCGGCTTCGGCTGCTTCACCGGAGCGTCACGGCGTTCGGCGACCTTGGGCGCCTCCGGCCTCTGCACCGCAGCCTTCACGTCGGTCACGGTGTTGAGCAGCAACGAAAACGGATCGTCGCCTTCCGTCATGACGTTCGGCTGCTGAATAAGGTTTGCGCGGAATTCGGCGGTAGTGACTGCGGAGACGCTGGCCAAGGAACACCTCAAGCTCACGGTTGGATCCGCAGTACATTCAGCAAGCGCCGGGCCAGTTTGCGGAGCGCGAAAGCGCCTGAAAAACCGCACTTTTCCCGTCTAGAGGCCTCCGCCCATACCGGCAATTTCCGCACACCGGGCAGACTTTGCCGCCCCTTTGCTTGCGGGAGACCGGTGCCTATAACCCGCGCCGAGAGAGCAGAATGACCCCGGATTTCGACATCGCCGGAGACCCGAAGAAAACCCGCATCGTGGTTGCGATGTCGGGCGGCGTGGATTCGTCGGTCGCGGCAGCGCTTGCGAAGCGCGCGGGCTACGACGTCGTCGGCGTCACCCTGCAGCTCTACAATCACGGCGAGGCGATCAAGAAGAAGGGCGCCTGCTGCGCGGGATCCGATATCCACGACGCGCGCACGGTCGCAGCCAAGATCGGCATCCCGCATTTCGTGCTCGACTACGAAGAGCGTTTCCGCGATCAGGTGATCCGGCCTTTCGCGGACTCTTACGCACGCGGCGAGACACCGGTGCCCTGCATTTCCTGCAATCAGACCGTGAAGTTCAAGGACCTGCTTGCGACCGCAAAGGATCTCGGCGGCGCTGCGCTGGTCACCGGCCACTACATCCAGAGCCGCAGTGCGGGAAATCGCCGGGCGATGCACCGCGCGCACGATGCCGACCGCGACCAGAGCTATTTCCTCTATGCAACCACACAGGAACAACTCGATTTCCTGCGCTTTCCGCTTGGCGGTCTCGCCAAACCGGCCGTACGCGCGATCGCGGAAGAACTCGGCCTCGTGGTTGCGAACAAGCCGGACAGCCAGGACATCTGTTTTGTCCCGTCGGGCCGATACACGACCATCATCGACCGCCTGAAGCCGAACGCGGGCGAGCCCGGCGAAGTCGTGCACCTTGACGGCCGCGTGCTCGGTACCCATCAAGGCATTATTCACTACACCGTCGGCCAGCGCCGCGGCCTGAATGTCGCCGGCGGAGAGCCGCTTTATGTCGTGCGGCTCGACCCGAAGACGAAGCGCGTGATCGTGGGGCCGCGCGAGGCATTGCTGGTCGGGCGCGCGGCACTTCGTGAGATCAACTGGCTCGGCGATGTTTCGCCCGCGGAAATGTCGCAAGCCGGAACCCGGGTCTTTGCCCGCGTGCGTTCGGCTCGCGCGCCGGTTCCCGCCACGCTGCATTGCGATGGCACGGGCTTTTCCGTCGAGTTCATCGATGGAGAGGAAGGCGTCGCGCCCGGGCAGGCATGCGTGCTTTATGACAGCCCCGGCCTGCAGGCGCGGATTTTGGGCGGCGGCGTGATAACCGCCACCTTGCCCGAGAACCAAAGCCGGGAGAAAATACTTATGGCTTCTTTACCCGGAGCCGCGTTGGTAGTTTGAGCGTTCTTGAAGGGGCGTCAATGAACTCGGAAATGGCCGGAAACGGCGCTACGGCGCAGGCACTCGACCGCGTCACCATCGAAAAGGCTTACGCCCGCTGGGCGCCCGTCTACGATCTCGTTTTCGGGCCGCTGCTCGATGTCGGACGCCGCACCGCGACCAATGCCGCGACGCGCATCGGCGGCAGGATTCTCAACGTCGGTGTCGGAACCGGGCTCGAACTTCCTTACTTCGACAAATCGCATGAAGTGATCGGCGTCGATATCTCCGAGCCGATGCTGCGCAAGGCGCAGGAGCGCGTGGACCGCGAGAAGCTTCACAATGTGAAGGGGCTCTGCGTGATGGACGGCGCGAACCTTTCCTTCGCCGACGGCTCCTTCGACTGCGTGGTCGCGCAATTCGTCATCACGACGGTGCCGCAACCCGAAAAGACCCTCGACGAATTCGCGCGCGTGCTGAAACCCGGCGGCGAGATCGTGCTCGTGAACCACATCGGCGCGGAGCGCGGATTGCGCGCGAGTTTCGAGCGCTGGTTCTCGCAGCACGCCCGTAAGCTCGGCTGGTCGCCCGAATTTCCCTTCAAGCGGATCGCGGATTGGGCCGAGAAGAACGGCCATGTCCGGCTGGTCGAACGCCGCACCGTGCCGCCTTTTGGCGTTTTCACGTTGATGCGCTTTGCGCGCGACGGCGTGGCTGCCGCCAGACCTGCCGCCGCGACAGCCTGAGTTCCATACATCCTTGACAGGGACGGCCTTGGGTTTCATATCCCGGCCCTTCTCGACGGTAGCTTTGTCGCGGAACAGGCGGCGGGGTAGCTCAGCTGGTTAGAGCACGGGAATCATAATCCTGGGGTCGGGGGTTCGAGTCCCTCCTCCGCTACCAACTCTCTTCAAGACCGATCCGGATTGTCCGCCAATTCATGCAGGCAGCCGCTGATCCGTCTTCCACTTCTTGCACGACGGCATAGGTGCGGGTTTCCTTCACACCGGGAAGCGTGAGCAGCACGTTGCCGAGGAACCGGCGATACGCCGCAATGTCGGCGACGCGCATCTTCACGAGATCGTCGAAGCCGCTCGCCGGTCGGCGCCGGAGACAGGCCGACCCGCTCCGCGACTCCACCGGCGGAATGCGGCCATCTCTCTGCAAAGCCTGTAGTATCCTGCGGCCGATCAAAACGCACACGGGCAGGAGACGAAGACGATGTCCGCCTTTCCTCCGTTCGAAGCCCCCTTCGCAGAGAATGACGCGGCGATCGCGGAGCGCCTGCTTGCGAACAGGATCGTCAACGAAAGGCGTTCCGGCATCGAGACAACGGCCCGCGCGCTGATCGAGGCGATCCGCGCGCATCGTGGCGGTCTCGGCGGCGTCGAAGACCTGTTGCGCGAGTTTTCGCTTTCCACAAAAGAGGGCATCGCGCTGATGGTGCTTGCCGAGGCGTTGCTGCGGATTCCCGACGCTGAAACGGCGGATCGCCTGATCGAAGACAAACTTGCAGCCGGCGATTTCGAACATCACCGGACGAAATCAAGCGCCCCGCTCGTGAACGCATCGGTCTGGGCGCTCGCCCTCAGCGCGATGACCATCCAGCCCGGCGAAACCCCCGAAGGCATCCTTTCCACGCTTGCCAAGCGCATCGGCCTGCCAGCGGTGCGAACCGCCATGCGTCAGGCCATGCGCGTGATGGGGCAGCATTTCGTGTTCGGGGAGAACATCGAAGGTGCGCTGTCGCGCGCGGAAGAATCGCCACGCTATCGCTACTCGTTCGACATGCTGGGAGAAGGCGCCCGCTCGGCAGAAGACGCGGCGCGCTATCGGGAGGCCTATCTTCAGGCGATCGAAGCGATCGGCAGGGATGCTGCGGGAAAGACCGCGAGCGGTCGTCACGGCATCTCCGTAAAACTCTCCGCACTGCATCCGCGCTACGAAGCCATCAGCCGGGACCGCGTGATGCGGGAGCTTGCGCCGGTGTTGCACGAACTCGCGCTCGCAGCCAAGACGCGCGGTCTCCAGTTCACTGTCGATGCGGAAGAAGCGGATCGTCTCGAACTGTCGCTCGACGTGATCGCCGAAGTTTTCGCAAGCCCCGCGCTTGATGGTTGGGACGGCTTCGGCATCGCGGTGCAGGCCTACCAGAAGCGCGCGAGCGCCGTGATCGAGTGGTTCGCGGAACTCGCGCGGCAACATAACCGGCGCGCAACCGTTCGCCTCGTCAAGGGCGCCTACTGGGACACCGAGATCAAGCGAACGCAGGAGCGCGGGCTTTCGGGCTATCCCGTCTTCACGCGCAAGGCGATGACGGACCTGAACTACGAAGCCTGCGCGCGGCAGTTGCTCGCGCTGCGCCCGCATATCTATCCGCAGTTCGCGACCCACAATGCAATGACGGTCGCAAGCGTACTTGCCATGGCGAATGGTGCCGACGGTTTCGAATTCCAGCGTCTGCACGGCATGGGCGAAGCACTTTACGAAAAGCTGCTTTCGGAAAACGGAAACCTCGCTTGCCGCGTTTATGCACCGGTCGGCGCGCACACGGATTTACTCGCCTACCTCGTGCGGCGCCTGCTCGAAAATGGCGCCAACTCGTCTTTCGCGTCTGCCTCCGCGAACCCCGAAATTCCGCTGGAAACCCTGCTTCGCGCGCCGGCCGACGACGTCGAGCTTCGCGGCGCGCACAATGTTCGCGTTCCGCTGCCGCGCAATCTCTATGGCACGTGGATGAATTCGGCGGGCGTCGAATTCGGCCATCGCCGCTCGCTGCGCGGGTTGCTCGACGAGATCGAGAACAGCGCGCCGGGTATCTCCGCAACGTCTTTCGCGCCCGAAGCAGCGATGAACATCGCGGACGAATTCTTTCCGCAATGGCAGGCAACCTCGGCAGAAGAACGCGCGGAGAGTCTGGATCGCGCGGCGGATCTGCTCGAAGCGCGGCGCGGGCGCTTCCTCGCGCTTCTGCAAAGCGAGGGCAAAAAGACGCTGGACGATGCACTCGGCGAGGTTCGCGAAGCTGCGGATTTCTGCCGCTACTACGCCTCCGAAGCGCGGCGCCTGTTCGCGCATGACGCTCCGCTTCCCGGACCGGCGGGAGAGCGGAATACTTTGCGGCTCACCGGCCGCGGCCCGTTCGTCGCGATTTCACCCTGGAATTTCCCGCTCGCGATCTTCATGGGCCAGGTGACGGCGGCACTCGCCGCCGGAAACACCGTGGTGGCGAAGCCCGCGGAGCAGACGCCCCGTATTGCCGCCGAAGCGGTCGCGCTGCTCCATGAATCCGGCATTCCCGAAAATGCTCTTTTGCTTGCGCAAGGCGACGGCAGGACAGGCGCCGCTTTGATCGCCGATCCGCGGGTAGCGGGCGTCGTCTTCACGGGCTCGACCGAAGTGGCGCAGCAGATCAACCGCGCGCTTGCCGCAAAAGACGGCCCGATCGTGCCGCTGATCGCGGAGACCGGCGGCATCAACGTGATGGTGATCGATGCGAGCGCGTTGCCCGAGCAGGCCGCAGATGACGTGCTCTCATCCGCCTTCCGCTCCGCCGGACAGCGCTGCTCGGCGTTACGCCTCCTCCTCGTGCAAAAGGAAATCGCCGGAAAAGTCATCGGAATGATCGCAGGCGCCGCGCGCGAACTCAAAATCGGCAACCCCCGCGAGATTTCCACGCACATCGGCCCCGTGATCGATCGCGAAGCAAAAGAGCGTCTCGAAAATCACATCGAGAAGATGAAGCGCATCGCCAGGTTGCACTTCGCAGGACGCGCGCAGGAGGGCGATACATTCGTAGCGCCCCACATCTTCGAGATCGCGCGCCCCGAAGACCTCAACGAGGAAGTCTTCGGCCCGGTGCTGCATGTCCTTTCTTACGAGCGCAAAGACCTCGACCAGACGCTGGCCGCGATCGCCCGCAAAGGTTTCCGGCTGACGGCAGGCGTCCAATCGCGGATCGATACGATGGTGGAAATGATCGCCCGCAAGCTCGGCGCCGGAAACGTCTACGCAAACCGAAACATGATCGGCGCGGTGGTCGGCGTGCAGCCGTTCGGCGGCGGAGGACTCTCGGGAACCGGCCCGAAAGCGGGCGGGCCGCATTATCTCGCGCGCTTCGCGGCCGAACAGACGATCACCGTCAACACCGCCGCAGCCGGCGGCGACGCCACCCTGATCGCAATGGAGGACTGAAGCTCTTTCGTCGTCCCGGCCAAGCGGCGAGGCCGCGCGAGCCGGGATTCATAAGCACCGAATTTAATTATTTGCACTGGTGCTATGGTCCCCGCTTTCGCGAGGACGGCCGGCAACTAACTTCCCCGCCGCAGACGGCGTATCAGTTCTTCGGTCGGATAGCCGTCGGCGGGAAGCTTGAACTTCACCTGCGCCTGCTGCACCGCCTTGCGCGATGCCGCACCGAGCCGTCCGTCAACTCCGCCCACCTCGTAACCGGCCTTCACCAAAAGCGTCTGCAACTCGCGAACCTGCTCCATCGTGAAGGTCGCAGGCTCGCCGTTGCCTTTGCGCATGACGGGCGCTCCGGCAATCAACGTCGAAAGGTACGCTGCCGTCGTCGAATAAATGATCGAGTGATTCCATTCGGTGAACACGCGGAAGTTCGGATAGACGAGAAACGCCGGCCCCAGTCTTCCCATCGGCAGCAGCAACGATGCGGGCGGCGCGTTGTCCGGCAGCGGTTTGCCGTTCGCAAGCGTAACACCCCACTTCGCCCATTGCGCGTGCGGGTGTTCGATGTCGAGGCTCGCCTGCGACCAGTCCATCTGCGAAGGCACGCGCACCTCCTGCATCCAGGGCTCGCCGCGCCGCCAGCCGATCTTCTGGACGTAATGCGCGGTTGTCGCGATCACGTCCGGCACGCTGCGCAGGAGATCGACCTTGCCGTTTCCGTCATAATCGACGCCGTAGTCGAAATAATGCGACGGCAGAAACTGCGTCTGCCCGAGTTCGCCCGCCCATGAGCCGACCATCTGTTCGGGCGTCAGGTCGCCGCGTTCGATGATTTTCAGTGCCGCATGCAATTCCTTGCGGAAGCGCTCGCTGCGGCGGCAATCGTAGGCGAGCGTCGCGAGCGAACGCACCACTTCGAATTTTCCGATGTCCGCGCCGAAACCGCTCTCGAGCGCCCAGAACGCGGCAATCGGCGCGGCAGGTACCCCATATTGCGCTTCGACTTTCTGAAATAGCGCGGCATGCTTCTTGATGAGTTGCTGGCTTCGCGGCGCGCGGCCGCCACCGGCCATGCGGCCCGCAAATTCGAGAAACGGCTGGCTGAAAACGCGCTGGCCGCGATCGATCCCGATGATTTTTCGGTCGAGCGTGAGAAGATGCTGCGTCCGCGAAAGCGTCTTCTGGGACAGCCCCTGTTCGAGCGCCTCGCGTTTGAAGTCGGCAAGCCACTTCTCGAAGCTGATCGTATTCCGGCAGTTCGCAGAAGCCGGTTGGGCCGCCGCCCAAGATCCGCTGAAGAACAGCAGCGCAAGCGCAACAATAGCGCTGCCGGAAACACGAAACCGCATCTGGCTCACCTCGCCGGAAAATCCCGCACTTATTCTAGCCCAATTCGCCGGCGCGCGAGCCGCCCCGCAACCGTGGGCTTGCCCACCAATTCTTGCGAAATTCCGGCAGTTGGCGGAGTATCCCGCGGGGATTTTCAAAACGCGGCCGTCCAAAGACCGCAACCCCCGGAGGATAATGTCCATGCTACGCAGATCGTTTCTGGCCGCGCTCGCGGCCACCGCGCTTGCGGCAGGCAGTGTGCCGGCCACAGCGCAGGATACCGTAAAAATCGGCCTCATCATTCCGCTGACCGGACCCTTCACCACGACCGGTAAGCAGCTCGAAGCCGCTGCAAAACTCTACATGCAGCAGAACGGCACCACTGTCGCAGGCAAGAAGATCGAACTGATCGTCCGCGACGACGCCGGCCGCGCCGAGAACACCGCCCGCATCGCCGGCGAACTCATCCAGAACGACAAGGTGAGCTTCATTGCGGGCTTCGGTCTCACGCCGCTCGCCATGGCGACCGCGCCGATCGCAACGAACTCCAAGGTGCCCATGGTCGTCATGATGGCGGGCACCTCGATCATCACCGAGCGCTCGCCCTACATCGTGCGCACGAGCTTCACGCTCGGTCAGTCGGCTGTCATCATTGCCGACTGGGCCGCGCAGAATAAAATCAAGAAGGTCGTGACCATGGTCACGGACTACGCGCCCGGCCACGACGCCGAAAAGTCCTTCATCGAACAGTTCAAGTCGAAGGGCGGCGAGGTTGTCGAGAGCATCCGCGTTCCGATCCAGAACCCGGACTTCGCGCCTTTCCTCCAGCGCGTACTCGATCAGAAGCCCGACGCACTTTACGTGTTCACGCCGTCCGGCGTCGGCGCGATCCTGATGAAGCAGTTCGTCGAGCGCGGCCTCGACAAGTCCGGCATCCGCCTGATCGGCCCGGGCGACATCACCGATGACGACGTGCTGCCGGGCTTCGGCGATGCGGCGATCGGCGTCGTTACCGCGCACAACTATTCGACCGATCACCAGTCGGCGAAGAACAAGGACTATGTCGCGGCCTTCCGTAAGGCCAATCCCGGCATGCGCCCGAACTTCGCGTCGGTCGGCGGCTATGACGGCATCCACCTGATCTACGAAGCGCTGAAGAAGACCGGCGGCAAAACCGACGGCGATGCGCTGCTCGCGGCGATGAAAGGCATGAAGTGGGAGAGCCCGCGCGGACCGATCTCGATCGATCCCGAAACCCGCGACATCGTGCAGACCATCTACATCCGCAAGGTCGAGAAGAAGAACGGTGAACTCTACAACGTCGAGTTCGCGAGCTTCCCCGACGTCAAGGATCCGGTAAAGGCGGCGAAGAAGTAAGCCGGCTTGCCTTCCAGCCTCATGGTTCGAGGCGCGGACGACGTCCGCTCCTCACCATGAGGCTTTTGCTCTAAGGAATAAGCCTCACCCTGGGGAGCGATCCGGAGGATCGCGTCTCGAAGGGTGAGGCGATTGTTCGAGACGCGCGTATGCTCACCATCCTCTTCGACGGCATCGCCTACGGCATGCTGCTGTTCGTGATCGCCTGCGGCCTCGCGGTCACGCTCGGCCTCATGAACTTCGTTAATCTCGCGCATGGCGCCTTCGCCATGCTCGGCGGTTACTGCGCCTGGCGGCTCGTGAACTTCTATGGCGTACCGTTCTTCGCGAGCCTGCCGGTCGCGTTCATGTTCTCCGCCATGATCGGCCTCGTCGCCGAACGCACGCTCTACGTACACTTTTACAAGCGCAGCCATCTCGAACAGGTGCTGTTCACGATCGGGCTTGTCTTCATGACGGCCGCGCTCGTCGACTACTCGATGGGCTCGCAGCAGCGCTTCATCAATCTGCCGCCCTACCTGCAAGGCCGCTTCGACTTCTTCGGTATCGGGATCGGCAAATACCGCCTGCTGATCATCCTGATCTGCGCGCTGATCGTGATCGCGCTGCAGTTGATCCTGAATTATACGCGCTTCGGGAGCCGCCTCAGGGCTGCCGTGGACGACCAGCGCGTCGCGAGCGGCCTCGGCATCAATGTGAACTGGGTTTTCGCGATCACCTTCGCCACCGGCTGCGGCCTTGCCGGCCTCGGCGGCGCGCTCGGCGCGGAGATCCTTTCCCTCGAGCCGCACTTCCCGCTGAAGTACATGATCTACTTCCTGATCGTGGTTTCGGTCGGCGGCACCTCGAGCATCACGGGGCCGTTTCTCGCGTCCATTCTGCTCGGCATCGGAGACGTGGCGGGAAAGTATTATGCCCCGCGCTTCGGCGGCTTCGTCATCTACACCATCATGATCGTCGTGCTCGTGCTGCGCCCGCAGGGCCTGTTCGCACGCGGTACCGCGAAGTAGCGCCAAGTACATGAACATGAACAGCACCGATCCGGTTCAGGTGGCGTCGGCAGCACTCAGGCGAAAGCATGCATGGCACTGGCTGGAATACGGGTTCTGGCTTGCCGCCGCCGCTTCGGTATTCCTGCTGCCGAGCCAGCACGCGCTGCTCACGCAGATCGCGATCTGGTCGCTGTTTGCGATGTCGCTCGACCTCCTGCTCGGCTATGCCGGCATCGTATCGCTCGGCCATGCCGCCTATTTCGGCTTCGGCGCCTATGTCGCGGCGCTCTTCGCGATTAATTTCACCGGCGAGCCGGTGACGGGACTGCTCGTTGCAGGCACGGCAGCGGGACTGCTCGGGCTCGTAACCAGCCTGCTCGTACTGCGCGGCACCGACCTCACGCGGCTCATGGTGACGCTCGGCATCGCGCTCGTGATGTACGAGATCGCAAACCAGATGTCATGGCTCACGGGCGGCGCCGACGGGCTCACCGGAATGCCGATCAATGCCGTGCTCGGATTTTTCCCGATCTACTTCATTCCGAAAAATTCCTACGCCTATGTACTGGTCGTCTGCTTCGTCCTCTTCTTCATCGCGAAGCGGATCGTGCATTCGCCGTTCGGATATTCGCTGCGTGCGATCAAGGGCAACCCCTTGCGCGCATCCTCGATCGGCATTCCCGCTAATCTGCGCCTGGTTGCGGTCTATACCATCGCAGCCGCCTATGCCGGCGTCGCCGGCGCGCTGCTTGCGCAGACCACGCCCGTCGTTTCGCTCACCTATATCGATTTCCAGCGCTCCGCCGACGTGCTGCTGATGCTCATCATCGGCGGCACCGGCTATCTCTATGGCGGCGTGGTCGGCAGCACGCTGTTCCTGGTCGCGCAGAAGTTCATCGGCAACATAACGCCGCAGTACTGGGAGTTCTGGATCGGCTTCGCGCTTGTCGTGATTGCGCTGTTTGCGCGCGACCGCGGCGTCTTCAGCATCGTCGAGCGCGTCGTCGGCGCGCTGCGCAGATCGAAGGCCGCGCCATGATCGCGCTGGAAACCATCGGTCTCGAAAAGCGCTTCGGCGGCATCGTGCCGACCAACGACGTGAACCTTCGCGTCCGCGAAGGCGCGCGGCACGCCCTGATCGGGCCGAACGGAGCCGGCAAGACCACGCTAATCAACCTCCTGACCGGCGTGCTGAAGCCGAGCCGCGGACAGGTGAAACTCGGCGGGGCCGACATCACGAGCCTGAAGCCCCACCAGCGCGTCGCCCGCGGCATCTCGCGCACGTTCCAGATCAACCAGCTGTTCGGCGACCTTTCTCCCCTCGAATCCATCGCGCTCGTTATCGGCGAGCGGGAGAAACTCGGCACGGAAATCTGGCGCGCATTCGGGACTGACGAAAAGATCGTCGCCGAAGCCGTCGCGCTCGCAAAACAGTTCGGTCTTGCCGACGTCCTCAACGAGAGCACCTCGTCCCTGCCCTACGGCAAGCAGCGGCAGCTCGAGATCGCGCTCGCCATCGCCGGAAAGCCGCGCGTGCTTTTGCTCGACGAGCCCGCCGCCGGCGTGCCGGAAACCGAGCGTCACGAAATCCTCGAAACCGTCGCGGCATTGCCGAAAGACGTAACCGTGCTTCTGATCGAGCACGATATGGACATCGTGTTCGGATTTGCCGACCGCATTTCCGTACTGGTCGAAGGCAAGCTGTTCGTCGAGGGCGAACCGAAAGAAATCGAAAACGATCCGCGCGTCCGCGCCGTCTATCTGGGCGAGCGCAGCGATGACTGAAGCGCTCCGTATCGAGCATCTGCGCGCGGGCTACGGCGAAGCGGTAGTCCTGCCGGATCTTTCGCTCATTCTCGAACAGGGCCGCTCGCTTGCGCTGCTCGGCCGGAACGGCATGGGCAAGACGACGCTCGTCAACACCATTGTCGGCGTCACGCGCCGTTTCAGCGGCAAGATATTTCTCGGCGGCAAGGACATCACAGCGCTGCGTCCCGATCAGCGCGCGGCTGCCGGCATCGGCTGGGTTCCGCAGGAGCGGAATATCTTCAAGTCCCTTACCGTGACCGAGAACCTCACCGCGGTTGCGATGCCCGGCACGTGGACGCCCGAGCGTGTGTTTCAGATGTTTCCGCGCCTTGCAGAAAGGCGCGGCAATCTCGGCAGCCAGCTTTCGGGAGGCGAGCAGCAGATGTTGGCTGTCGGCCGCGCGCTCGTGCTGAATCCGAAGCTGCTCTTGCTAGACGAACCGCTCGAAGGGCTGGCGCCGATCATCGTGGACGAGTTGCTGGCCGCGTTGCAGCGGATCATTACCGAGGAAAAGCTGACGGCAATTCTCGTCGAGCAGAGTCCGCAGAAGATTTTAGGCGTCACCGGCCGCGCGGCCATTCTGGAGCGCGGCACGATCGTGCACGAATCGGAAAGCAGTGAACTGCGCAGACAGCCGGAAGTCCTTGAGCGCTATCTCGGCGTCGGGAAGGCGAAGCGGGCCTGATTACTCCGCCGCCTGCGCGGTGCGCGCGAAGGTCAGGCCGAGCTTGTGCCAGACATCGACCAGTGCATCGACGAGTTCGGCGATCAGCTTGTCGTCGTGCAGCGGCGACGGCGTGATGCGAAGACGCTCCGCGCCGCGCGGCACGGTCGGATAGTTGATCGGCTGAATATAAATGCCGTGGTCGGCAAGCAGCATGTCGCTCGCCGCCTTGCAGAGCGCTGCATCGCCCACCATCAGCGGAATGATGTGCGTGTTGCCGGGCATGACCGGCAGGCCCGCCTTGAACATTTCCGACTTCGCGCGGGCGACCTGCGCCCGATGCCCGATGCGCTCGCTTTGCGAAGTCTTGAGATGCGCGATCGAAACGGTAGCCGCTGCCGCAATCGCCGGCGGCAATGCGGTCGTGAAAATGAAACCCGGTGCGAAAGAGCGCACCGCGTCGCAGACCGCGCGGCTGCCCGCGATATAGCCGCCGACAACGCCGAACGCCTTGCCGAGCGTGCCTTCGATCACATCGACGCGCGCCATGACGCCGTCCCGTTCCGCGACGCCCGCCCCGCGCGGGCCGTACATGCCGACGGCATGCACCTCGTCGAGATAGGTCATCGCGCCGTAGCGTTCCGCGAGATCGCAGATCGCGCCGATCGGCGCGACATCGCCGTCCATGGAATAGATGCTCTCGAACACGATGAGCTTCGGCCGGTCGCCCGCGCCTTTGAGCAGTTCCTCGAGATGCGCGAGATCGTTGTGGCGGAAGACGATCTTCTGCGCGCCGGACTGGCGCACGCCCTCGATCATCGAATTATGATTCAGTTCGTCCGAAAGAATGAGGCAGTTGGGCAGGAGCTTCGCGATGGTCGCGATGCCGGTCTGATTCGAAACGTAGCCCGAACTGAAGACCAGCCCGGCCTCCTTCTGATGAAGGTCGGCAAGCTCGTTCTCCAGCGCGACGATATGCCGGCTGTTACCCGCGATGTTGCGCGTGCCGCCCGCGCCGGTGCCGCATTCCTTCGCGGTGGCGGTCATCGCTTCGATGACTTTCGGATGGCGGCCCATGCCGAGATAGTCGTTCGAGCACCAGACGACGATTTCCTTGCGCCCGTCCGGCGAATGCCAGGCGGCCCGCGGAAAACGCGCGGTATCGCGCTCGATCGGGGTGAATACGCGATAGCGCCGTTCGGCATGAAGGCCGTCCAGCGCCTTTTGAAAGATTTGCTCGTACGCAGAGGACTTCAAGTTGCCCGTTTCCGGCGATTCCGTGACCGCTTCTTACATTCATCTTTAGAAGAGTATCAAGGAAGGGGCACAACGTCGCGGTAGCTGCCTTGCTGGCGATCAATTTCGCAAAACACTGATTCGAATGGTAATTTAATACCTTAAGGCGGAGGTCCGCCGGGCTTCACTACCATAGTACCAATATTCTCCTAAAGCCTAGGAATCCGTTGGAATCTGAAGGCGTTAACCATTTGGAAACCATGAACAGGGAAATTTCTGCCTAGTGCCTCCCATTCGGGAGGCGGCTGGGGAGAGTTTCTTGAACGGAATTGGCGAGTTCTTCCGCACGCTCGGCGCCGCGCGTCTTGCCGCGATGGGCGCGGTCGCAGCGGCACTGATCTTCTTCTTCCTCTTCATTATCGCGCGCGTTTCGGCCCCGGCCATGGCGCCGCTCTTCACCGAGCTGGCGCTCGACGACTCCGCACGCATCGTTCGCGAGCTGGAAACGCAGGGCACGCAATACGAAATCAAGAACGACGGCGCGACAATTCTGATCCCGAAGGACAAGGTCGCCCGCACCCGCATGCGTCTTGCGGAAACCGGCCTGCCGCGCGGCGGCAGCGTCGGCTATGAAATCTTCGACCGCACCGACACGCTCGGCACGACGTCGTTCGTGCAGAACGTCAATCATGTTCGCGCGCTGGAAGGCGAACTTTCGCGCACTATCCGCTCGATCGACCGCATTGCCGCAGCGCGGGTCCATCTCGTCATTCCCGAACGCCAGTTGTTTGCACGCGACCGGCAGGAGCCGTCCGCATCCATCGTGCTTCAGGTCCGCGGGTCCCTCGAAATGTCGCAGGTGCGCGCGATCCGGCATCTGGTCGCCAGCGCCGTCCGCGGATTGAAGACAGAGCGCATCTCCATCGTCGACGAGCGCGGCCAGTTGCTCGCCGACGGCTCGGGCGATTCGTCTGGCGGAATCTCCAGCCTCGAAGAGCGCAACACCGCGTTCGAACGCAAACTGAAGCAGCAGATCGACGCCATCGTCACGAGCGTGGTCGGCGCCAATCGCGCGCGCGTGACGGTGTCCGCCGAACTCGATTATTCCCGCATCCAGCAGACCTCCGACAGCTTCGACCCGGACGGCCGGGTCGTGCGCTCGACGCAGACGCGCGAAGAGCAGTCGGCGACCGGCGGCAGCGCGGGCGGCGACGGCGTGTCCGTCTCGAACGAAATTCCGGGCAATAACCAGCAGCGCAACCAGCAACAGCCGCAGCAGAGCGCACAGGCGCGCGACAACGCCCGCAAGACCGAAGAGGTCGTGAACTACGAGATTACCCGCACCACGCGCACCGAAACGCTCGAGCCCGGGCGTGTGAAGCGGATCTCGGTCGCCGTGCTCGTCGACGGCACCTACTCCAAGGCCAACAACAACGAAGTGGCTTACCAGCCGCGCACCAAGGAAGACCTCGATCGCATCGCAGCGCTCGTGCGCTCCGCGATCGGCTTCAACGAAAAGCGCGGCGACATGATCGAAGTGGTGAACCTGCGCTTCGCGGAGCCGACCGTAGTTCCGCAATCTGCGGGTGAAGGCGGCTTCCTTTCGATGTTCCGTTTCACCACCGACGACATCATGCGCTCGGTCGAGATCGGCGTGATGCTGATTCTCGGCCTGCTGGTGCTGCTGTTCGTCGTGCGCCCGCTCGTGCGCCGCGTAATTACGCCGGACGAAAGAGCGGCTTTAGCAGCCGCGGCCGCGACCGGGAATCCGGCCACCGCGCCAGCGCTGACCACGCAAATGCTCGCACCGCCGCCGCAGACGGTCGTCGTGCAGACGGTCTCGCCGCCGATCGCACCCCAGGTGGTGCAGATCCAGCAGACTCCGCTGCCGCCCGCCGACCATCCCGCGTCGCGCCTCATCGAATCCGCCCAGATCATGGGCGAGGCACACCAGAAATCGATGCAGAAGGTCGGAGAACTCGTGCAGAGCAATCCGCAGGAAACCGTCTCGGTCATCCGCCAGTGGATGAACGAGCGGACGTTGTGACCTAGATCATGAACGCAGCACCAGCACCTGGAGCCAAGACCAAGAAAGCACCGGCCATGCACAATGGCCGGCCGCTGACGGGCGTCGAACGCGCAGCGGTGATGATGCTTGCGCTCGGCCAGGAGCACGGCGAAGGCGTCTGGAAGATCCTCGAAGACGATGAAATCCGCGAACTCTCGATCGCGATTTCGAGACTGGGCACGATCGATTCCAACCTGGTCGATCAGTTGCTCGTGGATTTCGTGGGCCAGCTTTCGGGCTATGGCGGCCTGCTCGGCAATACCTCGGCGACGGAACGTCTTCTCACCCAGTTTCTTTCGGGCGACCGCGTCAACGCGATCATGGAAGAAATCCGCGGCCCCGCCGGCCGCAACATGTGGGAGAAACTCTCGAACGTTCAGGAAGACGTGCTCGCGAACTATCTCAAGAACGAATATCCGCAAACCATCGCGGTCGTGCTGTCGAAGATTCGCGCCGAACAGGCTGCCCGCGTGCTTTCGGTGCTGCCCGAACCGCTCGCGCTCGACGTCATCAACCGGCTCATCAAGATGGAGGCGGTGCAGAAGGACGTTCTGGAGCGTGTCGAACAGACCTTGCGCATGGAATTCATGTCGACGCTGGCGCAGACCTCGAAGCGCGACCCCTATGCGCCGATCGCGGAAATCTTCAACTTCTTCGACCGGCAGACCGAATCCCGTTTCTTTGCCGCGATGGAATCGACGGAAAAAGAGTCGGCCGAACGCATCAAGACGCTGATGTTCACCTTCGACGATCTGGTGAAGCTCGATTCCGGCGCGATCCAGACGATCCTGCGCAAGGTGGATAAAGCCAAGCTCACGATCGCGCTCAAGGGCGCGACCGAGACCGTGCGCGAGTACTTCCTGAAGAACATGTCGCAGCGCGCGGCCAAGATGATGATCGAGGAAATGCAGAATATGGGGCCGGTGCGCCTGCGCGACGTGGACGAAGCGCAAGCATTGATGATCACGACCGCAAAGGATCTCGCCGACAAGGGCGAAATCGTCATCGTGAAGGGCGCCAACTCCGAAGACGAGCTGGTGTACTGATGACAGCCGCCAGCACAAAATCTCCCGCCAAATATCTCTTCGACACCGAATTCGGATCGGGAGGCCGGTTCGGCGACCTGACCGGCAACGCGCGCGCCGCCATCGCGGAAGCGGAAAAGACCGCGTTCCGGGACGGGTTTGAAACGGCGAAGAAGGAAGCCGAGCAGAAGTGCGCCTCCCAGCTCGAGCGCATCGCGACCGATGTGCATCTTGCCATCGGCCGGCTCGCCGCCGTCGAGACCCGGCTTGAGCGCGAAGCGATCGACGTCGCCGGCGCAATCGCGCGCCAGCTCGCGCCTGCCCTGATGGCACGCCAGCCGCTCGCGGAGATCGAAGCGCTGGTGCTCGATGTGCTCTCGCATGTGCGCTCGGCTCCTCACCTCGCCGTCCGCATATCGCCCGAAATGGCGGATAGCGCGGGTGTTCGCCTGAAAAAGATTGCCGACGAACGCGGCTTCGCGAGCCGCCTCGTGATTCTGCCCGACCCCGCGATCAAGAGCGGCGACTGCCTGATCGAATGGGCTGACGGCGGCGTTTCGCGCAATTCGGAAGACATCGGCGCCCGCATCGAGCAGGCGATCAACAATTATCTCGGCGTGCCCCCGCGCACGCCCAAAGTGCCGGAGAGCAAGCCATGAGCGACGACAGGAAACCGCCGCTGCCCGATCTCGAAGCCGACGTTGATCTCGTCAATGCCGGCGCGCCGCCAACCGCCCCAAGCTCCGGCGAAGATCACTCCGTAAAAAGTGCGGCCGATCTCGAGGCCCTGTTCGACGTGCCGGTGCACGTCTCGGCGGTGCTCGGCCGGACCCGCATGGATGTCGGCGATCTGCTGAAGATCGCGCCCGGCACCATGCTGGAACTGGACCGCAAGGTCGGTGAGGCGATCGACATCTTCGTGAATAACCGTCTGGTCGCGCGCGGCGAAGTCGTGCTCGTGGAAGACCGGCTCGGCGTGACCATGACGGAAATCATCAAAGCCGACCGGAACTGACCGGCGGGGAGAGAACCATGCGGCTACTCATTATCGGCACCCTCAAGGGCCAGCTTTCGGCGGCGACCAAGATCGCGATCGATCGCGGCGCGAGCGTCACCCACGCGGTGGACATCGAGCAAGGCCTCAAGGTGCTGCGCTCGCGCGGCGCCGACCTCATCATGGCCGACGTCACGCTCGACATCCGCGACCTGGTGACGAAAATTTCCGACGAGCGCATGCATGCGCCGGTCGTCGCCTGCGGCGTCGAGACCAATGCCCGCGCCGCGGTCGATGCGATCCACGCCGGCGCGAAAGAATACATCCCGCTCCCGCCCGATCCGGAACTGATCGCAGCCGTGCTCGCCGCGGTCGCCGACGACGGCCGCGACTTCGTCTTCCGCGACGAGGCGATGGCCCGTGTGGTGCGGTTAGCCGCGCAGGTCGCGAGCTCCGAAGCCTCGATCCTGATTACGGGCGAAAGCGGCACCGGCAAGGAAATGCTCGCGCGCTTCGTGCACGTGAAAAGCCCGCGCGCGAACAAGGTCTTCGTTTCGGTCAATTGCGCGGCGATCCCGGAGAACCTGCTCGAATCCGAACTCTTCGGCCACGAGAAGGGCTCCTTCACCGGCGCGATCGCGCGCCGCGTGGGCAAGTTCGAGGAAGCGAACGGCGGCACGCTGCTGCTGGACGAAATCTCGGAGATGGATGTTCGCCTGCAGGCTAAGCTCCTTCGGGCCATTCAGGAGCGCGTGATCGACCGCGTCGGCGGCACGCGTCCCGTGCCGGTCGATATCCGTATCGTCGCGACTTCGAACCGCAATCTTGCGGAAGAAGTCCGTGCCGGCCGCTTCCGCGAAGATCTGCTCTATCGGCTCAACGTCGTGAACCTGCAAATCCCGCCGCTGCGCGAGCGTCCGCAGGATGTCCTCGAACTCGCCGACCATTTCATCAAGCATTACGCAGACGTGAACGGCGTCTCGCCGAAGCCGCTCTCGCAGGAAGCCAAGCGCGAACTCCTGCGCAACCGCTGGCCCGGCAACGTCCGTGAGATGGAAAATACGATGCACCGCGCGGTGCTGTTGGCCACGGGCGACGAGATCGACGTCGACGCGATCCGGTTGCCGGATGGCACCACGCTCGCGAACGCACCGAGCGGCCCGGTCGCCCATGCGCAAGCCGTCTCCGATCAGCTTGCCGCTTCGCTGGTCGGCCGCACCGTCGCCGACGTCGAGCGCGAACTGATCCTCTCCACGCTCAAACACTGCCTCGGCAACCGCACGCACGCCGCGAACGTGCTCGGCATCTCGATCCGCACGCTCCGGAACAAGCTCAACGAATATTCGGCGGAAGGGATCGACATCCCGGCACCCGCCTCGGGCATCGCCGCAGGCGCCGCCTAGAACGTGAATTACTGACGACCCCTAGCCTCTGACGAAGAAAAGGCCGGACAGAAGTCCGGCCTTTTTTATTGTCCCTACATCGGCCATCACGAGTGAACGGAAAAACTTTTCCGCCCCGCCCTACTCCCGCCATAGACTAGGATTATATTCATATCATCCCGCTCCTCTCCGAGGGGCGTTTCTAGGGCGCTTGAAGCGCGGAGCGGGAATGCGGTTGGCCGCAAGGCTCGCGTTACGCAGCGCGGGATCGTGCGGCGGCTGAAGTCGCCCGGTTCCGGCGAGCCTGCCGCTCGTCACAAGG